>Ga0315907_10000158_pt1 | contig 99763 bp, 86 predicted proteins | sample LakEriMetagenome_3_FD_203525 | JGI IMG/M metagenome (GOLD analysis project Ga0315907, IMG submission 203525) | Freshwater fungal communities from buoy surface, Lake Erie, Ohio, United States - Buoy 12 MA123 | ecosystem: Environmental > Aquatic > Freshwater > Lake > Lake biofilm | place: USA...
GTGCTTCAATATTCAGCGCTGTTTAACCGCCCATGAAAACGGCGCAGCGCAAAATTCCAGAACTACGGTAACAAGGGACTCGGCTTACAGAAAATCAATTTTTTTACAGCCTCAACGTTGGAGGTAAGGGGCTGCGGCGCGAATGCGACTGGCCGGATAAACCATGCCGGTTTCGCAGTCCTACTTGACCGAAAGGTTAGACATATTTAGTAAGGTGTTTTCAGAACGAGGAACTGAATTAAGGAAATGAGCCAATAAACTGACGTGCTAAAACCAACCAATATTAACGTACGTGCAATATTGACTTTCCATGCTGGAACGAATTGGAACCAAGTAAGAGCAACGTTCTTCGCAATACACTCTGCACTGCGTACTAAAAGTAGAGCCGGAAGATCGGCATTGATGCTCATAACCTCGATCCCAATCTCTTCTTTCGGAGACAGGTTTTCGAATATCAAAATGTGGCGACCATCTGGATCTGTTTTTTGTTCGTAATGACGGACAGGCCACAGGTTGATGTAATGAGGTTTCCAATTGAAAATCATCTCAATTTTGTTTGCTGTATCTCTACCAGTATTTATGATTTTAATTGATGCGGTCTCAACTTTTTGACTCGAACTCAAAACATTTCCTTCGGCATCTCGAAGAGGCTCTTGCACAAGAAACGTGAACGAGTGGGGACTGGTCCAAATTAGTTTTGCTCTGGGCTTTACCCCAACATTAAGAAACCAAGTAACAAAAGGCACAAGTAATGCAACGATTTCTTTGCCGTAAGTGCTTATAAAATCCATGGTATTTGTGTTCCGATGGCGCCAATGTCTAACGTAGAAGTAATCGGCGCTGCGCAGCCTTATCGCGCAGCGTCCGGTTGACTGCCGGGTTAGACAAACGTGTGAGTAAGTTACTCGACAAGCTTGTTCTCAACCGCATACATCTTGCCCTTCAATGTAATGTCGATATACGCAGGCGTTATTGCCGTAATGAGACCGTCGGATTTAGCTTGCTCTAGAAGAATATCCAGCATCGCCCGCGAACCAGGCCAACGCTCTGCAACGTATTTGTAGGGTATGTAGCCGCCATCACGCTTCATCTCAAAGGCGACCATGAGAAGGGACATTAGTTCTAGCAAGGCATCTCCGCTACGTTTGGCGGCTCCTGCGACTGGTTCGAACGGACTTGTTGAGATCTCCGGCTTCACGAACAACGGGGCGTTATGAATGGAGCGCGTCAGATCGTCAAACGACTCCTCAAACTGATCCTCTCGCGAGAAATCCAAATACAGCTTCGACTTCAAGAACACGGGAACTAGGTGGGTTCCTTCCTGGCGGACAATTGGAATCACTTTGTTGGAATCGACCTTCTTCATCAGGTCAGCGGTAACGATCATCTTCTCGTATCCGACGCCTCCTGTTCCGGCATTGGCCTTTTCAACATACTTCTCCGTACAAACCATGATGACGCGATCGGCACTCGCTAAATTCCGCTCCATGAAGAGCGGTATGTCATCTCCCGGCCCTAGATCCCATTGATCGAGCGCGGCGTCGACGCCAACCTTTCGCAATCGGGTCGCCAGTTCTAAAACCCATTTCTTATGCGCTTGGGAGTCGTGTGAGTACGAAACGAAAACCTTTGGAATGGTCATAAATTTGGCCGCTTACGCAGATGGGCGAATCGGAGGTCTAACGTTTGAGATAAGGGGCTGGCGACATTGGTGGCTCAACCCTCGTTATTGAAAATTGGTTCATCGAAAATTGCTTTCGCCAGTCCCGCTTGATGGATGGGTTAGGCATTTAAAGACCCAAGGCAGTAACAATTTGAGAGATGGTTTCACCACGAGCGATTCTCGATTTAATGTCTTCGATTTGAGCATTGTCTTTGATAAATGGGAATTTATTGCCAGTGGGGGTGGTAAAAAATAAACGATAGCCGCCGTCTTCTGGCTTAGTGTTTCCAATACGATAAAACCCCTCTTCGTTTACTGTTGACTGATAATCTCCATAGGTACCATCTGCTGACTTTTTAACCAGAACTTTTGGTAAAAAGGACTGAGAGGTTTTCCCTTTACCATCAGAAATAATCTTTGCGACATAAGGTTGATTTTGATTTTTATAGTGATGTAAATTAAGTGTGGGCACTATTTTTCCTTATTATTTATAGATGAAACTTTACATTTGCCTAACGCCTAGGTTAATCGGCAAAAATGCGAAGCATTTTTGTCTGTATTGAACCTATAGTTAGGCCGCTGCACGAAGACACAACATTGTCCACGCTACCCAACGAACCTAGGCCAGATTTAGTGCAATTGAGCCGAATCATGTAGAGATTCCTCTGATTTGAGAACTACTGCGAACGCCTGGCTTAACTGTTGAAGCATTTCCAACATCGGGGTTGCTAGTACGCGCCGTTTATGCAGATACTCCATTGCCTCCTGAAGTTCTGCTTCAGTCGCAAGGCCTGCAAACGGTTGACTGGCAAAATGGTGCACAACCTCATTTCTGTGCATGACGATCTGAGTCCAAGTTGCTTCGAACAGGTCACGGTGCGCTGTGTTGATGCGATCCTTGAGTCGCTGCATCAACGGCCCCATTGTTTCCTTTGAATCAAGGAATACTCTCCAATTTGCTATGCCTTCATTCTTGGCGTGTGCCTCTGTGCCAGGGACGACCATGTGTGGAAGCAGAAACTTTAGTCTGATCTCAATAGACTGATAGATGTACAAGCACCGTCCAAGTTCGGCGAATAGGCGGTCGGATTGTTCCGACGTTGGTTTCCATGTCTCGGTCATACTTTAATAGGCCTAACGTTGGAGCTGACCGGAACGCAACAAGAGTGGCGAAGCCACTGACTGCAGTTGCGTTTCCGTGTTAGGCGATCTGTTAAACCCCATTCTTCACCTCACTATTCCTACGCCGCCGCCATGGCGAGAACATCGTCGGATCTAAATCCAAGATCAACGTACTGACCCGTGCTTTCGTCAAGGCCCCACGCTGCACCAAAGGATTGGCTGGAAGGATCATAAAAGACGCTGAGCGGATTATCTTCAGTGACGAAGTACACCATGTGCGGTCCGACCGGCAAATCCACTAAGTGGACGATGTGGGGCTCAATTATCACCGTCCGGAGATCGGGCTCTATCCGTTTATCCAAGAAGCTCTGGCGAATGGACTGAACATAACACTCGGGGTCAGGAACGTGGCCAACGTACACGCTTCGCTCACCGGCCAGCGATTTGGAAACCATTTCGTCGATATACGAGGCATTCATGAGGTTTAACGTTTAAGGTAAGGGGCGGACCGCTTGCGGGACGTCCTAGCGGCCAAAGGCCGCACCTTGACCGATATGTTAGGCATGGCTGGAACAATTTGTCGTCTCAATTATTTCTACTTCTTGTGCGCATACGCCTCCCAGGAAAACCAATGTATCGGTCGGTGGAACTGCGACCGTCGATACTCTCAACAGAAACCGTGAAGTGCGGCCCATACACAGAGTCGGTTCCAAATCTGGCGATGAGAGTCTTAATTTGACTCGGGTCGATGCTGTGTTTTTTGCAAAGCTCGGGAAGCGCGTTGTTATAACATTTGATTGCGCCTTTAAGTCTTTCCGAGATAGTACTGCCCGTTGTACTAGCGTCTAGAAAGTTAACCTCAACATAGCCAGAGTCAGACGCGGCGGCTTCAGCGAAGACATCCATTTCATAAACTCCAACCAACAAGCCAATCCCACTTGCAAAGGAATCTGCAAGGTTGTGACCAAGACTTTTTAGCTCACCGAGCTTCATACTTTAGGATGCCCAACGTTTGAATTCAGCGGTTCGCAGAATGCGAATCCGATGCAATGACCAGTTAAGTCGCATCAAAATGCTCATTTATGTCCCGAGAAGCATGCAAAACACGCACAACATCAAGCCCATCAGAGATTGGTAGAAAGAACACGACATATCGTCCAAAAGCAAAGCTACGAAGACCACTGGCCAACTCTTCTCGGCTTCGACCCATCATGGGTTGCGTTGCCCAAAGCCGCAGCTTTTCATCAAGCCTGTCAATCCAGAGATCAGCCTCGGTGACGCTATCCTCGGCAATGTAGCCCCATATTTCCAGAATGTCGAGTTCAGCCAGCGGCCTGCGAATGACTCTCACCATTTCAAGCCAACTTGCTCGAACGACGGGCGCGCGCCTTTGCCTTTACGGTAGCAGGATCCCATGGCTCGCTTGCGCCACTTTCCAAGCCCTTTCGAACTTCGTGCCGCAGCTCATCCATACGAGCTCGGCGAAGTTGATCCTGTTCATCCATCAAACGAAGCGCTTCTCGAACAACTTCACTGGCTGAGGTGTACATACCTGAGTCCACTTTTGCGCGCACCAGTTCCTCGAGCTGCGGGGTCAAATTCACGTTCATTCCCATGATTTCCTCCTTAAAAAGGAAACCCAATTTTATCTGATAATGTCAAAAATTGACATTTTTTATGTGGGACATATCGAACTGTGACTTAACGTAGAGCTAATCGTCGCTGCGCGGCTTTGTCGCACAGAGTTCAGCGACCGAAGGGAGAGAGATAGATTGAGCGCCATGTTATGCGGCACGGTTTAGGCGCAAGACAGTACTATAGGGCTGGCGAAGGTGGGGCGCCCTTTCCTTGAAAGCCAAGAACACTTCTTCGTACGAAGCGCCAAGATTGTAGTAGTAGATTTTGTCGATCTGTGAGTTTGACCTACGGATGAGGATGTGTCCGCCACCCATTTGCGGTCCAAGTGTCTCAACTTCAACGCCCCATATTTCTGACAATGGTATCGAGACCATCTTTCCAATGTTGGTTTGGTAAGTGACGCTATCCGCCTTGAACGAAATCACTGGCTCGGCTCTTCGACGGATCAACGCGAGAAATTTGATCCAAAGCACTAAACACACAACACCACAGAACACAAAGATGATTCTAAGGAGGGTCAAGGATTGAGGTGATACATCGTATTGAGCGGCAATAATATATGTGTCCCACCCGATGTATAGGACCAATACTGTAAAGGCTATCAACGTGGCTGTCCCAAAGACAAGTGCAAACCGTGAGACGAAGAAGCGCTGCTCAGTCATGACGCATAACGTTGAAGTTCAGGGACACACCGTCGACTGGCGAAGCGTCCCCTGCAACGACGGGTTAGCCTGCATTCTTTCCAGAGTGATCGAAAGACGCGACCTGAGCAAGTCGATCGTAGATGATCTTCTGGTAAAGACCTTCGGCGAATGCAATGCGGTTCGACCCATAAGCGCGGGCATGAATGTCTTCCAGATACAAGCGGGCGCTGACACTCTGCCCCCAATAAGTGTTTATTAGGCGGCGATCTTCTTCCGGGAAGCCGCTTATTTCTGGTGACTCAAAGACAACAATTCGCGTACCGTTGGCTGAGATCTCGGACTTATTCTCAAAGTCCTTCAAACTGAGCTTGATGTCTATGTAGTTGCCTTCGCCGATCAAAACGCGGAGTAAGGCGGGAACCTTTATAGCGGTGTTTGTGCGGCCTGAATTTATCAATGAAGCAGAGACGGTAAAGAATGACCGGTTGTCAACCAGCTCCGCTTTCAATAGCTCCAACTTGCGCTCTGCGATGGGAAGACTACTCTGCAGTTCCGTGTACCTCTTCTCCATACGTTCAAGGCGCTTCTGATAACGGTCTCGAAGAGCATTGAGCGTGCCTTCTTTATCATTAGCATCAAACTCGACCTCGTCTGGAAGTGGGCGGTTGAACTGTTCGCACTCAAATCTTGTGAACGCCCCCACGGCAAGCGATTGAAGCCGATCAAGGTCGCGCCGGCGTTCATTTATCTGCTCAGGAAGATCTTTAATCTGTTGCTTTGCGCGCTCAAGTAGAGCATCGATCACCTTGAGTTTTTCACCGGACGACGTAGATCTAGATCCAGGGCGGCTAAAGAACATCGGCTCACCGTCCTCTACGAAAGCATACGGATAAGGTCCCGAGTCGCGTTCCGGCTTTAGCACTGACAGTTCAGCGTGGTCATTCAGAGAAATTGTTGCCCCTTCACTGACTGAGCGCTTAATGGAACTGATCTCTACCTCAAGCTTTGGAACATTGAAGAAGAGTGCTTGCCAGATTGGAATTGCAAAGGCGATGAATAGGCCGATCCCGGCTGATATCAACGGTACGAAGGATGGATTCATCCCGGATACGTACGCGACTATGTAGCCAAGAGCACTGCCAGCCAAGATGAATAAAGCAGCCCGAATATACGGGGCAGCGGGCTTTTGTTTGTGCATGGAGCCTCCAAAAGATTTGATGATCGCAGCTTATCTTATTTGGGCTAACGCATCAGCTAAGACGACGACCGCGCGGAGCGCGGGCGTTCGACTTGTGGGCATGGCTACTGGTCGTTGCATGAAGTGCTGTTGCCTGCACGAAGGTCAGTTTCCTTGTTTAAGCGTGATTTCTCAGAGCCATCTTGATGGACGCAGATGCAGGTGACGCCATGCTTTTTTACGCAGGGCCATTTCTCGTGGTTTGGGATTCTATCTTTTAGGGACTCCGTTTGCCCGATGTACAGAAACTCATGCGTGCCTTTACCGTCCGAATCCAGCGTGCGCTTAGTGAAGATGTAAACAGCGCCAACGGCATTGAACGATGTATCAGCCGGATAGACTTCGAGGCTGTAGCTGCCGGTTTTGCCTTTGAAAGTTGCGTCCGCGATTTTTGCCATGGTGCTCTCCTTTATGCCCAACGTCGGAGTTGACCGGCACGCAGTGGCATTGCGCCGCGAGACGTATGCTCCCGCGCACGGCTCGCGGCGCAATGCCGCTGCGTGTCCGCGTCGAACGACCTGTTAGCCATCAAGGCGCGCCCTCCTGACACTCCTTCTCGAACTTGAGCGCCTCCCTTCGGTCACCCAAGTAGCGCGGAATCCCTTGAATCGCCATGAACCCTCCCATAGGTCGTTCATGATGTCCGAGGATGAGCCCTCCATGGCAATTGTGAGCATGGCAGCCGCTGATGTACGTACTGTTGTTCGTCACAAGTATGTTATCTGGCCGTACAAGAACCTCGACGCCATTCCTGAGGAACCGCCCGCGCGTCACGACTACCTTGTTTGGTGGGGCGAATTCGATTTCAAGAAGAATTTTGCGGTGCGCTTCGCGCAAAGTGAGGGTAGTGCCAACTAGCTGAACATCCCATGGACTCATGGAGTAGAACAACTGATTGTTCTTGATATGAAGCACGGGCACATTGCATTCGTCGAATGCCACAAAGTTCAGGAGCAGGTGTCCGTCACCAAGTATCAACCCGACCAGGGCGACGCCATCGATGCTTATTGGAACCATGACAGTACCGTAGCCTCGATCCTCGCAAGTGAAGCTGTTCCCCCCAATAACGACTTCCGCGTGCTTGCCGGCGAAATGTAGGTCATACGGCTTCGAAACACCCTCACGAAGGTTGAAGGGGTTTGCGTTAGCTTGGCGAACTACTTCCTTCGGCAAAAGTCCACCGGTTTTCTCGCGATGGTGGCGATCACAAAGAAGCGTAATTTCATCGGCCACATGGCGCTTTACTTGGGCCCACTCTTCCATGTGCTCGTACTCGTAGAGAGGCAACCCACATACGACGCAGCCAAATCCGCAGCGTTGGCGAATCTCCCGCTGCAGCGGCAGCGGAATGTTCCGGCTTGTGCATTGGGTATCGTCTGTCATGCGCCCCTCCTTGAGGGCTAACGTATCGGTAACCGGCTCTGCTCGGCTTATCGCGCGGAGTCCGTGTTCACCGAAGGGTTAGGGGACGAATTCGCCTGCGACTCCTTTTGCATGATTCGAACCCATGTGCGGGCTCCAGCATGCCCTTGAGCCGCGGCCTTTTCGGCCCACCAGAGTGCCTCGACTTCGTCTTTGGGAATGCCAGCACCGCCAATGCTTAGGACGGCCATCGCGAACTGCGCTTGCGCATTGCCGTCGTTGGCCGCCTCGCGATTCCACTTTGCACAAAGCGCCAAGTCTTTCGGCACACCTTCCCCATTGCAATACAGCAGAGCAAGGTTCGCCTTCGCCTCGGGATACCCCTGCTCTACCGACTTCTCAAACAAGCGCCTTGCTTCCCCAAAGTCGCGAGTCACGCCGAGCCCAGTTCGATACATGTGACCGAGATTGTTCTGCGCAACTCGATGTCCCGCCTGAGCTGCCAATCGATACCACCGGAGAGCTTCACCATAGTTCGTTGGCACACCTCTGCCCGCCAGATACATCCAACCCACGTAGTTTGCTGCTTCGGCATCACCATTGCTAGCAGCTCGAACAAACTCCTCGAGCGCGAGCTTGTAGTCGCCACGCTTGGCAGCCATTTCGCCCTCGAGAGTGCCCGCTTGAACTCCCCAAAAACCAACGAGTAGCGCACCCAATAGGTAAAGACGTTTCATGATGAAAGACCTGATGTTTTGCAAAGGCACGGCAACACTCACCTGTCCCCTAACGTTCGAGCTAACCAGCCCGCGGCGCCTGCCGTAGCGGGTCCGGTTGAGCGAGGGGTTAGGGCGCACTGCGTCAGCTCCGAGGCGGGTGCTTGTACGTGTAGCGAGGCAGCTCACCTACTTTGACCGCGCGGAATGGGTTGTTCGCTGCGAGCAGCGTGTCCATCTCTGCGTCGTACGCCCAAGGCGCGTTGGCGTAGCACCATTCAGCATTGAACCAGCCCTGTTCATGATTGCCAATCGCGATGCCTATGCACTTTGATAGGCGTTGGTCGTACTTGTGTGCGAGGGTCATGTTCAGTAGCGCGTTGCGCCTGTGTGGAAACAACTCTTTGGTCAAAGGGATGAACACGAACCCGCAATCGGTGCGAGGGATAGCTATTCGGTAGGGCCGTGTGAATTCGTCGGCGCGTGATTTGTCGATCGACAGCTGGAACCGCGCCTTGAACTCTCGAAGCTCGTTCCGCTTGAGCAACGCCAATTCGGTAACGATGGGGTAGTAATCGGTGGGTTCGTTCTCGGTCGTGACTTTGTCGGGAAACTTAGAAATGACCCCCGACATATCCCACTCATCTGCTCTATGATCAAGTGCCTTCAGTTGCGCAAGAAAGTCCAAGGACGGTGGCTTGGACGAATCCCCTTCCAAGAACTGGCCAACTAGGGCCGGCTCCGGAACTTCATTGACTTTTGCTCCCCATACTTCAATCAACCCTTCGCGGAAGTCAAAGTAGTCCGCGAGCTCGGCTGGGGTCAACAGAGTTCGTACTATCCCGAGATAGTCATGAGCCGGGACTATGTGGATAACGCCCGCGGTCTTGCTCTCATGATATTTCTTAGCCAAGCAGTCGCTTGGGAGTTGCTGGCTGGGCAAGTAGACTACAAGTTTATGGAGTTGCGATATCGACTTCAACTCAAGTTGACGCTCGTGTCCTCGATGGTTTTTCAGCGAGATAGTGGGATTTTCTTCGAGATAGCGAAGGGTATCGCGGATTTGCCGCGTAGCTTGATCTAGGATCTTCTTCTCAAACCATTTTCGCTCGATCGCGTCGGTTGTGTTGGGTGTCGCCTCGCGTTCTTTCAGTTGAAAGGCGAAAAGGATGTTCCCAAGCCAGAGTACGTTGTCGGCCAGCTCGACCTCGGTCTGGGGTGACGCTGGGCGAAATGTGTTCTTGGAGTAGACGAACTCCTGGAAGAAGTGCCACTCATTCAAGTCGGCTAGGATGTCGGCGAAGGTCATTTGTGCGCCCTAACGCCCACGTTAAGCTGCGCCGTAATGAGTGCAGCGACTGGAGGGAACCAACCGCAAGGTTGGCGTCAGATTGAACAACAAGTTAGGTTTTTGGCAGGTACTCATTGATGAATTTGACTGTGTTTTCATATTTTAAGCGCTGGCGATCCGGGAGATTTGAAAAAGGCCCAAATGCATGTTCAAACTGTGAGTAAAACAACTCAACAGAAATTGGTGGCTTGACTTTGAAGTCGTGACTGAAGCAGGCAATCCAATTTACTGCAAACCCGGGGAAAAGGCCTTTATCAGTTGGTATTTGAGTTGAGACAACTATATCTTCGGTGCCAGATTGAAAGCCTGCGTTTTTTGATTGAATGAAGACATCTTGAGACGTGACAATACCAAGCCATTGCGCAGCCTCGCCGATTTCGTATGCTTCAATTAAAGCAGGACCTGAATAAAGCGACTCTTCAATATTGAAGAAAAACTGTCCTACTGCAATACCGATGCGCACTGGAACAAGCCTGCACATGGCCTTGTGCAAAATTTCGCTTGCCGCGATAAGAATAGATTGAAGGTCGTCATTAGAGTCAGTTTTGGTGAACAGAACAATCGTGTCTGAAAACATGACGCTGTACACGCTTTCAGCAAGCATTTGCTGATGTGCTGTTTCGATTCGCGTCAGTCGAAGCTGTCCAATGTGGTCTCGCACATCAGCTAGGCCGGACAGAACATTCCATGCCATTTCGGGATCTCTGTCCACCATGGCTCGCATTCCAAGAATGTCAATGTGAGCGACAAATCTACGGTTTTTTTGCATGAAAGAACCTAACGTTTGACATGAGGGGCGGCCGACAGCAGGCGAAGCCTGCTGTTGGACGTCGCCTCGATGGAAGGGTTAGGGCACACGATGGAGGCGCTGCATCTTGGAATAGACCCACACACCCTGCTCCGGACTGACATAGAGGTAGTTCTGATACGGCGCAGCGTACGTGTACTCGCGGTATTCGTCGACGACGCTTCCTGTGAAGCTTAGCGTTCTAGCGGTATTTCGAACCAGCAGATCGTACGCTAGGCGATCGGCGGCTTCGATTGAGATCTCTCGCGGTGACGCAAGCAGTTCTGCGGCGGAAATGAGGTACTGCAACTCCGCCAATCGCTCACCACCGGGGAGGAGTAGCTGCGTGGATATTGTTTCGCTCAGACTGCGCGTTTCCTCTAAAACCTTGTGCAGCAGTCGCAGTTGACCGCAATAGCTAATGATGTTGAAGATGTAGACAGACTTCGGACAGTCTGGATCTCTAGCGCACTCCAGCAGAACAGGCATGTACCGGACGTCGTGGAGCAGCAGGTCTTCGTCCTGCTCCATCAACTCCACTTCTTCGTGGTACGCCCACTCGCGCAAGTCGGCGTCAGAGAGGTCGCAAGGGTTCTCAATCATGGCGAGGTGGTGCGCCCTAACGTTTGATCTAACCGGCGTACAAAAGTGGCGTGACGCGCCGCTTTTGTACGTCCGCGTTGAGCGAATTGTTATGCAGCATACTACCTAGCTTTCATGTCGTTCCGGTTGTCCAAAGAGACCTTTCCCTATAAACCAAACGGATCGCCCGAAGTTGTGAATTAGTTGTTCACCTTGTCTTAGGAACGAACAGTTGTGGTCAATACCAGCAAGCTTAATGGCGTCTGTAACTTTTGATCCAGTCGGATGTGCATCACCTACGCGCATGTCATAGGCGCCAGCGATTTCGGCAAAGACTTGGCGGGCCTTCTCAATTCCAATTTTCCGAGACAATATATCTTGCAGAAGCTTATTTGAACCAAGCTTATCTTTCTCTGCGTGGGTTGAAAGTTTGCGAAGGTCGCGAATGTTGAGTCGATCCGAAAATACGCGGACAAGCTCTTTCGCCAGTCTTAGCAATGACGCTTGATCCTTGCTCGCGAAGCGAGAAATCTGCTGCATAGCTTCCGCGTCATCTATGTCATGAGTGAACAAAGAGATTTGGTGTTCTTTCTGAAATCCTGCCTCTAGCATCCGCATACTCTGAAATAGCAAGACTTCAACGGCATGTGTGGATGCCGGCTGAGCTCTGACCTGCGCCGCTAGCAACTCATTAGATACCTTACCTTCCGGGGCAACGTTATGTGCAGCCCAAATATGCTGCTCCCATGCGGCTAGGCGGGCGACATCATAAGCATAGACGGTAATTAGGTCAGAAGAATTAAGTCCGAAGTGAGTCCTATACCCAGATGTTGAGTAAATGCCACCTGTTTCTGCCGTAAACCACTCTAGCGTGAATCCGCGACTACTAAGAAGTTCAGTAACTACGCTGGAACGGAACCACAGCCATCGACCAATGTCTTCGTTATCTAGTTCAGAAGACACCATGCGTTTGCCATCGGTTTCGACGATGAATTGAGGGAGATTCTTGTCTGCATCTCCACGAACTCGCACGCTTTGAGATTGATGTTCAATCCATTCATCTCGCCAGAATTCACCCTCGACCCGAACACCTTCAAAACCGCCACGATGTCCTTTCGAGCTTTCATGGCCGGTGTTATGGTCATTTTCTGGCCCCATTACAGGGGCGTCTTCATCTTCATCGACGTCCGTTCGCCAAGCACGGAACATCGCCCAGCTCCCTCCGAAAACGTCATTAATATCGCGAATTAGTAGCTCAAATCGGCCGCCGTCTCGCTCCTCTTTACGTTCTTTTAGATTTGCGTACTCGCTGCCTTCAAGCAGAGGCACATTTTCCACTCTTTGACGGTAATAAGAGAGGCGAAGCGAAAGATTTCTTGCAGCCAGATAGTCAAGTAGAAATTCTCGCTTGATTTCGATTAGGCGATGTTCGCCTTTTTCATCAAAACTCTCGCGGGCGACCACAACGAAATTCTCTTCAGGTCTAACCCAGTTCGTTCCTTCTTTTATCAGGCGGAGCGCAACGACCAGATCAGGATTCAATATCCATTGTTTTCCACCAACAACTGGCTGAGGATGTTCAAAGACGAGATTAACGCCTATTGGCTCTTTATCGTTGTACTGAAACTGATCAATCGATGCGTAATGGCCATCTTCGTAAGCATAAGGCGCTACGGTATGACCTATGCCGATATCACCCCAGCTTAGGCGCTCCTCAACCAACTCCCGATGTTCTGGCGGAAACGCGGCAGACCCACACCCAAAATATTCGCTGATGTAGCCTATATTTTTGACATTTCCCTTCTCATCATTTATGGATGCCCTCAATGGAACCCAGGTCGCGTTAGAAAATGCTCGGCGAGTTTCTTTTATTTGGAGAATCCACTCTTGATTCATGGCTAATCTTCCACAGTCAGCATATTGCAATACCCTTTCCAGCCGAATAACGTTTGACGTGAGGGGCCACCGCAGCAGCGAAGCCGAGAAGGGAACCCACAAGCGCAGCTGGTGGGCGGTCCCTCTCGACGGAATTATTAGGCTTCACTTCGGGAACTCTTCAAAATATAAATGCGCCAAAAACTTAAAAGCTTCTTCATGTATTGCTAACCGAAGGCGCTCAGCTTCAGATTGGACTCCCGTCAATCTCGGCATAATTTCCTGTACCGACATTTCTCCTAGCTCTCCCATGGGATCAAGGCAGTACGCAATACCTTTATGACTGAGGAAGTTTCTTTCTTTTTTAAATTTCTCAAGATCAGCGATTAGAGCCGTGTTGTCAGATAGCTTGCGAAATACCCCGATCAGCTTTTCTAGTGAAGCATCTTCATAGTCGTCTCCACTCATTCTAAAAACCATGCGGCTACCTAAGCACTTTTTTACCAGCTCAAGGGCATGTGCTATGTACAACTTCAACTCTTGCTCGACCAACTGACAGCCAGAAAGAGCAAAAGCAACTTGAAGATAGAAATCGTCGCCGTCATTCATTTTCGGCCTAACGCCCGCGGTAAGCTGCGCCGGAATGCGAAGCATGGAGGGAACAAAAGCGCAGCTTTTGCGTTAGCTTGACCAACCAGTTAGGCCATTTTGCGCTTGACATGAAGAATACACCTCCCAAAGTGTTACCTATCAGCCCTGACATTCTGTCACCTATCAACCCGACCATTCAGTGTGTAAAGTAAGCTCAAAACGGCTTAGTTCTTCTATGGGTGTGGTGGGCAACCATCTCCTCCGCCAGGCATGCAAGTGTCTGGATTGCATGTCATATGGTCGGGCACACAGGGTTTATCTGGGCTGCATCCTTTATCTGGTCCACAGTTTCCGGGGCCGCAAACAGCGCAAGGACTAGGGTCTTTTTTTGGTGTTCGGCTTGATTCTATTCCGTTTCTAAATGAGTTGAGTTGTATTCCATTCAATATTTCAATGAATGATGACTCGAAAAAGCTTCCTAACTTAAACGAGCGACTCATAATGCAGGGGAAAATTGAGCCATCGTTCGTAAGGCAAAGCCTTCCTCTCCCGCATTGCCCGCAAAGGCCGGTATAACTCGCGGATTGGGGCTGAGTGTCGTCTTGTCTCGCTCTCCCGAACGGGCGTACTTTATCTGATCGTACCTTGAGGATTCCAATTCGTTGAAGCGCTTGACTGGTGGCACTGAAGTCGCCTGCATTTCGCGGCATCTCTATATAGCCAATACGAACAGGAATTCCTGCGGCCGCAGCGAGTTCAAGCGCGTACATTGTTTTCTTGTGGCTTCCCCTCTTGCCAACTATCGTGTCGTGAACCTGCTCCTTATCAGAGTAGACGGAACAAGCGACGCGAACTCCTAGCCGGCTGTAGAGTTCTGCGGTTTTTTGATTGAATGCTGTTCCATTTGTGTACACCTCAATGAACTCGTAACCCATTTTATGGGCGTATTCGATGAGGCCATTCGTTTCGGGGTGAATAAGGGGCTCACCGCCTATGAACTGAATTGACCTACACCCTAACGAATACGCTTGTGTAATCGCGGATCGCCATTTCTCTGGCGTCATCTGTTCATCAAGTGGGAGGCCAGAATGAGAGCCTGTGTAGCAGTGTTCGCATTCGAGATTGCACTTCTTGGTGATCTCAATCCACAACATCTCCAGTGCTTGTGGTTTGACGATTTGGGAAACTGCTTGTCGCGCAGCATCAACATTGGTGACCTCTCTCATGACTTGAGTTCCTCTCGATGGTTGGGAATATTGAGTAGATGATAGTGGTAGTAGGTTGCGAACGAAAGCTATCCCAAATTCTAGGGGTGACCCTGAAGTGAACAACGGCGTGACCCTGACGTCTAACGAATGAATTCAGCGGCCGCCATAGGCAGTCCGCTGCAATGATGGGTTAGGTCACCGGCAACGAGTATGACCACTGACGTACGAACCATTTTTTCTGCGATAGCCGGACACGTAGTGACAATTCGACGATCTCGTCGGTGCTGATGTAACCAACGGCTTTCTCGGACCCCATTCACAAGGATGTCCATCGCCATCCGCGTCGAGATATGTGTGGCCGGCACTCAGTAAAGCATATGCCTCCGCCTCCGCCAAACCAGAACATGAATACGTGCGGGAAAGATTTGCCCAATCAGGAGTCATTGATTGACCAGTTTGCGCGGACGGTGGTGTATTTCCAGGCTTGCGTGACGAACCTTGAGGTGCAATTAACGGTGAACTCTCCGAGCCCGCTGGCTTGTTGGTACTCGGTGTATTGAGTTGAGTAGAAGTGTGCGCAGCACAGCCAAGCAGTAGGATCGTGACAAGTACAAGGCTCGTAGCTTGGACAACCATGGCTTCTCCCGCGACCTAACTAGTTTTATCGAACAATAACGGCGATATCCATTTATCCGAACATCACCCCTGTGGCTACCCAACCGAGTGAGTTCCTTCACAACCGAAAAAACCTACGTCTATTGGGTTCGGTTTTACATTCGGTTTCACAACTTGCAGCACCCGGCAGAAATGTCTGCTGCACAAGTTGAAGCATTCTTGCAGTACCTCAGTGTTAAACGAAAGGTTTCGGCATCAACACACAAACAGGCATTGTCGGCACTACTCTTTCTCTAGCCTGTGCATTTAGTAACCTCGAAGGATTTCACCTTCTGGTAGCAAAGCTCATGCAAGGTGTAGGAATGGGAATTAGGCTAACTTTCTCGATCCACCATGGCTACCGCAGGCCAGTACCAAAGCCAATGTGCCAAGCAGCGATGAAATTGCAATAGTTTCAGAATGTAAATTAATCGGTATTCAACAGCAAGCTGGCTACCCCGTTCAGCCAGTATCCCGCGAATGAAGAAGTACTTGAAACCCTTGCCAAGCCTTGTTGTTCTTGACAGGCCAAAGTGCACCACCCCACATTTGCAGGGGGTGATTATTCGTCTGCTTTGTTTTTGGTTTCCGCGTACAGTTTCTCTGCCCACTGTGCGTTTGCATCAACCACAGCGGCTTTGGCTTCGCCAGCACCCTTGCCCTTGCCCACTTTGCGGGCCAGCACCACAGCAACTACCAACACCACAAATGGCCCCAGCCACAGCACGGCGTTTTCCATGCTGTAAGCAGGTTTGTAAATTACAAATTCGCCGTAGCGGTCTTGCATGAAGCTTTTAATCTCTTCGTTGGTTTTACCAGCGCGAATTTGCTCCGCCACTTTTTGTTTTAAGTCGACTGCAAGGGAGGCATGTGAATCGGCCAGCGATTGGTTCTGGCAAACCAGGCAGCGCAGTTCGCTGGCTACTTCTTTGTACTGCTCTTTTTCAGCGGCGTTTAGGTCGTTCACATTCATCGGGAAGCCTCAATGGCAGGCGTTGCCATGCTGTCAAAGTAATTGGCAGGTATGGGGCCAACCTGCTTGTGAATAATGGTGTTGTTGGCGTTGAGTAAAAAAGTTTCAGGTACGCCATACACACCCAGTTCAATGCCGTACTGGCCTTGCTGGTCAACCAACACCATATCGTAGGGGTTGCCGTATTGGGCAAGCCAGCGGCGGGTGTTGGCAATGTCGTCTTTATAGGCCAAGCCCACCAGTTTTATTTTTTTCTCTTTGGCCAAGGCAATAAAATGCGGGTGTTCCACAAGGCAGGCCTGGCACCAAGAGGCAAACACATTCAGCACCCAAGGCTGGCCTTTTAATTCATCAATATTTTGCAGGGTTTGAATGTCGGTAAGCTGCACAGAACCGGCTTCTGGTCCGCTGAAACTGAGCACCGGCAACACCACTGCAGGGGCAGGTTTGCCAATTAATGCGGAGGGTAGTTTTTTAGGGTCTAGCCACAAACCGCGCAGCAAAAACACACCTAAAAACAGCAACACCAAAATTGGCAAATATAGGCGCAAACGTTTTTTGATCATGCGGTCACCTTGTTTTTTCCGGGGCGGTAGCGGCGATCAAACACGGTAATCAAACCACCCAATGCCATTAGCGCGCAACCCCACCATATCAGGTTGATCAAGGGTTTGTAATACAGGCGCACTCCCCACGCCCCGGCATTGCTGCTGCTTTGAACCGCATCGCCCAGGCCAACATACACATCTGAAAACCAGTCGCTGTGTATTGCGGCTTCGGTCATGATTTGTTCAGAACTTTGGTAGCGGCGCTTTTCTGGTTCAAGCAAGTGAATTACGTTGCCACTGCCACGCGTTAATTCAAACACGCCGAGCGCGGCCACGTGGTTTTGCCTTTGCACGGAATCAACACCAATGAAGGTTACGCGCCATGGGCCAATTTCAGAAGTTTCGCCCGGCTTTAACACCGCATCGGTTTCGGTTTCAAACGTTTTTACCCAGCTAACACCCACCACGAAAACTGCTACGCCCAAATGCGCAAGCACCATGCCCCAATAGGAAAGTGACAAGCGGCGCATGCGGTAAAGCAAACCGCTTTCAGGAATGGCTGCACCTGCTTTGCGTGTTGCCGCCGCAGCATGAGCCAATGTGGCCACCGCCATAAACACGGCACACACCACACCAATGGCCCACAGCAGGCTGAAATAACCATGAAACAACGCTGCCCCCAGCAACACCAACACGGATGCACCCAGGGCCACTGCGCCGGGTTTTAAGTACTGCGCAAGCGGTGTTTCGCGCCAGCGGGAATCGGGGCCAAGGGCCATTAGCAACACGGCGGGCAATAAAATTGGGGCGAACATGGCTTCGAAATAAGGTTGGCCTACTGACATTTTTCTGCCACCAATTACTTCAACCACTAGTGGGTAGAGTGTGCCCAGCATTACAGCAACCAGTGCGGCGCTCATTAACACATTGTTCGACAGCAACAGCGATTCTCGCCCTGTGCTTTTGAAGTTGCCACCCTGCCCCACCTCGCCTGTTTTAAGGGCATACAAAATGTAGGAAGCACCCACCACAATAAACAGCAAGGCGAGAATGAACACGCCGCGCTCGGGGTCGGTTGCAAATGCGTGCACGGAAGTAAGCACGCCAGAACGCACAAGGAATGTGCCCAACAGCGACAAGGCAAACGTTGTCAGTGCTAGCAGAAGGGTCCAGCTTTTCAGGGCGCCTCGTTTTTCTGAAACAGCAAGCGAATGAATAAGCGCGGTACCCGCCAGCCAAGGCATAAGTGATGCATTTTCTACGGGGTCCCAAAACCACCAGCCACCCCAACCCAATTCCCGGTAAGCCCACCAGCTGCCCAAGGCGATGCCCATGGTGAGAAAAGCCCAGGCCACGTTGGTCCATGGGCGGCTCCAGCGGGCCCAGGTCATGTCGAAGCGGCCTTCAAGCAAACCTGCCACAGCAAAAGCAAAAGTAACCGCAAAACCCACATAGCCCATGTACAGCAGGGGTGGGTGAATAATCATGCCGATGTCTTGCAGCAGCGGGTTCAAATCGCGACCATCTACGGGTGCGGGGTTCAGGTATTCAAAGGGGTTGCTGGCAATAAGCAGGTAAAGCAGAAAGCCCACCAGCACCAATTGCAGGGTGGCCAGTACACGCACTTTAAAGCAGGCTGACACTTCAAACTTGGCCCAGGCCACGGCTTGAGTCCACCCAGCGAACATAAGCACCCAAAGCAGGAAGGAGCCTTCATGAGAACCCCAGCTTGCTGCCACTTTGTAAAAAACCGGCAAGGACAGATTGGAGTTTTCTGCAACGTTGCGAACCGAAAAGTCGCTGATGATGAATGAATACACCAGCCCTATAAAAGCTATGCTGACCAGCCCGGTTACCAGCAGCACATTTCGCTGAACCGACTTCAGCAAAGGCACAGCGGGGGAATGGCTGTACACACCACGCACCGCTGCAAAACTTGCCACGGCACCAAACAGGGCCAACACGGTGGCCAGGGCCAAACTAAACTGGGATATGAATGCGATCACTGCTCAACTCCAGGTGGCATGTAGTCTTCATCGTGTTTGGCCAAAACTTCCGAGGCCACAAAAGTGGTGCCATCCCATTGGCCATCTGCAACCACACCAGTTCCTTCTTTGAACAGGTCGGGAACAATGCCGGTGAATTCAACGGGTACTTTGTTGTTCATGTCGCTAACCACAAAGCGAACTTTGAGTGAATCGGCTTCGCGTTGAACGCTGCCCACTTCCACCATGCCGCCCAAGCGATAGGTTTTTTCGCCTTTGGGCACTTCACCGCCCAGTATTTGTGTGGGTGTGTAGAAAAAAACAAGGTTCTCGTTAAACACCTTCACCAAGGCAATACCAAAACCCAAAGCCACCACCACAATGGCGGCCAGCCATGCAGCCCTGTGTGTGCGTGCGCTACTCATTGCTTAACCCCTTCATTGATCACCCCTTGCTCAAGCCCGGCCATTCGATTGTCACGCTTTTTCTGGCGCACCAAATCGGTTTTACTGGGGCCTGCACGGTTTGCCAGTGCGGCGTCCAACACCATAATCAACAGGCTTACGCCAACACAAACCCATACTGTTTGCCATGCATCCAGAACCATTTCTTTCAACCTTTAAAGCCAACGCCTTTGTACCAACAAGCGCCGCGCACGGTTTAACACTGTGCTGGCACAAATTAACCAAAAACCCAACACGCTTAGCCACATACCCATGGCAATGTCGGGATGAATTCTGCTTCCACTCATCGATACGCTGTAGCCTTGATGAAGCGTATTCCAGAACACAACTGACAAATAAATAAGGGGAATGTTCACTGCGCCAATTAAAAGGCCAACTGCCAAAACACGATCGGCTTTGGCCGGGTTGTTGCTCAACTGGCCCAGTGCAATCAACCCCAAATAAATGAACAGCAGCAAAAGTTCGGAGGTCATTCGTGCATCCCACACCCAGTAGGTGCCCCAGGTTGGCTTGCCCCAAAGCGCACCTGTAACCAAGGCCAAGGCGGTCATCCACGCACCGGTGGGCAGCATGGCACGCATCATGACCGCTGATACATCGCTGCGGTAAACCCAGTTCAAACACGCATAGGCACAGGCCACAAGGTACAGAAACATCGACATCCACGCGGCGGGCACATGCACGTAAATGGCCCGGTAAACCTCGCCTTGCTGCACATCAACTGGCGCCAAAAACAAACCGGTGTACAAACCAAAACCCAACAACAACACACCAGCTGCAAGCAGCCATAACCACAGCCTGCTGGCCAGTGCATGAAATTTTGGTGGGGACGCCAACTGTGCAAACATCGCTATTCCTGTATTAAACCAACAATGCGCCTGGCCACCACTGGCCCAAGCAAACAACCCAACAAACCAAGGCTTGCCAATACAGCAAGCGGTGCAATTGCGCTGCGCCCCATGGTGGCGGCCTGACTGGCCTCAAGCCCAAAAATAAGCACCGGCACCAACAATGGCAAAGCGAGCAAATAAACCAGAACAGCACCACCGCGGGTTAGCATAACCAGCAATGCGATTAGGCCCAACAAGGGCGCCACTGCCCAAATACCTGCGGTCAACGCCAAGGCCAGGTCAAGGGTTTGTGCAGAATTCAAACCCAGCTGCAAAGCCACCAAGCCAGTAACCGGAACCAGTACCAGTACTTGGCAGAAAACCAGAAAAACAATTCGCACCAGCCAATACAAAGCAGTGTTGTCGGGATTAAGGCCTGCTAAAAAACCAAGCCACCCCACGCGATGGTCTTCTGCAAACCAGTCTTTGGCGCCCAACAACAAGGCAAGCAACAAACTAACCCACACTGCCACTTGCGCAAATTCGGCACTGGGCTTTCCCAGCCCGATTCCGAAAAAACTAAGAACCATCCAGTGAAACAAGGCGCCCCAAAGCAAAGCTTGTGGATTGCCCAAAGCAACTGCCCAATCGCGTTTCAACAGCGCGGGCAAGGTAACCTTAACGGAATGGGCCTGAAGCTGGGAGTGTTCAACTACGGTGTGCGTTGCAAATTCTCCAGTCAATTTGCCGTTCTCAAGAGTGCCCTGCTTTACCGGTGCGGCAAGGTGCTGTGCCAATAAGGCTGCATCTACGTGCGTGGCCATGAACACAATGCCACCGCGCTGAAAATGGGTGCCCACTGCACGGGCCAGGGTGGCAACACCTTCGTGGTCTAGCGCATTCAAGGGCTCATCAAGCAACCAAACTTTGAAGTTGCCTGCCAGCAAGTTGCACAAACCCAAACGCGCGCGTTGCCCGGAAGAAAGCGTGCCGATACGTTCGAACTGCCAATTGGCCAGGCCCACCTGCTCCAGCAATGGCTCAACTTGGTGTGCACCAACACCCAGGTGTTGCAATACAATTTTCAAATGAGTGTCGACCAGCAATTCATCGCGCAAACCAAATTCGGGTTTGAACAACACGCAAACGCCAGGCATGGAATTGCTCATCAATCTGAGCAAGGTTGATTTTCCAACGCCATTTCCACCGCGAATTACATTAACTTCGCCAGGCTTTAAGGCAAACCCAATTGGCCCCGACAGCACCACGCCCGCCGCTTCCAGCTTGGGCGTTGTCACTTGCAGGCATGTGGCAGACAGCGAAATTTGCATCGTCACTTCGCAGAGGCTTCAGGCAAGGTAAGTGCAACACTGGTTGCAGATTGATTCAAACCAAGCGTTTGCCAACTCGACTCGATATCACCAGCACCGGTTTGCGCCACGCCTTGAATCGACAAGCGCGCTTGGAGGTAAACCTTGTCGGGCAAATTGCCAAGCACACCTTCCTGAATGAAATCACCGGGACCAATTCGAACAGCCTGTTCGCCTGCGGTTAGCTGTGATGCAGGCACGCGAACCACAGCCAGTGGCATGCCGGGGCCAGCCTGGGCTTTCAGGAATACAAACAACGCTGAATTTTGACCAAGGCTTTTCAAAGCGGAAGCCGGAATTTTTACATTCACAGTGGCAAGCGTGTCGGCTGGCGCAGCGGCGGAATCTGGCGCCGGGCCCTGAGCCGGGTTTGATGATGAGTTCTTCAGGCTGGCCTGCTGAACCTGGCTAAGCAACTGCCAGTAAACCTGTGCTTTGTTCTGGTCGCCAGCCTGCTCTGCTGCACTGGCCGCCAGGGCAAGTGCCTTTTCATGGCGTGGGTCACTTTGCAACGCTGCCGCAATGTATGTTTCGGGTTCACCTGCCAGTTGCCGGCCTTGCGCCATCGCGGTCATGTCGGCCAAGTCGGCGAGAATGTCAGGATGACCCGGGGTTAATTCAAGCGCCTTTTTCAGCGCGTTGGCGCTTTCAAGGAAATTGGACATGGAGGCGTGCGTGCGCGCCAGCAACACCCAGCCACGCAAATCATCGGGCTGCTCTGCAAGCCTGGCTTTTAAACCTGCAAGTCGGTCTTCAAGGCTTGCGCCATCACCGGGGTGGCCAGCGGAGGCGGTAACCGCTTGATCAACATTGGGCGCTGATCGGCTGGCAGAGTTCAATTCAGGCCACTTGAATGCACCTGCGTGTATTGCGCCGATGAAGTGAGTGAACAAAACCGCCAATCCCAAACTTACTGCAATCAACCAAGGCATGGTTGCAGGTGTAAGGCATGCCAAACCGGGGGCAGAGGTGCCAGCCGAGGCCATGTGCGGTTTGCTTTCACTGGCCATGCTTAGCCAGTTGTCGATCAGTACCTGTTTGCTCGAAGCATCGAGCGTGGGGTCTGTTTCAATTTCCTGACGCCGGTTCAAAAAGGCACGCCACTCGGGCGAGTCTTCTACGGTTCCTACCCCGTTGGTGGTTTTTTGACCATTGGAGAAAAAAAATCCGCTCCAAGCAAAATATAGGGAAAATACTAGAAAAAACAGGAAGATAAAGCCCACAAAGGCCACGCCAAGACTCAATTGTTAACCCCCAGACATGAAGTAGGGATACTAACATCACCAATCATGACGTAACATTGACGACCATACAGAAATTAGCGTAAACCCTGAGCAGCATTACCTCTGACCATTTGCCTAGGCGCTGAACACATGATTCAGGACAACCTGTTTAATTACAAAAGATTTGTTTTCCTGAAATGGGCTTTGCTGCTCACGCTCATTTCATCTTTTGCTTATCTTTTCGACCAACCAAGAATTAATGCCAACGGTGGTACCTGGCTTGGCTACACACTAGGAACAATCGGCGCACTACTCATACTGTGGCTGATGTGGTTTGGCGTGCGCAAACGCCAGTACGCCAATGAGTCGGGCAATTTGCGTGGTTGGGTATCGGCACACATTTACCTGGGGCTGGCCTTGTCGGTTGTGGCCACTTTGCACACTGGCTTTCAAATTGGCTGGAATGTGCATTCTTTGGCTTATGTGCTAACCATGGCCACTATTGGCACGGGTGTTTGGGGGCTCAGCTTTTATTTGCGCTATCCCGCTGAAATGTCGAATGTATTGAACCGGCAAAGCCCCGAACAAATTGTTGCGCAAATTCAAACGCTCGACAAAGACGCACAAAAACTGGCTAAAAATGAATCGAGTATGGTGACACGAGTAATCACCAACTCACAGAAGCAAGGCATTTATCCCAACCGCGGCAGCCAACGCAAAGGGGCTGTGAAAAACTGCGCCACCGAAAAGGCAGTCGAGTACCTTCAACATGAAATGATGCGGGTAGACAGTCTCTCCGAGATTTACAAAAATCAGGTGCAGCGGCTGCGCGCCTTGAAGCAATTACGCCGTTATTACCACCTGCGCTATTGGCTTGAACTTTGGCTTTCCGTTCATGTTCCACTGTCATTTGGTTTGTTGGCAGCGCTGATTGCACACGTGCTGTCCGTTTTTATTTACTGGTAAGCGAACATGGCCGAACAAGAAAAAAGTCCGCTGCAGCGTGAACAACAGGCATTACAAAAACCCCTGGGGCTAAAACGGCCGCTGTCGTGGATACTTTTTGTACCCATTCTTTTTGCATTTCTTGTTTTACCTTTGGTGGCCATGCAGGCACCCGAACTGTTTGGGTTTGAACCCACAGTGGCCAACGAAAAGCCACAAACTGTGGCCGCTGAACAACTGCCGGTAAATGCGCACCCCAGCTTGCAAAGCGACTCTATGGTAAAGGTGCGCAATACCACTGCACTTGCACTGGATTCAATCTGGAACCCTGGCCCACTGGCTTCAGCCCATTCGAACCTTGAAGGCGATTGCCAGGCTTGTCACGCTGGTGATTTTTCTCGAGTCAAGGATGAAAGTTGCCTGGTGTGCCACAGCAATATGGGTTTGCACGTGGCTGAACAAACACTGCCAGATACCTCATTTGAAGAAGGCCGCTGCGCGAGTTGCCACCGGGATCACAAAGGGCGCGAAAGCCTGGCTGAACAAAACAAACATTTCGTGGGTACAGATTGTGCCGCCTGCCACAGCGACATTAAAACCGTGGCCCCAAAAACCGAAACGCTTGCTGTGAGCGATTTCGCGGGCGATAAGCACCCGGCATTCAGAATTACTGTGGCAACTGGCCCAAAGCCAGCCGACTTGCGCCGTATTCGCATGGTGGCCAATACACCGATTGTTGAGAAAACCAGCCTGAAGTTTCCGCATGATGTTCACCTAGACCCCAAGGGAATTGACAGCCCAAGCAAGAAGGTGGTGATGGAATGCGCCAACTGCCACGAGCCGGCCGATACGGCCACCGGGTTCAAAACGCTGAGCATGGAAAGCCATTGCCAGGAATGCCACAAACTGAGTTTCGAGCCTGCCCTGCCCGATCGCCAGGTTCCACATGGCCCGGTAAGTGCGGTGCTGAGCACAGTGGAAGAATTTTACAGCTACCTGGCACTGCACCCTGAAGAACGCAACAAGGTTAATGCACAGCGTGCCGTGTTGCGCGCCCGCCCTGGCGAGGAAAACCCGAACCGTTCCAACTTGCGAAACCTTAGCGGCAACCCGCGTGCCCAAGCGGCTTTCGCCACTGTGGAGTTGTTTGAAAACACGGCTTGCGCGGTTTGCCATGAGGTGAAAGCTGTCAATGGCTTGGGCAATACCAAAACTTCTGGCTCCAGAATGCCACAGTACGAAATTGCTGAAATTAACCCGGCGCACCCGTGGATGCCGATGGCCAAGTTCAATCACAAAGCGCACGAATTTGAAAGTTGTGAAAGTTGCCACAAGGCTTCCAAATCCGAAGAAGCCAGTGACGTGCTGATGCCAGCTATTGAAGGGTGCCAAAGTTGCCATGCTGGCAGTAAACCGGTGTTGAATAAAGTGCAGTCAAACTGTGGCGTATGCCACGAATACCACATACACAACAAAGAATTGGCAGCGAAGTAATCGCCATTCGACGCAGTAGCTTAAGTAGACAGACCAGCAGTGCACTGGGGACTTGCCAATAACCGGCAAGTTCATTGAAAAACAAAGATGAGCGAGTTAGAAGTCGATGCGTAAAAGCACAAATGCAGTAGCGGACAGCAATGCCGTAACAGGCAAAACAACACAATTAAAACGAATAGCCATGGCAGTGGCTGTTTGCCTGGCAACACCCTTGGCGTTGGTATCTTGCGGTGGGGGTGGCGGTGGGGGCGCCAGCTCAACTCAAGCCAACTTCAATATTGAGCCTTTGGGCACACAAAGTTTGTCGGTGCCGGAAATTAACGACATTGTTGCCCGCGCGGTGCAGGCATCAATTTCTCGCGGTGTGCAGTCAACCATCGCCATTACCGATCGTGTTGGTAACGTGCTTGCTGTTTATCGAATGACCAATTCCAGCCCCAACGTAATCATTACAAGCGGATTGGCTGGTGCAAATGGCAGGGGTCTTGACGGATTTACGCCTGTGCCCAGCGAATTGGCGGCAATTGCCAAAGCAATCACAGGTGCTTATTTGTCTTCCACAGGGAACGCATTCAGTACCCGCACTGCCAGCCAAATTGTTCAGGAATTTTTTCAACCCGGTGAAACCGGGCAACCCAGCGGCCCGCTGTATGGTGTGCAGTTCAGTCAACTGCCCTGCTCTGATTTGAACGTGTGGCTGTCGCAAAATGCCACCATTGGCCCCAAACGCTCACCATTGGGATTGTCTGCTGACCCCGGCGGCTTCCCGATTTATCAGGAAGGCCGAGTAGTGGGCGGTATTGGTGTAATTGCATCAACTGATGCAGCCACTCAAGGCGTGTATGGTCTTGATCGAAATATTCTCGATAACGAAGTTGATCTTGAAGAAGAAATTGCACTTGCTGCGCTGCCCGATTCGTTTCGGGCGCCCGAGCAAATTCGTGCAAACCGCATTACAGCAAACGGGCAAACCTTTCAGTTTTCCAACACCACACCCGCAGTAGCGGCGCCAGCGGCACTTGCAGGTAACGGAAATTTTGTGGCGGTTACTGGCTACAAGGCGGCAGCAGGCGTAATTGCCGGAACGTCCTATGGCACAAGTCAATCGGGTTACGTGGCCACCTCGGCACCCGCTTTCAATGGCTTGGACACCTTTACCCTGATCACCGACCCGACGGACAACACCTCAGTGCGTTTCCCGCCTAGCGCTGGTGGCAACCTGACTCAGGCCGAGGTTCAGAATATTCTGGTTGAAGGCATGAAGATTGCCAACCGGGCCCGCGCGCAAATTCGAAACCCCTTGGGTTCCAAAGCAGAGGTGACCGTGTCGGTGGTTGACGCGGATGGGAACATTTTAGGTTTGGTTCGTTCATCAGATGCCCCAATTTTTGGTACTGATGTATCCGTTCAAAAAGCACGTTCCGCACTGGCATTCAGTTCAGCCGAAGCATTGACTGATTTCACGGCAATTGATGCAGGCAACCATGCCGCATTTGCAAATGCCATGGACACCTTCTTCTCACAAAGTCCAAACGTACTGAACGGAACCGCTGCATTCTCGGCTCGCGCAATCGGCAATGCGCACCGCCCCTACTTTCCAGACGGTGAAGTGGGTACGCCAACAGGCCCCCTTTCATCACCAATTTCGCAATGGAGCCCATTCAACGTTGGCTTTCAACTGAATATTGTGGCCAACAAGGTGCTGGGCACGTTGACAGCAACTACTCGTGCGGCGGATGTATTCACACCGCCAGCAGCACAAACCTGTGTAGATGAAGCCAATATTCCCGCAGGGCGTCAAAGCCGCTTTTCAAACGGACTGCAAATTTTCCCCGGTGGCTTCCCGATTTACAAAGGCAACACACTGGTGGGCGGGGTTGGTGTTTCCGGTGACGGTGTTGATCAGGATGACATGATCGGTTACCTGGGTGTTATTAATGGCGCCGCAGCGGTCAGCAGCAACATGCGTCCATTCCCGTCTACCCTGCTCACCGCCAACGAATTGTCCCGTTCCGGCCAGTTTTTGAAGTATGTGCAGTGCCCACAAACCCCGTTCAACGACAGCAGTGCGCAAAACGTATGCCCAACACCATGAACAAGAATAACAACACCATGCGTTTGAAACCCTTGGCCTTGGGGCTGATTGTGGCCGGTTTGTTGCCGCTGCCTGCAATTGCACAAATTCGAGCCGACATTCGAAGCGAAACAAAACCGACCATTATTGCCCAGGTTACAGAGACAGTCGAAAAAGTGACCCGTAAAGTAGCAGGCATACCAGACACAGCTGAACTGGAGAAAGCGGAACGCCCGCTGGTATTGCTGCAAGTTTTTGACAACCGTGCGGTTGTGTACTCGCAACCCCAAAAAAGCGCACGCGCCATTGGCGAGTTTTTTAAAGGCCAGTTGGTTGATGCCTTCGAAGAAAAAAATGGTTGGTACCGGGTTCGAATTCAAGACAGTTTGCTAGGCAACACCGACGGTTGGATTCAACAAGGCACAGGGCAATTTGGCGAACAGGCACTGGGCGTGTTTGCACCCCGCGCGTTCTCTACCGACGTGCTGCAAGACCAGGCCAACAATGGCATACGCCCCGCACACAATGCCACACCCGGCTTAGTGCCCAAGGCGCAGGTGCCAGGCTCACCTGTGCAAACACCGCAGGTGCAACGCGCCATTCCAGGCCGAGACACACCGATTGTGCCCCGCGACATTGCAATTCCGGTAATTGACCCTAGCCAGGTGCAACCACCACAGCCCAACTTACCCCGTGAAACTGTGGCTGTGCCTGACCGCTGGCGCATTATGCAATCATTGGGTTTCAAGTTTCCGCTGTACGACCCTTACAACCAGAACGTAATCAAAGGCGACTTGCCCGTGTTGCAAAACACCTTGGGGCCAGACTGGTTTTTCAACTTGGGTATTATTGCCGACACCTTGTACGAGCAACGCAATTTCCCGGTGCCGGTGCCGCCAGCCACATCGACTGTTCCCAGCCAGGCGAATATTTTCGGCAATGGTGACCAGGCTATTTTTGCGCACAACTTGATCGTGAGTTTGTCCCTCACCAAGGGCAACACCACTTTCAAACCACCAGATTACGAATTCCGCCTCACCCCGGTGTTCAACTACACCGATGTGCGCGTGAATGAAGACCGCTTGCTGAAAATTTCATCCTCTTCCGGCGAAGTTCGCCGCGAAGGGTTTGTGGGCATTCAAGAAGCATTTGTGGATGTGCACCTACGCAACGTATCAGATCGTTACGACTTCGATAGCTTGCGGGTGGGTATTCAGCCCTTCATCAGCGATTTCCGTGGCTTCCTGTTTCAGGATTTGCCCATGGGTATTCGCCTGTTTGGCAACCGAAACAACAACATTTATCAATACAACATCGGCTACTTCAAACGTGTTGAAAAAGACACCAACAGTGGTCTGAACGACATCCGCCAGGACTTGCGGGACGACGATTTTCTGGTGGCAAACCTGTATAGGCAAGACTTTCCATTTTTGGGTTTCACCAGCCAGGTTTCGTATATACACAACCGCAACAGCGAAGACGGTGAACGCTACTTTGATGCCAACGGCTTTTTGGCGCGCCCCTCTTCACTCGGTGACCAAAAGCCTTTTGGCTACCATGTTGATTACTTCGGCTTCAGTGGCGACGGTCACTATGGCCGCTTGAATATCACCACTTCAACCTATTACGCCACTGGTAAAACTGACAGGCACCCGCTTGCACAGCGCGAGCAAGACATTGATGCCTTTTTCCATGCCACCGAGTTGTCCAGGGATTTCGACTGGTTCCGCCTGCGCGGAAGCTTCTTGTATGCATCAGGTGACGAGGACCCATTCGATGGCAAGGCCGAAGGCTTCGATGCCATTTTCGAAAACCCCCAATTTGCAGGGGCAGACACCAGCTTTTTCATTCGCCAGAATATTCCTCTAATCGGCGGCGGCGGTGTAGCACTATCCGGGCGAAATGGCGTACTGCCATCCTTGCGCTCTAGCAAGGAACAGGGGCAATCCAACTTCATCAATCCCGGTCTGGTGTTGTTGGGTGTGGGTGCCGATATTGATGTATTGCCAGAACTTCGTTTGGTCGCCAATGTGAACAAGCTTGAATTTGACAATACCAACGTACTGGGTACGTTGCGCCAACAGCGCGCACCCTCCAGCGATTTGGGAATTGATGCCTCGGTGGGTTTTCAGTACCGGCCATTTTTCTCGCAAAACATTGTAGTGAACGGCTCTTTTGCCAAACTGTTGCCAGGGAAAGGTTACAAGGAATTGTTTCCTGAAGACAAAGACCCTTACTCGTTTTTGTTCAACGTCATTTTAAGTTTCTAACGCAGGTTGCTTGTTGATGAATTTGAATAACGCAATTGCCCCTCGAACACAGCCCGCCAGCATCAAACGCCGGTCGGGCTGGCGGTTTGCATTGGGTTTTAAAGTGGCCGCGTTTTCAGCCCTAAGCATGTTTGGCATGCTCGGCATTAATCAAATTGCACTGGCCGCCAGTGAAAAACTGCCTGAAAAAAGTTACACCATGGCGCCTGCAGCGCCAGAACGCCAAACCGCCCAGCAAGCCTTCGCAAAAACCGAAGGCTGCATGAGCTGCCACACCCAAACCGATGAGCACACCATGCATGCCAACCCCGGTGTGGTGTTGGGCTGCACGGATTGCCATGGTGGTGATGCCACCGTGAAATGGAATGGGCCGGAGCAAAAACAGGGTTCGCTGGCTTACGACCACACCCGCGCCGCACGTGAAAAAGGCTTTGCACCAGAATACCGGGATGCACTGGACAAAGCCCACATTGCGCCGCGCAATGAAAAATTCTGGAACTACCCCTCCTCAGCAAACCCAAAGCGTTCCTATGCCAAGCTGAACAAAGAACACCCTGCTTACATTCGGTTTATTAACCCGGGCGATTTGCGGGTAGCACGCGAAGCCTGCGGTGCATGCCACTTGCCAATCATTCAGGCGCAAGAACGCAGTTTGATGAGCACCTCGGCGATGCTGTGGGGTGGTGCTTCTTACAACAACGGAATTTTGCCTTACAAGCGCTATATTCTGGGCGAAGCCTACACGCAAGATGGCAAACCTGGTTTGCTGAAAAACCCGGTGGATGCGAGCAATGAACTGTTTGTTCACAAGGGAATTTTGAATGAACTTGCCCCCTTGCCTGCATGGGAAACCACGCCACCTGGCGACATATTCCGGGTGTTTGAGCGTGGCGGAAAAGTAATCAACAGCATATTCCCTGAGGTGGGTTTGCCCAACGTACTGGGTCAAATTCAACGCCTGGATGAACCAGGCCGCCCGGATATTAAACAATCCAACCGTGGGCCGGGCACTGGCCAGCGTATTGCAGTGCCTTTGATTAACGTAACCAAAACACGCCTGAACGACCCGCACCTTTGGTTTTTGGGCACCAATGAACAACCCGGCGATTACCGCTCTTCGGGTTGTACTGGTTGCCACACCATTTACACGAACGACCGCGACCCGAAACACGCAGGCCCTTACGCCAAGCTGGGCCACGATGGCACCACACAAACAATCGACCCCACCATTGCAAAAAATGAAAGTGGCCACCCGGTGAAGCACGAATTCACGCGTGCCATTCCAAGTTCGCAGTGCATGGTGTGCCACATGCACCAACCCAACGTGTTTGTGAACAGCTATTACGGCTACATCATGTGGGATTACGAAAGCGATGCGCCACACATGTGGCCTGAAAAGCAACGCTACCCCACCGATTCCGAAATGCGTGAAATTCTGGACCGCAACCCTGAAGAGGCTGCGGTGCGCGGCAAGTGGAGTGACCCTGAATTCCTGAAGAATGTTTCCACACTCAACAGCAAACTGAAAGACACCCAGTTTGCCGATTACCATGGCCACGGCTGGAACTTCCGTGCCGTGTTCAAGCGCAACCGCAAGGGTGCCTTGCTGGATGCGCAAGGCAATGTAGTTGCTGATGATGACCCCAAGAAATTCGACAAAGCGGTTCACTTAAGTTCTATTCACCTGGACATTGGTATGCACTGCGTGGATTGCCACTTTGCACAAGACATGCACGGCAATGGCCACATTTACGGTGAAGTGGCTGCCGCAGTTGAAGTGGACTGCGCCGATTGCCATGGCACTGCCACCAAATACCCCACGCTGCGCACCAGCGGACCTGCTTCGCCCCCCGGCGGCACCGACCTGACCCAACTGCGCACACAAGATGGCCGCAAGCGCTTTGAATGGCGTGATGGCAAGCTGTACCAGCGCGCAGCGCTTGACCCCAACAAAGAATGGGAAATGAGCCTGGTCAAGGACAACATGAACCCAGACCACCCAAGGTACAACGCAAAAGCTGCCCGCGCGAAGCTAATGGGTGCTGGCGAAGAAGGCCAAAATGGGAAATGGGGCCCAGGCGTTAAGGAACTGGCCCACGACAACGACAAGATGACCTGCTTTACCTGCCACTTAAGCTGGACCACCAGCTGCGCAGGCTGCCACCTGCCCATTCAGGCCAACTGGAAAACCGAACGCCTTCACTATGAAGGCGGAGAAACCCGCAACTACGCCACTTATAACCCACAAGTGGCACGCGACGATATGTTCCAGCTTGGTGTGCACGGGCCGGTGAAAGGCAACCGCATTGCACCGATCCGTTCCAGTTCGGCTTTGGTGTTGTCATCGATGAACGCCAACCGCGAGCGCATTTACATTCAGCAGCCCCCGATTGCGTCCAGCGGTTTTTCATCACAGGCATTTGCGCCACACTACCCGCACACCGAGCGCAAGGAAGAAACCAAAACCTGTACCGATTGCCATTTGTCCCGAGACGATGACAACAACGCCATCATGGCCCAACTGTTGTTGCAAGGTACAAACTTCGTGAACTTCGTGGGTTTCAATGCGTGGCTGGGTGGTACTGAACACATTGCAGCGGTGACTGTGACCGAATGGGATGAACCACAAGCCGTAATTGGCAGCTACCTGCACAAATACGCTTACCCCGACTATTACCAAAACCATTTGAACCGCAAGCGTGAATTGGCTGACACCGTGGTACCAGCCTTGATGGACCACACCACCAAAGGCATTGCCAGTTGTATTCAACTGCGTGGTGAATACGTGTTTGTAGCTGAAGGCAAAGGCGGCTTCCGAGCTTACGATGCAGCCAGCGTGGCCAACAAGGGTTACAGCCAACGGGTGATTACAGCCCCTTTCAGCCCGCTGGGGCACGATACCCATGTGGCCAGCAAAAACGCCACCTGCATGGCCTTGCCAACCAACCAGAACATCAACCCTGACCGCAATCAGGGTGATTTGATGCGCATTACGAACATGGAGCAGCCTTTCCACCCAATTTACAACTACGCCTTCATCACCGACAGTGAAGAAGGCCTGATTGCGGTGAATGTGAACACGCTGGCTGATGGTGAACCCCGCAACAACTTCTTTGAACGGGCTGTAACCTGGAATGAAAACGGTGTGTTGAATGGGGCCAGCCACATTACGCTGGGTGGGCACTACGCTTACATCACCACACCCAAGGGGCTGGTGTTTGTTGATATCAACAACCCATTGAAACCACGCCACATTACCACCCTGCCCTTGCAGGATGCACGCGCCACGGCAGTGCAGTTCCGCTACCTGTTTGTAACTACAGCCAAGGGCCTGGAAGTGATCGATATTACCCACCCAGAAAAGCCAGAACACACTGGCGCGGTGGTGCCAATGGACGATGCCCAACGCGTTTACCTGGCCCGCACCTATGCCTATGTGGCAGCGAAAAAACAGGGGCTGGTGATTGTAGACATTGAACGGCCACGCAAACCAGTGGTGTATCAACAGTACACGGCTGATGGGCAACTGAATGACGCCTACGATGTGGTGGTAGGTTCTACCAACGCCTCACTGTTTGCTTATGTAGCGGATGGTGTAAATGGCTTGAAAGTGTTGCAGCTTACCTCGCCCGACACACAACCCAAGTTCTACGGCTTCTCGCCCGCACCCATGCCAGAATTGATTGCATGGCGCAAAACACCAAGCCCGGCCTTGTCGGTGTCCAAAGGATTGGACCGCGACCGCGCTGTGGATGAAACTGGCGGGCAAATCGCCGTGTTTGGCCGCATTGGTTCACGTCCATTTACCCGAAAGGAAATGGAGGCGTTTTACCTGCGCCCCGATGGCCGTTTGTGGACTGTGACCGACAAGGTTGAAAAGGAAAACTACTTGCCCAAGCCCAAAGTGAATTCAGTGGCTTTCAGAAAGGATTAAGCCATGCGAGCCAATAACCTGAACCAAGTTGTGAATCGTTTGTTGCTCAAGCTGTGCGCAACTGTTGCCATCGGGATACCCACAATCGGCATGGCGCAAACCATGCCCCACCAGTCGCCCCACCAATCAGTGGGCACGGTGAACTGCGCCAGCAGCACCTGCCACGGCAGCATTGCGGAACGCACAGCCACGCCTGTTCTGCAAAATGAATACACCACCTGGCTGCGTGAAGACCCGCATACGCAAGCCTATGCAGTACTTAAAAATGCACAGTCGCAACGAATCGCAAAAAACATGGGGCTGGCCCAGCCAGCGCATGAGGCCAAGGTTTGCCTGGATTGCCACAGCCACAATGTACCAGCTGCCAAGCAAGGCCCACGCTTTGACAAAAGTGATGGCGTGAACTGCGAAGCCTGCCACGGTCCGGCTGAAAAGTGGATTAAAACCCATGTAGAGCCCAAAGCCAGCCATGCGAAAAATATTGAGAACGGCTTGTACCCAACCAGCGACCCCTATGCCGTGGCCAAGCTGTGTACCAGTTGCCATGTGGGCGACTCCAGCCGACCGATCACCCACCAAATTATGGGTGCCGGCCACCCGCGCATTTCGATTGAAGTCGATACCTTCATGGCGCTGGAGCCCCCGCATTACAAAATTGACGATGATTGGATGCAACGCAAAGGCGCCTACGATTCCGGAAAAATTTGGGCCATGGGCCAGTTTGCCAGCAGTGCCAACTTGCTCGAATTGATTGCGAACCCGAAGCGCAATCGCCAGGGCATCATGCCTGAACTGATGATGTTCGATTGCCATGCCTGCCATTCGCCCATGAGCAAAAAAGACTGGTCCAAAGACCTTGCGCGCAGCCCGGGGCAGGCACGCATCAACAACTCCAGCCTGATCATGGTACAGGCGATTGTTCGCGCTGCCGCGCCACAACACAGTGGCGACATTGCCAAGCTGGTGAACCAGTTGCATGTTGCCAGCACATCGCCAGCGGCCAATATGGCAGAGGTTGAACGCGCTGCAAACGTGCTACATGCGCAACTGAATACGGTGCGCAAAGTGGTTGCCACGGTGCCATTTAGTGAGCAAGTGTTGGAAAAAATCCTGAAAGACCTGGTGAGCATGGCGGCCAGCAACCAATACGCCGATTTCGCGGGCGCAGAGCAGGCTTATATGTCGATTAGCAGTGTGGCCAATGGCCTTGCACGCAAAGGAAACTCGCGAATTGCGCAAACCGTGAATTCAAAAATGGACCGTTTGCTGAAGTTGCTCAGCAATGATGAGGCCTACGATCGTGAGGCATTTCAATCCGAATTGCTGGCTCTGAAAGCCGCAGTGGGAGCATAAGCGATGAAAGAGAACCTTAAACCCATGTTTGCCGATGTAGCAGCTGAACTGGACATTGCCATTGTGGGCTCTGGCCCTGCAGGTTTGTCTGCTGCATCGCGGGCCCAGGAGCTGGGCTGTAAATATGTGCTGCTGGAAGGTGAAAGCCATGCCTCGGACACCATTTACAAATATCAGAAAGGCAAACATGTGATGGCCGAGCCAGGCTTTTTGCCGCTGCGAAGTGGCATGTCATTTGAAGCTGGAAAACGGGAAACTATTTTGGGCACTTGGGATTCCCAACTGCTTGATCAAAAAATCAATATTCAGTACAAGAAAACGGTTAGCAAAATAACCAAGTTAAATGATGGTGCAGGGCCATTTGAATTGACCTGTGAGGATGGCACCACCACCACTGCCCGCACTGTGATATTGGGTATCGGTTTGCAGGGTAACATTCGAAAAATTGGAACTGCTGGCGACGATCTTCCCAATGTGCAATACACCTTGGCCGACCCAGACGAATTCAACAATGAAACCATCATTGTGATTGGCGCCGGTGACGCAGCCATTGAAAATGCATTGGCTTTGATGGGCAACAACAAGGTAATTCTGATCAACCGCAAAGATGAATTTGCACGTTGTAAAGAAGGCAACCTGAACCAGATTCTGGCAGCCGACAGGAATGAAGATTTACGTATTTTCTACAACACCAGCACCAGTGCAATTGAAGAAATTCCGGATGCCAAGGAGGGAGAGCCCACGCTCAACTACCGTTACAAAGGCCCGGAAGGTGAACAGAGCATGCCTGTGCACCGAATCATCGCCCGTTTGGGAGCTACACCGCCCCGTGGACTGGTTGAAAGTTTCGGGGTGAAGTTTCCCAACAGCGATCCAAACGCTGTGCCCGCATTGAGCGAAATTTATGAATCGAATGTACCCGGCCTGTTTATCGTCGGTGCGTTGGGTGGCTACCCCTTGATCAAACAGGCCATGAACCAGGGGCATGAGGTGGTCGACTCCATCATGGGCTTGCCGGTTGTACCCGCAGACGAACCATTGCTGGCTGATAAATTCAAACCCCTGGGTGATATTTCCGTGTCAGCTGTACTTGACATGATTCTGGAAAATGTACCCCTGTTCAACCAGATGACCCGTCTTCAACTGCGTGAATTCATGCTTGAATCAACGCTTCACCAACCCAAAAAAGGTTCAGTCATCTTCAAAAAGGGCGACTACACAAGCACCTTCTTTGCGGTTGTGCAGGGCAGCGTTGGCATTGAATTGGTCAACAAGGATGGCAGGCCATTTATTCTTAACCTGGACAAAGGCAATTATTTTGGCGAAATGGGCCTGATCTCCGGGCGCCGCCGTACTGCCACGGTTTATGCCGGCGACAAATGTGTACTGATTGAAACACCCCGCAAAGCCATGCTGAAGCTGATTGCCTCTGTCGATGCAGTACGCCGAACACTGGATGAAACCTTCGTGCGCAGGGCTTTGTCTACTCACCTTGCACCGCAGCTGGAAGCCCATGAAATTGAACAACTGATTGCCTCTGGTATCAGTGTAACCCGCTACGTTCGCGGTGAAAAACTGTTCACTGAAGGCGATAAAACAGACGGTTTGCACTTGATCAGGCGAGGATCAGTGTCGGTATCCAAGTTGCTGGATGGCCAGGACTCTGTGCTTTCCTATGTGTCGGCAGGCAGCTATGTGGGTGAAATTGATTTGGTCGATGGAACCGACCGCCAAACAACGTGTACCGCGACGGTGCTGACCGAGGTGCTCTTGATTCAAGCCGACGCGGTCATCGATGTATTGAGCAAGAACAAAAACTGGAAAAAAGCCCTGCAAGCGAAAATTGGCAAGCGGGTTCACGATGCCATTTTCAGGGAAAGCACTGCAAAACGGGATAGCGACTTGATTCGTTTCCTGATGAAACAAGGTTTGGGGGATGCAACCAACGCCTTGGTAATCGATGAAAACCTGTGTGTGCACTGTGACAATTGCGAGCGTGCCTGCGCAGAAACCCACGATGGAATACCCCGCCTGGACCGAGATGCCGGACCGACCTTTCAGAACATTCACCTTGCGCATTCCTGCCGACATTGTGAACAGCCGCACTGCATGAAAGATTGTCCACCCGATGCCATTCGCCGCGATGAAAAAGGCGAAGTGATGATTGCAGACACCTGCATTGGTTGTGGCAACTGCGCTAAAAACTGCCCATACAATGCGATTGAATTGCGGGTAAAACCACCACCCAGAAAAACTGGCCTGCTCTCTTGGTTGCTGTTTGGTGCGGGTGGGCCGTTGGGTGAACGGCCAGTGAAGTACGATGCGAACTCGATCAAGAAAGCCTACAAATGTGACTTGTGCCACGGCAAAGATGGTGGCCCGGCGTGTGTACGCGCATGTCCCACTGGCGCGGCTTTCCGTATTTCACCCGAGGTGTACTTGAATCAGCAAAACGAACTGACCTGAATCAGATCAGTTCGTTTTATTTGGTGTCGAACTGAGTCACCCCATCCCAGTTTTCGGTTGGGGGATTTAGTTCGAAATATTCAATACGGCTTTGATACAACAAAAACAAAGTTGGATTCATCAGCTTGGAAAAACGCAAGTCATTTAACTGCTTAAGTGACTCCTGCCATTGCTGCGCGCGAAACATCTTCAAGAAAATATTCCATTGTTCCAACTGCTCGATGTCATCATCAGTCATCGCCGTGCGCTCACCCAAAGGTGCGTAAATTGAAACTGGCTCGTTCTTGCCCTTTACCTTCACTGCATCCAGTTCTTGAAACACGAAGCTTGGTACTGCCATGACGGTTTGCGGGCCAGCCATAACACCCACACCATAAGTTTTGGTGATGCCTTCCAGCCGGGAGCCAAGGTTTACCGCATCGCCCATCACTGTGTAAGCACGGCGAATTTTGGAGCCCATGTCCCCCACTCGCATTTGTCCGGTATTAATACCTACACCAATGGCCAATGTGGGCCACTTGCGGGCAAGTAGTCGCTCATTCAAGCGAACTGCTTCTTCTTGCATGGCGATCGCAGCTTTGGTAGCAAGCTCGGCGTGCTCGGCGTCTGCAATAGGTGCGCCCCAAAAAGCCATGATGGCATCGCCAATGTATTTGTCCAGGGTGCCACGATGAGAACGAATAATCTCTGACATCACCGTAAGGTATTCATTGATGTACTCTCGAAGCTCGTTGGGTTGAAGCGATTCAGAAATGGTAGTGAAACCACGTACATCGGAAAACAATACCGTGAGTTCACGGCTCTCGCCTTCCATGGAATAACGTGCAGGGTCAGCAGCCATTTCCGATACCAGTTCAGGCGCCACGTACTCACCAAACAGATCGACCATTTGCCGCTTGCTGCGAGATTCTGCCAAATAACCATAGGCCACATCGAACATGAAAATGGCCAAAACAAGCAACAGCACCACCGCCACGGGTAGCACCAAACCCGCCTTGAAATACAGCAAGGAATTAACTGTGACGACCGATACCAACACAAGCAGCGCAACCAGAAGTGACCAGGTTGCACTCAATAATGGCAATGTGAAACTTAACACCATACCTACAGCCAATACGGTAATGAACAACAAACCCTGAGAATACTCGGGCCGCAGTTTGTATACGCCATCGAGCATGCCACTGATAATGTTGGCGTGCACCTCAACACCAGGATAGGCCGGGTTCACCGGTGTGCTGCGAAGGTCCAGCAAACCTGGCGCGGTGGTGCCAATCAACACAATGCGGCCTTCAATGTCTTCCGGTTTCAAGGCACCCGCGAGAACATCGGCTGCCGATACATAGCGGTAACCACCAGCATTCGGCCCACCCGTTGCACGATAATTCACCCGGGTTAGCAGCCCACGCTCCACGGGAATATCCATCTCAACATCGGCAGATCGCAATGCGATCAATTCAACAGCACCATAATCATCAGGCACACCTTCTGGAAAAACCGGTATTACCTGCGGATTACCCAGTGCGCGCCGAAGCGTACCCAGCGCAAAACTTTGATAAAAAGAATCGTTGAAATTGGCAAGCAGAGGAACGGAACGAACCGTGCCATCTTCGTCGACAATCGGATTGAAATAGCCGCCATCGGCCTGCTTTTGCAGCACGGGAATATTGCCCCCATAACCCTGCCAGCTTGTGCTGTCCAAGGTAAGGCTACCCAACTGGCTTTGCTTGAACAACGCTGCTGGCAAAGCGCCGGACAGCGCAGTGGGATCTTGGTTCAGGTAATACCCCAAAACCACTGGCCGATCGGCCAACACTTGTGCCAACTGCGCATCGCGATCAAAACGGGCTTCAATCTCTGACCGCAGTTCCTGAATTTGACCACTTAAAGCAGGCTTGTTTTCAACAATCGTGTCAAGTGCAAGAAGAGCATCGCTTTGCTGAGGCTCGGCAAACACAATGTCAAACCCAACAACAGCAGCGCCCAGCCTGTCAGTCAACTCAATAATCAGCTTGGCCACGACATCTCTTGACCATGGCCAACGCCCTACTTCACTCAGGCTTTTTTCGTCGATATCTACAATTACAATTCGCGGATCGAGTTCGGGCAACTGGGCTTCTGCCCGAAGTCGTACATCGTAAACCAGATAATCAAGACGCTTCACCACTTCATTGGGCGCAAAACCCAACACATGCAAAGCAGCAATCGCCGTTAATGACAAACCTACAAAAATCCGAAATACTTTGCCTGCAATTTTTCGCCAAGTTTTGATCAGTCTGCTCATGCGTCAATTGCCCTCAGGGTGCGCACTGCGGTGCCGAGAACGGCGGTGCGGACAAGGTGGCATCCTGAACGATGACATCAGGCGGTGAAGTCAGCAGTTTGGGGGGAAGGTTGCTCAGTGTTTGAACAAAGGCACCCTCACCGCGGTTCACTTCAAGCGGATCCTGATTAGAGTTCGTGATCACAATGGTGCCATCATTCACGGCCACGTAAAGCTGTGAACCTTCTTCTGAACCTTGGCCCTGTGTCAGCGACTGCACTGGTGTAGACGACAGACTTTCAAAATTGGCGGGCGTAGTCTCAGGCAACGGGCCCGCATTTGGCACATTACCCAACACATTGGCCAGGGAATTAATAACCTTAATATTCGTATTACCTGCAGGAATAATGGCCGACTGTCCGGCCAGGATTTCAGAATTGACACCCGCCGAGGTCACAACAATTTTGCCGTTACGCAGTTCAACTGTCAGGTTTGCTCCGCCCGAGCAGACCACCAAACCGCCTGTAACCGATGTACATGAGATGTCAATTGCAGTGCCTCGAATACCCACAGTTGCTGTTTCAGTGAAAAACTTCACATTGTTGGGCTCAGCTTTGGCAATTGAGCCCGTAACCGCTCGAACTGCGCCTTTCAACAACTTGAACGAAGCCACCGAAGTTTGAGGAGAAGAAGGTGCATAGCGGTATGCGGCCACTTGCATGGAACTGCCGCCCGGTAGGGTCAGCCGTGTGGAATCAGCCATGCTAAGAACCCCAAAACCACCCTCAGACACATCGACGGTTTCACCGGCAAATACAGCCGAGCCTTTTTGCAAGGTACGGCGTTTGCCTTCTGCAGAAATGGCAAACAATTCGCCTGTCAACTGTGAAACTCGCCCAGCCACGTCAGCGGTGGAGGCGTTGGTTGCCGTTGCTTTTTCCGATTCACCTTTGGCCAGTCGAGTACATTCGTTGCCTTTGCAAATTCTTGCAGTGAAGTCGGTTCCGCGAATGCCAATGGTGGCTGTTTCGCTTTTCATTGAGAAAGCGTCGGCACTGCCACGCTTGCCAATTAAACCAGTGAGGGTACGCAAACCACCTTTAACCAGTTTGAATTCCGCTTTGTCGGCAACCGGTTGCTCTGGCTGGTATTCATAGTTTTCAACCACGAACCGTGTGTTCGGGCGTAAAGCAACTTGTGTGGTGTCCACAAATTCAAGCACCGCAGTGCTTTTTGCCTGCGTATTGATCACATCGCCCACATTCAGCTTGGTGCCCGCTCCTGCAAACTTGTTTTTCCCCTCAGCGGTTTGCAAATTCACCAAGCCGGTTACCGCTTTAATACTGCCCACAACTGCCTTGGTGGGCTCGCTAACCGATTTTGCTCCCGCGGGTGCAAGGTCTTTGGGTTGAATGTTTTGCGCAAACGCCATGTTGCTGCCAACAAAACCAAAAGCTAGCAATACAAGGGCCGATAATTTATGCATGTTGATGGTCCTCATTTGCACACCGCTGAAGCCCGTTGAGGATCACTTTTTGTGGTCTTCAACTCAATGTCGTTAGACTGCTGTGAAATGGTAGTCCCGGCAGTGCTTTGACTGGCCACCTCAACGGCCTGCTCTTCTTGCTGGGTTTGCTGAGTACTTGTTGTAGATGTAGTACTCGTGCTGCTGGGCTCAGAAATGGTTGTTGAAGTGGATGTTGTAGTGAACGCTTGGTTCAGGTTCTGGCCAACGGTTGAGTTGGTAGTGCCAGTAGTTTGCGTTAGCGTAGGAGAATTACCCGTGGCAACCGTTTGTGTAAACATGCGAACAGGCTGGCTAAGCGTGTCGATGGTTGGTTGCGCAAAGGTATAGACGATACTCGCTGGCGACATTGCGACGTTGGCAAAACTGCCGTTGATTGCGCTCGCCTCAAGGAAAGAGTACTGACTGCCAGTGGCAAGGGTGCCACCAGAAATGTCAATCAAGTTCAATTGGCCTGCAAGGTTCGCGCTGCCCTGAACAACAATGTAGTCGAAGTCTGACCCTGGTATACCACCATCACTCTGAATTTCTATATCAAGAATACTGTTTGCATCGAGGTTTAAATCTCCGGTAACCGTCATCAAGCCGGGCGATGCACCCGGAACAATTCGACCGCCTTGTGCGTTCAAATTACCGCTGATTGTCGCAAAACCCCGCAAAGCGCCACCATTGATGCTGATATTTCCCGATAGAGAAGCGCCTGGTTGAACAGTGAGGTTACCCGCAGTTTGAACATAACCACCCGTGCCAAAAACATACTGCCCGGGATTGAAATTCAAAGTACCTGCATTAAAGAAACTTGCAGTACCTGATGAACCCAAACTGGTGAAAGTGTAGGAACCGGTGTTCGTGATTGTGCCGCTGTTAAAAATCGAGTTTTGAACAACACTGCCTGAACCATTGCTCAACAGCAATGTGCCGCTATTGCTCAAGATACCATTACCGGTGAGTAAACCCGAAAGCGTGTAATTGCCCTGCAATTCAAGTATGCCGTTGTTTTCAAGGTTATTGGAGATGGTTTCATTGGCCATGTTATTGCCAAAACGCACAGTTGAACCCGGTGCATTCACCAAACGCTTGCCGCCTGTCAAGTCGGCAACTGTTAACACGTTCAAACCTTGCATAAAGGTGATTTCATCCGGGGTCTGGAATGCAAACTGCAAACCGCTTAGGTCAGCGCCAGCCACAAAAGCCACCCCACTGTTCGCCAGTGTTGGATTGCTTCCGCCCAGGCTGCTCATCACCATGCCTGAATAAGTTACGTTTTGGGCAACATCAAACTTCACGCAGAAATCAAATGCCGAGCATGTGAAGCCGTTGACAGCTTGTGAATCGGGGGTGCCATCAATGACAAAGGAGGGATTTGCAAAACCGGTAAGCACAGTTGTGATGGGTGTAGAGAAACCATCAAAATCCTCATATTCGGCAATGGCCACGGCCTCGGGCGTTAATTGCCCCACCAAAAATACGGGGCGCTGCGGCGCTGTTGATGTTCCGTAGAATAACTGCAAAGGCGGGGGCAAACTGGGTGCATTACCAGTTACGTTCAATCGGATACCACTGCCTACATTCAAGGTCATGGTGTCGGGAATGGCATCAATTGCCAATGCATCGGTTGTGCGGCGGCCCGCAATAATCAGGTTACCCTGAGCTCCCGAACTAATGGTTGCGGTGCCGTTTAAATTAGCAACACCCGTCGAATCTGTCTCAACGATAAGAAAGGCATCGCCCCCCATGTTGATAGTGGCGCCATTCAATACTGCGGGGGCCACTGCTGTAGCCTCTGGGGTAGCAGCAATGTCCTGAGTAGCAAGCAATAGAGCCCCAGTGGGAGACACATTGATTGTGGTAGTTACCTCGGTGTTGCGAAGCTCCAAAAATGAATCGGGCAAAATATTGATTGAATTGGAAGTACCCGCACTGGTCAACAAGCCACCTGTGACCACCAAATCATCGCCCACCAGAATATTGCCTTTGGAAAGCGGAGCCGAAGTTGCGGCATTGCCAGCATTCACAAGGCTGTTGTCCCAGAGGCCCTCAGCAGCCAGGCGACCACCGTTAGTGCGGTTGACCACATACAAATCTGCAGAAGTAAAGTTACCAGACATCACCAAAGTTGAATTTGCACCGTTTACATTCAGGGCGCCATCTGTGGTCGATACATTCTTGCCTTCAAGACGCACCCGACCGCTGTTCACCGTCAGCGAACCATTGAAATCGAGATTCACCAAAGGTTCAAAATCGGTGGTGGAGGACGGCGAAATACCGGGGGACTGAGAAAACTGCACTTCCCCAATCCTCAGTGAACGCCCATCACCACCCGCATTCACCTGGATATTTGCCGCCTCAATCACCATGTTCGTGATTTGTGTTGGCGCAACATCGGAGTTGAAGTTTGAAGTGCCAGTCTGAATGGAATTCTGAAAGCCATTGACTTGAATGGTCACAGGCGCATCCAGGCGACCATCCAAACCTGTAATGTCAATCACTGCGCCACCAGAGGGAAAGCTGGCAACCTCTGCAGTTTGCAAAGGCGGATTGGATAGGACGATTTGGTCTGTCGCCGTTCCATTCATGGTAATTAACGCACCCTGCTGGGCCACAAACTGCCCCTGAGTACTGGAAATGTAAGCGCCTTCCTGCTTTGCAGGAATTATTGGGGTGGTACCCGCTTCCGAGGAAGATGAGAATGTGCGGCCCAGCTCAAGCCTAGATCCTGAAGACAAATTTATTCTTGAATTAGCGCCCATTCCAAGAGCCTGAAAGCTTGCAGTGTTAAAGCCGGCGCCCATGTTCAAAGTACCATTCAGGTCGGTGTCGATTACACTAAGAATAGAAGGTGAACCCAAGGAACTGGGCATCAGGTTTAATGTGCCGTTCAGAATCGCCTTCTGAATATACAAGTCGGAACCTGAAAGATTGATGGTACTGCCAGCACCTGCAGTTAGATCGCCAACTCGGTAAAAACCAAAACTGGAGTTGCTGCCTGTCCCGGTAAGGAAATTCATGGTGCCCGCATTCGTGTCAATCTCGAGAATATTGCTGGAGCCGCCGTTGAACGTGACCGTACCACTGGACACCAATTGGGTCAGCGTGGTGCTGGGTGTAATGTCAAATGAAAGATTGGGATCAAATACAGTAAACGTTGATACGGCACTGCCTGTGTCTACGGTCAAACTGTTTGCATCCATTCGGTTGTATTGCAAGCTGCCTGGAATTGGCGTTGCCAAGCCGAAACTATCGGTCCCAATGCGAATGTCAGTTGCAGGGGTCACTTCCGAAGCGAACAGATTAAAGTCGTTCACCATCAAGTTGGCGCCCAACACATTCAGCTTGATTGTTTTGCCACCGGTAACATTCAAATTTTGATTGGTCGTCGGATCAGTGGCGATGGCACTGCTGACAGAAATTCTGTTCAACTGTAAAGCCTGGCCAGGATTTGCACTGTTCATGCCCGACAACAGGTTCACACCATCCAGAGGTAGCTGACCTTGTGTATTGGTGGGCAAGGCAGTGCCTACATCGTAAGGCGATAAAGTGAGGCTGCCCGTGTTACCCAAATACAGCGGGGCATCAATGTAAACCGGCTTCGCAATGTCATAGCTCAGGTTCAATTCAAAACCATCAAATGCCAATTGCCCGGGGGCCAAGCCCACAGCAGCATCAATATTGATTTCACCCTTCGCTTCTAAAAACAGCAAAGGATTAACACCAGTCACCTGAGAAAAATTTTCATCAATCAAAATAGGCGCTGAAATAGTCAGGTTACCTTCGCCTGGTTGTGTGCCTGTTGTATAAATTTGCACAAAACCGTTGTTTTCAAGACCACTCACCACCGTGCTGTTCAGCAGATAAGATTCGGTGGGCGAGAAGGTTGGAGAGATATCATCGGTGGAGAAAAACGGGCTCATTGAGCTGTTTTCAAGATTAAAACTTCCCGATGGTGCATCATTCACATTTGCAACAATCGTCAGGTTCGCAGGGTCGATCAACCACTGCCCCGCCTCACCCTTGGGTGCCGATGTGTTCGCGGCCACATTCAGGGCCAGGGTTTGCTTTCCAGAGGTTTCTACACGACCGCCATTGCCACCCAATGCACCGCCCTTGGCTTGCACTTCAGAATTTACAGTGGTGTGCCCATCGGCCCAAACCACCACTTCACCACCATTGCCATTTACTGTTGCATTGGCAGAAATTTGAGTGTTGGCTTGCACCACGGTTTGCTGCGCATTGGAAATGCTTGCATCCTGCCCTTTCCAGCCACCACCTACATGTACAGTGCCACCGCCTGCGGCACCATCTGCTGAAATTCGGGCACCACTTAACACCGCCACACGTTCGCCAGTGATGTCTATTTCACCGCCCTTGCCTTGGGTACTTTCAGCAAGCACCTTGCCGCTTACCAAGGCATCGCCTTGTGCAATAAAGCGAATAACACCGCCCTGGCCAACTTGAGCGCCTGTGGCTTCAACAACACCACTGTTTTTCACCAAATGCGAAAACAACGATGCATTTTTGCTGACAATTTGCCCAAGGTTCACTGCCTTGTCGCCTTCTTTGGCAGCCACGGTCAAACCAATGGTGGGGTGCTTCATGTCTACAATGGTTACGCTGTGCCCGGCAGCCAACAACACTTCACCGTCTGCGTGAATAATGCCGCTGTTTTCAATGCTGGGGGCCAACAACACAATTGAACCGCCTGAGTGCGTGGTCAAAGAGCCCTGATTAACTATGTTGCCGGCAGTGCCAGTTGAATCGTTGAAACGCAAATGCCCATTGAGCAAATCGGTGTCTGAGGCGGCCAGGGTACTGGCCAAAAAACCTGCAGTGTCAATTACAGCGCCTTGCCCAAAAAATACGCCGGCCGGATTGATCAAAAACACCTGCCCGTTACTTTGCAGGGTGCCCAGAATTTGGGAAACATCGCCACCAGTAACCCGGTTAAATACCTGGCTCGCTGCATTTTGCTGAATGAACTGCGTGGTTTGCCCCACATCAATATTGAATTGCTGCCAGTTCAGAATGGCGCCTGGTGTGTTGGTAATTTGCATTAAATTACCAATGGTTTGTGCAGTGGCCTGCCCAGCAACCACCGACATTCCTGTGGGGTTGGCATAAGCCGAACTGGCAATTGCCATTGCAACGCCCAAAGCAACCGCTTTGCGCTGAAACTGGGTACCTGCAATACGGCTTGAAAGACGATTGGATTTCATGGTGTCTTTCCTCAGAGGGAAGTGGCAAAGGTGGCGTGCAACATCACATCACCATGTGGTTGAATGGGCACTCCTGACACAACTTTGGCCAGGTCAACCCGGATCTGGTGCTTGGCAGAAAAAGCAAAGCGGGCGCCCACGCCATACGACATCAAATGTGGTTCTACAGGCGACCCAAACACAGGATTGTTGAACTTCAACTGTGCAGCATCTACAAACCCAACAAACTGCAAACGCTCAAACAAAGTACCAAACTTTTTACTGACGTTCGGGCCCATCAGCTCAAGCGATTGCCTTGTGCCACGGTCTGCTGAAATAACCCGCTCCTCAAAGCCGCGCACTGAATAAACACCACCTGCACCGAATTGCTCGCCAGGAATCAGGGAATAATCAGTGTGCTGCGCATCCACTTGTGCAGTCAGCCGCCAGCCAGGCATCACTTGCTCTGACCAACTCGCATTGGCTCGAATTACGTCGAAATTTGCCCTGGCTGCCGGGTTTGTTCGCTGATACTGGGTGGTCGAATTGTTACCACCAACCACATAATTTTTGAAATAACCGATTTGAAACGCGCGCTGACGGGAATCCAGTGCCTCGGTGAGTGAATAGGAAACCCCCACCGGTCTGCTTTCAAGTTCTGGCACCAAACTTGGACCCGTGCCGTTCAATTGAACCTGGCTGACAAACTCTTTGATTTCATGAGAAAACGTAAGCCGTGCATCAAACCCGGCCAAACGTTCCAGCAACTTCACCCAGCGAATTGCGGCAGTAGTACCGGCGCCAGAAACGGACACGGAACTGGCCCCCACACTCAAGTTACCTGCATCCACGTTCGAATCGCTGTAAGCCAGTTCAAGCAAGGAGTCGACACTGTAAAAAGGCACTTTGTAGTTCAGGCCAAATACCTCAACATCAGACCAACGGCCTGGCGAGGTCACGTACTGGAACGAGGCCATGTGGCCTTTGTTAAAGGCATTGTTGTGTTGCAAAGCAAGGCCCATGCGAAAATCGCCTGTCGCATTGGTGCCCGAGTTGTCCAGCGTCAAGTAGGCCGCCACTGGTTTTTGATCGGATACTTGCACTTTTGCATCGACCAAACCGGGTTTGTCGCTGGGCTCCAGCCGTACACGAACAATTTTTGCCGGGTTGTCATTGATCAATCGCAGGTTTTTATCCATGTCCACGGTGTTGATCAAAGCACCAGGTTGCAACACCACCAGGCTTTGTTGAATGGATTCCGCCGTGAAAAAGTCGTTACCGGCCACGGTAATTACATCCAGCCGCGCATCGACAATTTGCAACTTGAGCCTTTCCCCAGGCTTTATTTCCTGCTCAGGTATCAGCACACGTACCACTTCGTAGCCAGCCTCGGCGTGCAGTTGTTCCACTGCCCCAGTGGCAGCGCGCAAGTCAGAAAAGGTAATTTCACGCCCGGAAAAACCACTTAGCACAGCCATGACCTGGGCCCGGGGCACCAATTCAGGCCCCTGCACTTCAAAACCCGACACTTCAAAACTGGGTTCCTTGTATTCGTCGGCGTTTGGCTGGGTGTTTGTATTTGGTATGCCTTCCGGCAAGGCTTGCGCTCGCGCAATTTGCATGGTCGAAGTAGCCAACAGCACCACTGCACAGGCGACTGCGGATAGTTTGAATGTCATAGAGTTGTGGTCTAACCGTTAAATGTTAAAAGTCATTCCGGCCGACAGAACGCGCAGCGGCTGGCTTCCCGGATACTGCTGTAGCTCTTTTTGAATCTTGTCGTGCTCTCTGGGTTTTAGATGACTAATCCAGATTTCACATGCTGCGTTTAACTTTTTTAGCTCTCCAAACAACAAATTTGGACACAAATGTTTGGCCAAATCTGCAAGCCATTGTTCCTTGTCAGGAAACGCGGCCTCAATAAAGAAATAATCCACCTTTTTTGCCTGATTGATAAGGGTGAATAACCGGTCTGTTTTGTGGGTATCCCCAGAAAAGCACCAACCTCCGGTTGGGGTTTCCAGGAAAACACCCACAGCAGGCACGGTGTGGTCTACCGCCACCGTGGTAATTCTGCGCTCACCGAACACCAATTCCTCTTCAGGCAGTATTTCAACATACTCCAGAATAGGGTTTTCTGCCGTAGGTATTTTTGCAAAATCTGGCCATATTTCCTCATTAAAAATATGCTGACGTAAGGCCCTGATTGTGGGGAGGGTCGCATACACGCGCAAAGGGCGCTTGCGACCAACGCCCACCGTATCGATCAGGAAGGGCAGGCCACAAATGTGATCCAGGTGGGAATGGGTAATAAAAACATGCTCGATCTGCGCAAGGCGCGCGAAATCAAGTTCGCACAACCCTGTGCCTGCGTCGATCAGAATATCGCTGTCGATCAGGAAGCTTGTTGTTCCTTGTCCAGGAATACCAATACTGCCGCTGCAACCCAACACCTCTACCGTTGAGTGTTTTTGCATCAAAGCCTCATAAGAATGACAACTGCGTTGTTATGTAGTTCTGTGAAGCAACGCCAGTATATCTGGAATTGCCTTACACCCAGCCTCGTAACCCAAGGCAACAATCTCTTCTCTACGTTCAAACTCCATCAACCCTATTTTCTCGATGGCAGGCTGAACATACAGATCGCTAATCACTTTTGCTTGCCTGGATTTCTCGATTCCGCCCAATTCAATTACCCGCATCAGCGACTTCATCATGGTGGGCATTTGTATGTTGCTTTCATCGACCATGTGTGCGGTGATGTCCTCTTCAAGGCCAACATCAACTGTGAGAATTTTCCGGGCACCTCTGGCGCGCATACAATCGACGGGCACATTGTTGACCAGCGCACCATCCACCATCACTTGCCTGCCTGCCATGAACGGTTCAAAAAATACCGGGATGGAGGTACTGGCTCGTACAGCCTTCCACAAAGGACCTTGCTCAAACAAAAACTGGTTGCCCGTTGTCAAATTACAACTAATAGCAAAAAACGGAATGGGTTGATCTTCAATCAACAAGTCACCAAAAGCATTTTGGTATACCTCGTCGACTGCCTTGCTTTTCACGAATCCGTGTTTCGGTATCCAGTAGTCCTTTAATTTGAACGGCAAACCCCTCTTGAAACTTGTGGACAGTGCCTTATTCACTTCAGCAGCCGAACGGCCAGATGAAATAAGCGCACCGACCAAAGCCCCCATAGAGGTACCCCCTACAGAGTCGACTACCACGCCAGCCTCCTCCAGAGCTTGAAAAAAGCCGGCATGTGCGAATCCGCGAGCGCCTCCGCCGCCCAACACCAAACCGAGGGTAAGCCCCAGAATGTGCCTTGCCACGCGCGCATTGTCGGAATAGTGGCCGCGCCGCACATGCAAAAGCTTGAAGCCGCTGCCAAAATTGCTGCGTATGCGCTCTACCACCGATTGCTCAACCCAGGCAGCTTCGTGAACCAGTACAAACCACACTGGCAAATCATCTTCAGCGCACTTAAGCTGTGCCCTCAGCAATTCACAACTGCGTGAATCATTCAGGGTACTGGCACAGAGCATTACTACCAGGCAATCGAGTTCTTCAATCAGCCGATCATCCAGCGCTTCTATCGGTTCGGTCTCGATCATTTCCACCACCCAGTCTTTGTTACTGACTGAGCTGTGCGGTGTCACGTCACTCAGCTGTTTCCAGCGTCGCAACTCGCAATGCCGCGACATGGCCGATTGAAAATCTTCAATGGCCTGTGCACTAAAACCCTCGGGACGAACAAAAGACTGAAACAAAATGAACTGGTGTTGTTTCGATGGGCCGCTGTATCCAAGCTCACGCTTGAATCGGGACACAAGCATCCGGATGAGGTGGTGATACACCGAGCGACTGAACTCACCAAACTGCTTCAGTGCAGTGTGATCAATTTCAAGCAACACACAATCCCTGCGGGCTGAAATGGTGAGCGTTCTCGGTGCATGGTCAAAAAAACCAAGTTCACCAATCATTTCACCGGGGAAAAAGGACAAGGAAAGATCTTGAAAGCCATCGGGGCGAACACGCTGCCCTTTTAACTGGCCTTGTAACAACAAATAAAAATGCTCGCTGGCCTGGCCTTGCTCAAACAAAGTGTCGCCACGTGACAAATGCAGCAGTTTTGCCAGTCGAATTAAATGCTCAGCATCAGCGGGCTGAATTTCAAGCTTTTTGGACAACAGCTCAATGGCATAACTTAGCTCAATGACCGGCAAATTTGCGGGTTCGGACACAAGGGCACCGTTTTAGTTGTAATTGCGTTTGATGTTAACAAACTATTTGCCCGCAAAAAACCTACCCCCATGGGGCGGGGTCTGATGCCGCTTGTTATTGAAATCACCGATTTAAAAAGCCTTTGAGCGCGTCCCTTACTTTGTCCTCAGCCTTGCCTTTCAATTCCTGTTTTTTCTCGTCAATTTTGGGTTGCAGTTTGGCCTTGGCGGCCTCCTTGGCCAGATCTTTGAACTGCAGCTCCCACTGCACGGCACTGAAAGGACCATACAAGCGAACAGGCACAGTCACCCCGTTCAAACCGGAATCAAGAGTTTTTCCACCCTGGCCGGTGCTGGTGGCCACCACAGAGGCTCTGGCCAGGTAATCCAGTGAATTACTCACTAAATTAACCTGCCCTGCACCACCAATTCGAAACAATGGTGCCATCACATTCAAATCGCTTGAATTGGCGACACCTTTGGCAATGTCGAAACTAACGGAAAGGGAACTGAAATCGGTTTTTTGCGCAGTATCGGTTTTTTGGGTGGAATTGCTGCCACTACTCAACAGTGATTTTGCATTTCTGAGTTTCTCGGCCAAATTGATGCCCTTGATGGCACCATCTTGAAGGCTTACCGAGACCTTTCCGTTCAAAGCCGCTTTCATCTGGTTCACAGTGTTGCCCGTTGTTCGAATATTAATCCCCACATTGCCTTTGCCCTCAACCATGTCTTTGTCGAGCAAAGCCTTGATCACCGGCTGAATTTGCACGCCGGTCATATTCTGGTTCACGGTCACGGTTTGGGTGTTCGCATCGGCAGTAATCACACCAGCGGTTGAACCACCGTACAACCTTGCATCAAGCGGGGAAATGGTCAGCTTGCCGCCTCGCGCAACAGCCTGCGTTCTCAGTTGCTGTACCTGAATATTTGACACCTTCAACTCGCCAATTTTTGCAGTGACATCAAGGTTCAGGTTACGCAACGGGCTTAAATTCACAGGCGTGTCTTTGGCGGTTTCAGCAGGTTTTTCAGCACTGCCAGCACCGTCCGTTTTCTTGAGCGGCAACAGTGCATCAATATCCAGCTTGTCAGCATTCAGCACTGCAGTAATTGCTGGTTTGCTGAAATTTTTCACAGCCGCCTTCAAATCAAAACTGGTGGCCTCGAATTTTGAATTCAAATCCAGTTCAGCAGTTTTTTCAGTGTTGTTCACTGCCAGGCGGCCCGCAAGGGGCATGCTTGCTTCCTTTTTGGGCAAAGCTGGGTCTTTCACATTCAGTTGGCCAGACAATGCCGCCAACTCAATAAACTGGCTTTTCGTGCTAAAGCTCGTTGGGCTGGCCAGCTTTAAATTCAAAGTGCGCTCACCCTCCACCAAATTCACGGTGGTGTTCAGGGCTGCAGTCACGGCCTCTTTCAAATTACCTTGCAAACCATTTAAATCGAGTGTGGCATTGATACTGCGCGTGGGCTGCTTCAGAGCGGCCTTTAAATTAATTGCTTCGCCACGCGCCACTGTGTCACTAAGCTCAAGCGAGGGTGAAGCCAGGCTGACATCGAAAGCACCCACATTAGGAAGCTGGCCTTTGGCCTTGGCATCCAGCGACTGCACCTTCACTTCCAGGGTATTGGGGTTCACATTCAAGGTGCTGGCCTGCACATTCACATCGGCTTGCTGCTTGTCAAGCTGTCCCAGCACGGCAAACTTCAGGTTCTCAAAATTTGCATACAGGTTTTCACCCAAGCCAAACTCAAGTCGAGTGTTCAGGTCGATATTCAAATCAGCTTGCGGCTTGTTGGCTTTCACATTGCCTTTCAAGGCAATGTCGGTGGGTGTACCTGGTTCAATTCGACCACTTTGTATGGCAAAGCCGTTCAGCGAGGCCTGCAGGCCTGTTTGTTTGTCTGCATACGTGACATTGAGGTTTTCGAGCGCAATGGAATCTACTGAAAAATTCAATGCCTGCTCACTGGCTTGCGGCTCAGGCTCGGTTTGGGCTTGCTCTTTATTTTGTGGCTTACTCAAGTCGTCGAAATTAAACTTGCCATTGGCATTTTTAACCACATTCACCGAGACACCGCTGGCTTGTACAGCATCCACAACCACTTCAGAACGCAGCAAAGGCAAAAAGGCCAGGGAAATACTCACTTTGTCTGCCTTCAAAAACTGATCGGTGCTTTGAAATTCAGACAGGGTAATGCCGTTTAAATCGGCACCAATTGAAGGAAACCACTTTAACTGCACGGGGCCAGTGAATGCCAAATCACGCTGCTGCTTTTCCTTAACCACCGCGCTGGCTTTGTTCAACAAAGCCTGTTGGTCAATGGTGTTCACCAAAATTGCTGCGGTGGCTGCCAATACAACAGGCACCCCAACCACAACACCTGCACCCCATGCAATTGCCTTTTTCATGGCAAACCTCCTTAAACGGCGGGTTCTTCGGTCGCTTGGCTAATTTTGCTCCACACGCTTGGCCCTTTGGCTGCCTTTTCTATATCGGCCAAATAAGCAAGGTGCAGTGCCAACTCTTCTTCGGTGGGCTCGGGCTCGGGTAAATTCAGCGCACTCAGTTTGATTCGCTCTACGCCATCGTCGTCATGCTGCGCGTTCAGATCGATCACCAGGCTGTCCTGCCCGCGGGTCATCGCCAAATATACTTCAGCCAGAATTTGCGAATCCAGCAGCGCGCCGTGTAACTGGCGATGCGCATTGTTCACACCCAAGCGGTCGCATAACGCGTCCAGGTTATTGCGCTTGCCTGGAAACATTTCACGCGCCATGCCCAAGGAATCAATCACGCCGTCCACGTAATCGCCCATCTTGCCCAAACCCAGGCGCTCCAGTTCTCCATCCAGAAATCCGATATCGAATGATGCGTTGTGAATAATCAGCGTGCTGCCTTGCACAAAATCGAGGAAATCTTTTGCGATTTGCTTGAATTTGGGTTTATCAGCAAGCATTTCATCGGAAATACCGTGCACCTGGAAAGCACCCTCGTCCACTTCGCGCTCGGGATTAATATATTGGTGGAAGTGGCGGTCGGTCACTTGCCGTCCGTTTACTTCTATACAACCAATTTCAATAATGCGGTGGCCCTGACGAACTTCCAGGCCGGTTGTTTCCGTATCCAGTACCACGTATCTCATTGTTTCATCGCCTTTTCTACACCAAGATTTGCCAACGCGTCGGCCTTCTCGTTGCCGGGGTTGCCTGAATGGCCTTTAACCCAATGCCAGCGCACCAAGTGACGCACGCTGGCTTCGTCCAGGATTTGCCACAAATCTGCATTTTTAACCGGTTTTTTGTCAGAGGTTTTCCAGCCATTCATTTTCCACTTTGGCATCCACTCCAATACTCCTTTACGCACATACTGCGAATCGGTGTACACGTCGATGCTGCAACGTTTCTTCAAGGCATTCAAACCTTCAATCACAGCGGTCAGTTCCATGCGATTATTGGTGGTATTCAGTTCACCGCCGCACAGTTCTTTGGCATGTTCGCCAGATTGCAAGTACACCCCCCAACCACCCGGCCCAGGGTTGCCTTTACACGCCCCGTCTGCATACATCACGACGTTGGCTATTCTCTGTTCTGTCACTTTTTAATCCTGTTGACCTTATCCACGGTCGCCTATTGTAGGTGTTTTATTCAGCGCCTTATTGGCGACAGGTTTTAGTTGGCGTGCAGATACTTTTTTGTCTTTAAAGGCCGGGCCGATCAACCTCATGCCACGCACCCTTTTGACCGCACATACAAAATAAACTGCCCCACACACTGGCCACCAGCGGTCTCCAGCATGTTCCATAAAACCCATTCGGCTTAAGCCACTCTCGGTAAACGCTGGAAAACGATAACAGCCAAACCGGCCAAACTCGGGTTCGCAAGAAAGCAGCTTCAGCCAGTCTTTCAAGCGGCTTAAATGGATAGGCTCGCACCCTTCGGGCCATACAGGTGCCCAACGTTTCAAGGCCGCGTGCCGCAAGCCCCACAGCGACATCGGGTTAAAACCAGTAATAACTACCCTGCCCTCGGGCATCAACACGCGCTCAACCTCCCGCAGCAGCTGGTGTGGATCCTTAGAGAATTCAAGCACATGGGGCAGCACAATCATGTCCAACGACTGGCTTTCGAAAGGCAATTCTTCAAACTCGGCAAAACAATCGGGCGTGATCACTTCAACCCCATCGGGTTTACTGGCCACCAAGCCTTGCTGAACATATGCCTTGTGGGGTATGCGGCTTTCTTTAAGGCCATCTACCAGCCGTGTACCCAACTGCACGGCCCTGAAACCAAACAGGTCGGGCACCACTGAATCAATCCAGGCCTGCTCACGGCTTGTAAAGTAACGGCCGGCTGGCGTATTCAACCAGGCATCGAGTGCTAACATTTGAGCCTGTTGTGCACTCAAGTCGTTCAGGGGTTCAGATGGAATCATTCAAGTCTTCTCAAGTTTCGAATTGGTCGGTCTACGGCATCCCGGCCTTTCAGGACAATTACCTTTGGGCGATTGTTCATGAACCAAGCAAGGCCTGCATGGTGGTAGACCCGGGATGTAGCAAATCAGTTCAAGGTTTCCTGGATTCCAATGGTTACCATCTTAGCGGTATTTTGATCACCCATCACCACATGGACCACGTAGGTGGAATAGATGCCCTTTTAAGCAAGGCAGCAAAAGGCATTTCAGTTTACGGACCGGCCACCGGAAGGGTTGCGCAGGTGAACCGCCCTGTACGTGAGGGTGACACCGTGGATGTGCATTGCCTGGTAGCACAGGTTATTGAGGTTCCCGGCCACACGAGTGATCACTTAGCGTATGTGATTGAGTTGAAAGACACCATGAAAAGTGACGAGGTGTGGATGTTTCCTGGCGACACACTGTTTTCAGGTGGCTGTGGACGCCTGTTTGAAGGCACCCCTCAACAAATGTTCGAATCCCTTCAAAAACTCAATCAATTTCCGGCAAATACGCGTATTTTTTGCGCACACGAGTACACCGAATCCAATCTGCGATTCGCCAGAGCCTATTCACCCGACTCCAAAACCATTCAGGAAAGGGAAACTGAAGTGCGCAGAATTCGTGAACTAGGGGAAAGCACGATTCCGACAACTTTGAGGGAAGAAAGGCTCAGCAATTTATTTATTAACGCCAAAAATCCTCTTGAATTTAAACAGATTAGAGAAGCAAAAGACAATTTCTGAATGTGATGATTAGTTGACACGTTTGTTACAAACACATTTATTTGAATTAATTCAAGAGGTATCACTCAGGTTGGGCATGGGTCAACTCTAAATTGACCCAAACAGAGCTTCCAAATAGGATGCATGTTCTTTTTGCGATAGCCCTAACCGGCACCCAAGCTGTTTGAAACCCGACTCATTCAAAAATAGAATTACTCGATCCGCCAAGGTGGCCGTTACTGGTCCCATAACGGCAATCCTCAGCATTGTCGCAGGTTTAATTGCTGCCCCTGAATTGGTGTGGGCCACTACACTGAAAACCGAGACTGCATTAAACACTGACAACCAAGAAGTACAGCTGTTTGGGTTGGTTGATCCCAATCCGGGCCTTGAATTAAAAATGACAGGTCCGTTTGAATTGATTACCCTGGACTTTGCCGGAGAGCCAGACGATGTTTGGGCAAACATACGCAAGGGCTTTTCCATGCCCGACCTGGACACCCAAGCAGTTAGGGTACGTGAGCGCGCCCTGCTAAAAAACAAGCGCTTGGTAAGAAACATGCTGCAGCGTTCCGAGCCCTTTATTTACTTTATCGCCCAAGAATGCGCAAAACGAGGCATGCCCTCCGAACTCGCGCTACTGCCTTTCATCGAAAGCCAGTTCAACCCGCATGCACGCTCCCCCTCCGCAGCTGAAGGTTTGTGGCAATTCATTCCCAGCACGGGTCGCCAATTTGATTTGAAACAAAACAAATGGGTGGATGAACGCAGGGACTTAGTGGCTTCAACCCGTGCAGCGCTCGATTACCTGACCTACCTTTACGACATGCATGGCGACTGGCACCTGGCTTTGCTCTCATACAATTGGGGGGAAGGCTCTGTACTCAAGGCAGTAAAAAAGGCACAGGATGCAGGCTTGCAACCCACGCTGGGTAATCTTGAGCTGCCACAAGAAACCAGGCATTACATTCCGAAACTTCAGGCACTTAAAAACCTGATTCAAAGCCCGGAACGCTTTGACATGACACTGCCCGAAGTCCCCAACAAACCGTATTTCGCAGAAATCAAGCGAAACGGTGACATCGATCTTCGGGAAATAGCGCGGCTGGCAGGCGTTGAACTTGAAATAATTCGCAAACTGAATCCGGGTTTAAACCAGCCAGTTTTATACGCAGCTCACAGTAACACGCTGCTGGTACCCATTGAGCACAGTGCAAAAATTCGGGCAAGCCTGAAAGAATACAAAACCCAAAAGGCACAACGCAGCTACACCGTGAAAAAGGGCGACACCTTGGGAGAAATAGCGCAACGCTTTGATGTCAGTGTGAAGGCCTTGCAGCGTTTAAACGGTCTTGGCAGCAAAAAGCTGATTAAACCCGGCATGAAATTAAGTATTCCCAACAATCTGGCGCCGGGTAGCCGGGAATCTTGACCCTCAAAATTACAGCACCGGCGCTGCATCGATAAGCTGACGGGTGTAGGCATGCTGCGGGTTGGCAAACAACTGTTCAGCCGAGCCGCGCTCAACTACTTCGCCATGCCTTAATACCACCACTTCATCGGCCAAGTATTGCACCACCGCCAGGTTGTGGGTAATGAACAGCATGGCCACACCTGTTTCATTCTGAAGGCGTTTCAGCAAATTCAATATTTGGGCTTGCACCGATACATCCAGGGCTGAAGTGGGTTCATCGCAAATCAAAATTTTGGGTTCAGACACCAAGGCACGTGCAATCGCAATGCGCTGGCGTTGCCCGCCGGAAAATTCGTGCGGGAAACGGGCCAAGGCCTCCTCGGGCATGCTGACCTGATCAATTACTTTCAACACACGAGCTTTTCGAGCGTCGGCATCAAGATCGGGGCGCAAGCTGAGCAACGGTTCTTCAAGAATTTCAGCAATTCGGTGGCGCGGGTTCAGCGAAGCAAAGGGGTCTTGAAAAACAAACTGAATTTTTGAACGCCAGCCATGCGGGCCGCGTTCTGCCCATTGTCGCAACGGCCTGCTGTCCATCAACACATCGCCGCCTACCTTTGCATTGCTGCCCAACAAGCCCAACAGGGCGCGAGCCGCAGTTGTTTTCCCAGAGCCCGATTCGCCCACCAAAGCCACCGTGCGGCCTTGTAGCAAAGTGATGTCGAGCTTGTTCAGCACAGGCTTGAATTGCTTGCGCAGCAAACCACCTTTCTCAGGATAAGCCACCGACAAAGACACTGTTTGCAGCACTACCTTGGGTGTCGTTCCTGAGCAATTGATGCTTGCAAAGTTGGGGGTATCAGTGCCGGGCTTTGTGAACGACAAATCGCCATGGTAAAAACAACGCACGCTGTGGGTTTGCGTGGCGTCGAGCAGCTCAGGTGTGCTTTGGCTACAATTTTCCTGCGCGTGAAGGCAACGCGCAGCGAAACGACAACCAGGTTTTGGATTCACCAATGAAGGCACTCGGCCTTCAAGCGCATACAATGCCTGCCCGCGCTGAGCCTGGCTGGGAAGCGATTTCACCAGCGCATGTGCATAAGGGTGTTTTGGTGCTGCAAAAAACTCGGCCGTGCTGGCTTTTTCAACCAACTGGCCTGCATACATCAACCCCACGGTATCGGCCATTTGCTTCACGATTGCAAGGTCGTGCGTAATCAGCAGCATCGCCATGCCTTGCTCGCGCTGCAGGGTTTTTAGCAAATCAAGCACTTGCGCCTGAATGGAAACATCCAGTGCAGTGGTAGGCTCATCGGCAATCAGCAAATCGGGGTTTACGCTCAAGGCCATGGCAATCATGACCCGCTGTTTTTGCCCGCCCGACATTTCGAATGGGTACTGTTGCAATCGCTTGGCTGGCTCGGGAATACCCACGCGGCCCAACCATTCCTCAGCCTCTTTCAAAGCCTGTGCCTTGGTGGCACCTGTGTGCAAACAAATAATTTCAGTGAGCTGGTCACCCACTGTCATCACTGGGTTCAGGCTAGTACCGGGTTCCTGAAAAATCATGGCGATGCGCTTGCCGCGCAAAGTGCGCATGACAGTTTCGCTAATGCGCAATACATCCGTGCTTTCCGTAGTGTTGCCCGCACGTTTACCTGAATGAGGTTCACTCAAGCTCACCCGCCCTGCCACAATGGCGCCGCTGTCGGGCAACAGGCGGGCAATGCTGAGCGCGGTCATCGATTTTCCACAACCTGATTCGCCCACCAAGGCAAAAGTTTGGCTTTTTTCAATGGCCAATGAAATGTCATCAAGCGCATGCACCCAACCAGCCTCACTGGCCAGCCGCGTACTTAGTCCCTGGATGTTGAGCAAACTCATACGCTTACACCCTTACCAAAGATTGTTTCAACTGGCGCGCACGTGGGTCAAACGCATCGCGCACGGCATCGGCAAACAAATTGGCCGACAACACCAACAACAACATGAACACGAAAGCTGCCGCCAGGCTCCACCACACCACGGGTTCGCGGCTTAATTCAAGGCGTGCGGCATTGATCATGGTGCCGTAACTGAAGGTGCTAGGGTCTACGCCAACGCCAACATAACTGAGCACCGCCTCTGCGAGCACCAGGCCTGAAAAATCCATCACCATGGCAATCAAAATAAGGTGCATCAAATTCGGCAACAAATGCGAGAACAGAATTTTTGCGCTGGACACTCCGCTGGCCCGCGCAGCCAGAATGTAATCTTGCTCTCGCATTTTTAGTACTTCACCGCGAATCAAGCGGGCCAAACCGGTCCAGCTGGTGAGGCCTAAAATTGCACAAAGGAAAAACAGGCGAAGGTCTGCTTTTTCAACGGAGGATGCAAAGGCCTCAGGATTGGCATCAAGCGCCACCTGCAACATCAACACAGTGGCTGCAATCAGCAACACAGACGGAATTGAATTCAAAGTGGTATAAATGTACTGAATGACATCATCTACCCAGCCACGGAAATAACCCGCTGCCAAACCCATGGCAATGCCCACAGGCAAAGTAAGCAGCGTGGTAAGCAATCCAATCAACATGGCTGTGCGCAAGCCTTTCAAGGCAATGTACAGCACATCGACACCCACTTTGTCAGTGCCCAGCACATGGTAGGCTTCAGCCCACTTCCACACCACACCACCCGCAATACACAACACAAACAGGGTCCACACCACTGCGTGGTAGGCGCCACTGCCGGTAAACACGGTAATGCTGTTTTGCTGCGCGGCATCGGCAATGGCCCTGCGAATAACCCACAAAGCGGCTAACAAAAACGCCCACAGCACTGAACCACCCAAAGCACCTTGGTAAGCGCGTTTGATCAGGTCTTGCCCCTTTAAGCTTTCATCGCTCAAATGCGCACCGCCAAACTTCAAGCGGGCATAATCGCGCACAGGTTTACCATTCACTTCCATGGTTTCCTTGCTCAAGGAACGGGTGGCCAAGGGCGCGGAATACGACTTTTCACGCTCGTAGGCCAGCGGGCCCAAAGCCACGTCGAGCACAGAAATAATCGGACTGGCATAGCGGCTTTGTTGCTCGGTGTTCAGGCGAAGGTGAATGCTGTCAAGCAAGGTGATGACCACCGCCAACAACAACACCACCAAACTGGCGCTGGCAATTTTCGATTGAAATACCAAGCTCCAAGAGGCGCGTGAAAGCGGGCTTTTGATCACGCTGCGAGCATAGGCAAGCACGCCGAATACAAGTAACCAGATCAACACATCAGTCAGCAGCAAAGTGGGCATCATGAACCTATGCTCCCTTTACGCCAAACGAACCCGAGGGTCCGCGATGGTGTAAGCAATGTCAGTCAAAATCAAACCCACCAAATAAAGCACTGAACCAATGAACACCATGGCACGCACAATTGCAAAGTCTTGCGACTGAATGGCCTCAATGGTGTAACTGCCCAGGCCCGGGATGCCAAAGAATGATTCGGAAATAAGCGAGCCCATGAATAGCAGCGGGATGACCGTGACCGAACCAGTCAGAATCGGAATAAGACCGTTGCGCAACACATGGCGACCCAACACCTGAACTTCAGACAAACCCTTGGAGCGGGCGGTACGCACATAATCTTTGTTGATTTCCTCGAGGAAAATGGTGCGATACCAGCGGGTTCCGCCACCCAAACCACTGACCACACCAATGATGACCGGCAGTATCAAAAACCGCCACGCTTCAGCGCTGGCATCGAATCCCGAAATAGGCACCAGCGCCAATGTGGTTGAAAACAGGTACTGCCCGCCGATGATATAAAACAGACCCGAAATTGACATGGCCAGCACACACAGCACTACGCCCGTTAAATCAAGGTAGGTACCGCGAAAAAAGGTTAGCAACAGCGACAGTACGATATTTAAAAACAAGCCCAGAATGAACACGGGCACCGCCAGGGCCAGACTAGGGCCTGCGCGTTTCACAATTTCATTGGCAATGTTGCGACCGTCGTCAGAACTGCCAAATTCGCCCACAAACATGGGCACCGATTTTTGAAAGAAAATGGTTTCAGTCAACTGACCCGAACCTTCGGTCTGGGTGTTGTACAGCAAGGGCAAATCGTAACCGCGCTCGCGCTTCCATTGATCAACCGATTCCTGCGCAACCCGTTTGCCACCCAAGGCCATACGGGCCATGTCATCGGGGCTATTCACCTGAAAAAACAATACAAATGTGATCAGGTTAACGCCCAACAGCACCAACAAACCGTACAACACACGGCGAAGCAAATAGTTTCCCATCAGCGCTTGCCTCCGGTGCTGCTTGCCAAGGTGGCGGCCAAGTCTTCACGAATACCCATGGCTTGTTCACGGCGCTTCCATGCCGCCCACGCGGGCCAAACAAAAAACACCAAGGCAATCAGTAGCACGGGAATTGGCCACCACTCGGGCTTGTTCCATTCCTTTCTCGATTCATCTCGCTTGGCCGTGTCAATGGTTTTGTACTTGATGCTGTTGCGGGCCAGGTCGTTGGGTTTCACGTTGCCATACCACTCGTGAATCAAGCCATATTGCTGCGGCACAAAAGCAAACAACCAAGGTACATCGTCCTGAACCAGATCGGTCATCTGGGAAATAATTTGCGCGCGCTCCTCGGTATTCGGCATTGTTTTCATGCGCTCGAACATCGCATCGTACTGAGCATTCGAATAGTTTGATGCATTCTCGCCGGCGGTTTTCGCACGGCTATTGGGGCCGTACAGCAAGAACAAAAAGTTTTCGGGGTCGGGGTAATCGGCATTCCAGCCAAGGAAGAAAATTTGGGCATTGCCCTTGCGAATTTTCTCCTGAAAACGGTTCCAGTCCGTGGCGCGAATGTCCAGTTGAATATTCAGTTTGGCAAACTGCTTGCGGTACCAATCAAAACGGGCTTTGTCACCGGGCCCACCCCCCGTGGTGTCGAGCGCAAGGGTTAAAGGTTGCTTGGTTTTTGGATCCATGCCATTTTCATAACCCGCCTGCTTCAGCAAGGCCAGGGCATCTTCAACCGGCTTGCGCACTGGCTTGCCATCCACAATGTTGTACACCTGCGTGTTGTAGCCAGCTTCGCCTTCCTCAAAGCCAAACAGCCCAGGGGGCACCGGCCCATGCGCCGGTACTGCCCGGCCATTGGTGAAAATTTGCGAGAACTCTTCCCAGTCCATGGCAATTGCAATGGCTTGGCGAAGTAGCTTTGCACGGCGCGCATCTTCTGCAGAATTGCCTGGCCCTACCACTGGGTCTAGCCAATTAAAACCCAGGTAAAACATGCTGGTGGCAAGCGATGTCTCAAGGCGTATGCCTTTTTCTTCCATTTCAGGGGTCAAGGCTGCATCGCCGTCGGCGCTGGCGCGAATCGCTTGATCAAAGGTGTCGGCACTTACGCCCGAGGTGTCGTAATAGCCCTGTAAAAATTTGTTCCAGTAGGGAATGCCCTCTTTCTCGCGTGTGAACACAACCCGATCAATGAACGGCATGGTTTTACCGGCATCGGCCAGCAAACCTTTTTCTTTGTCACCTGGCTCGCCTTCTGAAGGGTAAGGCTCACCCCGGTGATTGGGGTTGCGCGACAACACCATGCGGGAATTTGGATCGTTCTCGGTCAACATGTACGCACCGGTGCCCACAGGCCACCAATCCAGCACAAGGTTGTTTTCTACAAAACCTTTTTGGCTGTAAAACGCGTCTGCCTCCCAAGGAATTGGGGCAAAAAACGGCATGGCCAGCCAGTAAATAAATTGGGGATATTTGCCGTTCACGCGAATTTCAAGCGTGTAATCGTCCAACGCTTTGGCACCGGGCAAATCGAATTGACGTAAATCAAGCCAAGGCAAATCGGCTGTTGCGGGAGGAAAAGCGCTGCCTGTTTCTTTCTGAATTTTTTCCTTCAGCGCCTTGTCGTGTTCTTGTAGGGTTTTTGACAATTCACCCAAGCCTTGCACGTAATCACCCATGTGCCCCAGGATAGGCGACACAATTCGCGAACTGGCAAGCCGCTTGATTTCATAAACGTAGTCATGCGCGGTCAGTTCACGCGTGCCCTGTTGTTCAAACTGCATGGGGCTGTTGTAATTGCGGGCCTTATCGCCAAGCTGGTGGTACAAAAATTTGCCTTGAGCGTCTTTGGCAAACGCAGGGTGAGGCTGGTATTGAATACCGCGCTTGAGCTGAATGGTATACACACTGGTTTTCACCGCATTCAGCGGCGCATCATCAGGCAAAGCGTTGCCTGCACCGTCCAGATAAACCGGCGTAGGCATTGCCGCGGCTGCCAAGGGTTCAAGCTGGTAGGGCCTTTTCAAGTAATGGTACTGAAACAGCGGCTCGTAAATTTGGTAGGTAAATTCAGCTTCGTCTGATGTGTAGGACTGCGCAGGGTCCAGGTGTTTAGGGCGTGCAGTAAAAGCGGTGTAAAGGGTGTTTAGCTTTTTGTCTTCCGCCGTTTCAACATAAGGATTGTTGGGCGCTTTGCCACATGCGGCCAGTGATAGGAACAAGGCAGTTGCACAAAAAAAACTGCCTGTTCTGGTGAGCCATGTGGCTGACCTTGCGAACTGCTGGAAACCTGCCAAAAAACCACCCTCGCACTGTTGTTTTTCTAGATGGCTTTATTTAACCACGCCAAACACGCTCCGGACCAGTGTCAGCGTGAATCCAGCCACCTTTTGCGCCCACGCGGAAATAGAAGCCCACGCCACCCGCACGGAAACCCTCCACCAGCTCACCCAGCACCTTGGGATGCAGGCCGGGCAAACGGAAATCAACAGCCTGCCCTTTCAAGTGCAAAGAATTGCGCGCAGCAGGCAAGCCCGCCTCAATTAAACGGGCGTTGGTTTTGGGGCTGCGGTAGCCCGAGGTAATTTCAACAGGTGCAACAAAGCCATAACGGCGCACAAATGCCTGTGCGGCCCACAGGGTATCGATAATTTGCGTGTCCATGCGGAAAACCTGATTTGCTTGCACGTCTCGAAGCAAACCACAAATCTGTTCATAGGCGATTGGGTTAAGATGTCCGTCTTTCCAGTAAGTAATATTCAGGCGTTCGCCCGATTGTGGGCGTACCATTTCAAGGGTGCGCGGCTGCAGCCAAAAAGTGAGGTCAACCAGGCCCGGATCAAACAGATCAGGGGGTGGAACCAGATCGGACCCTGCTGCCAATACACCCCGGTTCAAGAAAGGTTCTACCGAGCCAATAACCGCCAGTGTACTTACTGCTTTAATGAATGAACGCCGGTCGAATTTATGCATTGCCATAACCAATAGCCGAAACTTAAGAATTTACTTGAACTTATAATATGAGTTCTTTGAAAAAAAGTCACTAATCCATGTCTACTGATCGCAAAATTCAAACAATTCGAACCCGCTTTGCACCCAGCCCAACTGGCTATTTGCATTTGGGTGGTGCCCGAACCGCATTGTACAGCTGGGCATTCGCCCGCCACCACAAGGGGCAGTTCATTCTTCGTGTAGAAGACACCGATGTTGAGCGATCCACCCCCGAAGCCGTGCAAGCCATTATGGATGGCATGGCTTGGTTGAACCTGGATTACGACGAAGGCCCGTTTTTTCAAATGCAGCGCATGGATCGCTACAAAGCGATGATCGACAAACTGCTTGAAAAAGGCGATGCCTACCTTTGCTACTGTACGCAAGAAGAATTGAATCAAATGCGTGAAAAGCAGCGGGAAAATGGCCAACGTATTCGTTATGACGGCACTTGGCGCCCCGAGGCGGGCAAGGTACTGCCTGCGCCACCCACTGGCGTGAAGCCCGTGGTGCGCTTCAAGAACCCGCTGAGCGGCGCTGTAAGCTGGGACGATTTGGTGAAAGGCCCCATTTCAATCAACAACGAAGAAATGGACGACCTGATTATTGCCCGCCAAGATGGCACACCCACTTACAATTTTTGCGTAGTAGTTGACGACTGGGAAATGGAAATAACCCACGTTATTCGGGGCGATGACCACATTAACAACACACCGCGCCAAATCAATATTTTGAAGGCACTTGGCGGTGAACAGCCGGTGTACGGACACCTGCCCATGATTCTGGGGCACGACGGTGAGAAGCTGTCCAAACGCCACGGTGCTGTAAGTGTGGTGCAGTACCACGAAGAAGGCTTTTTGCCCGACGCCATGATCAACTACCTGGCCCGTTTGGGCTGGAGCCACGGCGACGATGAACTTTTCAGCCGCGAACAACTGGTTGAATGGTTTGATTCAACCAACCTGTCGAAATCGGCTGCGCAATTTGACCCGGAAAAACTGAAGTGGGTGAATGCCCACTACATGAAACAGGCACCGAAACAATTGCTGTTGTCTGACTTGCAAACCCGCTTGGAGCAAAGCGGCGTGAATGCATTTGAAGGCCCTAAACTAAATGATGTTCTTGACGTGGTGCTAGAGCGCGCCTCAACACTGGTTCAACTGCGCGACGAGGCCGCCTTGTTTTACAAGGTGCCACATGTGAATGCCGAAGAATTAAAACCCATGCTGGATGAAGCGGGTGTTCGTGCTGCCTTGGCCGAATTCAATGAGGGCTTGAACGGCGTGGAATGGAATGTTGAAGCGCTGAATGGTTTGGTGAAAACCACCATTAAAAACCACGGCTTGAAAATGCCCAAGCTAGCCATGCCACTGCGATTGATGCTCACAGGCATTACGCAAACCCCTTCAATTGACAAAGTAATGAACCTGCTGGGCAAACACACTGTACAAACTCGAATTGCGCAAGGACTGCAATCATGAGCAATAACAAACCGAAGGCCAACCCTGCTGAATGGGCAACCGCCACCAAAGCAATTCGCGCCGGCAGTCACCGCACTGAATTTGGTGAACATTCCGAAGCCATGTTTTTAACTTCCAGCTTCGTGTTCGACAATGCTGCACAGGCCGCTGCTCGCTTTGCCGGTACCGAGGAAGGCAATGTATACGCCCGCTTCACCAACCCCAGCGTGCAAATGTTTGAACAGCGCCTGGCTGTGCTTGAAGACATGGAATATTGCCTGGCCACCTCAAGTGGTATGGCTGCCATTACCACAGCCTGCATGGGTTTACTCAATGCCGGTGATCACATTATTGCCTCGAAAGCCTTGTTCGGCGCCACGGTACAATTGTTTGTGAATATTCTTTCCCGCTTCGGGATTGAAACCACATTCGTGGACGGCACCAGCATGGAAGCCTGGGAAAAAGCAATCAAACCGAATACCAAGTTGTTCTACAGCGAAACACCGTCGAACCCGCTGACTGAAATTCTGGACATGAGGGCGCTGAGCGACCTGGCCAAAAAACACGGCATTTACAACGTTGTGGACAACTGCTTCTGCACACCTGCTTTGCAAAAGCCTGTCGACTTTGGTACGGAAATTATTATTCATTCCGCCACCAAATACCTGGATGGCCAAGGCCGTGTGTTGGGCGGGGCAATTTGCGGCCCCAAAGATTTGCTGAAAGACAAAATTCTGCCGGTGCTTCGCACAGCTGGCCCCACCCTGTCAGCATTCAATGCATGGGTGTTGTTCAAAGGCCTTGAAACTTTGAACATTCGCATGCTGGCGCAATCGGCTGCGGCACTTGAAATTGCCGCCTGGCTTGAAGCACACCCTGCTGTGAGCAAGGTGTATTACCCCGGCCTGGCGAGCCACCCGCAACACGCGCTGGCCATGAAGCAACAAAAAACCGGCGGTGCAATTGTGTCATTTGAAGTGAAGGCAACCAACGAAGACGATGCACGCGCGAAAGCTTGGCATGTGATTGACAGCAGCCAGCTGATGTCGATTACTGCGAATTTGGGCGACACACGCACCACCATTACGCACCCGGGAACCACCACGCACGGAAGGCTTAGCCCTGAAGCGCGTGAAGCCGCCGGCATTAGACAGGGTTTGATACGTTTGGCAATTGGCCTGGAAGATGTGGCAGATTTGAAAAAAGACCTGGCCCGAGGTTTGGGTTAAATTTCAGGCTTGGTGAAAACCAGATTCACCGGCCTGATGAAAAACCATCAACTGTCATAATCAAGTGAGGTCTCACGCACAATTACGTTCGTAACAAATAATGACGTATACTTTTTAAAAACTAAAACATCGCATGATTCAGGGCATTTCATCATCTTTACAGAATGAAGAGGAATGCAACAATGCTGTTCAAGAAAAAAGTGTTGTCATTGGTATTGGGTGCCTGCATTGCAAGCTCTGCTGCATTAACACCTGAGGCGCAAGCCTGTACCCGACTCGTTTACATCGGCCCCGAAAACACGGTTTTGACTGGTCGCAGTATGGATTTCTCCATCGACATTCCAGCCAACCTGTGGATATTCCCCAAGGGCATGGAACGCAGTGGCGAAGTGGGCCCCAACTCAATTACCTGGCGCTCCAAGTACGGCAGTATTGCGGCCAGCTCGTGGGATATTTCCACGCCCGACGGCATGAATGAAAAAGGCCTGGTCGCCAACATGTTGTGGCTGGTGGCCTCCGAATATCCGAAATTTGACGTTAAAGGCAAAACCAAAGGGCTGACGATTTCCGCCTGGGGGCAATATGCCTTGGACAATTTTGCAACGGTGCAAGAAGCAGTCAGCTTTTTCAAACAGGAAAAGTTTGCGATTGTTTCGGATTTCATTCCCGGCACTGACAAGTTCACCACCGTGCACCTTTCTTTGTCTGATGCCACAGGCGACAGCGCAATTTTTGAGTACATTGGCGGCAAACTCACCATTCACCACGACAAAACCCATCGGGTCATGACCAATGACCCGCCCTATGATCAGCAAATTGCGATCAAGGGCTACTGGGAAAGTATTCCAGGGCAAGTGTTCTTGCCTGGTACATCCAAAGCATCCGATCGCTTCGTTCGCGCGTCTTACTACCTGAACATGATTCCGCAAACCAGCGATCCAAAAATTGCTGCTGCAAGCGTATTCAGTATTGTGCGCAATGTTTCGGTACCTTACGGCATTGGTACTGCAGATCAACCACACCTTTCCAACACACGTTGGCGGGTTGTTGCTGACCAGAAAAACCTGATTTATTACTTTGAAAACGTGCTGAACCCCAACGTGGTATGGGTTGATCTGAAGAAGGTGAATTTTGAAACCAAGGCGGGCGTTCGGAAATTGACGCTGGACACAGGCAAAACCTATGCTGGCGAAAGCAGCGGCTACTTCGAGCCCTCGGCACCACTGAAATTCAAAGGGCTCGATTAAGCGAGGTTGTATGCCTGCATGTTTTAAAAAGCTGACCTTGCTGGTGGCGGCTGCCCTGTGCACGCAGGTGCATGCCGCCGAACCTGTGCCACTGGGTCCTGCCGCAATAGAGCCCGCACTCAGTTTCGTTGAAGCCGAGAAGCGGCTTAGCACAGTGCGCCAAACCCTGATTCAACAATCGGACATTCAAGCACGAGAGTTCGAGTACCAGGCCTTGAGCAACCTGAACCTGCCGCAACTCAGCCTGACCGTTGCCGGAATTGCCTATGAAAAAGAAATTTCATTCCTGATTCCGATCATCAATAGAAGAACTGAAATTGATATCGAGAGGAGCGGCATACGTTCCCAGGTGAATGTTCTGTGGCCGCTTTACACCGGCGGTAGAACCACAGCGACACGCGAAATTGCCGAATCCAGGGTATCGGAATCGCAAACCGATCTGGAAATAATCAAGCTGCAACTTCTGAAGCGACTCTCCGATCTGTACTTCTCCAATCAAATGATCAATCAGGTTGTGGTTGTGCGTGAACAGGCAGTTAAAACGATCGGCGCACTTGTCAACAAATCAGCCAGATTTCAACAAGAAGGCCTGATTACTGCACTTGATAAAATGCAGGCCGATGTTGCCCTGGCCGAGGCCAACCGGGAATTGCTGCTTGCAAAAAGGCAACAAACCGACCTGCAGGCTGCACTGAAAAGCCTGCTGGAAGTGGAACAATTGCTGTGCCTGTCCACAGATATTCCTGAACCCAAACCGCTTTCAAACACTGCCGACTGGTATGTTGATAAGGCCAGGAATGCAAACCCCGCCTACAAAAAACTGGCTGAAAAATTAACCCAAACTGACAGGTTGATTGAGATTGAAAAAGGAAAAAACCTGCCCGAGTTTTTTTTCGCAGGCACTTACGAGTTAAACCCGGATGCAACACCGCTGACTGAACCCGATTGGAGCCTGGGCCTGGGATTTCGCTACAATTTCATTACACCAGTGGGCAGGAATTCCAGCATTCAGGCGGCCATGGTCAAACGTGAGCAGGTTAGGCTGAGCAAAGAGCAAGCGGATGCCGACATCAAACTGGGCATAGAAAGCACCTACCGTGCGGTGTTGGAACACCGGGAGCAGTTTGAACTTTTGGCGCAAGACATCAAGCTGGGCAAAGAAAATGCACGCATGCAAAATCGTGCATTTGAAGAAGGGCTTGCAACTTCCCTCGATGTGACCGAGGCTGAACTGAAACTTGCAGCCATTCAGGTTAAATCGCTGAATGCTGCATTTCTATACATCAGTTCCCTGGCCCACCTCACACAGCTAAGTGGTCAACCTGAACTATTACCCGTCATTCTTCCAACGCTATTGCAACAAAACGCCTGTAGCAATTCCAGGGAACCATCATGAAAGCACGGCCTTTTATTTTTGTACTTGTTGCCATATTGCTGATTGCAGCCGTGTGGTGGTTTCTGCCCAAACAAAGCGGTGAATTAATTCACGGCGATATTGAGGTTAGGGAAATTCGGGTTGCCAGCAAAATTCCTGGCCGTGTCATCAAGCTGCCTGTTTCTGAGGGTGACATGGTTGAGGCAGGCCAACTGCTGTTTGAGCTTTCCAGCCCCGAACTGGACACCAAACTTGAACAGGCTGTGGCAGTTGAAGATGCCACACAAGCCGTGGAAGACGAGGCCAAAGCGGGCCTGCGGCGCGAACAGGTTGAAATTGCACGCCTTGAAATGCAACGCGCCACCATTGAACGCGATTTGACTGCAGCCACGTTAAAACGCATTCAAAACCTGTATGCCGATGGCCTGGTATCAAAGCAACAACTGGATGAAATTTCTGCCAAGGCAGCAGCCAGTGCAGACAAAACCAAAGCCGCGCAGGCCGCTTATCAAATGGCTGCAGCAGGTGCACGTGAAGAACAACTAAGGGCAGCCGCAGCACAAAACAGGCGTGCCAAAGCCGCTGTTTCAGAAGTGCAGGTGTTCAGAAGCGAAGCGCAATCTGTAGCGCCAATTGCCGGGCAAGTTGCGAACATTGTGATCAAAACTGGCGAACTTGCACCAGCAGGCTACCCCGTGATTACACTGATCGACCCCAACGATGTATGGGTTGTGATGAACATTCGGGAAGACAAATTAAACGCGCTCACTGTGGGCACGGAATTCACCGCCCACGTGCCTGCACTGAACAAAGACCTCACTTTCAAGGTGAGCAAGCTAAACCCCCTGCCCTCGTTCGCTAACTGGAAACAAGTGAAAGGCACACCGGGTTACGACTTGAAAACATTTCAAATCGAAGCGCGCCCCACTGAACCCAACCCGAATTTAAAGGCCGGGATGACAGTTGTGTTGTCGATGGACAAGTAATGAGTGCCTTTCAAGCAGGACTTCAGCGCGAGCTAAATCACCTTCGTCACGACAAGGGTGACTTGTTTTTAACACTGGGGATGATGCCGGTATTGTTTGCGCTGATTTGGTGGATTTTTTCTGCGGGGCAACCTACCAGCCTGCCTGTTGCAATTGTGGATGAAGACAACACCAGTGTGTCTCGACAAATCAGCCGTTTGGTTGATGCCACAGCCGGCGTTGAATTGGTGCGAGATTACACCAGCGCACAATCGGCTATCAATGCAATTCGCAGCCGCGATATTTTTGCAGTACTGGTAATACCCAAAGGGTTGGAGAAAAGTGTTCTCAGTGGCAACCCGGGGCAATTGGTGCTGCAATTGAACAGCCAATACTCTACCTACTCCTCCACGATCGAGAGAAATATTACCGGTGCTGTATTAACTGCTGGCGTAGGAATAGGCCTGGAAAGACTCAAGATGGGGGGCGCTTTTTCAGATGCTGCTATTGGCATAGCCATGCCAGTTTCAGTGAACGCCCTGCCGCTGTTCAATGAAGGCCCCGATTACGAGGTGTTTTTAGGCGCAACCCTGATAGCTGCACTTTTCCATATTCTGGCAATTATCATGGCTGTAACCGCGGTAGGTCGTGAGTTGCGGGACGGCACTGCTGGCGAGTGGCTTGCCAAAAGCAATGGCTCACTTTCTATTGCGCTGCTAACGAAAACCCTGCCCTATTTTGTTGCGCTTAACTTTTATACGTTGATATTCGTAGGCTTTTTTCAAGCACAGGCGCCCAACAGCTACACCGGTAGTCTGTTCGCAATTTGGCTTACTTTGCTTGTGATGACTGCTGCTGCCATGGCTGTTGGAATTTTAATTGTAGCCGCCACAAAAAATTTCAGAATGGGTTTAAGCGTTGGTGGCTTTTACAGTGCACCCGCCTTTGCTTATTCAGGGCAAGCGTTTCCCTTGATTGCCATGCCCGATGCTGCCCAATATTGGGCCAGCATAATTCCTCTAACCCACTGGCTTGAACTGTACAACCAAATGTGGATAGCAGGTGCACCGCTTAATGAGGCACTGCAGCCGTTTGCAATCATTCTGTTGATGTTGGTGCTTGCCTTTGCCCCCGCATACATGCTGCTTAAACAAAATGCGTTTGAGCCAGCCAACTGGGGAAGTCGATGAGTTCTGTTTTTGAATATTTCACAAGCACCTGGCGTCATATTCTTCAGGACAAAGGCGCCATGCTGCTTTTGTTCGGCGCAGGCTTGGTGTATTCGTTTTTCTATCCCTACCCATACAGCTATGAACAGGTTGAGTCAGTTCCCACCTTGGTGATTGATCAAGATGACTCCTACTCATCCCGCACATTAACCCGCTTGTTGCGTGCTGCGCCGAACCTGGATGTGATTGAAATTGACAACGACACCAACTTGATTTCGAAGCGCCTTTGGCAAGGCGATATCATGGCCATGGTGATTATTCCGAAAAACTTCAACAATGATTTATTGGCAGGCAGAGTGCCCACCGTGCAACTGGCCAGCCACGGTGGCTACTTGTTGGCGGGCAGCAAAGCATTGGCCAGTGCAACACAGGCCACACTCACCATGGGTGCAGTCATCACCCTGCAAAAAACGCAAAGCATGGGCATGCCTGAACAAGCTGCGCTCGACGGCCTTCGTCCTTTGCAACTCAATTCCAGATCACTGTTCAACACAAACGACGGTTATGGACACTCCATTGTACCGGCGGTGATGGTTGTAATTATTCAGCAAACCCTGCTGATCGGTGTCACCTTGTTGCTTGGAAAGTTGGCTGAGTTGAAGCAACAACCCACAGGTTCAAAAGCTTATTTTGGAATGCTGCTGGTTTTTTTTACGATTGCATTCATCAATACGCTTTACTTTTTTCTGGTGGCAACGCGTTTTCAAGCGTATTCGCAAATTGCCAACACAGGCACCCTGTTGGCGTTTTCAGCAGTATTTTGCATTTGCATATCAGCGTTTGCCTTGTTAATCAGCCAAGCATTCAAAACCCGCGAAAGGGGCCTGCAAATGCTGCTGATTACATCGGTACCCATGCTGTTCATGTCGGGCTACAGCTGGCCTGCAGAATCGCTGCCCGACACCTTGTATTACCTGCGTTGGTTGCTGCCCACCACCTCGGGTATTCACGGCTTTGTCAGCATCAACCAGTTGGGCGCTTCGCTTGCAGAAGTGAGCCTGGAATTTATCACGCTGTGTGTATTGGCATTGGTGTTTATCGGTGCAGGCTTAATGTTATTCAGCAGTAAAAGCAATACAACTGAACAACATGCACCCTAGCGCGCAAGCACACAGCAGGCCAACAATTACCCCACCAGTATTACGATGAACATGCCCCACAGAGTTAGCAAGGTGTTGCTAACTGCATAGGGCACCGTATAACCCAGCATGGGTGCATTGCTTTTTGCAACTTCGGCCAGCATGGCCACCGATGCCGTACTGGTTCGTGCACCACCACAACAACCCAAGTTAATCACCGGATCGAATTTGAAAATATATTTTCCAATCAATGGTGCCAATAACATGGGCATTCCTGTTGCGAAAAGCCCCCAGAAGAAAATTTCAACGCCCACTGTTTTCAGGCCAGCAATGAATGTGGGGCCTGCAGTAATACCCACCACAGCAATAAATACATTCAGGCCCACAGAATTCATGAACCACAATGTTGCACTGGGCACGGTACCAATTTTCGGAATGAAACTACGCAACCACCCCACCACCAAACCTGCGATAAGTGCCCCACCCGAAGTAGACAAAGTGATTGGAATGCCATGCACTGGAACCGTAATGGCACCAATCAAACCACCCAACACAATACCGGCACCAACCAGTACCATATCGGTCACGCTGGTTGGGCGATCCGCAAAACCAAATTCCTTGATAATTTCATCCACGTGCTTTTTGGAACCCGTAATGGTGACAATGTCGCCCCGGTTCAGCTTGGTTTGTGCATACACAGGAATATCCACACCCATTGAGCCACGGCGAATGCGACTTACATACACCCCACGGGCATTGGACTGTTTGGACAGCTCGATTAAGGACATTCCATCGGCTTTCTTTGACGTGACAAAAACATCCACAGACTCCACTGGAATATTCAGCAACTCGGGGTCGGCAATGTCTTCAGCACGGTTGGACCATTCGATCAAGGCCTCGTGTTTGCCTGATACTGCGATGATGTCGCCGAGTTCCAGAACAGTGTCCTCGGTGAATTTGATGATTTGACCACCACGGCGCAAATTCTCCAGAAAGATACGATCTGTTGAAGCAGCCTCGGCCTGCTTCACTGTTTTTCCGGCGATCAAGCCCGGTGTATTCAACTTGAAAGCGCGAACCGCATACTTGGTCCAGGCTGAATGCATGCCATCGGCCGGAGCGCCTGCCGACATTTCTTTTTCATATCGCTTGCACTCTTCAACAATGTTCACACGCAGAATTTTTGGCCCAAGAAAGGCAATAATCCAACCAGTGCCCACTGTGCCAAACAGGTAGCTGATTGCATACGACACAGGTATTAAATCCAACTGTTGTTGAATTTCAGCAGGGGTCATGTCCAATCGATTAATCGCATCGGTGGCCAACCCGATCGACGCAGAAATAGTGTGCGAACCAGCCAACAAACCTGCCGCAATGCCCGGGCCGTAACCACCAATAACGGCGGCAATGTAAACCGACATCAAGCAAAGCACGGAAATAAGCACCGCGAAAATGGCCTGCGGCAAACCATCGCTTGCAATACCGCGCACAAACTGCGGCCCCACCCCAAAACCAACCGCGAACAGAAACATCATGAAAAAGATTGATTTGATCTGCGGTGAAATCTCGATACCAATTTGACCAATCAACACGCCAGCCAGCAAAGTACCGGTGACGGTGCCCAAACTGAAACTGCCCAGCTTGATTGCGCCCACCCAGTAGCCAATTGCAAGCGCCAGAAAAATAGACAATTCAGGGTTGGAGCGTAAAGTGGAAAATATCCATTCAGCAATTACCATGGTCAGCCTTCCAGACAAAAGTTTGATGCGGCTTCCAGACCATACTGGAAGCCAGAGGTGATGTAAAAATCAATCAGTCAATTCACTTCAGCTTCAGAAGCTGAAGGCCAAGGCTGCTGTCGTAGCCGTGAACTTCTTTCACATCCAGCTTTCGCATGAAATTGATAATTTCCTGACTGATCACCTGCCCCGGTACCATGATTGGAAAGCCAGGTGGGTAAGGAATAACCAGCTTGGCAGAAACCATGGGCGGCCCCTCTTTCAAACGTTTGTCGCATTCCTCGCTGAACAAACCAACATATTCGTTGTTTGATACATCCCAGCTTTTAAAAAACGCGGTGCGAATATCGCCTTCCACCGAGGGCTTTCCCCCAACATCCGAGCGGTATTCATCGTGAAAATGACTGAAGTTGGGCAAATCCGGAACATCCGTCATCAAGCTGATTACGCGGTCCTCGAAACACTTCACACCCTCAGCCCCTGCACGGGCCAGTTCACTGTCTACACGTGTGGCCAACTCCAACAACACGCGCATTAACTGCGCCACGTCGCTTCGGGTGTTGTTGATGTTGGATTGAAAAAGAACCGAGTTTCGTGAAGTTTTGTTCACCTGAATATTGAACTCGTCTGCCAGCAGGGTTTTGAATTGTGTACCGTCATAACCCGCTGTACCGCACACCAGGGTAATGCGGGTGGGGTCGAGAAAAAACTCATCATCGCGAATTGAAACTGCGGCATCGCTCCAGTTGGTACCTGGCGTTAAAAAGTCTTTGAATCCGCTTTGGCGAAATTCTTCGGGAATCATGTCGTCGGCACCCAGCACCTTGAAGTACTTTGAAATCAAGGGATGGGTTTTAATCTGATTGCGAATGTCCAATGCAATTTGAATTGCATTGCTCACCAAGCCATAACCCTCCAGTTCCATCTGCCGCCTTGCCACATCCATGGATGCAATCAGTTGTTGATTGGGGCTGGTGGTTGCGTGGGTGAACACAGCTTCATGTAATTGGGGTTCAATTTGAACGAAGTCAACATCCTTCACCAACACCATGGAGCCCTGCCGAATTGCAGACATGGACTTGTGCGTTGAGTGTGTTTGGTAAACACGCAGGCGAATTTGGCGTGGGTCGGGAATTAATCGGGTATTCAGCAAAACTTCATCGGAAGGGTTGGTACCCAACTCGGCCTGCTGGGCCTCGTAAGCCTGCAGCGCTTCGGGTGTTTTCATCCATTTTTCGATATTGGCTGCTGCCCCCATGGCAGTGCGTGGGCGCAAGAATGGCGAGAAATGAGCAAAGCCAAACCAGGCTTCATCCCACAAGAATACCATGTCGGGTTTAATGGCCAGGCATTCTTCCATCACGCGGCGCGTGTTATACACATGGCCGTCAAATGTACAGTTGGTCATGTCCACGGCACGCACGCGGTCAAGCTTGCCCTCTACCCTCAAGGTTAGCAATGCCTGTTTAATCGCCCGCAAAGGCACAGCACCGTACATTGAATACTCTTTCATCGGGTAGGCTTCCACATAATACGGGTACAGCCCACCCAGCACCGCGCCATAATGGTGCGACTTGTGGCAGTTGCGGTCAACAATAAAAATATCGCCCGGCTTTGCAATCGCCATCAGCACCATTTTGTTGGAAGTACTGGTGCCGTTGGTTACGAAAAAGCAATGCTCTGCCCCGAAGGCACGCGCTGCTTTTTCTTGTGCTTTTTTAATATTGCCTTTGGGCTCCAACAGGCTATCCAAACCGCCAGTGGTTGCGGATGATTCCGCCATGAACAAATTCTTGCCATAGAACTCGCCCATGTCGCGAATCCAGTCCGATTTAAACACCGACTTGCCACGCGCAATTGGCAACGCATGGAAGGTGCTGATTGGCCGGTGAGCATACTTTTTCAAGTTATCGAAAAACGGTGTTTCGTAACGATCTCGCACACCTTCCAGAATCGCATAATGCAATTCGGTTGGCTCCTCAACTGCATACAACACGCGCTTCAAACACACGGAGCGCGGGTCTTCTGTAATGTCTTGGGGACGCTGGTCCGACATCAAATACAAATCAAGTTCTGGCCGATACTCTGCAATTACAGAGGCCAACTGCAAGCCGATGTGGTCTTCATCAGCGTGAATGTGCAATTCCTCCATGGTTTTATTCAGTTGCGGTACGGGCATGCGGCTGCTGAAATCAAAGCCGTCAAAAATGGCCACTGCGCAAATGTTGTTGTTTACGGCAACAGCACAGAATGCATCCTGAAAGGTATGAACAACAAGCGGTTCGTAAATAAAATCATCGTCTTTCTGTCGTTGAGCAAGCAAGGCCTGAACATTTCTGTCCACGTTGTGCGTTCTGTCTGGCGCAACAATCACCACCTCGAAATAAGGGCGGTGAGTTCCCTGTGAGTTAAACGAGTCTGCGTGACTGTCGTCAGGGTTCACGCTCCACTCGTTGGGATCTTCTTTGTAGTAGCGCGTTAAAATGGAAAAGGAAAGGCGGGCCACCAGTTCGGTGAAAGACTCCTTACGCTCTTCTACAAGGTCTTGCGAGAGCTTCCCGATCAATTTGGGGCCAGGGTAGGCGTGCAACATTTCCATCGGCTCAAGCTTTTTGAAACTGTCGCTGACCTCTTGCAGACTGGCTTTTCCGCTAACCCACTTACGGCTCAGGCCCAGCAGGTGTCTCCAGTTGTCCGAACGCAATGCTGAAAGGGAAAAAATCTGATCAATGTGGACCTGCTCATTCGCCATGGGTTGTGTTCCTCTGGTTCTCTGTGTTGCAATGAAAAACATGTCGGTGGCCCGTTAAAAGCCAACGACGAATCGGTAATTTCTTTTTGCAAAACCCTGATGAACAAGCGGGAACGCTTGAATGATTGTTATATTTCTAAATTGCGATCTGGTTAACTGCACTGCATGAGTACACACTAGACTGCAAATGTGTAATCGACGTTACAACATATGCCACGTGCAGCATAGGGACTAAAATTGAGGGTTGTTTAAAACGGACGAAGTGATTGTCGTTCCGGGTTGACCAATAAACAAATATTGTTTGCACAAATAAAAAAGCCGCCAATTAAAACCAGCGGCTTTTTTGAAATTCGATACAAACCGACGTTAAACGCGCATTTGATCTTCTGTCAAACCTTTATCCATGGCTTCTTTCATCCAGTTCGGACGCTTGCCACGACCAGACCATGTCAGTGACGAGTCTTGTGGATGGCGAAAACGCACTGGGGCTGGGCCCAATTCACGTTTGCCCTTGCCGGCCTTGCTACCACCCAATTCAGCAAACAGCTCTTCCAGCTTCAAACCTTTTGAAGCTGCCAGTTTCTTGACTTCTTCGATGGCTTGCAATTTAGAGCTGCGATCGTTCAATTCTTTTTCAATGTCTGACTTCAATTGCTGAAGTTCGGAAGCGCTTAGCGCGGATAAGTTTAGTTTTTTCATTTTTACTTTAAAAGGTTTATTAAAAAACGCAATTGTAATTAAATTTAGTATTAATCACAAACCAAAATTTGAATTGCCTACTTAATTAGATCAAGTGCAAATTTAAAATGCTCATGTTCTGCACTTTCCAACCATTCAAATACTACCATTTCGGTAGTTACCAATTCTGCACCGTTACCTGCAAGGCGATCAAATGCAGCATCCCGGTTTCTATCGGTTCTAGAGCCGCAGGCGTCAGTTACCACCCACACCTCCATTTCTTCATTGAGTAAATCGAGTGCAGTTTGTAGCAAGCACACATGGGCCTCAACGCCAGCAATCACGATACTGGGCCGCTCTGATTCCTGGTTATTCTTTTGCAAATGCTTGGGCAAACTACGTGCGTTGCCAGCTGGTGCCTTGCTGGTTAATAAATCGATCAACCCCTCCGGGCAAGCGCTGAAGTGGGTTTTGCGCATGGTTGCTTTGCAAAATGCGCCTAAGGCAGGCACAAAAGGCCCTATTTTGTCAGGCATGTGCTCTGTACCAAATACTGGCACGCGAAGCTTTTTAGCCAGTGTAGCCAATATCAAGGCATTTTTATAAACATCGTCTGCCTGGTGTATGGCTGGCATCAGTTTTTCTTGATAATCGATTAAAACTAGTTGACTGGATTCGTGATTCAATAACATTCGATGTGAATTACCGTAGTACAAAACGAGAGCATACAAGGTAATTCATGTCAAAAACTGCGTTCACCGAACAACTGAATCAATCAACCCTGTTTACTTTCAGTAATCTGTTGACAGTATTTCTCAAGTTCCTCTGGCAAATGGCTTGGACACACCCCGCAAAGGCGATTGCCCGGCACTGCATAATCAATAAACTTGGGATAAGGCAAATTCAAATTGCGCATGATCTCGATAAACTCCTCAAGGGTTTTTTGATCTCCCAAACGAGGATTGCGGCTTTTCTCCTGCCCAATCGAAGATACCCGCCTGTTTTGATAATCATGGCCGGGATATACCAGGGTGTCCTCTGGCAGGCTGAATAACTTTTCCCTCACACTTTTATAAAGGGTTGGGGCATCACCATTTTGAAAATCAGTTCGCCCACAACCGTCAATCAACAAGGCATCGCCGGTAAATACCCGCTCGCCAAGGCGATAGGAAAAATGGCCATCGGTGTGGCCGGGTGTGTGCAAAGGCTCAATGTGTACACTGCCCACTGAAAATGGTCGCCCCTCTTCAATGGCATGGTCAGTACAAGGCAAACGATCAAACGCAGGCGCCGCAATTTTACTGCCCACCTTTTGTTTCAATTCCAGCGCAGCTGTAATGTGATCGGCATGAATATGGGTATCCAATGTGTAAGCCAGTTTCAAACCAAGCGCACTCAACACCGCAAGGTCTCTATTGATCATGGACACCACTGGGTCAATCAACACGGCCTGCCCGGTTTGCTCGCAACCTATCAAGTAGGTGTAGGTGCTGGATACCGGCTCAAAAAGCTGCTTGAAAATCATCTGCTGGCCTCGATGCTATAAATATGCGCAAATACGCATATAATAAACACATCTATTGTTTTTGTCGCCCGGAATACAACGTTCGGTTGTTACAAAAATATTCAACACGCAGAATGCGGTGGATAAACTCTTGAAACAGGCATTTACATGATTGCTACCTTGGCTTTGGGCCTGTTGGTTGGTTTGGTGATGGCATTAACTGGTGCAGGTGGCGGAGTACTTGCTGTTCCGCTGCTTGTATTTACAACAGGCTTGCCGGTGCAAGAAGTATCGGCAATCGGTTTGCTGGCATTAGGGCTAGCCGCTACATTCGGCGCTGCGCTGGGCTTGCGCGCAGGCGAAGTGCGTTATAAAGCAGCCGCGTTGATGGGCTTTGTCGGGCTGCTGCTATCGCCTGTGGGGTTTTGGCTTGCACGGCAAGTGGATACCAAAGCATTGGGACTCGCATTTGCCGGGGTGCTGCTGTGGGTGGCCTTCAATGCTTTTCGGGGTGTAGCCAATTCTGAAATGAATGCGATTGATGCGCCGCCCGATTCTGAGAAAAGCAAATGCCCTTGTATTCGCAGCCCCGAAACTGGCCGGTTTATCTGGACCTGGCCATGCGCACGTGCACTGGTTTTTTCTGGGGCAGTGGCGGGCTTTCTATCTGGTTTGCTGGGTGTGGGTGGCGGCTTTGTGCTTGTACCCGCCTTGCAGCGTTTTACCAATTTAAGCGTTCAATCGGTAACCGTTACTTCGTTGGCGGTTATCGCGATAGTTTCAACTTTCGGGGTGCTCAATAGCGTCAGTGCCGGTGCATTCAACTATGAAATCGGGATTACTTTCGCTGCAGCAGCAATGAGTGGCATGTTGGGCGGCCGCCTGCTGTCAAGCAAAATGCCGAGTGCCCTGTTGAAAAAGGCATTCGGCATCATGTGCGTTGTTGTCGCGGTATTAATGCTGATCAAGAATATTTAGACAGGCAAGACACCGGTCAGAGGTGCCAACAAGTCGAGGCCTCCACCATCCGTTGAAATTGGCAGTGCACCTGTCAGCATGTCCAGTGGCAATCCGTCTGTTGGCAGTGCGCCGGTACCCGAGCCTCCAGAAGTTGCTGTGTCCCCACCCAACAATTCTCCCACAGTACCGATCAGGCCAGTGGGGTCTTGGGCAGATGCATCAGTGATTGCATTACCCAGTGTTTCAACCCCATCAGCCAGGGCATTCACGCCCTCGCTCACAGCACTGGTCACTGGATCAAGGGGTGAAAGCGCAGAATCATTCGCAGTCAAATCGGTCAGGCCTTCGCTTACCTCATTTAAAGTGCCTGGCAAACCATTCGTATCACTGGTATCACCGCTGGTACCTACAATCGGGGCCAGAAGACCAGATGTCAGTGGCGCCAGCAAACTGTCATCACCGGCAAGGGTATTGCCTAAATCAGCCAAGCCTTCAGCAACACCATCAACAGCTCCGGCATCAGAACCCAAGGTCTCAGTCAAAGGATCAATCAACGGTGCCAAAGGGGTATTTTCAGTGCCGCTGTCTAGCCCGGTCGAAATAGCATTTACCGCACCCACAAGGCCGCCAGCAGATGAACCATCACCGCTGGCGGGATCACCCACCACGCCGGCGAGCAAGTCAGTCAAGCCGGTTGGGTCTTGGTCAGAAATTCCACCAATTGCCCCACCCACCGTACCAAGGCCATCAGAAACTGCATCGGTAACACCTGCTACTGGTGCCAAGGGTGTTTCTTCAAGGCCATCGCCAACGGATTCAACACCACCAGCCAAACCACCCGCGCCGCCGCCACTTGAAGCTGCGCCGCTGTTGTTATCGTCATCGCCCAGCAAAAATGCGCCTGCTGCCACTGCGCCCAAACCAGCGGCAGCACCACCGCCCAAGCCACCAGCCAGTAAACCAGCACCCACGAGGCCCGACATTTCACCTGAGCCCTGCTCAAGAATGGCAGAGGAAATATCGTCATCAATGTCGTAAAGCTCGACGCCCTCAGTGAGTGCAACCACCTTGGTGCGTGATGCTGCACCAGCTATATCTGAACCGATTTCCTCCAAACGCGCTGCCGCACCGGGCTGCAATACCAGCAACGTATCGCCCTGCCCTGCACCACGCGCCGGGATACGAATTTCCATTTGCGTGGCTGAAGTGTTGGAAATTTCATCACCCCACTGGAGCAGTTCAGCTTCGGCCACAGCCTGGCCGTTGCGGGTTACCGTGGGTGTGGCGTTGGGGGTTTGGATTTTGGCAACTGGGATTTGGTTGATCATGATGAGTACACCTGTCAATGGTTGGATGCACCTATTACACCGAAGCCGCTTGAGCAGATTCGAATATTGTTACTAATATTGTCAATAATATTTAACACATATCCAATCAAGAAACAGATCCATGCTTTTTACAAACAAAAACCCCGCCTGTCGCGGCGGGGTTTTTTGACAAGAAATTGGCTTACAGAGAGCGTGCAATAATCTCTTTCATAATTTCGCTTGAACCACCATAAATACGCTGCACACGGGCATCTGCATACATCTGCGCAATCGGGTATTCCATCATGTAGCCATAACCACCAAAGAACTGCAGGCATTCATCGATCACCTTGCATTCCAGCTCGCTCAAGTGCAGCTTGGCAATCGATGCGGTGGCAGCATCCAGTTTGCCGGCCACCAGTTTTTCAATCGAATTGTCGATGAACGCACGGGCTACTACGGCTTGGGATTTCAGTTCCGCCATTTTGAAACGGGTGTTCTGGAATTCAAAAATCGACTTGCCAAATGCCTTGCGTTCTTTGGTGTATTCCAGTGTAATTTCAATGGCCATTTCAATAGCAGCCATGGCACCCACACCCAACATCAAGCGTTCATAGGGCAGCTCAACCATCAATTGCATAAAGCCCATGCCTTCGGCACCCAATACGTTTTGGGCTGGAATGCGAACATTGTCAAAGAACAATTCGCAGGTGTCTTGCCCTTTCTGGCCCAACTTCTCAAGAATGCGACCTACCTTGAACCCTTCAGCTTTCTTGGTTTCAAGCAGCATCAATGTGGTGCCTTTGGCGCCGGCAGTTGGATCGGTTTTGGTGACCAGAATAATCACATCGGCCAGGTAGCCGTTTGAAATGAAAATCTTGGATCCGTTCACAACATAGTGGTTACCTTCTTTCACTGCACTGGTACGAATACCTTGCAAGTCTGAACCCGCACCGGGTTCGCTCATTGCAATTGCACCAATCATTTCGCCACTGGCCATTTTGGGAAGGAAGTATTGTTTCTGCTCTTCGGTGCCGTGGTTCAAAATATATTGGGCTGCAATTGCATGTACGTGCACACCAAATGAACGGTCGCCGCTATAGGCCAATTCCTCAAACAACACCGCCATGTGCGTGAAATCACCACCAGCACCGCCGTATTCCTCGGGAATATCCGCAGACAACAAGCCCATTTCGCCAGCCTTGGTCCACAGTTCACGGTCAACATGTTGCTGTTTGGCCCACTTGTGTTGGTTGGGTTTAATTTCCGTTTCCACAAAACGGCGAACGTTGGAACGATAAAGTTCGAGGTCGGAATTCATCCAGCTGGGCTTGGGGTATCTCATTTGTCTCTTCGCACTCTCAAAGTTATAGGTCAACCGACCGGTTGCATAACTACGATTATAGGTCACCCGACCTATTTGTCAACGTGAGGGATATTTTTGAGTTAAAGTAAAGGTCATGAACACACATGCCACCACTGACAAAGGTCAAATTCGTTCGCAAGAAATACTGAGCACAGCCCAGGCCATATTGGCCGCTGAGGGCTATGCAGGCCTAAGTATGCGTGGCGTGGCAACGCAGTTGGGTATTTCGCTAAGCACGGTACAGCACTACTACAGCAACAAGGAAGCGCTGGTTGAAGCCTTGCTTACCTATGTGATGGACAACTACCAGGCGGCAGTTGCGCAGGTGATGAACGCCATGAGCGACAAAAGCCAGCTTGAGCGATTCAAAACAATAGTTGATTTAATCCTGATAGAAATTCGCAGACCAGAAACCTTTGGTGTGCTGGCAGAAATTTATGCCCTGTCGAACCGCCTGCCGTTTGCAGCGCGCTTGGTCGAGGCGGTGTATGCCCGTGAAAGAAAAGAAATTTTCAAGCTGATTTATGGTTTGGAGCCAAAAATAAGCAAAGCGGAGTACAAACTTCGGGCCGCAATGATTGTGGTTCAAATACACGGACTGGTTTCGCAACTGGCCCAAGACAACGACCCGAGCCTTAGCCGCAAACAGCTTGAGCAAGCCGCAAGGCAAAGCTTCCTGATGCTGGCCACAAAGGCTTGATTAGAAACCAAACCAAATACCCAATGGCAAACTGCGCAAGCTTTATGCGTACACGTTGAGTTTGGTACCCAAATTGCCACTGGTGGCCAATGAAGGCGGCTGCGGCACCGATTGGATCAGCTGCGCAATCGAATTTTCAGCAATGTCCATGGTTTTCTTGAACACCGCAATTTGACCCTGTTGAATCGTTTGCGCCTGCTTCATTTGTACCGTGGCATTGGCCATGGCGGATGGGGAAATATCCATACTGTTCTCCTGAGCCTACGAACAATAACGGCAGAATTTTTAAAAACTTGAGTCTCCCAAGGGGTGGTTAACCCCGCACGCCCGATATGTAAGCGGCCGTCAACTCATGGCTTGGGGCTTCGAATATCTGACGGCTTTGGCCAAATTCAATCAATTTACCAACTTTTTCTTTCATCCAGAAAAATGCAGCATAATTTGCAATCCGCTTGGCCTGTGCCAGATTATGGGTCACGATCACTACGGTGTATCGACCTTTCAAACGCAACACTAGGTCTTCGACCACACCAGAGGAAAGAGGGTCAAGCGCGCTACAAGGCTCGTCCATCAAAAGTACCTTGGGTTCCAGCACCAAGGCGCGGGCAATACACAAACGCTGCTGTTGCCCACCAGATAAACCCAGCGCAGGCTTATCCAATCGGTCTTTCACCTCACTCCACAAGCCCACATCGCTAAGCGCACCTTCAATTCGCTCCATCAATGCCTGTTTGTTGGTCACACCATGCTCCCTCAAAGGCATTTCGAGGTTTTTGCGAATACTGAGGGGAAAGGGATTGGGTCGCTGAAAAATCATGCCCACATGGGTGCGCAAAGCGCGTACGTCGACCTTGGGATCGTGAATATCCAAACCGTCAAACTCAATCCGCCCTTCAACACGCGCATTGGGAACCAAGTCAGTGAGCCTGTTCAGACTGGACAGAAAACTTGTTTTCCCACAACCTGACGGGCCAATCAGAGCGGTGATACAACCTTGATGAATCTGCAAACTCAGTTCATCCAGCGCAACAGTTCCGTTGTAGCTGACCCGCAAATTCTTCACATCAATAATGGGACGAGGAACACAACAGGTAACAACCTGTTGCAAGCCACCCAAAGTATAGGTGGCTCCGGGGGGCTGCATGTCATCAGGTTCGAAAGACTCATTCATGCAACTATCCTTTTGGCCAGCAATTTGTCTGATAACTTCAATGCCAATGCGTTGATCAATCCGATAGCAAGGATCAGTATCAGCGCACTGCCGTAAGCGGCCTTGTCACCACCTGGAATGTTCATCGATAAATCAAAAATATGCACGGCAAGAGCCCTGCCAGAATCAAAAATACTTTCAGGCATTCTGTCGACATAACCACTTGTGAAAATCAAGGCAGCAGTTTCAGCCATGGCACGGCCAATGCCCAACATCAAACCTGCTGCAATTGACGGTGCTGCTGCAGGCAACAGAATTTGCCACAGGGTTGTAAACTTGCTTAAGCCCAATGCAGCAGCGCCTTGCCGCCAACCGTCAGGTACGGCAGAAAGACCTGCCTCTGTGGTTCTGGTCAAAATGGGCAACACCATGCAGGCCAGTGTTAGACCACCTGCAGCAATCGAATAACCCAAGCCCATGAATACGGAAAAAAAAGCACTGCCAAACAAGCCAAATACAATCGACGGCACACCCGCCAATACGTCAAGTGACAAGCGCACATACACTGCTAACTTGCCCCCCCGGCGTGTAAACTCTGAAAGCCAAACCGCCGCAGCAAAAGCAAGGGGAACCGCGACAAGCAATGTAATCAGCAAGATCAAAGCCGTGGAGACCAATATGCTGGAAATACCGCCTTTGCGACCGGAACTGCGAGGTAATTCGGTGACGAATTCCCAGGATAGTTTGGCAAAACCGTGGAGCAATAAATCAAGTACCACCCATACAAATACGGCAGCAACCACGGTCGCTGCTGCATATACAACTGCCGCAAACAAATGGTCTGAATTCAATCGGCCGGTGGCAAGAAGCTTCTGGTGATGATTACTCAAGGTGCATACTCTCTACGGTGAACATAACTGACCATGAGCATGATCAGCACGGTCAATACCAGCCCGGAGAAAAACAACGCAGCGCGGTGCTCACCCGTTGCATACGCCATTTCAATTGCTATGTTTGCTGTCAAAGTACGCACTGGGTCAAATACACTAAAAGGCATTTCAACCACATTGCCCGTGACCATCAACACAGCCATGGTTTCACCCAGCGCACGGGTAACTGCAAGAACCACACCGGCCACCAAACCTTGTCTGGCCGCCGGAAAAAGCACCTTGAAAGCAATAGCCGCTTTGCCAATACCCAGGGCGTGTGCGCCCAACAAGTAACTAGCGGGCACTGCCTTGAAAGCAGATTCGGCTGCCAAGGCGACGGTTGGCAAAATCATGAATGCCAAAATAATGACCCCAGCCAGAACACTGGCACCCGGCGGTTGATACATGGCAATTAGAGGCACCAATACAGTCAACCCCCAAAAACCATACACAACAGAAGGAATTCCAGCGAGCAAGCCCAACAGCCAGCGGTAAGGCCGCACCAGGCTGGCATGCCCGTAATACTGCGAAAACAGGGCTGATGCCACTCCCAAGGGCAAAGCCAAAGCAATTGCGCCAAATGTACACAAGAGGCTACCCACAATCATGGGAACCAATCCACGCTGCCCCTCAAGCGGGAACCAGGCTTGTGATGGATCAAAAAAACTGCCTACATCAGCATTGATCACAGGCAGTGATTCAAGCAATACGAAGACAAGCACCAAGCCAATCAGGCTGGCCGTGACCAAAGTCAGAGCCAGACTGAAAAACTCGAGGCGACGGTCAGCGTTTGACGGGTACAAAGAATTGCTCTTGGACCAGATCATGCACGCCAGCACTTTGTGCATAGTCCACAAACTTTTTTGACAAACCGCTTAGCGAACCTTTGCTGACCAAATTCAAGGGCCTCGACAAGGGAAAGCTGCCATCCCGAACTGATCCTGTGCTTGGCTTGATACCATTCATGGGCAACATTTGAATTGGCACACCGCTGTCTATCTCAAATTCTGCAGCGCCAATGGACACATAAGCAATTGAACCCGGGTTACCTGCCACAGTTTTAATTCCCTGCTGATTGTCGCCAATCACGACTTGTGACTTGATCTGGCCGTTTTTCAAGCCAAAAAACTGGGCAAACAATTCCAGGGTTGACCTACCTTCGGCCTTGTTAACCACAGTAATTTTCTGGTCTTTACCGCCGACCGCCTTCCAGTTTTGAATTTGTCCCGTGTAAATTCCAATGATCTGTTCTTTGGTCAATACACGCACCGGATTACTTTTGTGCAAAATAACAGCAATTCCGTCCAGCGCAATCGTAAAGCTTTGCAAATCACTTTCCTCAGCCTTCAACGCACGCGATACCAACCCCAGATCAGCCACACCGCTGCGGGCATCAGCCAAACCACGGCCCGAACCACCAGTCTGAACATCAATCCGTACTCCTGCATTGTTCTGTTCAAACCGTTTGGCTATTTCAAGCACCAAAGGTGCCACTGTGCTTGACCCGGTCAATGACAACTTGTTATCGGCAGACAAGGCAGTCAATGGCAGAAAAAAAGAAAACCAAAAGCTGCACAGCAGCAGTACTTTACTTGCATGGTGAGAGAAGCTCATCAGCAACACGCTCCGCCAGCAAAGTTACCACCGTTGTTTTTGTCAAAAGGCATCACGCTGCCGCATCCCTCAAACACCCCAAAGTGACGGGAAAAGTCGCCAATAAAATCAAAGTGCTCCTTAAAGCGCGTGTCATGAAGCATTTTGTAAGTGTTACCGCACACCGGAAATACCTTGCCGGTTTCAATCAAATGGTGTTTGTCCAGCAAAAATGCATGTGGCTGGTTTTCGCTGCTCCCTTTGTAAATCACGGCCTGGCCATAATCTTCGCAGGCAGTTTCAAGACCCTCTAGCTTAAACAGGCGGTAAGTGGCTGAATAAAAACGAGTTTGCCCAACCAGTTTGCTCAAGCGTTCATCAGTTATATCAAGGGGGCGATCTTCTACCAAGCGTGGGTCGGTGAAACCATTGCCGGTGCTCAAACGCAAAAAATCGTACCAATACATGGCACCGCCCAAACACTCCCCGTACAAAACCGAATCAGTCGCCACGTGCGGCGGAATGCGTCGATCGGAGTAGACATCGGAAAAATAAAACTCACCGCCTGGTTTTAACAGGCGATAAACCTCTCGAATCACGGAATCTTTGTCAGGCGACAAATTAACCACGCAATTTGAAACAATCACATCAAAACTGTTGTCCTCAAGCCCAAGTTCATCCAGGCGCTCTATGTAGCCTTGTAAAAAAGTCACGTTGCTTTTGGCGTAGCCAAATTTTTCGCGATGGTATTCAAGGTGACGATTAGCCACGGCCAATTGTTCCTCGGTCATGTCAACGCCAACAACATGCCCAGCCTCACCCACCAGTTGCGCCAAAGCGTATACATCACGCCCGGAACCAGATCCCAAATCCAGAATACGCTTGCCTTTCAAATCAGTAGGGCACACCAGGCCACAACCGTAATAACGGCTAAGTACCTCGTCATGAATATTCGACAGCAAAGGCTTCAACCAGGACGGAATAGAAGTAAAATCGCAGCAAGCCGTGGTTTTTAAATCGCTACTGCTTTGAAGCTGTTTACCATAGTAGTCTTTGACTACGTCATACATAATTGGGTCTCCGAAAATAGCACATGGCGCAAAAAGCCGGTTAACAGGCAATATATTCGGAGATCACTAAAAAAAGTTACGTGCTGGTCGCCAGAAAGACCAGATAATCAGGCGATTTAGAAAAGTTGTTGGCGTCTGCTTCGGCTCAGCGTCTTTTTTTGGCCCGCTCAAGAATTTGAACGACCAACTCACTTCGTATTTGTTCACCACGCTCCACGTTCTGCGCATGAAGCAGCACGTTCTCTTCAATCAACTTTGCCATCGAGCTGAGCAACACATAAATGAGGTCTTCGGCCTTGAACATGGCCGCATTCTGCAGAATGGTCATCGCCCCCAGGCAGCAGGAATGGCGCAAGGCCATTTCATCTACAGCCAGGTCCCCGTAATCAAGCGGATCCTCCTTGGCAACTTCATTCACCAACATCACAAGGGTGTTCAGGTCAATTTCAACTTGATGCGTTGTTGCCATGGTATTTCTCCGTGGTGAGCACATCTTTGTTCTACCATGACGCTGTACAAAAAACCAGCACGGTATGGGTGAAAAACAGGGGTCAACCTTCTGCAAGGTTAATTACAATTATTTGCATAACAAATATATTTAAGTAATTATTAGAAAATACATCAAAAATTACAGGAACAAGTGCCATGAAAACCGCCAAAGAATTGCAGGCCAACCCAATCGTGGGCGAAACCCACCAGGTACACAATGTGGCCAGCGAATTGCACAGCTACAACCTGTTCACCACCGATGCAGCGCTGCTTGAAGGTGTTCAGCGCGAAGGTGGCACTTGGGGCGTCGGCGAAATTTCTGCTTTTGGCGAAAAGTGCGGCAAACCGGAATACCTTGAACTGGGTTTTTTGGCCAACAAATACACACCCGAACTGGACACCCATGACCGCTTCGGTACGCGGGTTGATTCGTTGCGCTACCACAGTGCCTACCATGAGCTAATGAAATCAGCCCTTGAAGAAGGCCTGCACAGCCAGCCATGGACCAATCCACGAGAAGGCGCACATGTGGTGCGTGGTGCCAAGGCATTCATTCAAAGCCAGGTAGAAGCGGGCCACGGCTGCCCGGTCACCATGACATTTGCCTCCATTCCAAGCTTTCGGTTGCAGCCCGAGGTAGCAGCAATTTTCGAATCCAAAATTCTGAATCGTGGTTACGACCCACGCAATGTGCCGATTGATGAAAAACAGTCCATCACCGTGGGCATGGGCATGACTGAAAAACAGGGTGGATCAGATGTACGGGCCAACAGCACATTGGCTACGCCGGTTAACCAGCCCGGTGCGGGGCAAATGTATTCCCTGGTGGGCCACAAATGGTTTTTATCGGCCCCCATGTGCGATGTATTTTTGATTCTGGCGCAAACCGCGGCTGGGGTGTCGTGTTTTGCTGTGCCCCGCTGGTTGCCCGATGGCACCAAAAACGCGCTGAACGTAATTCGCCTGAAAGACAAAATGGGCAACAAATCCAATGCATCCAGCGAAGTGGAATTTCGCGGTGCGCAGGGTTGGCTAATTGGTGATGAAGGCCGTGGCGTGCCCACCATTATTGAAATGGTTAGCCTTACACGCTTCGATTGCATGGGCGCATCCGCAGGCTTGATGCGTGCGGGCTTGGCCAACGCCATTCACCATTGCAAACAACGCGCAGCATTCGGTGCCAAATTAATTGATCAACCTTTGATGCAAAACGTACTGGCTGATTTACAGCTTGAATATGAAGGTGCCATGGCTTTTTCAATGCGCATGGCCCGTGCGCTCGATTTAAAAGACAGCAATGAACACGAAGCGCACCTGGCCCGCCTGGCCACCGCCGTGGGCAAGTACTGGATTTGCAAGCGAGCACCACAACACAGCTATGAAGTGATGGAATGCATTGGCGGCAGTGGCGTGATGGAAAATTCAATTTATCCGCGCCTGTTCCGCGAAAGCGTCATCAACCCGATTTGGGAAGGCAGCGGCAATGTGCAGTGCCTGGATGTGCTTCGCGCAATTGGTAAAACACCCGCAGTGCTGATGGCCTTCAATACAGAACTGAACAAGGCCCGCGGCGGCAATTCAATTCTGGACCAGTATCTGGACAAGCTGAACCAACAATTCATGCAGTTAAACCCAGCCGACATGCATGGCCTGCAATACAGCGCGCGAACCTTGGTGGACCAAATGGCATTGGCCTTTGAAGCATCGCTACTCGTGCGTCATGCACCTTCAGCAGTTAGCGAAGCATTCTGCGCAAGCCGCCTTGCTGCACAGGGCCACCACAACTATGGCGCTTTGCCCAAGGGAATGGATGTGAAATCAATTATTGAGCGGGCCGATCCATCAGTGGCGAAAGCGTAACTCCATCGCGCGGGACTTGCCATATCCCGCGCCTTCACGGACAAACTGTGCACCATGTCGTGAAAAGGTTTCCGCATGCGCGGTGTGGGCCAATAAAGTTGCCCGGTCATCTCAGGTTGCTGGGCCAACACCGCTTCAATTGCGGGTATGCAGTCGTTCCACACTGTCGAACCGGGCCACAGCCTTGCGGCCCATTCAATGCATTCCTGCTCGGCCAGCACCGAACTGCAAGCACCACAGGGTGCACTGTGCAATTGAACTACCTCGCCGTTTTCCATGCAAACGGCCGCCATGCAATAGCGCCCCTGCCCTGCGCCCGAGGCATCTGCCAACACATGCCGGCCCGTGTTAAACACTGCCGCACTTCTATTTTCTTGGGCAACACGAAAAGGCATTAGTGCAGCACCAAAGAAAAAGGCCAATCTTTAGGACTGGCCTTTTTGATCGCATTCAGTTCTTTTTGAACCGCTGCTTTTTGCGCACAGCGGCTTTGCTTGGTGGTTTTGCGGTGGGCACCTGCGCCACCCCGCACCTTGGCCTGAATGGCCACATGGTTTCTTGGTTTCATGGCATGCTCCGGTTGAAACAAGGGAAGCGAATTATAGAAACAAGCCCTTGAAATTGAAAGGACTTTTTATTCACAACGTGTTGAATACACAACGCAACGGGGTTTGTTGTGGCGGGCAAGCGGTGCGCTGAACCGGTATACCCCCTGGCATACCACCCTTTCTCTGGTTTTGCCTTAGCACACCTTGGGTTATTCTTGTGATCGACAAACCCAAACAACAGGTCGAGGAGCTCAACACGTGACGGAATTCAAACGCACCCAAGAAATGCACCAGTACTACCGCGACATTCTGGTGAAAACATACTTCTTCGATGAGTTTGGAAAAATTCCCAAAGACAAATTGATACCCCTGATTGATACCAATTCCTGCGATCCCATTCTGTGTGCAGAAGCACTGCATGGTCTTCAATCCGGGCTGCCCGCCACAAAAGACCTGGCACTCAAACAAATGGTACTGCTGATTGCCCAATCGCATTTGTCGATGGACAAACACCGCAACGGCATTCAAACCCCACTCCCGGCTGCCTATAAAAAAGGAATTCGCGACGGGCTGATGCGCGTGCTGCAAAAAGTGCCCAGTGTGAAATACCTGATTAATGCCATTCAAATTTTGTACCGCATTGGCGAAATTGATGAAGCCATGGCCTTGGTGCGCAAAAACGAAAAAGTGGTGGATACATCGCCGCACTTACAACAAATTGTAGCCATGGTTTACACCATGGAAGAACGCTATGAAGAAGCCTTGCCCTACCTGTTGAAGCTGGTTGATTCCGGCGCCCATCAAAGCAATTCACTAATCAAGTTGATGAGCATGGCCTGCATGTACAAGCTTGGCGCACTGCCTGATGAACCCGTTGATTTCGCAAGCCTTGCACAGGCAGCCCACACAAACAAAACCGAATTTCCTTACCCGTGGCTGCTTAAACCAAGCAACACCACGCGCAGCAAACCCACGCTGCTGATCGCCTGTGACGATAAATATTTTTATGAACACGCCTTGGCCTTGTTGTATTCAGTCGTTGAACACAACAAAGCAGATTTGCTGGTGCACTTTCACCTGTACACACCCAATGCCAGTGTTGTGCAACACCTGCACGGGTTGGCCACGAAGTATCCACAACTTGAAATTACTGCATCACAAGAAACAATCGATTTGAAATCGCCAAGCAAAGTGGTTGAGTTTGCAACCCGCCGCTTTGCCGCCAGCCAAGCCCTGCTGGCGCATTTAAACGCACCGGTCATTCTTCTGGATGCAGATGCCCTGTGGCGCAAACCCTGGAAAGAAACCATAGGCGAACTGGCCAGCAACAGCGATGTCATTGTTTGCCAACCCAAAGCAGCACCGTTCTGGGAACATGTGGCCGCCGGTATGCTGTACCTGAACAACACCCCGGCTGCACAACGTTACATCGCCCAGGTAGTCGCTTTTATCGACGACAACTTACGCAAGGGAAAATCACTTTGGTTTCTCGATCAAATTGCATTGTCAGCCTGTCACCATGAGGCACAAAAACACCAATGGGGAATTCGTTTTGCAAGCACTGCGCCCGCCCAGTTAATGGATGTGAACCACGGTGAGAACGCATTAACCTGGGTGGTCACCAACCAAAAGCATGCAGCCGGTGCGTATGCAGATTACAAACGCGAACTGCAACAACGCCACGGGCAAATACCGTACTCCAACCCCAATGATGCATTCCTGGCCATCAGCCAGCAAAAAAAACCGGTCCAGTTTCTTCAAGTGGGTGCGATGGACGGCGTCAGCTACGACCCCATTCACCCCTTCATTCGCAACTTCGCCTGGCACGGCGTGTTGGTTGAACCCCTGCCAGACATGCTGGAACGGACACGCAACAATTACAAAGGCTGCGAGGGCCTTGCGTTTGAAAACGTGGCAATTACCGAGCAAGTAGAAACCAAAAAACTGTACCGCATCGCACCTGAAGTGATCGTGAAGCACAAACTGCCCGACTGGCTCAAAGGCATGTCTACATTCAGCGACACAAAACTGAAAGATTATCAGCAGTACGTTACGGTTGAAGAGGTTCAGTGCATGCCCCTGATGGCCTTGATTGAGCGCAACAATTTGCCATGCATTGATGTGTTCCAGATCGACACCGAAGGCTACGACTACACCGTATTCAAACAACTCGATTTCTCGAAATTCAAACCCACCATCATCAACTTGGAAATCGTGAACCTGAATGCAGACGAACTTCAAGCACTGGAACGTGACTTGATGCAACAGGGCTACGTGTTTTATCGCTATGAATTCGACATGATCGCCATGGACAAACGCTGGTTTGAGAACGCACGCTAAACAAAAGATTAAAGCTGCATTAAACTGAACGTTTGATTGAATAAAAACAAGGGAAACACCATGGGCAGCTGGGCGAATAAAACCGTGTTCATCACAGGCGGCAGCCGTGGTATTGGCCGGGAAATTATTTTGCGATTTGCCCGAGAAGGCGCAAATATAACCATTGCGGCGAAATCTGACCAGCCCAACCCCAAGTTGCCGGGCACCATCCATTCGGTTGCACAGGAAGTTGTGAAGACCGGTGGCAAAGCCTTGCCCGTTGCAACCGATGTGCGTGATGAAGAACAAATAAAACGTGCAGTGCAAGCCACTGTTCAAGAATTTGGTGGCATCGATTTGTTGGTGAACAATGCAGGCTTTTTGGGCATTACCCAGCTGGGCATAACCGAAACCAAAAAATTTGATTTGATGCATGCACTCAATACACGTGCACCACTCATTACCATGCGCGAATGCCTGCCCTACTTGCAGGCCCGCCAAGGCAGCGTGCTGAACCTTTGCCCACCCTTGAACCTTGACGAAGGCTGGCTGGGTGCATTCATCCCCTACACCACCACCAAGTACGCCATGACCCTGCTAAGCATGGGCTTTCAGCAAGAGGCAAAAGCCAAGGGCATCGCGGTGAAAACCTTGTGGCCCGCAACACTAATTGCCACAGCAGCCGTGGGCATGTTCAGCGGCGAGGAAGGCTTAAACGTGTCGCGCAAACCGGAAATAATGGCCGATGCAGCATTTGAATTGATCAATCAGCGTGATCACTTTTCAGGCAAAGTGAGCTGGCTAGACGAGGAAGTACTAAACGAAACGGGCATTTCTGACTTCACCCACTATGCCAACAACCCGGCTCGCGTGAATGAAATTCAACGGGACTTCTACATCGGAAAATTCTGAACACGGCAGTGCGGGAATTATCAAAATACTAAAACTACCTGGGTCGAAGGTTGGCTCTTAGATCGTAGAAATTATCAATATGACCTAGAAAATTGGCCACCTCAAAACCTCCGCCCAAGTTCTCGGTGAAAGTTGACTGTCCCTGCGAGTTTATACAACTTTCACGCTCCTTATTAACCCATTCTGAACCATACAAAGCACCCATCACCTGCGCAATAATCGTTGCACAGGTGTCGCTGTCTTTTGTCACCAAAGCAGCCATGTTGACTGCGTGGGCTGGGTCCCCACGACCGAACTTCTCAAGTAGAAACACAATACTAGGGAATGTTGCGCCTAGATAGGAGTTGCTAGACCAACGCTGTAAAATCGAATTAACATGTTCGCTAGACACCTCCGACTTTGGGCTTTCTTTAAGCGCTTGCTCAACAGAACCTGCCCTAATCACCTCAGCACTTTGGTCGGAAGCCTTTAAAAACTCACTCGGAAGTCTTGCGCCACGCCATTGATCCGACGAAAAATTTCCGTATTTATCGGGCACTCGCGATAAACCTGGATGCAAGCCAAACTTTTGGGCCGGATATTCCAAAGCCACGGCAACTTCATGCAGGGTGTCAATAAAGAAGTTGGGAGGAATGATAAGCGGCGCACCCGCCTTCTCGGCTTTGATTCGCAAATCAATACATTTGGCCATCAATACCGATTGCCCAACACTGGCCACCGCTGAAAACGAGCTAGGGTGAGTGACTTGATTACTGATTAATGCTTGTTCGATCAAATCTTGCATACCAGCATCCGATGCAAGTAGAGGCAAAAGATCATAACCTATTCGCATCAAACCGCCGTTGCCTGCACCGCCAGCACGTGCACCCAATCTGTTTACACCAACAACCCGACGGTTGTGATCATATTGAATATGAATATCTTCAATGGCGACATCACGCCAATCGCTTGCCGCCTTGTCTGTAAATTTGCACATGTAATATGTGTTGGCTCCTCCTCGTATACTAAAATCTACTGTCGGCTTTTCATCTGGTCTCTGATTCTCGGATGGAAATCGCGGCTTATGAAATGCCTGCATCGTTTGTTTTGCGAGTTCATCCAAGTCATTTTCACCACCCAATATCCAACGCATTTTCGAATTAGCACTCAACACGCCCTGCTGGGTGTCGTCTGTGGCTTGATGTCGTATCCCCGATTGGGGTCCATTATTCTGTTTTAATTGCTCAATAAGCAGCTTGTCGCGCTGCGTGTCTGAAGATGTATCCCTGAAAGCTTTCTTATTCTCATAATTCATGTTCCGAACAAGAATATTTTTTTATCGTCGTAGGTTTTTGCTTCAAGATCAGCACCCAAAGCGTCTCCATGAAAGCCGGCCAAAATAACATCTTTAGCAATCCGCTTTGCCTGCTCTGTCCCCACTTGTGGAAATGGAAATTTACTGGCGTCAACGACAATTTCACCAATACCTTTAAGATTAATAGGCATGTAAGGCAGCGCCTGGGGATTAGAAATTGATGCAGGTTTATCGGTGGCCAACTTTTCAATTGTTTCACTGATCACGATCGTTTTTTGGGGGGGTGTATTTAAAGCTATTACTGCAGCGGGTTTAGATACTCTAGGTGTAGTTATCACATGCTTATAATCTTGCTTGGGTTGTTCATCCACACCCCGCTTTTGCTGAGTGTGCACTAACTTGTTTAGCGTAATGCATGCATTCAATAATTCAGTTTTTTGTATCGCCGTGTTTACAAAGTGTTCGTTACGCTGTTGACGTCCTTGATTTATTAAGCTGTTCAAGTGGCCTTCCACTTCATCTTGTTTGAAGCCACAGTTTCTTTCAGTGCACATTTCTTTAAATGAGTACAACACAGACAAACTGGCACTACGTCCAACTCCGTTCATGCTGTAAAAGTGAGGATGTACGCCGGCCGCAGTCTTATTTGAAACATGCTCTAGCGCATTCAACAGGGTGTTCTCATCCAAGCTATGGCCGTCGTATCTTGGACTGAACTCAAGAAACTTGATTGTTTTGTGTTTAATTTGCGGGTCTGAGAATCTAATTTCGATTTCACCTTCCAGGCAGGGAATTCCGGAGTTATCGGTTCCGCGCTGCGCAATTGTCATACCCATCACAGTGACTTCATCCGACAATTTCAGACCATTTCCACTATTGGAAGTCAGCGAAGCCTGAATCCTTTCAATAATACTTGTTGAATTTCTGCGAAGAGGCATCGGTTTATTTTGTTGTGCAAGACGCTCGAAGCTGTTGGTGCTCGCAAAACTAACCAGGGTGGCACCGCTAGTACCTAGCTCTCTCAAACGAGGAGCAATGCCAGCCAAAAAGTCATCGCTCATCGGCGAATCAAACGACGCGCCCACCACAGTTTGCACTTTTTGAGTGTTGGGTGATTCCAAATGAAACTCGATCTTGTGGCTGTCAACTCCCACGTCAATCGGCTTTTTATTAGCCTCGGATGTTACTCTGGACAGAGAAGCTCGGCTGTTTATTTGCGGTAATCGTTGGGTTTCTATTGTCATTATTCATCAGCCACAACCTTAAAAAGGTGAGTGGAACGGTTAATTGCCAGAGTTCAGTTGCCAAGCACACGTACTCCGTTCTGCTTTCAAGTAAGGCGCTACCAGGCATATTCGCCGGTGTAAATGACACCAACAAATGATTAAAGAGGCCCCTTTCTCTTTGAAATCCAATATTGCGCTACATTTGTAATTGGTTTTCTGTACCGCATTCACAAAACACCCACCTCTATTGGTGCCTACTCAACCTCAATAAAGTTGTTTATTCCATATGAAAAATTCAATTCTTTGGTCCGCAGTCTCTGCTCTGTCTTCGTTGTGGCTCTTTCCAGTCAGTGCTGTTGCAGAAGAGATCAAACTACCCTCAGGTGTCATCGTGGCAATTGAGGGAAAATCCACGGGCGCGCAAAAACCAAAAAGCAACTCGACCGTGAGCGTTCACTATGAAGGCTCTTTGACCAATGGCACCGTGTTTGACAGCTCCTATAAGCGAGGCACGCCAGCCACTTTTCCGTTGAGCGGCGTGATTCCATGCTGGACGCAAGGTGTCAGCGCGATGTCTGTGGGTGACAAAGCTACGCTGACCTGCCCAGCCGATACCGCTTATGGCGCACGAGGGATAGCTGGCGTTATTCCCCCCAACTCAGTACTGAAGTTCAAGGTGGAGCTGCTGGAAATTAAGCGTTAAATGACAGGCATGGCTCAAAAAACACCTATCAAATGTCTTATTTTTCCGAATTTATGATTTCAACCCTCAAATAATTTGGTGTAAAACGACCCACACCCCTTGCTACATGCGGTTTTCCGTGGCATTTTACTAATGCTCATTAACTCTTTGGAACTATAAACAATGAACAAAACCGAATTGATTGACGCCATCGCCGCAAAAAGTGAATGCTCCAAGGCTGCGGCAGGTAAAATGCTTGACGCCTTCATCGACACAGTAAGCCAGCAAATGGCCGATGGCGATAAAGTTGTTTTGGTTGGATTCGGCACATTTCAAACCGGTGCACGAGCAGCACGCGAGGGTCGTAACCCACGCACAGGCGAAACCATCAAGATTGCAGCAGCCGTAGTACCAAAATTCACTCCAGGCCAAAGCCTCAAGACCAAGGTAAATACAAAGCCTGCGAAGAAAAAGAAATAAATCAAGACACGTAATTGATGACTTAAACCGTTGCTTCCAAGTGTCGGTTTGAAGCCCCTGTCAGTGCTTGCACGGCAGGGGTTTGTTTTTGGATCGCGTACATAAGCAGGCGAAACAAAAAGTGGCTCGGTTGATTTGAACAGCATATGCCAAACATATGCCAAATTAGAATTGCAGCACTTTAAATGGTAATGCCGCCTGTCATTGAACAAGATTTTCTGATAGAAAAATCATGGCCGGTCAACTGTCAATTGCGGGAAATCTCGTCATATTGCTCGCCATGTTGACAAGACAAGGTAAACTTGTGAACGCCACATCGCGACACACACCCCCCATGCCAGAAAAATTTCCCAAAGACCTTCAGCCACTATTAAACGATTTGGATACCCCTTCGCTTAAGCTCTTGCTACAAAGCTTGTACGGCCTAAACCCAGAAGTCGACTCCCGTATTACGCTTGGTTTAAAGCGCCACGATCACAGCGAATTTGCCAAACTGATCAAGGCTCGCCTGTCATCCATCAAACGCAGCAAGAAATTCATTGATTACCGGGAAGGTGCCGCATTTGCTGACAACCTTCAGACCTTGGCTGATGACATTGCAGCGTTTGGCGAGTACAACCCCAAGCTGGCGTTCGAGTTGTTTTCTGCATTCATGGATTCGCACCCCTCGGTTTTCAACCGGGCAGATGATTCGAATGGCTATGTGGGCGATGTATTCAGGTCGGGCGTAACAACCTGGATCAGGCTTGCACGGGGGTACAGGGCCACACCTGGCTGCCGGTTAGACTGGTTGGCCACTATTGAAGCACTACACCTGGACAACGGCTACGGTGCGTGGGACAGCTTGATTTGCAACAGCCTTGGATTGTTGTCAGAAGATGAACTCCATACCCTGAGCAAGCGGTTTGAACGTCACCTTGCCAAATTCCTGCAATCCGACGCAAACAACAACCCCACACATCGGTTTAACGTTCAAACCATCCAGTTCAGCACGGGTTTGTCAGCAGTTGCCCAGGCGTTAAAGAATGTTTCACTGTACGAACGCGCAGTGCTTTGGTAATCCCCCCATTTTTAACGGGGTTCGAAAGTAGAGCTTAGGCCGCTATGGCCAACTTCATTTTGGGTGTGATTCCACCAATCGCCATATTTGGTCTTTCGTGATTGTAAATCCACATCCAGTC
>Ga0315907_10000167_pt1 | contig 97123 bp, 92 predicted proteins | sample LakEriMetagenome_3_FD_203525 | JGI IMG/M metagenome (GOLD analysis project Ga0315907, IMG submission 203525) | Freshwater fungal communities from buoy surface, Lake Erie, Ohio, United States - Buoy 12 MA123 | ecosystem: Environmental > Aquatic > Freshwater > Lake > Lake biofilm | place: USA...
ATCTTGTCGGTCTCAGTCTTCGAGAAAACCGAGATTTCATGCGCCTTGCAAGCCGATGCAGCCCAGATCGACATCCCGAGCAGCGCTAACCAGTTGAATTTGTTCAACTTTTAACCGGACAGCAGTGGGCCGCCCCAAAGAAACAAGGCATGCGCCGGCGCACCTTCCTGGGCACGGCCGCGGCCAGCGGCTCGCTGGTGGTGGGCTTCCACGTACCGCTGCCGGCCAGCGCCCAGGGCCAGGCGGCCGCGCCAGAGGTCAACGCCTGGGTCGTGGTGCAGCCGGACGAGCGCGTGATCGTGCGCATCGCCCGCTCCGAGATGGGCCAGGGCACCTTGACCGGCCTGGCACAGATGGTGGCCGAGGAACTGGAGTGCGACTGGGCGCGCGTCACCACCGAGTACCCCACTCCTGGGCAAAACCTCGCGCGCAACCGCGTCTGGGGCAACTTCTCCACCGGCGGCAGCCGGGGCATCCGCGAGTCGCAGGACTATGTGCGCAAGGGCGGCGCGGCCGCACGCATGGTGCTGGTGCAGGCCGCGGCCCAGGGCTGGGGCGTGCCCGCCGCCGAATGCCGCGCCAGCGCCGGCGTGATCACCCACCCCGGCAGCAACCGCCGCACCACCTACGGTCAGGTGGCCGCGGCCGCGGCCAAGTTGCCGGTGCCCACTGAGGTGCCGCTGAAGGACCCCAAGGACTGGAAGCTGGTGGGCAAGCGCCTGGCGCGCCTGGACACGGTGGAGAAGACCAACGGCGCGCTGGTCTACGGCGCCGACCTGAACATGCCCGGGCTGCTCAACGCCGCCATCAAGGACTGCCCGGTCTTCGGCGGCAAGGTGCGCTCCTTCAACGCCGCGGCCGTGGCCGGCCGGCCGGGTGTGAAGAAGGTCGTCAAGGTGGGCGACAGCGCCGTGGCGGTGGTGGCCGACACCTGGTGGCGGGCCAAGACCGCGCTGGACGCCCTGCCCATCGACTGGGACCTGGGGCCGAACGCCGGGGTGCAGCAGGCCCAGATCACCGCCACGCTCAAGGCGGGCCTGGACGCTGAACAAGCCGTCGTGGGTAACGCCAGGGGCGACGCCAAGGCGGCCATCGGCAAGGCCGCCCGCAAGGTAGAGGCCGTCTACGCCTACCCGTTCCAGAACCACGCCACCATGGAGCCGATGAACGCGACGGCGCGCTGGACGCCGGAGCGCTGCGAAGTCTGGACCCCCACGCAGAACGGCGAATCTGCGCTGGCCGCCACGGCCGCGGCCGCCGGACTGCCGCCCGCCCGATGCGACGTCTACAAGCTACCGCTGGGTGGCGGCTTCGGGCGTCGGGGCATGGCGGATTGGGTCACCCAAGCGGTGCTGATCGCGCGTGAGCTGCCGGGCACCCCAGTGAAGCTGCTGTGGAGCCGCGAAGAGGACATGCAGCACGGCCGATACCACCCGATCACCCAGTGCAAGCTCACGGCGGGCCTGGACGACAAGGGCGAGATCACGGGACTGCACATGCGCATCTCGGGCCAGTCCATCCTGGCCAGCGTACTCCCGCATCTGGTCCGCGAAGGCCGAGACCCGGTGGTCTTCCAGGGCCTGAACGAGGGCGGCGGCGAAGCCATGATCGGCTACTCGTTCCCCGCCCTGCTGATCGACCACGCGATGCGGAACCCGCATGTGCCGCCAGGCTTCTGGCGCGGTGTCAACCTGAACCAGAACGCGATCTATCTCGAGTGCTTCATCGACGAGATCGCGCACGCCGCCCGGCAAGACCCGCTGGCGCTGCGCCGCAAGCTCATGGCCAACCACCCCAAGCACCTGGCAGTGCTGAACGCGACGGCCGAGCGTGCGGGCTGGGGCCGGCCGGCGCCTGATGTGGGTGGGCAGAAGGTGTTCCGAGGCCTGGCGCAGACACACGGTTTTGGCAGCTACGTGGCCGCCTGCGCCGAGGTGTCGGTCAGCCGCGAGGGCGCGCTGAAGATCCACCGCATCGTGGCCGCCACCGACTGCGGCCACGCAGTCAACCCGCAACAGATCGAGGCGCAGATCGAGGGCTCGTTCGTCTACGGGCTGGGGGCGGCACTGTTCCAGGAGTGCACGGTCAAGGACGGCGCCATCGAGCAGAAGAACTTCGACACCTACCCATCGTTGAAGATCGACCAGATGCCCAAGGTGGAGTCCATTGTCATGCCCTCGGGCGGCTTCTGGGGGGGCGTGGGCGAGCCCACCATCGCGGTCGCGGCCCCAGCCGTGCTCAACGCCATCTTCGCGGCCACCGGCAAGCGCATCCGCGAACTGCCGCTCAAGCACCACAGCCTGAAGGCTTGAGGGGGATGCAGCTCCACCCGGGGCGGCCGGCCCGCCGGGCACAGCAAACGGGACGCAGGGCTGCCCTGGCTGCGGGCCTGTGCTGGGCGACATCGGCCGCGACCGTCCGCCGCGTTGCGTGGAGGGCATCGGCCGCAGCAGCCGCAGCAGCCGCATGGGTCACTTCGGCCGGTTTGGCCGCTTCAGCTGTGTACGCGGCGCCGGCCCAGCCCGTGGCCTACGAGGTGGTGGGCGACGCCATCCCGCAGCCGCTTCAAGGGCTGGTGGGCGATGCAAGCCGTGGCCGCGCCCTGGTCACAGACCGCCGGGAAGGCCTGTGCCTGCTGTGCCACCGCGGTCCCTTTCCTGAGGAGCGGTTCCAGGGCGATCTGTCCACAGACCTGTCAGGCGCCGGCGCACGCTGGACACCGGGGCAGTTGCGCCTGCGCCTGACCGATGCCAAACGGCTGAACCCCGACAGCGTGATGCCCGCCTACCACCGTACTGACGGCCTGCAGCGCGTGGGCAGCGCCTGGCAGGGCAGGCCCGTCTTCAGCGCCCAGCAGGTGGAAGACGTCGTGGCCTTCCTGGCGAGCCTCCAATGACACCTCAAGCGACACGGCGCTCGCACCCCATGCCGTGCCAGCCCACGGCCATTCAGGCTCAGCCGGACGGCGAACCGGGCTGGCGCTCGCCTGCCTCGCCTCCCTCGCGCCGCACCCTGGTGATCGCCGCGGCGGGTGCCGCCTGTTCGGCCTGGGGCTGGGGCGGCGCCGGGTCTGCGCACGCCCAAACCCCCGCAGGCTCCACACCCGCAGGCCCCTCGGCCCTGGCCCCGCCAGACACCGCCGCCTTCCGAGAAAGCCCCGAGCTGCGGGCAGCGCTGGCGCGGTTTGCCGGGTCCGCCGTGCCGGTGGAAGGCGGGGTGCAGGTGGACATCCCCGAACTGGTGGAGAACGGCAACGCCGTGCCCGTGACCGTGCAGGTGGACAGCCCCATGAGCGCAGCCGACCACGTCGTGGCCATCGCGCTGTTCACCGGGCGCAACCCGTTGCCCGAGGTGGCCGAGTTCCGCCTGGGCCCCGTCAACGGGGTGGCGCGCGTGAGCACGCGCATCCGCCTGGCCACGTCACAGAAGGTGGTGGCCGCCGCCCGCATGGCCGACGGCCGCGTACGAACCCGTCACGTGGACGTGCTGGTGACACTGGCCGCCTGCGTCGAGGGCTGACGCCCTTGCTGATCCGCCCAGCCGAGCAAGCGACCAACCCGTCGACCCCATGACCGTGCGCGCGCTCATCACCGTTCCACCTGCCATACGCCCCGGCGAGGTGATCGAGATCCGCACGCTGATCGCCCACCCCATGGAAACGGGCCACCGTTCTGACGGCCAGGGCGGGGTGGTGCCACGCCGCATCCTGCGCCGCTTCACCTGCCGGCTGGACGGGCAGCCGGTGTTTTCCGCTGAACTCCATGCGGCCGTCGCGGCCAACCCGCTGATCGCCTTCCCTCTGCGGGTACAGGCGAGCGGCACGCTGGAGTGCCGATGGGAAGGCGACGACGGCTTCTCCCACACGCAGACGGCGGCGCTGCGCGTGGCATGAGGGGCCGCCCTTCGACGGCATTCGGGCATGCAGGCGCCATGGGCATGCCCCGCAGACCCAGGAGCGGCCCGCTGACCGGGCAGCTGAACGGACCTCTGAACGGATCTCCTAACTGGCTGCTGAAAAGGCTGATGGCGCTGGCAGGGCTGCTGAGCGTCGTCTTGCCCGCCACGGCCGCCGGCCCCTCCGCCTTCAGCATGATGAGCCCGCAGTTGCAGGCCATGCAGCGCGATGACAGCCTCAACCCGGGCATGCTGTGGGTGCTGGAGGGGCAGTCCCGCTGGTCGCGTGCCGAGGGCGCCGCGGGCAAAGCTTGCGCCGACTGCCACGGCACCACGCCGGCCGAGCGCCTGCGCGGCGTGGCGGCGGCCTATCCGGCCTGGGATGCGGCTTCCGGGCGGCCGGTCAACCTGGGCGCGCGCATCGCCGCCTGCCGCAGCCGGCACCAGGGCGTGCGGGAGCCCTCCGCGCCCGATGCGCTGCTGGCGCTGGAGGCCGCCGTGGCCCACGCCTCGCGCGGCCAGCCCGTGACCCCGCCCGACGACCCCCGCCTCCAGCCCTGGCGGGCCCGCGGGCAGGCCTTGTGGCAGCAGCGCATCGGGCAACTGGACCTGTCCTGCGCCCAGTGCCACGACGAGCGGGCGGGCCGGCGCCTGGGCGGCAGCGTGATCCCGCCCGGCCATGCAGCGGGCTATCCCACCTACCGGCTGGAGTGGCAGGCCCTGGGCAGCTTGCAGCGGCGCATCCGCAACTGCAACACGGGCGTGCGGGCCGAGCCCTGGCTGCCGGGCAGCGACGAGGTGCGGGCGCTGGAGGTCTTCATGGCCTGGCGTGAGCGTGGGCTGCCCGTGGAAGCACCAGCCGTCAGGCCTTGAGGGTGTCACAGCGCCCGGGTCGGCCGCGCATTTCCCGCATGTCAAGATGCCGCCCGCGCAGGCCACAGCATCGTTGTCGCCGCGCCAATCAGTTCGGGAGCCATTGAAATGAAGGTGTGCGTGGTGGGTGCGGGGGCCGTGGGCGGCCTGGTGGCGGGGTGGCTGGGCCACCGCGTGGGCGTCGCCGGGGTGCAGCTGTCCGTGCTGGCGCGTGGCGCCACCCTGGCCGCGCTGCAGCGCGACGGCCTGCGCATCGAACAGGCCGGCGGCCCGGTGGTGGTGCAGCCCATCCTCGCCAGCGATCAGCCCGACGCCCTGGGCGTGCAAGACCTCGTGGTGGTGGCGGTCAAGGGGCCAGCGCTGGGCGCCGTGGCGCCGGCCGTGCAGGCGCTCAGCGGCGCCCACACCGCCGTGCTGGTGGCGATGAACGGCATTCCCTGGTGGTTCTTCGACCACCTGGAGGGCCCGGCCCAGGGCCTGCGCCTGGCCACGGTGGACCCGGGCGACCGGATCCGCGCCCACATCCCCACCGAGCGCGTGCTGGGTTGCGTGGTGCACCTGAGCGCCGGCACCGCGGCGCCCGGGGTGGTGACCCACGCCTTCGGCAACCGGTTGATCCTGGGCGAGCCCGCCGGGGGCACCAGCGCACGCATGCAGCAGGTGGGCGACCTGCTGGCGCGGGCCGGCTTTCAGGTGGAGACCTCCGAGCGCATCCAGCGCGAGATCTGGTTCAAGCTCTGGGGCAACATGACCATGAACCCGATTTCCGCCCTGACAGGCGCCACGGGCAACCGCATCCTGGACGACAGCTTGGTGCGGGCCTACCTCAACGCCATGATGCTGGAAGCACGCGAGATCGGCGCACGCTTCGGCATCCCCATCGAGCAGCACCCCGAGCAGCGGCACGAACTCACGCGCAAGCTGGGGGCGTTTCGCACCTCGATGCTGCAGGACACCGAGGCGGGCCGGCCCCTGGAGATCGACGCGCTGCTGAGCGCGGTGTGCGAGGTGGGGCGGCGGCTGGAGGTGCCCACGCCGCACCTGGACTCGCTGCTGGGCATGACACGGCTGATGGCCCGAACGCGCGGCCTGCACCCCGAAGCGGGGCCTGAAGGGGAGACGGTGTCGTGACACCACTGCGCTCGCCGGACGCCGCGAACGTCCCGGACACCCGGCCCGGCCCGGACGCGGGCACACCGCCCGCCCATCGCCTACAGGACTGGGTGGGCCGCCAGGAGGTGCGCGAGGACCTGCTGCACCCCACGCCCGTACAGGCGCTCGCCGCCACGCTGGACCACGAACCCACCCCCGTGCCCGACGGCACGCCGCTGCCGCCGCTGTGGCACTGGCTGTATTTCCTGCCGCTGCACCGGGCCCGCGACATCGGGCCCGACGGGCATGCCCGGCGCGGCGGCTTCCTGCCGCCCGTGCCCCTGCCCCGGCGCATGTGGGCCGGCAGCCGCTTCGAGTTCAACTCGCCCCTGCGCGTGGGCGAGCGCGTACAGCGCACCTCCACCATCGAGGCGGTGAACGAGCGCCAGGGCCGCAGCGGCGCCCTCGTCTTCGTCACCGTGCGGCATGAGTTCAGCGTGGCCGGCCGGGCCGGTCCGGCGCTGCGCGAGTGGCACGACATCGTCTACCGCGAGGAACCCGCGCCCGGCACCCCTGCAGCCGCGGGTGAGCCCGCACCGGCACCTAACGCCACGCAACCCCACTGGCAGCGCAGCCTGGTGCCCGACGAGGTGCTGCTGTTCCGCTATTCGGCGCTGACCTTCAACGGCCACCGCATCCACTACGACCGCCGCCATGTGACGCAGACCGAGGGCTACCCGGGCCTGGTGGTGCACGGCCCGCTGATCGCCACGCTGCTGCTGGACCTGCTGCACCGGCAGCAGCCTGCGGCGCAGGTGCACGCCTTCAGTTTCAAGGCGCGCCACCCCTGCTTCGACGGCCAGTTGCTGGAACTGCACGGCCAGCCGGCGCCGGCCGATGCGACAACGAACGGTGGTACCACAGCCGTGCGCCTGTGGGCGCAAGGGCCTGGCGGGGTGCTGCTGATGGAAGCCCAGGCGCTGGTGGAAGCCCCGATTGCGTGACCGGGGGCGCCGCAGGCAAGCTGCGCGACACTTCCGGTTTCACGACCCTACTTTCTTTCAGGAGTCCCGCATGCACACCCGTTTCGCCTTCACTGCCTTGGCCGGCGCCCTCGCCCTGGCCGCCACCACCTCCCAGGCCCAGACCCAGGCCCCCCTCAAGGTGGGCTTCATGCTCCCGGCCACCGGCACCTTTGCCGCCCTGGGCGACATGATCGAGAAGGGCTTCAAGCTCCACGTGGAAGAACAAGGCGGCAAGCTCGGCGGGCGCACGCTGCAGTACTTCAAGGTGGACGACGAGAGCGACCCCTCCAAGGCCACCGACAACGTCAACAAGCTGATCAAGCGTGATCAGGTGGATGTGATCGTAGGCACCGTGCACTCCGGCGTGGCCCTGGCCATGGCCCGCGCCGCCAAGGACAGCAAGACGCTGCTCATCGTGCCCAACGCCGGGGCCGACGCCATCACCGGCCCGCAGTGCGCGCCCAACATCTTCCGTTCGAGCTTCAGCAACTGGCAGCCCGGCTACGCCACGGGCGTGATTGCCGCGCAGAAGGGCTACAAGCGCGCCATGACCATCACCTGGAACTACGCCGCCGGCTCCGAGACCGTCAAGGGCTTCACCGAGGCTTTCGAAAAGGGCGGCGGCAAGGTCATGAAGGACCTGAACCTGCCCTTCCCCAACGTGGAGTTCCAGGCCCTGCTGACCGAAATCGCGGCGCAGAAGCCCGACGTCGTGTTCGCCTTCTTCGCCGGCGGCGGCGCGGTCAAGTTCGTCAAGGACTACGACGCGGCCGGCCTGCGCCGCACCATCCCGCTGATGGGCTCAGGCTTCCTGACCGACGGCACGCTGGAAGCCCAGGGCGCCTCCGCCCAGGGCCTGATCACGGCGCTGCACTACGGCGACAACATCGAGACCCCGCGCAACAACGCCTTCCGCAACAGGTTTGCCGTCACCTACAAGGCCAACCCCGACGTCTACGCCCTGCAAGGCTACGACGCCGCGCAGATGCTGGCCGCGGGCCTGAAGGCCGTGAACGGCGACGACAAGAAACGCGACGCCCTGATCGCCGCCATGAAGAAGGCCCAGATCGACAGCCCGCGCGGCAAGTTCACCCTCAGCGCCCAGCACAACCCCACGCAGGACTTCTACATCCGCGAGGTGAAGGGCAACTACAACGTCGTCACCGGCGTGGCCGTCAAAGCCCTGGCCGATCCGGGACGCGGTTGCAGGATGTGAGTTGCGCTGAACCAGTTCTGACTTGATGCCGGCTGCCTAGACTCCAGTCGAACATCTATCAGAGGGCCCATCCCCAACCTGCCATGAACAACGCAAGCTGGACACTCCCTCTCGGCAATGCTCTGGTTTTCCAAGGCCTTGTTGAGAGAGTTCTTTCTGTTTGCGTCAGTGCGCGAAGGACCTGATCATGGAATGGCGCGATCGTATCGTTTGCAATCCTGACATCCTTGCGGGTAAGCCCATCGTCAAGGGCACGAGGATTTCAGTGGAACTGCTGCTGGGCTGGCTAGGCACTGGACGGACCATCGACGACGTCCTGGAGAACTATCCGCATCTGACGCGTGAGGATGTTCTGGCAGCTCTCTCGTACGCCTGCGAATACATGCGTGAAGAGCGGTACGTGAGGTTGACTCAAGCGGCCTGAGCCGTTTCGAGTATGCCCATGCAGATCGGCGTGTTGCCAGGACTCCTGGCAGACGAGAACGTGCCCTCTCCCCTGGTGCGTATGCTGCGCGCCGCCGGCCTCGACGTGGAGTTCGTGGCTGAAACCATGCCTGCCGTCAGCGATCGGGAAGTCCTTCAGCATGCCAGCAAGACCGGCCGATGGATCTTGACCTTTGACCGCGATTACGGTGAGCTTGTATTCGCAAGGCTGGAGAGGCCGCCTGCGGCCATCGTTTATCTCCGGCCGTCTCCGATGACCATCACCGAGTACGCCAACCGCGTACGTGCTCTGTGCGCCAATCGTTCCGAATTTGACGGCCATTTGGTCGTTGTTGAAGGGCCCAGAGTACGACTGCGAGCGCTGCCCGGGCTGGCCACCTGAAGTGAACGATGGAGTTGAGGCCCTGGCAGAGTGCATACTCGGCGTGAGCTGGCCGCAGGGGAGCGACATCAAGCGATCTACCCCGGCTTTTGAGCAACCATGCCCCCTTCACTACCCCTGCCATGGAGCGACGCCCTGCTGCTCGGCTATCCGGAGATGGACGCCGAGCACCGGGAGTTCGTGCAGTTGGTAGGCCTGCTGCAGACCGCACCGGACGCTGAGCTGGGCGCGCATCTGGCCGCCTTCGAGGCCCATGCGCGGCAGCACTTCGGCAGCGAGGATGCGTGGATGGAGAGAACCGCTTTTCCACCGCGCGACTGCCACCAGAAAGAGCACGCGGCGGTGCTGCAGTCGCTGCAGGAGGTGCAGGCGCTGCATGCCGCCTTTGGCCGCTGCGATGTGGTGCGCTCCTTCGCCTATGAACTGGCCCGCTGGTTCCCTGGCCATGCCGACTACCTGGACTCCGCACTCGCCGCCTGGATGAGCAAGCGCCGCCACGGCGGGCGGCCCGTGGTGCTGAAGCGGCACGCAGCCACGCCGCACGCCCACCCGCTCTGACCCCTCTTCTGAAATCCCTCACCCCCGAGCATCCCCATGATCCTTGAACTCGCCGACATCCGCATCCACCCGGGCCAGCAGGCCGCCTTCGACGAGGCCATCCAGCGCGGTCTGACCACCGTCGCCAACCGCGCCAAGGGGTTTCGGGGCTGGAAGGTGAACAAGGGCGTGGAAAGCCCCGAGCGTTACCTGCTGATGATCTTCTGGGACACGCTGGAGGACCACACCGTGGGCTTCCGCGCCGGCCCGCTGTTCCCCGAGTGGCGCGCCATCGTCGGGCCCTTCTTCGCTTCCGCTCCCGTGGTGGAGCACTTCGAGCTCGTGGGCAAGTCTGCGGACTGAACCATGAGCGCCACCACCGCTGGCGGGCGGGCCCACGCCATCGCCGCGGCGCAGCGGCATTTCGACGAAGGCCACTTCGTTCGGGATCTGGCCCGCCGCGTGGCCATTCGCACCGAAAGCCAGAATCCGGAGTCAGGCCCCGCACTGGGCGCCTACCTGCACGACGAGATGGTGCCCAGTCTGGGCGCCCTGGGCTTCACCAGCCAGGTGCACCCCAACCCGGAGCCGCCCTACGGCCCGCTGCTGGTGGCGCAGCGCATCGAGTCCACGGACCTGCCCACCGTCTTGATGTACGGCCACGGCGACGTGATCCGCGGACAGGACGCCTCCTGGACGCAAGGCGCCGGCCCGTGGACCCTGGCGGCCGACGGCGAGCGCCTGTACGGGCGTGGCACGGCCGACAACAAGGGCCAGCACAGCATCAACATCGCGGCGCTGGCGCAGGTGCTGGCCGCGCGCCAGGCCTCGGGCCGAGGCCTGGGCTTCAACGTCAAGTGGCTGATCGAGACCGGTGAGGAGACCGGCTCACCCGGCCTGGCGGCCTTCTGCAGCGCCCAGCGCGAGGCGCTGGCCGCCGATGCGCTGATCGCCAGCGACGGCCCGCGCATGCGGCGCGACCGGCCCACGCTCTTCCTGGGCTCGCGCGGGGTGGCCAACTTCGACTTGAGCCTGACCTGCCGCGCCGGCGGGCACCACTCCGGCAACTGGGGCGGCCTGCTGCGCAACCCGGGCGTGGTGCTGGCCAACGCCATCGCCTGCCTGGTGGACGGGCGCGGCCGCATCCTGGTGAACGCCCTGCGCCCGCCGCCCATCCCGGCGAACGTGCGCGCCGCACTCCAAGGCCTGGTGTTCGGTGGCGATCCGGGCGACCCCGAAGTGGACCCCGATTGGGGCGAGCCGGGTCTGACACCGGCCGAACGCGTCATCGCCTGGAACACGCTGGAGGTGCTGGCCTACCGCACGGGCAACCCGGACTTTCCGGTCAACGCCATCCCGCCGGCGGCCAAGGCCACGATGCACATGCGCTTCGTGGTGGGCACCGACGTGACGCGGCTGCGCGAGCACGTGCAAGCCCATCTGGCGGCGCACGGCTTCGGTGACATCGAGGTGGGCGAGCCCACGGTGATGAACGCCACCCGGCTGGACCCGGACAACGCCTGGGTACGCTTTGCCCAGCGCAGCATCGAGCGCACCACGGGCGAGCCGCCGGTGCTGCTGCCCAACCTGGGGGGCTCGCTGCCGAACGACGTCTTCGCTGACATCCTGGGGCTGCCCACGGTGTGGGTGCCGCACAGCTACGCCGCGTGCTCGCAGCACGCGCCGAACGAGCATCTGCTGGCGCCCGTGGCACGCCAGGCCTTGGAGATCATGGCCGGCCTGTTCTGGGACCTGGGCGACGAGGCGGGCAGCCTGCCGCGGCACTCGACAGGCTGATACCGGGGGCGGAAGCCCCCGCTGACGAGCGGCCGCCGCGCACAGCCGCCACAATCGAGGCACTGCATCCGCCGCGCTGCCCGCGCGGCACGCGCCTCCTGCAAGGACACCTCTCCCATGCCTTCCGTGCAACTCCACGTCAACGGCCGCGTCACCGACACCGAGCTGGCAGCCACCACCTTGCTGGTGGACCTGATCCGCGGCCCCCTGCAACTGACCGGCACCCACGTGGGCTGCGACACCGCGCAGTGCGGCGCCTGCACCGTGCTGGTGGACGGCCAGCCGGTGAAGAGCTGCAGCGTGCTGGCGCTGCAGGTGCAGGGTCGGCAGGTGACCACGGTCGAGGGTCTTCCCGCCTGGGCGCCTCAGGGCAGCAGCGCCACTGCCGGCACGGTGGCGTCAGGGGCCGGCGCGGCGGCTGCACTCCATCCGCTGCAGGAAGCCTTCATGAACTGCCACGGCCTGCAGTGCGGCTTTTGCACCCCCGGCATGCTGATGGCCGCGGCCGGCCTGCTGGCCCACACGCCCGACCCGACGGACGCGCAGATCGTCCACGCCCTGGAAGGCAACCTGTGCCGTTGCACGGGCTACGTCAACATCGTGGCCGCGGTGCGGGAGGCGGCGCAGGCGATGCGCGCCCAGGCGCCCCAGGCCGCCACCTTGCTCTCGGGAGCCGCCGCATGAACGCCCCCCACACCCCCGCTGGCCTGGACGCCCTGCGCTTTGGCAGCGGCCACACCGTGCGCCGCATCGAAGACCCCACCCTCGTGGCCGGCCAGGGGCGCTACACCGACGACCTGCAGCGCGAGGGCCTGGCGCACCTGGTCTTCGTGCGCTCGCCGCACGCCCATGCCCGCCTCCTGTCGGTGGACACCGCAGAAGCGCAAGCCCTGCCCGGCGTGCTGGCCGTCTACACCGGGGCCGAGCTGGCCGCGGCCGGCGTCAAGCCGATGCCCGCGCCACCGCCCAACTTCAAGCGGCCCGACGGCTCGCCCGCCACCAGCGCGCCGCGCCGCGCCCTGGCGCATGAGGTGGTGCGCTTCGTGGGTGAGGCCGTGGTGGCCGTGGTGGCGCTCACGCGCGAAGCCGCGGTGGAAGCCAGCGAAGCCGTGCTGATCGACTACGACGTGCTGCCAGCAGTGACGGACGTGCACGCCGCCACTGCCGCGGGCGCGCCGGCCGTGTGCGAGCAGGCCCCGGACAACGTGGCCGCCGAGATGCGGCATGGCGACGCCGCCGCTTGCGCCGCGGCCTTTGCCGCTGCCGCCCACACCGTGAAGCTGGACCTGCTGAACCAGCGCCTGGCCCCGGCCTCCATAGAGCCGCGCGTGGTGATGGCCGAACCCGAAGCCGGCACGGGCCGGCTGCTGGTCACCCTGTCCAGCCAGATGCCCACCGCCGTGCGTGACGGCATCGCCAACCACTTGCCGGGCCTGACCAAGGAGCAGGTGCGCGTGCAGGTGGGCGACGTGGGCGGCGGCTTCGGCATGAAGACCGGCCTGTACCCGGAAGACCTGGTGGTGGCGCACGCCGCGCGCAGCCTGCAGCGCCCGGTGCGCTGGCGCGGACAGCGGCTGGAAGAGTTCACCGCCTCGGTGCACGGGCGCGACATGTTCACCCAGGCCGAGCTGGCGCTGGACGCGCACGGCCGCGTGCTGGCCATGCGCCACCGCTCGTGGGCCAACGTGGGCGGCTACGCCACGCCCACGGGCTGCGCCATCCCCATGGTGCTGGGGCCGTTTGTCGCCACCAGCGTCTACGACATCCCCGTCATCGACTTCCACATCAGCGCAGTGATGACGAACACCACGCCGGCGGGCGCCTACCGAGGGGCGGGGCGTCCGGAGGCCGTCTACATCGTGGAGCGGCTGATGGACGCTGCGGCGCAGCAGCTGGGGCTGGACCCGGCCGAAATGCGCCGGCGCAACCTGGTGCGACCGCAGCAGATGCCCTACACCAACGCCGCGAAGCAGGTGTATGACACCGGCGAGTTCGAGAAGATGCTGGACCAGGGCCTGGCCCTGGGTGACTGGGCGGGCTACAGCACGCGCGCCGCGCAATCGGCCGCGGCAGGCCGGCTGCGCGGGCGCAGCGTCACCACCTTCCTGGAGTGGACGGGCGGCAACGCGCTGTCCGAGACCGTGAAGGTGGACGTGCGCGCCGACGGCATCATCGAGCTGACCTCGGCCACCATGCCCATGGGCCAGGGCATCGCCACCAGCTACGCGCAGCTGGCGGTGGACACCTTCGGCGTGCCCATCGACCGCATCCGCATCGTGCAGGGCGACACCGACCGCGCCATAGGCTTCGGCAGCGCCGGCAGCCGCTCGCTGTTCACGGGCGGCGGCGCGGTGAGGGTGGCCAGCGAGCGCACCGTGGAGCACGCCAAGGACCTGGCCGCGCAGGCCATGGAAGTGCCGGCCACCGACCTGGTCTACGAGGCCGGGCAGTTCCGCGTGGTGGGCACCGACCTGGAGATGGGCCTGTTCGACCTGGCCGCGCGCCAGGAGGCCGGGCGCATCACCGTCAGCGGCGACGCCACCGCGGGCGCGCCCAGCTGGCCCAACGCCTGCCATGTGTGCGAGGTGGAGGTGGACGCCGACACCGGCGAGGTGGCCGTGGTGGCCTACGCCAGCGTCAACGACATCGGCCGCGTCATCAGCCCGCAGATCGTGCAGGGCCAGGTGGAGGGCGGCGCGGTGCAGGGCATCGGCCAGGCGCTGTGCGAGCGCATCGTCTACGACGACTCGGGCCAGCTGCTGACCGCCAGCTTCATGGACTACGCCATGCCGCATGCCGACGGCTTCCTCGCCTTCAAGACCTTGTTCGACACCAGCGTGCCCTGCAAGACCAACCTGCTGGGCGCCAAGGGCGTGGGCGAGCTCGGCACCATCGGCGCCACGCCCGCCGTGGTGAACGCGGTGCTGGACGCGCTGGTCAGCGCCGGCGTGCCGCGCGAGGTGGCGCAGGCCCTGCAGATGCCGCTGACGAGCGAGCGGGTCTGGGGCGCCTTGCAGGCCCGGGGCTGAGGCGCGGCGGGCCTGAGCGTTTAGCGGAACGCCACCTCGGCAAAGCTGCGCAGCTTGCGGCTGTGCAGTTGCTCCAGGCCCTGGCGGCGCAGCAGGGCCACGGTGCGCAGGCCGATGCGCAGGTGCTGGTCCACGCGTTCGCGGTAGAAGCTGTTGGCCATGCCCGGCAGCTTGATCTCACCGTGCAGCGGCTTGTCGCTCACGCACAGCAGGGTGCCGTAGGGCACGCGGAAGCGAAAGCCGTTGGCCGCGATGGTGGCGCTTTCCATGTCCAGCGCGACGGCGCGGCTCTGGCTGAAGCGGCGCTCCGGGCCTGGGTGCGGCAACAGCTCCCAGTTGCGGTTGTCGGTGGAGGCCACGGTGCCCGTGCGCAGCACCCGCTTGAGATCGAAGCCCGACAGTTGCGTCACCTCGGCCACGGCGCGCTCCAGCGCGACCTGGATCTCCGCCAGCGCGGGGATCGGCACCCAGGGCGGCAGTTCCTCGTCCAGCACGTGGTCTTCGCGCACATAGCCATGGGCCAGCACGTAGTCGCCCAGTTGCTGGGTGTTGCGCAGTCCCGCGCAGTGCCCCAGCATGATCCAGGCGTGCGGGCGCAGCACGGCGATGTGGTCGGTGATGGTCTTGGCGTTGGCCGGGCCCACGCCAATGTTGACCATGGTCACGCCCAGCCCATCCGGGCGCACCAGGTGGTAGGCTGGCATCTGCGGCAGGCGCGGCGGGGGCGTGCCTTGCGGTGCGGCAGCCGCGCCGCTTGCACCACGGCGGTGCGTCACGACGTTCCCAGGTTCCACGAAGGCGACAAACCCGGCATCTTGAAACCCGTCGACATCCTCTCCAGGCCCCGGTGCCTCGTCCATCAGTGAGCGCCCGAGCTTCACGAACTCGTCGATGTAGAACTGGTAGTTGGTGAACAGCACGAAATGCTGGAAGTGCTCGGGTGCAGTGCCGGTGTAGTGGCGCAGCCGGTGCAAGGAGTAGTCCACCCGCGGCGCCGTGAACAGCGACAGGGGCTGGGCGTCGCCCGGCGCGCTCTCGTGCGTGCCGTTGGCGATGCCATCGTCCATGGCCGCCAGGTCCGGCAGGTCGAAGAGGTCTCGCAACTGTTGGCGCCGCTGCGCTCCGAGTTCGCCCTCCAGGTGGTCACCCTCGCCCAGGCTGAAATGCACCGGTATCGCTTGCGCGCTGGTGCCCACCTCCAGCGCCGCACCGTGGTGAGTGAGCAGCAGCCGGAACTGTTCGCGCAGGTAGTCGGCAAAGAGGTCCGGTCGGGTGAGCGTGGTTTCGAACACGCCCGGCCCGGCCACGAAACCATAGGCGGTGCGCGCATCGGCGCGCATCACCGTCTGCGTGCGCACGCGCACCACCGGGTAGAAGGCCCGTACGCGGCCCGGAAGCGCCTCACCGGCCACGAAGCGCTGCAGCCACTGCCGCAGGTGGGCCGTGCCGGCCTGGTAGATCTCGATCACGCGCGCCAGCGCGGCGTCGGCATCGTCGAAGCGCGCCGGTGCGTGAAAAGCAGGCAGGGTGAGCATGGACCGGGCGGGGTTCAGCCCTTGGGCGGCGCTGCAAAGAGCGCCGCGGCGCGCTTCTTGATCTCCAGCAGCTCGTCGGCACTCACCGCGTACTGCCCGGTGGCCCGGTTGACCTGCACCTGGAACTCCAGGTCCCGCCCGCGATTGCTCAGCGTGCCGCAGGTGAACTCGTAGTCCAGCAGGTGCACCGGCACGCCACGCGCAGCCACGTCATAGTCTTCGTACTCGATGCGGCGTATCTCGCCGCTGGACAGGTCCAGCAAGCCGGTGGAAGCGATGACGTCGTCCGACAGCTCGTCGGCCAGGGTGATGGGAACGTGGAGGTCCAAGGGGGATCCTTGCAGGCAGGTCTTCGGGGTTCGACGGCAGTGTATGCGTGGCCGGATCGGGGCAGGCCCGTCAGGAAGACAGGTCGGGCAGGCCCGCAAGCCGGGCGGCAGCCACGACAATCCAAGGCGTTACCGCCACTTGCCGATTCACCCGGCCACGCACCATGTCCTCCCGAACTACCGAATTCCCCGTCGACGCCGATTTCATCCAGCGCTGGTCACCGCGCTCGTTCACGGGCAAGGCCATGAGCCGGGCCGAACTGATGAGCCTGTTCGAGGCCGCACGCTGGGCGCCGTCCACCTCCAACACCCAGCCCTGGCGCTTCGTCTACGGCCTGGCCGGCAGCGCGGACTTCGACACCATCTGCCAGACCCTGGCGCCCACCAACCGCGCCTGGGCCCACCGGGCCTCGGCCCTGATCGCGGTGATCTCGGCCACGGTGGCAACAGCGCCGGGCGGCACCGAAGCCAAACCCCTGCCCGTGCATGCCTTCGACACCGGTGCCGCCTGGATGAGCCTGGCCCTGCAGGCCCACAAGACGGGGTGGCGCACCCACGCCATGGGCGGCGTCGACAAGGACGCCCTGCGCAAGGCCCTGGGCGTGCCCGACACTTTCGCCCTGCACTGCGTGGTGGCCGTGGGCGAGCAGGGCGACAAGGCCGTGCTGGACGAAGCCCTGCAAGCCCGCGAAGCCCCGAACGCCCGCCAACCCTTGAGCGCGATGGTGTGCGAAGGACGGTTCGGGTTCACCGCCTGACCCGCCAGGGCCAAGGCGGCGGTCGACACAGGTCTTGAGAACAGTTTTTGTGAGCAGAGGATGGTGATGAGGCGAAGCTTCCTGGTGGTTTGTGCACTCCTGGCCGGGGGGCTTGCCGGCTGTGACTCCATGAGCAAGCGCGAGTGCGAGCAGGCCAACTGGCAGAGCAGGGGTCTGGAGGACGGACGCGCGGGACGACCGGCGAGCTACATCAGCAGCCACCGAGAGGCCTGCGGCAAGGCGGGCATCGAGCCCGATGCACCCCTCTGGCGGGCCGGCTGGTCCAAAGGCATCGGGTCTTACTGCACGCCCAATTCGGCCTGGATGGCCGGCGTGAACAACCGCCACTACGCGGGAGTGTGTGCCGATCTGGACGAGGCCACGTTCCTGCGTTATCACCGGGCAGGACAGCTTGTCTACACAGCCCGCCAGGACCTGACGCAGAACCAGAACCGCCTGAACAAGCTCGGCGAGGACCTGAAGAAGGCTTCCAAGGAAGACGATCGCAAGAGGCTGCGGGACGAGATGGCCCGGGTGGAGCGTGAGCGAACCCGTCTGATGGCGCTCATCGTGACGCTGGAGTTGGCTGGGCCGCCCCGCTGAAGGGGGCGGCCAGCAAGGTTCGACGTCATCTTCCAGACCCTGGCGGCCACAACCATGAACGGACCGATCGGTCCTCGCAGGGCTTCGACACCGGCACCATCTTGATGAATCAGGCCGAGGCCGCCAGCACGACGTCGAAACGGATCAGTTCCAGGCCGCCGGGCGTGCCGGCGCCCGCCAAGGCCGCGCTGCCTGTGGCTGCAGCCAGTCGGCGCATCGCCGCGGACTGCATCAACCCGGCGTGGTCCCCGTACGCTGTGAAGGCGCGCTGCGCCACCACCTTGTCCAGGTCGGCCTGCGAGACGAGGACATCGCGATCGCCCGAGCGCACCGCGACGTGGATATGGGGCACGAAAGTCCAGGGCATAACGCCGAACAGCGTGCGCCTGTAGCCACCGGGGCGGATGGTGCGGAAGGCAAACCAGCCCTCCGTGTCGACCTCCGACTGCCCGTGGCCGCGGAACGCTGGATCAGGTCGCCCGTGGCCGGGGGATTCGCCTGGGTGGTAGTCGTAGCGCCCCGTGGAATTCGCCTGCCAGACCTGCAGGTTCAACCCCGCCTGGGGGCGGCCTGCCGTGTCGATGAGACGGCCTGCGAGGATCAGCGGCTTGCCGGCAGAGACGGCGTCACGTGAGCTCATCAGGTCGACTCCGCCCCAGGCCGTGCCCTTGAGAGGACGGTAGGGGCCCTCGAAGTCGGTGGGGGTCGGGCGCAGTTGCTGTGCGCCCGAGGGCGTCGAGGTCAACAGGCCGCCCACACCAACGGCCGAGGCGGCCGCTGCCATCAGGGCGGTGTGCACGCGGCGGCGCGGGGGCGAGGGCAAAGAGCGTGGATCGGAAGCGTTCATCTGGATCTCCTTGGCATGCGGGTTGGTTTCGGTTTAGGCCGCATCAGCAGCCGGACTCCATCATGCGAGCAATTGCTCATAATGCAAACTCGCATTCCGCGCTCAGTAGCACGCCATGCCCCGCATCGATCTGCACCCCAGGAAATCGCCACGCCAGGCCCGTTCAGCCGACACGGTGGAGACGATCCTCGCGGCGGCCACTCGCGTTCTGGAACGCGAATCACTGGCCGGCTTCAACACCAACCGCGTGGCCGAGGTGGCTGGCGTCAGCGTTGGCTCGCTGTATCAGTACTTCCCTAACAAGTCGGCGCTGATCGCGGCCTTGATCGACCGTCAGCAGTCGGCACTCGCACAGGCGATCGAGGACTGCGTGGCCGCCCACGAGAGGCGCTCGCTGCTCGATGCGTTGTGCGCACTGGCCGACCTGGGGGTCGACCAGCAGTACCGGCGCCCCCTGCTGTCTGCCGCGCTGGACCACGAGGAGGCGCGATTGCCGCTGGAAAAGCGACTGCGCGAGTCGGAACAGCGCATCGGCGCGGCTGTGATGTCGCTGCTGCACCGGCATCAGAAGGAACTGGCCACCCCGCCGAAGCCCAGCGACGTGCAGGACATCTTCGTCATCGCCAAGGCGCTGATCGAAGCCGACGCGATGGCCGGACGAACGCCGCCGCCAGACCTGCGCGAACGCGTCGTGCGGGCCTTGTGGGGCTACCTGACTGCGAAGGTCCCGCCAGCCTGAGGCGGCGCTGCCGGCGCGCAGACATCCTGCCAGCCCATGCGACCCTGCAAGACCGGCGTGGCGTCTACGCCGTGCCCTTGCGGATTTCGGCTTCGAGCTCCGGCGAAGCAATGTCGCTGAGCTCTCGGAACGCACGGGTGAGTTGGTCAATGAGTTGGCCGTTGGCTCCGTGTTCCTCGAAGCACGTCTTCCACTGCCGCACCTCGCCCCAGACCCGGCGCATGATGCCCACCGCCGCCGGTCGCTCTGGCACGAAGGCAGCGTAGTGGCTCAAGGCGTTGTCCAGGGTGGCGAGCTTGCCCTGTTCACCCACCCCCAGGTGGAGCCGGCGCTCGCTGGCCAAGACGGGGCGCGGCACCACGTCGTACAGCGGACTGAGCACCCACCCACCCAGCCGCGGGTCGCGCACGAAGCCGTGGTTACGCAGGTGGTCGTCGTCGTTGGTGACGAAAATGTTGAGCACCATGCGCGCAAACAGCTCCTCGGCGTTGGGCCTCACTGCCAAGGGATGGACGTACCGACGGATGGCACGGCCCAGGTCCGCATAGGCCTTGTAGGGGGATTCGAACTCGCTGCAAGCCACCAGGGTGAGACCGCTGACGAAAGGCAGGCGCCCCTCGACCCGACCGTCACCGGGTCGGGTGTCGTGAAGCGCAACTTCCGGCAAGGGCTCGCCCGCAGGGACCCAGTAGCGGTCGAACCGGCGGATGAGCATGACCGGACGACCACCCAGGTCCAGGTAGCGCACCTCGGGCACGGCCAGGCCGCAGCGGCGAGCCAGCTCCAAGGTGCAGGTTTCAGCCCGCGCGACGTCGAACGTGTCGCCCTTGGCCGGAAACTTGGCCAGCCACAACGCACCCTCGCCGTCACGCACAGCGGCCTTGGGCCGAGCACCGCCAGCCGATGGCCCTGCGCCCAGGAAATTTTCGAGGTTGGCCGGCACCGGGGCGCCGTTCTCGACGGCCTCTGCCGCCTGCAGCGCGTACTGCAGCGAGCGCATGTCGCTGGCGGACGGCGAATCGGGGCTGGTGCGCGCCTCCCGCACGTCCAGTGCGCCCACGCGGTCGCCTCCGGCGTGCAGCAGGTACTGCACCTCCAGCAGGCTGTTGGCCGGCGCCTTCAGGCGCGCCTCGATGACCCGGCGTCCCCATGCGTCGGGGGCGGCGTCGCGAATGCCACCGAACTCACCCAGCCCGTTGACCGGGAAGAGCACCTTGCCCTTGATGCCCTGTCGGTCTCCGAAAGCCAGGCTCACCGGGTCGAGTTCGCAGGACTCTTTGCGCTCCAGGTAGCCCGTGCCGTAGGCGAACTCGCTGGCGAGATCTCGGTTCTGAAAGTTCGCGCCGCGAGTCTCGGTCAAGCCCAGGATGCCGGAGGGTACGAACCGATGCCCGTCGGCCTGCTCGATGTGGCTGAAGACGTAGACCTCGGACTTCTTGCGTGCCATCAGAAGTCCAGACGCTCCAGCTCGGTCTTGCTCAGGGTGCGGACACGCTGGGTGGCCTCTCGCGCGGCCAGCGCTTGCAGCGAAGGATCGTCCTCCTTCAGCAGCGACAGCAGGCTGACGCCGGGCGCAATGGCTTCCAGGTACCGCAGGACTTGCGCCTGGGTGCGGCTGAGGTCCCCCTTCTCCAGCAGCACGGCCGTGGAACGGGAGAGCCCGGCCCGCGTGGCGGCGTCGGCTTGCCGAATCCGCCGGGCCATGCGCAGGCGCGCCAGCTTCTCACCGAGCTGACGCGCCTCGTCCAGACGCTCGGGGGTCATCAGGGGGTGTTCATTGCGCTTCATGGCTGCAATCTCAGTCCCAAAAACTTTAGAGACCGCGATTGCAGACATTTTGACGTCCGACCGTCGGTGCGTCAAGTATGCAATCACGCTCACAAATCTGTTTGTGTCTGCGATTGCGGACATGAGTCGCCAGCCAGCTGCCTAGTGCCTCGCGGCGCTCACCGAGACCTCGCTACCTCTAGCGGACACCGAAGCCAGGCGGCCAAGGACCGACCCGATAAGCGCTCACCACCGATAGACCACCAGTTCGCCATCGCGGAGTGAAACGCTGTGCGGCGGTGCTGAACGAAGTGCTGTGAGCCTGTCCGGCGTCAACTATCCTGAGCTGCGTGTACCTATTGACTTCTAAGCGAGGGCGCCGCGAGCAATTTGCGAACCGCCGTTGCGATGAAAGCCTCATCCACCGGGTTGGCCGCCGGGTTGCCGGCGCGATGACCCCAGATCGACGGAATCGGTCGCAGTTCGGCGTCGCGCAGATGCGCCAGATCCAGCCGGTTGTCCTCGACCTGGAAATAGAGGTCGTGATCACCCGGCATCAACAGCACCTTGGCACGGATCGAGCGCAGCGCCACAGCCAGGTCGCCATTGAAGTCCGGATGCGCCGAGATGTCGCCATGCTGCCAGGTCCAGAGCTGCGCCAGGAGATCGCAGGGGTCGCGACGTGAGAACGTGTGTTCCCAGCTACGGACCAGGAAGTCCTCCTGCGAGCTGAAGCCCAGCGAGCGCCAGGCTTGCTCGCGATAAAAGGTCTGCGACAGCGCCCAGCCGGCGTAGATGCGGCCCATTGCTCGGAAACCGCGCACAGGTCGCCCAGTGAATGCGCCGTCGATGAACGTGGAATCGGCCTGCAACGCCGCGCGTACGCCCTCGATGAACACCGCGTTGTGCGGCGCGCATCGCGACGAGCCACAGACCACCGCGATACGTTCGACCAGTTCCGGAAAGGCCACAGCCCAGTGATAAGCCTGCATGCCGCCCATCGACCAGCCGTAAACCATCTTCACGCGCTGGATGCCGAACACCTCGGCAAGCAATCGCTGCTGCACGCGCACCGCGTCGTGATAGGTGACATCGGGATACCGGTTGCCGGTCAACGGCCAAGCTGTATTCGATGGCGAGGACGACAGACCGTTGCCGAACAGGTTCGGAACAACGATGAAGTAACGGGACGAATCGAGGATGCCGTCGGATCGGATGAGCCACTCGGTGTCGTAGTGCTGTGCCGCGAACGAGGTTGGATAGACGATCACGTTGTCGCGATCGGACGCCAGCGTGCCATAGGTCTTGTAGGCGATCCGCATCGCGGGGAACGTGCGGCCGCTTTGCAGCACGACGTCGCCGGCATTGAATATTGAGTAGTCTGGAGTGCTCATGGGTGCCTCTCGTTCAGCGCTTGCCTGCCGACGAATCCAAAAGTGGGGGCGGACCCCAACACTTTATGGGACGGAGCAATGTAAATGCTCGCGATCCATCATCCTTGGGCTTTAGGCAAGGACGGGCGACGCTACCCGTACTACGTCTGTGGCTCCAGCAGCCGCTTCGGCGCCTCCGGCCAGAGCCTGTCGCGGGTGCCGGCGGTTGCTGTGGAGCGGGCCGTGGTGGACCAGATCCGCACGGTGCTGACGAGCGCGGGCGCCCTCGGGCGGCTGAGACAGATCTGGGAGCAGCTGTTTGCGGTGGAGCGCTACCGCATCGCCCACCTCATGATCGAGCGAGTGGACCTGGTGGACGACGGGGTCCAACGCGGGATCCGGGTGCGCTGGCGTGAGGTCGGCTGGGACCAGTTGATCGGTGAGTTTGCGCCGCAGGAGATTGGGGCGGAGTTGCTCGAGGTGGAGGCCTGATGGCGGTGCTGCCTGACACCTTCACGCCCATCCATGCACAGCGGCACAAGCAGCAGTTGCTGATGCAAACCTCGGCCCCCGCGCCGGATTCACTGATCGTGGTGGCCGTGGCCCGGGCGCTGTTCTGGGCCGGATTGTTGGAGTCAGGGGCCTTTGCGCGGGTGAGCGACCTGGCGCGGGCCGAGGGGCTCAAGCCGACCACGGTGGGGCGGATGCTGCGCCTGGCGCAGCTGGCACCGGACATCGTGGAAGACCTGGTGCACGGCCGGCAGCCGGCCCGGCTCACGCTGTTCTGGCTGATGCGGCATGACATCCCAGGCTCCTGGGCGCAGCAGCGGCGTCTGATGGAAAAGTTCAAGTAGAGAAAGTGATGTCCAGACAGAACGGCAGGCCTATCGGCCAGCAGACCGGAATCTCCACCACCCACACGCTGCCCACTCCTGCAGGCGGGGTGAGGCTGGAGACTTTTGTACCGTGGGAACTGGTGCGGCGCGGGGTGCGCAGGCAGGTTGTCACACCATCGGGCGAGCCGCTGGAGATCGCGGTTCCGGCTGCAAAGGGCCAGGACGCCAAGGCCGAGGCTCCCGACACGCCGCTGCTGCGGGCTCTGGGGCTAGCGCATCACTGGCAGCGGTTGCTGGACGAAGGCCGCTGTGCAGGGCTGCGAGAGATCGCCGAGGCCGAGGGCATGGATCCTGGGCAGGCCAGCCGGATTTTGCGGCTGACGCTTCTGTCACCGTTGGTCATCGAGATTGCGATGCGGCAGGGCGCACTCAAGGCAGGGCTGTCTGAACTGCTGCGGGGGGCTCCCCCGCGGTGGGATGCGCAGGAGCGCCAGTTCGTGGGGCAGCCGTAATGCGCCATTGATGCAGGCCCTGCAGCCTTGCCGACCCTACGAGTCCAGCGACTGAACCTCGGCGAGACCTTCGAACTCCCCCAGGATCACGTGCTTGGCAAGCTTCCGGAGCCGAAACTCGCCCACAGATTCTTCTGACGAGGCGAATTCCCTATGCTCCAGCCGGAACAATCGAACTGGTCATCAACCGCTACACGGCCAGGTCCCTGGGTCTGAGCATTCCGCGGTCGTTGCTGATGCGCACAGACCGCGTGATTGAGTGAAGGGGCGGTGATCGATGCGGCCCGCGCCGCCCCGGCCACCAACCCTCAGCGCTGCGCCCGCACCTTCAGGGCCGCCTCCAGCAGCGAGCGCGGCGCCAACAGCTCCTGCGGGTTGGCCGGGTACTGCTTGATCGCCTCGGCCTCCACCGCGATGCGGGCTTGCTGTTCCACCTGAGCCAGCAGACCCGTCTTGCTGACGAACGACAGCGGCGAGTCGCTGGAAAGCAGCGCCTGCAGCGTGGCCGGCGGCTGTGCCTTGAGCAACTGCTCGGCCGCGGCGCGGTCGATGCCGTTGGCCTTACTGATGGCGGCGTAAACCACCTCGGCATCGGCCCCGCCCTTGGCAAGTGCGTCGCGCATCTCGACGTTGGCCTGGTTGAGCGCGGCCACGTAGCGCGCCGCCACCTCGGGCTTGCTGGCCAGGAATTCCTTGGTCATCGTCCAGATCGAGCTGGAGGCGAAGCCCACGTCCACGGCACGCTGCACGAGCTTGGCACCCGAGGCCTCCAGCCGCGCGCCCCAGACGTCCCAGACGTAATAACCGTCGATCTGACCGCGCTGGTACGCCGGCACGGCCACCGGCGGCGCCAGCACCACCACGTTCACGTCGCTCACCTTCATGCCGGCCTTCTGTAGGCTCCAGCGCAGCGCGTAGTCGGCCTGCGAGTTCTTCGCGATGCCGATGTTCTTGCCCTTCCAGGTCTTGGGGTCGGCCGTCATGCCCGACGCCGGGTTCGCATACAGGCCCAGCTTCGTCGTGCTGGCGTCGGCGTAGATGACACGCAAATTGATGCCAATGGAGTTGGCCACGATCATCGCCGAGGGCGCCATCGTCGCCGTCTGCACCTCGCCGCTACCCAGCATAGGCAGCAGCGCCGCGCCGTTGGCGCCTTCGATCATGTTGATCTTCAGGTTGAAGCGCCGCCACAAGTCCACATGCTGCGCGTAGGCAAAGTCCCAGGAGGCGCCCGGGCCCCAGGCGAGCTTGACTTCATCGGGGTCGGCAGCCAGTGCCGGCGCGGCGCAGCACAGCGTGGCCAGTGCGGCGATAGCCGCGGCGGCCAGGCGCCGTGTGAGCGCCAGTGCGGGGATGTTCAGCGACATGAGGGTCTCCGTTTCTGCGTGGGGTTGGGGACTTCAGGTTGGAACGAGCCGTTCCAACTGATCGATGAGCTCGTGCTTGAGCTCGGTGAATTCCGGACGCAGCACGACGTCGCGGTAGTTCTCGCGGCTGCCAAAGGGCACTTCGACATGCCGCACGATGCGGCCCGGCGAGGCCGACATGAGGAACACGTGGTCGGAGATGAGCAGCGCCTCTTCCACGTCGTGCGTGATGAACAGCACCGTGCGCTGCCCCTCGGCCTTGACCACGCGCCTGAGCAGCTGCTGCATGGACAGCCGCGTCTGCGCGTCCAGCGCGGCGAAGGGCTCGTCCATCAGCAAAGCGGAACTTTCGGCGATGAGCAGCCGCGCCAGCGCGGCGCGCGACTGCATGCCGCCTGACATTTGGTGCGGGTGCAGCTCGCGCGCGTCGCGCAAGCCCACGGCGTCCAGGTAGTGCAACACGGCCTCGTGCAGCTCGGCCTTGGAACGCTGCCGCGTCAGGCCATGGCCATGGCGGCAGGGGAAGGCGACGTTGTCGAACACCGTCATCCACGGCAACAGCGTCGGGCGCTGGAACATGAAGCCACGGTCGGGCCCCGGCTCGGTGACGCGCTGGCCATTGACCAGCACCTGCCCGCTGCTGGGCTGCGTGAAGCCGGCCACCAAGTTGAGGATGGTCGTCTTGCCGCAGCCCGTGGGGCCAATCACCGTGGCCGTCTCGCCGGCCTTCACCACGAAGGACACCTGCTCCAGCGCCAGGCGGCTGCCAGCGCGCGTGTCGAACGCCTTGCACACGCCCTGCAACTCGATCTGCGCGCTGCGCGACAGGGTCTCGCCGCTCATCGCCCAACCCAATGCAGCATGCGCCGCTCGATCATCAGGAACACCACGTCGATGCTCACACCCACCAGGCCGATGAGCGCCACACCCACGTACACCTTGTTGATGGCGTAGACCTGCGAGGCGCTCTGGATGAGGTAGCCCAGCCCCACCTGAGCGGCGATCAGCTCGGAGGCCACCACCACCGCCCAGCTCAGCGCCATGGCTGTGCGCAGGCTGACGAAGATCTCGGGCATGGCGGCGGGCAGCACCACACGAAACAGCGTGGTGAAGGTCGACAGGTGGTAGTTGCGGCTCAAGCGAAAGTAGTCGTGCGGCACCGAGCGCACGCCGCTCACCGAGCCCAGGAGCACGTACAGGAACGCCGTCATGAAGATGACGAAGACCTTGGCGAACTCGCCGATGCCGAACCAGATCACCACGATGGGAATGAAGGCGAGCGCCGGAATGGGCCGCAGGAAGCCGAAGATCGGCAGCAGGAAGGCGCCAGCACGCGGGTGGTAGCCCAGCACGATGCCCAGCGGCACGCCGATGCACGCCGCCACCGCAAAGCCTGTGGCCGTGCGAAACAGGCTGGCGCGCACATGCGCGAACAACTCGTGGCCGCCGTAGCCCTTTTGCCAGAGCTCGGCCGCCGCCGCGGCGATGCCCGAGGGCGTGCCCAGGTACTCGGCGCGCACGCCGGGCACGATGCCCAGCGGGATGACGTACTCCCACACCAGCAGCGCCAGCGCCACCACCGACAGCGGCGACAAGGCCCGCCAGGCCAGTGCGCGCATCGCGCTCACACGCAGGCCCTGCGCGGCCCCGCACAGCACCACCCGGGCCTGTCCGACACCGGTACGGAAAGTGCGCGTGGCAACGGGGACTGCATCCATTCCAATGTACCATACATAGGATGTTTGACCTTCGATGCCAACCCTGCGGGCATGGCCAGGGGCGCGGGTGAACGCGTCGCCGCCGCGCAGCCCCGTGCCGCGCTATGCCCAGCTGGCCGACCTGCTGCGCCAGCGCATCGCACGCGGCGTCTGGAACACCGGCGACAAGCTGCCGTCGCTGGAAGAACTGATGCGCGAGTTCGATGTCGCGCGCGTCACCGTGCGCCGCGCCGTGGAGATGCTCGCGCAAGAAGGCATGCTCTCGCCACAGCCCGGCCGCGGCACTTTCGTCACCGCCGCGCCCGCGCCCGACCGCCGACTGAAACTGGAGACCTCGCTGCGCGCGCTGGCCGACGTCTACCGCAACGACAAACCCAAGCTCACGCTCATCGAAGAGGCCTCAGCCATCGCGCCGCTGCAGGCCGCTGAAGGCACGGCCGCGCCGCGCTACCACTTCATGCGCCGCGTGCACTTCACCAGCGACGAGGCCTACTGCCTGATCTCGCTGTACCTGGACGAGCGCGTGTTCCGCATGGCGCCGGCACGCTTTCGCCGCGAGACGGCGATACCCGTGCTGCTGGAACTGCCGGGCGTGAAGATCGCCCGCGCGCGGCAGACGGTGACCATCTCGACCGCCGACGTCGAGGCCGCCGAACACCTGGGCGTGCCGCTGTACACGCCCGTGGCGTTGGTGCGCCGCATCTTCACCGACGCCAAAGGTCTCGTGCTGTACCTGGCCGAGGCGACCTACCGCGGTGACTACATCCGCTTCGAGATGGACTTGCGTCCCTAAAGGAGAACGACATGCCCGCACTGACTGCCGAAGAAGTGACCCGTTATCAGCAAGACGGCATCGTAATCCCCAAAGTGGGGCTGGACGCGACAACCGTGGCCGAGCTGCGCACCAAGCTCGACTCCTTCCTGGCAGAGCAGAAGATCACCGACGCCGACTACGTGCCCGACATCATCGAGCGTGACCCGAGCTGGTTGCGCTATGGCGTGATGCCCGAGATTCTGGACGCCGTGGCGCAGTTGATCGGCGAGGACATCATCATCTGGGGCTCGGCCTTGTTCTGCAAGGCGGGCAAGGGCGGCAAGGCCACGCCCTGGCACCAGGACGGGCATTACTGGCCGATCCGCCCACTGGCCACGGTCACCGCCTGGATCGCCATCGATGACGTGAACGTCGAGAACAGCTGCCTGCGCGTGATTCCCGGCTCGCACCGTGACCGCGTGAGCTACGCCCACGACGTGGACAACAGCGACACCATCATCCTGAACCAGGTGCTCAAGCCCGAGCACCTGCAAAGCGCACCGCCGCGCGACATCGAACTCTCGCCCGGCCGGTTTTCCATCCACGACGTATACCTGATCCACGGCGCCAACCCCAACAACTCGGGCAAGCGCCGCGCCGGGATGGTGTTTCGCTACATGCCCGCCAGCTCGCACTTCGACCGCGAAATGGCCGCGCGGCAGGTGCGCGACATGGGCGTGCTCGACCTGTCGCGGCGCAAGCTGCATCTGGTGCGCGGCGTGGACCGCTCGGGCCGCAACGACATCGCGCGCTGAAGCGCCGCAACCACATCCTGCGGCCAGGAGTCAGCATGGCAAGCGTCGCGTTCTTCGGCCTGGGTGCGATGGGGCAGCCCATCGCGACGAACCTGCTGGCCGATGGCCACCAGCTGTCGGTGTTCGACATCTCGCACCCGGCCTGCGCCCGCCTGGCCGGCGCCGGAGCGCGCGTGGGCACAAGCCCAGCCGACACCGTGCGCGGCTGCGAGTTCGTCATCACCTTGCTGCCCACTTCGGTGGAAGTGGCGCAAACGCTCACCGGCCCCAACGGCGCGCTGGCCGCGGCTCGCCTCGACGCCGTGTTCATCGACATGAGCACCGGCGCGCTGGACGACTTCATGCGCCTGCATGCCGCGGTGGCCGCACGCGGACTCACGCTGATCGACTCGCCCATTGCCCGCGGCCCGGACTTCGCCGCGGCGCGGCAGAACCTGTTCCTGGTGGGTGGCGAGGCTGCGGCGATCGAGCGCATCCGCCCGGTGCTGGCCCCGGTGTGCGAAGAGATCGTGCACTGCGGCGCGGCGGGCAGCGCGCTGAAGACCAAGATCATCAACAACTACCTGGCCGCGGTGAGCGTGGTGGCCAATGCCGAGGCGCTGGCGTTGGCGCGCGCCGCCGGGCTGGACCGCGACTTCCTGCGCCAGCTATGGAAGCGCACCGTCGCCGGGCGCGGCGCGCTGGAGACGGTTTATCCGAGCAAGGCCTTCGCAGGCGACCACACGCCGGGCTTTTCAGCCCGCCTGGCCGACAAGGACCTTGCGCTGGCGCAGCGCCTGGGCGAGTCGCATGGCGCGCACTTGGCAACCGGCGCGGCCGCGCGCGCCATGTTCGCGCTGCAGGCTGCGCAGGGCCGCATCGACGAGGACTGGACGGCGCTGCTGGATGTGCTGCAGCAAGGGGTGCCGCGTTCTGGCGCGGTGCCATGATCGTAGCCTGCGTCTTGAGCTGCGACCATGATCAAACAGCACCAGTTCGCCCAGGCCTTCGGGCTGCCCAACAGCAGCCCGTTTTGCGTAAAGCTGAAGAACTACCTGCGCATGCCGACAGCCGCCTGGATCAACCCGCCACCTGAGGAGAAAGAGCCGATCAGTGGACCCGTCGCCCGCACACCAAATTAACGTCCCTGGGTGTCGCAAAGTCATTGACACGTTCCGCCCAGCCACCAGATCCAGTTCCAGTACGGCCTGTCGATCCCTGAGGGTCTGAGCCACTTTGAATCGCGCCGGGTTTCGAGTAGGCCATAGACTGATGCCATGCGTGTGACACTCATTGGATGCGGCGCCATGGGTGCCGTCTTTGGCAGCGCACTTGCCCAGGCAGGTGCCCGCATCGCCTGTCTTGACCGCCGCACTGAGGTGGTAGACGCTATTCGGCAAGAGGGCTTGCGTGTGAGTGGCGAGTTGGGGGATCGTCGCGTGTGGGCCGAGGCCTCTACAGAGATCGACGAGCTGGGCCAGGCCGATCTGGCCCTGGTGCTGGTCGATGCCGCCAGCACGGCAAGCGCCGCCGAGATCGCGCAGCGTTGCCTCTGCCCGCATGGCTACGCGCTGACCTTGCAGAACGGCATCGGCAACCTCGAGGCGTTGCAGGCGCGCCTGGGCCGCGACCGCGTGGCCGCGGGTATCACCTACAACAGCGCGACGAGCTTGGCTCCGGGCTTTGCGCGACACACCAATCGTGGTCTGACGGTGGTGGGTGAGGCTGCCGGCGCCGTGACGCCGAGGTTGCGCCACCTGGCCGGCGTCTTTGCCAAGGGCAACATCGACATCGAGCTGACCGATGAGGTTGAGGGACACATCTGGAGCAAGTTTGTGCATAACTGCGCGATCAACCCGATCAGTGCACTCACGGGACTGCGTCCGGGCGAGATCTGGCGTCATGACGCGGCTCGCGGCCTGCTGGAGCGCCTGCTGGACGAGATTCTCGAAGTGGTCGACCGTGCCGGCATCACCCTGCCCGAGCGCGACCCACGTGCCGAAATCCTCGAGCATTGCCGCGTTCGCTACAACCGGCCCTCGATGCTTCAGCACATGCTGGCGGGTCGAGCCACCGAGATCGGATCTCTCAATGAAGCGCTGGTTTCGCGTGCTCGGGCACTGGGTGTGCCCGTGCCCTTCAACGAAGCCGTTGTTCTCTCGGTCCGTGCGCTGGAGGCCAGCGGTGGCGCTCGCGACCGCGAAGTTGACGAAGCTGCGCTGGAAGCTCAGGCGCGGCTGGGGCCGGACAACCGTCAGACCACCGAGCCCGCAAAGCGCTGAATCAGAGGTGGTCGAGGTATTCGCAGATCACCCGGCTGTCGTAGGCTATGCACCCATAGCCCCTGGATCCACACCATGACCCGCCGTGACAGCGCAAGGCCGCGAGGCCTCGCGCGTCTGATCTCGATTTGAGGCCGAGCCCGGCTTTCCGTACCGAAGTTCTCGGCCCCGAAGGCCGCCCTGCTGCGCCTGGCCGCAGCCCTGGGTCTGGCGGTCACGGTTGCCCATGCGCAGTCAAACCCGCCTGCCGGCCACCGCAGTTTCCCCCCTCAAGCCCTTCGTGGAGAGCTGTGGGTAGGCGCACCCGCTCTGGAGCAACTCAATGGGCAGCCTGAACGGCTGGCCCCAGGTGCGCGCGTTCGCGGCGAGGACAACCTGCTGCGCCTGCCCACCCAGCTGGCCGGGCGGGCGTGGCTGGTGCGTTACACGCGCGAGCCCTCTAGCGGAATGTTGATGGACGTGTGGATCCCGATAGCGACAGCGAAGAGGCGCGCGCAATGCGGCCGCTGCAGGCGGCAGCCATCACCTATCGCATCGCCTTCGGCCCCCGCGCTGGCCAGAAGGTGCTGACGCTCCGGGGCGCGGCGCCACACGAGAGCGCAGCGCGCCAACCCCTGTGCGCCGACATCGATGGTTTCAGCCTGCACGCTGCAGAGAATTCGGATCAGGAGGTGGTATCGCCGTGTCAGGCTGCGAAGGACAGCCGCGAAGTATTGCTTTCGCGCTGCGTTGCCAAGGACGGCATTTGGCCGAAGCAGCCTGAGAGGCCAGTGTTCGATTTCGAACCGCTGCCTGTTCTCCAAGTCCAACCCACCGCCCGCAAACCCGCATGGATGCTGGGCTTCGCATATTGATACTCAACAGACATGCAGAGAGTGGAGAGAGAAAAAGGCTCGGTCAGCGGCCCCAGGGGTGTTTTGGGGGTGGCCGTACTCAACAGGCACAGTGCGGTTTCCCTCGGGTACCGCACAAATGAAACGGGCCCAGAGAAAAACTTGGGCCCGTGAGATTGGTGGTGGAACACGGAACCGAATCCGCGTCTGGTCTCCAAGAAGGTGCGCCACGTACCGGCCTTGAGGACACGCATTGGGGCATTTGGGCGGCAGCGGCGAGCACGACACCGCCCTCCATACAGGCCTGCAACCCCTCCAGCTTCCTCACGGCCAGAAGTGCGCGTTGGGCTTCATCCAGGTGAGCGCTGCCGGCACGCACCCCACGGCCGGCGAACTCTGGTGCACGCTAGCCGGCCGCGGCGCGATGTGGCGGCGCGATGCCACGGGCGAGGCGGTGACGCTGCCTCTCTGGCCCAGCGCCGACGAGGCGCTTCGTACAGTCGGGCCCTGGCGCTCCGACCCAAGCCACGCCGGTTCTTCGTAGCCTCAGCCGCTTGTCACGGAGCCTGCCGGCGCTCGTGCGCGCCCAGCAACGCCTGCACCCGTGCCGCCAGCGCCGCGCGGTTTTCGGCCTGCAGCTTGCGAAAGGCGTTGGCCAGGTGGAAGCGCACGGTTGCATGGCCGACGTTCATGCGGCTGGCGATCTGCTTATCGGCGCACCCGCTGCTCACCAGCCAGGCGACCTGCGCCTCGCGCTCGCTCAGGCGGCCCAGGCGCTGCAGCAGCACCTCTGCGTGTTCGGTCTCGGCAGGAGCGGGTGCGGCGTGCTGCTGCCAGTGCAGACGCGCCAGCGCCGCGGTAATGGCCGGCTCGACCAGGCGCAGCGCCTCGATCTCATCGGGCTCGAAATTACCGCGCTCGCGCCGGCGCCAGATGCGGAAGTCGCCGACACACTGCTCGCGGTCGTAGAAGTAGACGTTGACGCCCCAGTACATGCGATCGCGCTGCAGGAAGTCGTTGAAGAACTCGGTGCGCGACAGCTCGTGCTGGCGCAGGATCTGCGTGGCCACGGTCGGGCGGCGGCGCTGCATCAACGGGATGGTCAGCGGGTCGATGAAGCGGAAGTACTCGTCCCAAGAGCGCAGGTTCTCGAGCGCCATGTTCAGCGCTTTCATGCGCTCGAAACGGCGCCGCTCGCCGTTCCAGACCATCGACACGTAGGTGTCTGCGCCGAGCAGGTCGAGCATCGGCAAAGCCAGCGCATCGCGTAACTCGTCGCCGTCGCTGGCGTCGGCCAGCAGTCGCATGACCTCGCCGAGCGCGCGGGTCTGGGGGGTAGACAGATACATGGCGGTATTCCCCGTCAGGCAGTGTGCTGCCGATGCTAGGCGTTTGCCGGCGCGCGGACAACCGGCAGACCCTAACAAAACTGATAGGTGCGGCAGCAGGGCCCGCTGCCTACTCTGCGGCCATTGCCGAGTCCGGAGCCCGCACCATGCATGCCGCCGACCTACCGATCACCGCGCTGCGAGAGCTGCTCGACAGTCGCCTGCTGAGCAGCACCGAGCTGGCCGAAGCCTGCATCGCGCGCACCGAGGCCGCGGCGGCGCTCAACGTCTATGCCAGCTTCGACGCCGAGGCGCTGCGCGCGCAGGCCCGGTCTGCCGACCAGCGCCTGGCCGCAGGCGAACGCCTGCCGCTGCTGGGCATCCCGATCGCGCTGAAGGACAACATCGACGCCGTCGGCTGGCCGTGCGCGATGGGTACCGGCGCGCTGCAGGGCAGGGCGCCGGCGGCCGATGCCGAGCTGGTGCAGCGGCTGCGTGCCGCCGGCGCGGCTATCGCCGGTAAGCTCGGCATGCACGAATTGGCCTTTGGCATAACCAGCCACAACGCCGTCAGCGGCGCGGTGCACAACCCGTGGGATCCGCGGTGCATTCCCGGCGGGAGCAGCGGCGGCTCCAGTGCGGTGGTCGCCGCGCGGCTGGTGCCGGCGGCTATCGGCACCGACACTGGCGGCTCGGTGCGCGTGCCGGCAGCGCTGTGCGGTGTGGTCGGGCTGCGGCCGACGGTCGGGCGCGTGTCTGGTGTGGGGATCGCGCCGATCTCGGCCACGCGCGATACCGGCGGACCGCTGGCGCGCAGCGTGCGCGACTGCGCGCTGCTCGACGCCGTGCTCAGCGGCGACCACTCGCCTTTGCAGTCCATCAGCCTGCGCGGGCTGCGCCTGGGCGTGCCGCGAGCGCCCTGCTGGGACGATCTGGACCCGGGCGTGGCCGTCCTGGCCGATGCCGCGCTGACGGCGCTGCGTGATGCGGGCGTCGACTTGGTCGAGATGAGCCTGCCCGGCGTGGCCGAAACCAGCGGCGAAGCCGGCTTTCCGATCGCGCTGTACGAGTTCGTGCGCGACATGCGGCATTACCTGGAAGTGCGCCAGCGTGGCATCACGCTCGAGCAATTGATCGCCGGCGTCGGCAGCCCCGATGTGGCGGGCGCGGTCGGCACTCTGCTGTCCGGCGGCGGCATTCCCGAAGCCGTCTACTTGCAGGCGTTGCAAGCACGCCTGCGACTTCAGGCTCTGTACCGCGACGCCTTCGAGCAGCACCGCGTGCAAGCTCTGGTGTTCCCCACCACGCCGCGCACCGCCGCGCGCATCGGCGAAGACGAGACGGTGATGCTCAACGGCCGTGCGTTGCCGACCTTCCTGACCTTCATCCGCAATACCGACCCCGGCAGCAATGCCGCCATCCCCGGCATAACGCTGCCGGCGGGCCTTGCGGACGGACTGCCGGTGGGCTTGGCGCTGGACGGACCGGCCAACAGCGACCGGCGGCTGCTGGCCATTGCCGCCGCGATCGAGGCCGCGCTACCGCCAGCGCCAAAGGCCCCGCTCGTTTCCGCCTGAACACTTCAACGACGAAGGAGATACCCCCATGGACCGCAGACAGTTTCTCGCCGCCACCGCCACGGTCGGTGGCTCACCCAGCGTCTTTGCCGCCGATGCGCTGAAGGTGGCGGTGATGCTGCCGCAAAGCGGCCCGGCTGGTCTGTTCGGTCCATCCACCAAGGCCTGCGCCGAACTGGCCGCCGAGCATGTCAACGCGCGCGGCGGCGTGCTCGGACGCAAGATCGAGTTGCTGTTCGGCGACGCCGGCTTGCCGCCGGCCGAGGCCTCCCAGGCGGCGTTGAAGCTGTGGAAGGGTTCCGGCGCCAGCGTATTCATCGGCATGCACGACAGTGCGGTGCGCGGAGCGCTGGTCGGCCTGTTCAAGGCCCAGGTGCCTTACTTCTACACGCCGGTGTACGAAGGCGGCGAATGTGCCAAGGGCACCTACGTGAATGGCGAGACGCCGCAGCAGCAGCTGCAGCCAGTGATCCCGTGGATCGCCGCCGAACGCAAGCCGAAGAAGTGGTACATGATCGGCAACGACTACATCTGGGGCCGCAACACCAATGCCGCAGCCAAGGGCTTCATCGAGAAGACTGGCGCGCAGGTCGTCGGCGACGAATATCTTCCGTTCACGGTCGACAACTTCGACGCCAGCCTGGCGCGCATCCGCGACAGCGGCGCCGATGCGGTACTGGTGTCTCTGGTCGGCGGCGCGGCGGTGGGCTTCAACAAGGCCTATGCCAGCCTGGGGCTGGCCGACAAGGCATTGCGCCTGGGCACGCTGATCGAGGAGAACACGCTGGCCGGCATCGGCAACGCCAATGCGAAAAACCTGTATTCCAGCGCAGGCTACTTTGCCAACCTGCAGACGCCCGCGGCCAAGGCCTTCGCCGCAGCCTACGCCAAGCGCTTCGGCGCGCAGGCGCCGGCGCTGAACGGACTGGCCGAGTCGGTCTACGAAGGCGTCCTGTTTCTGGAGGCGATAGCCAAGAAAGCCGGCAGCCTGGGCGTGGCCAAGCTCGACGCCGCCAGCGAAGGCGCAACCTACAAGGGCCCGCGCGGCACCGTGACTATGAAGTCGCGCCATGTCACTCAGGACATCTTCGTTGCCGATGTCGATGCCAACGGCTTCCGCGTGGTCAAGACTTTCCCGCAGGTCGGCTCGGGGCAGACCTGCAAGATCTGAGGCCGGGCCAGACGCAGCCATGGATGGCGGCACGCTGCTGCATGCGCTGAACCTGGCCTACGAACTCGCCACCCTGGCGCTGACCACGCTCGGGCTGGCGGTGGTGTTCGGCCTGCTCGGCGTGATGAACATGGCGCATGGCGAGTTCGTCATGATCGGCGCCTATTCGGTAGTAACCGTGCAACAGTGGGGCTGGCCGCTCGTCTCGGCGCTGCCGCTGGCGCTGGCGCTGGCAGTATGCGCGGCGCTCGGCTGGGCGGTCGAACGCTGGCTCATCCGCCCGCTGTACCAGCGCCCCTTCGACACGCTGCTCGCCACCTGGGCGCTGGCGATGCTGCTGCGCAAGCTGGTCGAGGCCATCTACGGCAAGGGCTACCGGAACATCGAAAGCCCGCTCGGCGCGCCGATGCAGCTCGGCAGCCTGCAGTACCCGGTCTACCGACTGGTGCTGATCGCACTCGCGGTGGCGCTGATGGTCGGCCTGTACTTCTGGTACCGGCGCAGTGCCGCCGGCCTGCGCGTGCGCGCGATGACCGCCAACCCGGTACTGGCGCAGGCGCTGGGCATCCACACGCGGCGGCTAGCCTCGCAGGCATTCGTCGTCGGCGTGATGCTGGCCGGCGCGGCCGGCGTGCTGCTGGCGCCGCTGGTGCGCATCGAGCCGGGCATCGGTGTGGACTACCTGCTCGATGCGTTCTTCGTGCTCGTCGTTGGCGGGCTGGGCACGCTCGGCGGCTTTGCCGGCGGCGTCGGCGTGATTGGCGGTGCGCAGGCCCTCACCAGCAGCCTGGCCGGGCAGACCAGCGGTTATGCGGTGGTGCTGATGCTGTCGATCGTGTTCCTTTGGCTCAAGCCCGATGGCCTCTTTGCGCGGCGTTGAGGCGCCGGCCGCGCTGACGGTGGCGCTGGTGCTGCTGCCCTGGGCGACGAACGACTTTGTTGCCTACCAGATCGCGTTGTTCTTGATCTACGGCATCGCCACGCAGGGGGTCGCGCTGTGCTGGGGCCGACTCGGCTTTCTGCCGCTGGGGCATGCGCTGTTCTTCGGCCTGGGGGCCTATCTGTTCGGCGGCACGTTGAAGGCGGCGCAGGCCGAGGCGTTGTGGTGGCTGGCGCTGCCGCTGGCGCTGCTGCTGCCGGCCCTGATGGCCTATGTCGTGGCGCGGCTGGTGTTTGCGCGCAGCCTGCGCAGCGGACCGTACTTCTCGCTCATCACGCTGGCGATGACGATGCTGGGCTTCCTCGCCGCGCAGCAGTGGAGCGACCTGACGGGGGGCTTCAACGGCATGACCAGCATTCCGGAGCTGCCGCTCACCGAGCGCTACAGCACGCTGTACTGGCCGATCGCCGCCTGCGCGGTGGCAAGCACCGGCTTGCTGACGCTGCTGTTTCGCCGGCCGCTGGGCGTGCTGTGGGGCGCACTGGAGCAAAACGAAGACCGGCTGCAGCTGCTGGGTTACGCCACGGAACGCGTCAAGGCCGCTGCCTACGCGCTGAGCGCGCTGCTCGCCGCGCTGGCCGGCGCGCTCTTCTCGGTGCACCAGGGCATCGTCACGCCGCAGGCCCTGGGCTTCGTGCTGTCGACCGAGTTCGTCATCTGGGCCGCGGTTGGCGGCAAGGCCAGCGCGCTGGGTGCGCTGCTCGGCGCGGTGGTGGTCGGCTTTGCCTCGGCGGAGCTGCGCGACCGCTTCGCCAGCTGGGAGGTGTTCGTCGGCCTGCTGTTCCTGGCGGTGGTGCGCTTCCTGCCCGATGGCATGGCCGGATTGATGCCGGGGCTCAGGCCCCTGGGCGATGACGGCACGGCGCTGCCGGCGCCTGCAGCGCCACGCGCCAGCGCCCCTTTGCAGCTTGCCTTCGAGGGGGTGCATACCGCGCAGTCGGGGGTGAAGATCCTCGACGGCCTGGACCTGGCGCTGCAAGGCGCGGGCATCCGTAGCGTGATCGGACCGAACGGTGCGGGCAAGACCTCGAGCTTCAACGTCATGACCGGCCGGCTGCCCCTGCTGCGGGGGCGCATCGTGCTCGACGGCCTGCCCATTGGTGGCCTGAGCGCCTGGCGCGTCGCCCGCTGTGGCGTCGGGCGCAAGCTGCAGATACCGTCGGTGTTCGCGCAGCTCAGCGTACGGCAGAACCTGCTGGTCGCGCTGTGGGCCGGCCGGATGCACGGCGCCGACGCGCTGCGCAGCGCCCCGCTGTGCTGGCACAGCGCGCTGCTGGATGAACTGCTGCAGCATTTCCCTGAGCTGCAGGACCGGCGCGAGACGCCCGCCGGGCAGCTGTCACAGGGTCAGCGCCAGGCGCTGGAGCTGGTGATGACGCTGCTGCCCGAGCCGCGGCTGCTCTTGCTGGACGAACCCTGCGCCGGGCTGTCGCCGGCCGAGACGCAGCACATGATTGGCGTCATCCGCGCGGCGGTGCGGCGCATCGATGCCGCGGCGCTGCTGATCGAGCACGACATCAGCGCCGTGGCCGCCATGGGCGGAGAGGTCTTCGTGCTGCACCAGGGCAAGCGCCTGGCGCAGGGCAGCCTGGCGCAGGTTCAGGCCGACCCGGCGGTACGGGCGGTCTATGCGGGGGGGCGCAAGTGATCGACGGATTTGCGTTCGAGCAGGTGGTCTGCGGCTATGGCGACACCCTCGTCGTGCGTGGCGTGGGCGGCGCCGTGGCGCCGGGGCGCGTGCTCGGCGTGCTCGGCCGCAACGGCGTGGGCAAGACCACGCTGCTGCGCGCGCTGGCCGGTTTCCTGCCGCTGGCCGAGGGCCGCGTGCACTGGCGCGGGCGCGACCTGGCAGGCACCGCAGCACATGCGCGCCTGGGACTGGGCATCGCCTACGCACCACAGGAGAACGTGGTCTTCGGCGAACTGAGCGTGGCCGACAACCTGTGGCTGCACCTGCCCGAGCGCAGCCGCGCGCGCTACGCCGAGGCCTTCGCTGCGTTCCCGCTGCTGGAGCAGCGGCTGCGCCAGCGCGCCGGCAGCCTGAGCGGTGGCGAGCGCAAGCTGCTGTCCTTCGCACGCACGCTGGGGCTGTCCGCGCCCTTGACGCTGCTGGACGAGCCGACCGAAGGCGTGCAGCCGGAAAACATCGAGCGCATGGCCGGGCTGCTCCACCAGCGTCGCGCCGCCGGCGCGAGCTTCGTCGTCGTCGAGCAGAACTTGTCTTTCGTCGAGGCCGTTGCCGACGAGGTGCTGGTGCTCGACCACGGCCGCAAGGTCGCCGCAGGCGCGCTGGCCGCGCTCGGCCGTCAGGCTATAGAGGCGCACCTGGCGGTCTGAGCCGCCGTTCCCGGTCGTTGAGCATAGGAAATTGAAACATCCAGTTCTGCAAGAGCCGGGGAAAAAGACTCCAAAGCCCCTCAACCACCTCACCCCATGGCCCGCACCGTCTCCGACGGGCTTTCGCCGTAGTAGCTCTTGTACAGCCCTGCAAAGCGCCCCAAGTGCCAGAAGCCGTGGCCCATGGCGACTTCGGTCACGCTGCCGGTTTGCAGTTGCAGCGCCCGGCGGGCCTTGGCCAAGCGGCGCAGGGTGATCAGGCGCTGCGGGGTCATGCCATAGGTTTGCAAGAACGCCCGCTCCAGTTGCCAGATGGGCACATCCAGCGCCTCGCTCAGCGCGTCGATACGCAGCGGTGTGGTGCTGTGGTCCTTGGCCCATTGGTCCACCGACTGCAACAAGCGCTCGCGGGTTTGCAGGCTGAGCCCAGATCTGCTGCTGGGCTGACGCCAGCGCCGGGCCAACTCGCTCCAGAGGATGTGTTGCAGTTGTTCGTGCGCTTGGTCCACCAGCGCCGCGTCCAGGTCGTGCTGCCGGTTGGGGCCCAACACGCTCGACAACTCCACCAGTTGCTGCAGCGCCTGCGGTGGCAGTTGTCCGGGCAGGTGCAAGGCGCTCACGCCCCGGGCCATGTGCAGGCCCAGGGCATGCAGTTTGTGGGGTGGCAATTGCACGCCCACCCACTGCGCCTGCGGCGGCAGGCTGATGCACATGTCGCGGCCAGGCGCATAGACCACCAGGTCGCCGTTGCGCAGCTCTTGGCCTTGCACGCGCCACACGCCGTGGCCATTCAAAAAGATGCCCACCGACAGCCACTCGGGCGAGAGGTCACCCTGGGCCAAAAGCGCCAGGTTGTACTGCCCCCAATCGGTGCGGCACAGCGGGCTGACGCTGTGCACGATCTGCCCGGCAAAGCGGCCCTTTTCCAGCTGCACATGCTCCAAAAAACCTTCTTGCAAAGCCAAGACCAGCGCCTGCGGATCGAAGGCGTCGAGTCGGGTGACCGAGGTCGCAGAAGTGACTGTGGATGCGTGCATGGGTATGAACGCTGGCAAGGAATTGAATCCTTTGGGGTGCACAGCGTCAATCCGCAGGGTTATCCCTAGTGGGCCAAAAGCCAGCTTGCAGAAATCTGGATAGTCACCCGAGACGGCGGTTTTTAGACTGGCCCCACTCAACAAAGCAACGAAGGAGCGAGCATGAGCCAAGCATTTGATTACATCGTGGTGGGTGGCGGCTCGGCCGGTTGCGTGGTGGCCTCGCGCCTGAGCGAAGACCCCACCGTGAGCGTGTGCCTCATCGAAGTGGGCGGTCCGGACAAGAGCGTGTTCATCCACGCCCCGGCGGGTGTGGTGACCATGTTGCCCATCCCGTTCAACAACTGGGCGTACAAGACCGTGCCCCAGAAAGGCCTGAACGGCCGCCAGGGCTACCAGCCCCGGGGCAAGGTGCTGGGCGGCTCCAGCTCGATCAACGCCATGCTCTATGTGCGCGGCAACAAGCAAGACTACGACCACTGGGCGGCGCTGGGCAACAGCGGCTGGTCTTACCAAGACGTGCTGCCCTACTTCAAGAGAGCCGAGCACAACGAGACCCACACCAACAGCCCCTACCACGGCACAGGCGGCCCGCAAAACGTGGCTGAGCTGCGCAGCCCCAGCGCCGTCAACAAAATGTTCCTGGACGCCTGCGCCCTGCACGGCATTCCGTACAACCCTGATTACAACGGGGCCGAGCAGTTTGGCGCGTTCATGTACCAGGTCTTCCACAAAAACGGTGAGCGCCACAGCGCGGCCAAGGCCTACATCACGCCTCATCTGTCGCGCCCCAACCTGAGCGTCAAGACGAACACCGTCACCACCCAAATCCTGTTTGAAGGCACACGCGCGGTGGGCGTGCGCATCGACCAGGGCGGCCAGGTGAGCGAACTGCGCGCACGCCGCGAAGTGATTGTGTCGGCCGGGGCCTTTGGCTCGCCGCAATTGCTCATGACCTCCGGCGTTGGGCCAGCGGCCGAGTTGCAGCGCCACGGCATCCCGGTGGTGCATGCGCTCGAAGGGGTGGGTAAAAACCTCCACGACCACATCGACCATGTGCAAACCTGGCGTGCGCCCAGCAACTCCGAGACCTTTGGCGTGTCGGCCACCGGCACCGTCAAAATCACGAAGGCGATTGGCGAGTGGAAGAAAAAACGCACGGGCCTGGTCACCAGCACCTTTGCCGAATCGGGCGCGTTTTTCCGGTCCTCTCCCGAGGTAGAAACGCCCGACCTTCAGTTGGTGTTTGTGGTCGGCATCGTGGACGACCACAGCCGCAAGCTGCACCTGGGCCACGGCTTTTCTTGCCATGTCGACGTGATCCGCCCGCACAGCCGGGGCAGCGTCACGCTGGCCGGCCCCGATGTGCGCACCGCGCCAATGATCGACCCCAACTTTCTGGGCGACGAGCGCGACCTGGACCTGCTGGTCAAAGGCGTGCAGATGCAGCAAGCCATCATCGAGTCCAAGCCCTTTGACGCCATTCGCGGCAAGATGCTTTACCCGGTGGACAAGCACGACAAGGCCGCCATCGCGGCCGACATCCGCCGCCGTGCCGACACGCAATACCACCCGGTGGGCACCTGCAAGATGGGTCCGGCCAGCGACCCGATGACCGTGTTGGATGCCCAGCTGCGCGTGCACGGCCTGCAAGGCCTGCGCGTGGTGGACGCCTCCATCATGCCCACGGTGTGCAGCGGCAACACCAACGCGCCCACCATCATGATCGGCGAAAAAGCCGCCGACCTGATTCGCCAGGCCTGAACACGAAACCCCAATCTACACACGCCGGGCCAAGCGGCTCTGCGCCTGGCGCCTCACAGACTGAAATCGAGAAAACCATGAGCACAAAACCCTGGCTGACCACCTACGCCGCCAACAACATCCCAGCCTCCATCAACGCCGATGCTTACCCCTCGGTGGTTCACATGATGGAAGAGGCCATGGCGCAATACGCCGATCAGCCCGCCTTCTGCGCCTTTGGCCAGACCCTGAGTTATGCAGATGTGGACCGCCAATCGGCGGCCTTCGCCGCCTGGCTGCAACAGCGCCTGGGCGTCAAAAAAGGCGATCGCATCGCTGTCATGGTGCCCAACTTCATCGCCTTCCCTATCGTGTTTTTGGGCATTGCGCGGGCGGGGGCGGTGCAAGTCAATGTGAACCCCCTCTACACCCCGCGTGAGCTGGCCCATCAGCTCAAGGACTCGGGTAGCGAGACCATCATCATCTTCACCGGGGCCACGCCTGCCCTGGCCGAAGCCATCGCCGCGACCGACATCCGCAATGTGGTCACCGTGGCCCCGGGCGACGGCACCCCAGCGGTGCTGCCTTCCCCGGCTGTGGATGTGCGTTTGACACACGCCACTGCGCTGGCCGACGCGCTCGCCCAAGGCGGTAGCCTGCAACGCACGCCTGTGAGCTTGACGGGTCAGGACCTGCTGTTTTTGCAATACACCGGAGGCACCACGGGCCTGTCCAAAGGCGCGGCGCTGACGCACCGCAACCTGGTGGCCAACGTGGCTCAGTACAAGGCCTTCATGCCCTCGGCCGTGCGGCCAGGTCAGGAGGTGGTGGTCACGGCCATTCCGCTATACCACATCTTCGCCTTGATGGTGAACTTCCTGACCTACTTCACCGTGGGGGCCAAAAACTGGCTGGTGGCCAACCCACGCGACATGGACGGTTTTGTCGAGGTGCTCAAGCAATCGCGGCCCAGCGTCTTCATGGGTGTGAACACTTTGTACGCGGGCCTGAGCATGCACCCCCGCATTGGTGAGGTGGACTTCTCTAACCTGCGCCTGTCCGGCGGTGGTGGTGCAGCCGTGCTGAGGCCCACCTCAGACCGCTGGAAAGCCATCACCGGCACCTTCATTCGCGAAGGCTATGGCCTGTCCGAGACCAGTCCTGTCGTCTCGTTCAACCCCGCCAGCATTCAGGATTTCAGTGGCACCACGGGCCTGCCCTTGCCGGACACGGACGTGAAACTGCTGGATGAATCGGGCCAAGAGGTGGCTCTGGGTGAGTCGGGCGAAGTCTGTGTCAAAGGCCCGCAGGTCATGCAGGGTTACTGGAACCAACCCGAGGCCAATGCGGCTGCGTTCACGCCTAACGGCTACTTCCGCACGGGCGATGTGGGCGTGATCACCCCGGAGGGATTTTTACGTATCGTGGACCGCAAGAAGGATATGGTCATCGTCTCGGGCTTCAATGTGTTCCCCAACGAAATCGAGGCCGTGGTCTCCGGCTGCCCCGGCGTGGCCGAATGCGCCTGCGTGGGCGTTCCTGACGACAAAACAGGCGAAGCCCTGAAGCTGTTTGTGGTCCGCGCACCGGGTGCCAGCCTCACCAGCGACGCACTGGTAGCCCACTGCCGCGCCGCCTTGACCGCTTACAAAGTGCCCAAACTTTTGGCCTTTGTCGACACACTGCCCAAGTCCACGGTCGGCAAGATTTTGCGCCGCGAATTGCGCGACATCACCTGAACCCGGAGTGCTCCATGTCGTCACCAAACCTGCCCACCCTGGCCGAGTGCCAATCCAGCCTGGACCAAGACCTGCAGACTCTGGCGGACCACCGCAGCCGCTGGGTGCAAACCTCGGTGGCCGAGCGCATCGCCATCCTGAACGAGATCAAGGACGCCTTGCTGCCCGTGGCGCAGGCCTGGTCCGAGAAAGCTTCGCGCCAAAAAGGCATTCCGGTCGGCTCGCCGCTCGAAGGCGAGGAATGGCTTTCGGGGCCGTACACCGTCATGGCCTATTGCAACCAGATGATGGCCACGCTGTCCAAGGTGCAGGGCAAGCAACACCTCAGCGATCTGCCTTTGCGCGAGTTACCCAACGGGCAACTGGCCGCACGCGTTTTGCCGCATTCGTTGTGGGACCACTTGCTGCTCAGCGGCGTCAAGCTCGATGTGTGGATGCAGCCGGGCGTGACCCGCGCCAACCTGGCCGAGCACACGGCAGGCATTTACGACCCGGCCAGCCCGCAGCACAAAACCGGCCAATTGGCGCTGGTGCTGGGCGCGGGCAACATCGCGGCCATTGCGCCGCTAGATGTGTTCCACAAGCTGTTTGCCGAAAACGAAGTGGCGATGCTGAAGATGAACCCGGTCAACGATTACCTGATCGAGTTCTTGAATGCCGCACTCAAACCGCTGATTGACCGTGGCTTTGTGCGCATCGTGCGCGGCGGCACCGATGTGGGGCAATACCTGTGCAATCACCCGCTGGTGGAAACCTTGCACATCACTGGCGCCGGGGCATCGCACGACGCCATCGTGTGGGGCACCGGTGAGCAGGGCCGCGCCAACAAGGCCGCCAACACGCCGGTCAACACTCGGCAGATCACCTCGGAGCTGGGCGCTGTGTGCCCGACCATCGTGGTGCCGGGCCCTTGGTCGGCGGCCGACATCCGCTTTCAGGCCGAACAAGTGGCCACGCAGAAACTGCACAACTCGGGCTTCAACTGCGTGGCTTGCCAAGTGCTGGTGCTGCCCAAAGACTGGGCGCAAAAAACCGCCTTTGTGCAGTCACTCGAGGGCGTGATCCAAAACGCTTTGCCTCGCGGCCTGTACTACCCCGGCGCACCCGAGCGCCTGGCCGAGTTCTGCACGAACAACCCCACCTTCAAAACCGTCCAACGCCCCGGCGCGCAAGACCTGGTCATGTCCTCGCTGGACCTGGGCAACGCCAAAGCGCGCAGCACCGAAGTGTTTGCGCCCGCGCTCAACGTGGTGGAACTGGGCGGACATGATGCCGAGGCCTACTTGATCGCCGCGATCGAGATGGCCAACAGCCAGCTGTACGGCACCTTGGGGGCCAACATCGTGATCCACCCCCGCACCATCGCCCAGATCGGACGCCCGCGGTTTGAAGCCATCCTGGCCGATCTGCGCTACGGCACCATCGCCATCAACGCCTGGACGGGCTTGGGCTTTTTGTCAGCACAGTCCCCCTGGGGCGCGTTTCCGGGGCACACGCTGGACGATGTGCAAAGCGGCATCGGCGTGGTGCACAACACCTTGCTGTTCGACAAGACCGAACGCGCCGTGGTCGAAGCCCCGTTTCGACCCTTTCCGCGCAACCTGCTGAGCTTGTCGTTCACCTTGTTGCCGCGCCCGCCATGGTTCATCACCAACCGCAAAGGGGCCATTCTGGGCAAGTTGCTGGTGGCGTTTCAACACCGCCCCAGCTTACTGAAAATGCCGCGCATTTTTCTGAATGCCTTGTTGGGGTGATCCCGCCCAGGTCAAGCCACTGCATCGCCTGTGCACGCCAGGCAAAGCCGCGGACCTTGGTCCTGTTTTCTTGACCAAGGCAGCGCCTTGCCCCCGCTTCCTTGGCACGAGCTGTGCCATCCATTGGGGCTTCACACGTATTCAAAAGGAGACAGAACATGATCACCCTCAACCGCGCCGCAAGCGCCTTGGTCTGCTTGGCCGCCACCGTTTTGGTGGGCTGCGCCAACACGACCCCACCTGCTGGCGCGACCGCACCGGTGAAGAGCAGCGCTACCACGGTCGCTCCCACTTGCGGCAAAACAAACCTGCTGAGCACGGGCCAGTTGGCCCGCTCCGTCGCACCCGGGCGCTGGATCACGATGGCCGAGTTGCAAGCCAGTTTGCCGAAAAGCCCCGTGGATGTGGGTTTTGACATCGACGACACATTGGTTTTCCCGAGCCCCAGCTTTCAGGCTGTCTTGTTCAACACCGATGGCCCGGGGGGATCCAACCCCTATGGCGCGGACATTCGCGCCGTAGTGTCCAACCCCAAGGCCTGGCATGACGTGCACCATGTGCACGACCGCTATGTGATCCCCAAACAGGTGGGGCGAGACCTCCTGGCGCTGCATCAAAAGCGCGGTGACCGCATCCACTACATCACGGCGCGCGTGGGGGTGGAAGGTGCGCAGCTGGAAGCACGCATGCGCAAAATGTTCGGCGTGGAGTTTGCCGGTCCCATCATCTTCACTGCGATGAAGTCCAAAACAGAAGCCATGCGTGCACGCAATCTGACCATGTACTACGGCGACTCCGATTCGGACATTGAATATGCCCAGGCCGCCGGGATCCGGGGCGTGCGCGTTTTGCGAGCAACCAACGCCATCGACTACGACAGACGGCCATGCTTTGGCAAGTTCGGGGAAGAAGTGATCATCGACTCCGACCGTTGAACTCAGGCATCTGGCCCCAAGGGGTTTGACCCGGCTCAAACCCCCTGTCCCACAAGCCGCTGTGCGCCATACCGGCATTAGTCAAATGGGGAATCGAACAGCCGACACGCGGGTAGCGTCAGCTTGCCGGCACTGCGACAACAGCACCCGGCTTGCCAGTTCTTTGCCAAAGATTTCAGCGTAGTCGCGGCAGGCGCTTTAGCCGCCGCCGGCTGGCCCGGCCAGGCTCTGCAGCCCCGCCTGCCATCTGCCTTGCTGCCGTCGCAACCCGTCGAAGATGGCGCCGGCCGTGGGCTCTGGGAATCCCGCAGGCAGCAGCCCCTGCACCGCAGCAATGGCGGGGTCCACCCGAGCTACCAGCGCCTGCATCGCGTCCCAGACGCCTTCAGCCCCGCTGCGTTGTGCCAGCCCATGCCAGTGTCGCGTTTGAATGCGGTCGAGCTGGTAATGCACGTTCTTTAAGCGGACCGCCATCGCGAGCTTGGCCTCCTGCCATGCCACCTGATTCGGCCCCTGCCCGATGACCGGCCACACGGAGATGACGTCGTATAGCGGGGTCATGCGGTAGCCGCCACCGGGCAGCAGAAAGATGGAGAAGTTCTTGGCATGGCCGTCGGTGGCGGCCAACAACCAGAAGGCCAGTTGGGCGCACAGGAAGTGGCGGATGTCGGCGGTGGCGGTCCGGCTGCCTCGGAGCACCTGCAGGCAATGCGCCATGCCCGGCCCGCCTTGGGCCTCGTACTTCTTGTGGGAGGCCCTGCCCAGCAGCTGGCAGAAGTCCTCCTGTGGAATGCGCGCTATCCAGCGGGGCGAGGTATCGATCCCCTCCACCCACTGCCGGTCGAAGCGCCCCACCGCCAGCACCGTCTCGTTGCCGAAAGTAGCGATGTCCGTGGTCGCCACCGGCAGGTCGAGTTCGCGCAGCAGCTGCGCACACAACCACTCGTTGTAGACCGAGTGCGTGAGGTCCAGGCGGCTACCGCCCACCAGGCCAAGGGGCAGTTTGAGGATGTGCGTGGTCGGTGTGGCACCGAGTGGTCGACACCATTGGCGGTCGACCCGCAGCAGCGCGGTCTTCTCCTGCGCTCCGGCAATCGAGATGCGCAGATCGTCGGGGTCCTGGTCTGCTCCCAAACCCGGTTCGGCAGCGACCCCACGCAAGTGTCGGGCGACCGCCTCATCGTCCATCGGCTCGTACTCGACCCGGTCAAAGCCAGTCGGCGGCTGCTCGGGGGGCAACAACTGGACGGCGCCGACGCAGTCACGGCCGATGGCCTGCAGCAGGTCGAAGACCTCGGTCGAGCCGACCCTGAAGCGTGCGCTCACACGGCGCCGGATGCGCTCGTCGTCCGGCAGGAGGTTGTCGAAGAAGTTGGCTACCACCGGGCCAGCGACCGTCCGGTCTGGGGTGATGGGCAGCGACAGCGACAGGGGACGCACCCATGCGGATGCCAGCCAGGACTCCTCGTAGACGAAGCGGTGACCGCCGGTGCGTGTGCGCTGCCACGTGCCTACGCGCTCGCCGTTCATCCAGACCCAGAGCTCGCGGACGTCAGCCATGACTGCGCCCTTGGGGCTTGTTCTGCGGGGCCGCGACCATGGCGACGGCGGTTGACCTCACGCTCATCACCATTGGCCCCGTGGCTCGTCGTCGTGCGGGCCTTCCGGTGGCACGACGGGCACCGGCATGGCCGGTTTAGACCCCGTCGTCAGCTTGGCCATCGCGGTCGCTTGGGCCCGGAGATGCGCTTCCAAGTCGACGCTTGGCTTGTAAGCTGAGGGCCCGGGGTCGGTTTGGCGGACCACCATCTGAGCACCCAACATGGCCAGTACCTGCAGCAGTTGTTCCACACTCACTGCGCCAGGGTCACGTTCGATGTCGGCAATTCGCGACTGCACGACACCCAGACGCCGGGCAAGCTCTGCTTGCGTGATCCGGCGCGACTTGCGCAAGGATTTCAGCAGTTGCTGCAGTTGGCTGACGAGCTGGACAGGATAGTCCATGGCGGTTATCAGTTAAAAGTGTTTTTTGTAGCATATCGCTTTAAGGCGATTTAATCAATATATCGCTAAAGGGCGATAGAGCGAGCGTATCGTGCTTGGGCGATACCCGAGCTCACGCAAGCCCAACGGCGTGTTCCAGTGCGGCCTTGCCTGTTGTCTGTCTCACCCAAGTGCCGTCAGCCAACTTGTAGCGGCTGCGACGATAGACAACCAGTTCCCCATCGCTGAGTGAGACGCTGTGGGGCAGTGCTGTGAGCCTGCGGCGGTGGGCCAGCGACAGCACAGCGGCGGAGTTGCTATCCGCGTGTCGCTCAATGTGCTGCTGCGTGTCTTGCTGCTTGACCGCGGTTGTCATTCACCGGCCCTCGCCCTGTGCTGTCAGCGGCAGCAGCGTGTGTGACGTTCATCACGACAGCCCCACAATGAAAAAACCGCCGTCTCAACAAGCAAGACGACGGTTCCGGATGGTGGTGGACTGAACGCGAAAACCGAACGCTGATGCGCCACTCGGCGGGATTCGGCGTACAGGTTCGCGCGAGCAAGCGCAATAGGGTTGTAGGCGATGAAGCAGGCCTCGTGCCGCCGCACCCATCGGGCGGCGGCGCCGCCTTTGCCGACGAGCCCGGCGGCCTTCAGGGCGCCGCTCGCGTCAAGGTCCCGCAGCGCACATCGTCAACCCGGCGCCAACACAGCGTCGCTGTGCGGCGAGTCTGCAGCGCCGCTTCGACGGCGGCCTGCTGGCTGCCCGTGATCGAAGAACCGTCGAGCGAGATCAACTCGTCACCGACCTGCAGACCTGCCTTCGCCGCCGGGCTCTGCGCCTGCACGAGCAGGGCCAGCAACCGGCGCGCCACCACGGCGGTGGCCAGCCCGAAGGAGCCGTCCTCGAAGCGACGCTCGCTTGCGTCGCCGGGTGCCAGCCACAGCCGCGACTGCCCGACGTCCACCGCCCAGCGGGTCCGCGACAGCAGCCCGACTCCGATGAGGCCGACACCAAGCTCCCTGCTCCCGGAACCCTCCGGGCCAAAGCCAGTCGGGACGTTCAGCCACCGGACGTCGGCAACCTCGACCGCCGTTGAGCGTGCGGCCATCGCGCGGCTCTGGCCCTGTATCCCGGGCCCCTCGATTGTCACTGCGCCTTCCGGCGGCACGAGTCCCCGCACCGGGTCGGTCACGAGATACAGCGCGCCGGCGTCGCCGCTGTCGAGCAGCAGGTCGACGGCGACCGGATCGCGGCTGGCATCGAGCGTGACCCGGACCGGGACGAACAGGTGGTCGTGCCGAACTGTGAGCGCGGCGCTACGCGCACCTGCCCCCAGATCCGTAGTGCCGAGGCGGTGCAGGCGCATTCGCCCGGCAGCGGCATCGACCTCCACGCCGAAGCGGGTCCACAGGTCGTTGCCGATGATGCCGTCGATGAACACCAGATCTGGCGATCCGAACAGCGCCAGCCGATCAACTGGCAGCACCAGTACCGTCATGTCCCGCAGCGTCAATGGTCCAAGTTGAAGCGCGACCCCGGGCGCGACCTGTGCAGCCGGGCGCGCACCATCGCCCAGGCCGCCAACTGCGATCTCGCCACGGGGGGACAGCGCCAGGTCGGCTGTTCGGGGGTGACGGAAGATCACCGTGCCCATGGCGCCGGTGTCAAACAGGAAGCGGTATCCGGGCCGGCCGTCGATCGCGACCTCCACGATCGGATACGAGAGCGCCCCCTGCAGCAGCGGCAGTTCGACTGTGCCGGCGGCACAGGCCGGGCAATCGCCTACCGCCTGACGGTTACCGACCGGGTAGGTAGTGCAGCCGGCCAGCAGCGTCGCAACAAGGGCAAGGGTGGCAACGAACCGGCAGGTCATCGCGTACGGTTGGCGCCTTGGAATGGTGGCCAAGGGCGGAATCGAACCACCGACACGCGGATTTTCAAACGCTTGCTAGACCAATTTCTAACTTGATTTTCAAGCTGATACAGCGTCGTAGAAAGTTGGTGTGCGTATTTTGTACGCGAGGAACGCGAAGCAACAATTTCACACCGTCTAATAATGTATTGAAGCATATCCCATTGCCCTTTCGACTGTCTCCTAAAACGACACTATTTCTTCCTAGAATAAAGTAGTCTTATACTGGCTTATTCCGATTTATCTAGCGTCCGCAGCCTATCTAAACGCAGCAGCGTATTCAGGCATCGTACGCATCCCGGACTTTGTTCACAGCTCACCTCGTTCGATTCTTATTTATTAATGCGACTTCTCATTTTGTCGCAAGACACACAGGCCGGAATTTAGATTTGGTAGTGGTCAGTTTGGAAAGAATGTCAGATGCCTGTCACAGCATTACAGCGTAGCGAAAACAGCCAGATCGCTAGTTCACATTTTCAGCTATGCCGGTCATCCCCTTTACATCTGACGCGCATTGATATAGCAATTTCCGATCATTTACTGTTCAAAAATCGTGCTTTTTCTTAACACGCAAGTTCATTCCGACTGCCAAACACCAGGAATACTCAGAAAATAGACGCCGATCTCTTATTACTTTTACGGATCACCTCGCGCTGTCGCTTTTGCCTATCCCGCTCTGCCCGTAATTGCTCTTTCCCACGCTTTATGCCTTGCTTGAGCGAATTGATACGCAACTGTGGGATAGACATGGGAGGCTTCGGAGAAGTTGGTTTCGCGGAACTATCGCACAAGGCTTGCACCTCAGACTCCTCCCCTACCAACCAGGGATTTCCAACAACACTTGCTATTCCAAATTGATATTGAAGAATAAGGCGAGCATGTGTTGCATTTTCTGCGTACACAACAGTTCTCACTATCTTCCCACCAATACGCAACTGTCCCAAATACTTCTTCATCAAGTATTTAGCATGAATTAGTCGAAGTCTGAATTGTGCTAACCACACATCGATTTGATACGCCCCAGGCTGTTCAGGACAAACATCGGACTTATCACTTCTTGAACCCTTGACGCAGGCGCCCTGCGGCATGCTCGATTGCGCCGTCCAGTTCACCTGCCTCCACCGCAGACTTGACAATCTCCAGCGTGGAAATCAAATCTTTCGGCGAAGCAACCTCTACAGCATACTTGCCCTTTGCCAACTCCAGCACCTTTGCTCCGTAACGGATGCTCAGTGCGAACTTGCCGCTCTCTTGTTTGAACCACCAAGCCTTTACACGTTTGCTGGACTCAACAGTGCGGCGGCTACCCGTTGCCGGGTCAGTCACAGTGCGCAGCCGAAGAGGAGCGAATTGCTTTCCCTCTTCCTGTGCAGATGCCAGCTTCATCTGCTCGTCCAGCCGTCGAAGCAACTTGTTTCGGCGCAGTTGGACGGCGCTCAGTTGCTGAGGTCGTTGAACAGCAGTCAGTTTCAGCGTGCTTAGTGTTCCCATTGCTACTTTCTCCTAAATTAGTATCGCAATGAGTGCAGTTTATGTTCATCGGCAAGATGAGAGCAACCGATTTCAAGTCATCACCCATTCGGCAAATCCACATAATTCACATATTTTTTTATGGTATTGTTTGGTCTTAGCTAAATAGATGTATGAAGATTACAGCACATCACATCAGATCATTCCTTAACGGTTACAGTAAACACATAACGCACTGGGCAGTCGCACACACGACATTTCATACATACAAGGCCACTGACAGGCAAATTATGAGTATGCGTACAGAGGCACAGAAGAAATGTCGCCATTTTAGACGCACATTCAGTCAGTCTCTATATCAGGCAAAGGCATTAAGAAAGCCAAGCCTGTACTCGCCTCTACTACTGACAACCATAGAAGGTGCTTTTGAGTCATACAGTTCCCAGAACACAATTCACTTCAATTTTGCTATAGGCAACATCCCGCCGGGAATAGACATGATTGAGTTGAGAAAGGTGTTTGAGCACTGTTGGGTACGGAAGGCAGGTTTGAGTGGAGAAAGACTTTGGATAGAGCAAGCAACGCCTGAAAACAACATTAAATGGCTCAGCTACATAACAAAGGAAGCCGAGCGCGGAAATGCTGATACTTGGGATTTCGAGAACACACAGATTCCACACCAAGCACTGTTGATGGACTTAAGTTAGTCGATAGTGAGTCTTCATTTCATCTAGCCATCAATACATGGGCTAGTGCCATAGTGTTGTCGTTTCACTTTGAAGTATTCATTACACACATAGAGCAAAGCACCAGAGGTCGAGATCTACGCACCTTTGAGAAATAGTACAGCGAAAAATTAGCTCTTTGGCGTACAGATCGGTACTGCATAAAGCATAGCTCAACGCCAAATCACGCGCACAAACGTTTTTTACAGCGTGGCGAATGCTTGGGTAGCTTGAACCTCAGTTGCCCAGCTTGTAGGGCTTATTTCTTCAAGTAGCGCTTTATTTCTTTGACTTCGCTCATCTTCAGCGCTAAATACAGAGAACAAAGAGAACATGCAAAGTGTTTGGTCGAATACCTATGTCATTGACTCTCAATGATTACTGAGAAACCCGCCGAATTACCTGGACTCTCTTGTCCGACCTGTACCAAAGAACACACACTTGTTCGCACACCACTTATTTGGAGAGCGCGATGGCAGCAGCAAAATCACTTACAGCAGCAGAAATACAGCGAGTGCTTGAGTACATCTCAACACAAGCCTATGCACAGCGCAATCGCGTCATGTTCTTGCTCACCGCGATGGCGGGGATGCGTGTTGGAGAAGTAGCAGGTTTGAGGGTAGGAGATGTGCGTAACTCCGATGGCAGGGTGTTCACCGAGATCGCGCTCACTGCTGACCGTGCCAAGCACGGGCACGCACGCACCATCTACGTCAATAGCAGGCTACATGCTGAGTTGGCTGAGTGGGTGGAAAGCAGAACTTGGTATGACGAGACACAGCCTCTTTTCCCCACCCTGCGTGGTCCGCGACGTGCGTTCACCCCGAATACCCTCGCGCAGCACTTTTATTGGCTATACAAAGGAGCTGGGGTACGAGGGGCGAGTTCGCACTCAGGACGCAAGACCTTTCTCACTTCACTGTCGAGCCAGGGGATCTCAGTGTTCGTGCTAGCTGAGTTGGCCGGACATCGAAGCATCGCCACCACGCAGCGCTACATAACTGTCAATGACGATATGAAGAGGCGTGCAGTTGAGTTGGTTTGAGTGTCGTTTTGAACGACTTTTCCACTTATCCTCATCTGTTCTCATTCATCATACATTTTCTGATTCTGCGTTCATATTTACTCCCTAAAATATATACTCAGTTGCATAATAAATTCCACTGATGTATATTCATATATATCAACAAACCGTTGATATTCATTTATTAGAGGAGATATATATGAATAGAGAGATGAAAGTTACGACCACAACTAACTCAGACACTAATGATGGTGATGAATTAGGGAACATTTGCTTGGCAGTGAGCACCGAGAATACACAACAGGATGTGGATGCGAATCCGCAAAGTTTGTCCGGCGTATCCAGTTCACTATCGCTGCTACAGCGATTGGAAGAAAGAAGGGTGCAGTGGGAAAGCAGTTTATCCCATCGTACTAGCAATCAGCATCTATATGCCGTATTGGCAGATTGTCTTGATTATGGACAGATGAATGATTCGTCGGCATTTTGCAAAACAAGAAACGATGAGCTTAATGATTTTCTTGAGCTTCGTGGTTATCGTGTCAGCAAGAAGAGCCCTATGCTAACTCGTGTTGTCAAAGCTGTATTTGGCAATGTCGACCGTCGACGTGTCAGTAGTCGGCCCTGCAAAATTCACCCAGCCGCCCCGACCATACGTTGACAGCGACCCAAGGCGGGCGTTCCATGGCGCCGCTCGAACTGGTCTTCGGGGCTTATTGCTTGTCTGATGGTCGCATAGCGCCCGCCCAGCGCCATCTGCAGCCACGACCACAGCCTGAAGAGGACAAAAACAAACGCCTTGGCGGCCTTGGCCGCCTGCTCGGCGATGGCGCGCATCAACCAGCGGATGTTGAACCCCGCCGCGCACAGCACCGCGTGCAGCGCGTCGCCTTCAGTCCCCTTCAACCAGCAGCGGTCCATCCGGTGGTCGGCCTTGAGATGACCGATGGTCGGCTCAACGGCCTGACGTCGTCTCAGCCAGGTCTTTTGTTGGGCGGTGAGCCTCTTGGCCTTGCCGCGGTGGATGACCTGCACGGCTGGAACATCCTCGTCGACGCCGCGGTAGCCCATGTCCACCACAGCCGTGGTGGGCTTGACGCCGATGTTCTCCAGCAGCGTGCTGGTCTGCTCGATCTGGGCGGCCATGGTGTGCCCGTCGTACGGGTTGCCGGGGAAGGTCCTGGCGCCCACCACCAACCCTTTGCGGTGCGTGACGGCGATGCTGGCCTTGACGCCGAACTCGTAGGGCTTGCGGGCCTTGCCTTTACCGATGCACTCCGCCTCAGGGGCGTGCATCGCGTACAGCTTGTTCTTGTCCTTGGTCTTCTGAGTCCGGATGCGCTCGGCGCGCTCCAGCCAGGTCATCAACTTGGTCTTGATGTCAGCAGCCAAGGTGGTCATCTGCTCCATCTTGCGGGTGACCTCGCGGATCAGCACCCCCAGGATGGTGCGCTGGCGCTTGACCACGGTCTTCAGCCGCTTGAACTGCTTGGCGTGGGCGTAGCCGCCGGCGCGCCGGCGCAGCGTCTTGCCCTCGCGCTCGTAGGTCATCTTCAGCGCGATGCCCGCGCGCTGCGCGTGGCGCACGACAAGCCGGCGCGCCACATCCAGCAGCCGCGAGTCGGTCGGGTGGGCAATCGCCTTCTCCTGCACCGTGGTGTCCACGATCACGCGCTCGAACTCGGCCTTGTTCACCGCCTTGATGGCCACGGCCGTCTCGATGGTGGTCTTGAGCAGTTGCTCCACGCCGGCCTCACCCAGGATCTTACGAAAGCGGCTGATCTGCGCAGGGTCGCACGGAAGCTTGGTCGAGTAGTACTCCAGCCCGGAGAAGAGTTGCCAGACGACGTTCTCGCTCCAGCGCTGCACGAGCGACTCGTCACTCTCGTTGAAGGCGTGCTTGAGGTACAGCAGCGAGACCATCAGCCGAATGGGCAAACGCGGCCGGCCCGCAGCACTCACGCCCGCGCCGGCCACCGACAGCGTCGGGCCGAACATGTCGGCGCCTTCCACCGTGCGGCCCTTGCGGTCCTTGTGTGCCAAGGCCGGCGCCAGCGCGGCCTCAATCTGCGGCCACGGCATGCGGCTGGCGAGAACTACCAGCGGGTGACGGGGATCGACCATGCCATCCAAACGCGCGCGGAAGAAGTCGTCAGTGGCCATCTCTTCAGCTCCAAAACTCTCAGGAATTGAGCGCCATTGGATATCTTCTCGAGAGTTCTGACCATCCGGAAACACCCTGAAATATCAATTAAAACAAGGACTTACGGTGTTTTGCAGGGCCGACTCAGTACCTATTCAATTGTCCTGCGCGCTGCACAAGACGCGGGGGTAACCCCAGGCGCCTTGTCGTCATGGATTGAGCAAAAGGGCGGGATACAAGAGGTGAAGCTTTCTCGGAGTGCCACCTACAAGAGCCCCAAGCAGAAGGCAGAGGAAGTCAAGTCTTCGCTGACGTCGCTTCCCACGCTCGCCATTGCAAAGCAACGTCTCGCAGAACTGGCTGACGCTGAATTTGTGGGGACCGAGTGTGTACTACTGGCTGAGCAGCAGGCGGATGGCAGTTTTCACATAAAAGCGCTCACCCGCAGTGGTACCGCTGTGAATGCTGCGCTTACTGCACTCTATAGCGAGCTGCAAAAGGCTGCAGCGTAATCAATACAGTAGGGTGCGACTGGCTTCATTGTCGTACCCTAAATCAATACAAAATAAAGGATCAATAAAATGAACACTATAAACTACACCCCAAAAACGCTATCTGAGTTCGTCTTTGGCAACGAGGATTCAAAGCAGCTGATTGAAGATATTGTCAGCGGTGACTTGCCAATTCCTTTTTCGGGCAAGACAGGAATTCTTCTCTACGGCACATTTGGCACAGGGAAGACAACATTGGCGAAATTGCTACCTGGCTTGATTGAGAAGGCACAAACGGGTGAGGAATTGGGGATGGAGGCGGAGTTTTTCGGTTGCCAACAAGGACACACTGGCACTCCGATTTTGGATTTAGTGAAGCGTCAATTGTCTGTCATGTCGTTCAATCAAAGCAGACACCACTACTACATTTTTGACGAAGTGGATTCACTCAACAAAACAGCACAAGGAGGACTGAAGACTACGCTGAACAGCTCTCGTGCCGTGTTCATTCTCACAACCAACAACATTAGCCAGTTAGACAAAGGCGTGAAGGACAGGTGTGTGTTGGTGGAAATGAACGCAGCCGCTGACACAGACTTTCTGCCACTTGCTCGCCGCATTGCCGCAGACGAAGGGGTTGTTTTAAGCGATACTCAACTTCTCAGTGCCATTGCTGGTAATGCTGGCTCGTTCCGCAGCGTAATCTTTGCTGTGCTGCGATTGGCAAAGAGAGCAAAGCGACAGGCAGAAGAAGCCGCCGTTCTCACAGCCAGCCTACTCAAGGCAGCGATGCGGTAGAGACTCGATAATCAATTAAAGGCCCGCAACTTGCGGGCTTTTTGTCATTACACAGTAAACGAATTATAGATTGATACTAGTATCCACGGTGAGTCTTGATGCAGTCCTGAGTAAAGCCACCGTTGACAACATATGTCCGGGACTTTTCCGGCTCCGCATACACCATACGTACTATTCGCTTCAAAAATACCCGAGTCCTTACATCATCTTCACTGTTGTACGTCTCCTCAGCATTACCGACAGGAACACCTCGTTCTCGAAAACTCATGGTTTGCTGAAGCATAACATTTCTCCACATATTACACTTTGCTTCAGATATTTGCGCTTCGGCGCCACTGGTGAAAGACATTACTGTCATCAACGCAACCATGCTTCGCCAAAATGGAAAATTGCCGGTGAGATTAACCATTACACATCCTCTTTCGAGAGACTAGCGCGAGGTGAGTTTCCATTCGTCGAACTTGACTATACTCCAGTAACGCTCCAAAGTCTGGCGGCAATTATCCCATCCATCTGTTAATCTTTTAACTTCGATAACTGTGGAGAATGGAGGCGAATTCTTCAACCCATCGGCCTTGAAATCTTCAATACTCACGCCTTGATTTGCGAATTGTATCGCACCCAACTCCATCACCGGGGCAAATGCATTCTGAAATTCATTAAATTGTGAATCGTTTTGCTGATCCGCAAGAAAGCGAAGCACACCATAGTAAATTCTTGAGCATCTTCGATAGTTATCTATCCCCTCTTTTACAGCCATGTTTCTTGAAACAATGCGCGCCTTTGTCTCCATAGTTGAACTTCGATACTTCAAAAACTCATCTCTATTTCGGAATCCATGAATAGTATAAAGTTCATAGTCCTTCGCCGTGAAGAATCCCCGTGCGTATGCGGCTTTCATTTCAGAGTCCGACTTAAATCCGCGCTCTGTCGGGGTGGTTTGGGCTCGAGCCTGCAATCCATAAAAGACGCAGAATATTGCCACGATCATTAATTTAGAAATATTCAATTTTAAACTCCATGATCTTACAAAGAAAATATCTACATTTTGTAATCAAAATGATTGCCATTAATTAACTGATAAGCGACAAAAGCAGCAAACATTGCCGTCACCAGTCCGCTTCTAATTGCCTTGAATTTCCGCATCTTGCACATCAAGCGTAGGATTTCCGAGGCGCGCCCCCCAAAACTTCTTTAGTCGCCCTGAAAACCTCAGAGTTTCTCCGGCATTCAGAGATGAGGCATTCTGTGCGGATAATGGCGCCTTCATCCGAAGGTCATAGTAGAGGTGTGGTTGTTTTGTTAATCCTAGTTGTGTCAGACACTGAATCCAACCCGCGTTGAACACTCTCCACACAATACACTCCCAGTTCCGCGCGTAGTTTTCAGCCCCAAGTATCTCCAGCTCCTTTGCTTTTAGACGCTCCTCAATCATCCCTTCGGCCACAGAATTATTTCTAGCTTTTGCTAATTCCAAATCAAATAGATTGGTTTGCAAGATACGAATGAAAACTGTCTGGTTTGTATATACTCTACTAGCTTCAGCACGCCGCTCCCTCTCTACAGCCTCCTCCCTCTCGCGTTTTTCGTCCGCCTTGTCTTTGGCAATCTTTTCTGCCATCGTATTGAAGCCCAGCGCCTGGAGTTCCTGCATTTGGTCAAACCCGTCAAACCCGAGTGACTTTGCCTTCGCAATGAGTTCCTCCTTTTCCTTCCCCGTCTTAGCACCTTTGGCAAGCCATTCTTTCATCTCAGCATTGGTGGAAAAACCAAGCTTCTTTGCCTCTGCATCCAGAAACTTGGTCTTATCGGCAAAACCCATTGAATTGAGTTTCTTCATTTCTTCTATCGAGTCGAATCCGAGTTTGTTCGCCAGTGCCTGCTCCTGCCTCCTTTCTTTCTGCTCCCGCCTCCTTTCTTCTTCGACGTGGACCTGGTATGCCGAGAGAGAAAATATAGCCAAGACTCCAGCGACGATTGCACCCGCAACCTTTGGTCTCTCTGCCACGAATCGTCCTATAGCAAAACCAGCTCCCTCCGAACTCGTGCGAGGCGTTTCCAATAAATGGGTAGAGTCATTAGTTGACGCCTCCTTAAAGTCTTCACGACCCTCAATGTAAGCCGCTCTCGCCGCAAGCAACGCATCGTTTAGTGAGGAATACAACTTATCGTTGAATATATACTCGCCCAGAGTTGGGTGTTTGGATATCGCATACTTATTTGCAAGGAATATTTTAAATTCGTCATTTCCGAGCACGCACTCCTCTATACTAAAATTCTTATCCATATCTTCCTCATATATTATATTCAGTCAGCCAACTTGTCAGCCGCCATAGTCGCAGTCAACTTTGAGTAGTGACGCTCCAACATTGCGGCAGAGTTGCCCATTTGTCTTGCCAACGTATGAATGTCTGTTCCAGCACGCAGCAGTTCAAGCGTAGCGTATGTGTGGCGAAGTGAATATCTGGTTACTTAAATTCCCACAGCTATTTGATACCACTATCAGAATTCGTCTGGTGCGTCATCAATATATCACGAATCTGTATTATGGCTTTGTGAGACTCAATGTATAGGGCAGCAAAACCAAATATGATTATCAATAACAACGTGGACAGAAACAGATAAAGCACACCCCAAATACCAAACTCCCCCATTAAGCCCAAGCCTATCACGAAATTGGCAGCAACTACAATCAACGACAATACTTCGTTGATAAAAACGAAAAGACGGGCCATTATTGAATTCATAGAATCTCCTAGTGTTTAAAAAATGATACCCTTTTTGAGGATATCTCCCAAGATAGAGATAGCAATCAATATAAATATCCCAAGCAAACAGGCGGCGACAATGATAAAACTTAAACCAAATGCAACAAAACCCTTCATTAAGCCTTCGAAAACTTTCATTATTCTCATTAATAATCCGGACTCATTCATTACACTCCTTCCGCCGCCATAGCTGCCGTTAACTTACTACCATAGTCCTCCAACACAGCATAAGAATGGCAATTTGCAACGCAAGTACATGCCTGTCATCTTTGTCAGACTTTGGTGCGCTCACAGCATAGTTGCGTCGACCTGAATAGAGGTTTCGGGTCTCCCCTGAACCTTCCGGTAATTGATCAACCCACTACGTATAAAGTAGCGTTTAAGGGGCAACAACAAGACTCTGCGGCTAGTGGCTGTAGCTGAACAGAAGCATCTGGCTCGCGTGAACAGTAGTGCCTCACGCCTTGACCCCACGGCCTCAAGCCAACTTCTCCGCAGCCATAGTCGCAGTCAATTTGCTGTAGTGACGCTCCAACATTGCCGCAGAGTTGCCCATTTGTCTTGCCAGCGTGTGAATGTCAGTGCCCGCTCGCAACAATTCCAACGTAGCATATGTGTGGCGAAGTGAATAGAGTGTTCGGGTTTTCCCTTCTCCGTCCTTCAGCAGTCCGCTGTCCCGCATCAACTTGCGGAAGGTGCCAACCAGACTCTGCGGTTGGTAGCCGTCGCTGAACCTGAACAGCAGGTGCGGCACCCTCTCTGCGAACAACGTTTCAAGCGACATAGCCGCAATGTCCTTCTGCCTTGCGTGTAGTCGCTGGAGCACTTCCACCGCCCTGTGCTTGGCTATGAGCCACCTGCCGCCTGTCTTGCCGCTCACCCAAATGCGTAGGTAGCGAACACCGTCCTTCGTGTGCCACTCAATGTGGTTCCAGCGGATGTTCATTGCTTCCGTGCCGTGCCGCATTCCCGTCAGCAGCAGCAACTCCACGTAGTCGCGTAGCAGGGGCCGTATCTCGCGTTCCACTGCGAGCCTGCCCTTGTGCTGCCACTCCTCCATAAAGGCCAGCAACTTTGTCACCTCGTCCTCGCTGAACGCAGGCCTTGTCGTGCCCTTCTCGCCCTTGCTGGTGAGGTGCGGCACAGGCACTCGTTCGCTGACATAGCCGTGTTGAACCGCAGTGGCAATGACGCGGTTCCAAGCAGAACTGAAGTTGTTGAGCGTGCTGGTCTTTGGGCGACGCAGCATTTGCCTGTCCCGCCACACCTCAAACTCCACCACGTCCTTGCGTGTCAGCGTCTCCAGTTGCCTCTCGCCGAAGTAGGGCACGAAGTAGCGTTCAATACAGGACACATAGTCGTTCAGTGCCGTCTTCTTGCCCTTCACGTCTATCTGTTGCCGCAACTCACCAACGCAGACAGCAGCAATGTGTGCGAACGAGTGTGTGCGGTGTGCGAGGCCCAGCCGTTGTCTATACCTGGCCTCGTCATACAAGTCGCAGGCACGGACAACGGCGTGTTCCAGTGCGGCCTTGCCTGTTGTCTGTCTCACCCAAATGCCGTCGGCCAACTTGTAGCGGCATTGGTAGAGAAGACTGCGGTTGCGGCGATAGACAACCAGTTCCCCGTCGCGGAGTGACACGCTGTGGGGCGGTGCTGAATGAAGGGCAGTGAGCCTGCGTTGGTGGGCCAGCGACAGCACAGCAGCGGAGTTGCTATCCGCGTGTCGGTCAGTGTCTTGCTGCTTGAGTGCGGCTGTCATTCAGCAGCCCTCGCCCTGTGCTGTCAGCGGCAGCAGCGTGGGGGCAAAGTGGTAGCAGCGTGAGTGACGTTCAAAACGCCACTCCCACAATGAAAAAACCGCCGTCTCAACAAGTAAGACGACGGTTCCGAATGGTGGTGGCCAAGGGCGGAATCGAACCACCGACACGCGGATTTTCAATCCGCTGCTCTACCAACTGAGCTACTTGGCCGTAAGCTTGAAAGTATAGCCTGAGGCTTCAGCCTTGGCCGTTGCGCTTGGTGCGGGTGAGGTCCACGCCCAGTTGCTTGAGCTTGCGGTACAGATGGGTTCGCTCTAGGCCCGTCTTGTCGGCCACCCGGGTCATGGAGCCGCCTTCGTTGGCGAGGTGGAACTCGAAGTAGCTTTTCTCGAAGGCGTCGCGCGCCTCGCGCAGGGGGCGGTCCAGGTCGAAGGCCTGGCGGGGCGGCGGCAAGGCCGAGGTCACCATCGTCACCACGCCCGCCATCGGGCCGCCCGCAGCGGCCGCCGGCACGCCCGCGCCGGCGGCCGGGGTGGACGCGGCCGTTCGTGCAAGGCCTGCGGCGCCCTGCCCTGCGGCCGGACCGTTCGCGTGGTTGGCCAACTCACCCGAGGCAGCGGGCGCACGTGGCCCGCTGGAGCGCGACAGGGCCTGGTCCACGGCTTTCAGCAGCTTCTGCAGCGTGATGGGCTTTTCCAGGAACGCCGAGGCCCCGTAGCGCGAGGCCTCGGTGGCTGTGTCGATGGTTCCGTGGCCGCTCATCATGATGACGGGCATGGTCAGCAGCCCGGCGCTGCCCCACTCCTTGAGCAGGGTGATGCCATCCACGTCAGGCATCCAGATGTCCAGCAGCACCAGGTCGGGGCGCGAACGCTCACGCGCGGCTCGCGCCTGGCTGGCGTTCTCGGCCAGTTCCACGGTGTGGCCCTCGTCGGCCAGGATCTCCGACAGGAGCGCCCGGATGCCGAGTTCGTCGTCCACTACAAGAATCGTTGACATGGGCGTTGCGGGAATCGAGGGCTCAGGTGGGGCGCAGGGGCGCATCCCTCGCGGGAGATTGTGCCAATGCGAAAAATGATATCGAAACGCGGGCGCCTGTCACGGGGGCGTCGGGCACATCACCCTCATGACGGTTGCGCAAGCGGACGCGGGCTCGGTGCTCGTCAGCTATCTTCTTGACCACGGCCAGACCCAGGCCCGTGCCCCGGGGCTTGGTGGTGACGTAGGGCTCGAAGGCGCGGCGCAGCACCTGCTCGTCGAAGCCCGGGCCGTTGTCCACCACCGACAGACGCACGGCGGTGACGGCGCCATCGGCCTCGCCGCGCACAGCCTCGGTGGCCAGCACCACCTGCGGGGCCTCGCGGGAAGACACGGCATCCAGCGCGTTCTGCACCAGGTTGTGGATCACCTGGCGCAGCTGGGCCGCATCGCCCAGGATGTCGGGCAGGTCTGAGCCAAGGCTCAGTGTGAGCTGGCCCTGCTCCTGCGCCTGGCCGTAGAGGGAGGCCACGTCCAGGGCCAGACCGTTCAGCGCCAGGGGGTGCAGTTGGGCGGAGGGCAGTCGGGCGTAATCGCGGAACTCGTTGACCAGCTGCTTCATGGCCTCGACCTGGTCGACGATGACGCCCACGCCCCGCACCAGCATGACCTGATCGGCGCCTTCCAGCTTGGAGGCCAGCTTGTGCTGCAGGCGCTCGGCCGACAGCTGAATGGGCGTGAGGGGGTTCTTGATCTCGTGCGCCAGGCGGCGCGCCACTTCGGCCCAGGCTTGCGCCCGCTGGGCCGAGACGACCTCGGTGATGTCGTCGAAGACCAGCAAGCGGGCGTCGCCGGGCAGCATGGCGCCGCGCGCCAGCAGCGTGATGGCGCCGGGCTGGGACGCACGCAGCTCGAAGGAGTCTTGCCACTGCTCGCGCTCGCCAGGCTCAGACCCCGCCACCAGGTTCTGAAACCGCTGGGTCACGGCGTCTGCGAAAGGGGCCAGCTCCGGCACCTCCTGCATGGGGCGCCCGGCATAGGCCTGCAAGGGCTGGCGCAGGATGCGCGTGGCACCGGGATTGACGGTGTCGATCAGGCCCTCGCGGGTGAAGAGGATGACGCCTGCGCTCAGGTTGTCCAGGATGGTCTGCAGCCGCGTGCGGGCCGACTCCAGTTGGTCCACACCGCGCTGCACCTGGGTGCGCGCATCGGCCACCTGCTGCGTCATGTCGGCAAAGGACCGCGTGAGGCCGCCCAGCTCGTCACTGGAGGCGAAAACGGGGCGGGCCGAGAGGTTGCCTGCGGCGACCTCGCGCACGCCTTCGGCCAGCAGGATGAGCGGCCGGGTGAGCTGGTTGCCCAGCACGATGGCCAGCAGCACGGCACCGAAGACGGCCAGCACGAGCGCCAGCGTCAGGGTGCCGATGTACATGCGGCGCAGGGCGTCCCGCGCCAGCGCGCGCTGCTGGTACTCGCTGTAGGCCGCTTGCACCGCCAGGGCGTTGCTGGTCAGCGCACGGGGCAGCGGCTGCACCACATGCAGGTAACGCGCTTCGGCGGCATTCAGCGAGATCGCGTTGTTGGGTACCGGCACCAGCAGGCGGATGCGGGCGCCCGCGGCGTCATCCTCCAGCCCCTCGATCTGACTCGCCGGCCCGCCGCTGCGCGCTTGGCGCAGCAGGGCAGGCGGCGGCCGCTCCCGGCTGCCCAGGCCGCCCGCACCCGCGGCACCCGCAGCACCGGTCCCGGACGCGACCGCACTCACCAGCGGCTGACCCGAGGACGCCACGACCGACACCTCCAGCGCACCGAACTGCTCCCGCAGGCGCTCCAATGCCAGCGGGCCGATGACGCCCGGGGGTTCGGCCAGGCGCGCGGCCGCCACTTCCGCCTTGGCCGCCAGGTCCGACTGCAAGGACTCCAGCGTGCTGCGGCCCAGGGCCAGGCCCGCATCCAGCGCACCGGCCACGCGCACGTCGAACCAGCTCTCGATGCTGCGCGAGGCGAACTGCCAGCTCACGGTGTAAATGACCAGGCCGGGCAGCAGGCCGACGATGGCAAAGATGCCCGCCAGCTTCAGCAGCAGCCGGCTGCCGAACTTGCCGCGGCGCAGACGCAGCACCATGCGCACGGCCACCACGCCGATGACCAGCGTCAGCAGGCCGGCCACGGCGACGTTGATCCAGAACAGCCAGGCGAACTGGCGTTCGTAGCGTTGGCTCTCCGGGCCGCCGATGGAGAGCACGAAAGCCAGCACCAGCACGGCAGCGGTGGTGGCCAGCGCAGCCACCGTCCATCCCCAGCGGGCGGCCTTGGTCATTCCAGGCGCAGCGTCCGTTCGACGCCCAGCGTCCAGTCGGCCTGCGTGGTCAGCCCGAACTGCATGGGGCCCGGCAACTGCGAAGTGTCCAGCCGGAAGGAGAACTCGACGTAGTGCCGGGAGTCCGGGTCCACCTGGGCCAGATCGGCGATCTTCCAATCGCTCAGGCGCGACAGGGACGCCAGCGCCTCTTCCAGCGTGGCCTGCGTCTGGTTCAGTCCGCCGAATCCCACGCGCCAGCTGGAGGTCAGCGGCTGGAACGCCAGGCGCCAGGTGCGCTGCACGCGCGCCACGCGCTCGTCGCGCCAATACCAGCGGTTGCGCAGCAACTGAGCCTGCGCCGTGAAATACACCGGGACGCCCCGCTGCAGCGCCTCTTCCACGGCACGGGAGAGATGGATGCGCGCCGCGAAGTCCAGGCTCAGCACCCCGTCGGCCCGCTGCAGCCGCAGGGTCAGCAGTTCAATGGCGGGTGCCGAGGCCCACGCAGGCAGGGCCGTGGCGGCGAGCCCGAGCCCACCCCCGACCGTGACCAAAGGCCAGGCCAGCAACTGGCGACGGGTCACCGGCAGGCGCGGCGGGGGGGGCGACGGCATCGGCGACGGCATCGGCGGCGGGACGGGCAGGGACGGCAGGCGGGTCAGGGCAGGCGGTGAATCAGGGCGTAATAGAACCCGTCACCGGACACAGAGGCTGGGGAGCCGGGAAGTACCGGTGGATTGTCGAGCAGGGGCGGCAGATGTCCGGGCGAGGCGGCGTCCAGCAGGGCACTGTCGGCCTCGGGGCGTTGCAAAAACGCGTCGATCCGGTCCCGCCCCTCGGCCATGAAGACCGAACAGGTGGCGTAGACCATCCGGCCACCCGGCTTGAGCAAGGGCCACAGAGCCTGCAGCAGTTCGTCCTGCGTGCGCGCCAGCTGCACGATGTCCTGCGGTCGGCGCAGCCAGCGGGCGTCCGGGTGCCGCCGGACGATGCCGGAGGCGCTGCAGGGGGCGTCCAGCAGGATGGCATCGAAGGGCTTGCCGTCCCACCAGCGGGCGGTCTGTCGGGCGTCGGCCACCTGCAGCTTTGCATTCAGGCCCAGGCGGGCCAGGCTTTCCTTCACGCGGACCAGGCGCTGGGGGTCGCTGTCGAGCGCTGTGAGGTCCAGATCCGCCGCCTCCAGCAGGTGGGCGGTCTTGCCGCCGGGGGCAGCGCAGGCATCGAGCACACGCGCCCCGACGGGCAGCGGCGAGCCCAGGGCCCCGCCCGAGAGCAACAGCGGCGCCGCCCGTTGGGCAGCGGCATCCTGCACGGAAGCCCAGCCCTGGGCAAAGCCCGGCAGGCGGTCGACGGGGCAAGGCCGGCTCAGCTGCACCGCATGGCCTCCGAACGCTGGGTCCTGCAGCAGTTGGGCCTGCTGGCCCTGGCCTTGCAGCAGCCGCAGGTAGCCCGCGGCGGTCTGGCGGCGGGCATTCACCCGCAGCGTCATGGGCGGGTGCAGGTTGGCCAGCTTCAGGTGCTGCTGCCATTGGCCGGGCCAATCCTTGCGCAGCCGCTCCACCCACCAGGCCGGGTGGTTCCAGGCGCCCGTGAGGTCTTGCTGGGCCTTCGACACCAGGGCGGTGCGTTCGCGCAGGAAGCGCCGCAGCACCGCGTTGACGAACGCTGCCGCGGCGGGCGTGCGCTCCCGAGCCGCGGTGACCGCCTGGTCCACCAGGGTGTGTTCGGAATAGGGCGGGCCGGCGTCGGGCCACAGCAGGGCGATGCCGGTGACCAGCAGCGACTCCACGCGCGGCGGCGGGGTGCGGGGGGCCAGCACCTGACGCACCACGTCAGCGCCTCCCATCCAGCGCATGACGTGGAAGGCCAGGGCCTGCACCCCGGGCCGGGCCCCGGGCGGCACCCCTGCCAGCACCTCGGTCAGCGAGCGCCCGGCGCGCACGGCGGCCACGGCGTCAGCGCACTCGCTCAGCAGCCGGTTCAGCGCGGGTGAGGCGTACACTGGATCCACCAGGGCAGTCTATGCCACTCCATCTCCGCAGGAGCCCATGATGTCCGACAAGCCCCGCAGCAAGATAGACGCTCCGGCCAGGATCTTCCGCACCGAGGAAGAACTCGCCGCCTTGAGCGCCTCGGAGCGCATCCGCTACCGCCTGGTCACGGCCGACCAGCGCTTCCATGCCAACGACAACATCGCCGACTTCATTCAGGAAGGCGAAATGGAGGAGTTGAAGGCCGAGGTGCAGGCGAAGTTGAACGAGGTGCTGCGCGCCTTGGTGATCGACACCGAGAGCGATCACAACACCCAGGAAACCGCCAAGCGGGTGGCCAAGATGTACCTGGAAGAAGTGTTCCACGGACGCTACCGCCGCATGCCCTCGGTCACGGAGTTCCCCAATGCCGAGCGGCTGAACGAGCTCATCATCGTGGGCCCCATCACCGTGCGCAGCGCCTGTTCGCACCACCTGTGCCCCATCGTCGGCCGCGTCTGGATCGGCCTCATGCCCAACGAGCATTCCAACCTGATCGGCCTGTCGAAATACGCCCGCATCTGCGACTGGATCATGAGCCGCCCGCAGATCCAGGAAGAGGCCGTGACCATGCTGGCCAACGAACTGCAGGACCGCGTCAAGCCCGATGGACTGGCCATCGTCATGGAGGCCGACCACTTCTGCATGCACTGGCGAGGCGTCAAGGACAACGAGTCCGCCATGGTCAACAGCGTGATGCGCGGGGCCTTCCTGAAAGACCCGAACCTGCGGCGCGAGTTCCTGTCGCTGCTGCCCAAGCACAGGGGGAACTGAGGCCATGCTCGTGCGACTCATGTACGCCAGCCGGGCCGTGCCGGCGCTGGACCAGGAAGAGCTGGTCACCATCCTGCGCCAGAGCAAGGCCAACAACCCGTCCACAGGCGTCACTGGCGTGCTGTGCTACTCCGGCGGCATCTTCCTGCAGGTGCTCGAAGGGGGCCGCAGCGCCGTCAACAAGCTCTACAACCGCATCGGCGCCGACCCGCGCCACACCGATGTGGAGTTGCTGTTGTACGAAGAGATCGGCGAGCGGCGCTTCGCCAGCTGGTCCATGGGCCAGGTGAACATGTCGCGCCTCAACCCCTCGCTGTTGCTGAAGTACTCGGCCACCGCCGCGCTGGACCCGTTCTCGGTGTCGGGCAAGGTGTCGCTGGCGTTGTTCGAGGAGTTGGTGGCCACCGCCTCGGTCATCGGCCACGCCTGAGGCGGTTCGCGCGAGGCGCCCTCCCTTATCCGGCGCCTGCGCCGCCGACCGGGCTCATCGCCACCACCTGACACTGCGTTGACTCACGAGTCCCTCCAGGGCTCGTGTTTACCCTAATGGCGTGATCGCATCCATATATTCATACTTGCTGATATTCAGAATAACTGGCCACTCAGCGCCGGAAGGATTGACGTGGCAGACCACGCATCGACATCAGGGCGCCTGATCAAGGCGCCCGAGAACTTCATCTCGCCGGAGGGCGCGCGGACGGTGTTCGCCCAGGCGAAGTCGGGCCGCAGAGACTTCATCCGGGCGGCCTTCGCAGCCGCTGCAGCGGGCACCGCCACCACGGCGGTGCGGGCTCAGTCCAATCCGGTGCCCAGTGAAGGGGGCGACCCCAACATCCTGACCAACCCGGCCCACACCGCAGGGCTGGGCCAACCGGTGGTGACCGACGGCTACGGCAAGCCCTCCAAGTACGAGGCCAACGTGCAGCGCCGGCAAAGCCCGGGGCTGACGCAAACCGCGCAGGCCTCGGTGTCCTTCGCACCGATGCAGAGCCTGTTCGGCATCGTCACGCCCAGCGGCTTGCACTTCGAGCGCCACCACCAGGGCTGGTGGGACGTGGACCCGTCCAAGCACCGCCTGATGGTCAATGGCTCGGACGACAAGCTGGTGAAGACGCCCAAGGTCTTCACGATGGACGAACTCATGCGGCTGCCCTCGGTGAGCCGCTTCCACTTCATCGAGTGCGGTGCCAACACCGGGATGGAGTGGGGCAACGTGGCCGTGCCCACCTGCCAGTACAGCCACGGCATGATCAGCTGCAGCGAGTTCACTGGCGTGCCGCTGAAGATGGTGCTGGACATGTGTGGCGTGGACTACAAGCGCGGCCGCTACGTGCTGGCCGAAGGCGCCGATGGCTCGTCCATGACGCGCACCATCCCCATGGAGATGGTGGAAAACGGCGAGGTGCTGCTGGCCTACGGCCAGAACGGCGAGATGCTGCGCCCCGAGAACGGCTACCCGCTGCGCCTGGTGGTGCCGGGCGTGCAGGGCGTGAGCTGGGTCAAGTACCTGCGGCGCATCGAGGTGGGCGACCAGCCCTACGCCGCCAAGGACGAAGCCATCCACTACATCGACCTCATGCCCTCGGGCCTGCACCGCCAGTACACCAGCATCCAGGAGTGCAAGAGCGTGGTCACCACGCCTTCGGGCGGCCAGGTGTTGCTGGACAAGGGCTTCTACAACATCAGCGGCCTGGCCTGGTCGGGCCGCGGCAAGGTCACCCGGGTGGATGTGTCGGTGGACGGCGGCGCCAACTGGCGCACGGCGAGGCTGCAAACGCCAGTGCTGTCCAAGTGCCTGACCCGCTTCAACCTCAACTGGGTGTGGGACGGCAAGCCGGCGCTGATCCAGAGCCGCGCCATGGACGAGACCGGCTATGTCCAGCCCACCTACCGACAGGCCCGCGCCGTGCGCGGCACGCGCTCGATCTATCACAACAACAGCATCCAGACCTGGCTCGTGCAAGACAGCGGGGAGGTGAAGAATGTCCAGCTCTCTTGATCCCCGCAGCGCGAAGATGAGGCCTTTCGGTATGTTCGGCATGTTCGGCATGAACTGGCAGCACGTTCAGCGCACCTTGGCAGCCTTGGCAGTCTTGGCGATAGGCGCCTGCACCACACTGGCCGCGGCCCAGACGGCCAGCCCCTTCCCTGGCGTCGGCCGCGCTGCCACGCCCAAGGAGATCGCCGCCTGGGACATCGACGTGCGCCCGGACTTCAAGGGCCTGCCCAAGGGCAGCGGCACCGTCGCCCAGGGCATGGACATCTGGGAGGCCAAGTGCGCTTCCTGCCATGGGGTGTTCGGCGAGAGCAACGAGGTGTTCTCGCCCCTGATCGGCGGCACCACCAAGGACGACATCAAGACCGGCCGCGTCAAGCGCCTGACCGACGAGTCCTTCCCGGGCCGCACCACCATGATGAAGGTGCCCACGCTGTCCACGCTGTGGGATTACATCAACCGCGCCATGCCGTGGAACGCACCCAAGTCCCTGAAGACCGACGAGGTCTATGCCGTGACGGCCTACATGCTGAACATGGCCGAGGTGGTACCCGAAAACTTCACCCTGTCCGACCGCAACATGGCCGAGGTGCAGAAGTTGATGCCCAATCGCAACGGCATGACCACCGACCACGGCATGTGGCCGGGCAAAGGGCTGGGCAACGGCGGCAAGCCCGACATCAAGGCCACGGCCTGCATGAAGGACTGCGCCACCGAGGCCAAGGTGGCCTCCTTTCTGCCGGACCATGCGCGCAACGCCCACGGCAACCTGGCGGAACAAAACCGCATCGTGGGGGCTCAACTGGGCGCGGACACCACCAGGCCCGCACCGCCCGCCGGCGCAGCCCCCGCACCACGCCCTGCAGCGCCTGAGGCCAAGCCGGCAGCGCCGGCTGCAGCCGCTACGCCCACAAAAGCCACAGGAGGTGGCGCGGAGGCAGCCGCCGCGGTGGCCCTGTTCGCCAAGCACAATTGCACGGCCTGCCACGCCGTGGACAGGAAAGTGCTGGGCCCCTCCATGCAGGAAGTGGCCAAGAGGTATGCGAGCCGTGCCGACCGGGTGGAATACTTGAGTGGCAAGATTGTGGGCGGCGCCGCAGGGGCTTGGGGCGCCATTCCCATGCCCGCCCAGAGCCTTCCAAAGGCTGACGCCCAGGCGTTGGCTCAATGGGTGGCCAGCGGTGCGGCCAAGTAACGCGCCCACGACCGCAGATTCTTGAACGTCAAAGCGACAAGATCCATTTCCAGCACGATCAACAGTACGATAACCCGCCCGCTCAGAAGGAGAACCCCATGAAGACCAATCGCCGCGAGATGCTCGCGCAAAGCGCCACCCTGATGGGCCTGCTGGCCACCGCCGGCCTGCTGCCTCAGGCCGCCCACGCCGCCTGGACCAAGGCCGCTTTTGAAGCCAAGTCCGTGGCCGAAGCCATCAAGGCACTGGGCGGTGCCGCCGCCGTCGAGAGCAAGGACATCACGCTCACCGGCCCGGACATCGCAGAGAACGGCGCCGTGGTGCCCGTGGGTTGCTCCACCAACCTGCCCGGCGTCAAGCGCATGGCCATCGTGGTGGAGAAGAACCCGAGCGTGCTGGCGGCCGTGTTTGACGTGAGCGACGCCGTGGACGCCAACTTCAGCACCCGGGTCAAGATGGGCCAGTCGTCCAACGTCTTCGCCGTGGCCATGATGGGCGACGGGCGCGTGCTGTTCAGCGGCAAGGAAATCAAGGTCACGCTGGGTGGCTGCGGCGGCTGACGCCCAGGCCCGCGACCCCGCAACCACGCACCAACACCTCAAGCAAGGAGAAACACCATGGCAGACCCGATGCGCATCCGCGCCCAGATGGCTGGCGACAAGGCCAATGTGCGCGTGCTGATGAGCCACGAAATGGAGACCGGCCAGCGCCGCGACTCCGCAGGCAAGACCATTCCCGCCTGGTTCATCCAGGAAGTGACCGCTCTTCACAACGGCAAGCAGGTCATGAGCGCCGAGTGGGGCACCCCAGTCTCGAAGAACCCGTTCCTGCAGTTCTTCGTCAAGGGCGCCAAGGCCGGCGACAAGATCGCGGTGACCTGGGTGGACAACAAGGGCGACAAGCGCACCGACGAAGCCACGGTGAGCTGACCCTGAGCCCTGTTGATTCGGATCGCACGACGTAAAACGCCAGAGGGCGGGCCAAGAACCCGCCCCTTGAACCTGGGTGATCACACATCACCGCCACGAGAGGAGACTCATGAGACAACTGACCATCGTCGGCATCGCCATTTGCGCTGCCATGGCCGCGGGCACCCTCTGGGCGCAGGCCAAATCTGCGGCCGACAGCATTGCCGAGTACCGCAAGCTGCTCGAAGACGGCAACCCCGCCGAGCTGTTCGAGGCCAAGGGGGAAGGCTTGTGGAAGCAGAAGCGCGGCCCCAAGAACGCCTCGCTGGAGGCCTGTGACCTGGGCAAGGGCCCGGGCGTGGTCAAGGGCGTGTTCGTGGAGTTGCCACGCTACTTTGCCGACACCGGCAAGGTCATGGACCTGGAAACACGGCTGGTGCACTGCATGAGCACGCTGCAGGGCCTGGACGGCGCGGCCATCGCCAAGACCCGCTTCGGACAGGGTGAGATGGCCAACGTCACCGCGCTGGCCACCTGGGTGGCGACCGAGTCCCGGGGCATGCGATTCAACCTGCCGCAGGCCCACCCGGAAGAGCGCCGCAGCTTCGAAATCGGCAAGCGTGCCTTCTTCTACCGCGGCGGCACGCACGATTTCTCCTGCGCCGCCTGCCATGCGGTGGACGGCCAGCGCATCCGCCTGCAGGACCTGCCCAACCTCACCAAGAACCCCGGGGATGGCGTGGGCTTTGCGGCCTGGCCAGCCTACCGCGTGAGCAATGGCGAGATGTGGGGCATGCAGTTGCGCCTGAACGATTGCTATCGACAGCAGAGATTCCCCTACCCCGGCTTCGGCTCCGAAGTCACGGTCGCCCTGGGCACCTACATGGGTGTGAACGCGAAGGGTGCGGCGTCGATCGCACCTGCCATCAAGCGCTGAAGGAAAGACATCGTCATGAAAACCATCAGCATCACCGCCTGCTGTCTGCTGGCCGCCGTGGTCGTGGCCGGCTGCGCCGCTCCCGGCCCGGCAGCGCCCAGCCTGGACCAGCAAGCCCGCAGCGTCATCCAGACGTCCTTCCGCGACCAGGGCATCGCCAAGGTCGACCGCCTGAACCAGGATCTCGGCCAGTCCGCCTGCTCGGACGACAAGGCGCCGTCCGACGAGGTGGCCGAGCGCGTGCAGGCCGAAGCCCTGGCCAGTGTGAAGTGGCCCACCGGGGGCCAGTACTTCGGCCACTGGGTCCAGGGCGAGCGCATCGCCCAGAGCGGCCGCGGCATGACCTGGACGGACGCTTCAGCCGACCCCAAGGCCAACGGCGGCAACTGCTACAACTGCCACCAGATCGACAAGAAGGAACTCTCCTACGGCACCATCGGCCCGTCACTGTGGAACTACGGCAAGAACCGCGGCATCACCGACGTGACGGCCGAGACGGTGGCGCCGATCATCCACTACACCTGGGCCAAGTTGTGGAACAGCAAAGCCTACGCCGCGTGCTCCAACATGCCGCGCTTTGGCCACAAGAACCTGCTCAACGAGGAGCAGATCCGCCACATCATGTCGCTGCTGCTGGACCCACGCTCACCCGTGAACCAGTGAACCGACGAAACAGCGCAGAAGCGCAAAGGCGCAACGCTGCCTGAGCCCGGTTCGTCCGGGCTTTTTCCGACCTCAAACATCAGCGGATACTTATTGTGAGCCTGAGCAAACGCGAATTCCTGCAAGTCCTGGGAGCCGCCTCGGTCTCGGGCATGACCTTGTCCCGTCACGCCACAGCCGATGCCGCCACGGCGGAAGAGGCGTTGTACGACCTGCCGCCGCTGGGCCGCGGCGCGGGCTTCGTCAGCTTCCTGCACATGACGGACTGCCACGCGCAGCTCAAGCCCATCCTCTTCCGCGAACCCAGCGTCAACTTGGGGCTCGGCTCCATGCAAGGGCAGATTCCCCACCTGGTGGGTGAACACCTGCTCAAGATTGCCCAGGTGCCTGCGGGCTCGGCCCTGGCCCACGCCTACACCTACCTGGACTTCGAACGCTCGGCGCAGCGCTTTGGCAAGGTGGGCGGCTTCGCGCACCTGGCCACACTGGTCAAGCGCCTGAAGGCCTCCCGGCCTGGGGCCCTGCTGCTGGACGGCGGCGACACCTGGCAGGGTTCGGCCACCTCGCTGTGGACCAACGCGCAGGACATGGTGGACGCCTGTAAAGCCCTGACCGTGGATGTGATGACCGGCCACTGGGAGTTCACCTACGGCATGAAGCGGGTCAAGGAGATCGTCGACAAGGACTTCAAGGGCAGCGTGGACTTCGTGGCCCAGAACGTCAAGACCGCTGACTTCGGTGACGCGGTGTTCGAGCCCTACGTGATGAAGGAGATGAACGGCGTGAAGGTGGCCATCGTCGGCCAGGCCTTCCCCTACACGCCCATCGCCAACCCGCGCTACATGGTGGCGGACTGGGAGTTCGGCATCCGCGACGAGGACATGCAGAAGGCCGTGGACGAGGCGCGCAGCAAGGGCGCGCAGGTGGTGGTGGTGATTTCCCACAACGGCATGGACGTGGACCTGAAGATGGCCAGCCGCGTGCGTGGCATCGACGCCATCTTCGGCGGCCACACCCACGACGGGGTGCCCGTGGCCGTTCCGGTGAAGAACCCCGGGGGCACCACGCTTGTCACCAACGCCGGCAGCAACGGCAAGTTCCTGGGCGTGATGGACTTCGAGGTCAAGTCAGGCAAGGTGGCGAACTTCCGCTACCGGCTGCTGCCCGTGTTCAGCAACTTCCTCAAGGCCGACCCTCAGATGGAAGCGCTGATCACACGCATCCGCGCGCCTTACGAGTCCAAGCTCAACGAAACGCTGGCCGTCACCGACGGTCTGCTGTATCGCCGCGGCAACTTCAACGGCAGCTGGGACCAACTGGTGTGTGATGCGCTGATGGAGGTGCAAGGCGCCGAGATCGCCTTCAGCCCGGGCTTCCGCTGGGGCACCAGCCTGCTGCCGGGCCAGGCCATCACGCGGGAGCTGATGATGGACCAGTTGGCCATCACCTACCCCTACGCCACCGTGACCCCCATGACGGGCGAGACGATCAAGACCGTGCTGGAAGACGTGGCCGACAACCTCTTCAACCCCGACCCTTACTACCAGCAAGGCGGCGACATGGTGCGCGTGGGCGGGCTCGAATACACCATGACACCCGGCGAGAAGATGGGCGCACGCATCAGCGAGATGCGCCTGAACGGCAAGCCTGTCGAGGCCGGCAAGACCTACAAGGTGGCCGGCTGGGCCCCGGTGGCCGAAGAGGCAGCCAAGGCCGGCCACAAGCCCGTATGGGACGTGGTTGAATCCTGGCTCAAGGCCCGCCCCGGGCAGCGGGTCAGCGCCCGCAAGATCAACACGCCCAAGCTGGTAGGCGTGCAGGGCAACCCGGGCATGGCCTGAGCATCGGGCCCTTGGCCTGACGGATCACTGTGCAGGAGAGATGAACCCATGACCTCGACCACCACCCTCCGCGGCGCCCTGGCCGCATCAGCCCTCAGCGTGGCCGCGCTCTGGTCGCCCATGGCCTTGGCGCAGGACCGTGTGGCCTACCACATCGACGATGCGGCCACGCAAGGGCTAAAGGGCCTGCGCAACATCCGCAACCACCTGGACACCGACCCGTCAGCCCGCATCACCGTGGTGACACATGCCAACGGCGTGGACTTCCTGCTCGAAGGCGCCAAGGATGCCAACGGCAGCGCCTTCGCCGGGCCGGTGGCGGCGCTGGTGGCTCGCGGCGTCAAGTTCGAGGTGTGTGAGATCACTCTGAGGAACCGCAACCTGAAGAGGGAGCAGTTCATCCAAGAGGCCGAGTTCACGCCCTCAGGCGTGGTGCGGCTGACCAAATTGCAGGTGGCCGGCCACGCCTACATCAAGCCCTGAGCCGGTCTGCCCTGACCGCGAGGGGCGCCCCATGGGCCGGGGCATCAACCGCCCGGCCCTCGGGGCCCTCTCAGGCGTTGAGCATGTCGTTCCAGATGTTGTCGGCCCAGCTCAAGGCGTAGAGACCTTCTTGCGCGCTGGCGGCAGTTGACACGCCGCCTGATCCCGGCACGGTCTTGAAAGTCTTGTCCTTGGCGTCGTACTGGTGCACCGAGGCCACGTGCACCACGTCGCGCGCGGTGACGAAGCTGTAGCAGGTGTTCATCACCACCGGGGTGGCGTTCACGGCCTCGCCCTTGAGCAGGTTGATGATGGCCGCAGCCGCCACCTTGGCGTGCTGGTTGGCCATGTGGCCCGACTTGGGCATGGCGGGCGCCGAGAACGTGGCGTCACCCAGGATGTGCACGCCCTTGACCGCAGTGGACTCCATGGTCAGCCAGTCCACGCCCACCCAGCGGTTGTTGACGGTGATCAGGCCAGCCGAGCGAGCCAGATCGCCGGCGCGCTGTGGCGGGATGACGTTCAGCACATCGGCCTTGACGTCCTCGAACTCCAGCTTGGCCGTCAGGCCCGACACTTCCTTCAGCTCGGCATTCGCACGGTACTCGATGATGCCGTCATAGTGCTGCTTGAAAGCGCGCTCGAACAAGGCCTTCTTGGACTGGATCTCGGGGTTGGCGTCCAGCACCAGCACCTTGGACCTGGGCTTGGCCGTCTTCAGATAGCTGGCCACCATGCAGGCCCGCTCGTACGGGCCAGGGGGGCAGCGGTAGGGCACCCGGGGAATCGACATGGCGAACACGCCGCCATCACGCATGGACTCCAGCTGTTTGCGCAAGGCCACGGTCTGTGGGCCGGCCTTCCAGCTGTGGGTGATGCGCCCGCTGTCCACCGCGGCTTGCAGACCACCGACCTGCTCGTACATGAAGTCGATGCCCGGCGAGACGATGAGGCGGTCGTAGGCCAGCTCGCCGCCACCGGCCAGCCGCACCTTCTTGCCCGTCGCATCAACGGCGGTGACGTCGCCTTGCACCACCTTCACACCCATGGCCTTGAGGCCGTCGTAGCCGCGGGTGATGTCACCCATCTGCTTGTGGCCGCCCAGCACCATGTTGCTGATCGGGCAAGACACGAAGCTGGTGTTGCGCTCGACGAGCGTTACGTCGACGTTGCCGCCCCACATCTTGAGATAGCGGGCCGCCGTGGCGCCGCCAAAACCGCCGCCCACCACCACCACACGGCCGATGGACGGACCGCTGGACATGCCGGCGCAGCCGGTGAGGGCAAGGCCGGACAAGGCAGCACCTGCGCCCAGCAGACGGCGGCGGGAGAGTTCGCTGTGAAATCGTTGTGACATGGCGGATCTCCTCACTTCCGGGGCTGCTGGGCGGCAAAGAAGCCCGCGATCAGCTTGATCTGTTCATCGGTGTAGCCCTTGGCGATCTGGTGCATGATCGTCACGCCCTGGGGCTGAGGGGTGGTCTTGTAGTAGGTCATCAGCGCCACCGTGCGCTCCGCGGGCGTACCCGCCAGAGACTTCATCTCGCCGCGGGCGTTGCCGTTGGTGCCGTGGCAGTTGGCGCAGGTGGCCGCCAGGTTACGGGCCAGATGCGGGTTGGGCGCGGGGGCCTGGGCCTGCGCAGCGGCCGAAGCCAGTGCAAGCACCCCTGCCCAGACAGACAGCTTGGGCGCAGTGCGGACAGAAATCTGCATCGTGCTTCTCCTCGTTGATGGTCTTGGTTGGGCAACCGGGCGATTCAAGTCGCCGGCGCTGCCGATTTTAGATTGTGTGTGAAGCGCCTGATTTGAACTGCGTGGGCACCGCAACGTCATCATCGTTTTCTCGGACAAAGCAGCTGTCCAACGGCCCGCAGCCCGTGTGATGGACAGACCGCGGGGATCGAACTTGCCCGACGTTGAATATCGTAATATCAACACATGCTGATGTTGAAACAGGTTCTCTCGGTGTTTGCCCTGATGCTGGGCTTGCTGGGGGTGGCCGGGTCCGCCGTCGCTGCCCATGAAGCCAACCGACCGCAGGCGCTGCCTGTGGCACCGGGTATCTGGATGGTGCAGGGCCTGTCGGCGCTGGGCTCTTCAGCCAACCGCAACTTCATCTCCAACGCGGGCTTCGTCGTCACCTCCACGGGTGTGGTGGTGATCGATGCGCTGGGTTCGCCCGAACTGGCACGCGAGTTGCGCGCCGAAATTGCCCGCGTGACCCCCCTGCCGGTGACACACGTGATCGTCACCCATTACCACGCCGACCACATCTACGGCCTGCAGGTCTTCAAGGACGAAGGCGCGAGCGTCGTGGCACATCGCCAGGCTCTCCTGTACCTGAACTCCGACACCGCACAGCAGCGCCTGGCCGCCAGCCGGGAAGAGCTCTTCCCCTGGGTGGACGAGAAGACGCGGCTGGTGACGGCCGACCGGTGGATCGACGGCCCCGCCACCTTGCAGGTGGGCGACACCACCCTGGAGCTGCACCCGGTGGGCCCTTCGCACACGCCGGAAGACCTGGCCGTCTGGCTGCCGCAGCGCCGGGTGCTGTTTGCTGGCGATCTGGTGTTCAGGGGCCGCATTCCCTTCGTGGGCCAGGCCGACAGCGCGCACTGGGTGCAGGCCCTCGACACGCTGCTGGGTTTTGACGCGCAGGTGGTGGTGCCGGGTCACGGCCCGGTCTCCGACCGAGTGCGCGATGATCTGCAACTGACGCGTGACTACCTGCTGCACCTGCGGCGCACCATGGGCGAAGCCGCGCGCAACATGGACCCCTTCGAAGAAGCCTATGCGCGCACCGACTGGTCGCGCTTCGAGAAGCTGCCGCTGTTCAGCGTGGCCAACCGGATGAACGCCTACAACACCTACTTGCTCATGGAGCAGGCCAAGTGAGCACGCCGGTGTCCCCCGCATCGCCACCCCTCGCCCCCACGGCCCTGGCGGCTGGTACTGCACCACGGCGGCGGCTGCTGCGCACCGCGGCCCTGGTCGCGCTGTACCCGCTGTACCCGCTGACCGGCCCGGCATCGGCACAGCCACAGCAGGGGCAGGCCGTCGTCTGGCCCGACGTCACGCTGCTGGACGACACACGCTGGGGTTCGGCCCAGGCCCAGGGCAAGCACGTCATCGTGGTGTTCTGGTCCACCACCTGCCCCTTCTGCCTGCGCCACAACGCGCACATCGAGAAACTGCGGCGGGCGGCCACCGGCCGCGCGCTGGCGATCATCACCGTCGCGCGGGACAAGGACCCGGCCACCGTGAAGGCTTACCTTGCGCGTCACGGCTACGGCTTTCAGGTGACGATGGCGCAGGACGCCATGGCTGCGGCACTGTCCACACGCAAGGTGATACCGCTGACCATCACGGTGGATCGGCAGGGCAGGCTCGGGCAGGTCATCCCCGGCGAGATGTTCGAAGACGATGTGATGGAATGGCTGCGCCTGGGATGAAACCCTTGCACCAGACAGTGGATGGACGCCTCATGATGAAAACCAAGACTCTGCGGCTCCTGGCCGGCCTCATGCTGGCAGGCAGTGGCCTGCTGCCGATGCAGGCGGGCGCGCAGGGCCACGACATCTTCAAGGATGCCGACCTGCCCCTGGGCGAGAAACTCATCAAGGAACACGCCTGCAACGCCTGCCACATCCGCAAGGTGGGCGGCGACGGCTCGGCGATCTACCGGCCGGCCGGGCGCATCAACACCCCTGGCGCAATGCGCGGCATGGTGGACATGTGCAGCACCGAGCTGAACCTGGGCCTGTTTCCGGAAGAAGTGACCGCCGTGGCCGCCGTGCTGCAGCGGGATCACTACCGGTTTCCCGCCCCCAGGAAGTGAGCTGCAAGCAAAGTTCGCTGAATTCGTGCATCATCACCCACTGATATTCTGGATGTGGAGTGAGCAATCGCATGAGTGACACCGAGCGGGACGACTCTGAAGCCGTCTTCAACACCGCAGCCGAGCTCTTCGGGTTGCTGTCCACGCCCATCCGCCTGCGCATCCTGAGTTCGCTGTGCCATGGCGAGAAGAACGTCTCGCAGTTGCTGGCGGAAATCCCCACCACCCAGCCCAACATGAGCCAGCATCTGTCCACGCTGTACCGCGCGGGTGTCCTGGGCAAGCGGCGCGACGCCACTCAGATCTACTACCGCATCGAGAACCAGCAGGCCGTGGCCGTGTGCCGCTCGGTGTGCACGCAAATCGCCATGGACATGGCGGAGGTGACTGAAGAAGCTGCCTGAGCAGCACGAGCGTCCTGGGTGCCCTGAGCGGCCGGGAAGAGCCGCATGAGGGCTGCATGTCAACCGAACGTTGGCAGAAAAGCGTTCAGGTCCTGATTTCGCCCTGCCCCAGCACCACCCACTTCATCGAGGTCAGGCCTTCCAGCCCCACCGGCCCGCGGGCGTGGAACTTGTCGGTGCTGATGCCGATCTCGGCCCCCAGGCCGTATTCGAAGCCGTCGGCAAAGCGCGTGCTGGCATTCACCATCACGCTGGCCGAATCCACCTCGCGCAGGAAGCGCATGGCGTTCGGATGGTTCGTGGTGAGGATGGCGTCGGTGTGGTGCGAGCCGTAGCGGTTGATGTGGCCGATAGCCTCGTCCAGGCTCGCCACCACCTTCACGCTGATGACGGGTGCCAGGTACTCCTCGGACCAGTCGGCCTCGGTGGCATCCACCAGCTCTGCGCCGGGCACGGCCTGCAAGACGGCCCGTGAAGCTGGACAGCAGCGCATCTGCACGCCCTTGGCCGCGAAGACGGCACCGATGCGGGGCAGAAAGGCTGCCGCCTGGCGCTCGTGCACCAGCAGGGACTCCGCCGCATTGCAGGGGCTGTACTTCTGGGTCTTGGCGTTGTCGGTGACGGTTACCGCCAGGCCCAGGTCCACCTCGGCATCCACGTAGACGTGGCAGTTACCGTCCAGGTGCTTGATGACGGGCACCCGCGCCTCGGCGCTGATGCGCTCGATCAGGCTCTTGCCGCCGCGCGGGATGATCACGTCCACCGATTCCGGCATGGCGATCAGGCGGCCCACGGCGGCGCGGTCGGTGGTCTCCACCAGTTGCACGGCCGCAGGAAGCAGGCCGGCCTCGGCGAGCGCGGCCTGCACACAACGCCACAGCGCCAGGTTGGAGTGCAGCGCCTCGGAGCCGCCGCGCAGGATGCAGGCATTGCCGCTCTTGATCGCCAGCGAGGCCGCTTCGATGGTGACGTTGGGCCGGCTCTCGTAGATCATGCCGAACACACCCAGCGGCACACGCATGCGCCCCACGCTGATGCCGGAGGGGCGGCGCTTGACCTCGGTGATCTCGCCCACGGGGTCGGGCATCGCGGCCAGTTGTTCGCAACCCTGGGCGACGGTGTCGATGACAGCCGGCGTCAGTTTGAGGCGGTCCACCATCGGCTCGGCCAGGCCGGCGGTGCGCGCGGCGTCCAGGTCCTGAGCGTTGTGATGCTGCAACTCGGGCAAGGCCTCGCGCAGGCGCCGCGCCAGCGCCCGCAAGGCCTGGTCCTTGGCTGCGGTGGAGGCCGCGGCCATCGCGGTGGAGGCGGCGCGGGCCTGTGCGCCCAGGTGCGCCATGTAGGCGGGGATGTCGACAACCTTCATGCCTGCATTGTCGGGCCAGAACCATTGCCGGGTCACCTTGCCGGACAGCCGCGCGAGGCGCAGCGGCGTTCTACCAGCCCAGCAGCGCCAGCACGGCCACCCACAGCGAGGACGTGAACACGAAAGCCACCGTGGACAGCACGATGGCCGCCGTGGCCTCGGCCTCGTGGGTGCGGTAGCGCAGCGCGAAGATCAGCGCATTGCTGCCCACCGGGGCCGCCGCCATCATCACCAGCACCGACAGCGACAGCCCGCTCACGCCGAAGACGAAGTGCGCGCCCAGCAGCACCACCGCAGGCAGCACCAGCAACTTCAGCACACTCAGGCCCAGCGCGCCGCGCACACGCCCGCGCAGGCCGTACTGCGCCAGGTTCGTGCCGATGAGAAACAGGCACAGCGGCACCACGGCCGCCGTCAGTGACAGCAACAGTGCATCGACCACGGGATGAAGGCCCAAGCCCGTCAGGTTCCAGGCCAGCCCCAGCAGGATGGGCAGCATCACCGGGTGGAACACGGCACTGCGCACCGCTGTCTTGACAGTGCCGACGAGAGACTGCCCGGCCCCTGAACGGGCGATGGCCACCTCGGCCAGCACCGTCAGCAGCGTCAGCACCACCAAGCCATGCAGGCTGATCAGGGCCAGATGCAAGCCCAGGCCGACCTCTCCGAACAGGGCCGCCGCCATGGGAATGCCCAGCTGCACCGAATTGCCGTACGTGGCGGCCACGCCCAGGGTGGCGGCCGCCGCGGCAGGCCCGCCGCGGACCCGTTCGACTGCGGAGGCCCCGACTTGCGCGCCCGCTGGCGGCGGCTGAACCTGGGCCAGGCCCTGCTGGCGCGCCACTCTTCGCTGCTGCCATGCATAGAACACGCCCAGATAGGCCAGCACGGGCGCGAAGTAGGCCACCAGCGTGGTCCAGGGCATGGCGGCGAAGTCCATGCGCGCCATGGTGCGGAACAGCAGCGCCGGCACGAAGATGTTGTATGCCGCGTCCGAGAGCACCCGGTTGGCCTGGGCCAGCCCCGAAGCCCCTGCGGCAGCCTCCTGGCCCGTCGGGGCTGCAGGCTCCGAGGCGCCGATCCAGCCCACGCGCGCCGCCACCCAGCCCACCCCCGCCGTGGCAAAGATGGCCAGCAGCTTGAACAGGAGTTCCAGCGTCACGCGTACGCCCCAGCGCAAGCCCCCGTGCAAGCCCTCGCACGAGCCCTCGCACGAGCCCCCGCACAAACCACGGCGCATGGGCGCGCTGCAGCCGGCCGCGCTGCGTTCAAGCTCTTCTCGAAGATCACGTTCAGCCGGCGCTCTTCTTGGCCGCTGCCTTCTTCGCGGCCACCTTGGCCGGGGCCTTGGCCGTCCGCGGCTCGAACTCGAAGACGACGCGGCCTTCCTTGCGGTCGTAGCTCAGGAAGGCCTTGAACTTGCGCCGCGTCTTGTTGGACACGAAGTTCTCCAGCAGGGACGTCTTGCCCGTGGCCAGCAGGCGTGTCATCTCCTCGGGCGGCACGGGCTGCTGCAGGATGATCTTGCCGCTCTTGAAGTCGCAGGTCACATGCGCGCCCACGCTGCGCTCGCACACGTAGGAGCCGCCGTGGTCGAAGACCCGGCCCTGGCACTTGGGGCAGGCGCCCAGCGAGGCCTGGGCGGAGAAGTCCACCGGCTCGCCGTCGCCTTCGGCCTGCCTGGCGTCATCGCCAAAGTCGAACTCCAGCTTCCAGTTGGAGATGTCCGGGTCATGCACCAGCTTCATCTCGGCCGTGAAGGGCCACCCGGCCTTGGAGCGAAAGCCCTCCAGCGGGCCGATGCGCCGGTCGCGCAGGAAGGCCTCGGCCTCGGCGATCTCGAAGGGGCGGCCCGCGGGAATCTTGGTGATGGAGAAGCCGCAACCTTCCGTCTCCGGCCCCGCCGCAGCCACGGCCCCGCCGCCCGTGCAGCTGAAGCGGCGGTAGTTCTCCTTGACCAGGCCGCCGCAGTTGGGGCATGGCGTCTTCAGCGTGGCGTAGTCGCCCGGGATGGTGTCGCGGTCGTACTCCTTGGCCTTCTTCACGATGCGCTCGGCCATCTTGGCGATCTCGGCCATGAAGGCATCGCGCTTCAACCGCCCATGCTCCATCTCCGACAGCTGGTGCTCCCAGTTGCCGGTGAGCTCGGGCTTGGTCAGGTCCTCCACGCCCAGGCCGCGCAGCAGCGTCATCAACTGGAACGCCTTGGCCGTGGGCACCAGGTCGCGGCCGTCGCGCAGCATGTACTTCTCGGCCAGCAGGCCCTCGATGATGGCCGCGCGGGTGGCCGGCGTGCCCAGGCCCTTTTCGGCCATGGCCTCGCGCAGCTCGTCGTCCTCGATCAGCTTGCCCGCGCCTTCCATGGCCGACAGAAGCGTGCCCTCGTTGTAGCGCGCCGGCGGCCGGGTCTGCAACGCCTTGACGTCCAGGCTCTCGGTGCGCACCACTTCGCCGGCCTTCACGGCCACCAGGTTGGCGTCTTCGTCCTGCGCCTCCTTGCCGTACACCGCCAGCCAGCCCGGGTTCACCAGCACCTTGCCGTTGGTCTGGAAGCGGTGCTCTGCACCCGCGGCCTTGACGTTGGAGATGCGCGTGGTGACCATGAACTCCGCCGAGGGGTAGAACACCGCCAGGAAGCGCTTGACCACCATGTCGTAGAGCTTGGCCTCGATCTCGCTGAGCGACTTGGGCGCCTCCAGCGTGGGGATGATGGCGAAGTGGTCCGACACCTTGGCGTTGTCGAAGACGCGCTTGGTGGGCTTGACGTAGCCGTCATTCAGCGCCTTGCGGGCGTGCATGGAGAGCTCACGCAGCGGCCCGGGCAGCGGGCTGTCGGCCAGCATCTCGAAGGTGTTGCGCACGGTGCCGAGATAGTCCTCGGGCAGGGCGCGCGAGTCCGTCCGCGGGTAGGTCAGCACCTTGTGCTTCTCGTACAGCGCCTGCGCCAGCGACAGCGTGGTCTTGGCCGAGAAGCCGAAGCGCGAGTTGGCCTCACGCTGCAGCGTGGTCAGGTCGTACAGCAGCGGGCTGGCCTGCGTGCTGGGCTTGGCCTCCTCGGTGACGCTGGCCGGCTCACCCCGGCAGGCCTGCGCGATGGCCTGCGCATCGGCCGCGGTCCACAACCGGTCGGCGCGCTGCTCGGGGTCGGCCGGGTCCTTCTTCCACGCCGGGTTGAACCACTTGCCCTCGTAGGTGCCGGCGGCGGCGTCAAAGGTGGCGCGCACCTCCCAGTAGTCGCGCGCCACGTGCTTGCGGATCTTCTCCTCGCGCTCCACCACGATGGACAGCGTGGGCGTCTGCACGCGGCCGACGGTGGTGAGGAAGAAGCCCCCATCGCGCGAGTTGAAGGCGGTGAAGGCACGCGTGCCGTTGATGCCCACCAGCCAGTCGGCCTCGGAGCGGCTGCGCGCCGCGTCGGCCAGGCCGCGCATCTGCTCGTCGCTGCGCAAGCGGTCGAAGCCGTCGCGGATGGCCTGCGGCGTCATGCTCTGCAGCCACAGGCGCTTGACCGGCTTGTTCAGCGTGCCCTTGGCGCCGGCCGCGTACTGCTCGATCAGGCGGAAGATCAACTCGCCCTCGCGCCCGGCGTCGCAGGCGTTGATCATCTCGGTGACGTCCTTGCGCTTGCACAGCTTGACCACGGCGTTCAGCCGGGTCTTGGCCTTGTCGATGGGCGCGAGGTCGAAATGCGGCGGCACCACGGGCAGGTGGGCGAAGCTCCACTTGCCGCGCTTGACGTCGTACTCCTCGGGCGCCTTGATCTCCACCAGGTGGCCCACGGCCGAGGTGACGACGTAGCGCTCGTTTTCGAAATGCTCGGCGTGCTTCTCGAACTTGCCCGCCACGGGGGTCAGCGCGCGCACGATGTCCTGCGCCACGCTGGGCTTCTCCGCAATGATGATGGCCTTGCTCATCGGTCCTTCTTCGGGCAGTCGGCAGCGGCGCACTGCGCCGCAACCCCGTTCCCTACAATCGTGTGTCTTCGCGCGCGCTCACGTGCATGCACGTGGGCGGGCGCACCCTGGCGCGCACCCCCACACTCTCGCATGTACGCGCGCGCACCCATGAGTTCAATGTAACGAATGCCAAAGAAGCCGCAAGCCGACCCTGTGGGAGGCACTGTCCAGCCGAAGGGCGAACCCCGCGCCCGCGCCACCGCCGGGCGCCGCATCCAGGTGCGCCGCAGCGGGGTGCATGGCAAGGGGGTGTACGCGTTGCAGGCCATCGCGGCGGACCAGACCCTCATCGAATACACCGGCGAGGTCATCACCTGGAGGGAGGCCCTGCGCCGCCACCCGCACGACCCGCGCGATCCGCACCACACCTTCTATTTCCACATCGACGAGCAGCATGTCATCGATGCCAAGTACGGCGGCAATGCCTCGCGCTGGATCAACCACGCCTGCGACCCCAATTGCAAGGCCGACGAGGTGGACGGCCGTATCTTCATCAAGGCGCTGCGTGACCTGATGCCCGGCGAGGAGTTGTTCTACGACTACGGCCTGGTCATCGACGAGCGCTACACGCCCAAGCTGAAGAAGGAGTATGAGTGCCGCTGCGGCAGCCCGAACTGCCGGCGCACCATGCTCTCGCCCAAGCGGTGACCCTCGCCCGGGCTGAGCGCACCACCGCCGGGCGCCTCGCATGACCGACGAGCTGCGCGAAAGCTGGGGTCTGCAGGTCCTGCAGCAAGACCTGCAGAGGGTGGAGCCAGGCTTGACACTGGAGGTGGTGGAGTCCCTCGCGTCCACGAACACGGCGCTGCTGGAGCGGGCCGCTGCAGCGCGGGCCGCCTTGTCTGCGTCTGCGTCTGCGTTTATGTCTGCGTCTGTGTCTGCGCCGGCCAGTGCCGGCGGCGGCGAGCGCCCCACCTGGACCAACTGCCTGCTCGTGGCGCAGGAACAGACCCAGGGCCGGGGCCGGCAGGGCCGCGCCTGGCACGCCCAGCCCGGGTCATCGCTCACCTTCTCCCTGGGCCTGAGCCTGGCGCCGCAGGACTGGTCCGGCTTGTCATTGGCCGTGGGTGTGGCGCTGGCGCAGGCGCTGGACCCGGATGGCGGCCCGAACTGCGATCCGCACGCCGAGCCGGCATCTGGCGCTGAAACCGCCGCACCGCGCATCCTCCTGAAGTGGCCGAACGACCTGTGGCTGCGCGATGAGCAGGCCGCGGGCGGCGGGCGCAAGCTGGGCGGCGTGTTGATCGAAACCGCCGCCGGATGGGCGGATGTCCCGCACACAGCTGAGGTCGGCACCCAGCCGGCTTCAGGGCCGGCAGCCGGCCCCCGACGCCTCCAGGGGCCACGCACCCCAGCGCGCATCTGCGTCATCGGCGTGGGCCTGAACATCGGCCCGCAACTGGCGGTGACGGTGGAGCAGGCCGCCACTGGCGTGGCCTGCCTTCAGGAGATGGAGCCGCAGGCCACGGCAGCGCAAGCCCTGGCCCGCGTGGTGCTGCCGCTGCTCCAGGCGGTACGCCGGTTCGAGCAGTCAGGCTTCGCGGGCGTGGCGCACGCGTTCGCGCGGCGCGACCTGCTGCACGGCAAGGCTGTCTCCACCACGCTGCCAGACCTGCCCGTGGGCATGGCGCAAGGGGTGGACGATGCGGGCGCCTTGCAGGTGCGGGCGCCTGACGGCGCCCTGCGCAGCGTGGTGGGCGGCGAGGTCAGCATCCGCCTGAGGCACGGAGACGCCGCATGCGCATGATCCCCTGGCTGGCCCTGGTGCTGATCGTGGCCAATCTGGGCTTCTGCGTCTGGACGCAAGGCGGGTTCAGCGGGTCCCTGCCTCCGCCCGGCGCCGCCCAGCGTGAACCCGAGCGCCTTCGGCAGCAGGTCCGGCCGGAGTCCGTCGTGGTGCTGTCGCCCAAGGCGGCGTCGGCTGCGCTGGCGCAGATCGCTGCGGCTGAAGCCGCGGCGTCCGCTGCAGCCGGGGTGGCCACAGGCGCGTCCGCCTCGGGTGTGGTGCAGACCTTGCCTGGCTCGAACCAGGCCGCGCCGCCGCGTGATTCAGCCGCGGACCGGACGGCGCCCGCGCGGCCGCGCTGACAGCACCGCCGTGGCCGCGATCAGGGCCAGGAGCCACGGCCAGGACAGCGCGCCGCCGCCGCCATCCGCCGATGTCGCAACGGGCAAGACCTCGGCTGCTGCCAAGGCAGCGGAAACGTCCAGCATGCCCGCCCCACACAAGCCGGTGACGCAATAGCACTGCAACTGCCCTTGCGTCGAGGGGGGTTGGCAGATGCTCACTGGCGTCGGGTCGGTACCGTTGTCAGCTCCCGACGTGGGAAAGGGCCTGGCACCTGATTGCAGCGCCATCTTCACCTGCGCGGGCGAGAGGTCGGGCCGGGTCGAAAGGATCAGCGCCGCCGTGGCCGCCACCATGGGGGTGGCAAAGCTGGTGCCCACGGAGATGTTGAAGCTGTCGCTGTAGACCGAACCCCCCGCCGCCGGCACCGTCAGGCCGCTGTTGGACAGGGTCAAGATGGGGTACAGGCAGGGCTGCCCCAGCTCGATGTTCACGCAGTTGCCGCCAGGGGCGGCGACGGCGATTTCCGGGCCCAGGTCGGAAAAGCCTACCTTGGTGCCTGCATGGCGCAAGCCCGCCACGGCAATCACACCGGGGCAGTTGGCCGGAGCGCCCACAGGCCCCCCATCGCTGTTGCCAGCCGCAGCCACCACCACCGCACCCCGCGCCGTCACGGCCGCGATGGCGTCCTGGTAGACACCCGAACAGGCTGTCGATCCACCGCCCAGGCTCAGGTTCAGCACCCTGGCCGGCGTGGCGCTGCCTGGCAGACCCGCCTGGTCGATGCCGGCGGCCCACAGCATGCCGGCCGTGATGTCGGAGTCAAAACCGCCACACTTGCCCAGCACGCGCACCGGAAGCACCTTGGCACCGTACGCCAGTCCAGCCATGCCGATGCCGTTGTTCGTTGCTGCCGCCACGATGCCGGCCACGCCAGTGCCGTGCCAGGAACTGTCCTGCCGACCACAGTTCCTGTAGGGACCAAAGGCGTTTTCTGCTGCGGTGATCCAGTCGCCGGGGTCGGACGCGTCCGCATCCCGTCCATCCCCGTCGTTGGAAAAGATGGTGTCCCGCACGAAGTCGTAGCCCGACAGCACCTGCCCGGCCAGGTCCACGTGGTCAGCCAGCACACCCGTGTCCAGGACGGCCACGACCACACCGCTGCCCGTGGAGCGGGCCCAGGCGGCCTGGGCGTTGGTGGCCGAGCGGAACAGGTCGGTGGGCTCACGCAGGTACCACTGGCCCACCACGGGGCCCCCCGTGAGGGTTTGCAGGTTCACGGCCGGGCCGGCGCTGAACAGCGGATCGGTGGGCACCGTCAATGCGCGCCGGCGCTGGTCCACCACGGCCCAGGCCACGTCGGGGTCCGCTGCCAGGCGGCGGGCGAGGGACGTCGAGTCCACGCCACGCGCCATGACCACCTGAGCGTGATGCCCGATGACACGGCCTGTGGTGAGCGAATGTCCGGCCCTGCGCGCCAGGGCATTGGCACGGCGTTGAGACGCGGCGCGCACATCTTTGGCCGGAGCGCCCTTGCGCCAGGGGTGGGCGGTTGCCACTGCAGCCCCGTCACGGTACCCCACGATGACGCGGGCCGTGGGGGGGTCTGCAGCAGCGGAAGGATTGGCAAACGCGGCCGTGGACGTGACGAGCACCGCCGCGCCGGCTGCAAGCACCGCAGCAAGGATCTTCATCCCCACAGTCTAGGCGCCTGCCTGTTGCTGACGCGTATCCGCCGGTATGCGGGCGTTGCTTTTTGTACGGATCAGGCCGCGATCACCCGCACCATCTCCAGCACCTTGTTGGAGTAGCCCCACTCGTTGTCGTACCAGGCCACCACCTTGACGAAGGTCTTGTCCAGGGCGATGCCGGCCTCGGCGTCGAACACGCTGGTGCAACTCTCACCGCGGAAGTCGGTGGCCACCACCTTGTCCTCGGTGTAGGCCAGCACGCCCTTCATGGCACCCTGGCTCGCGGCCTTCATCGCCGCGCAGATCTCGTCGTAGCCGGCTTCCTTGACCAGCTCCACCGTCAGGTCGACCACCGAGACATCGGAGGTGGGCACGCGAAAGGCCATGCCGGTGAGCTTCTTGTTCAGCTCGGGGATCACCACGCCCACGGCCTTGGCCGCACCCGTGCTGCTCGGGATGATGTTCTCCAGGATGCCGCGGCCGCCGCGCCAGTCCTTGTTGGACGGGCCGTCCACGGTCTTTTGCGTGGCGGTGGCGGCGTGCACTGTGGTCATCAGGCCGCGCTTGATGCCGAAGGTGTCGTTCAGTACCTTGGCCACGGGTGCCAGGCAGTTGGTGGTGCAGCTGGCGTTGCTGATGATGGCCTGGCCGGCGTAGGTCTTGTCGTTCACGCCGTAGACGAACATGGGCGTGTCGTCCTTGGACGGCGCGCTCATGATGACCTTCTTGGCACCCGCCTTGAGGTGAGCCTCAGCGGTCTCCTTGGTCAGGAACAGGCCCGTGGCTTCGACCACGATGTCAGCCCCGATCTCATCCCACTTCAGCTCGGTGGGGTTCTTCACGGCCGTCAGGCGGATGCGCTTGCCGTTGACGACAAGCGTGCTGCCGTCCACCGAGACCTCGCCCTTGAAGCGGCCATGCACGCTGTCGTACTTCAGCATGTAGGCCAGGTAGTCGGGCTCGAGCAGGTCGTTGATGCCGACGACCTCGATCTCATGGAAGTTCTGCACCGCGGCGCGGAACACCATGCGCCCGATGCGGCCGAAGCCGTTGATGCCGATTCTGATGGTCATGGGAAAGGCCTCCTGAAGGGAATGTGAAGAAATCGGGTGAGGTGTTTCAGCAGCGCTTCATGGGCAATTCAGCGGCGCTTGAGCACCTGACGCACCACAGCGGCCACGTTGTCCGCCGTGAAGCCGAAGTGCTTGAACAGCACGCCCGCCGGCGCGCTTTCGCCGTAGGTATCGATGCCCACCACGGCCGCGCAGCCGTACTTCCACCAGCCGTCGGTCACACCGGCTTCCACCGCAATGCGGGGCAGCTTGGGCGGCAGCACGCTGGTCTTGTAGGCCACCGCCTGACGATCGAACACCGTGGTGCTGGGCATGCTGACCACGCGCACGGCAATGCCGGATTGCGCCAGCTGCGCCTGCGCGTGCAGGGCGAGCTGCACCTCGCTGCCGGTGGCGATGATCACGGCCTGCGCCTTCTTCTTCAGGCCCACCTCGGCCGGCTCGGCCAGCACGTAGGCGCCCTTGCCGATCTCGTCCAGCCCGGCCTTGGGCAGGTAGGGCAGGTTCTGCCGGCTCAGCAGCAGCGCGGTGGGGCGCTCGGCATTGCCGATGGCCATGGTCCAGGCCACGGCGGTCTCGGCCGTGTCGGCCGGCCGCCAAACGTCCAGGTTCGGGATCAGGCGCAGGCTGGCGGCGTGCTCCACGCTCTGGTGCGTGGGGCCGTCCTCGCCCAGGCCGATGGAGTCGTGCGTGAAGACGTGGATGACGCGCTGCTTCATCAGCGCGGCCATGCGGATGGCGTTGCGGCTGTAGTCGCTGAAGGTCAGGAAGGTGCCGCCATAGGGGATGAAGCCGCCGTGCAGCGTCACGCCGTTCATGATGGCGGCCATGCCGAACTCGCGCACGCCGTAGTTGATGTGGCGCCCGCCGTTGGGCGTACCGTCCTTGGCAAAGCGCAGCGCCGGCGTGGACGAGGTGTTGGTCAGGTTGGAGCCGGTCAGGTCGGCCGAGCCGCCCAGCAGTTCGGGCAGGGCCTTGGTGAAAGCCTCCAGCGCGATCTGGCTGGCCTTGCGCGAGGCCACGGTCTCGGCCTTGGTGTGGGCGGCGATGACGGCGTCCACGGCGGTCTGGGCAAAGCCGGCGGGCAGCTGGCCGGCCATGCGGCGCTCGAACTCTGCCGCCAGCTCGGGGTGCGCGGCGCGGTAAGCGGCGAAGCGGGCGTTCCAGTCGGCCTCGCGTTGTGCGCCGGCGGCCTTGGCATCCCACTGGGCATAGACCTCGGCCGGCACCACGAAGGGTTCGTGCGCCCAGCCCATGGCCTCACGCGTCAGGCGGATCTCCTCGGCCCCCAGGGCCTCGCCGTGGGCCTTGGCCGTACCGCCGCGGTTGGGCGAGCCCTTGCCGATGGTGGTGCGGCAGATGATGAGGGTGGGCTTGGCGGCCGCCCTGCAGGCCGTGAGCGCTGCGTCCACAGCGTTGACGTCATGGCCGTCGACAGGCCCGATGACGTTCCAGCCACACGCCTTGAAGCGCTGCGCCGCGTTGTCCACGTACCAGGGCTGCACGGCGCCGTCGATGCTGATGCCGTTGTCGTCATACAGCGCCACCAGCTTGTTCAGCTGCCACGCACCGGCCAGGGCCACGGCCTCATGGCTGATGCCCTCCATCAGGCAGCCGTCGCCCAGGAAAGCGTAGGTGCGGTGGTCCACCACGGCGTGGCCGGGGCGGTTGAACTCGGTGGCCAGCAGCTTTTCGGCCAGCGCCATGCCCACGGCATTGGTGATGCCCTGGCCCAGCGGGCCGGTGGTGGTCTCCACGCCCGGGGTGATGCCCACCTCGGGGTGGCCGGGGGTCTTGCTGTGCAGCTGTCGGAAGCGCTTGAGCTCTTCCATCGGCAGGTCATACCCCGTCAGGTGCAGCAGGGCGTAGATCAGCATCGAGCCGTGGCCGTTGCTGAGCACGAAACGGTCGCGGTCGGCCCAGTGCGGGTTGCCGGGGTGGTGTTTCAGGTGCCGGCCCCACAGCGCCACAGCCATCTCCGCCATGCCCATGGGGGCGCCGGGATGGCCGGAGTTGGCCTGCTGGACGGCGTCCATCGCCAGGGCGCGGATGGCGTTGGCCATCGCGGAGGTGTCTTGTGAAGTCATGAGCGGGGAAGGCAAGAGGGGTCAAGGGCAGGGAGAGTCACCCGCACCCGCTGGCCGCAGAAGCGGACGCCGGGCGGACTTCGGCGCAGACACCGAAACTCCCTGAAAAGCACCCAAAGTTTATCTGCCGACCCTGACGCAACCCTGCACGGCCCAGCCGCCTTCAGCCCCCGGCGGATCCCGGCAGGCTCCGAGACGGGCCCCTACACTCGCCGGCCATGATCCGCCACGCCCTGATCCTGGCTGCCGGTCGGGGCGAGCGGATGCGCCCGCTCACCGACCACACCCCCAAGCCCCTGTTGCGCGTGCGCGGCCAGCGGCTGATCGAGTGGCACCTGCAGGCCCTGGCGGCCGCCGGGGTGCGCGAGGTGGTGGTCAACACCGCCTGGCTGGAAGAGCAGTTCGAACCCGCGCTGGGCGACGGCGCGCGCTGGGGGGTGCGGCTGCACTGGTCCCGCGAGGGCCGCGACCATGGCGGCGCGCTGGAGACCGCGGGCGGCATCGCCAAGGCGCTGCCACTGCTGGGCGAGGCCTTCTGGGTGGTCTCGGGCGATGTTTTTCTGCCCGGCTTCAACTTCGACCCCACGCCGGCCCAAGCGGTGATCGACGGTGCGCACCTCGCTCACCTGTGGATGGTGCCCAACGCGCCCCACCACCCGCGCGGCGACTTCAACCTGCGCGAAGACGGTCTGCTGGGCAGCGACGCCGACGGCCCACGCCTGACCTGGGCCAGCGTGGGCTTGTTCCACCACGCGATGTTCGAGCACGTGCCGGTGGGGCAGCGCCTGCCGCTGCGCCCGCTGCTGGAATCCGCGATCGCGCAGCGCCGCCTGGGCGGCAGCCGCTGGGGTGGCGCCTGGACCGATGTGGGAACGACCGAACGATTGGCCAGCTTGCAAGCAGGCTGAACGCTCAGGAAGACAACAGGCCGGTCCAAGAATCTCCGTTGCCCTCGCACGGGCAGAGGACGGACGAGATTACGCCACTGCGCCGATCAGTCGGCCAGCCCCGCTGTGATCTCGTCGATGCGCGCCAGCAACTCGGGGGTGAGGCGCGTGCAAGCGTCCAGCGCACCCAGGTTGGAGCGCAACTGGTCGACGCTCGAGGCGCCCGTGATGACGCTGCTCACGCGCGGGTTGCGCGCCGCCCAGCCGATGGCCAGCTGGGCCGTGGTGACGCCCATCTCAGCGGCCACCTCCGACAGCCGGGCCACCGCCGCGTTGCGCGCCGGGTGCGTCAGGCCCTCGCGCAAGAAGGTGTAGTTCTCCACCGTGGCGCGGCTGCCCGGGGGCACGCCGTCGCGGTACTTGCCGGTCAGCAACCCGGAAGCCAGCGGGCTCCAGGTGGTCAGGCCCAGGCCGATGTCGTCGTACAAGCGCGCGTACTCCTGTTCCACCCGCTTGCGGTGGAACAGGTGGTACTGGGGCTGCTCCACCACCGGCTTGTGCAGGTGGTGGCGCTCGGCGATCTCCCAGGCAGCGCGGATGTCGCCCGCGCTCCACTCGCTCGTGCCCCAGTACAGCGCCTTGCCCTGCCGGATCATGTCGCTCATGGCCCACACCGTCTCCTCGATGGGCGTGTGCGGGTCGGGGCGGTGGCAGTAGACCAGGTCCACATGCTCCAGGCCGAAGCGCTTGAGCGAGCCGTCGATGGCCTGCATCAGGTACTTGCGGTTGAGCGTGTCGCGGCGGTTGACGGCTTCGCCGGCGCGGTCCAGCCCCCAGAAGAACTTGGTGGAGACCACGTAGTTCAAACGCGGCCAACCCAGGCGCTTGAGGGCCTGGCCCATGATCTCCTCGCTGCGCCCGCCGGCGTAGCCCTCGGCGTTGTCGAAGAAGTTGATGCCGCCGTCAAACGCTGCGGCCATCATCTCCACGGCCGAGTCGGCTCCCACCTGGTTGTGATACGTGACCCAGGAACCCAGGGACAGCGCGCTGACGCGCAGGCCGGCACGGCCCAGACGGCGGTATTGCATGTTCGGTGGCTGCAGAAGTTGATGTACCAGACCAGCGTAGCGCATCGCCGGCCGCGCTGCGCGGCCTCGGTTATCGTCCGGCCTGCATGAACCCGACGCCTGAACTGCGCATTGCCGTCATCGGCGCCGGCCCTGTGGGGCTGGCGCTGGGCCTGCACGCCGCGCGCACGCTGCCCCGGGCGCGCATTGCGCTGTTCGACGCGCGACCCGTGGACCGGGATGTCTCGGCCGACCCTCGCACCCTGGCCCTGGCGCTGGGCAGCGTGCAGTTGCTGCAGCGCCTGCAGTGCTGGCCCGCCGCGCAGGCCACGCCCATCGAGGCGGTGCATGTGTCGCAGGTGGCGCCTTCCGTGGACGGCGGTGAGGTAAGGCTGCAGGCCCGCGACCTGAAGGTGCCCCTGCTGGGCGCCGTGATCGCCTACGGGCCGCTGGTCAGCGCCTTGCAGGCCGCGTGGTGCGCCCAGGAGGCCGCCTCAAGGGGGCGCTTGCAGTCACGCTTCGGCACGGCCGTCAGCGGCCTCAAGTCCTGGGGCTCTGAGGGCTCGCCGGCCCAAGGCGTGGAAGTCGATGCCGGCATTGCCGAGACTTTTGACCTCGCCGTGGTCGCCGAAGGCGGCGTGTTTGCCGACCAGGCGCGCAAGGCCCTGTCACATGACTACCGCCAGACGGCCTGGGTGGGCACCGCCACACTGGAAGGCGGCCAGGCAGGCACCGCCTTCGAGCGCTTCACGCGCCGGGGCCCGGTGGCCTTGCTGCCGCTGGGCTCTGAAAGTGCAGGCCGGCTGCGCGCGGCGCTGGTGTGGTGCACCTGCACCGATGACGACCCGGTGGAGCCACTGGATGAACTCCAGCGCATCGCCGTGCTCAACACCTTGCTGCCCGCCCCGGCCGGTCGCGTGGTGGCGCTCAGCCCGCTCAAACGCTTCGCCCTCGGGCTGAACGCCGAACGCAGCCTGGTGTCGGGGCGCCTGGTGCGCATCGGCAATGCCGCGCAGACCCTGCACCCCGTGGCCGGCCAAGGGCTGAACCTGGGGTTGCGCGATGCCTTCTCCCTGGTGCAGGCGCTGCGCTTCGAGCCTGACGTGGACCGCGCCCTGCGGCAGGTGGAATGGCAACGCGCGCCCGACCGCTGGAGCACCATCGCCACCACCGACTTCCTGGCCCGCAGCTTCACCTGGCGCTGGCCCGGCGTGGCGGCGGCACGCGGCCTGGGCCTGGGCCTGCTGCAGGCCATCCCGCCGCTGCAACGCGTGCTGGCGCGACAGATGATGTTCGGGCGGCGCTGAGGTATTCGCCGAGGTAAGGGCTGATGGATTGACGCTGATTGATTCAGCACCGGACGGGTACAATTCAGACCTGTCAGGTCAGTCTTATCCGGTCCGAAGGGTTCGTCATGCAAAGTTGGCAAATGCAAACGGCCAAGGCGCGGTTTTCCGAACTGGTCAAGCACGCGGCGCAAGAGGGGCCACAGGAGATCACGCTGCACGGGCAGTCCGTGGCGGTGGTGGTGTCTCGCAAGTTGTTTGATCAACTCTCGGGCAATGAACAGTCCTTGGTGGATTTCATGCGCGCCTCTCCGCTGGCGGGGCGCGAGGACGTCGATCTGGAGCGTGACCGCGGCCCGGGCAGTCTGCCGCGAGAGCTCAGGTTTTGAGCTACCTGATCGACACCAACGTCCTGTCCGAACTGCGGCGCCGGGAGCCGAACGCGCAGGTCGTCACCTGGATGCAGGCACGCCCGCGCCAATCGCTGTACTTGTCGGTCCTGAGCCTGGGCGAGATTCGCAAAGGCATCGAAGGCGTGGCCGACCCGGCCTTCCGCCAGGCCTTGACCGACTGGCTCGAGGTGGAGTTGCGCCACTACTTTGTGGGCCGCCTGCTGGACATCGATGAGGCGGTAGCCGACCGCTGGGGCTGTGTGCAAGCCACTTCCGGTCGAACCTTGCCGGTGATCGACGGCCTGCTTGCCGCCACCGCCCTGCAGCACGATCTGAGCCTGGTCACACGCAACACCCGAGACTTTGAAGGCCTGGGCGTGCGTCTGATCAACCCCTGGAACGCGTGACGCGCCGTGCGCCTGCAGGCCGCGGACGCTGCACCCGCCGGCGCGGCCTACCCCGCGTCAGAACGGCGCCGACCAGCGCGCTGAGAGCAAGCCGCTGCGTCCCGGCGCGGGCTCGAAGAAGCGTGAATTGCCCTCGTTGACGATGACGCTGCCGGCCACGCGGCGATCGGCCAGGTTGTCCACGCGCGCCAGCAGGTCCAGCCGCCCCGCGCCCAGGTTCAGGCGCCATTGCGCGCGCAGGGCCAGCAGGCCGAAACCACCAGCGAAGTCACTGTTGACATCGTTGACAGGCAAGCGCCCCTGGCCCTTCAACTCCAGGCCGATCTCGACCGCAGGGCGCGGCTGCCAGGCCACCTCCGCAAAGCCGGAGCGCGCCAGCGTGCCGGCGATGCGGTTGCCTACCGGCACGGGCAGGTCGGGGCTGAGGCACGGCAGGCTGCGGCAGACGAAGAAGCCGTCCACGTAGGTGGCCTCCAAGGCCGTGAGGGCGACCTGAGCGCGCCACTGCGGCGCGATGCGCCAGCGCACATCGACCTCGCCGCCCTGACGCTGCGTGCGTCCGACATTGCGGAAGGTCGAGCGCCCGCCCCGGTTGGTGGCAATGCCAATCTCGTCATCGGTACGCGCCTCGAACAGCGCGGCGTCGAGCGCCACCGCGCCCCCTGCCGGCCGCCACTTCACCCCAGCCTCCACCTGCCGGCTCGTCTGCGCCTTCAGCGCCGTGTTGAAGCCCGGCTGGCCGTCCGGCCGGTAGGCCAGTTCACCCAAGGTGGGCGACTCGAAGCCCCGGCCGGCACTCAGGTACAGCTGCAAGGCGGGAACAACGCGCCATTGCAATGCGGCCACCGGGTTGGTGTAGTCGTAGCTCAAGGCACCGGAGTCGTCTGCGTTCAAGCCCACGACGTAGCGGTCTTCGGAGCGGAACCGCACCCGGCCGTCGCGCAGCCCCAGCACCGCCGTCCAGGCCGGCGTCAGGTCGATCTCGCCTTGGGCGTACACATCGCGCGTGGAAGCGCGGTTGCGTTCGTCGCGGCGCAGCTTGCCGGTCACACCCAGCTGCTGCGCGGCACCGGTGCCAATGAAGTTCTCGTACCCGCGACGGTCCTCGTTGCTGTCGTCCATCGAGACGCCTGCGGTCAGGCGGATCTCGCGCTCTGCGGGCAGGGTCCAGCGCCAGTTCAGCCGGGCGTCGGCGCCCGAGTAGCTGCGGTCGAAATCGATCACGCCGCCGGGCTGGCGCTCGGTGAGCGCGGGGTTGGCGGCGTTGAACTGGGTGCTCACCGGGATGGCCTGCCACTGGGTGACCGAGCGGCGCCCCTGGTAGAGGCTGAAGTGGCCCTCGGTCAGAGCGCCCTGGCCATCGAAGCGGTGGCGCCAGCTCAGGCCGGCCTGGTCCTGGCGCGTGAGCTTGCGGGTATTGAACCGATCGGCCTGGCCAGGGGCCGTCTGCGGCAGGGCCTGCGGGGTGGTCTGGTCCGGGTCCTGCTGGAACTGCGCACGGGTCAGGCCCAGCGGG
>Ga0315907_10000170_pt1 | contig 96490 bp, 88 predicted proteins | sample LakEriMetagenome_3_FD_203525 | JGI IMG/M metagenome (GOLD analysis project Ga0315907, IMG submission 203525) | Freshwater fungal communities from buoy surface, Lake Erie, Ohio, United States - Buoy 12 MA123 | ecosystem: Environmental > Aquatic > Freshwater > Lake > Lake biofilm | place: USA...
GCACCGCCTGGCTGGTGGGCGCCTCCACCGGCATCGGCCGCGCCACGGCAGCCCGCCTCCACGCGCTGGGCGCGCGGGTCATCGTCAGCGCGCGCAATGCCGCCTCGCTGGAAGCGTTCACGGTGGCACACCCCGGCAGCGAAGCCATCGCGCTGGACGCCACCGACCGCGAGGCGCTGCACGCCGCCGCCGCTGGCGTGGTGGCGCGGCACGACCGCATCGACCTGGTGGTGTACTGCGCCGGCACCTACGCACCCATGCGCGCCACGGAGTTCAACCTGGAGGTGGCGCTGCAGCACCAGCAGGTGAACTACGTCGGCGCGCTGTACCTGCTGGACGCGGTGTTGCCTCATCTGCTGGCGCAGGCCCGCACCGGCCAGGGCGGCCATCTGAGCCTGGTGTCCAGCGTGGCAGGCTACCGGGGGCTGCCCAAGTCCCTGGCCTACGGGCCCACCAAGGCCGCGCTGATCCACCTGGCACAGACCCTGTACCTGGACCTGCACCCGCTGGGCCTGGGGGTGTCGGTGGTGAACCCGGGGTTCGTGCAGACGCCGCTGACCGCGCAGAACGAGTTCCACATGCCCGCGCTCATCACCCCGGAGCAGGCCGCCGATGAAATGCTGCGCGGCTGGCGGCGCGGCGAGTTCGAGATCCACTTCCCCAAGCGCTTTACGCGCGTGCTCAAGGTCCTGGGCCTGCTGCCGGACAGCCCGTATTTCGCCGCCGTGCGGCGGGCCACGGGCTTGTGAGCACCACTCACCCATCTGCCTGCACAGCGGCCTCTTTTCCGGAAGCGACATGGTCATCACCGACGACCCCCGCACCGCACGCGTCATCGCACTCTTCGAGGAGCTGACGCCCGCCGACCTGCTGCGCCTGGGCGAGTTCTACGCGCCCGACGCGCGCTTCAAGGACCCGTTCAACGAGGTGCAGGGACTGCCGGGCATCCAGGCGGTGTTCGAGCACATGTACGCCTCCCTGCACGAGCCCCGCTTCGTCGTGCACGAGGCCATCGTGCAAGGCGGGCAGTGCTTCCTCGTATGGGACTTCCTGTTCCGCTTCAAGCGTTTCTCGTCCGAACCGCAATGTGTGCGGGGGGGGTCCCATCTGCAGTTTGGCGCCGACGGCCGCATCACGCAGCACCGTGACTACTGGGACGCCGCCGAGGAGTTGTACGAGAAGCTGCCGGGCGTGGGGGCACTGATGCGCTGGCTCAAGCGCCGGGCCAACAACTGAGCGTCCTTCTCAGCGCTGGCCCTCGGTCAGCGCGTCGACCTGGAAGGTGCCGGTCTTGTCCACCAGCCAGATCTCGCGCCACACCGCCGTGCCGCCCGCCATGCGCACGGGCGGCGGAAACGGAGCCGCTCGGCGGATGAGCGAGACCACCCAGGGCGTGACCTCCTTGGCCGCTGCCGGCGGCCGCACCACCCGGACAGCGATCACCTGACCCTCGGCGTCGACGTCTGCCTCGGTGATCATCACCGCGTACATCATGGGGGGCATCTTGCCCTTGTGGATGCGGCTGGGAAACGCTGCATAGACATGTCGTGCTGCGTCCAGCCGGTAGCCGGGGCCGTCCTCGGCCTCGGAAGACACTGGCGCCTGGTTGAGCGCCGGCACGGGCACCTGGGCAAACTGCGCCTGAGCAGCCGAAACCACCCCTGCCAGTGCAAAAGCGCTCAGCCGCGCCTTCCAGCCATCACCACCCACCATGCATCGAGTTCCTCATGCCGAGCCACCCAAGCCAAGCCTCAGGCCCCTTGGCCTGCGGTGCCCCTGTCCGGGGTCGGGCACAAGGTTAATCGAAGAGCGGGCAGCGGCCTACCAGGGTTGTCCCAGCCCCGGTCAGCGCCGGGGGCCTGCAACCTGCCGCCTCAGCGCAGCCAACCCTTGCGCCTGAAGTACAGGAAGGGCGCGGCCACCGAGGCAGCCATGAGTGCGAGCGCGAAGGGGTAGCCCCAGGGCTGGTCCAGCTCGGGCATGAACTTGAAGTTCATGCCGTAGATGCTGGCGATCAGCGTGGGCGGCAGCAGCGCCACGCTGGCCACCGAGAAGATCTTGATGATCTTGTTCTGGTTGATGTTGATGAAACCGACCGTGGCGTCCATCAGGAAGTTGATCTTGTCGAACAGGAAGGCGGTGTGCGAGTCCAGCGAGTCGATGTCGCGCAGGATCTGCCGTGCCTCTTCGAATTGCTCGGCGTTGAGCATACGGCTGCGCATCATGAAGCTCAGCGCGCGGCGCGTGTCCATGACGTTGCGGCGGATGCGGCCGTTCAGGTCTTCTTCCTTGGCGATGGCGGCCAGCGCCTCGCCTGCGATGGTGTCGTTGACGTCTTCCTTCAGCACCCGGGCGCTCACGCGCTCCAGGTGGTCGTAGATGCCCTCCAGAGCGTCGGCCGAATACTCGGCGTCGGCGTCGTAGAGCTTCAGCAGCACGTCCTTCGCATCCTCGATCAGGGCCGGGATGCGCCGCGCGCGCAGCCGCAACAGGCGGAACACCGGCAGGTCCTCGTCGTGCACCGAAAACAGCACGCCCTCTCGCAGGATGAAGGCCACGCGCACGTTGCGCGAGGGCTTGCCGTCCGGGCCGTCCTCGCTGTCGATGAGGAAGTCGGAGCGGATGTGCAGCTCGCCGTTGTCCTCTTCGTAGAAGCGCGCCGACTCCTCCAGATCGTCATCGACCGCGTCATCGGGGATGGCCAGGCCGAAGCGCTGGTTGACCCAGGACTTCTCGTCGCGGCTGGGGGACTCGAGATCCACCCACACCGGTTGCAGGCCGGACAGGGCGTCCTGGCTGTCGATATCGTGCTGGGTGAGCCGGCCGTTGGCCAGCGTGAAGACGTTGAGCATCGCGTTCTCCGTCGCCGGCGCGGGGGCCAGCGGCGCGGGGTTCAAGGGGTGGGTACCGCCTCGCCCCGGATGGGCCGCCGGTTCAGGCCGGGCGGGCCGCGATGCCGAAGCGGACGGTCACCGAGGGTGACTCTGGTCCAAGGAACGTCTCCGAAATGAGAGCACGCAATTATGAACCTCCGAGCCGCCTCAGCCCCTGGGCAACGCCACGGGATACAGGTGGTGACGGGTGCACGGCCCAAGCCACGCGACAACTCCTTGCATGTGGATTTCGAAGAACCGCAGGTCCGGAACCCTGCGCATGGGCATCCCGCCGGCACCGTCGGCACGGTAGACCTGGACCGCTTCGACCAAGACCGCCGCGTTGCTGCTGAGCCTGTTCTGGCTGCTGCCGGCCAACCGTCCCTTTCTCAGCGCCGCGCTGAAGGGCCGCGAATGGGCGGACACCGGCGGCAGTGCTGATCTTGGACACCGCGTTTGCCAGCCACTTCATGGACCGGTTCGGCGTCTACCTCGACCCGACCATGCTGCGCAACGTGCTGCACACTGATGCCGAGGAGGCCGCCCACGCACGCCCACGTGTTCCACACGGTGCTGGGCCTGGTGGACGTGCGTACCGCAGTGCACGAGAAGACCTGGGACCTGAGTGCAGAGTGCATCAAGCCATGACCTCCCGGAAGGTGCATCCTCTGCAGACAGCGCCCCATGGACGCCGTGACGCCCTGGTCGTCGGGCTCGGCCTGCTTGCCGGGATCTGCTGGACGGCGTGCGCGTTGCTGAACGCGCTGTTCAGCCGCCCGCAGGCCGCGCCAGTTCCTGCCGCATGGCCTCGATGACGGCCCGGTAGTCGGGTTGGCCGAAGATGGCGCTGCCGGCCACGAAGGTGTCGGCACCGGCGTCGGCCACGCGGCGGATGTTGTCCACCTTGATGCCGCCATCGACTTCCAGGCGGATGTCGCGGCCCGTGGCGTCGACCAGCTTGCGCACGCGCTCGATCTTGCGCAAGGCGCCCTCGATGAAGCTCTGCCCGCCAAACCCCGGGTTCACGCTCATGATGAGCACCAGGTCCAGCTGGTCGATCGTCCACTCCAGCACGTCCAGCGAGGCCGCGGGGTTGAACACCAAGCCGGTCTTGCACCCCTCGGTGCGAATGAGTTGTAGTGTGCGGTCCACATGCGCGCTGGCCTCCGGGTGAAAACTCACCAGATCGGCACCGGACTTCGCAAAGGCCTGGGCGAGCGCATCCACCGGCTGCACCATGAGGTGCACGTCGATCGGCGCTGGCGTGCCGTCAGGCTTGACCGCATGCCGGCGCAGGGCTTGGCACACCATGGGGCCGAAGGTGAGGTTAGGCACGTAATGGTTGTCCATCACGTCGAAGTGGATCCAGTCCGCACCTGCGGCCAGCACATTGCGCACCTCCTCGCCCAGACGGGCGAAGTCAGCCGAGAGGATGGACGGGGCGATGCGGTAAGGGGTCATGCGGACGATCTTAAACTCGACACATGTCCAGACCCGAGTTCAGCTCCAGCGTGCGCGTGCAGTACCTGCCGGACCGCTCCAACCCGCCCGAGGGGCCGTTCGCCTTCGCCTACACGGTCACCATCCGCAACACGGGGGATTGCACCGCCCAGCTGGTGGCACGGCAGTGGCTGGTGACCGATGCCCATGGCCGCACCCAGGAAGTGCGGGGCCTGGCCGTGGTGGGTCACCAGCCGGTGCTCAAGCCGGGCGAGGTGTTCGAGTACAACAGCTGGACCCAGGTGGCCACGCCGCACGGCAGCATGAAGGGCACCTTCTTCTGCATGACGGAGGACGCACGGCCTTTTGAGGCAACGGTGGCGGCATTCGACCTGGTGTCGCCGGGGTCCTTGCACTGATCAGCGGGGGTCAGGCCCTCGGTGTGCGATTCAGCCGGGGTCCCGGTCCCGGCGGTCTGGCTCGCCGCGCTTGCGCCCGGAGAACATGGTCCACCAGACCAGGAAGATCAGCAAGGCCAGCGCGCCCAGGGCTTCCAGGATCAACAGCCACATGGGCGGGTTTCCTTGAGTTGGTGATGAATCAAGCGCCCGGATCTTACGCAGCACCAGTACCCGCACGACGACCGTGGAGGGCCTTTGCATGCTCGCAGGGCTGCGCCTCGTGGCCCGGCCGGCCCCTTGACTCAGCGGCGTACCCCTCTGTGCCAGGGACAATGCAGGCATGCCCGCAATCCGCCCCGCCACACCTGACGACGCTGCCAGCCTGCTGGAGATCTACCGTCCCTACGTCGAAGGCACGGCCGTGTCCTTCGAGACCGAGACGCCCTCGGTGCAGGCTTTTGCGGACCGCATCGACAAGGCGCTGAACGGCTGGGCCTGGCTGGTGGCGGAGGAAGACGGCCAGTGCGTGGGTTACGCCTATGGCGGCCCGCACCGCGAGCGCGCGGCCTACCGCTGGTCCACCGAGACTTCGGCCTACATCCGGGCGGGCTGGCAAGGAAAGGGGCTGGGGAAGATGCTCTACCAGGCCCTGTTCGAGCGCCTGGCCGAACGCGGCTACTGCAACGCGCTGGCCGTGGTGGTGTTACCGAACCCGGCCAGCCTGGCCTTGCACCGCTCGGTGGGGTTCGAGGACGTAGGGGTCTTCAAGCGAGGGGGACACAAGTTCGACACCTGGCATGACGTGATGTGGCTGCAGCGCGTGCTCAGAGCATCCCCGCCCGACGAAGACAGGGGCACCGCGCCAGGAACGCCATGGCGGGTTTGAGCCCGCTTGAAGCCGCGCTGTCGGCGCGAGCCGGCCCCGGACCGACCGAGAGGTCGTCTGTTGCGGCGCAGGCCAACCGACGGCGGGTGCTGGGCCTGGCGGCCAGCGGACTGGCCGCCCCTTGGTGGGTGGGCTGCGCCAGCCCGTTGTCAACCGCTCAGGCAGGCGCCACTGCGGCCGCCGCACCCACGATGGCAGCCCCTTCACCAGAGCCCACAGCGCCCGCTGTCCCGGAGGCGGTGGCCGCCCCTGCGGCACCCACAGGCGGGAGCACGGACACCCCTCCCCCCCTCGCCCGCGAGTTCCGCGCCGCCTGGGTGGCCACCGTCGCGCACATCGACTGGCCCAGCCGGCGCGGCCTCTCCAGCGCACAACAGCGTGCCGAGATGCTGGACCTGCTGGACAAGGCCCAGGCCATCGGCCTGAACGCCATCGTGCTGCAGGTGCGCCCCGCCGCCGATGCGATCTACCCTTCGGCGCTTGAGCCCTGGTCGGAGTTCCTCACCGGCGCCAGCGGCCGCGCACCCGACACCCCCTGGGACCCGCTGGCCGAGTGGGTGGAGCAGGCCCACCGGCGGGGGCTGGAGCTGCACGCCTGGTTCAACCCCTACCGTGCGCGCCACAGCTCAGCCACCACGCCTGTGGCGGCGAACCATCTGGCGCACACCGACCCCGGCATCGTCAGACGCTACGGCGAGCTGCTGTGGATGGACCCCGGCGAGCCCCGCGCTGCACAGCGCATGGTGGACGTGGTGCTGGACGTGGTGCAGCGCTACGACATCGACGGCGTGCACATCGACGACTACTTCTACCCCTACCCCCTGAAGGACGCGCAGGGGCGGGACATCCCCTTCCCCGACGAGCCTTCCTGGCAGCGCGCCGGCGCCCCCGCCCACCGGGCCGCCTGGCGCCGCGCCCAGGTAGACCAGCTGATCGAACGCCTGCACGCGGCGATCCACGTGGCCAAGCCCTGGGTCCGCTTTGGCATCAGCCCCTTCGGCCTGCCCCGGCCCGACCGCCGACCACCCGGCATCACCGGCTTCAGCCAGTACGACCAGTTGCACGCCGACGTGGAGCGCTGGCTCAGCGAAGGCTGGCTGGACTACCTGGCGCCGCAGCTGTACTGGCCCATCGCCCAGCCGGCACAGTCTTTCCCCGTGCTGCTGGACGCCTGGCTGCGCGACAACCCCCGGGGGCGCCACATCTGGGCAGGCCTGTTCACCAGCCGCATCGGCGACAGGCAACGACCCTACACCACGCAGGAAGTGTTGGACCAGATCGCACTCGTGCGCGAGCGCAGCGCCGCCCAACCCCTGGCGGCCGGTCACCTGCACTTCAGCATGGCCGCCCTGGCCGCCAACCGCGAGCGCATCGCCGACCGCCTGCGCGAGGGACCGTACGCTCAACCCGCCCTGCCGCCGGCCACACCCTGGCTGGCGGAGCCGCCGCCTGCGGCGCCCGAGGTGACGGTCACGCCGCAGCAGCCGCCTGGGGCCGCGCGCGTGGATTGGCGCGCACCGGCGGGCGGCCCGCCGTGGAGGTGGGTGGTGCTGCAGGTGAGGCGCCAGGGGAGGTGGGAGGTGCTGCATCTGCCCAGGCCCGGCGTCGACCACCATATGCTCGACCCTGGGGCCGAGCGGGCGGTGCTGCAGGCCGTGGGAAGAACCGGCATGCCCGGTGCGGCGACGACCCTCGTGCAGCGCAGCGGCACCTGGAGCCTTGCGGCGTGACGTTCACCGAGAGCCCCTCAACAAGAGACAGGCCATGAAGTTTCTCTTCGTCCACCAGAACTTTCCGGGACAGTTCCTGCATCTGGCGCCTGCCCTGGCTGCACGCGGCCACGAGGTCGTGGGTCTGGGGGTGAATCCCCTGAAGGCGCCCCTGCCCGGGGTTCGGCACATCACCCATCGACCGAGCGACCCGGGACCAGGCCCTCGGGACGCCGACAGCTTTTCCCAGGAATGGGCCGCCAAGCGGGCGCGAGCCCAATCCGCGGCCCAGGCGATGACAAACCTGAAGGCCGAAGGATTCCATCCCGATGTCGTCTTCGGACACCCCGGCTGGGGCGAGATGCTGCACGCGAGGGACGTGTTTCCCAAGAGCCGGAATCTGGTGTTCGCGGAGTACTACTACGGCGCCGACGACGGGGACTCGTTCTTCGACCCCGAGTTTCGGCGTGGCCCCGTCGACCTGCCCAGCCTGCAACGCCTGCGACTGAAGAACACGCACCTGCTGCACGCCCTGGCCGACTGCGATGCCGCTGTGTCGCCCACGGTCTTTCAGAAGAGCCAGCACCCCTCCATCTTCCACGACCGCATCCGCGTGATCCACGACGGGATCGACACCGACCGTTTCGCACCCGATCCCGGCGCCAGCATCAAGCTCCAGCAGGCGCAGGTGGAGCTCAAGCATGGCGACGAGGTGGTCACCTTCGTGGCCCGGCAGCTGGAGCCCTACCGCGGATACCACATCTTCATGCGCAGCCTGGCCCGTCTGCAGCGCCTGCGCCCGAAGGCACGCGTGGTGATCGTGGGCGGAGACGGCACGGCCTACGGTGCATCGCCGCCCGCAGGCTCCACGTGGAAGAACATCTTCCTGAACGAGGTGAAGGGCGAGCTGGACATGAGCAGGGTGCACTTCGTGGGGCAGGTGCCCCACCCTCTGCTGCAGCGCCTGATGCAGGTGTCCGCGGTCCACGCCTACCTGACCTACCCCTTCGTGCTGTCCTGGTCGATGCTGGAGGCCATGAGCCAGGGGGCGCTGATGGTGGCTTCGAGCACAGGGCCGGTCCAGGAGGTCATCGAGCACGGCCGGAACGGGCTGCTGGTGGACTTCTTCGACCACCAGGCCCTGGCAGACACCATGGCCGAGGCCCTGACGCGCCAGCAGGAGCTGCAGCCGCTTCGACAGGCCGCCCGGCAGACCGTGGCGGACCGCTACGACCTGCGTCGCGTGTGCCTGCCGGACATGTTGAAGTTCGTCGAGCAGGCCGCGGGTTAGGACACGGCACGGTCCACCGTGCCGTGTCCCCCCGCGTCAAGCCAGCCTGCGCGAGCTGGGCCTTGCAAAGTAGAACCACTCGTGCCCGGGCTCGGCACGCACGTTGGGGAACACGATGCGGCCGTCCGCCGGGGCCGTGACGGGCGTGCCGTCGTGGCGCAGGCCGATCACGTCTCCAGCCTTCAGGGCGTCAAAGCTCGTCCACTCCTTGACGAAGCGGTCCTGCGGATGCAGGCGGTCGGTCACCTCCTCCAGACGCAGCACTTCATGGTCCTGCGCCGGGGCGTCAGGCGTCCAGTCCACCAGGCCCAGCAGGGCCAGGGTCTGGCGGATGGCCTGCAGGCCCACGTCCGGCGCCTTCGGGTCGTCATGCCGGCCGCACTCCAGCGTCACGCCCCAGCCGCCGCGTGAGCGCATGTACTCCGTGGTGCCCACGCCGTAGTTGGCGTCGGTGTCCAGGCTCTGCCCGGCACTGCGGGCCCGCGCTCGACGCCGCGCCACGCCGGCCTCGTAGGTGCGCAGCCAGCCCTCGACGATGCGCTTGGGGCCCAGGTGGCGGGCCAGGCGGGCCTCGTCGGCTGCGTGGGCGAAAGGTTCCAGATCGTCGGTGTTGTCCTCCGGGCCGAAGAGCGTGAAGGCCTCGCCCAGGCCGTTGAAGGAGTGCAGGTCCAGCAGCACGTCGTGTGCATCCAGCAGCGGGCACAGCACGTTGCCGACGCGGTCTTCGAAGTCCTGCGGCACGGCGGTAGGGCGCAGGTTGCGGTTGAGGTTGCGCTCGCCCGTGCGCTGGCCGCGTGCATGCGCCAGCGGGTTGGTCACGGGCACGAAGGTGACGACGCCGCGCTCGATGCGCCAACGGCCCGCGTCCAGCTCGGCCAGCGCCCGGCCGATGGCCAACGGCCCGGCCACCTCGTTGCCGTGCACGGCGCCCAGCACGATCAAGCGCGGCCCAGGTCGCAGGCCGTGGAACTGGTGCATGCGCAGGCTGCTCGGACGTTGTGGCGCGCCGGACGCAGCCGTCGCAAAAGTAGCGGTATCGGGCATGTCGGGGTCTCTTGAGGAATCGAGGGTCTTCTTCGGAGGAGGGCTGCGGAGGTGTCTCCCAGGGGCTCAATGCACGACCAGCCGGTTGCGCCCCTGGGTCTTGGCCTCACGCAAGGCGTCACGGGCCCGGGACAGGGCCTGATCGATGGACTCGCCGGCGTGGTGCTCGGTCATGCCGGCAGACACCGTCACACGCACGGGCTCACCCGACGCAGACGGCACCTGCATCGCCGCCACGCGTTCGCGCAGCCGCTCCACGGCCAGGCGGCCCAGCGGGCCACGGGTGTCGCACAGCAGCAGCACGAAGGTCCCACCACCAAAGCGGCCCAGGCGGTCAACGATGCGCACCGAGGACTGCGCCTCCTGGGCAAAGACGCGCAGCACCTGGTCGCCCGTGGCAATGCCGTGACGGCGGTTGACATCCCGGAAGCTGTCCAGGTCCAGCACGGCGATGCAGAAAGCCTGGCCCGAACGGACGCTGCGCTGCAACTCGCGCTCCAGCACCTCCAGCAGATGGCGCCGGTTGAGCAGGCCGGTCAATGTGTCGCAGGTCGCCAGTTCCTCGATGCGCACCAGGGCCTGCTTGAGTTCCAGCCGCTGCGCGCGCATGCGGTGGCGCATCAGGGAAATGCGTGCGGCCAGCATCGAGGCCGCCGGCAACATGGTGGCCACCATGATGAAGTGGCCCAGTTCCACCAATGGCGGATACACCCGCGGCAGGCGCCAGGCCATGAAGGCCATGGCCAGCCCGAACACCACGACGGCGTAGAGGCTGGCCCAGGCCATCTGGCGCGGCTTGGCCGCAAACAGGCCGAACATGAAGATCACCATCACGATGGGGAACACCGCGCCGCGTGCTGGGCCGAGCATGGCGTAGGCCCAGGCCGCCATGGTGAGGGCGTACAGCATCTGGGCCACCGTCAGCGAGGGATCGGCCCAGCGGCGTGACCACCCCGTGCGCACCATCAGAAAGGCCACGGCCAATCCCGCCAGCGACACCACCGTCCAGGCCCGCACCGACGGCACCGTGGCGATGCCGATGGCCACAAAGTAGTGCACCGCCGCCACGGCCGCGCCCATCACCACCATCGCGCGGCCAGACTGCGCAAGCCGGCCCCGCTGGGCGGGGTCGGTGGTCAGCAGCCAATCTGCAAGGCCTTGGAGGTTCATGGGCAACGCAGCGGGCCGCACCGGCCAGATTTCGCAACCCGCGAGCGTAACCCGCCCAGAACCGGCGCCGTGGCAAGGCCGCCACACAGGCATCGCCCCACTTCACCCCGCCCCCGTTGGCCATGCCTGCCGGCTTCAGTGGCTTCAGCGCCTGGGTCCGGGCGAATGCAGATGGTTCAGGGGCAAGACCCCACCGGCCTTGACTTCGCCGAGCGAAAAGCTGGTGTGCATGTCCTTGACATTGGGCAGCTTGAACAGCGTCTCCATCGCCCAGCGCGAGTAGGCGTCCAGATCCGTGGCCACGACGTGCAGCTCGAAAGTGCCCGCGCCGCTGATGTAGTGGCAGGCCACCACTTCGGGCAGGCTGCGGATGCGGTCCTCCAGCTCTTGGGTGGCCACAGCGTTGTTGCGCTCAGCGTCCACCCGTACGAAGGCCAGCACCCCCAGCCCCACCTTGCGGCGGTCGATCTCGGCGCGGTAGCCGGTGATGTAGCCCTGCTCCTCCAGCCGCCGGACGCGGCGCCATGTCGGCGCCGGCGACAGGCCGATGCGCTGGGCCAGTTCGGCATTGGACAGGCGCGCATCGGCCTGGAGTTCACGCAACAACGCCAGGTCGTAGCGGTCCAGCATGGCGGGTGGGGCCTGCTCGACTGGCTCTGTGACGGGACCCTGGGTTTTCCCTGATTTTCGTATTCCTGGCGTCATCGTTTCTTAATGCGGATGAAAGATGTCTGATTGTTGCGCTCACGGCCCGGTTTCGGGCACGAGAAAGAAAGCACTTCATGCAAGCGAACCTCTAAACTGAGCCCATCGGGGGGTGAGAAACCCGCCACCATGACGGCCCGGCGCACCCAAGCGCGCTTCGGCCCACCGCCCAGCCTCTGGAGGGACCATGAACGCACCGCTGCCCGAAGACGTCCGCAAAGCCCTGGAGAGCGTGACGCTCGACGACAAGTACGCGCTGGAACACGGCCGGGCCTTCATGAGCGGGGTTCAGGCGCTCGTGCGCCTGCCCATGCTGCAGCGCCAGCGCGACGCGCTGGCCGGGCTGAACACCGCCGGCTTCATCAGCGGCTACCGGGGCAGCCCGCTGGGTGGCTATGACCAAGCGCTGTGGCAGGCCAAGAAGCATCTGGCGGGCCAGCACATCGTCTTCCAACCCGGCGTGAACGAGGAGTTGGCTGCCACCGCCGTGTGGGGCACGCAGATGCTGGACCTGTTCCCGCAGTCGAAGAGGTTCGACGGCGTGTTCGGCATCTGGTACGGCAAGGGCCCGGGTGTGGACCGCTGCTCCGACGTGTTCAAGCACGCCAACATGGCCGGCACCTCGCGCCACGGCGGCGTGATCGCCGTGGCCGGTGACGACCACGTGGCCAAGAGCTCCACCGCCGCGCACCAGAGCGACCACATCTTCAAGGCCTGCGGGCTGCCGGTGTTCTTCCCCTCCGACGTGCAGGGCATCCTGGACATGGGCGTGCACGCCATCGCCATGAGCCGCTTTTCCGGCGTGTGGGCCGGCATGAAGACCATCCAGGAGGTGGTGGAGTCGTCCTCCAGCGTCACGGTGGACCCGGGGCGCGTGAAGATCGTGCTACCGGAAGATTTCGTCATGCCCGAGGGCGGCGTGCACATGCGCTGGCCCGACGGCGCGCTGGACCAGGAGGCGCGCCTGTTCGACTACAAGTGGTACGCGGCGCTGGCCTACATCCGCGCCAACCGGCTGAACCACAACGTGATCGAGGGGCGCAATGGAGGTCAGGGCGACCGCTTCGGCCTGATCGCCAGCGGCAAGGCCTACAACGACATGCGACAGGCGCTGGACGACCTGGGTCTGGACGACGACACCTGCCGTCAACTCGGCATCCGCGTGCACAAGGTCAACGTGGTGTGGCCGCTGGAGGCCACGGCCACGCGCGAGTTCGCCCGTGGCCTGCAGGAAATCCTGGTGGTGGAGGAAAAGCGCCAGGTCATCGAGTACCAGCTCAAGGAAGAGCTCTACAACTGGCGCGACGACGTGCGCCCCAACGTGCTGGGCAAGTTCGACGAGCCCGAGGGCGATCTGTCGGGCGGCGAATGGAGCCAGCCCAACCCCAGCAACCGCTGGCTGCTGCGCGCCAAGGCCGACCTGACGCCCGCGATCGTGGCCCAGGCCATTGCCAAGCGGCTGAAGAAGCTGGGCGTGCCGGCCGACATCGAGCAGCGCATGCATGCGCGGCTGGCCATCATCGAGGCCAAGGAGCGCTCGCTGGCGGCCATCGATGCGCGCAGCATCGACCGCCAGCCCTGGTTCTGCAGCGGCTGCCCGCACAACACCAGCACGCGCGTGCCCGAAGGCTCGCGCGCGGCCGCGGGCATCGGCTGCCACTTCATGGCGGTGTGGATGGGCCGCAGCACCGTCACCTTCAGCCAGATGGGCGGTGAGGGTGCCAGCTGGGTCGGCCAGGCACCCTTCAGCCAGGACCAGCACATCTTCGCCAACCTGGGCGACGGCACCTACTTCCACTCGGGCTTCCTGGCCGTGCGCCAGGCGATCGCCGCCAAGGTCAACATCACCTACAAGATCCTGTTCAACGACGCCGTGGCCATGACCGGCGGCCAGCCCATCGACGGCACGCTGCGGGTGCCCGAGATGACGCGCGAGCTCGACGCCGAAGGCGCCAAGCGCATCGTGGTCGTCACCGACGAGCCGCAGAAGTACGACGACGCCGAGATCAAGGCCCGCCTGGCGCCGGGCGTCACCGTGCGCCACCGTGACGAGCTCGACGCCGTGCAGCGCGAGCTGCGCGACATCGAGGGCTGCACCATCCTCATCTACGACCAAACCTGCGCCACCGAGAAGCGTCGCCGCCGCAAGCGCGGCACGATGGTGACGCCGGCCAAGACCGTGGTCATCAACGAGCTGGTGTGCGAGGGCTGCGGCGACTGCTCGGTGCAGAGCAACTGCCTGAGCGTGGAGCCGGTGGAAACCGAGTTCGGCCGCAAGCGCCGCATCAACCAGAACACCTGCAACAAGGACTTCTCCTGCCTCAAGGGCTTCTGCCCGAGCTTCGTCACGGTGGAGGGTGGCACGCTGAAGAAGCCGAAGAAGGAGCAGCGTGGCGATCTCGCCGCCCTGCCCGCCGTGCCCGAACCGGTGCTGCCGGTGGCCGAAAGCGCCTGGGGCATCGTGGTGGGCGGCGTGGGCGGCACAGGCGTCATCACCATCGGCCAGTTGCTGGGCATGGCCGCGCACCTCGACGGCAAGGCCGTGGTGACGCAGGACGCCGGCGGCCTGGCGCAAAAGGGCGGCGCCACCTGGAGCCATGTGCAGATCGCCAACCGGCCCGAGGCGTTGTTCACCAGCAAGGTGGACATGGCCAAGGCCGACCTCGTGATCGGCTGCGACCCCATCGTCACCGCCAGCAAGGCCACGCTGGCCGTGGCGCACGCCGGGCGCACTTATGTGGCGCTGAACAGCCACGGCACGCCCACGGCGGCCTTCGTGAACAACCCGAACTGGCAGTTCCCCGAGGCCAGCTGCGAAGCCGCCATCGCCGGCGCCGTGGGGCCTGAGGGCCTGGGCGCCTTCGACGCCGAGGAGGTGGCGGTGCAACTGCTGGGTGACTCGATCTACACCAACCCCTTGATGCTGGGCTACGCCTGGCAGAAGGGTCGCGTGCCATTGAGCCGCGCGGCGGTGCTGCGCGCCATGGAGCTCAACGGCGTGCAGGTGCCCAACAACCAGGCGGCCTTCGAATGGGGCCGGCGCTGCGCGCACGACCTGGCCGCCGTGCAGGCGCTGTTCGCCGCGCGTCAAGTGATCGAGATCGTGAAGAAGCCCTCGGTGGACGAGCTGGTCAAGCGCCGCGTGGAGTTCCTCACGGGCTACCAGGACGCGGGCTACGCCGAGCGTTACCGTCAGGCCGTGGAGCGCGTCCGCGCAGCCGAGGCGGCACTGGGCAAGGGCACGGCGCTTTCAGAGGCGGTGGCGCGCTACCTGTTCAAGCTGATGGCGATCAAGGACGAATACGAGGTGGCCCGCCTGCACACCGATCCGGCCTTCGCCCGCAAGATCGAGAGCATGTTCGAGGGCGACTTCAAGCTCGTGCACCACCTCGCACCGCCGGCCATTGCCAAGCGCAACGCCAAGGGCGAGCTCGTCAAGCAGCCCTTCGGGCCGTGGGTGCGCAAGGTCTTCCCGCTGCTGGCACGCATGAAGGGCCTGCGCGGCGGCGCACTGGACCTCTTCGGCAAGACCGAGGAGCGCCGCATGGAGCGGCAGTTGCTGGCTGACTACGAGGCCTGCATCGCCGAGCTGCTGAAGAACCTGAACGCCGACAAGCTGCCGCTGGCCGCCGAGATCGCCCGCATCCCCGAGGAGATCCGCGGCTACGGTCACGTGAAGGAGCGTCATGTGAAGGCCGCGCGGGCCAAGTGGGACGGGTTGATGGTCAAGTGGCGCGACGCCTGATTTTCATTCGTTTTCTATTCATCTGCTATTCTTCATGAACTGCAAGTCATTGATGAGAAGTCCTTTTCGGGCCATCGGCTTGTATTCATGGAATCCAACAACACTACCCTCGAATCCGCACTGAGACAGGCCCTCCTCGGCCTGGGTGTGGCCACGGCGGGGCAACTTCAAGCGGCCCTGGGTCGCAGTCAGCCCACCGTCTCGCGCCTGCTCAACGCCCAGGGCCCTGACCTGTTGGTGATGGGCCAGGGGCGCAGCACCCGTTATGCGCTGGCGGAACCCTTCTCTGGCATGCCCCCCCGCCTGCCGCTGCACTGGGTGCACCCCGACGGTCTTATCGAGGCGTGGGGCAGCGTGGCAGTGGCCACCGGCCAGCGCATCCACCTGGAAGCACCAGGCCTGGACCTGTTGACGCAAGGGGAGTTGCCCTGGCTGCTGGCGCCGCTGCGCGCGGAGGGCTTTCTCGGCCGGTTGCTGGCGCAGCGCCTGGCGTTGCAGGGGCTGGACCGGCAGCCTGAGCGGTGGTCGGTGGCACAGCAGTTGTTTGCGGCCTGCGCGCAGCCCGACGCACCCGGCGCGCTGGTGCTGGGCGAACCGCGCACCAGCGCCCTGCCGACGTGGCGCACCGAGGCAGACCTGGACGCCCTGGCTGCAGACGTTGCGGCCACGCTGCCTGCGGGCTCATCGGCGGGCGGCGAACAAGCCAAGTTCCTAGCCCGCCGCGCAGATGGCCAGGCCGTGCTGGCGAAGTTCTCCCCCCCGCGCGACACGCCTTTTGGCGAGCGCTGGCATGACCTGCTGCACGCCGAAGCCCTGGCCTTGCAGGTGTTGCACACGCACGGCGTGCCAGTGGCGCAAAGCACGGTGATCGAGACGACTGCGCGGACTTGCCTGGTGTCCGAGCGCTTCGACCGCCTGCCGCCGAGGGAAGCCCAACGCTTCGAGGGCCGACGCCACGCCGTGCCGCTGCACGCGGTGCACGACGCTTTCGTCAGCGGGCCCCGGCAGCACTGGGCCGCCACGGCGCAGGCCCTGGTTCGCCAGCGGCGCCTGCCCGCCGAAGCGGGGGCACAGGTTGAAGCACTGCTGCGCTTTGGCCGTCTCATCGGCAACAGCGACATGCACTTCGGCAACCTGAGCCTGTGGGTCGAGCCCGCGGACGTGGCGGCCGGTCGCTTCACGCTGGCCCCCATGTACGACATGCTGCCCATGCGGTGGCGGCCCGACCTCCAGGCCGGCGCGCTGGACCTGTGGCCCTTCTCGCCCGAACCGGTGGACCTGCAAAGCGCGGCGCTGCCCGTGGCCTGCGCCTTCTGGTCTGCTGCGGCCGGTTGCGCTCATCTGAGCCGGGGCTTTCGCGGCCTGGCCAGGCAGATGCTCGACAAACTCCAGGACCACCGATGACCGCACACACAGCGCCCGAGCCCAATTCGCCTCACCCTCTGGTCGCCAACCAGAGGCTGCGCTGGCACGCCCTGGCCGAAGCCCGCAAGCAGCAACGGCCGAGACGCGCCTTCGTTGTGGACGGCGAGCACGTGGGCAGCGTCGATGAAGCGCACCTGGCAGCGCTGCAGCCTTGGTCACGCTGGGTGGAGGTGCGGGAGCAGGCCGTGGTGCTGACCGCAGGGACTGCCGAACGCGAGGCCGTGTTTGCGGAGGTCAACGCCCGCCTGCATGAGCAGGGGCTGATCCGCGCCTGGCGCGACGAGCCCTTCCCGTTGTTGTCGCCCACCACCGGGCAGGTGATGGCGGTGTTCGAGCGTGCTGCGGCACGCTTTTGGGGCACCCTCACGCTGGGAGCGCACTGCAACGGCTGGGTGGCCGGACCGGACGGGCAACCCGGAGCGATGTGGATCGCACGCCGCTCAGCCACCAAGGCCACCGACCCTGGCAAGCTCGACAACCTGATCGGCGGTGGTGTCCCATGGGGGCAAACCCCGTGGGAGACCCTGGTGCGCGAGGGCTTCGAGGAAGCCGGGCTGAGTCCGGCGCAAATGGCACGAGCCACCCCAGGACGCGTGATCGAACTGGACCGCGATGTCCCGGAAGGCCGGCAGTTCGAACGCCTGCAAGTGTTCGATCTCGAGTTGCAGGAGGGCGAATGTCCCGTCAACCAAGATGGTGAAGTGGCTGAGGTGTGTTTGTGGTCCATCCACCACACCTGCGCCGCCGCGTCCACCGACGAGATGACGGTGGACGCCGCCCTCGTGACCTTGGACTTCCTGTTGCGCCGCAAACTCGTCGCGCCCCCCGAGGCCGCCGCCGTCCTCGAAGAAGGCCTGGCCAGGCTCTGCGCGGGTACGACCTGAAGCACCTTCAGCGACCCAGGGCGTCGAGGGCGTAGGCCGAGCGCGGCAGCCGCACCCGGCGGCCGCGTCACGAACCCGCCCCGACACTCGGGTAAACCCGGCTTGCCGAGGCTCAAGCCGCACGACACAGTGCTCGGTCGCCGTTGTCCTAGACACCAGACAATCAGGCTGTCAGGTTTTGCTCGACCCATTTGAGTCTTTCCCAGTCCATCCTTTCCAAGGAGTCCGCTCGATGACCTCTCCCCTCCAATCGGGCGCGCCGCGCCGCAGCTTCCTGAAGCACGCTTCGGCCGGTGCCGTGGGCGCAGCCGCCATGGCCGCACCCATGGTCAGCAACGCGCAGACCGTGAGCCTGCGCTTCCAGAGCACCTGGCCGGCCAAGGACATCTTTCACGAGTACGCCAATGACTTCGCCAAGAAGGTGAACGACATGGCCGGCGGCCGCCTGAAGATCGAGGTGCTGCCCTCGGGCTCCGTGGTTCCCGCGTTCCAGCTGCTGGACGCCGTCAACAAGGGCACGCTGGACGGCGGCCACGGCGTGCTGGCCTACCACTACGGCAAGAACACCGCCCTGGCCCTGTGGGGCTCCGGCCCGGCCTACGGCATGGACCCGAACATGGTGCTGGCCTGGCACTACTACGGTGGCGGCAAGGCCATCCTGGAAGAGATCTACAAGAGCCTGAACATCGACGTGGTGTCCTACGTCTACGGCCCCATGCCCACACAGCCTCTGGGCTGGTTCAAGAAGCCGGTGGCCAAGGTGGACGACATGAAGGGCCTGAAGTTCCGCACCGTGGGCCTGGCCATTGACGTGTTCAAGGAACTGGGCACCGCCGTCAACCCGCTGCCCGGCGGCGAGATCGTGCCGGCGCTGGACCGTGGCCTGATCGACGCGGCCGAGTTCAACAACGCCTCGTCCGACCGCATCCTGGGCTTTGCCGACGTGGTGAAGAACTGCATGCTGCAGAGCTTCCACCAGAGCGGTGAGCAGTTCGAGATCCTGTTCAACAAGGGCAAGCTGGAAGCCCTGCCGGCTGAACTGCGCAACGTGATCACCCACGCCGTGGAGGCCTCCAGCGCCGACATGAGCTGGAAGGCCATTCAGCGCAACTCGCAGGACTACATCGAGCTCAAGACCAAGGACAAGGTCAATTTCTACAAGACGCCGGACGCCATCCTGCGCGCGCAGCTGGCCGCCTGGGACAAGGTCATCGCGGCGAAGTCCGGTGAAAACCCGCTGTTCAAGAAGGTGCTGGATTCGCAGAAGGCCTTCGCCCAGCGTGCCGGCGAGTGGCAAAACGACTACATGGTCGACTTCAAGATGGCGTGGAACCACTACTTCCGCCGTCCCGCTGCCGGACAGAAGAAGGCCTGACGCTCGGGCGCTTCCCGCCACAGGCCACCGGCATGCGCCCGGTGGCCTTTTTCGTTTCCCTGACTGGATGTTCCCCTGATGCAAAGCGTGTTGCTGCTCGTGGACCGGGCGTCGACCTGGCTGGGCAAGATCTTCGCCTGGTCCATCGTCTTGTTGACGCTGGTGATCACCTACGAGGTGTTCTCCCGCTACGTGTTGAACACGCCGCATGACTGGAACCTTGATGTCCAGATCATGGGTTACGGCACGCTGTTCATGATGGCCGGCGCCTACACGCTGAGCAAGAACGGACACGTGCGCGGCGACGTGCTGTACGGCTTCTTCATGCCGCGCACCCAGGCCACGCTGGACCTGATCCTGTACATCCTGTTCTTTCTGCCCGGTATCGTGGCACTCACCTGGGCTGGCTGGATCTTTGCCTCCGAGTCCGCGGCCATACGCGAAAGCACCTTCTCGGCCACGCCGCTGCCGGTCTACCCCTTCAAGTTCGTCATCCCGATCGCTGGGGGCATGCTGCTGCTGCAAGGCCTGGTGGAGATCGTGCGTTGCATCCAGTGCATCCGCAACGGTGAATGGCCGTCACGCGAGCAGGACGTGGAAGAAGTCGATGTGGACAAGCTCAAGGCCATGGTCCACGTGAAGGACGAGGACATCGCGGCGCTGGACAAGTATGTGGCGCCGGCAGGTCCCGGCCACACCGCAGGAGGCCAGAAATGAAGATCCGCAAGGAACTCTGGTTCGGCTTCATCCTGATGGCGCTCATCATCGCCGGCACGGCGGTGATGCTGATCTCGGCGCCCAAGATCACCAGCGGCCACCTCGGCCTGATGATGTTGTCGCTGGTCGTGGTGGCCATCATGCTGGGCTTTCCCACGGCGTTCACGCTGATGGGCATGGGCATGATCTTCACCTGGATCGCCTATGAGGAGAACACCACAAAGACGCTCACGCTGATGGTGCAGTCGGCCTACAAGGTGATGAGCAACGACGTGCTCATCTCGATCCCGCTGTTCGTCTTCATGGGCTACCTGGTCGAGCGGGCCAACCTGATCGAGAAGCTTTTCAGGAGCCTGCACCTGGCCATGGCGCGCGTACCGGGCTCGCTGGCGGTGGCCACGCTGTTCACCTGTGCGGTGTTTGCCACCGCCACGGGCATCGTGGGTGCCGTGGTCACGCTCATGGGCCTGCTGGCGCTGCCACAGATGCTGCGCGGCGGCTATGACGTGCGCGTCTCCGCCGGGGCCATCACGGCCGGCGGTTGCCTGGGCATCCTGATCCCGCCCAGCGTGATGCTCATCGTCTACGGCGCCACGGCCGGCGTGTCGGTGGTGCAGCTGTACGCCGGCGCCTTCTTCCCCGGCCTGATGCTGGCCGGCCTGTATGTCGTCTACGTGATCGTGCTGGCCAAGCTCAAGCCGCACCTGATGCCGCCGCTGTCGGCGCAGGACCGCTTCGTGCCCCTGCCGCCGCTGACGCAGAAGATCTCCGAGACGGTGTCCAACACGGCACTGCCGGCGCTGCTGAAGGCCCTGAAGGGCCAGCGCAATGTGAACGTGCCCACGGGCTATCTGGTGCGCCAGCTGGGCGTGACGCTGATGCCGGCAGCCTTCTTCCTGCTGGCGCTGACAGGCAGCTGGCACCTCAACACCCGCCCGGTGGAAGCTCAGGCAGTGGCAGCCATCTCCAGTGGTGGCGTGTCAGAGCCTGCAGGTGCGGCCCAAGAGGCCGGTGTGGCCGGCTCGTCAGGTGGTTCTTCGGGCGGCGTGCAGGAGCCTCCAGGAGCCGACACTGGCGGCGTCAAGGAGCCGCCTGGATCAGGTGGCGGCGGCGTCAAGGAGCCGCCTGGATCAGGTGGCGGCGGCGTCAAGGAGCCGCCCGGGGCAGACTCGGGGGTGAAAGAACCCCCTGGGGCCGACACCGGTGTGAAGGAGCCTCCTGGCTCGGAATCCGGCGGCGTGAAAGAGCCTCCCGGCGCGTCGCAAGGCGTGCAGGAACCTCCGGGCGCCGCCGCCACCGCAGGCGGCACAGGGGCTCCCGTGCCTCAGGCGGAGGCCCCGCGCACACCCCCCACCATCGGCTGGTGGATCGGCGCGGGCGTGGGCGCCCTGGCCATGGTGGCGTTCTACGCCATCCTCAGCTTCCAGCGGCTGGAGATCTTCAAGATGCTGCTGGGCAGCTTCTTCCCGCTGCTGGTGCTGATCCTGGCCGTGCTGGGCTCCATCGTCTTCGGCCTGGCCACGCCCACTGAAGCTGCGGCCGTGGGCGCTTTTGGCGGCTTCGTGCTGGCGGTGGCCTACAAGCAGTTCAACCTCACGATGCTGCGGGAGTCGGTGTTCCTCACTGCCAAGACCAGCGCCATGGTGTGCTGGCTGTTCGTGGGCTCGGCCATCTTCTCGGCGGCCTTCGCCCTGCTGGGCGGGCAGGAGCTGGTGGAGAACTGGGTCATGTCGCTGAACCTGACCAAGACCGAGTTCCTCATCCTCAGCCAGGTCATCATCTTCATCCTGGGCTGGCCGCTGGAGTGGACCGAGATCATCGTGATCTTCATGCCCATCTTCATCCCGCTGCTGGACAACTTTGGGGTGGACCCGCTGTTCTTCGGCCTGCTGGTGGCGCTGAACCTGCAGACGGCCTTCCTGAGCCCGCCGGTGGCGATGGCGGCCTTCTACCTGAAGGGGGTGAGCCCGCCACATGTGACGCTGAACCAGATCTTCGCGGGCATGCTGCCTTTCATGGGGATCCAGATCATCGCGATCATCCTGCTGTACAACTTCCCGGGCATCGGCATGTGGCTGCCGGAGGTGCTGTACCGCTGAGGCAGGTCGGGCCCCACTGAGGCCCGCCGCAGCGCCGGGGTGCCAGCCCTGCGCGCTGCGAGTGGCCAGCGGCCCGTCGCCCCGGCACGCAGTTCATCGGATGGGGCCGACAGACCATCGCCCGGAGGGCGCCCAAGCGCCGGCAGCAGCCTAGAGTGGCGATCTCGTCGTCTTGCACCGGGCCCGTTCGCCATGAATCCACCCTCCCAGGCCCCTGAAACCGGCACCCCCTCGCGTCAACGCTGGCAGCGCCTGGTCAACGCCAGCATCATCGGTTTCCACCGCTACGCCGTCTGGCTGGTGGGCATCAGCTGGAAACGGTTCTTCCTGCTGGCGTTGCTGCTGATGATCACGGCGGGCATCCTCGAGTCCATCCCACCGTTCAGCTGGCGCATCAGCGAGGTGATCGAGTCGCCGACACCGTCAGCGCCCAAACCACCCAAACCGCCCAAGCCACCGCAAGAACCGTCGATCAAGATCGACAAGCCCGCCCCGGGATCAAAAACCGAGGGGCTGGACATCTCCATTGACGAACGGGGTATCCGCATCACGCCCCGGGCCGCGTCGGCGCCTGCCACAGAGGCCCCGTCCAGTACCCCCGCAGCGTCCGCCCCCGCTTCAGCCAGCACCGCCTCCAGCACCGTGTGGCAAGACGTCGTCCGCGGCGCAAAGGACGGTTGGAAGGACGGCCCGCACAGCGGTCCGACGGTGCAGATCACGGTGCCCGCAGGCGTGGACACAGAAGAGGTGCGCAGGGCAGTCCGCGAAGCTGAACAGGGCATCAGGGAAGCGATACAGGAAGCGCGCGACGCTGCACGCGCGGCCGCAGAGGACGCCCGGGACGCCGCCGAAAAGGCGCAGAGCGCCAGCCTGCAGACCCGCATCCGGGTGGTGAAGTTCGGAGACTTCCTCACCGATCTGGCCGCCCTGTGGATCATTGCCTCCATCGTCATCAAGATCACCTACAAGGGTCAGTTGCAGGCCCGAGCCGCCGCCGCCCTGGCCACCGAGACGGCCGAGGCCGAGCAGCTCAAGCGCCAGGTGGTGGAGGCGCGCATGGCCGCCATGCAGGCCCAGGTGGAGCCGCACTTCCTGTTCAACACGCTGGCCTCCATCGACCACCTGATCGAGACCGACCCACCGCGCGCCAGCCGCATGCAAAAGAGCCTGATCGCCCTGCTGCGCGCCACCATGCCGGCGATGCGGGAAGGCACGGTCAACGGCGTGCGTGACCTGGGCCAGGAGATCGCCGTCATCGAACCCTACCTGGAGATCCTGAAGGTGCGCATGGAAGAGCGTCTGGAGACCCAGGTGGACGTGCCCGAGAGCCTGCGCTCGGCCGAGTTCCCGCCCATGATGGTGCAGGGGCTGGTGGAAAACGCCATCAAGCACGGACTGGAACCCCAGCCGCAGGGCGGGCAGCTCACGGTCAAGGCCGAGATCGCGCACGGGCAGCTCGTGGTGACCGTGACCGACACCGGTGTGGGCTTCGGCAAAGCCGACACCGCCGGTACCGGCACCGGCCTGGCCAACATCCGCGAGCGTTTGCGGCTGCTGTACGGCGACCGGGCGCGGCTGGACGTCAGCACGCCCGAGGGCGGCGGCACCCAGGCGCGCGTGACGCTGCCTTACAAGGCCCACATGGCCGGCCCATCCGCCGGGGGCGTGACATGAAGACGGTACTGCGACTGTTCCTGCTGATCGCCCTGCTGCTGGCGGCGCTGGCCACGGTGGCCCTGGTAGGCGCCTTGCAGTGGTTCTCCACCCAGGACACGGTGCGGCTGATCATCGACGGACAACCCGTGCACCTGCACATCGGCCAGGACATCGGATGGGTGCCGCTCATCGCAGGCATCGCGCTCGCCATGCTGCTCGTCTTTCTGATCTTGCCCCTGGTGGTGCTGCTGGCTCTAGGCTTCAGCGCCGCTGCTGGGGTGCTGAGCCTGGCCGCCGCCCTGTCACCCTTGCTGCTGATGGGCGCGCTGGCCTGGTGGATCTTCAGGCGTAACCCGACACCAGCGCCGCCAGGCCCCGCCCCTGGGCAGCCATCTGCGGGTCCAGTCTTCGCCCCTGGCAGCACCGCGACCCCGACCCAGGACTGACACCATGCCCGATACCCCGCCCCACACCGCGACGCGAGCCGCCACCCGCGCCCTGATCGCCGACGACGAGCGTCTGATGCGGGACCAGCTGCGCAGCCGCCTGGCCGAGGTCTGGCCCGGTCTGCAGATCGTGGCCGAGGCCCGTAACGGGCTGGAGGCGGTGGAGCTGGTGACACAACACCGGCCGGAGGTGGTGTTTCTGGACATCCGCATGCCCGGCATGACGGGCGTGGAGGCCGCCCGTCAGATCGCCCAGATGGCGCTGGCCGACGATGAGCTGCTGCCGGAGGTCGTCTTCATCACCGCCTACGACCAATACGCGGTGGAGGCCTTCGAGCAGGGTGCGGCCGACTACGTGCTGAAGCCGGCCCAAGCGCAGCGCCTGCGGCTCACGGTCGAGCGTATCTGTAAGCGGCTGGACTCTCGCGGCACACCCGAAGAAGCTGCGGCACCCCCGCTGCAGCACCTGTTGCACCAGCTGGCGGCGAAGATGCACCCCGGCGCCGCACCGCCCAGGCTCACGCGCATCCAGGCCAGCGTGGGGTCCACCATCCAGATGATCCCCGTGGACGAGGTGCTGTTCTTCATCAGCGACGAGAAGTACACCCGCGTGCAAACGGCCAAGACCGAAGCCCTGATCCGCAAACCCATCAAGGAACTGGTGGACGAGCTCGACCCCGAGCTGTTCTGGCAGATCCACCGCAGCACCTTGGTGAACGTCCGGGAGGTCGACAGCATCACACGCGACGCCCGCGGCCGCCAGATCGTCAGCGCGAGGGGCCACGGCGAGAAGCTGGAGGTCAGCCGCAGCTACGCCGGGTTGTTCAAAGGGATGTGAGGGCCCCCAACGCAAGAAGGGAGCGCCTAAGGGCATCATGCGGGCGTGTCCACCGCCCACAACCCTCCCTGGCCCCGGCCCCTGGCCGAAGCCGCCCGCACGCTCGCCTTCCTGGGCGAGGTGCTGATCGCCCTCTGGCGCTGGGTGCGCGGCCGCAGCGGCCCGGCGGGCCGTGACGTGCTGCACCAACTGGACCAGAGCGGTCCGCGCTCGCTGCCCATCGTCGCCCTGAGCTGCGCGCTCATCGGACTGATGCTGGCCTACATGGGCGGGGCACAGCTGGCGCGCATCGGGGCACAGAATTTCCTGGCCGACGTGGTGGCCGTGGGCATGGTGCGCGAGCTTGCCGGCATGATGACCGGCATCATCCTGGCCGGGCGCATCGGTTCGGCCTTCGCCGCGCAGTTGGCCACCATGCAGGCGGGCGAGGAGATCGACGCCCTGCGCGTGCTGGGCGTGGACCCGGTAGCCCACCTGGTGCTGCCGCGCCTGCTGGGCTTGCTGCTGGTGGCGCCCGTGCTGTACGCCTTCGGCGCGCTGGCCGGGGTGCTGGCGGGCTGGCCGGCGGCGGTTGCGGTCTATGGCGTGTCCAGCGGCGAGTACCTGCACCAGTGCCTGCGCGCGCTGAGCTTCACGCACCTGTGGATCGGCCTGTTCAAGTGCATGCTGTACGTGGCCCTGGTGGGCCTGGCCGGCTGCCGCGAGGGCCTGCATGCCGGACGCAGCGCGCAGGCCGTGGGCGAGGCCACCACCACCGCGGTGGTCAAGGCGCTGGTGTGGATCGTGGCGGCCGCCTGCGCGACCACGGTGGTCTTCACTGCGCTGGGGTACTGATGCCAACATCTTCAGCCACAGACCCGACAGGCGCCCTGCCTGCCGCGCTGAAGAACGGCGACACGCGCGCGGGCACGAACCCGATGCTGCAGGTGCGAGCCCTGGCCGTTCAGGCGGGTGGACGCACCATCCTGCAAGACATTGACTTCACCGTCCACACGGGGGAAGTGCTGGCCATCGTGGGGCCCAGCGGCTGTGGCAAGAGCACGCTGCTGCGCCACCTGGTGGGCCTGCAGCGACCCCTGTCCGGCCAGGTCCTGCTGCAAGGGCATGACCTGCACACAGGCGACGAGGACGCCCTGGCCGCGCTGCGCCGACGCTTTGGCGTGATGTTCCAGGCCGGCGCGCTGTGGAGCTCCATGACGCTGGGCGAGAACCTGCTGTTGCCGCTGCGCCTGTTCACCCCGCTCGGCCCCGCGCAGCGCGAAGAGCGGGCGCGGGAACTGTTGGCGCGGGTGGGACTGCAGGAAGGTTTCGACCTGATGCCGGCCCAGCTCTCGGGCGGCATGCGCAAGCGCGCAGCGCTGGTGCGCGCCCTGGCGCTGGACCCGCCGCTGCTCTTCCTGGACGAGCCCGGCTCCGGGCTGGACCCGCTGAATGCCGCTCGGCTCGACGAACTGGTACTGGAACTGAGGCACCATCAGGGCCGCACGGTGGTGATGGTGACGCACGACATCGCCAGCGTCTTCACCGTGGCCGACCGCGTGCTCTACCTCGACGACCAGCTCATGACCATGACCGCCCTGGGTACTCCGCAAGACCTGCTGCTGCAGGGGCCGGCGGCGGTGCGTCGGTTTCTGGCGCCGCAGGGGGCTGTGGCACCTCACCTGAAGCCCGGGGCGCCGACGCAAGGAGCCCGTCCATGAGACCGACGGCCCTGCGCGTGGGCGCCTTTGCCGTGGCGGGCCTGGCCTTGCTGGCGCTGGCCCTCGTGACGGCGGGTGGCCGCTGGTGGAGCACCACCGAGCGCGCCGTCATGCACTTCCAGACTTCGGTCTATGGCTTGCAGGTGGGCGCGCCCGTGGTGCTGCGCGGCGTGCAGGTGGGCCGGGTCACGGCCATCGGGCTCGCCCCAGGCACGGGCGCGAACGGGCCCGTGCTGCCCGTGACGGCCGAGTTCGACAGCGCGTTGCTCAGGCCACTGCTGGCCCCTGGGGCGGGAGCAGGAGCGGGGCCGGAAGCGGGCAAGGGCTCAGGGCTGGGGTACGCAACCGGCCGCACCCTCCCCTTGCTGGTGGAGCGCGGCCTGGTGGCACGGCTGGCCACGCAAAGCCTGCTCACCGGCCTGCTGTACGTGGATCTGGACCTGGCAGCGGCCCGACCCTCCCCGTCAGCCGGTGGCAGCGCGAACCCGACGGGCGGCACCCCCTCCGGTACCCCCTCCGGCACCCCCCCAGCCCCGGGCGAACCGGCGGCGGCCGTCGCGACCGCTGCCAGTCTGCCCCTCATTCCCACCGCGCCCACCCGTCTGCAGACTCTGCAGGCCCAGCTGGAAGACCTGGACCTGGGGCAGATCGGCCGGGATCTGGCGGCCGTGGCCGCGGCCACGCGCGAGCTGCTGGCCGCCCCACAGGCGCGCCAGGCCTTGTCCCGTACCGCGCAGGCCGCGCAATCGCTGCAGCAACTGGCCCAGGCGCTGCAACGGGAGACCGGCCCGCTGGCCCGCTCGGCGCAAGACACCCTGGCCCAGGCCCGCCGCAGCCTGGCGGCCGTGGACCCGCTGCTGCAGGAGGGCTCGTCCGCCCTGCGCCAGGTCGGCCAGGCCGCCGCCCAAGCCGGGGCTGCAGCTTCGCAGGTCGGTGACGCGGCGGCCCAGGCCCGGGCCCTGGCGCTGGCCGCCCAACCCCTGGTGGCCGACCTTCGCCGCACCGCCGACGAACTGGGCGCCGCAGCGGGCACCCTGCGGGAGGCCGCAGCCCCTGGCTCGCCCGTACGCCGCCAGACCGAAGCCGCGCTGCTGGAAGTGACGCAGGCCGCCACCGCACTGCGCGCCCTGGCCACGCTGCTGGAGCAGCACCCCAGCGCCCTCATCTGGGGGCGGCCGAAGACGCCCTGAGGGGGGGTGCTCAGGGCGCGTGGTTCACTTCGGCGTGCCGGCGCGCGCCCGGGCCACCGCCTCGGCCAGCTGCTGCCCACTCTGGTAATGCGGCACCCGCCACACCAGGCGCCAGGCGCGCTGCACGAAGCTGTTCGCGCCGGCCACCTCCTGCGCCCAGTAGCGATCGGCCAGCGCGCGGTTGCCGGGCACGTCCAGCGCAAAGGCGTCGCGGCTGGCGGCGCCTCCGAAGATGTAGAGCTTGCCGTCGATCATGCGGAAGGCATCGGCATCACCTCCCCAGGGGATGCCGTAGACGATGCCGTTGGCGCAGTAGCCGCCGTACTGCGGCAGGTACTTCTGCGGTGCGGCGTCGAACAGCGCCTTGTGCTCGGCGCTGGCAAAGCGAAAGGCCACGCCCTCGTGCGCGCTACGGTACGCCGGCACCCCGGGCACATAGCGGCCCTGCGTGAAGTAGGCCACCACATCGGCACCCTTGAGCATCAGGCGCTCCTCGGTTCCGTCGGCCACCGCGTTGACCGGGCGCAGCGTACCCGACGGGTTCTGCGCCACCAGGGCCGAGCAGCCCGTCAGCACGAGCGTGCCTGCCAGGCCCGCCGCCCACAAGGCGCGGCGCAGGCCAAGGCGCACGGACGTGCGGACCGGGACCAGCGAGAGGCGCCCGGAAGACGGTGGCGCCGCGGCGTGCGACGGCTGGCACCAGCGGGTCCAGAACTTGTGCAGGGTCATGCGACTTTCCTTTCGAGGTGGGGTGAGACGCCAGCGGGCGCATTGCGGTCGAGGCAGGGCGCCGGCCAGCCCAGCAGGGCGCTGGCGTGCTCGGCACGGTCCAGCATCTGTTCGCGGTCGCGCCCGCCCAGGTGGACGAAACCGTGGTGGTGATTGCCGGTCCACTTGAAATCACGCGCCAGGGCGGCGCCGGTCTTGGGGAAGCTGAACATCAGCGCATCAGGATAGGCCTGCGCCAAGGCGGCGCGCTGCGCGGGCCCGGGCGCCCCGGGTACTTCGGCCGGGCTGAAGGCCCGGTACACCAGGCTGGCCGCCACGCCGGCCGTGGGTTCACTGCGCGGCAGCGCAGTGGGGTCTTCCCCCAAGGCCAGCGCCACGCCCATGGCGTGCGGGTCGATGCCGCGCACGCGCTGGTACAGATCTCCGAACTGCGAGGCCAGGCGCGGGTTGCACTCGATGACGCTGAGCCGGTTGGTGGCGGGGTCGTGGAAGAACTCCAGGTTGAACAGACCTCGGGTGAAGCCAATGGCGTCCAGGAAGCGCCGCGCCACGTCCAGCGCGCGCGCCTGCACCGGCGCGGCCAGGCGGCTGGGCAGTTCCCAGCGCATGAAGGCGCGCGTGCCGGGGTACATCACCGCGTCCACCACGCCCAGCGCGTGCACCTGCCCGTCGGCCACCCAGCCGTCCAGGTTGTACTGCGGCACGTGCATCGGCACGGGCTCTTCCAGCAGCATGCGGCGGGCGCTGCCGGCCTGCGGCAGCCGGGCGCGGCACAGGCGGTCAAAAGGGTCCACCAGGTGGCGGATGACCCACAGCTCGCGCCGGCCGAAGCGGGTGTGGGCCTGCAGCGCCGCATGGTCATTCACCGTGCGCGCGAGCACCGAAAACGCCGCCTTCACCGGCTTGACAAAGGCCGGGTAGGCCAGGCCGGGCGGGATGTCGTCGCCGTACTCGGCCTCCAGCGCGGCAAAGCGCAGGTTGGCCTCGGGCGCCACCTGCTGCAGCACGCGGCGCGCGTGCAGTTTGTGCTGAGCGGCCAGCAGCGACTCCACCGGCGTGCCCGGCAGGCCCAGTTCTTCGGCCACCAGGGCAGCGGCCACGGCACCGAAGTGCTCCTGGTGCGACAGCACGGCGCGCCAGCCCAGGCGCCGCCCGCGCCGGGCCTGGCGCTGGGCGAAGCGCTCGTGGTCGTAGAAGGCCAGCGCCGCGTTGCTGGGAAAGCTGAAGAGGTCGAAGCCAGCGTGGTCGAAGCACGCCCGGCCCCGGGCCTGGAGATCGTCGCGCGCGCGACCGTCCCAGTCGTGTGCGAACAGCCAGCCGACGCGGGGCGGCAGGCTCATGCTCCGACCTCACGCATTCATGCGCCGCCGCGCCGCAAAGCTCAGCACGTCCACCAGCGCCACCAAGGCCAGCATGGCGGCCAGGATGGTGGCCGTCTTGCCCATGTGGAACAGCCCCATGTGGAAAGCCAGCAGTTGCCCCAGGCCACCCGCACCCACCACGCCCAGCACGGCGGCGGCGCGGATGTTGTTCTCCCAGCGGTACAGCGTGTAGCTCATCAGTTGCGGCAGCACCTGGGGCAAGGTGGCATACAGGAAGACGCGGCCATTGCCCACGCCTTGCGCGCGCAGGGCGTCGCCTGGTCCGCGCGGCGCATTCTCGATGGCTTCGGCAAACAGCCGGCCCAGCACGCCGGCGGTGTGGAAGGCCAACGCCAGCGTGCCGGCAAAGGGGCCCAGACCGGCGGCGATCAGCAGCAGCGCGGCCCACACCAGTTCCGGCACCGAGCGCAGCGCGTTCAGCAGCAGGCGCGTGGGCGCGCGGCCCCGGGCGGCGTCACCCTCGTGCAGACGGCTGGCCGGCAGCGCCAGCAGCAGCCCGCCCACCGCGGCCAGCAGCGTGCCCAGCGCCGACATCGCCAGCGTCTCCCAGGTGCCCACCAGCACCTTGTGCAGGAAGGGCCCGGAGAGATCGGGCGGGAAGAACTCGGCCAGAAAGCGCCCCATGCTGCGCGCTGCTTCCAGCGACAGGAACTGCGCCCACTGCAGGTCCAGGCTCCAGAAGCTCGCCACCACCAGTGCCAGCACCGCAGCCGTGAACCAGCAGGCCTTGCAGCGCGCGTCGAACAACGGCGGCGGCAGGCGCTGGGGGACGTTGGCGGGGGAAGGATGCGTCACAGGCGCTTACCCCAAAGCCCGGCGCAGCCCGGCGCTGATGCGGTCGGCCAGCGCCACCAGGGCGACGAAGACGGCCAGCATCGTCAGCACCTCGCCGCCATTGAACATCTTCATCGAGTTGTCCATCTGCTGGCCCAAGCCACCCGCGCCCACGAAGCCCAGCACCACCGAGCTGCGGATGGCGCACTCCCAGCGGTAGACGGTGTAGCTGGTGAGCTCGGCCGCGTTCTGCGGCAGCAGGCCGTAGAAGAAGGCCTGCAGGCGCGAGCCGCCGTTGCGCAGCAAGGTCTGCGTGGCGTGGGGTTCACCGCTTTCCAGAATCTCGGCATACACCTTGCCCAGCATGCCGCCGTAGGTCAGCGCAATGGCCAGCACCCCAGCCGTGGGCCCCAGGCCCACCACCCGCACGAAGACCAGCGCCCAGACCAGTTCGGGCACGCTGCGCAGCAGCACCAACAGTGCCCGGGCGCCAAAGCGCAGGGCTGCCGGGGCCCGCGCCATGCGCCCGCTCAAGGCCGACACCGACAGCACCCGGGTGCACGCCAGGGTCAGCGGCACGGCCACCACCAGCGCCAGCGTCATGCCAGCCGTCGCGATGGCCACCGTGCGCCACGTCTCCTTGACCACCATCCCCAGGAACTCCGACCCCACCGCCGGCGGCAGGAAGCTCGCCAGGAAGTCGCCCGTGACCTGCAGGTTGCGGGCTTCGAAGAGGATCCAGGGTCGGAACTCGGTAGCGACCAGCAGCGGCCACAGCAGCACCGCAGCGGCCAGCGTCCAGAACAGGCGCCCGCTCCAGGCCGGGTCGCGCAGTGCGGGGGAGGCAGCGGGGGCGCTGGTCATCGGCAGTGCATCACGACCGGCGCCGGCGCAGCAGCGGCGTCGTCCGCCGCCAGCCCAGGGGCGGCCAGACCGGGCGCCACCAGTTCATGCTCATGCTGCGCATACAAGTGCGCCAGACGCTCAGGCGTCACGTCGCCTGGGGGCAGGTCGAACACCAGCCGGCCCTCGCGCAGGCCCACGATGCGCGGAAAGTGCGCCAGCGCACGGTCCACCTGGTGCAGCGTGGCCACCAGCGTGGCGCCGCGCGCACGCGCCTGCTCCACCAGCGTGGCCAGGGCCTGCCCGGCGCGCGCCGGGTCCAGCGCCGACAGCGGCTCGTCCACCAGCCACAGACCTGCGGGCGCCACCAGGGCCCGCGCCAGGCCCACGCGCTGGCGCTCGCCGCCAGACAGCCGGTCCACCCGGTCGAAGAGCTTGTCCTGCAGATCAAAACGCTCCAGCGCGGCGTGGGCCGCGGGGATGTCCGAGGGGTAGAACAGGCTGCGCACGCTGGCCCACAGGCTTTGCGCCGGCAGGCGCCCGGCCAGTACCGCGGTCACCACGCGTTGGCGCGGCGGCAGCGGCGGCACCTGCGGCGCCAGGAACAGGCGGCCCCGCAGGCGCTGCAGTTCACGGCGCGGCAGGGCCCAGGGGTCGCGCCCGTCCAGCGTGAAGCGGCCTTGGGCCGGCGGCATCGCGCAAGCCAGCACCTGCAGCAGCGTGGTCTTGCCCGCGCCGGACGGGCCGATCACCGCAAGCTGCTCGCCCGCGGCCACGCTCCACGACAGGCCCTGCAAGGCGGGTGCGGCGCCGTCGCGCGCCATCGGGTGGCGCGCGGCCACCTCGCGAAGTTCAAGCTTCACGGTGCTGGTCTTGAATCAGTTCAGATCAGCGCTGCGCCGCTCAGATCAGCCCGGCGCTGCGGCCCGCCGACTCCAGGCCCTTGTAGTTTTCAGGCGTGGTGGGGATGTAGCGCGTGGCGCGGTTGAGTTGCAGGATCTCCTTGCCCTCGGGCATGGCCGGGTCCAGGTCCAGCAGGGCCTTCTTCACCCGCTCGCGCAGTTCGGCCGCGGTGTCCACGTGCATGGACCAGTTGTAGTTGAAGAAGGTGGGCGTGGTGTAGAACACATTGACGGCCTTGGTGTCGACCTTGTTCTCACCCACGAACTTGCGCCACACGGTGATGTCCAGCGCGGCGGCGTCCACCTTGCCGCTGACCACCGAGGCGATGGTGGCGTCATGCGCGCCGCTGTAGGCGATGCGTCTGAAATCCTTCTCCGGGTTGATCTGCGCCTGCAGCAGGAAGTGCCGCGGCATCAGGTGGCCGGAGGTGCTGCTCTGCGAACCGAAGCTGATCTGCTTACCCTTGAGATCGGCCAGCGCCTTGATGCCCGAATCGGTCTTGGCGATGAAGACCGATTGGAACTTGGTGTCCTCCTCGCGCTGGGCGATGGGCACGATCTTGCCACCCGAGCGCAGTTGCGCCTGCACATGCGTGAAGCCGCCGAACCAGACCAGGTCCACCTTCTTGTTGACCAGGGCCTCCACCGCCGCGGGGTAGTCGCTCACAGGGGTGAATTCCACCTTCATGCCCAGCCGCTTCTCCAGGTAGCTGGCCAGCGGGGTGAACTTGCGCACCTGCTCCGTGGCCGCCTCCTCCGGGATGGTGGTGACGCGAAACACCTGCTGAGCGTGAGATAAAGATCCAAACACCATCAGGGCGCAGGTCATGAGGGCCTTGAGGGTGCGGGAGGGAGACAGGCTGATCATCGAAGGCTCCAAGCGAAGTGGGTAAAGACAAAGCGATCGGTCACTCTATCCCGGGGCGGCTGCTAGAGTGACCTGAAAGGACAAGGCCCGCCACTGGGCCCGCGGAATTCTTGACGATGACGCCTGACTTCATCCAGCTGCACCACGGCGACGACCGGGCCCTGGCCGCTGAAGCCGCCGCCGGCCTGCGGGCGCCAGCGGCCCACGTGTCACCCAAGTTCTTCTACGACTCGCTGGGCTCGAGGCTGTTCGACGCCATCACCGAGACCGCAGAGTACTACCCCACCCGCACCGAGGCGGCCCTCATGGCCACGCACGGCTTGGCGATCGGCGAGGCGGCCCGGCGCGTCACCGGGCCCGGGCCCGCGCTGGTGGACCTGGGCGCGGGCAACTGCGCCAAGGCCTCGCGTTTGTTCCCGCTGCTGCAGCCCGGGCGCTACGTGGCGGTGGACATCTCGGTGGAGTTCCTGCGCCAGTCGCTGCAATGCCTGCAGCGAGAACATCCGCAGATGCCCATGGTCGGCGTGGGCCTGGACTTCTCGGCCGAACTCGCCCTGCCCCCGGGCCTGGTGTCGGGGCCGGCGGTGGTGTTCTATCCGGGCTCCAGCATCGGCAACTTCACCCCCGCTGAAGCCCTGCACCTGCTGAGCCAGGCCCGCAGCGTGGCCGCTGGTGGCGCCTTGCTGATCGGCGCGGACCTGGTCAAGCCCGTGGACGTGCTGGAGGCCGCCTACGACGACGCCCTGGGCATCACCGCCGCCTTCAACCTGAACCTGCTGAACCACCTCAACCGCCTGCTGGGCGCAGACTTCCAGTTGCGCGAATGGCGGCACCTGGCGGTGTTCAACGCGGCCGAGTCCCGCATCGAGATGCATCTGGAAGCGCGGCGCAGCCTGACGGTGCGCTGGCCCGGCGCCGAGCGCCGCTTCGCCGCAGGCGAGCGCATCCACACCGAGAACTCGTACAAATGGAACCCCCAGGCTTTCGAGGCGCTGCTGCGCGGGGCCGGGTTCACGCAGACCGAAGCTTGGACTGACGCGCAGGGCTGGTTCGGGGTGTGGCTGGCCTGGGGTTGAGGGATGCGCTTCACGCCGTGCTTCACGCCGTGCAGGTGCGAAACCCCGCCGGCACGTCGTTGCGGTGGGCCTCGAAGAAGTTGCGGTAGCGCGGGTGGCGCATGCGCGGCTGGGTCATGAAGGACGCGCCCTTCAACACCGGCCGGCCATCGAACCAGGGGGCGGAGTACTCACGGTACGGGTGGGGCTCGAAACCGGGGAAGGGGGCGAAAGGGCTGGCCGTCCACTCCCACACATCGCCCCAGGCGAAGGCCGCGGGGTGCGTGAGCACCGCGCGCTCCCACTCGAACTCGCTGGGCAGTCGCCGGCCCGCCCAGGCGCACCAGGCCTGGGCTTCATGCCAGGTGAGGTGGCAGGCCGGTTCGGTCAGGTCCAGCAGTGTCCACCGGCCTTGCCGCCAGACCTGCCAATGTCGGCCCGCCTGGCGCAGATAGCGCGGGGCTGCTGCGCCCTTCGCACCCATCGCGGCCATCGTGCCAAGCTGGCCCGCCCGGCCAGACCTGGCAGCCCCGCGCCAGGCCCAGCCGGCAGGTGTCCACCAGCGTGCTTTCTCGTAGCCCCCTGCCTCCACGAAGGGCAGGAATTCGGCCCAGCGAACGACCTGGGCGTCGATCTCGAAGGCCGGGACCTCCCGCTGCAGCGCACCGAACTCGTTGTCGAAGCAAAATCCCGTGGTCCCGGGCAGCTTGCCGCTCCACAGCCCGGCCGGCACTGCCAGCGCCGCTGGGAGTTCGGGCAGCGGGCGGGGCTGCCAACGGCCATCGTCCACGGGCACGCCCAGGACCTGCGCCATGTACAAGGCCGCTTCATGGTGCATGTCCTCGTGCATCAAGGCCAGGCGGAAGAAGTACAGCGCGTCGTCGTCGGGCGGGCCTTGCGGGGCAGCGCGGGCCAGGCCCTGCAGCAAGTCCAGCGTCCAGGCCAGGCCCTGCGCCAGGTCGTGGCGCGTGCAGGGCGCATCAGGCAAGGGCAACTGCCAGCGAGTGGCATGCGCCACGCGGGTGGAGTCGTACAGGGTATCGGCCTCGGGGCGGTGGCCGGGGGCCTGCGCCAGCCGCGGCGCCAGCGGGTCCGCACGGCGGCCGCACGTGCGTTCGGGCACCGGGTTGCGCGCGATCCAGAAGTTCTGGAACCAGCCGATGTGGCCCAACTCCCACAGCGGCGGGTTCAACTCCGGTGTGCGCGGCACCTGCAAGCCCGGCAAGGCGCGTTCATAGGCGGCGAAGGTGGCCAGGGTGTCGCGCCGGCTGTCCTGCAGCGCCTGGGCCAGCACGTCGGGGCCGCCGCTGCGGGCGAGCGTGGCCTCGCTGCCTTCCACGGGGTCCGGCTGAGCAGCCGTCTCCTGCACGCCAGGTGCCGGAGATACCCCCACGCCGCCCGCAGATGTCAGGCCGGTTACGCTTGTCCCATGCATACGGCACCGATTGTGATCGTCACGCCCGCGCTGGCCGATGCGAACAACGGCAACTGGCAGACGGCGCGGCGCTGGCATGCCATGCTCTCAGCGCACCATCCCGTCACGCTGGCGGCTGCATGGCCACAGGCTGCGAGCGCATCGACCCGCCGGGAAGAACAGGCGGACTCATCGGCCCTGATGATTGCCTTGCACGCCCGCCGCTCGGCGGCCTCGATCGCCGCCTGGCGCGAGCAGCACCCCAACGCACCGCTGGTCGTGGCGCTGACCGGGACCGACCTGTACCGCGACATCGAGCACGATGCCAGTGCGCAGCGCTCGCTGAAACTGGCCGACGCGCTGGTGGTGCTGAACGAACTGGGCGCGCAACGCCTGCCGCTGGCCTTGCGCCCGAAGTGCCGGGTGGTGCTGCAGTCCTGCAGCGCCCGCCAGGCGCTGCCGCACACGTCACGCCATTTGCGTGCGCTCATGGTCGGCCACCTGCGCGCCGAGAAGGACCCGCAGACCTACTTCGCTGCGGCGCGGCGCCTGACCCACCGCCCGGACATCCTGCTGGACCATATCGGCAACGCCCTGGACCCGGAATGGGCCCGGCGCGCCACCACGCTGGCCGCGTCACACCCTCGGTACCGCTGGCTGGGCGGCCTGCCGCACGAGACGACGCGACGGCGCATCCAGGCCGCCCACGTGCTGGTGCACCCCAGCCGCATGGAGGGCGGCGCACACGTGGTGATCGAGGCCGTGCGCAGCGGCACGCCCGTCATCGCCTCGCGTATCGAGGGCAATGTCGGCCTGCTGGGGCCTGACTACGGGGGCTACTTCAAGCCCGGAGACGATGCAAGCCTGGCGCGCCTGCTCGAGCGCGTCCGTGACGATGCCGATATGCTGCGAGCCCTGCGCCAGCAGATCGGCTGGCGCGCTCCATGTTTTGCGCCCGAAACCGAGGCCAGCACCTTGTTACGGCTGGTCACCGAACTGCTCCAGCGGCAGGGCCGCTGAACCGAAAGGAAGATGCCCATGAACGCCCCCGACAAGCTCGCCCCCACCGCCGAACCCCGCCTGACCTCGCTGTCCCACGGCGGCGGCTGCGGCTGCAAGATCGCCCCGGGCGTGCTGTCCGAGATCCTCAAGGGCACGGCGGCCATGCCCATCCCCAAGGAGCTGATGGTCGGCATCGAGACCGCGGACGACGCCGCCGTCTACAAGCTCAACGACGAGCAGGCGCTGATCGCCACCACCGACTTCTTCATGCCCATCGTGGACGACCCGCTGGACTTCGGCCGTATAGCCGCCACCAACGCCATCAGCGATGTCTATGCCATGGGTGGGCGGCCCATCCTGGCGCTGGCGCTGGTGGGCATGCCCATCAACGTGCTGTCCACGGCCACCATCGGCCGCATCCTGGAGGGCGGCGCCTCGGTGTGCCGGGCCGCGGGCATCCCGATTGCCGGCGGTCACACCATCGATTCCGTGGAAGCCATCTACGGCCTGGTGGCCCTGGGCCTGGTGCACCCGGACCATGTCAAGCGCAACGCTGACGCGCAACCCGGCGACGTGCTGGTGCTGGGCAAGCCCATCGGCGTGGGCGTGATGAGCGCGGCGCTGAAGAAGGGCGAGCTGGGCGAGGCGGGCTACGCGCAGATGATCGCCACCACCACCAAGCTCAACACGCCCGGACCTGACCTGGCCGCGCTGCCGGGCGTGCACGCGCTGACCGACGTCACCGGCTTCGGCCTGGCCGGCCACGCGCTGGAGATGGCGCGCGGCGCGAAGTGCGAGGTGCAGCTGGAGTGGGCCAGCGTGCCGCAACTGCCGGGCGTGCGTCAGCTCGCCTCGCAGGGCTTCGTCACCGGCGCCTCCGGCCGCAACTGGGCCGGCTACGGCCACGACGTGGTGCTGCCCGCCGGTTTCGCCTCGGAAGACCAGGCCCTGCTGACCGACCCGCAGACCAGTGGCGGCCTGCTGGTGGCCTGTGCACCGCAAGCCGTGGACGCCGTGCGCGCCACCTTCGCCCGCCATGGCTTCGAGGCGGCGGCGGTGGTGGGGCGCTGCGTAGCGGCGCCGCAGGCACGCCTTATGGTCGGCTGATCCGGTGGGCTGACGCCCGACCGTGTGCCGGGTGCAGGCTGTAACCACCAGGCCCTGCCCGACGAATGAACTTTGAGCAGCCGCCGGACGCCTTCGAAGCCGGTCTGGCCCCGCTGTGGCAGCGCGCTCAGGCCGGTGACGAAGCCGCCTACCGTCTGGCCCTGCAGAAGATGGCGCAACGGCTGCGGGCCTACCTGCGGCGCCGGCTGACCGACCGACCCGACGATGTGGAGGACCTGGTGCAGGAGACCCTGATCGCCGTGCATGTGCAGCGCGGCACGCACGACCCAGCCCTGACCGTCAGCCACTGGATGCACGCCATCGCGCGCTACAAGCTGGTGGACCACTGGCGCCGCCTCGGCCGGCGCGAGGCCTTGCACGACCCGGTGGACGACTTCGACGACTGGCCGGCCGAGGACGCACCCCAGGAAGTCGGATCGGTCCGGCGCGACCTGAGCACGCTGCTGGCGCGGCTGCCGCCCGCGCAGCGGCGCGCCATTGAACTCACCAAGCTCGAAGGCCTTTCCGTGGCCGAGGCCGCACTGGAGACGGGTGACTCCGCCTCGGCGATCAAGGTCCAGGTCCACCGGGGGCTCAAGCGCCTGGCGGCGTGGGTGCAGCCCGGCACCCCCAAGCCGCCTGCAGGAGGTTGAACCTATGCACACCGATCAACTCATCAACACCCTGGCGCACGGCGCCGGGCCGGCACCACGCAGTTCCGGCTGGCGTGCCATGGGCCTGCCGCTGGCAGGGGCCACGGCGCTGGCCCTGGGGGGTGGGCTGACCGTGCTGGGCGCGGTGCCGGCGAGCGACTTCGCCGCGCCCGCACCCTGGATGAAGCTGGCCTACACCGGGCTGCTGGCCTGGACACTGGGCCTGGCGACCTTGCACGCCGGGCTGCCGGCACAGCCCTGGCGCGGGCCCTTGCGGGCCGCGGGCGTCGTGTTCCTGCTGATGGCAACGTTCGGCTTGGTGGTCTGGAACCAGGCCCCTGCCGCCCAGCAGGCCGCCACAGTGCTGGGCCGTGACGGCAGCTGGGTGACCTGCGCGCCGAAGGTGATGCTGCTGGCCCTGCCGGTGTTTGCCGCGGCGATGTTGGCCCTGCGCCGGCTGGCACCCACCCGGCTGCGCCCCGCAGGCGCTCTGGCCGGCGGAGCAGCCGGCGCCTGCGGCGCCTTCGCCTACGCGTTCTGCTGCCCGGAGTTTTCCGCCGCGTACGTTGCCGTCTGGTACACCGCGGGCATCGCCACCTGCGCGGCAGCAGGTGCCCTGCTCGGCCCCCGGCTGCTGCGCTGGTAGGCACCCGCTCAGGCCGAGACCGCAGGCCTGCGCCGCGGCTGTTTCGCTGCCAAGACACGGGGCACCTGCATCAAACGGATCGCTTCGATGTAACCGGGGCGAGAGCTGCAGCGAATGGCCTGCCAGTGGCCCTTTTGCGGCTTGTCAAGCCAAAGCCCGGTACCCTGCCACTGTCCGTTCAATCCGCCCTCACCAGAAACCAGAAAGGTTTTCTCATGTTCACCACCACACGCCCCTTCCTGCGCACCGCACTGGCCCTGGCGCTCGGTGTTGCCGCCACCCTGGCGCAGGCCCTGGAGGTCAAGCCCTACACCGCGCAGGCGCTGGCCGAAGCGCAGGCCGCTGGCAAGCCGGTGGCCGTGCACTTCCATGCTGACTGGTGCGGCACCTGCAAGCAGCAGGAAAAGGCCATCGCCCAGCTCAAGGGCGAAAGCGGCCTGGACGTGACGCTGCTGATTGCCGATTACGACAAGGAAAAGGAGCTGCGCAAGGCCCTGAAGGTGCGCAGCCAGTCCACCATGGTGGTGTTCCGCGGCAAGGAGGAGAAGGCTCGGCTGGGCGGTGACACCGAACCGGCGAAGTTCCGCGCCGCCCTGAAGGCGGCGCTGTAAGGCGGGCAAGGCGATGGCCATCACCCTTCCCGAAGTCGGCCTGAGTCTGGCCGCCGGCAGCCTCACCACGCTGAGCCCGTGCGTCTTCCCGCTGCTGCCGCTGGTGCTGGGCGGCGCGCTGCAGAACCACCGCTTGGCGCCCGTGGCCCTGGGCTTGGGCATGGCCCTGTCGTTTGCCGGTATCGGCGTGCTGGTGGGCACCGTCGGCCAAGCCGTGGGGCTGGACACCGACGTGGTGCGGATAGCCGGCGGCTGGCTGCTGATCGCCTTCGCCCTGGTGATGCTGGTGCCCGCCTGGAACGAGCGCTTCACGCAGCTGATGACGCCGCTGGCCAGCGGCGCGCAGGCGGCGTCCTCGAAGTTTTCCGGTGGGTCTCTGGGCAGTGCGCTGATGCTGGGCAGCGTGCTGGGCCTGGTGTGGAGCCCGTGCTCAGGTCCCCTTCTGGCTTCGGCGCTCACGCTGGTGGCCAGCGAGGGCGGAGGGGTGCGCGGCGGCATCATCCTGGGCCTGTTCGGCCTTGGGGCGGCGGTGCCGCTGGTGGCGGTGGCCTACGCCTCACGCGCCGGTTTCAGCCGTGCCCGCGGGTGGGTGATGGCGCGCATCGCTGGGATCAAGAACGCGTTTGCCGTGCTGCTGGGCGCCATGGGCGTGGCCATCCTGACGGGAGCGGACAAATGGCTGGAAGCGCGCGTGAACAACTGGCTGCCCGAGAGCTGGCTGAAGCTGACAGTGCTGTTCTGAACCCTGAACCGCCCAGGTGCTCTGGCGTGCCCCGTCCGCGCGGCAACCGTTCAACCGGCTGCGAACCGCAGTCGCACCGGACGCACCCTTGAACGGGTGATCAACGAGTGATCACTGGGTGATGGCCACCAGCACGCTGCAGGGCGCCTGCTCGATCAAGGCCTTGGACACCGAGCCGCGCCACCAACGCTCGGCCCAGCTGTCCAGGTGCTTGTGGCCCACCACGATGAGGTCGGCGCCGATGCGGCGGGCGCAGTTCGCGATCTCCTCCACCGAATCGCCCTGCACGAGTTCGCCCTCGGCCTTCAGGTCGGCCTCGCGCAGGCGCTGCAGGCCTTGGTCGAGCACGGCCTGGTGGCGGTCGCGCTGGGCCACATCGGCCTCCTGCGTGTAGACCCAGCCCTCGGCCGCCACCGAGGTGACCGGGCGCGGCATCACCGCAATCAGCCGCAGTTCGGCGTGGCTCCACTGCACGATCTCGCGGCAGTCCAGCAGGGCCTTCTGCCCGGCTTCGGAGCCGTCATAAGCCAGCAGCACAGTCTTGTACATGGCACAGCCCTTTCCTTGGGTGAGAACCGATTGCGTGAACGGCGCCGTGGCGGCCATTCACGGCCAGCCGCAGCGTCGCACTGCACGGGTCGGCGCGCATCAAGGAAAACCCAGGTTGACAATTGCATTGGTTCACATATTATTTGCTTGCCACGACGACTTCCATCCAAGTGGCGCGGTCAGGAGCCGCTTCTTCAGCGGGGCCTTCACGGGCTCCGCTTTTTTTGCGGCGCCCGCCGGCGCGTCTACCCGGGTGTCGCTCCTATCATGCGACCATGCCCAGAAAACCCGGCAACCCTGCCTCCACGGCCACCGCTCGCGGTCTAGCGCCGACGCCTCCTGAAGAGGCCCACCCGCCTTCCACCGTTCGCGTGCTGCGGCGCTTCCGGCTGGTGTTCAACGCCGTCAAGACGCATTTCAGGGATGTCGAGCGCAAGGCGGGCCTGGGAGGAGCACAGATCTGGGCGCTGAGCATCATTGCCGGCCGCCCCGGCATTGGCGTAGGGGCCCTGGCTCGGGACATGGACATCCACCAGACCACCGCCAGCAACCTGGTCAAGGCCCTGCTGCAGCAGGACCTCGTGCAGGCCAACCGGGACGGTCCGGACCGTCGTGCGGTGCAGTTGCGCGTGACGCCCGCCGGGCGGGAGGTGCTCAAGCGGGTGCCCGGCCCTTTTGCCGGCGTGCTGCCCGACGCCCTGGCCCGGCTGGACCCGCAGACGCTGGAACGTCTGGACCGGGACCTCGGAGCCCTGATCGATCTGCTGCAGGCAGACCAGAGCGGTGCAGGCATCCCGCTGGCGCACATGTGATGCGCCCTCCCGGGGCAGACCCTGAGGAACAAACTGTATTTGTCACCATATGATTAGCGCATGACGGCAGCCAGACCGATGCGCGGATGACAACACCCTTGAGCCCATTGGCGAAGGCACGCACGGCGGCACACGCCGCCTGGCGGCGTCTGCGCTGGTCCTGGGCGCAAGGCCAGCGCGCCCTGCGACAGTCGCACCCGGACTTCTGGCGCCGAGTACTGCAGGAACTCACCTTGGGGCGCCACTGGGTGGACCGCGCCGTGATGCTGGGCTTTGCGGTGCTTACCGGTGCCGCGGTGGTGGGCTTCACCCTGCTGGCCGAGGGAGCCATACAAGCGTTCCGGGCCATCGAGTCCTGGGGCTCCGCCGGACGCTACCTTGTGCTGCTCTGGACACCCCTGCTGACCGTGGGCGTGCTTTGGTGCACCCGGCGCTACGCCCCGGCGGCAGCGGGCTCGGGCATCCCGCAGGTGTTGCGCGCCCTGGACGACGGGCTAGATCACGCCCGGCGCAACGCCCTGGTCAGCCTGCGCATGTCGTTCCAGAAGATCGCGCTGGTGTGCGGCGGCCTGCTGGCGGGCTTGTCCATCGGGCGCGAGGGTCCCACGGTACAGGTGGGAGCCGGCGTCATGAGCGCCGCGCAGCGCTGGTTGTCCCCGCGCGCTGGGCTGGACGCCCACGACCTGATGGTGGCGGGCGCCGCCGCAGGCATTGCCGCGGCCTTCAACACCCCCCTGGGCGGCATCGTCTTTGCACTGGAGCAACTCACCCGCCGCCGTGGCTTGTCGCACTCCACGTGGGTGATCGCCGCCATCGTGATGGCAGGCATGGTCTCGGTGGCCGTGTTCGGCAACGAAACCTATTTCGGCCGCCTGCGGGTACAGCAGATGTCATGGAGCCTGTGGTGGCCTGGCCTGTGCGTGGCGGTGTGCACCGGCCTGGCCGGGGGCCTGTTCGCGCGGCTGATCGTCGTGTCGGCTCGGGGCTTGCCAGACCGCTTCTCGCAGTGGCGGGCGACCTACCCGTACCGCTTTGCGGCGGGCTGCGGCCTGGCCGTCGCGCTGATCGGCCTGGTGACGGGCGGCGCCACCGCCGGCGCGGGTTACCTCACCACGCGGCAGTTGCTGGAGGGGCAATCAGACCTGCCAGGGGTCTACACCCTGCTGAAGTTCTGTGCCACCTGGCTCTCTGCCTGGAGCGGCGTGCCCGGAGGCGTGTTCGCGCCCTCGCTGGCCATCGGTGCGGGCATCGGAAACGACATTGCCTGGCTCAGCGGAATGTCGGGCGAGGCCGCCATCCCCCTCATCGCGCTGGGCATGGTGGGGTTTCTGGCAGCCACCACGGGCGGCCCCATCACCGCCTTCATCATCGTCATGGAGATGGTGTCCGGCCACGCCATGGTGCTCAGCCTCATGGCCTGCGCCTTGCTGTCCAGCGCCTTCTCGCGCCTGATCACCCGCTCGATGTATGACGAGCTGGCGGCACTGCTGTTGCCTACCCCACCCCGCCGATGAAGCTGCATGACCTGCTGCACCGGCTGACCGCTGCCTGGAGCCGATTGCGGGAAGGGCCGCGCAGGGCCGCCGGGCCCGGTGCCCGGCCCATGCCGGTGCCGGCGCCAATCCCCCCGCAGGACGCCGAACCGCCGAAGGCCTGCGTCAGCGTCATCATCCCCGCACTGAACGAGGCGGCGCGGATTGCCGAAGTGGTGCGCTACGCCTGGTCAGACCCGGCCACGGGCGAGGTGATCGTGGTGGACGACAGCTCCATCGACGACACCGCAAGCCTGGCGCGGGAAGCCGGCGCCACCGTCATCACCAGCACCATGCTCGGCAAGGGTGCGTCCATGCGTGACGGCCTGCGGGCCAGCAGCTTCGAACTGCTGGCCTACCTGGACGGTGACCTGTCGGGCCTGAGGCCAGGCATCGTCACCAGTCTCGTGAAGCCCCTGGCCGCGGGCAGGGCGGATTTCGTCAAGGCGCGCTTCGGCCGCGGTGGCGGCCGCGTGACCGAGCTGACCGCCAAGCCCATGCTGCGCGTGTTCTTCCCTGAACTGGCCCGCTTCGAGCAGCCTCTGGGCGGGCTGATTGCCGCACGCAAGACCTTGCTGACACCCCTGGAGTTCGAGGACGGCTACGGCGTGGACATCGGGCTGCTGATCGACGCGCACCGCGCCGGGGCCTTGATGGAGGAAGTGGACATCGGCTCGCTGCAGCACGACAGCCAGCCGCTGCTGGACCTCACCGCCATGGCCAACGAGGTGGCGCGGGTGGTGTACTCCCGCGCCCGCCAGGCGGGAAGGCTGCATGTCGAGCAGATCACGGCCATGTACGAGAGCCAGCGTCAGGCCACGGCCTCGATCGACTACATCCTCAGCCGCCGGCGGCAGCGCAAGCGCCTTTTGCTGCTGGACCTGTCGGCGCTGTTGACGGCAAATTCCTACGCGCAGGAACTGGCGCAGGCCACAGGAGCGATGACTGCGCTGCAGGCACTTCAGGCGGCTCAAGCACCTCACGGGCAACGCTCGGAAGGAGGCCCGGGGTTCGATGCGGACACAGCCCGCCTGTTCCGGTTTGTGCACCGCCGTCAGTTCGAGCAGGTGGCCCACGACATGGCGCTGCGGCCGGGGGCGATAGAGTGGGTCAACCAGATGCGCCGCGCCGGCTTCATGGTGGGGGTGGTCAGCACCAGCCCCTTCGTGGCGGCCGACATCCTGCGCCGCCGCGTCTTCGCAGACTTCGCCATCGCCCACACGCTGCAGTTCGATGGCGAGGTCTGCACGGGCGAGTACCGGCTGAACCCGGCCTTCCAGCCGCCACATCGGCAACAGGAAGCCACCCCTTGCAAGCGCCATATCGTGGACCGGTTCCGCCAGGACGGCGCGCAGACCTGTTTCGAGGAAATCTGGGCCGTCGGGCGCCACGCTGACACGGTGGAAATGCTGCGCTACGCCGACCGGGCCTGGGTCCTGGGGGCCGATGCAAGGGCGCTGGCACGACGTGCGAAGGCGCGGGTGGCCGCCTCGTTCGAGGACCTGCGGGCCGAAACGGCGGACATGGTCTTGAGCACCTCAAGCACCTCAAACGGCTGACGCGCCTGCCGCAGGGGCGTCGAACGGCCCCTTCAGTACAGCACCAGCAGGGGCAGCTTGCTGCCCGCCAGCACGGCCTTGGTCTGCGAACCGAAGAGATCAAGTAGTGCAGTCTCAGGTGCTCGCGCTCGGCTCCAGGTATCGCTCGGCCAGGGCCTGGCGGGCGGCGGGCCCCACGCGCAGGCGCTGCTGCAGGTACTGGTCCACGCCGCCGTGGTCGGCCTCCAGCGCGTCGAAGGCGGCTTCCAGAAAGCCCGCCTGCACGCGCCACAGCACGGCCAGGGCCTCGGCTGGGGTGTCGGTGCGGGGCACAGGCGGTGGCTGGTACAGCGCGTTGGTCAGCAGGTAGTCCTGCATCACCACCGCGCGCGGCACGCCCAGCGCATGCAGGACCAGGGCGGCAGCAAACCCGGTGCGGTCCTTGCCTGCGGTGCAGTGAAAGACCAAGGGGCCTTCGGCCTGCAGCAGGTGCTCGAAGAGTTCGGCAAAGCGGTGCGCCTGGTCATGGACCAGGCCGCGGTACAGGTCCTTCATCAGGTCCACCGCCACCGCGGCGGACAGGCGCTGCCCGGCGGCAGCCAGGTCCTGCATGCGCTGCACCACCACGGGCTCGATGCCCAGTGCGTGGTGGCGGGCCGCAGCCAGCCGGTTGGGCATGGCTGCGCGCTCCTGCTCGCCCCTGAAGTCCAGCACGCGCTGCAGCCCCAGCGCCGAGAGCAGGGCCTCGTCGTCGTCGGTCAACCGGCCCAGGTGATCGGAGCGAAAGATCCGGCCCCAGCGGACCTGGCGGCCGTCTGGCGTCAGGTAGCCGCCCAGGTCACGGAAGTTGGTGGCGCCCCGCAGGCGCAGGACGCGCCGTTCGTCTTGTGATGACATCGCCGCATTGTCGTGGCCCGGCGCGGTCAGCGCCCGGGGCGGCGGATCGTGGGGTCACACAGACGAAGCCACACAGACGAAAAAAAGCCGCGGACGGTGCCGCGGCGCTGGTCTGTGCGGGGGCTGCGAGGCCCCCGGGGCACAGGCCCTTCAGGACATCAGTCCAGGGTGCGGATGCCAGAGGCCTGCGGGCCCTTCTGGCCTTGCGTGACCTCGAACTCCACGCGCTGGTTTTCCTTCAGCGTCTTGAAGCCCGTGCCCTGGATTTCCTTGAAGTGGGCGAACAGATCCTTGCCGCCGCTGTCAGGGGCGATGAAGCCGAAGCCCTTGCCCTCGTTGAACCACTTGACGATACCGGTTTCCTTGGCCATTTTTCATTTCCTTTTCAGTGAGACGCCCACACATGCGGACGCCATGCAGAACTACCCCGCAACTCACCGATGGAAGATTTGGCCGAACCGCCAGCCAGGCCGGCGGGCGAGAACAAAGAACCGACTGAGAGAAGATCTAGAGCACGCCTACGCCCTGATAGTAGCAGCATTCTGCTCGCCGCCCGCCCAGCGCTGCACGGCAGCCGCCAGCCGGTCCGGGTCGATGGGCTTGGTGATCACATCGTCCATCCCGGCCAGCAGGCAGCGCTCCCGGTCGGCGGGCAAGACATTGGCGGTCATCGCCACGATGGGCACGCGGGGCCTGTCGGTGCGCGCGCGGATGCGGCGCGTGGCCTCCAGGCCGTCCATCACGGGCATCTGCATGTCCATGAAGACCAGGTCGAAGGGCTCGGCCTGCAGCTGCTGCAGCGCCTGCGCACCGTCCTCGGCGGTGTGCACCTCCACGCCTACGTGGGACAGCATCTCCGCAGCGATCAGCAGGTTGACCTCGTTGTCGTCCACCACCAGCACCCGCGCCTGTCGGGCCCCGTGCGCCCCCAACCCCGTGACCGCAACACCCTGCGGCGCCAGCACCGCAAGCTGGCCATGATCTCTGCGCTCAACCTGCCCGACGGGTTGCCCGGGTAGCCCGAGAGCCCCCGGCTTGAGCGCCGAAGCCGAGGCCAGGCCAAAGCGGGCCGAGAACCAGAAGGTCGAGCCCTCGCCCAGGCGGCTGTCCACCCCCACCTGGCCGCCCATCATGTCGGCCAAACGGGCCGCGATGGCCAGGCCCAGACCCGTACCACCGTACTGGCGGCTGGTGGAGGGGTCAGCCTGGTGGAAGCTCTGGAACAGGCGCTGCCGGTGTTCCTCGCTCAGCCCGATCCCGGTGTCGCGCACGGCGCAGCGCAGCACGACATCGTGTTCGCCGCGCTCCAGCACCTCTACCCGCACGCGGATCTCGCCCCGCTCGGTGAACTTCACCGCGTTGTTGCCGTAGTTGATGAGGATCTGGCCCAGGCGCAGCGGATCGCCCACCAGGGCGTCAGGGACGTCCGGGCTGAGGTCGACGCACAACGTCAGGCCCTTGGCCGTGGCCTTGTCGACGATGAGGTTGGAGAAGTTTTCCAGCACCGCGGCCAGCGAGAACTCGATGTGCTCCAGGCTGAGCTTGTCGGCCTCGATCTTGGAGAAGTCCAGGATGTCGTCGATGATGCCCAGCAGGTGCTGGGCCGATAGCTGGATGCGCTCGAGGTAGCCCCGCCCGCGCTCGTCCGCGGCCTGCCGCAGCGCCAGGTGCGTCAGGCCCAGCACGGCGTTCATGGGCGTGCGGATCTCGTGGCTCATGTTGGCCAGAAAGGTGGACTTGGCCTGGCTGGCACGCTCGGCCTCATCCTTGGCAATCTTCAGTTCCTCCACCAGCCGCAGACGTTCGCTCACATCGCGCAGGATCAGGGTGAAATAGGTTTGTCCGTCCTGCACCCACTCGGAGATGTTCATCTCCACCTGCAGGGCCTGCCCATTGGCATGCAAGGCGATGGTCTGCTGGGGCGCGGCCCCGGGCAGGGCGCCCGGGTCCTGCACTGGCCCGTGCATGCGCTGGCGCGCGCGGTCGATGGCGGCGGCGGCCTCGGGCACGAAGGCGTCCAGGGCCTGCCCCAGGGCCGCAGCCGCAGGCAACCCGAAGATGCGCTCGGCCGCCACGTTCCAGGTCACGATGCGGTGCTGCGGATCGGTGGAGATCACCGCATCGGGAATGCTGGCCACCATCTTGTCGAGCTTGTCGATCTCCTGGCGGATCTGCGCGCGCAGGGCCAGGCGCTCCAGGTGGGTGGCCAGCCGCTGGCGCGTGGCGCCGACCTCGAAAGGCTTCTCGATGAAGTCGATGGCGCCTTCGTTGAAGGCGCGGTCGCGGTGGCTGCGCTCGTTGTGGGCCGAGCAATAAATCAGCGCGCACTGGGGGTGCAGCGCATGCAGGCGCTGGCCCACCTCGAAGCCGCTCATGTCCGGCAGGTTCAGGTCCAGGATGGCGAGCTGGAAGTTGGCCCGGGCCGCGATGCGCAAGGCCTGGGCGCCGGACTTGGCGAACGAGGCTTCCACCGTCGCGCCGGACAACAACTCCCCCATCAGGCGCAGGTTGTCCGCCAGATCGTCCAGCACCAGCACGCGAATGGGGTCCCCCCCAGAGCGCACAGCGCCCGCGTCCATCAGGCGGCCTCCATCACGCGGTGCCGATCACGCAGCCTCACCCTGGGCGGACTGCAGGGCCTCGTCCAGGCGCTGGAGCACCAGCTCGGAGTCCTGTTCCTTCAAGGCCGTGCCCAGCGCATCCTGCAACGCACGCTGCAGCCCAGGGTCGGTGAGTTGGCCGATCAACGCTTCCACCCGGCGGATCTGGCCGAGCTCTGCCGCGTCGCGCAGCTCCTGCACCGCGGCCCGGGCGTCGGGCTGGCCCAAGGCCTCGCGCAGATGCTGCAAGCCTTGCGCCGAGGTGGAGGCCTCGGCCTGGGCCGACGCGTATTCGTACTCGATCTTCAGCAGGCCGGCCATCTTCTGCAGCAGGGCCAGGCTCTCCACCGGCTTGGGCACGAAGGCATTGGCGCCGGCGGCCGCGCTGCGGACCTGGTCTCCCGGGAAAGCACTGGCCGAGGCCACGATGATGGGCGTCTGCGGCGCATGGGGCCCGCAGCGGATGGCGTGGATCAGGTCGAAGCCGTCGCGTTCGGGCATCACCAGGTCGGTGATCACCAGGTCGAAGGGCCGGGCCGCGTGGGCCGCCAGGGCTTCGGTGACACCGAGCGCACTGTGCACCTCGAAACCCACCATCTGCAACAGGTCGACCAGGAACTGCACGTTGGTCGGGTTGTCGTCCACCACCAGGATGCGCGGCCTGCCCGCGCGCAGACCACAAGGCATGCCGCGCTCGGAAGACATCAGCACCGCCATGTCGGGCGCCGCCTCCTCGAAGGGAAGCGTGATGCTGACGGTGGTGCCTTGCCCCGGCGTGCTGTCGATGGCGATGGTGCCGCCCATCAGGCTGACGAGCTGGCTCACGATGGCCAGCCCCAGCCCCGCCCCTTCCGAGGTCTTGTTCACCTGCTCGAAGGGGACGAAGGCCTGGCTCACCTGTTCCGGGCTCATGCCGATACCGCCGTCGCTGACCCGCACCACCAGCACGGGCTTGGGTTGGCCCTCCCGCACGGCCACCTCCAGCTGGACCAGCGACTGCCGGCCGTACTTGAAGCCGTTGACCACCAGGTTGATGAGAATCTGCTTGAAGCGCTCCGGGTCGAGCACCGCCACCGAGTGATTGCCCAGGGAAAACTGCGCGCTGAACGTGGCGCCGTACTTGGACTTCTCGATGTCGAACAGGCGCACCAGGTCCTGCAGCAGGCTGGGCAGGTCCACCGGCCGTGGCTCGAGTTCGATGCGGCCGGCCTCGATCTTGGACAGGTCCAGGATCCGGTTGATCATGCTCAGCAGGTGCTGCCCGGAGGACAGGATCGCCTGCAGGTGGCGTTGCACGGTGGCGTCAGGGCCGTCGCGCTGCAGCAGGATCTGCGCGTAGCCCAGGATGCCGTTCAGCGGCGTGCGCAATTCATGGCTCATATTGGCCAGAAAGGCGCTCTTGGCCCGGCTCTTTTCCTCGGAGATCTCGCGCCGCTGGTTCAGCGTCTGGAACTCCTGTCGCCTGAATCGCAGCACCAGCCACACCGCCAGGCACAGCAGCAGGAAGGCGAAGGCGCCCACATAGTCGATGAAGCGCAGATGCGCCCGCACGTAAGGCGCGTCGGTGATGGTGGCGATGTACCAGTCAGCCTCGGAAATCGGCGTGAAGGCTGCGAACACCCGCTGGCCGTCGATGGTGGTGTCCAGCCAGCCGGTCTTCTGCGTCAGCATCTGGTTAACCAGTGCCTTCACGCCAGGGTCCGCATCTTCCAGCAGCGAGATCGCCTTGGTGTTGATGTTGCCGCGACGCTTGGCGTCAGGGTGGGAGATGGCGATGCCGGCGGAGTTCACCGCGAAGGCGTAGCTCTTCGGGCCATTGGAAAAGCGCGACAACTCCTGCACGATGGTGGTGGTGTCGATCATGCCGCCGAACACGCCGATGATGTCGGCCCCCTTGGCGTCAGTGCGGAAGACGGGGCTGGTGACGGCCACGATGTCGGCATTCAGCGTGCGCGAGTTCACCGGGTCGGAGGCGTAGACCCGGCCCTGCATGGCGGCCTTGAAGTGCGCTCGGTCGCTGAGGTTCTGGCCCTTGGCGAAATCGACCTTGGAGTTGTAGTAGGTGCCGTCGGGGTTGATGTGGGCGAAGATGTAGAACCAGGGCATCAACTCGTGCTTGGCCTTGAGGAAGGGACCGGCCTCCTTCCAGTCCATCGAGCGGATGACGGGCGTGTTGGCCAGCGTGGAGATCTCGGTCTTGCGCGTCAGCAGCCAGCGGTCCACGCGGTGCGCCACGCCGTTGGTCTTCTCCTGCAGGATGGCGATCTGCTCGTTCAGCAGCTCGGCGCGGATGCTGGCAAAACCCAGGTAGCCGAGGACGCCGATCGCGGCGAAAAAGGCAAACAGGGTGATGTTGAACCGCAGATCGATGCGTTCGTCCTGTCGCTTCATGGGGGGGATCCGGCCTCTGAGAAGATCGCGGATCGTACCTGTTGCACCGGGGAGCTTGCCGTGCCCGAGGCAAGCCAGGGTACGCTTTGGAGGTGGACGAAGACGCATCCGCCACCTGCTTGACACCACGGAGGCCCATGATGGACCCGCTGACCCTGGAGCGCATCCCCCGCGACCGTTTGCCCGGCCTGCTGCAGCGCATGCCCAAGGCCGAGCTGCACATCCACATCGAGGGCTCGCTGGAGCCAGAGCTGATCTTCGCGCTGGCACAACGCAACGGCGTGAATCTGCCTCACGCCAGCGTGCAGGCGCTTCGCCAGGCCTACGCCTTCACCGACCTGCAGAGCTTCCTGGACCTCTACTACGCCGGGGCGTCGGTGCTGCTGCAGGAGGAGGACTTCTTCGACATGGCGATGGCCTATTTCCGTCAGGCGGCAACCGATGGCGTGGTGCATGCCGAGGTGTTCTTCGACCCGCAGACCCACACGGCCCGCGGCGTTGCCATGGGCACGGTGATCCAGGGGCTGGCACGGGCCCGACAGGAGGCTGAGCGGGCGCTGGGCCTGAGCAGTGCGCTGATCCTGTGCTTCCTGCGGCACCTGAGCGAAGACGACGCCTTCGCCACGCTGGAGGCAGCCCTGCCCTGGCGCGAACAATTCATCGGCGTGGGCCTGGATTCGAGCGAGCGCGGCCATCCGCCGGAGAAGTTCGCGCGCGTCTTCGAGCGCTGCCGCAGCCTGGACCTGCACCTGGTGGCCCACGCGGGAGAAGAAGGCCCCCCGGCCTACATCCGCACCGCGCTGGAGCAACTTCAGGTGCAGCGCATCGATCACGGCGTGCGCTGCGTGGACGACCCCGCGCTGGTGGCCGAGCTGGCACGCCGGCAGATCCCGCTCACCGTGTGCCCGCTGTCCAACGTCAAGCTGCGCGTCTACCCCGACATGGCCGCGCACCGTCTGCCGCAGCTGTTGCAGGCCGGGCTGTGCGTGACGGTGAACTCCGACGACCCCGCCTACTTCGGCGGCTACGTGGGCGAGAACTACCGCGCCCTGTTCGAGGCCCATCCCAGCCTGGGGCCGCCTCAAGCCTGGCAACTGGCACGCCACAGCCTGGACGCCAGTTTCGCGCCCGAGCCCGTGAAAGCCGGCTGGCGCGCCCGGCTGGACGAGGTCTTTGCCGAGGCCGTCGGGCCAGCCACGGCGCGGCCCACGCACGCCTGAGGCCAGGCCGACCAGGACACAGACATGATCGAACGGCAGGAAGTGACCGATGCGCTCGGCGCGCCGGCGCAACAGGCTGCGCCAGCGGGTCAGGCAGGCTGCAGTGTCTGGTTGATGGACACCATCACGAAGGTGGCCATGTTCAATGACGCCGGCGTGGGCAAGGAGGGTGCCGGCATCGCGGCCCTGGCCATGCTGCAGACACGCGGCTGCGCCGCGGTCACGGTGGCGCACACCAGTGCACGCATCGGCGATGCGCGCGACACCTGGGAGCACGGCGTGCTGTCCCATGTCAACGCGGCCGCCCAGGCGCTGGGCCTGGCGCCCGGGCAGGCGCTGCGCGACGCGATGCAGCGTCTGCGGTAGGCTGCCCCCCGCGTTCCGCCACCCACATCCCACCACCTTGCTCCATGACCAGGACACCCCCGCCATGCAGATGAAACCCCTGGGCCGCAGCGGCCTTTCCACCGCCCCCATCGCCTTGGGCGGCAACGTCTTCGGCTGGACGGCCGACGAGCCCACCTCCTTCGCCCTGCTGGACGCCTTTGTCGAGGCCGGCTTCAACCTCATCGACACCGCCGACGTGTACTCGCGCTGGGTGCCGGGGCACCAGGGTGGCGAGTCCGAGACGGTGATCGGGCGCTGGCTGGCCGCGCGCAAGGGTAGCGGCATGCGCGAGCGCATCGTGCTGGCCACCAAGGTGGGCCACCCCACGGACGATCCCGGCCGGCGCCTGCAGCCGGCCTGGATCCGCCAGGCCGTGGACGACTCGCTGCGCCGGCTGCAGACCGACCGTATCGACCTGTACCAGGCCCACATGGACGACCCGGACACCCCGCTGGAAGACACGCTGGGCACCTTTGCCGACCTCATCCGGGCCGGCAAGGTGCGCGCCATCGGCGCCAGCAACTACAGCGCGGCCCGGCTGCAGCAGGCCCTGGATACCAGCGCGCGCCTGGGCCTGCCGCGCTACGAGACGCTGCAGCCGCTGTACAACCTGCTGGACCGCAGCGCCTACGAGGCCGAGTTGCAGGCGCTGTGCGTGCGCGAAGGCCTGGGGGTCATCAACTTCTTCGGCCTGGCGCGCGGTTTTCTCACCGGCAAATACCGCGGCGAGGCCGACGTGGCCCAGAGTCCGCGCGGTGCCGGCGTGAAGACGGCCTACTTCAACGACCGCGGCTGGCGCGTGCTGGCGGCCCTGGACGAGATGGCCGCCCGGCTGAAGGCCACACCGGCGCAGCTGGCCCTGGCCTGGCAGATGCGCCAGCCGGGCATTGCCGCACCGATTGCCAGCGCCACCTCCCTGGCACAGTGGGCGGAGCTGCGCGCCGCCGCCGAGCTGGCGCTGAGCGACGCCGACCTGAGCACGCTGAGCGCCGCCAGCCAGGGGTGACGCGGAACCGGGCTGCGGCGCCGCTCAGCCCCGGTCCACCACTACCGCCGGGCGCGCAGCCAGCTGCTCGCGCAGCTTGCGCAGGCGCTCGCGCGGGTCTTCTTTGGCCACGCCCTCGCCCAGCTTCATCTCGGCGATGAAGCGGCTGGGCACGCCGGCCACGGTCTCGCGCCCACGCTTGCGCCTGCGCAAGGTGCTCACCGCCAGCGTGGTGCGGGCGCGGGTGATACCCACGTACATCAGGCGACGTTCTTCTTCCAGGCGCTCTGGCGTCATGTCGTCGTCGCCCGAGCGAAAGGGCAGCAGCCCCTCGTTGACGCCGGTCAGCACCACATGCGGCCACTCCAGGCCCTTGGCCGCGTGCAGGGTGGACAGCGTCACCACGTCCTGCTCGTCACCGCGCTCGGCCAGGCTGATGATGACGCTGATGGTCTGCGCCACCTGCAGCACGCTCTGCTTCTCGGTCTCGAAGGTACCGCCTTCCTGGGTGAGCTCGCCGCCGCAGCGCCGGGCGATCCAGTCCACGAAATCCAGCACGTTGCTCCAACGTGAGGCGGCGAGCTTCTCGCTGTCCTCACCGTCGTAGAGGTGCTGCTCGTAGCCGATGGCCTTGAGCCAGCCCAGCAGCAGCGCCTTGGCGTCCTCGGCGCCGGTGGTCTGGCGGGCGCGGTGTTCGAGTTCATTGACCTCGCGGCCGAAGTCCTGCAGCGCTTCCACCGCCTTGCCCTTGAGCATGGTGCTGAGGCTGGGCGAGAACAGCGCCTCGAAGAGGCTGGTCTTCCACTTCGCCGCAAACTCGCCCAGCGTCCCAAGCGTGGTGTGGCCGATGCCGCGCTTGGGTGTGGTGACGGCGCGCAGGAAGGCGGGGTCGTCGTCCTGGTTGACCAGCAGGCGCAGCCAGGCGCACAGATCCTTGATCTCAGTGCGGTCGAAGTAGCTCTGCCCGCCCGACACCTTGTAGGGCATCTGCGCGGCGCGCAGCTTCTGCTCGAACACGCGTGCCTGATGGTTGGCGCGGTACAGGATGGCGAAGTCGCTGAACTTCACGGTGCCGCCGCGCGCGCGCAGCGCCGTGATGCGCGCCACCGCGCGCTCGGCCTCGTGCTCCTCGCCGTCGCACTCCACCACCTGCACCGGCTCGCCCTCGCCGAACTCGCTCCACAGCTTCTTCTCGAAGATCTTGGGGTTCTTGGCGATCACCTGGTTGGCCGCGCGCAGGATGGCGCCGGTGGAGCGGTAGTTCTGCTCCAGCGGGATGACCTTCAGCCGCGGATAGTCCTGCGGCAGGCGCTTGAGGTTGTCGATGGTGGCGCCGCGCCAGCCGTAGATGCTCTGGTCGTCGTCGCCCACGGCGGTGAAGGGCGTGTGCTCACCCACCAGCGCCTTGAGCAGTTCGTACTGCACGGCGTTGGTGTCCTGGTACTCGTCCACCAGCAGGTGGTGGAAGCTGTCCTGCCACTTGCGCCGGGCCTCGGCGTCCGTGCTCAGCAGCTTGAGCGGCAGGCCGATCAGGTCGTCGAAGTCCACCGCCTGGTAGGCGTTCAGGCGCTCCTCGTAGCGCTGCATCACCTTGGCCGCCGTGAGTTCCAGGTCATCCTTGGCCACTGCCGCGGCCTGCGCGGCGTTCAGGCCCTGGTTCTTCCACAGGCTGATGGCCCACTGCCAGCCGCGCGCGGTCTTGGCGTCGGTGGTGCCACCGGCATCGCGCAGCACGCCCAGCACGTCGTCGCTGTCGAGGATGGAGAAGTTTTCCTTCAGGTTCAGGCGCGTGCCGTCGGCGCGCAGCATGCGCACGCCCAGCGAGTGGAAGGTGCTGACCACCAGATCGCGCGCCGCACGCGGACCCACCAGGGCCTTGGCGCGCTCGCGCATCTCGGCGGCGGCCTTGTTCGTAAAGGTGATGGCCGCGATCTGCTTGGGCTCCAGCCCTGTGTGCAGCAGCTTGGCGATCTTGTGCACGATGACGCGCGTCTTGCCTGAGCCAGCGCCGGCCAGCACGAGGCACGGCCCGTTCAGGTGGTGCACGGCCTGGGTCTGGGCCGGGTTGAGCGAGGCGGGGGCGTCGGACATGGGGGGCGGATCATAGCCACCCGGACACCAGGGGAGCATCGGTTGCAGTCGCCGGCGCTGGCTGCGAAGCAGCAGCGCGCAATGCGGCGTGTGGGACCGTGCGCCAGACCTTCAATAGGGTGGCCGCGTGCGGGCAGCGCGGTGTGGAAGCGCGGGGCGGAGGCTTAGGGCAGAGGCTTGGGGCGCAGGCGAGTAGCTGCAGCAGAGGGCGTCAGGGACGCCGGTGGGTCACCAACGCACGAAAGACAAGCCCGCCACGGGGTCGCGGGCCAGGTAGCCGGCCAGCGCGCGGGAGGCATTCACGCCCAGCGCGTCGAACTTCACGCTCAGACGGAAGCCGTCCTCCCGCCCCGTCAGCACGCTGGCGATCACACGGCCCCGGGCTTGGAACAGACGGCTGCCCTCGGGCCGGGCCGGCAGCCGGATCTTCACCGTGAGCATCGACGCACTTCCCGGGTCCACGTCGACCACGATGGCCGCCCCTTCGGCACCGATGTCCAGCGTGCGCGCGATCATCAACCGGCCGTCAGGCAGGATCAACGCTGCGCTGGTGCGAAGCGGTTGTCGAACATGAGCTCTGCGCTCCGTGATCACTGTTTGCAGCACGCCATCCTCCGCCGGCTTCGGTGCATGTGGATGGGGTCGCCCCAAAGCCGGAAGATAAGTCTGCAGGACATCCGGCTCTGGCGACAACCCCGAGAAAACCCGCAAGCCAGGGCACGCCGCCTGGCCCGCGGGTCTGCGCCCGAGCGCGGCATTCAAGCTGCCTGCCGCAGCGGAACAGCCGCTGCGGTTTCGTTGACGGGCAGCAGGTGTTCCACCAGTGGCGCGGGCTGAGGCGGCAGCAACGGCGTGACCCGGGTCTGCCGCTGAACCACGGCCGGGGCGGCGGCGCCAATGCGGCTGGGAAGCACGACCTGCTCGAAGGCCTTGCGCTTGCCCGGCGCCTGGTCCGCCTGCTGCGCCAGCCACTGCGCGCGGGTGATCTCGTGCTCGATGAGTTCGACGTCAGCCAGGGTTTCGTGCTTGCGCCAGATATTGCGTGTCGGAACCATGCCACACAGTTGGTTCAGCTGGCAGGCTCCGCGGTTCGAAGGTGCAGCAGCTCCAACAAGCAACTGAACTGCGGACAGGCTGAAGGCCGCGTTAACGCACGCTTTTCCCAGCTCAAGACTGACTCTGCCGTGCCAGAAGGTGGGGTGCATCCACAGGCCCATCTCGACGCCCGAAGGGGCAGCGGCATAGGGCTGAAACCTGAAGAGTCCTACCCACTGCCCGGTCTCCTTGCACACTGCGCTCAAAGCGGCCAGCCGGCCGCGATGCGCCGCCTGAACTATTGCTTCCACTCTTTCAAACACCTGTATCTCGTTGTCTGGCTGCTCCCAGAGCAATCCAGCATTGAATGCTGGGTTTTTCGTCGCAGTCCACAGCGGCCAGGCGTCGGCCAGCGCCAGCGGCCTGAGCGCAAGTCGCGCAGTGTGAACAAGTTGCAGTTCGGTGGCCAAGTCTTCGAAATCGATTTGCATTTGGAACTCCGGTGGTCGATGATGAAGCCCGCGACCCCGCGTCACAGGCTCGCAGCAAGCGTAGGCGCTAAGGTTCGAATGGTCAGCGGTATCGACCCGCATCCCAACGCTGCCGCGTGATCTTGTACGCGCAACAAGTAGATTGAATGAAGCTCGACCCGAATGACCTATTGCTGGCCTTGGAGACCGGTGGGGGCCTCAACCTTGAGACCCTGCTGAACGATGCCTCGGAGGCTGTGGTCTTTGTGGACGGCGATTGGATCGCCAGGTATTGCAACGCCACGTTCGCATCCAACTTGGGCTTGGCGCCAAACCAGATCATTGGGCGTACCCCTTTTGAGTACACCCCTACCGACTTCAAACGCTCCATCTTTTATGACGCTTGCTACAAGTGCGTGGTGGAGCGTCAAGCCACCAGCCAAGTCGGTTTCTCCACAGTCCTGAACCGGTGGCTGATGATCCGTGCCTACCCTGTGCGCGGGGGCGGCCTGTTGCTGGCCAATGACGCCACGGACAGCGTGGTCAAGGCCTACCACCTGGCCCAAGCCGCCGTCCGCGATGAACTCACCGGTCTGGGCAACAAGCTGGCTCTGGAGCAGCGTGTCGAGGAAATGGCGACCCGCATGGAGCCCTTCACGCTCGCCCTGCTGGGCCTGCGTCGGTTCCGCGAGATCAACGAGACCCACGGCTATGCCACGGGCGATCTGGTGCTGATGGAACTGGCCTCGCGTCTGCAGAGCGCCACCCGAGGTACCGAAGCCGTCTTCCGGGTCAGCGGCGACGAGTTCGCACTGGTGGTAAACGGTCCAAGCCCTGAGTCGACCCACGAGCGTATTCGTCTTCTGCTGACTTTGCTGCATCCGCCCGTCGTCATCGAGGGTCTGCGCATCCCAGTGTCCGTCGGCGTAGGAACGGTCAACAGCCCGGTGCACGGCGATGCTTTCGGTCTCCTGCTCAAGCGCGCGGGCCTGGCGCTGGGCGAGGCCAAGCGCGTGGCCTCCCAGGCCCTGCCCGTGATGCCGTTTCGCATGGATCTGGAACTGGCCGCCAAGCACCGGCTGGTGCTGGAGCAGGAGTTGCGACAGTGCCTGGACGGTTCGCAGTTCACATTGCTGCTGCAACCCAAGGTGTGCCTGAACACCGGGGCCGTGGTCGGGGCCGAGGCGCTGATCCGCTGGGTCCACCCCAAGCGAGGCATCCTCTCGCCAGGCGCTTTCCTGCCGCTGGCGCGCGAGATCGGCGCCATGCGTACCATCGACGCCTGGGTGCTGCGCCAGGCCATCAGCCTGTGCGCGCAGCTGCGCGACTTCGGGGCCACCTTTCCGCTGAGCATCAACCTCTCGGCCGATGCCCTGGGCGATGTGATGCTGCCCGAGCGCCTCATCAGGGACCTGGCCACCGCAGGCCTGCCGGCCAGCATGCTGGAGATTGAAATTCCCGAAGGCGATCTGATGGCCGACGTGCAAGCCAGTGTGCGCACGCTGGAGGCCCTGGCCAACATGGGGGTGCGCCTGTCCATCGACGACTTCGGCACCGGCTACTCCTCCTTCGCCTATCTTGCGCAGTTCCCGGTCCACACCCTGAAGATCGACCGCTCCTTCGTCATCGGCCTGAGCGGCAGCGGCCCCAGCCGCAAGATCGTCAAGGGCATCGTGCGCCTGGCGCACTCATTGGGGTTGGACGTGGTGGCTGAGGGCGCCGAGGATGAGAACCAGCTGGTGCAACTGCAACGCCTGAAGTGCGACGCAGTGCAGGGCTTTGCCGTGGCCCCGGCCATGCCGCTGCCACAGTTCCGCGCCTTTGCCGCCAGCCGACCCGCTGTGGCGGGCCCTGACCCCTTCGCCATCTGAGGCCTCTGCGTCGGGCCTGACAACACACATCCCGTCCTCAGCGCAAGGTAGCATTTCGGATGTCCAAAGTTGCCGGCACCGGCACGTCCAACTTGGCCCCTGAGGCTGAAGCGGCGCCGTCGCGGGCCCTGTGGTTTGCCTGGTCCACCTGGACCTGGGGCTTGCTGCTGGCGTCCTGCACGGTGGTGTTGGACTTCTTCGTCGTCCTGGCGTGCCTTCCTGCCATCGAATCCTCGATCGGCGCGTCCAAGGCACAGTTGCAACTGGTGCTGGGCGCCTACGCCATCGCGAACGCTGCGCTGCTGATCGTCGGCGGTCGGCTGGGCGATCTGCTTGGCCGCAAGCGCACCCTGCACGTGGGCCTAGCCCTGTTCACACTGGCCTCGGTGGGGTGCGCTACCGCGGCCGACCCTGCGGTGCTGATCCTGTTCAGGGCCGCCCAGGGCGCTGCCGGGGCCCTGATGCAACCCCAGGTGCTGGGCTTGTTGTCGGTGTCCTTCCAAGGCGCAGGGCGGACCAGGGCATTCGATCTATACGCTGCGACCATGGGCTTTGCCGCCGTGGCGGCGCAGTTGATCGGGGGGGCGCTGGTGGGCCTGCTGTCGGCGGACATGGGCTGGCGCGCCTGCTTCTGGCTGTCCGTGCCCTTGTGCCTGGGTTCGGCCTGGTGGGTGAGAGGTGTGGTCGATCCCTCACGACCCGTGGCCGCTGCAGACCAGGTGGCAGCACCGGCAGCTCCGTCGCCCCATACCACCAGCCCCTTCCGCGGGCTGGGCCTGTTCCAGCGTATCGACCTGGTGGGCGCGCTGATGCTGGGGGCGTTGCTGGCCTGCCTGTGCTCGGCGCTCACGCTGGGGTACGAGCAAGGCTGGCCTGAGTGGTCGAAGCGGGCCCTGCTGATGGCAGCGGCTTGCGCGGTGGCGCTGTGGGCCTGGCAGGCCCTGGGCCGCAGGCTGGGTCACCACCGCATCATCCCGCCGGGCGTGTTGGGCGCAAATCGCTTCTGGCTGGCGCTGGTGACCATCGCCGCCTTCTACGCAGGCGTGGCCAGCCTGTACTTCGTGATCGCCCTGGAGCTGCGGGACAAGGCAGGCCTCACGCCGCTGGGGGTTGCCGGCATGCTGTGCGTGATGGCGGCATCCTTCGTGACTGCCTCCTCATCACGGCGCGTCAAGGCGCGTGTGGGCGCCTGGTGGGCCGAGACCGGGCTGGGCATGCTGGCCATGGGGCACCTGGTGATGTGGGCCGCGTCGACCCTGACTGGCGCCTCGTCCTGGGCCCAACTGTCGGCTTATGCCGTTGCAGTGCTGCTGCAGGGCCTGGGCATCGGCCTGATCATGGGCCAGCTGGTGGGCACCTCCCTGGCGAAAGTGCCGGCGCAGTGGGCTTCGGTGGGCGGGGGCATGGCGTCCACCTTGCAACAGATCGGCAACTCCATGGGCATTGCCGGGGTGGGCCTGGCCTACCTGCGTGATGACGGCCAGAGTGGCTCCACCGCGGCTGCCGTGACCTACTTCCTCGTGCTGCTGGCGGTGGTGCTGGCCCTCAGGGTGGTGGCGGGCCGCCCAACGGTTGTTCGTTGATGAGCGCGCACAGCCTTGCCAGGTGCTTCCGGCCACGCCGTTCCTGGCACCGCTGCTGGCCCTGCACCCCGCCTCCCAAACCATCCCGGGCTGACCCCTCTTGAAGCGCCGCGACTGGCTCAGCGGCGCGGGCGCGCTGGCCCTGCCGGCCTGGGTGCGCCATGCCAGCGCAGCCGACACCCCCCGTTTCAGCCTGGGCTTGGCCTCGGGCCAGCCCCGGCCGGACGGCATGGTGCTGTGGACGCGGCTGACAGGCCCCGGCCTGCCCGACAGCGTACCGGTGCAGTGGGAACTGGCGCACGACGAGGGCTTCACGCAGATCGCCGCCCGCGGCGTGGAGCTGGCGCAGACCGAGACCGCGCACAGCGTGCATGCGGAACCGGGGGGCCTGGCCGCCGGGCGCCCCTGGTGGTACCGCTTCACCGCCCTGGGCGACCGCAGCAGGGCGGGCCGCACCCGCACGGCCCCCGACCCCGGCGCCGAGGCGACCCTGCGCTTTGCCATCGCCAGTTGCCAGCGCTGGGAGTACGGGCACTATGCCGCGTGGCGCGACATCACGGCCTCGGAGCCCGACCTGATCGTCTTCCTGGGCGACTACATCTACGAATACCCGCTGCTGGCCAACGACCCGGTGCGCCCGATCAGCGGCGGCCTGGTGACCACGCTGGACGGCTACCGGGACCGCTATGCCCAATACAGGGCCGACCCCTTGCTGCAGGCCGCTCACGCCTGTGCGCCCTGGGTCATGGTGTGGGACGACCATGAGGTGGAGAACGACTACGCGGCCGGGGTCGGCGGGGGCCTGCTGGGTCACTCGCTGGGGGCCTTGCTGGGGGACTTCGGCCGTCGGCGCGCCGCCGCATACCAGGCCTACTGGGAGCACATGCCCTTTCCCAAGTCGGCCCGGCCGACCGGGGACGCCATGCGCATCTACGGCCACCTGGACTGGGGGCGCCTGGCCCGCATTCAGTTGCTCGACAACCGCCAGTACCGTGATCCGCAGGTCTGCCCGCGGCCGGGGCGCCTGGTGGGCTCGCACACGGTCTCGCTCAAGGACTGCCCCGCACTGCTGGACCCCCGGCGCAGCCTGCTGGGAGCGGCGCAGGAGCGCTGGCTGGCGCAGAACTGGAGCCTGGACCGCCCCTGGAATCTGGTGGCCCAGCAGACCCTGATGTCACGCCTGAGCTGGACCGACCCCGCCCAGGAGCCCACCTACTGGACCGACGGCTGGGACGGCTATGCCCCGTCACGCCAGCGGCTGCTTAGCGCGGCGGCGCAGCGCCAGGTGCCGGGGCTGGTGGTGCTGGGCGGTGACGTGCACGCGCACTATGTGAGCGAACTCAAGACCAGCTACGACGACCCGCGCAGCCCCGTGGTCGGGGCAGAGTTCTGCGGCACCTCGATCTCCAGCCGCGGCCCGGCGCAGTCGCGCCTGGATGCCGCCCTGCCGCTGAATCCGCACCTGCTCTACGGCAACGCCCGCCATCGCGGCAGCGTGCTGTTCCGGCTCGACGCACGCACGCTGCAGGCCGACCTGCGCGCCGTAGACCGTCCGCGCGAGGCGGACAGCGCCGTGCGCAGCGCAGCGCGCTTCGTGGTGGAAGCGGGTCGGCCCGGGCCGCAGCGGGCCTGAATCGGCCCTGTCCGGGTCGGGCTTCAGTCAGCCGCGCACAGGCAGTGCACCACCGCATCGAAGGGCCGGCGGCGCTGGGCCAGGTCGTGCAGCCAGACCAGATCCTGCAAGGCCTGGGTGCCCGCATCGAGCAGGCCGCCCGCCGGAGCGGCCCCTGACAACCCTGACACGGGCAGCCCGGGTGCTCCCAACCCCAGCGCCTGCTGCACCGAGGCCGCCACGGTGGACTTGAAGAACCCCGCCAGTTGCTCCAGGCGGCCGGGCTCGCGTTCCATCCACCGCAGACGGGCATCCTCGGGCAGCTTGGCACGCGCTGCGGCCGCCTTCAGCGCGTCGCTCCAGGCGCCGTTGCGGTCGATCAGCCCACGCTCCAGCGCCTGGGTGCCGGTCCAAACCCGGCCCTGCGCGACGGCGTCGATCTTGCCGGGCGTGGTCTTGCGCGCCGCCGCGGCCTTGGCGATGAAGTCCGTGTAAGTGCGGCCGATGACCGACTGGACCAGTTGTTCGAAGCGCGGGTCCAGCGGACGGCGTGGGTCGTAGCCGGTGGCCAGCCAGGTGGTGGCGTGGCCGCCCGTGCCCACCGACAGCTTGTCCATCAGGCCCTGGGCCGTGGGCAGCATGCCGAACACGCCGATGGACCCGGTGATGGTGGCGCGGTCTGCGATCACCTCGTCGGCCGCCAGGGCGATCCAGTAGCCGCCCGAGGCCGCCACATCGCCCATCGACACGACCACGGGCTTGCCCGCCGCCCGCGTGAGTTCCAGCTCGCGGCGGATGAGCTCCGAGCCCAGGGCGCTGCCGCCAGGGGAGTTCACACGCAGCACCACGGCCTTGACCTCGTCATCATTGCGCGCTTTGCGGATCAGCTCGGCCGTGGAGCGCCCGCCGATGCGCCCGGGCGGCTCGCTGCCCTCGCCGATCTCGCCCTCGGCCACCACCACGCCGATGGCCGGGCCGCTGGCGGCAGGCTTCTGCCGCGACAGGTACTCGCGCCAGCCGATCTGCCGGAAGGTCTTGGCCTTGGGGTCCTCGGCGCCGCGCTCGATCAGCATCGCCCGCAGTTCGTCGCGAGTCTTGAGGCCGTCCACCAGCCGGCTCTCCAGTGCCAGGCGCGCGGTGTCACCCTGCAGGGCCTGCAGGCTGCCGGGCAGCGCGGCAATGCCTTGAGCGATGGCCCCTTCCGGCAGCTTGCGCGCCTTCTCCACCCCGCGGGTGTACAGGCTCCACAGCGCGTCGTAGAGGTAGGCCTCGGCTTCCAGCGTCTCCTTGGAGGGCGCGCTGGCGAAGAAGGGCTCGGCCGCGTTCTTGTACTTGCCCACACGCACCACGTTGGCGCTCACGCCCACCCGGTCCAGCGTCTGGCGGTAGTAGTTGCGCAGCCGGCCGTAGCCCTGCAGCGTGACGGTGCCCATGGGGTGGATGTAGACGTCGCTGGCGTGGGCGGCCAGGTAGTACTGGCGCTGGTCCAGGCGCGTGCCCCAGGCCACCACCTGCTTGCCCGAGGCCTTGAAGCGCTCGAGCGCCGCAGCCACCTCGCGCTGAGCCGACAGCCCCCCGCCCGACAGTTCTTCCGGCAGCAGCAGGGCGCGCTCGATCTTCGGGTCGCGCGCGGCGGCGTCCAGCACGCGGACGAGGTCGCGCAGCCGCACCTGGCCCTGGTCTTGACCCTGCACCTGGCGCAGCAAGGTATCGCGCGTGCCGCCAGCGCCCTGTTCGACCAAGGGGCCGGCCAGGTCCAGCACCAGCACGGTCTTGTCCTCCAGCTTTTCGGCGCGGCCCATGAGCAGGGCCACGGGCACGCCGATCAGCAAGGCCAGCCACAGCAGGTTGAACACGGCCCGCCGTGTGCCGTCCACCAGCGCCCACAAGCGGCCGGCCCAGAGGCGCAAAAAGCCCTTCTTTTCTCGCGACATGCCCAGTTCCTCTGCTATTGCGGATTCGATGATTGTGGCGATACTCGGAACCGTCATGGATGCGATCCTGTCCGTCACCACCCCGTTCTTCGCACTGGTGCTGTGCGGCTTCCTGGCTGGCCGGCAGAAGGTGCTGCCCGAGAGCGCCATCACCGGGCTGAACAGCTTCGTCCTGTACTTCGCGCTGCCCTGCATGCTGTTTCGCTTTGGCGCGAACACGCCGGTGCTGGAGTTGCTGCACCCGGGCATGTTCGGCGTATGGATGCTGTGTGCACTGCTGCTGGTGTTCTTCACCGTGGCCGTCACCTGGAGCCGCCGGGTGCACCTCAAGGACGCCGCCTTCGGCGCCCTGGTAGCGGCCTTTCCCAACACGGGCTTCATGGGCGTGCCGCTGCTGGTGGCGCTGCTGGGGCCGGCCGCGGCAGGCCCGGCCATCTGCACCATCCTGGTGGACATCTTCATCACCAGCTCGCTGTGCATCGGCCTGGCCCAGGCGCACGAGGCCTCCGGCCAGGGCGCGCGCACGGCCATGGTCAAGGCGCTCAAGGGCACGCTGGCCAACCCCCTGCCCTGGGCCATCGCCCTGGGCGCGGCCAGCCAGGCCACCGGACTGCATCTGGCCGGGCCGGTGGACACGGTGGTGCGCATGCTGGCAGACGCGGCTTCCCCGGTGGCGTTGTTCACCATTGGGGCTGTGCTGTGGCGCGCCGGTCAGCACGCGCACGGCCGCACCCCACCCGCGCTGTACCTGCCAGTGGCTGCCATCAAGCTGGTTCTGCACCCGCTGCTGGTGTTCAGCGTGGGGGCGGCCGCGCGCGCCCTGGGCGTGCCGCTCACGGGCTTCCAGATTCTGGTGCTGACGCTGGTGGCCGCCCTGCCCAGCGCCAGCAACGTCTCGCTGCTGGCCGAGCGTTACGGCGCGGACAACGGCCGGGTGGCGCGGATCATCATGGCCAGCACGGTGCTGGCCTTTGTGACGCTGTCCGCCCTGGTGTGGTGGTTCGACGTGCGGCCACCGGGCTGACCCTGCGGCCCGACACGGGCGCGCTTCAGATCGCCAGCGGGTCCACGTCCACGGCCCAGCGCAGCACCCCGCGGTGGTCACTGCGCAGCCCGTGGAGCACCGGGGTCCAGTCCGCCAGCAGGCGCTGGAGGACGGTGCGCGAGGGCGACTCCAGCAACATCTGCATGCGCTCAACGTCGGCCACCCGGGCCACGGGCGGCGGCACCGCCGGGTACAAGGTGACACCCGCCGCCGACGCCAGGGCCGCAGCCGCGGCGGCGGCGGCTTCCACAAACGCCCGCGCTTCTTGTGGTGTTCGGGCCTCGGCCCGCAACAGGGCCAGGTGGCTGAACGGGGGCAGGCCGGCCTGACGCCGTTCCAGCAGTTGCTGGGCCGCGAAGGCCTCGAAGTCGTGGCGCTTGAGCGCCGCGTACAGCGGGTGGTGGGGGTGCCAGGTCTGCAGCCACATCTGGCTGCGGTGCGCGGCCGCCGCGTCACGCCCGGCCCGGCCCGCGGCCTGCAGCAGCAACGCGAAAAGCCGCTCGGCGGCGCGGAAATCGCTGGCAAACAGCGCGCCGTCGGGGTTGACCGCAGCCACCAGGGTGATGCGGCGGAAGTCGTGCCCTTTGGCCACCATCTGCGTGCCCACCAGCACGTCCACCTCGCCGTCATGCACGGCGGCCAACTGCGCATCCAGCGAGCCCTTGGTGCGCGTGGTGTCGGCGTCGATGCGTGCCACCCGCGCACCGGGCAGCAGGGCGGCCATCTGCTCCTCGAGCTTTTCCGTGCCCCGACCCACGGGCGCGATGTCCAGGTTGCCGCAGTCGGGGCAGGCGCGCGGCACGCGCTCGGTGAACCCGCAGTGGTGGCAGCGCAGGGTGCGGTCCTGCTTGTGGAAGACGCGCCAGGCGCTGCAGTGCGGGCACTGGCTCTTCCAGCTGCAGGCACCGCAGTGCAGCACGGGGGCGTAGCCGCGACGGTTGAGCAGCAGCAGGCTCTGCTCGCCCCGGGCCCTGCGCTCCTCGATGGCGCTCAGCAGCGGCGCGGCCAGGGCGGGGGCGTTCTCGCCTCGCTCGCGCGGCTGCTGCGACATGTCCAGCAGGCGCACTTCGGGCATCACGCCGCTCCCAATGCGCGTGGGCATGGACAAGCGGCGGTAGCGCCCCTCCAGGCCGCGCTGCCAGCTCTCCAGCGACGGCGTGGCCGAGCCCAGCACCACGGGCACCTGTTCCAGCCGGGCGCGGTAGACGGCCAGGTCACGCGCCGAGTAACGGGCGCCCTCCTGCTGCTTGAAGGACGGGTCGTGCTCCTCGTCGACGACGATGAGCCCGGGCCGCGACAAGGGGGTGAAGACGGCCAGCCGCGTGCCCAGGACCAGGTCGGCCAGCCCCAGGTGGGCCGTGAGCCAATGCTTGAGCCGCTGCGCGGGGGTGAGGCCGCTGTGCAGGGCCACCAGCACGCGGTCCGGAAAACGCTGCGCGAAGCGCGCCTCCAGTTGCGGCGTGAGGTTGATCTCGGGCACCAGCACGAGGACCTGCCGACCTGAACGCAGGGCCCGATCAGCGGCGCGCAGGTAGACCTCGGTCTTGCCGCTGCCCGTGGCGCCGTGCAGCAGCACTGGGCCCACCAGCGGCAGCCCCTCCAGCGCTGCGGCCTGCTCGGCCGTCAGGGCCGGCCACTCGGGAGCCGGGCCGCCCGGCGCCGCAGGCGGGCTCTTCAGCAGGCGGGCCACCCGCTTGGCGACCTGCGGCCCGCTGAGCTTGCGCAGTTCAGGCGGCAGCACCGACAAGGCCAGTTCGCCGACGCCGCGCTGGTAGTAGCCGGCAGCGAAATCCACCAAAGCCCGCCAGGCGGCCGGCAGCGGCGGCAGGCTGTGCATCACCTCGGCCACGTCGCGCAGGCGATCGCTGGGTGTGTGCCCACCTTCCTGCTCGCCCCACACGATGCCGGGCACGGTGCGCCGGCCCAGCGGACAGCGCACCAGGGTACCGGCCGCCAGGACCGATGGCGCCCGGTAGTCCAGCAGCCCACCCAAGCCCGCATGCTGCGGTGTCTCCACCGCCACCGACAGACGCTCAAACGGGCCTTCCACGACAGCATTCACGGTTTCGGACAACGCTCTGCCAGCCTTCACGCCACCCCAGACTGCGCACTCTCAACTTGCGCCAAGGTCTTCGTCCAGGATTGAGAATTCGCACCCAAGTTCATGATGTGCATAGGGTTTTTGGCCTGTCCACCGATTCTGTGGATAACTTTGTGGGCAACCCGGTTTGGAACTCGCCAAACCCTTGATTCATGCGGTCTCCCGCTGGATTGCCTCATTTATCAGCAACCCCCAGCCCTTCGAAAAATCAACAACTTAGCGCAGTCTGCCCCCGCTGGAGGCGACCCGGCGACCCGGAAAAACCCACCCCCTGGGAAGGCCCGAAAAATGGGGATAACTGCGATGCTAAGTGCTCACTCACCGCGCACACGGCGTCATGCCGTGCTCGCCCGACGGCGCTGGCCGAGCGGCTCAGCGCAGCGTCCGCGAGTGCTCGTGCACCGCCTGCACCAGCGCCGTCACGTGCTCTGGCGGGGTGAACTGGCTGATGCCATGGCCCAGGTTGAAGATGTGGCCGTCCCAGGTGCCATCGGCACGCTGCGGCCGGCCAAAGCTGTCCAGCACCGCACGCGCCTCGCGCGCCACGGCTTCGGGCGGGGCGAACAACACGTTCGGGTCGAGGTTGCCTTGCAGGGCCACGCGGTCCCCCACCAGTGCACGGGCGGCACCGAGGTTGACCGTCCAGTCCAGGCCCACGACGTCGGCCCCGATGCCGGCGATCTGCTCCAGCCACAGCCCGCCCCCTTTGGTGAAGACGATCACCGGGATGCGCACGCCGTCCTTCTCGCGCTGCAGCGCCTGCACCACCTGCTGCGTGTAGCGCAGGCTGAAGCGCTGGAAAGCGCCGTCAGCCAGCACCCCGCCCCAGCTGTCGAACACCATCACCGCCTGGGCGCCGGCATCGATCTGCGCATTCAGGTAGGCCGCCACGGCCTGCGCGTTGACTTGCAGGATGCGCTCCATCAGGTCCGGGCGGCCGTAGAGCATGCTCTTGACCAGCCGGTAGTCGTCGGAGCCAGCGCCCTCGACCATGTAGCAGGCCAGCGTCCAAGGGCTGCCGGAAAAGCCGATCAGCGGCACGCGGCCGTTCAGCGCCCGGCGTATCGAGGTGACGGCGTCGGTCACATAACGCAGCTTGTCCAGGTCGGGCACCTGCAGCGCCGCCACCGCCGCCTCGTCGCGCACCGGATGCGCGAAGCGCGGGCCTTCGCCTTGCGCGAAGCTCAAGCCCAGGCCCATGGCGTCGGGCACGGTCAGGATGTCGCTGAACAGGATGGCGGCGTCCAGCGGGTAGCGCTCCAGGGGCTGCAGCGTCACCTCGGTGGCGTAGTCCACGTTGGTGGCCAGGCCCATGAAGCTGCCGGCCTTGGCGCGCGTGGCGCAGTACTCGGGCAGGTAGCGCCCGGCCTGGCGCATCAGCCACACGGGCGTGTGGGGCGTGGGCTGGCGCAGACAGGCGCGCAGAAAGCTGTCGTTTTGGAGCGGTGCGAACATCCGTCGATTATGGCCACGGCGGCTGACATTCCCAAGTGTCCAGGCGTCAAACCTGCGGCGCGGCCCAGGCCTCCACAGCCTGCGGGCCCCGCGCGGCCCGCACGGCATGACCATCGGACGGACTTGCGCGACCTCAGCGGGCCGGCACTGCAACCGCTCGCACAATATAGACCCATGCACATCGGCATCCTCACTGGCGGCGGCGACTGTCCGGGCCTGAACGCGGTGATCCGTGCGGCCACGCTGGAGTTGTTGCACGCCGGCGTGCGGGTCACCGGCATCGAGCGCGGGTTCCTGGGGCTGATGCGCAACCGGATGCGCCCGCTGCAGGTGGCAGACGTGGACGACATCCTGGACCAGGGCGGCACCATCCTGGGCACGCACAACCGGGCCGACCCCTTCCACGACTTCGCCCTGGGAGGTGCAGACGTGTCCGCCCAGGTGCTGGCCTGCGCCCGCCAGGCGGGGCTGGACGGCGTGCTGGCCATCGGCGGCGACGGCACCATGGACATCGCCGCCAGGCTGCATGCCCTGGGCCTGCCGATGATTGGCGTGCCCAAGACCATCGACAACGACATCGCCCTGACCGAGCGCACCTTCGGGTTCGACAGCGCCGTGGCGATCGTCACCGAAGCGCTGGGTCGGCTGCGCACCACGGCGCGCAGCCACGGGCGGGTGATGATCGTGGAAACCATGGGGCGCTACGCCGGGTGGATCGCGCTGGAGGGCGGCATCGCCGGCGGGGCCGACGTGATCCTGCTGCCCGAACTGCCCTTCGAGCCGGAACGGGTGCTGCGCTGCTGCCAGCAGCGCGAGGCCGCCGCCGGCGCGGCCGGACGCGACGGCAGCACCCTGATCTGCATCGCCGAAGGCTGCGCGCCGGCCGGCGGCTCGATGACCGTGGCGCACACCCTGGCCGACAGCCCGGACCCGGTGCGCCTGGGCGGGGTGGGCGAACGCTTGCGCGCCCTGCTGGAACCGCACCTGCAGTCCGAGGTGCGCACCACGCTGCTGGGCCATGTGCAGCGCGGCGGCACCCCCACCGCCTACGACCGCGTGCTGGCCACGCGCTTCGGTCACGCTGCGGCGCGCCTGGCCGTGCAGGGCGGGTTCGGCCACATGGTGGCCCTGCAGGCCGATGCCTGCATCAGCGTGCCGCTGAGCGAGGTGGCGGGCCGCAGCCGCCATGTGCCCCCGGACCACCCGCTGGTGGAGGCCGCTCGCGGTCTGGGCGTATGCCTGGGGGTGGCATGAGAAGCCTCGAGGTGAGGCCGATGGGCGCAACTTCACCCGCCGTCCGGGGCTTGAATCTCCCGCGCCGTCCCCATCTTGCGAGTTCTGTCCCACGCCTTACCGGAAAGCGAGCCCCCCATGTGGTCACGTCCTGAAACCTCCCTGTCGCGGCGCTGGCTGGCCGCGCTGATGCTGGCCGCCGCCACCTTGCTGTCGGGCTGCGGCTACAACCAGTTCCAGACCCTGGACGAGCAGACCAAGGCCGCGTGGTCCGAGGTGATGAACCAATACCAGCGCCGCGCCGACCTCATTCCCAATATCGTGGCCACGGTCAAGGGCGAAGCCAACTTCGAGCAGGAGACGCTGACCAAGGTGGTGGAGGCGCGCGCGCGCGCCACGTCCATCCAGGTCACGCCGCAGACCCTGAACGACCCGCAGGCGTTCGAGCGCTTCCAGAAAGCGCAGGGCGAACTGGGCAGCGCGCTGGCCCGGCTGCTGGTGGTGAGCGAAAGCTACCCCAACCTGAAGGCCAACCAAGGCTTCCAGGACCTGCGGGTGCAGTTGGAGGGCACCGAGAACCGCATCACCGTGGCGCGCAACCGCTACATCAAGGCGGTGCAGGAATACAACGTGCTGGTGCGCCGATTCCCGTCCAACCTGACGGCCATGGTCTTCAGCTATGCGGTCAAGCCCAGCTTCACCGTGCAGAACGAAGCCGCCATCTCGGCGCCGCCGGCGGTGAGTTTCGACAAGCAACCGGCCAGCCCGGCACCCGCAGCCTCGAAGTGATGCGCTGACGAGGAACCATGCGCCCTGTCAACGGCTTGGCCCCGGACGCCCCTGGCCCCACGGTACGTACGGTGCTTTCGGTGCGTGCGGTACATACAGTCCGCACGCTGGCGGCCTGGGGCCTGCTGGTCGCCCTCAAGCTGTTGACGATCTGGGGCCTGGTGGCCCTGCTCAGTGGCCCGGTGCGGGCGCAGGATCTTCAACCCGTCCCGGCCTTGACGGCGCGCGTGATGGACGCCACTGGCACCCTGTCCACGGCGCAGCGCGAGGCCCTGGAGTCCAAGCTCGCGGCCTTCGAGGCGCAGGCCGGGCCGCAGATCGTGGTGCTGATGGTGGCCACCACCCAGCCCGAGGACATCGCGGCCTTCACGCAGCGCGTGGGCGAAACCTGGAAGATCGGCCGCAAAGACGTGGGCGACGGCCTGCTGCTGGTGGTGGCCAAGAACGACCGAAGGCTGTGGATCGCCCCGGCCAAGGCGCTGGAAGGCGCGGTGCCTGACCTTGCAGCACGCCAGATCGTGCGCGACATCATCACACCGGCCTTCAAGACCGGGGACTACGCCGGCGGCCTGGACAAGGGCCTGGACGCGCTCATGGCCCGCATTCGCGGCGAAGGTCTGCCCCAGCCCGAGCGCGCCCGAGGCGGTGCCGCCGAAGACGGTTTCCAGGCCGAAGACCTGCTAGCTTTTCTGTTCGTGGCCGTGCCTGTGGCCGGTGGCGTGCTGAGTGCGATAGTGGGCCGCAAGCTGGGCGCGGTGCTGACGGGTGGTGCGGCCGGCGGTGTGGTCTGGTGGGTCACCCAAAGCCTTTTGCTGGGGGTTGGCGCGGGACTCGCCGCCTTGTTTGTCGTAGGCGTGCTGGGCCTGGGCTCGGCACTTCGAGGTCTGGGTGCACGGCGCGGCGGCACCGGCCGGAGCGGGCCTGTGGTCTTCGGTGATGGGGGCTGGTCCCGCGGCGGCGGGTCAGGCGGTGGTTTCGCAGGCGGGGGGGGCGGCTTTGGGGGATTCTCCTCAGGCGGCGGCGACTTCGGCGGCGGCGGCGCAGGAGGGAGTTGGTGATGAGCCTTGGCCTGAGACGTCTGGCACGCCTGATGCGTCATCGCTGGTTCGATGAATCCGATACGCGGCGCGCCCTGGGCCCGCAGGCGCTGGCGCGTATCGCGGAGCGCATCGCGCAAAGCGAGAAGCTCCACACGGGCGAGATCCGCGTCTGCGTGGAGGCTGGCCTGCCCCTGAGCTACCTGTGGCGCGGCGCCAGCGCGCGGGAACGCGCCGTGTCCATGTTCGGCAAGCTGCGCGTGTGGGACACCGAAGCCAACAACGGCGTGCTGATCTACCTGCTGCTGGCCGAACACCAGATCGAGATCGTCGCCGACCGAGGCATCGCGCGCCACGCACCGCCGGGCCACTGGGAATCCATGGTCGACGTCATGCGACAGGAGTTCCGCGCGGGGCGCTTCGAGCCCGGGCTGATGCAGGCCATCGGGGCGGTGGAAGCGCTGATGCTCCAGCACTTTCCTCAGAGGCAGGGGCAGGGCAACCCCAATGAGCTGCCCAATCGCCCCTACCTGGCCTGAGAACTTGACAGCCCCCCAGGTCCGCGGGCTCAAGTGGCCGCGTAGCGGTGCAAGGGGTGGGTACCCTGCGCGGCGTGCACGCTGGCGTTGAAGGAAATGATCACGCGCTCCTGCTCACCCGCGTAGGGCAGCGCCTGGTGCGCCAGCCAGGAGGGAAAGATCAGCAACTGACCCGGCACCGGGTCAACGTCCAGGTGGGCGTCCTGCAGATAGGCGTTGCCCAGGTCGATGCGGGCGCCGCCCAGCCGCTCGAAGCGCGGCCCGAAGAAGCGCGTCACGCCATTGGCGGACCCGTAGGTGGCATGGGAGACCCGGCGCTCTTGCGGGTCCACCTGCACGCAGTACACCCCGGACCACGAGCAGTTGCCGTGGCTGTGCACGTCGTGGAACGCGCCGCCGTTGGACATCTGGAACCACATGCCGTCCAGGCTGATGCGCAGGTCCAGGCCCTGCGCAGGCCAGACCCCCGCGTTAGCAGTCTTGACCGTGTCGCGCAGCGACTCCACCACGAAGCGCAGAAATCCCTGCCACTCGGGCAGCCGGATACGGTCGACCAGATCGTCGTCACTGGCAAAGAACGCGGACGCCGGTGGCGGCTCACCTCCTCGCACCCGCGACTGCACCTGGGCGATGCGCAGGGCGCTCAACACCCGCACCAGCAGCGGGTTCAGTTCCGCGGCCTCGGCGTAGCGGTGCACGCCCAAGGGCGTGGGCCACAGGCTGCGGAATCCAGGCGTCGCGCCGGAAGGACTCACGCGGGCGCCGCCACGCTGGCCGGCCAGTACAGACGGTGTCCGGTGTCTCGCTGGAAGGCTGCCAGGTCTTCTTCGGTGTCGATGTCCAGGCGGTAGCGGCGGTTGTCCGTGACGAACGGCGCTGCCGCCTCAGGGTGGGCGCCTCGCCACTGACGACAGCCCACGTTCGCCCCGCCGGTCAGGATCTGATCGCGCACCTCGGCGCTGAAGATCACCGGATTGCCGGGCTCTCCATGCACCTGCGGGAATACGACGGAAGTGCCGGCCGGCCGCTTCTTGAAGGCGCCGATCAGGTCGCTGATGTCCTGGGCCTGGATCAGCGGCTGATCGGCCAGGGCCACGACGACGGCATCCAGCTTGCCCGCCAGGGCCGCCAGGCCGATGCGCTGGGAGGAGACCTGCCCGTCGTCAGGACTGGGATTGCGCACCACGGTCACCGGAAAGGCCTGCACCACCGGCTCGATCAGGTCGGCGTGGTGACCCAGCACCACCACCACCTCGTCCACCCCGGCCCCGGACAGGGCGATGAGCTGGCGCCTGATCAGCGGCACGCCGCCCAGCTCCAGCAGGCTCTTGGGCCGGTGCCCGATGCGCGAGCCGCTGCCGGCAGCCAGCAGCACGGCCCCCACCACCACGCGGCTGTAGAGACCGCCGCCGCCTTTGAGAATGCATCCCATCGTGTGTTGCCTCCGCGCCGGGCTCCTTCGTCACATGCCGCAGCAGGACATGGGCCCTGCGCGCACCACGAACTCCGGCACCTCGTCCGCAGCCGGGGGGCAGGCTGGGGTCTCGGCCTGCGCCGGCAGCGCGGAGGGCGCCGACGCAGCGGCGGCTGCGGCGTGCTCGGCGCGCGGCGATGGCTCCTGGGCAGCTGAAGTCTGCACCGGGGTCGGGGTCAGGTTCGGAACTTGGGCTGGGGCCTCCTGACCGCGACGCGCCGCCACCACAGCCGCCAGCACCGACAGCGCAATTTCCTCAGGGGTCTGCGCACCGATGGGCTGACCCGCCGGCGCCACGATGGCTGCCACGGCTGCGGCGTCTTCGCCGGCCTCGACCAGGGCCGCCTTCAGCACCTGCGCCTTGCGGTGGCTGGCCACGAAGAACACCTGCCGCGCCCGCGCCGCCAGCGCAGCGCGCAAGCCCTGCACGTCCCGGCGGCCCTGCGTGGCCACGACCACGAAGCTGCCAGGCGTCAGCGCCTGAGCGACCGCCGCGGCGTCGTCGCTGTCGAGCACCCGTTCGGCGTCCGGGAACCGCGCCGCATCGGTGGCGTGGGCCACCACGGTGACGGGAAGGCCCACCCGCGGGCCCAGGGACGACAGGGCCACCGCCAGCGGCGAATCGCCCACCACCGTCAGGCGCGCCCGCGCCAGCATGGGGTCGACGAAAAGCTCGACCGTGCCGCCGGAGTGGCAGGACATCCCAAATTCCAGCACGTCGTCCAGTTCGCGCACCTCGCCTTCGGACGAAGGTGCGATGCGCACCACGCGCGCCCGGCCGTCAGCCAGCGCCAGCCGCACCGTCTTCAGCACCGCCGGCTGCGAACAGCCACCCCCTATCCAACCCAGCTCGATGCCCTCGGCCGTGACCAGCGCCTTGTCACCCGGCCGGGCCGAGGCCGGCGGCTGCACGCGCAGCACGGTGACGATGGCATGCGGGCGGTCCTGCTGCTGCAGGCGCAAGGCTGCTTGGAGAAAGTCGATGGATGCAGTGCTCATGAGGGGTCGCTCCGACGCAGTGGGGTGGGCAGGGAGGGGATTCAATGCAGGATTTCGGCGGCTTGCATCAGGTCACGCAGGCTGTTCAGGCGCACGAAGCGGTCGATCAGCGGCCGGGCCTCGCGCAGGGCCTCGGACGCCGGCGGCTGCGCAGACGGGTGAAACCAGGTGATGCGCGCGCCGTGACGGCGCACCGCACGCAACTCGTCGGCCAGGGCCTGCGGGGGGTCGGCATCAAAGCCGTCGGACAGCACCCATACACGGGCCAAGCGCTGCAACTGCGCCCGCGCGTGCACCCGGTGAAAGTCAGCGACGCTGGTGGCAATGCGGGTGCCGCCGCCAAATCCCGCGGTCACGGCGTTCACCTTCTCCTGCACGGCGGCCGAGTCGCGCTGCAGCAGCGGCGTGACCTCCGCCAGGCGGGTGTGGAAAACGAAGACCCGCGCCTGCGCGACACCGACAAAGGCCCGCGCGATGCGCAGGAACAACTGCGCGTGTGTTTCCATCGAGCGGCTCACATCCACCAGGATGAACAGGCGAGGCCGCTCGCGGCGGGGCTGGCGCCACGCGGGCTTGAACGGCACGCCGCCCGTGCGCAGGCAGGAGCGCAGGGTGCGGCGCACATCCAGACGTCGGCCCCGGGGGTGATCGTGCCAGCGGCGCGTGACGCGTTCGCGCAGGCGCTGGGCAATGCGCTCGGCAAGCTGGTTGAGTTGGGCCAGATCCTGAGGGAGCCACTGCGACAGGCTGCGGTCGTGCAAGGCGTCGGCTTGGCTGGCGCCGCCCTGGGCACGTGCCACGCCCGCCTCCTGGGAGGAGGACAGATCGGGCGGCACGGTCTGCAGCGCGGTGTCCATGCCCTGCCCCGCCGCGCCCGGACGCTGGCCCTGGGTCAGCGAATCCTGCAGGGACTGCACCACCTGCCGAAGATCGCGCGAGGGCCGGGTCTGGCCGCTGACCTTCACCGAGCCCTGCACCCGGTGGGGATGCCAGTAGCTCTGGAACAGCTCCGACCAGCGCCGCCAGTCGCGGGCGTCGCGGCAGGCGATGGCGCGCCAGGCCGGATCCAGCTGGGCGCAGCGCTGCAGCGGCAGGGCCAGCGCCGCGCGAACAAAAGCCTGCTGCTCGGCCACGCCGACCTTCATGCCATGGTCACGCAGCAGTGCCGCAAACCCGGCGATGGTCTGCAGCGGCGACACACTCACGCGGCCACCTTCTCCGCCACTCCCACGCTGCGACGGCCTTCCACCAGCTGCCTCACGCGCTCGGGGCCCATCTGGAAGCGGTCTTCGCGTGTCTTGAGTAGGCATCCCAAGGTGGAGACGATGGCGGTCGGGTCGTCGGCGAGTTCGCGCCAGTTCAGGCGGTGCAGGGCGCGCACCCAATCCAGCGTCTCGGCCACGCCCGGTGTCTTGCCCAGGTCTTCACGGCGCAGGCGCTGCACGAAGGTCACCGCCTGTTCCACCAGCGCGGTCTCGGCCCCCGGCAGTGTGTGGCGCACGATGTCGATCTCGCGCGCCAGCGTGGGGTAGTCCAACCAGTGGTACAGGCAGCGGCGGCGCAGCGCGTCCGACAACTCGCGCGTGCCGTTGCTGGTGAGCACCACCACCGGCACATGGCGCGCCTGCACGGTGCCGAACTCCGGTACCGTGATCTGCCAGTCGGCCAGCACCTCCAGCAGGAAGGCCTCGAAGGCCTCGTCGGCCCGGTCCACCTCGTCGATCAGCAGCACACAGGGCTGCTCGCTGTCGATGGCAGCCAGTAACGGCCTCTCGAGCAGGTAGTCGCGGGAGAAGAGATCGGCCTCGCGCAGCGCCTGCGGGCTGGAGGAGGCCGCCTCGCTGAGCCGTATGGCCAGCAGTTGGCGTCCATAGTTCCACTCGTAGGCCGCCTGCGACAGGTCCAGCCCCTCATGGCACTGCAGCCGCACCAGCCGACGGTCCCCGGCACGCGCCATGGCCAGCGCCAGCGCGGTCTTGCCCACGCCAGCGTCGCCTTCCAGCAGCAGGGGCCTCTGGAGCTCACCTGCCAGCCACAAGGTGGTGGCCATCGCCTCGTCGGCGATGTAGCCCGCCTCGTGCAGGCGTTGACGCAGGCCGGCCTCGTCCATCAGGACTTCCTGCCGAACAAGCCGCCCAGCCAGGACTTGAACACCGTCCACATCAGCGCCAGCGCGTTCAGCTCCTTGACCGGGGCCATCGGTGCGGGTGCGTGCACCATGGCGGCGCGAACAGGCACGGCGCCCGCAGCACCGGCCGGCGCTTGTGCTGCCGGGGCTTCACCAGCTTGCGTCACTGCAGCACCTTCGGCCTCGGGGGCCTCTGTGGCAGCTGCCGCGGCCGCAGCCACCGGCACCGCCGCCGCAGCGGCGCGGAAGTTGTCAGCGAACTGCGCAAGCATGGCGTCCGACACCGGCACCAGCAAGCGGCTGCCGAACTGCGCCAGCTTGCCGCTGACCGTGACCGTGGCCTGCCCCACAAGCACCGAGGTCTGGGGCGTGGCTCCGGGCTCGATGTGGGCGGACAGCTTCATGGAGGCGGAGGAGCCTCCGCGGTCCGCGCCCTTGCCCACCATCTGCATGGCGTAGGCCGCCGCATCGACGCCCAGCACCTCGATCTCGCCCCCAAACTGCATGGACGCCGGGCCCACCTTGGTCTTGACCGTGCCTTTGTAGTGGGTGTCGTCCAGTTGCTCGGTGATCTGCGCGCCAGGCATGCAACTGCCCACGGCGCGGATGTCCGACAGCACAGCCCAGGCCTGTTCCACCGAGACTTCAAGGGGGTACTGCTTGTCGAGTTTGACTTCCATGGATCGGGGTCCTTGCTCCAAAACGCGGCACTCAATACAAAGGGCCGCGATGGTCGCGGCCCAAGACGTTCATCACCCTGAGGGCACGAGGGGGCGGTACCGTCCCGCCCGCGTGGACCTCAGAGCGCCAAACCGGTGGCCTTGAGCTGCTTCCACACCCGCCAGCTGGTGTGCGGCATGGTCATCTCGGTCACGCCCACATGGGCAAAGGCGTCCACCACCGCCGAGGTAAAGGTCGGGATGGAGCCCACGTGCGGCGACTCGGCCACACCCTTGGCCCCGATGGGGTGGTGCGGGCTGGGCGTGACCGTGAAGTCCGTCTCCCACTTCGGCGTCTCCACCGCGGTGGGCAGGAAGTAATCCATCAGGGTGTTGCCCAGCAGGTTGCCCTGCGCGTCGAAAGGCATCTGCTGACCCATCGCCACCGCAAATCCCTCGGTGAGGCCCCCGTGGATCTGGCCCTCGATGATCATCGGGTTGATGCGGGTGCCGCAATCATCCAGCGCGTAGAAGCGCCGGATCTTCGTCTCGCCCGTGGCGCGGTCGATGTCCACCACGCACAGGTAGATGCCGAAGGGGAAGGTGAAGTTGGGCGGGTCGTAGTAGTGCACCGCCTCCAGGCCCATCTCCAGCCCGGCCGGCACGTTGTTGTAAGCGGCCCAGGCGATGTCTTTCATGGTCTTGTGACGAGAGGCGTCGCCCTTGACGTTGAAGCGGTCGATCTCCCAGTCCAGGTCGTTCTCGCCCACTTCCAGCAGGTGGGCCGCGATCTTGCGCGCCTTGGCGTGGATCTTACGCGAAGCCAGCGCGATGGCCGCCCCCGCCACCGGGGTGGAGCGGCTGCCATAGGTGCCCAGGCCATACGGGGCGGTGGAGGTGTCACCCTCCTCCACCTGGATCACCTCGCTGGGAATGCCCAGTTCGGTGGCGATGATCTGCGCGTAGGTGGTCTGGTGGCCCTGGCCCTGGGTGATGGTACCCATGCGGGCGATGGCGCTGCCGGTGGGGTGGATGCGGATCTCGCAGGAGTCGAACATGCCCACGCCGAGGATGTCGCACATCTTGCTGGGGCCGGCACCCACCACCTCGGTGAAGGTGACCAGGCCGATGCCCATGAGCGTGGGTGAGTTCGGGTCGGCCCGCCTGGCCGCCTGCTCGGCGCGCAGTGCCTTGTAGTCCACCGCGTTTAGCACCTTGTCCAGCGCCGTCTGGTAGTCGCCCGAGTCGTACTCGAAGCCGAAGGCGCTGGTGTAGGGGAACTGCTCCTTGCGGATGAAGTTCTTGGCGCGGATCTCGGCCTTGTCCATGCCGAGCTTCTGCGCCAGCACGTCCACCATGCGTTCGATCAGGTAGACCGCCTCGGTCACACGGAAACTGCAGCGGTAGGCCACGCCACCCGGCGCCTTGTTGGTGTAGACGCCCTTCACGCTGGCATGCGCGGCGGGGATGTCGTACGAACCCGAGCAGATGTGGAACAGCCCGGCGGGGAACTTCGTCGGGTCGGCGCAGGCATCAAAGGCGCCGTGGTCGGCCACCACGTTGACGCGCAGGCCGGTGATCTTGCCGTCGGCCGTGGCGGCGATCTCGCCGTCCATGTGGTAATCGCGAGCAAAGGCGGTGGACGAGATGTTCTCGATGCGATCCTCCACCCATTTCACCGGCTTGCCCAGCACGATGCTGGCCACGATGGCGCACACGTACCCGGGGTAGACGCCCACCTTGTTGCCGAAGCCACCGCCGATGTCAGGCGACACGATGCGCACCTTGCTCTCAGGGATGCCCGACAGCAGCGACACCACCGTGCGCACCACGTGGGGCGCCTGCGAGGTCATGAAGGTGGTGAGTTCGCCTCGCACCGGGTCGAAGCTGGCGACACAGCCGCAGGTCTCCAGCGGGCAGGGGTGCACACGCGGGTAGAAGATGTGCTCCTTCACCGTCACGGGCGCGGCGGAGAAGGCCGCATCCGCTGCAGACTTGTCGCCCGCATCCCAGGTGAAGATGTGGTTGTGGTGCTCGCGCGGGCCGTGGGCGCCGCTGGTCTTGCCGGCCAGGTCCTCGCGGATGACGGGCGCATCGGGCTTGAGCGCCTCGTAGGGGTCGATCACCACCGGCAGCTCTTCGTACTCGACCAGCACCGCTTCCACGCCGTCAGCCGCGGCGTAGCGGTCTTCAGCGATGACCACGGCCACTTCCTGCATCTGGAAGTGCACCTTGCCATCAGCCAGCACGGCGGCCACGTCGCCAGCCAGCGTGGGCATCCAGTGCAGCTTCAGGGGCTTGAGGTCCTCGGCCGTGAGCACGGCGATCACCCCGGGCACCTTCAGCGCCTCGGTCTTGTCGATCTTCTTGATGCGGGCATGGGCCAGCGGGCTGCGCACGATGTCCATGTGCAGCATGCTGGGCATCTTGATGTCATCGACGTAGTGGCCCTTGCCCTGGATGAAACGGGCGTCTTCCTTGCGCAGGCGGCTGTCGCCCATGCCTTGCAGCGCAGCGCTGCGCTCGAGCAGCTTCGGGTCGGTGGGTGCGTTCATGCGGTCGTCTCCTGGTAGGCGGACGGTGTCGGTTCGTGGGGAGTCGGCGTCACGCAGCAGGCGTCACGCCGCGGCAGTGGCCGCATCGCGAAGCTTGTTCGCCGCGTACTGCACCGACTTCACGATGTTCTGGTAGCCCGTGCAGCGGCACAGGTTGCCGCTCATGCCCGCGCGGATCTCTTCCTCGCTGGGGTTGGGGTTCTCCTGCAGGAAGCGGTAGGCCCGCATCAGCATGCCCGGCGTGCAGAAGCCGCATTGCAGGCCGTGCTCCTTGTAGAAGCCCTCCTGCACCGCGTGCAGCACGCCCGCCTGGGCCAGGCCCTCGACCGTCAAGACTTCGGAGCCGTCGCACTGCACGGCCAGGTGGGTGCAGCCCTTGACCGAGTGCCCGTCCACGTCCACGGTGCAGGCGCCGCAGTGGCTGGTTTCGCAGCCAATGTGCGCCCCGGTGAGGTTGAGCTTTTCGCGCAGGAAGTGCACCAGCAGGGTACGGGGCTCGACAGCCTCTTCGTGGGTGCGGCCGTTGACCGTCACCGAGATCAGTTTCTTTGCCATGAGGTTTCTCCTGTGTCGGCGGGGTCAGGCGCAGCGGGCGGCGGCAGCGCGGATGGCACGCTTGAGCATCTGGCCGGCCATCGCCGTCTTGTATTCGACGTCACCTCGCAGATCCTCGGCCGGATCGCAGATGGCCATGGCGGCATCAGCGGCGGCGTTGATGCTGGCGTCACTCAGCGGCTTGCCGAGCAAGGCATCCTCGGCCCCGGTGGCGCGCAGCGCCGTGGGGCCGACATTGGTCAGGCCGATGCGGGCGTGGGTGACGGTACCTGCACTCATGCGCAGCACCACAGCAGCGCCGGCGGTGGCCCAGTCGCCGGTCTTGCGCTTGAGCTTTTCGTAGGCCCACCCCGTGCCCGCGGCGAAGGCGGGCACCCGGATCGCGACCATGATCTCGTCGTCGGCCAGCGCTGTGGCGTAGGTGCCCAAGAAGAAGTCATCGGCCTTGACGCTGCGCCTGCCCTTGGGGCCCTCGAGCACGAAAGTGGCGTCCAGGGCCAAGGCCAGTGCCGGATGGTCGTTGGCCGGGTCCCCGTGGGCGATGTCGCCGCCGATGGTGCCGCGGTTGCGCACCTGCGGGTCGGCAATCAGCCGAGGTGCCTCGGCCAGCAAGGGCACCTTGGACTGGAGCAGCGCAGAGCGGATCAGCTCGTTCTCCACCGTCATGGCGCCAATCACGACGTCCGGCCCGTCCTCGCAGATGCCGCGCAACTCGGGGATGCGGTTGATGTCGATCAGGTGCGCCGGCTGCGCAAAGCGCAACTTCATCATCGGCAGGAGGCTGTGGCCACCCGCCAGGAGCTTGGCGTCGCTCCCCAGGCTGCCCAGCAGCGAGACGGCTTCACCAACCGATTTCGGCGCGTGGTAATCAAAACTCGGAGGAATCATGCGGTGCTCCTGCATTCCGTGACACCAAGCTACCCGAAGCGGGCTGCCTAGCCGTTGCGCATTGTTGGAGAAGCACCAATCCGTGCTGCCTTGTCGGGCTTTGTCCTTCACGGGCCAGACCCGTGCAAAACCAGGGCAGCTTCCCTCGTAAAGGTGCATGGCGCCAGCCCAGGCCAGCGCAAACCCCCTAAGGGTAAACAGGGGGGGGCACAGCGCCCAGCATCCTCCAGAAACGCGACACCCGGTGGGCTCGCCGCGCACCGGGTGTGGGAAACAGGGACACCGGTGCAGCAGCACCGGCATCAGGACAGGAGGCCTACTTCCTTCGCAGCTTGGCGATGGCGGCCAACTGGGCCGCCATGGCGGCGAACTCGCTCTGCGCGGCAGCCAGGTCGATGTCGCTCTTGGCGTTCTTCATCGCTTCTTCGGCCGCCTTCTTGGCTTCGTTGGCCTTGGCTTCGTCCAGGTCATGGCCGCGGATGGCGGTGTCGGCCAACACCGTCACGGTGCCCGGCTGCACTTCCAGGATGCCACCGGCCACGAAGACGAACTCTTCCTCCCCGTTGTCCGCCCGCTCGATGCGCACGGCCCCGGCCTTGATGCGCGTGATCAGCGGCGTGTGGCGCGGCAGGATGCCCAACTCGCCGTTCTCGCCCGGCAGCGCAACGAACTTCGCCTCGCCCGAGAAGATGCTTTCCTCGGCAGAGACGACGTCGACGTGGATGGTGGCCATGATGTTGCGGGTCCTACAGTTCTACAAGGAGGTTCAAGGAGCGAGCAGTCGGGTCGCGGCCTAGGCGCGCCCCGCAGACGTACTCCCGTACGGCGAGGAGCGCAACGACGGACCCGGCCCGAATGCGAAGCTCATTGAATCTTCTTGGCTTTTTCGAAGGCCTCGTCGATCGTCCCGACCATGTAGAACGCCTGCTCCGGCAGGTGGTCGCACTCGCCGGCCACGATCATCTTGAAGCCGCGGATCGTTTCCTTCAGCGGCACGTACTTGCCGGGCGAGCCGGTGAAGACCTCGGCCACGTGGAAAGGCTGGGACAGGAAGCGCTGGATCTTGCGGGCGCGGGCCACGGCCAGCTTGTCCTCGGGAGACAACTCGTCCATGCCCAGAATCGCGATGATGTCGCGCAGTTCCTTGTAGCGCTGCAGCGTGGCCTGCACGGCACGGGTGGTGGAGTAATGCTCCTCGCCCACGACGTTGGGGTCGACCTGGCGGCTGTTGGAGTCCAGCGGATCCACCGCCGGGTAGATGCCCAGAGAGGCGATGTCACGCGACAACACCACGGTGGCGTCCAGGTGGGCAAAGGTGGTGGCAGGCGACGGGTCGGTCAGGTCGTCTGCCGGCACGTACACGGCCTGGATGGAGGTGATGGAGCCCACCTTGGTGGAGGTGATGCGCTCTTGCAGGCGGCCCATTTCCTCTGCCAGCGTCGGCTGGTAGCCCACGGCCGACGGCATGCGGCCCAGCAGCGCGGACACCTCGGTGCCGGCCAGGGTGTAGCGGTAGATGTTGTCCACGAAGAACAGCACGTCCCGGCCTTCGTCGCGGAAGGACTCGGCGATCGTCAGGCCGGTCAGGGCCACACGCAGACGGTTGCCCGGGGGCTCGTTCATCTGGCCGTAGACCATGGCCACCTTGGACTCGCCCAGGTTCTCCAGGTTCACGACGCCGGAGTCGGCCATCTCGTGATAGAAGTCATTGCCCTCGCGGGTGCGCTCGCCCACGCCGGCAAACACGGACAAGCCCGAGTGCGCCTTGGCGATGTTGTTGATGAGCTCCATCATGTTCACGGTCTTGCCCACACCGGCGCCACCGAACAGGCCCACCTTGCCGCCCTTGGCGAACGGGCAGATCAGGTCGATCACCTTGATACCGGTTTCCAGCAGCTCTTGCGAAGGGCTCAGCTCGTCGTAGGCCGGTGCCTTGCGGTGGATGCTGGCGGTGAGGGCCTGGTCGACCGGGCCGCGCTCGTCGATGGGCGAACCCAGCACGTCCATGATGCGGCCCAGTGTGGCTTTGCCCACAGGCACCTGGATGGAGTTGCCCGTGTTGGTGACCATCAGACCGCGTCGCAGGCCGTCGGACGAACCCAGCGCAATGGTGCGCACCACGCCGTCGCCGAGTTGCTGCTGCACCTCGAGCGTGAGCGCCGTGCCTTCGAGCTTGAGCGCGTCGTACACGCGCGGCATGTCGTTGCGCGGGAACTCCACGTCAACCACAGCACCGATGCATTGAACGATCTTGCCCTGTGCGTGAGTAGTAGTCATGTTTGAGCTTCCTTCGGATTCGTTGCTTTAGACCGCTGCCGCGCCGCTGACGATTTCACTCAATTCCTTGGTGATCGCCGCTTGACGCGTCTTGTTGTAAATGAGCTTGAGTTCGCCGATCAGGCTGCCTGCGTTGTCGGTGGCCGCCTTCATCGCCACCATGCGGGCGCTCTGTTCGGAGGCCATGTTCTCCGCCACCGCCTGGTAGACCAGGGCCTCGACATAACGGGTGAGCAGCTCGTCGATGACGCTGGGGGCGTCGGGCTCGTAGATGTAGTCCCAGCCGTACTGGGCCTTTTCCGCCTCGGACTGCGCCAGGCTCTCCGCCGACAGCGGCAGCAGCTTGACGATCACCGGTTCCTGCTTCATCGTGTTGATGAACTTGGTGAAGCACAGGTGAACGGAATCCACCTTGCCCGCCACGAAGGCATCCAGCATCACCTTCACCGGGCCGATGAGCTTCTCGAGCTGCGGCGCATCACCCAACTGCACCGCGTGGCTGATGAGCTTGGCTCCGATGCGGTTGAGGAAGCCGAAGCCCTTGTTGCCGATGGCCACGGTCTGCACCGAGCGGCCGGCATCCTGGGACTCGCGCATGCGGTTGGTCAGCGCACGCAGGATGTTGGTGTTCAGGCCACCGCACAAGCCCTTGTCGGTGGTGACCACCACGAAACCATCCACCTTGGAGGTGCCGTCCGTGCGCATGTACGGCGAACGGTACTCCGGGTTGGCCTGCGACAGGTTGGCCGCGATGTTGCGGACCTTGTCGCTGTAGGGCCGCGCCTGGCGCATACGCTCCTGCGCCTTGCGCATCTTGGAGGCGGCGACCATCTCCATGGCCTTGGTGATCTTCTTGGTGTTTTCCACCGACTTGATCTTGCCGCGTATCTCTTTACCGACCGCCATGACGGATGCTCCTAAGCAGGTAAGTCAGGCGAGGTTCAGAAGGACTTCTTGAACGCGGTGATGGCGGCGTTCAGTTCGGCCTCGGCATCCTTGTCCATGGCCTTGTCGTTCTCGAGCTTGGCCAGCAGCGCGGCGTGGCTGGACTTCAGATACTGGTGCATGCCGGACTCGAAAGCCAGGATCTTCTTGACGTCCACGTCGTCCATGAAGCCCTTGTTGACGGCATAGAGCGTGGCACCCATCAGGCTGATGGGCAGGGGCGAGTACTGGGCCTGCTTGAGCAGTTCGGTCACGCGGGCACCGCGGTCCAGCTGCTTGCGGGTGGCCGCGTCCAGGTCGGAGGCGAACTGCGCGAAGGCGGCCAGCTCGCGGTACTGCGCCAGGTCGGTACGGATACCGCCCGACAGGCTCTTGATCAGCTTCGTCTGGGCGGCGCCGCCCACCCGTGACACCGAGATGCCGGCGTTGATGGCGGGACGGATGCCGGCGTTGAAGAGGCTGGTTTCCAGGAAGATCTGGCCGTCGGTGATGGAGATCACGTTGGTCGGCACGAAGGCGGACACGTCACCAGCCTGCGTCTCGATGATGGGCAGTGCGGTGAGCGAACCTGTCTTGCCCTTGACTTCACCCTTGGTGAAGGCTTCGACATAGTCGGCATTCACGCGGGCGGCACGCTCCAGCAGGCGGCTGTGGAGATAGAACACGTCGCCAGGGAAGGCTTCGCGGCCCGGCGGACGGCGCAACAGCAGCGACACCTGACGGTAGGCCACAGCCTGCTTGGACAGATCGTCATAAATGATCAGGGCGTCCTGGCCGCGGTCGCGGAAGTACTCGCCCATGGTGCAGCCGGAGTAGGCCGACACGTACTGCATGGCGGCAGACTCGGAGGCCGAGGCGGCCACGACGATGGTGTAGTCCATCGCGCCGTTCTGCTCCAGCGCACGCACCACGTTCTTGATCGACGACGCCTTCTGGCCGATGGCGACGTAGATGCAGGTCATGTTCTGACCCTTCTGGTTGATGATCGCGTCGACGGCCACCGCGGTCTTGCCGGTCTGGCGGTCACCGATGATCAGCTCGCGCTGGCCGCGGCCGATGGGCACCATGGAGTCGATGGACTTCAGGCCCGTCTGCACCGGCTGATCCACCGACTTGCGCGCGATCACGCCCGGGGCGACCTTCTCGATCACGTCCGTCATCTTGGCGTTGATCGGACCCTTGCCGTCGATGGGCTGACCCAGCGCATTCACGACGCGGCCGATCAGCTCGGGGCCCACGGGCACTTCCAGGATGCGGCCCGTGCACTTGACGGTGTCGCCTTCGGAGATGTGCTCGTATTCGCCCAGAATCACGGCGCCGACCGAATCACGCTCGAGGTTCAGCGCAAGGCCGTAGGTCGCCTGGCCGCTGGCCGTGGCCGGGAACTCCAGCATTTCACCGGCCATCACGTCGGACAGGCCGTGCACGCGCACGATGCCGTCGGTCACGGAGACCACGGTGCCCTGGTTCTTGATGTCGGCGCTGGCCTGCAAGCCTTCGATGCGGCTCTTGATCAGCTCGGAAATTTCTGCGGGATTGAGTTGCATGTGTCTCTCCTGACGTCTTGCAGGCGGATGAGTTCGGGCTGTGGGTGCTGGCGTGGGCGCAAACCGCCTCAGGCCGTGAGCGCCACCTTCATGTGATCGAGCCGGGCCTTGACCGAGGCGTCCAGCACCTCGTCACCCACGATGACGCGAATGCCGCCGATCAGCTCAGGGCACAGCTCCACTCGGGCGTTGAGCTTGCGCGAGAAGCGCTGCTCCAGCGTGGCCACCACGTCAGGCAGTTGCGCCGGCTCGATGGGGAAAGCGCTTTCGATGAGCGCGTCGGACACGCCGCTCTGCGCGTTCACCAGGGCATGGAACTGCGAAGCGATCTCGGGCAGCGCCGCCAGTCGGCCGTTGTCCAGCACCGCACGCAGGAAATTCTGCGCAGCAGCCGACAGAGGCTGGTTGACGACTCCCAGCACCACGCCGAGCACCTGATCGGACGAGGTCTTGGGGTTGTCGGCGAACTGGCGCAGCTGCTCGTCGGCAGCCACGGCCGCCAGCGCGCCCACCTCAGCGGACAGCACGGCAGCCTGCGCACCGGCAGCCTTGAACAGGGCCTCGGCATAGGGCCGGGCGATGGTGGCGATTTCAGCCATGTCGTGGGGCTCGGGGTGTCGGAGTGGAGAAGGGTCGTGTGACCTGGCCGGACAGCTCTTTCAGAGCTCGGTCTTCAGACGGGTGAGCAGCTCGGCATGGACGCCGGCGTTCACTTCGCGCTTGAGGATGGCCTCGGCACCCTTGACGGCCAGCGCGGCCACCTGCTCACGCAGGGCCTCGCGGGCCTTCACGGACTCCTGTTCCGCCTCGGCGCGGGCGGCAGCCACGATCTTGGAACCTTCCTCGGCAGCGCGCGCCTTGGCTTCCTCGATCGTCTGCTGGGCCAGACGCTCGGCATCGGCCAGGCGCTTGGCGGCGTCGTTGCGGGCCGCAGACAACTGCTGCTCGACGCGCTGGTTGGCCGCGGCCAGGTCCGCCTTGGCCTTGTCGGCTGCCGACAGGCCCTCGGCAATCTTCTTGGCGCGCTCGTCCAGTGCCGCCGTGAGCGGCGGCCAGATGAATCGCATCGTGAACCAGACCAGGATCGCAAACACGATCATCTGGACGATCAGGGTGGCGTTGATGCTCACTTCAGGAACCTCGTCTTGGGGTGCTCACAGGGAGACGCCGCAGCGTCGCCCGGAAGGGATGCCGCAGCCCGCGCGGCCGAAGATCACTTCGGCAGGTTGGCGATCTGGCCCAGGAAGGGGTTGGCCGTGGCGAACCACAGAGCGATACCCGCACCGATGATGAAGGCCGCGTCGATCAGGCCGGCCAGCAGGAACATCTTGGTCTGCAATTCGCCCATCAGCTCGGGCTGGCGGGCGGCGGCTTCGAGGTACTTGCTGCCCATGATGCCGATGCCGATGCAGGCACCTAGCGCGCCCAGGCCGATGATCAGACCGGCGGCGATGGCAACAAAGCTGATGACTTCCATGATGACTCCTAAGGTCGTTGGGTTTGGGAAAGGGAAAGGTCGAAAGCGGGGGAAAGAATGCGGCGAAGGATCAGTGCGCGTCGTGCGCTTGGCCGACGTACACCAGCGTCAACATCATGAAGACGAAGGCCTGCAGCGTGATGATCAGGATGTGGAAGATGGCCCAGACGCTGCCGGCGATGATGTGACCGATGGCCAGACCGATGCCCGTGGCCGACAGCGACCACGCGCCGCCCATCAGGGCGATCAACATGAAGATGAGCTCGCCCGCGTACATGTTGCCGAAAAGCCGCATGCCGTGAGACACGGTCTTGGCGACGAACTCGATGATCTGCATGGCCAGGTTCACCACCCCCAGCACCATCGCCAGAACAGGATTCTTGCTGGTCCCGAAAGGTGCGCTGACGAGTTCGTGGGCCCAGCCGCCCAAGCCCTTGATCTTGACGTTGTAGAACAGGCAGATCAACAGCACCGACACCGACAACCCCATGGTGACCGACAGATCAGCGGTGGGAACCACGCGCATGTAGTCAGGCGCGCCCATGGCCGGGCCGGCCACATGCCAGATCGCGGGCAGAAGATCGACCGGCAGCAAGTCCATGGCGTTCATCAGGAAGATCCAGACGAACACCGTGAGTGCCAGGGGCGCCACCAGCTTGCGGCTGCTGGCGTTGTGCACGATGCCCTTGGCTTGCGAGTCCACCATCTCGACCAGCAATTCCACCGCTGCCTGGAAACGCCCCGGCACCCCCGAGGTGGCCCGAGACGCCGCGCGGTACAACAGGAAACAACCCACGATGCCCAGCAGGGTGGCGTAGAAGATCGAGTCGAAGTTGAAGACGGAGAAGTCCACGACCGCCGTCTGCTTCTCGTTCTGCAAATGTTGCAGGTGGTGGACGATGTACTCGCCGGCGGTGGGGCCTTGACCTTGTGCTGCTGCCATCAGAAAAGCTCGTCCAGGTTCTCGTCTTCTTCAACGGCCGCGCCACAACAGCGCGAACCAGTACACCTTGATGCAGACCAGGAGAGTGACCAGCAATACCGGCCAGCTCAAGGGCTGCAGGATCTGCGGCGCCAGCATCAGCAGGACCACAGAGACCGCAATTTTCAGCATCTCCCACAACATGAAGCTGACGGCACTGTGACCGGGCGACATGCTCGAGAACCGGCTGGTCATGCCGCGCGCCATCAAGGCCCCCGGCACCACCGCGACTGCCGCTCCGTACAGAGCCGACAATCCCGCCGATCGTTCACCCATGATGACCCACACCAAGGCGGCCACCACGACGCCCGCCACCGCCTGCAACCGAACGACCCGCCATGGTGAGACGGGGCGTTCCTTTGCACGCAGGGCCTGCGCTTCCTGCTGGGTCAAGGGCTTGAAGCCCTCGTACCCCGCCGCATCTCCTTCGTGGGGCCAGGGGTCTGATCGGATCGTCCGGTCGGACATGGCTTGGTGCGCGGATGCGGCGTTTGGGACAAACCGCAGGAGTGTACGTGGAAACCCGAGGGCGTATCCTTTGGCCCTTTCTTGCGCTACGGTATCCAGGATGACAACTTCTGAATCCAGGGCAGTGCCCGGTGTGCAGCACGCCTTCGGTCTGATGGCGTGGCGGGCACTGGGGGTCGCGCTCCTGGCGGGTTTGGCGGCCCAGGCCGCCCACGCTGCAACGGCCACTGTGCGCACCGAGCAGGTCCGCGCCGAGCTGGTGGCCCATGCCCCGCAGGGCGTGGCCGCGGGCAAGGCGGTGTGGCTGGGCTTGCGCATCGAGCATCAGCCGCACTGGCACACCTACTGGAAGAATCCTGGCGATTCAGGACTGGCCACGAGTCTGAACTGGACCCTGCCGGCAGGCTTCTCGGCAGGCGAGATCGTCTGGCCCACGCCCAAGCAGCTGCCTGTGGGGCCGCTGATGAACTTCGGCTACGAAGGCACGCTGCTGCTGCCCGTGCCGGTGACGGTGCCCGTGGACTTCCGAGGTGCTTCGCTGCCCGTGCGCCTGGAGGCGCAATGGCTGGTGTGCAAGGACGTCTGCATCCCGGAGTCGGGGAACTTCGCGCTGGAGATCCCGGCGCAGGCGGCCACGGTGGCCCACACCGCGCTGTTCGACGCCGCTCGGGCCGCCACCCCACGCAGCGTGGCCGGCGTGCAGGCGCAGGCCATGGTGGGCGAACCGGCCGCGCCCCAGGCCTTGCAATTGCGCGTGCAGGGGCTGCCTGCGGCGTGGCAAGGCCAGAAGCTCCGCTTCTTCCCCGAGACCGCCGGCGTGATCGACAACGCCGCCCCGCCCACCGCCAGCTGGCAGGATGGCACCTGGGTAGCGGCGGTGCCGCTGTCGGCCCAGCGCAGCGAGAGCCCGGCGCTGCTGCCCGCCGTGCTGACGCGCGAAGGCGAGGCCGCGGGGGTGCAGTTGACGGTCTCGGTCAGTGGCGCGTGGCCGGCGGCAGGTTCGGGCACGCCGGCGCCTTCACACGGCGATGCCACCATCCTCGCCAGTGCGGGCAGCGGTCCGGGGGCCAGCGCCATGTCCCTGGCCTGGGCGCTGCTGCTGGCCCTGGCGGGCGGCGCCTTGCTCAACCTGATGCCCTGCGTCTTCCCGGTGCTGTCGCTCAAGGTCTTTGGCTTCACCGCACATGCGCGGGACCGGCGCGCCTTGCTGGCCGGTGGGCTGGCCTACACCGGCGGCGTCGTGGTGAGCTTCCTGGCGCTGGCGGGGCTGCTGCTGGCCTTGCGCGCGGGGGGCGAGCAACTGGGTTGGGGTTTCCAGTTGCAGTCCCCCGGCTTCGTCGCGGGCCTGGCCATCCTGTTCAGCCTGATCGGGCTGAACCTGGCCGGCGTGTTCGAGATCGGCAACCTGCTGCCGGGCTCCTGGGCCGCGGCGCGCGCGCGGCATCCCGTGGTGGATTCGGCCTTGACGGGGGTGCTGGCCGTGGCCGTGGCTTCACCGTGCACCGCGCCTTTCATGGGGGCCTCGCTGGGCCTGGCCGTGACACTGCCCACCGGCCAGGCGCTGGCGATCTTTGCCGCGCTCGGCCTGGGGCTGGCGCTGCCCTACCTGTTGGCCAGCGCCTGGCCGGCGCTGGCACGCGCCCTGCCGCGGCCCGGGCCCTGGATGGCGACCTTCAAGACGCTGATGGCGTTCCCCATGTTCGCCACGGTGGTGTGGCTGGCGTGGGTGCTGGGCCAGCAGGCCGGCGTGGACGCCGTCGCCGGGCTGCTGGGCGTGCTGCTCGCGCTGGCCTTTGCCGCCTGGGCCTGGGGCTTGCCGGCGCGGCGGCCGTCCACGCGTGCGCTGTGGTGGTCTTCCTCGGCCTTGCTGCTGGCCGCCACGATCGCCTGGGCCTGGCCGTCCTTCCACACGGCGCCGATCAGCTCAGTCACGACTTCAGGCAGCACGGGCGGCATTGTCGGCAGCCCGGAGGCCCCGCGCAGCGGCGGATCAAACCGCGAAGAAGGCCGCCGAGAAGGCCGCGAAACAGACTGGCAACCCTGGTCGCCCGAACGCATGCAGGCCGCGCTGGCCGGCGGCCGGCCGGTGTTCGTGGACTTCACGGCGGCCTGGTGCGTGACCTGTCAGTTCAACAAGCGCACCACCCTGGCCGACGCCCAGGTGCGCGCCGACTTCGCCGCCAAGCGGGTGGTGCTGCTGCGTGCCGACTGGACCCGGCGCGACCCGGCCATCACCGCCGCCCTGGCCCAGCTCGGCCGCAACGGGGTGCCGGTGTACCTGCTGCAGGCGCCGAGCAGTGCTGCACCGCGAGTGCTGAGCGAGGTGCTGTCGGTAGGTGAAGTGCGAGAGGCGCTGGCCGCGCTGCCCTGAGGGCATCCCGGGCCGGCGAGGCGCAGGCCGCCTTCTTTCGGCTCCGGCCCGATCTGGACGGGGCCAGGCGGATCAAGGCACTTCAGCGTACCGGGCCGCCAGGGCCTTGAAAGCTTCGAGGTCCTGGGGCGCGGATGCAGGGCCCAGTTCCTCCGCCAGGATCTTCCCCACCTCGTCGGCACAAGCCGCGGCCTGCTGCGCATCCACGAACAGCAGTCGGCTGCGCCGGGCCAGCATGTCCTCGACGGTGCGCGCCATCTCGAACCGCGCCCCGAAGCGCACCATGGCCTCGCTGAGCAGGCCCTGGCCGCTCTCCTGGTCCCGGGCCAGCCAGCGATCAGCACCCGGCAGGGCGCGCAGGATCGGGGCCTCGCAGCCGTACAGGTGCTCGCCCGGGGGCTCGCACAGCGCGCGCCCCGGCGCCGCGCCCACCAGCGACAGATGCTCGGTAGCACCGCCCGGGCGCTGGGGCAGCAGGCCCTGCGCCATGCAGGCCGCCAGCACGTCCTCGGCCATGGCCCGGTAGGTGGTCCACTTGCCACCCGTGACGGTGACCAACCCGGTGGCGCCCACCTCCACCGTGTGCTCGCGCGACAGGCTGCGCGTCGCGGCAGCCGGCCCGCCTTCGGCGCTGGGCGGGGCGGAAGCGCGAACCAGCGGGCGCAGACCCACCCAGGCCGAGCGCACATCGGCGCGGGTGGGCGGACGCGAAAGGTAACGCGCCGCCTCGCGCAGGATGAAGTCCACCTCGTGGGCGAACGGACGGGGCTCGGCCACGATGTCGCTGCGCGGCGTGTCGGTGGTGCCCAGCAGGGTCTTGCCCAGCCAGGGCACGGCGAACAGCACCCGACCGTCAGTCGTTTTGGGCACCATGAGCGCCGTGGACCCAGGCAGGAAAGCCCGGTCCACCACCAGGTGCACGCCCTGGCTGGGCGTGACCAGGGGCGCCGTCTCCTGGCCCGACGCCCTGCCCGCCTCCTGGCCGGTCTCCTGGCCCGTCTGCTGACCCGCATCGCCGCCCGTACCCTCGTCCGCAGTCGGGAAGGTCGCCTCTCGGCGCAGTCCGTCCACCCACACCCCGGTGGCGTTGACCACGCAGCCGGCCGCGATCTCCAACACCTCGCCGGTCTCGGCATCTCGTGCGTGGACACCCCGCACGCGTGTCCCCTCCAGCCGTAGGCCCGTGACCCGCAGGTGATTGACCACCACCGCGCCGTGGGCAGCAGCAGTGCGCGCCAGCGCCACCGCCAGGCGGGCGTCGTCGAACTGTCCGTCCCAGTAGCGGATGCCGCCGAGCAGGCCCCGCTCCAGCACCGTGGGCAAGGCCTGGCGCGTGGCACGGGCCGACAGCACCTGCGTGGGCCCCAGGCTGCGCTGCCCTGCCAGCCATTCATAGGCTTTCAAGCCGGCACCGTAGAAGGGCAGCTCCCACAGGCGGTAGCCCGGCACCACGAAGGCCAGGGGCTGCGCCAGGTGGGGGGCGTTGGACAGGATCGCCGAACGTTCGCGAAGGGCCTCGCGCACCAGGCCCAGGTGGCCCTGCGCCAAGTAGCGCACACCGCCATGCACCAGCTTGGTAGCGCGCGAACTGGTGCCCTGGGCGAAGTCCGTTGCCTCCAGCAGCAGCACCTGCAGGCCGCGCACGGCCGCGTCCAGCGCCACGCCCAGGCCGGTGGCCCCGCCGCCCACGACCACCACGTCCCAGCGCCGCGGCTCGCGCAGCCGGGCCAGGGCCTGCGAGCGCGCCTCAGACATGAGCGAAATTCACCGGCAGACCGGGCACCTCCACCCGGCAGTGCAGCACCTGGCCGGCCCAGGGCTCGCGTGCCAGTTCCTCGGCAGGGCGGTTCTGGCGGGAGGTGGTGATGTACAGCGTGCGCAGATCGTCGCCGCCGAAGCAGGGCATGGTCGGGCAGCGCACTGGCAGCGGCAGTTCGCGGAGCACTTCGCCTGCCGGCGACAGGCGCAGCAGGCGGGCGCCTTCGAACATCGCCACCCAGTAGCAGCCTTCGGCATCCATGGCGGCTCCATCGGGCCGGCCACCGTAGGACGCCAGCGGCTGATCTGCCGCGCGGGCCGGGAAGCTCGCCCACACCCGCTGCCGCGACAGCGAGCCGTCCTGGCCGTCGAAGTCGAAGGCGAACACGGTGTGGGCCTTGGTGTCGCTCCAGTACAAGGTGCGGCCGTCAGGGCTGAAGGCCAGACCGTTGCTGACGGTCACGCCACCGGCACGGCGCTCCAGGCGCGCGTCGGCCAGACAGTACAGGGCCGCCCGGGCTGGCGTGCGGGGTTCGTAGATCGTGCCCACCCAGAAGCGGCCCTGCGGATCGGCCTTGCCGTCGTTGAAGCGTTCCTGCGTGGTGTCGTAGGGGGCCGCCGCCAGCGCCGTACGCTGCCCGCTCGCCGGGTTGAAACGCCAGAGCCCGTCACGCATGCCCAGCAGCAGGTGGCCGCCCGTCAGCGGGGCCGCGCACGCCACGTCCGTGTCGAAGCGCCTGGCGCGGTGCTCGCCCGTGGCCGGGTGGTAGCGGTTCAGGCGGTGGCCAGGGATGTCGCACCACCACAGCGCGCGCTCGTCAGGGTGCCAGAACGGGGACTCGCCCAGCAGCGAGGCCTCCACCGGCAGCGGCTGGATGACGGGAACGCCCACAGCTCCTCAGACCCGGGCCACGTCCAGCCGCATCCAGGCCTCGAAGGTCTCGCCCGTGGCCAGGGTACGCAGGCCGTGCTGCGCCGGCTCGGCCATGTGGATGGCGTTGCTCACGTGGCTCACCGGCTCGACGCAGAAGTAATCCTTCTGCGGCGGCGTGTACACCACCAGATAGGGCAGCGAAGACGAGATGCCGATCTTGAGCTTCTCGTCGCGCACCCGCGCCGAGCCAGGCCAGCCTTCGAAACAGTGGTCGAAGTCCAGGTGCGCCACGTCGGCGTCGATGCCGGGCTGGCGCACACGGCGCGTGGGCAGTTGCGTGCCGGGGTCGGACTCCCAGCGCTCGCTGAGCTCGATGTGCAGTCGGCTGCGGCTGCGCTTGGGAAAGTAGGGGTGCCATCCCAGCCCCACGGGCGCCGGGTGGGGTGCGTCGTTGCGCACCGACATCGTCAGATGCAGCCCCTCCTCGTCCAGCGCGAAGGACTGACGGGCCTCAAAGGCGAAGGGCCAGTGGGCGTCGCCGGCGTGGTCCAGGCGCAGCACGGCCTCGGCCGCGCTGCACGACTCCACCTCCCAGGCTCTGAGCCAGCCCACACCGTGCACGGAGTGCGGGCTGTCGTCGAAATTGGGCTGGGTGGTGTGGTCGCGGTGCAGCCAGCGGAAACGCCGGTAGCCCAGGCGGTTGGAATACGGCACCAGCGGGTAGCTGGCCGACTGACGCGGGCCCTCGAGCGCGGCGGGCTCGGTGCTGCGCAGCACCGGCAGGCCGCCACACCACAGGCCGGCGATGCTGCCGCCCAGGTCAGGCCGCAGGGCCAGGCGAAGCTCGCCGGCACGAAGTTCAGGATGGGCTTGGGTCATGACCCGATCCTATCCGGGCCTGCAGACCGGTCCCTTCTGTCCGCCGCGTCCAAGGCACCATCCGCCGCCCCCAGATCACCCCATGCCGGGAAAGCGGAGGTCGACCTTGAGGTAGTGCGCGCCTGGCACCGGGTTGAAGTAGTAGGGCGGCACTTCCTCGAAGCCCAGCGTCTGGTACAGATTGCGCGCCGCCTCCATGTCGTCCAGGGTGTCCAGCAGCATGGTGGAGTAACCCGCTTCGATGGCGCGGTCCATCAACTGGCGGGCCAGCACCCGGCCCAAACCAAAGCGGCGGAAGGCGCGGCGGACGTAGAGCCGTTTCATCTCGCAGGCGTTGGGGTAGTCCACGTCGCGCAAAGGCCTGAAGGCCCCACAACCGGCCAGCGCGCCGTCCACGAAGGCCAGCAGCAAGGCGCCGTCGGGGCCCGCGTACTCGCCCGGCAGCGCGGTGAGTTCTTCCTCGAAACCCTGGAAGCACAGGTCCACGCCCAACTGGGCGGCGTACTCGCGGAAGATGATGCGGGTGTCGTCGATCATGGCCGCGCCTTCAGGAACGCGCAGTTCGATCGTCGGGCCCGGTACCGTCATGCGATCACCTCACCCACCCAGGCGCACGACCGCGTACACGGCCATGGCCGCCAGCAGCGCGAGCACCAAGGCTCCTGAGCGCTGGGGCCAGCCGTCGGCCGACGCGGGGGTGTCAGCAGGCAGCGGCTTGTCGCCAGTGATCATGGGGGTGAGCAGGTCCTTGCGCCGCACCCAGCGGTAGAAGAGCACCGCCGCCACGTGCAGCAGGAGGAGCGCGATCAGCACCGACTCACCCACCTCCTTGTGCCAGCCGGTCAGCAGTTGCGCGGTGCTCCCGCTGACAAACCGGTTGAGCGGGCCCACGTTCGCGATCTCGTCGTCGGCAAACAGGCCACTGGCCACCTGGGCCAACAACAGACCCAGCAGCGCCCACACCGACAAGGCGCCCAGCGGGCTGTGGCCCACCTCGTCGCGGCCCTGCGGGTCGCGCTGTCCCCGCAGATAGGCCCATACCCGGCCTGGCCCATGGAGAAAGCTGGCAAAGCGCGACCAGCGCCCCCCGACGAGACCCCAGACGATACGAAACAGCAGCAGACCCAGGGCCAGATACCCCAGCCGGAAGTGCCAGACCATGGCCGCACCGCCCACCTTGGCCGTGACGATCGAGGCCACGACGCTGAGGGCCAGCACCCAGTGGAAGACGCGGGTGGGCAGGTCCCAGACCCGCACGGAAAGATACTCGTTGGACATCTCGGAACTTGTTAGCTTGCTCAACCGCAACGATACCCTGGCGACCTGGGATACACCAAACAGGTCGTCAACTTCGGGCACGACTTGAGCGAGGTCCGTGCGTTGGAGGACGATCGTGTCTACACTAAATTGGTCATACCGGGTTGTCCGGTATGGCGCGGTGACGTCGTTATCCTGACCAAGGAGTGCCCACATGTTCAAGTCCCTGACCATCGCTCTAACCCGGATATTTCACGAGTGGAGCCCTGGAGGGTTCGCAGGCGCGATTTGGCTGGCCTTTGTGGGGCGCGTGCCCGTCAATTTGGCAATTGATGCGCTGCATGGGGGTGGGGCCGCGCATTCGGGCGT
>Ga0315907_10000171_pt1 | contig 95779 bp, 75 predicted proteins | sample LakEriMetagenome_3_FD_203525 | JGI IMG/M metagenome (GOLD analysis project Ga0315907, IMG submission 203525) | Freshwater fungal communities from buoy surface, Lake Erie, Ohio, United States - Buoy 12 MA123 | ecosystem: Environmental > Aquatic > Freshwater > Lake > Lake biofilm | place: USA...
AAGATGGAGGTTCCAAGGGTCCGTTTTGGAAAGGCCGATTTCATGCGACGGTGATCGAAGACCTGGAGTATCTGCTCGGTTGCTGCTTGTATGTCGACCTGAATGCTGTTCAAGCCGCAATGGCCCAGGGTATCGATGACTACGACTACACGTCGGCCAAGATTCGGCTCGACATGATCCGGTCGAAACAAAAGGTCAAAGAGGACGAGCAAGCCCCGGCGGCAAATCAACCCCAGAGCGAAAACGAAACGGTGCCGATCGAATCACCGCCCAAGGAGTCTGCATCGCAAGCTCAGGAAAAGACGCAGGATAAAGACCGCAAAAAAAAGGCACCAGTGTCGATTTCGAATCTATCCAAAGGTGAGTTCATGAGCCTGGTCAAGTTGGAGACCGAGTCGAATGATCCTCAGTTGCACAAGGATGGCTACAGGTGTAGCGACAAAGGTTTTCTGGACTACACCGTCGAAGAGTACTTGGACGCATTGAGATGGTGTATCAAGCACAAGTTGTATCGAGCCGATGCAACGATACCCGAGGATGTTCCGGAGTGTTTAATGAAGAACAGTTTGGGGCCTGAACTAGTGCTTCAACAAGCCCGAGAGTTTGGCGAGATGTATCGCTATCGGGCTGGATGCAAGCCTGTTTCGGATGCGCAGCGGGACTCTTCGGATGAAAGAGCATCCGAATCAGGCAGAGCATCAGGCCCAGAGGGCACCCAGGCCCAATAGGCTATCCCGCGGAAACTTTTCCACGGCGGTTTATCCCGCGAGTTCTCCCAAGCCGGTTGGGATTCGTCCCGAGACGGATTAGATGGTAGTCCCGTTGGGGAGCGAGAAGGGTGTTGAGGGACCTCTGACGGATTTCTTTTGAAGGGCCGGAGTGGCTAAGCGCAAGCAGTGCGCGCCGGGGCGGTAGAAAAGTCGCCTGAATTGGTTCTAAACCCTTCTTTTGGGTGGAATCATCGCTTGAATCCACCACCGACCGCTCAAATCATCGCGGTCGTTTCCCTAACTAGCTTAGGGACAGTCCCTGAGTTTTTCGCGGGGACAGTCCCTTTTGAGTTCGTGGGGACAGTCCCTGAGTTTTTCGCGGGGACAGTCCCTGAGTTTTTCATCATCGCCGAAACGCGCGCACTAAATCTACAGCTCGCTTGCGCCTAGGCGGTTCACGGGGTTAATCACAAGTGAGCCAACCAGGGCCAGCAGCGCGTCAATCTTGTCCGATGTCCAAGCTAGGGGGGCGAACTAAATTCGTCCTAATCGCTCGAGGGCTTCGTCGGCCCAGGGGCTTTGGGGCGAAAGCTGTAGAAACCGCAACCAATACTTGGTCGCGTCGTCGGATCGACCGATTTCGTCGAGAGATCTTGCTAGATGGTAATGAACGTCCGGGTAATGGTCGTCCTTGGCCAATGCCCCCTCATACGCTGCGATCGCCAAATCGATCTGCCCGGTTTCGGCGAGCACACAGCCTAGGCTCGCGCGGGCCTCGACGAAGTCTTCGTCGATCTCGATGGCATTGTAAAATCGCTCTCGGGCCGCTTGGACCTGGCCTGCTCTTAGAAGCAATTCCCCTAGTCCAAACACGATCTCTGCGCTTGGCCCGTACTTGGCCAAAATCACGCGATGCCATTCGATGGCCTCGTCGATGCGTCCTGCGTCTTCGAGTTCCTCAGCTGCAACGAGCATCGCCTCGCGGGTCCAGGGCCCTAGGTCTGAGGTTTGGCGTGGTCCGACCAACGCTGCGGTCGTCGCATTGGAATTCATCACTAGGATATTGGGCGAACTGGATGGGTCCGAGTCATCCGCAGATTCGTCGAAATCAAAATGCAACTGCCCATGCGAACCGACCCATTGTCCATCTTCGTAAAGCAAGATGCGTCGACCATCGATTCGGATATCTAGATCGATCAAGCTACGGTTAGCGATCCGACTACCGAAGTCATCGAGTTGTTTTTTCAGGTCGGTGACTTTGGCCCCTTGATTGGTCCAAGATGCGATTTGCTTGGCGCATTGGACTTGTTCAAAATCAAAATAAGGAAGTTTGTGGGCGACTTTGATACTCGGTAGCAGACCGATCCGATGCCAACGTCGCACGGCGCTGACACGTGTCTTGATAAGGCTCGCGACCATCGCTGGGGTATAGAGTTGTTTTTGCGATGGGTCGTCGAGCAACCCGAGGCTTGTCCACAGATCGTGTTCGTGGATCAGGATTGTGGTGCCCAAGCGGATCCGTTCTCGCAGGCTCGGATGGAGCATGGCTTGGATGTCCTCGTCGGGGAGTTCATCGGCTCCGATAACGACCAAGTCCAATTCGCCGGCGAGTTTCTCTGCGACCGCTGCGCGATGTTGCTTAAGCCATTGGCAAGCTTCCTTGCGGGTCATCGCCCCGAGCTTGCCCAACAAGCCGACCCGTTTGTTTTCGAGGATCACACTAGGGTGTTGGGTCATTGTTGGAATGCCATCGTTGGGGACTAAGTGCCCTCGGATCCCAGGGAGAGATTCCAGTCCTTCATGGTTTCCAATTGGGAGCGTTTGGTCATGTCGAATTGGAGGGGAGTGATGGTCACCCCGCCCGATGCGAGGGCCATCAGATCGGTTTCGTGTTCGGTGGGTTTCGGTGGTGGATCGTTGGTCGACCAATAGTAGTTTCGACCCTTGGGATCTTGGCGTTTGACGTAATGGTCTCCGTAGCGTTCGACTCCCATGGGGACCTTATGGATGTGAGGCATTTTCCCAGCGCGGTAGTCTCGGGTCGCTTGGGTGGAGATGTTGATGTTGTAGAGTTCAGGCGAAAAACCTTGGTATTCGAGAATTTTCCGGATCAGTTGGACTGCGATAGAACCGGCGGCTTCGAAATCCGCATGCGGGTCTTCCTCGAGCGAAACGGCGATGCTTGGGATGCGAAAAAAGGCTCCCTCGATAGCCGCTGCGACGGTACCTGAATAGAGGACATTGATACCGGCATTGAGTCCCCCGTTGATTCCGCTGACGATCAACTCGGTGGGCTTGGGAGCCAATTCGGTAAGTCCCAGTTTTACGCAGTCTGCCGGTGAGCCTTCGACAGCCCAGCCCCGAAAGATCTCGCCGTCGAAGATCTGTTTGCAGGTCAACGGGGACAAATAAGTGATCGAGTGTCCGACACCGCTTTGTTCGGTCGCCGGTGCGACGACCGTGACGCGTCCCAAGGATTCGAGTGCGATGCGCAAGGCTCGGAGACCTGGGGCGTGGATTCCATCATCGTTTGCAAGAAGGATATTCAAGGTCATTGCCTTTACCAACGGATGCCGTCGCGCAGATTCGTCTTGTAGCCCTTTTCGAATTCCTTGATATTCGGCTCGAGGCCTTCGGGGATTTCTTCGGGTAATTGAATCAAGGGTTCGACGATCAGATCTCCGCGAAGTCCGTCGGGCCCTCTGAGACCCTGACCTTTGACCCGTAGGCGTTTTCCGCTATCGCACATGATCGGAATGCGGATGGTCACGTCCCCTCTGAGGGCGGGCACATCGATTTTTGCCCCATAGACCGCTTCGGACAGGGTGATTGGAAGTTTCAGTTCGATATTGTTGCCGTTGATCCTCACTGCGTGATGGGGTTGCATTTGGATCGTGAGGATCAAGTCGCCGTTGGAGCCACCGCGTATTGGATCTCCGAGTCCGCGCAGACGGATCTTTTTTCCGGGTGCAACATCGCTCGGGATCTTGACGCTGAGATCCTCGGTTTGGCCATTCCCGCGATTGAGTTTGAATTGGACCTCGCCCCCTTCGACGATAATGCGCAGTGGGACGGAAATTTCAGCGGTGACATCACCTGGCGAGGTCGATGGGGATTGCGGAGAGTACCTCGACGAGGAGTCGGGCGAGGAGCTTGATCGCCGCGACCTGGAACGGGATCGTGCGGACTCGCCGGTGGCTTGAGCACCAGGACCGGCACCTTGGAAGAAATCGAAGAACTGGAAGCCTTCGGAGTTTCCGAAGGCTTCACGGAAGTCGAACCCGGAAGGGCCACTTTGGGATCCACCGAAGGGTCCATTTCGGTACGCTTCGTACCCTTCTCCGTATTGATCGTAGAGCTTGCGTTTCTCCGCATCGTGGAGCGTGTCGTAGGCAACTTGGACCCGCTGGAACTGCTGCTTGGCCTTCGCGTCATCGGGATTCAGATCAGGATGGTACTTGCGCGCAAGACTCCTGTAGGCTTTAGCAATTTCATCGGGGCTGGCCGTGCGGCTTAAACCCAGCGTTTTGTAATAGTCTTCTGACATATCCTGAGCGTTTTCTTTCGATATAAAATCGAGTCGGACCGAAACTCGATTTTAACGTTACTGGTGAAAAACGCATCCTCAAAAACCTGAATCATCGCAGGCAAATCGGAACGACTCGGCTGGTCATCGACCAAAGGTTCGCTAGGCCTCTGGTTGGTGGCCCTCGTTCAGAAGGTCGGCTGGAACCATCTTCTCGAGCTTGCGATCCCAACCCATCATTCGGTTGGTCCGCCAGCTTTCGTTGGCCATATTGACGGCGACGACACCGGCGAGACCGAGTTCGATTGGGCAGTTGAGTGGTTCACCGTTTCGAAGATGGTTGTGCAGATTGGTATGGTGCAAGTTTTGGTCTTCGCCACCTGTCTTTTTGTGCTGTCCGAGGACCTTTCCATCGGGGTCTTTTGCGATCCAACCGTCGTTGTTGAAAAAGAGCGTCCCGTCATACCCCCGGATCAAATGGTCGACACGGACACGGTTGCCCATGGTTCCAAGGACGTAGACCGTCATGCCTCGGGGGTACTCGCAGATCATCTCGATATTGTCAGGCAGATCGCGTCCATCTGGCCATTGCCAAATGCCGCCCATACCGACGACACGGCGGGGATAGAGCAGATTGCAAGCCTTCATGATGCGCGTGATTCGGTGGATGAATAGGTCGGTGCAGATACCGCCAGAGTAAGCCGAATAGCAGCGCCACTCGAAGTAATGGTTTGGATTCCAATCGATCTTCGGGGCCGTCCCGAGCCAAGCGTTCCAATCCAGGTCGGCAGGCTTGTCTTTGTGCTGAGCAACCAAGTCTGGTTCCCGCCAAGGCCCCGCTCCCTTGCTATACCTGCGGACGTATTCGATCTGAGCTTGGAGAACCTTTCCGATCATTCCCTCTTGGATGGCTTTGCCCGCCGAGATGTAGCTGTCGTCGGACATGGCCTGCACGCCGACTTGGACCGGTCGTTTGGTTTCTTTTTGCTTCTTGACGACGGCTTGTGCTTCTGGAATGGTGTGGGTCAGCGGCTTTTCGCAGTAGACAGCTTTGCCGGCTTCCATCGCATCGATGGTCATGGTCCAGTGCCAATGCTCTGGGGTTGCCACAACGACGTAATCGATGTCCTTATGTTCGAGCAGTTTGCGGTAATCGGTCTCTGCGTGGTCGGCCTGAATGGTGGCCTTGGCCTCCTCAGCTCTGGATTTCCAACAGTCGGCCACGCACACCGGGTGCAGGTTGTTTTTTTCCTTGAGATTGTTGATGACTCCCATGTGGGCTTTGCCGATGACTCCGCCGCCGATGAGTCCGACTCCGAGTCGGTCGTTGGCTCCGATGACTCTGGCATAGCTCTTGGCCGTCAATTGGCTCACGGCCGACACTGCGACTCCGGCGGTCGCTAGGAAGGCTCGGCGTCCCAAGGCGCTGCGGTCGCTCGCTGGTGCTTTGGGTTGGCCGGCTTGTGCATGGGGCTTGGAAGCTTCACTCATGGGACATTCCTCAGACGTTCTTGGTGGGGATGGACTCAGGTGGGTGCGAAGCAGAAAGCCCCTAGGGAGAACCCCAGATGAACAAAACGCTTCGCGTGAATTCAAGTGAACCGAGCATAGCAGGCCAGAGCGATGGATGCAATTCGGCACAGGCCCGCTTCGTGCGATCTTGGTAACTCGGCAGTTTAAGGGTTCGTAGCGCCCGAGAGAGCATTGATCGATTCGCTCAGAGCCTTTTGCTTCATGACGATTTGGTCGCGCAAGGCTTGGATTTGCTTGAAGGTCGCGGAAATTTCCGAACGGGTTGTCTGGACGGCTTCCCCAAGTCTTGTCGCCTCTGCTCCGATGACATCGAGCTCTTTCTTGTACTGTGCGAAATCCTTATCCAACTTGGACCGTTCATCCTGACCGAGGCGGACTTGGTTGTCAGCGATGCCTTGAGATTTCTGCATTTCTGCAAGTTCACGTTGGATCAGCACGGCGTCTTGCAAGGCGGCGGTGATTTGGCGGCGAACTTCGCGGAATGCGTATTCGTAATCGTTCAGCGAGCGGACAAAGACGGGTGTAACGATTTTGATGATGTCCTGCTTACCAAGTTCGTTGGAAGTGGACGAATCGAACACGATTCGGTCCCCTTGCTTGAAGGAAACCTTGGCTCCATCTTCTCCCCGCTTGAGTCGAGCATCGACGGATCGTCCGCTCAGATCGTAGAAACCACCCTCGGTGGCGTTGCGTTGTTCTTGAGCATCGACCTCGATGGTGTAGTCCTTAAGAAACTCGACTTGTACGTAGACTTGCTCGGGAGGGGTCCCCTCGGGGGGACGGGCTCCATCGTTGATGTAGGACTGCAGCACCCGAGCCTTGATCGCATCTTTGACACTCAAACCGGTCGGTTCGGCTGTCGCAAGTGCTGGATCGATCGAGAGTAAATTGGCGATCTCGTTCAAGTCCATCCGACCGAAGATCGCGGTATCCTCAGACTTGGATCCCTCGGCAGCGAACGCATCGTGGGAATCGAGCGGCATGAGTTCATAGATCGACCAAGAAGGAAATCGGCCCGAACCAATGGCTGCGATTTGCTCAGCAGTCAGAACACTCGTGGGCTTGATCTTGATGATCGCTGCATTGGCTTCCGTGACGACAAACTCACCGAGGTAAATCGATGGGAGTAAACCTCGCTGGTCGCTGGACTCTCCAAAAACATGGACAATCGTCTGGGGGGTGATTCCAAGATCGACTGCCGGGGCTCCCGCAGGAGCGTTGGCTGCCGCTGGAGCAGAACCGTCGCCCGGATCGACCGGATTGAGAATCACCGGCGCGACCATTCCAAGTTGTAGTGTAGCTTCGTTCTGCGCAAGGCCTGTAACGTTGGCTCCTCGCCAGACCCGACCTCGCTCGACACTCAAACGTTCGAGTTGCTTGGTCACCGGAACGTAGCTATCTAAGTCCGGATTCGGGTTGAGTTTATCGCCGGTGCGGACCTGATCGAGTTCTCGTTCTCGATCGGCAACCTTCTTGCGAAGTGTGTCGTAAGCCTTCACATAACCATTGCGGCGGGAGGCCACCCCAGCGGTAAAGAAAAGAAAACACCAAACCTGGATGAACATCAAGGAGACCAGGACGGCATGGAGCGCCCCCCACTCTTTGACGGACTTGACCATCATCCAGATAAATAGGGCCAGGGTCAGTACGACCACCAACCACACTATCATTCCCATTAAGTCCATGAGGTCAGCCGTGATGGGTTAAACAAAAAAGGAACGTCTGCTGAATCGCTGAACTCGGCTATCATCGCCAAGTTTGCCGAGAATTCCCTAGCATAGTTGGAAATATTCGGCAGTCCTATTATTTTTAAGACAAATCCGATGGTAAGTTAGTGAAAATCGGGTGTCAAGCAACGATCTCCGGGGGGGTTGGGCCCCTTGGATCAACTTTGCTTGTTCTGCCGAATACCCTAAAGTTTTCCGACCTTCATAGGTTTCTGGATTGTTCTACCTTTTCGAGTTTTTCGGTTTTACGACGAAAAACTAGCCCTTTTTGTAAACCCAACCATGGCCGAACCCATCATCAGCGTCAGTGGACTCCGTGGAATCATCGGCTCGGAGTTAACGCCCGAGGTTGCGATCCGATTTGCCAACGCATTTTGCAGCCAACTAGGTCCGGGACCGGTACTCTTATCCAGGGACGGACGAACCAGCGGTCCTTTCCTGTGCGACGCGATCGCGTCGGCTATCGTCGCCTCGGGACGCGATTGCCTCGATTTGGACGTGGCCACCACACCGAGTGTCGGCGTGGCGGTACAAGCTTCAGGGGCGGCCGGTGCAATCCAGGTCTCGGCAAGCCACAATCCTCCACCCTACAATGGCATGAAGCTCTTTGGCCCAGAGGGTCGGGTCGTTCCCGCCGGATTCGGCAACCAAGTCCTGGCTGCCTACCGACAATGCCAAGAAGCCCCCCAGAAGGCGACTTGGGCTCCCATCCAGAGCATCGGCACTCGCCGACGAATCGAGGACCCGCACCAAGCCCACTTGGACCGGGTCCTTGCGACCGTCGACGCGCAAGCCATCCGACAATGCCGAATCAAAGTTCTCGTCGATAGCAATCACGGCGCAGGCTCAATCCTCGCATCCCGTTTGCTCGAGGCTCTTGGCTGCGAATTTGTTATCCTAGGCGATGAGCCCGATGGGCAATTTAGCCATCCACCCGAACCGATCCTAGAAAACCTCTCGGCTGTCGGTGCGAGCGTCATCCAAGGTGGATTTGCCGTCGGCTTTTGCCAAGACCCCGATGCGGACCGTTTAGCCGTTCTCGATGAACATGGATCCTATATCGGTGAGGAGTACACGCCGGTCCTGTGCATCCTGCGCGCTTTGATGCAACACCGTGGGCCCCTGGTCACCAACTGCGCATCGAGCTCGATGACCAAAGACTTGGCCAGCAAGCACGAAGTCCCATTTTTTCGATCCAAAGTCGGAGAAGCCAATGTCGTCGATTGCATGCTCGAGCACGGAGCTCTCTACGGGGGCGAGGGGAGTGGCGGACCGATTGATCCCCGCGTCGTACTGGTCCGAGACTCCATCGCCGGGATGGCGCAAATCCTCGATCTCATGGCGGCCACCGGACGTTCGATTTCGCAGCTCGTAGGCCAACTGCCCAGCTATTCGATGATCAAAGACAAAATGACTCTGAGCAAAGAAAAGCTCGAGGCCTCGATCGGTCTGTTAGGCTCCAAACTACAGGCCGATTCGGTCAGCACCCTCGATGGAGTCCGGCTCGATTGGGCCGATCGATGGCTCCTGCTCCGGGCGAGCAATACCGAACCCTTGGTCCGTTTGATTGCCGAAGCACCCGATCGCCAATCGGCCCAGGAGCTGATCCTGCGAGCAAAAACACTGATGGAAACCAACTAAACTGGGAACTGGTCGAGGAACCGAGTCCCCCTTTTTTGCCATTTTCCAACGGTTCTGAGTTGCGGGGGGTTTTCGTAAGCCGTTACATTAAATCTGCAGTCTATCCTCACCCGACGTCTTTTCCCCTCCTCTTCTCCCGGAGATTCCATTCCATGGTCGCCCCGAACCTCTCACCACGGCACCTCGCACCACGATGGATCCAACGCCTTGCGATCGCTTCGATCCTAGGCATGCAAATCACCTGCGAGCCGACGAGTGCCTTAGCCCAAGACCCATCGAATGCGACACCCGCCGCAGCCACTAAACTCGGCTCACAACTCGATCCGTGGCTCAAAGCCCTCCAGCTCAAGACCCCGCAGTTCACCCTCAGCGGTGTCGGCTCGATTCCCATCGATAACAAAATCCAACAAGTTGAACTTCAACTCGTTCGGCATTCGGATTCCCATTTCGAACTGGTGCTCAAGCATCCCGAATACGCGCTGACGATCGTACGGACCGAAGATCTCACGGCCGTGGTTCTGCCCAAGCATCGCAAGGTGTTTTGGGGTCAAGGCTCTGTCGATTCCGAGGATCACCTCGACAGCAAAGAGTTGCTTAAACGAACCATCAAAGGGACCACGCAGATCGCAGCCCCTTTCGAGTTGATCAAGTTCCTCGACGGCAGTGCCGCAGCCGACCTGCTGTTGGCTTCGAAGCAAATCAAACCTCTTGCGCCTAAAGCGACCTCGCAACAATCCTTCGAGGACTCCACCTCTTGGCTAGTGACCGACGATGCTCGAATCACCCTGAGCCAAGCCGGTGCGGAGGGCCAGCTAGCGATCGTCCAGGCTGCGATCAACGATGTGCAAGCAACCCTCGGGCTATCCAACGAGCACAAGGAAGTCTTTGTGCGCCCTGAGGGCCAAAGCCCCCTCGACTGGATTCAAAGCCATTGGGGCGATTACGACATCGAGCCAATCGCTCGAGAAGAAATCGAAAGAACCATCGCACGGGGCGTTCGCCGCGCGACGGAAGTCCTAGCCCCCTCGAGCCGATTGACCGAACCGAACCAGAAATCTCGCAAGATCGAGCATGGGGAACTTCGCTGGATCGATGGCCAGCGCGTCGCCCTCTTGTACGGATCCCCCGAGCAAATCGGCAAAGCGCACGGTCAGCTGCTCAAGACCGAGGCGATGCGATGCATCGATTCGGTCCTCTATGGTTTCGGCTTTGCTCAGACCATCGCCAACGGCCGTTGGTTCCGCAAAGACCTCGAGCGCGCTTATGTCCAACTCAAACCCCACATTCCCGAACGCCACTTGGTCGAGACTCGAGCCATGGCCAAATCGCTCGACCTCGATGAACAACTCGTAGAGACCTTGAATGTCTTTCCTGAACTGTTCCACTGCTCGGGTTTTGCACTGATGGGAAATGCGACCGTCGATGGCAAGCTCTATCATGGCCGTGTGCTCGACTACATGACCGCAATCGGATTGCAAGACGCAGCGACGACCTTCATCGTCGCTCCTGAAGGGCAAATACCCTTTGCCAACATTGGATACGCAGGGTTCATCGGCAGTGTCAGCGGAATGAACGCCCAGAAAATCTCGCTCGGTGAGATGGGAGGCCGGGGCGAAGGCCAATGGAACGGAGTGCCGATGGCAACCCTGATGCGCCGAGCCATGGAGGAATGCGATTCGCTCGATGAGGTCAAGCAGCTTTGGAGCCAAAGCCCTCGGACATGCGAATACTATTATGTCTTTGCCGATGGTGAAGCAAAATCCGCAGTCGGTGTCGCAGCGACCCCCGAGAAAATCGAGTTTGTCGATCCAGGAAAATCCCATGAACTCCTCGGGCAGGGAATCCCCAACGCCGTGGTCCTCTCGGCCGGTTCGCGTTTGCAAGAACTTCGCAACCGCGTCGAACAGCAATATGGCAAGATCGATACGGCCGGGGCTATGCAACTGATGTGCCGTCCAGTGGCCATGGAATCGAACCTGCACAACGTCCTGTTTGTCCCCGAAGATGGCTTGCTCTACGTCGCCAACGCAAGCCACTCGAAGCCCGCTGCCGAAATGCCCTACACCAAACTCGACCTTGGAGCGTTGCTCCAAGAAATCGAAAAGCAATATCCTCCAAAGGCCAATGCCAAGTCCGCAGCCGCTTTGACCCCAAGGCTCTTCGAGGCAAAAGACTCCCTGGCCTTAGCAATTTCCAAAGAAGCCTCCCTGGATGCAAAGCAGTGCCTAGATGGCCTGTGTTGGGAACCGCAAACCTTTCAGGTTCGAATCGATGATGCCGATGAAAAACAAAAACGCAGCGGCATCGATCGGATCGTCCGATTCCCGTCCCCGGTCTCTAGCGGAGACCCCATCAACGACTCGGTCGCCATGGAATGGTATCGGGCCTCCAAGAAAGGACAGGAACTGGACCGAGCCCCCGCGATCGTCGTGGTGCACGAATCAGGACGCGGTATGACCGTCGGCAAAATGATCGCACGAGGACTCAGCAACCAAGGCGTCCATGCTCTGTTGCTACAACTCCCCTCCTACGGACTTCGACGCAACCCAACCTCGACGCGAAGCGAAGGCGAAACGCTCATCGCCGGCCTCAAACAGGGAATCGCCGATGCTCGACGCGCTTACGATGCCGTCGGCGCTTTGCCCGGCATCGATCCGCAACGCATTTCAATCCAAGGAACAAGCCTCGGTGGTTTCGTCGTCGCGACGACCACCGGCCTCGATGCCGTCTACCACCGATCCATGATTCTCCTTGCCGGCGGAGATCTCTACGGAGTTCTCGCCAACGGCGATCGCGATGCGGCCAAAACCAGGCAGGAATTAGCCAAAAGCGGAATCAGTATGGACCAAGCCAAAGAGGCACTCTATTCGATCGAACCTCTGCGACTTGCACATCGCGCCGCAGCAGATCGGACCTGGCTCTTCTCCGGAACCCACGACACGGTCGTCCCTCCGGTAAGCTCCAAGAAATACGCCGATGCGGCCAAACTGCCCGAAGGACACCACATCGAATTGCCCGCAGACCACTACTCAGGAGTGGTCTTTCTCCCAAGCGTCATCCAGCAGATGGCCGCCCTGGCGGCCCAAGACCCAAGCGCGATCCCCGCAACTTCCGTCCTTCGAACTAGTCCCTCCAAAGCAGACTAGCAACGGCTCGATCCAAGCAGCCCTCGAAAATAAGCGTTCTATTTGCTAGACTATGGCAGTCTGGTTTGGGTCAAGAAGTTTACTAGTGTTTCATTGAGGTGATTACGGTGACGATTACGCGAGTTGGAACGAATGAGAAGTACGCTGAAGGTTGGTCGGCTGTATTCGGAGCCACCAAGTCCAAAAGTAGTGCGAGTGCCAAAGCTAAAAAAGCAACTCCAAAGAAAGCTGCTACCAAAAGCAGCTCGGCCAGCCAAGCAGCTAAAAAAGCCGTAAAGAAGAAAACCACCACAACAAAAGCTACAGCAACGAAAAAAACAGCAACCAAAAAAACGGCAACCAAAAAGAAGTCCAAGAAGTAGCCACCACACGGTATGGATGACAAAGAAGAAGCTTACTTCCTAAGCCAAATCCCCGAATCGAGTGGATCGCGTTTTCGCGCCTCGAAGATCTCGGCAGTCCTGAGAAAAGTCATCCAACAAAAAGGCTATTCGGCAATCCAATCGGCCGACATGCTCCGAAACGCATGGGCCGATGCCGTCGGCCAAAACCTCGCAAGCCAAACCCAAGTCGGTAAGGTCGAACGAGGACAACTGACGGTCCTCGCAGCCAACAAAGTCGTGGCCAGCGAACTCGACTACATGAAGTCGCAAATCCTCAAATCGCTCAAAGAGAAACTTCCCGAGTTCTCGATCCGTACCCTTCGAGTCCGTTGCGATGCGCACCGATGATCTCCCGGATAAGAGTACTCCCGGTGACGCTACGTCAGGCGATGCGCAGTCGGCCAAGACCTACGCCCTGAGACTGGCCTACGATGGGACCCGATATGCCGGGTGGCAAATCCAACCCAACGGACTTGCGATCCAAGAAGTCCTAGCCCGCAGCATCTTCAAAGCCATCGGCCATGATGTCGTCGTCCATGGCAGTGGCAGGACCGATGCAGGGGTCCATGCCCAAGGACAAGTCGCGGCGTTCTCAACACCGGTCTGGAAGCACGATCCGATCAAGCTCGTGCGGGCCATCAACCGATTCCTACCCCGCGATATCTCCGTGCTTCACTGCCAAAGAGTCGTCGATCGATTCGATCCGATTCGTAACGCCTTATCCAAGAGTTATCGATACACGATTCGCAATTCCAATGTCCCAGACCCTCTGAGGAACGGCTATCACTGGTGGATACCTCGGGAACTCAATGTCCAAGCGATGCAAAAAGGGGCTGTCAAATTGCTCGGAACCCTCGACTTCAAAGCCTTCGAAACCCTGGGATCGAATCGCAAAACCTCGATACGTACCGTCCAAAAACTCCAAATATCCCAAACCGATGCACTCGCAGGTCGCGAGATTACCATCGACATCCAAGCTGACGGATTTCTATACAACATGGTCCGCAACATCACCGGAGCACTGGTCGAAATCGGCAGAGGACGATTCGATCCGATCTGGCTCGAAGAATGCCTCAAGTCCCGACAGCGCGCCCTGGAAAGTCAAACGGCTCCGGCGCGCGGACTTTGCATGATGAACGTGGAGTACCCAGCCTGGATCTACCTTGATTCAGATCCCTATCCATCGGAAACGACCCAAGGAGCCTAAGCGATGGTACAAAGCGGCTTGGATGTTTTGCTCTCACAATCGAGCGAAATCCTTCATGGCAAAAAAGTCGGAATCGTAACCCATGCAGCAGCGATCGATCGAAACCTACGCAGCAGCATCGAAGCTATCGGCACTATCCCAGAGATTCAGATCCTAAAAATCTTTGGCCCTGAACACGGACTCCATGGACAAGCACAAGACCTCATCGGCGTTGCAGATCAGGAGGCAAAAGGGGTCCAAACTCAAGTTGTAAGCCTCTATGGAAAGAACTTCGAGAGCCTCAAGCCGACGACTGAGCAACTCCAAGATTTGGACTTCTTGGTAATCGACTTACAAGACGTCGGAACTCGGTTCTACACCTTCCAAGCGACCATGAAGTACTCCTTGGACGTGGCCTTACCGATGGGCCTCGATGTACTGGTGCTCGATAGGCCCAATCCCATCGGAGGATTGCAGGTCGAAGGTCCTGGGGTTTGTGAAGGCTTTGAGAGTTTCGTCGGGGTCCATTCCATCGCGGTCCGACACGCGATGACCATCGGGGAGCTTGCATGCCTCTACCGAAAACACATCGCGGTGCAAAACCCAAACGCAAAACTTGGTCAACTCCACATCGTTGCCTGTCAGAACTGGGAAACCGATCGCTACTTCGACGAGTGCAAACTCCCCTGGGTCCTTCCTTCCCCAAACATGCCGACGCTCCAGACGGCCATCGTCTACCCAGGCCAATGCTTGCTCGAAGGCACAAACTTGAGCGAAGGTCGCGGAACGACCCGCCCGTTTGAGATCTGCGGTGCGCCCTGGATCGATGCGATTGGCCTGAGCCAAAGAATGAACCAATTGGATTTACCAGGCGTGAAGTTTCGCCCCGTATGGTTTCGTCCGACATTCCAAAAGCATGCGGGTATCGATTGCGGAGGTGTCCAAATCCACGTGCTTGATGCAAAGAGCTACGCTCCGGTCAGAACGTCCCTGGCGCTGTTGATCCAGATGCGCAATGAGTCACCTGAAAAGTTTGCCTGGCGAAGCGAAATCTATGAATTTGTTTCCGATCCGATCGCCATCGATCTGCTTTTTGGATCGAATAAAGAACGCTTGGCCATCGAGCAAGGAAGGACTTGGGAGCAGATCGCCGAGTCCTGGACGGCACAAGAGGAGGCTTTCAGGGATCAGTCCAAAGAGCATTGGATCTACCCTAGGTGATGCATCGCGTCGCGCAAACCAATCGGATCCAATCTACTTGGACCAGTCGCGCCGCTGACGGGAGCTTGGGATCCCCATTTTCTTTCGGTACTTGGTGATGGTGCGTCGCGCAACACCCAAGCCATGCTTGTGAAGCTCATCCATCAATTCGTCGTCGCTACAAGGCCGGGTTTTATCCTCCTTGTCGATGATCTCTTGGAGCTTGAGCCGGATCGTCTCGTAAGCAACATCCTCGCCGTCGGCCGTTTGGGTACCGAAGACAAAGAATCTCCGCAGAGGGAAAATTCCACGGGGCGTTTGAATCCACTTGTCATCGACGGCTCTGGAGATCGTCGTGACGTGTACGCCGACCTCGTCTGCAATCTGCTGCATTTTCAGCGGGATAATCGCCTCGGGACCTTCGTCGAGAAACTTCCGCTGGTGCTTGACTATCGCTCCGGCTACACGAGCCAAGGTGCGTTGGCGCTGCTGAATCGATTCGATCAGCCACTGCGCACTTCCAACCTTCCGCTTGATGAACTCCTTTTCCTCTTCAGTCGCTTTGGGGTCCATCAGACGTCGACGGTAGTAATCGCTGATTCGAAGAGAAGGGATATACTCATCGACGAGTCGAACCACATACTGATCATCGTCTTGCTGCTCGACGAGGACATCGGGAGTGACCAGAGGAACAAAAGAATCCATAAACGAGGCACCCGGCTTGGGGTTGAGCTTATGGAGCTCTTCGCGAACTTTTTGGATCGTATCGATCGAATAGCCAGTCTTCTTCTGGATGGCCAGCATGCGGTTTTCCGCCAGATCATCCAGGTGATTGTTGATGATGATCCGCATTTTATCGGCCATCTCCGTCGCATCGGAGATTTGATTCAGCAAACATTCCCTAAGCGATTTCGCAGCGATACCCGCCGGCTCCAAGCCCTGTACCACCCGCAATGCCTCCTCCGCCTTGGGGATGTCCTCAGGCTTGTGGTCCGGAGGCAACATGTCGATCAATGAAGAATGGAAATACCCGCCGTCGCGAGCGTCCAAGCAAGAAATAATTCGCTCGGCGATCTTCTCGACGTCGTCGTCGATGTCCAGCTCGGCAAGCTGATGAAGCAGATAGTCATTGAGAGACTCGGGCCGCTCCAAGGCGTTGGCCATCAAGTCGTGCTGACGGTCGGAGTCCTCTTGGACCCGGTTGCTCGAGCGACGGAAATCGTCGAACGTATCGGGCATGTCATTGCCCATGTTCTCAAGACGCTCGAAATCCTCGGCGTTCGAGGAATCCTCGCGAACGACCAACTCACGCTCATCCTCGGTCTTCGAGGACTGCGACGGCTCGTCCCCCTCGGGCTCTTCATCAGGCAGGTTCTCGTCGCGCTCGGCAACCTCGAGCATCGGATTTTCCGCCATCTCTTGCTCGATCCGCTCTTGGAGCGCCTGGATCGGCAACTGAAGGATCTCCATCGACTGGATCATCCGAGGAGCCAGTTTTTGGGTTTGTATTTGACGGGCTTCGAGTCCGAACGATAGACGCATGGCCGTTGTCATCGAAAGTGTAATCATTTTCGGCAGCTTCCAAGCCACCACAGTCCGCTCAATTTTAACGGTCTGTACCCCCTCAGGGCAGGGTCGAAGTATAAAAAAACTGAAAATGGTACGCTGTTTGCAGTTGTTGCTCTAATCCGTCTAATCCGTCTAATCCGTCTGATCCGTCTGATCCGTCTGATCCGTCCGATCCGTCCGATCCGTCTGAACTCGTGTTGACCTAAGCTCGCACATTCACTACAACCAGAAAAGTCAATCGGCTTTCCCTAAGCGGTTTTTGACAGAAGGCTCCGTAGCCAAGTGGCTAAGGCAGCGGATTGCAAATCCGCCACGCGTGGGTTCAACTCCCACCGGAGCCTCTTTCTTCTTTTCGGACATCCGAATCTTCCAAAGCCCTAACCGATGCACACGAGCAACTCCCCTTTGCGGGCTCAAATCGTGATTCCTGCCAGGTTGGCTTCGACCAGACTCGCTGAAAAATTGCTGCTTGCCGAGACCGGCAAACCCCTGCTCGTCCATACCTACCTAGCCGCTCAGAAGAGCCGATTGGCAAGTGGTGTGACTCTGGCCGTCGACCACCCAAAGCTGGCCCAAGTCGCTCAGCAAGTCGGGGCCGATTGGGTGATGACCGACCCCCAGGCTCCGAGCGGTACAGACCGCGTTGCCGAGGTCGCTAAGGCCCGTCCCGAGGTGGATTTGTTTGTCAATGTTCAGGGAGACGAGCCCGAGATCGCTGGAGAATCGATCGATTTTTTGATCGAACTCTTGACCGGTGCACCCCATGCGATGATCGGGACGCTAGCGACCCCGATTCGCCATCGTCAAGATCTTCAAGATCCTGCATGCGTCAAGGTGGTTCGATCCCATGCGGGAATGGCATTGTACTTCAGTCGATCGGTCATCCCCTATCCCCGCGACGGGTTCCCCGAGTCGGAATCGGGCTCCCTATCCGGTTCGAGCACCTATTTGCAGCACTTGGGAATCTACGCCTATCGCAGGGACTTCCTGGTCAATCTCGACAGGTTAGCTCCGAGCGAGCTCGAGCGGATCGAGAAACTCGAGCAGTTGCGATTCCTTCAAGCTGGGCATCAAATCGCCGTCGGGGTCATCCCAAACTCGCCGCGGGGGATCGACACTCGCGAGGATTACGACGCTTTCTTAGCTAGACAGAAAAACTTATAACGTGACAATCCGCCCGTTTGGCCTTAGAATACCATCGTCAGTGATTCTGACTGCTTGAGAAATATTGATCCCAGGGAATAACACCGACTGCCAAGGCGCATGAGCACAGTACAATCCGATCCAACCACGTTGGCCAACAACTCGCAGACAGTCGCCGATAGCATTGAATCTGCAAAGGTTGCCGCACGGGTCGCGGCAGAGAATAAGGGCCAGGAGATCGTTCTCTTGGATTTATCCAAGCAAACAAGCATATTCGATTGCTTTTTGATCGTCACGGGAACCTCCCGACGCCAGCTCCATGCGATTGCCGAAGAGATCGACCGAGAGCTAAAGAAGCTCGGGGAAGTCCGTCTGAAGATGTCCGGCTACAACGAAAGCCAATGGATCGCGATCGACTACGGTGGGATCATCGTCCATTTGTTCGACGAAGAGCACCGTCGGTACTACGATCTTGAGGGGCTTTGGGGAGACTCCCAGAGGATCGACCTCGAGCCGGTGCTCCTATCGACCGGGGCTCGTCCTACCCCTGGCCTCTAGCCTTCGCTAACCAATCTGGACTCTGGAGTTTGATCCACCGATGGCGATATCGCTAACCTATCTGCTTTGGTCGATTCCTATCTTGCTGGCTGTAAGTCTGGTGATGGCCGCAACGCGCCATGAACGATGGGACTTGATCTGCAAACAAGCCATCAGCAGTGCGATCTGGACGCTATCGTTTCTCGGTGCGATCGCCTTGGCGCTTGGCATCGCGATGTGGTGGATCGGCACGAATTGAATTCGGCTCCTCGAGACGCTAGGATTAAGCTTCTCAGGTCCTACCTCCATCCACTGGGAATCTCATCATGCCTTTGTACGAGTACCGCTGTCAGGATTGCAAACGGGAATCGGAACTGCTTGTCAAAACTTTGGAGTCCGAGCCCGAATGTCCTCAATGCGGTTCGGTCCGCATGGATAAACTGCTAAGCGTCATCGGAGCGCCGGTCGTCGGTACTGGGTCCAAGGCGCGCCAAAGCGAGTCGGAGACTTGCGGCAAACCACAATGCGCTCGGGGTTGTATGTTCGGGAACTAGACATCATGCTTCGGATCTCACGTCTGGTTTGGTTGCTCTTGCTTCTTGTCTTGATCACCGGGTGCCGTGGCTGCACAAGCCAGGATGACTCGGAGAAGCTCACCGAGAAAGAGAAGCAAAAAAGAAAGCTACGGTTGGTAGCCGACGAACTTCGAACACTACCTTTCTCTAAAGAGATCGTCGGAAATTCGGTCAAACCAGGGCATTGGTATCAAACCCGCCAAAAGCTTAAGGCCAACCAAAATGATGAGTCGCTCACCGCATCGCTCTACGAAGTCGATCGCAATGATCGAGCCACGAGTCTATGGCCTGACGGTCTTGCTCTGGAGTTCGAGCGCGACGTCTCGCTGACCAAAGGCCAGGAGAAGACCATCGAAATGAAGGTCCTTCAGACCGACGTGCCAGCTTCGGAACAGACCGCGACCAATTCGCCACTGAACAATCAACTCTCGATCTTCACACGATACGCCCAACGCGGACTCGGCTCCTCATTGCTCGATGAGAGGTTCCTGCTCAAGCTCCTCAAAGAGTACCAGTATGACATGCTCATATTGAGCCGAGATGTTTCCCGCCAAGTCTTCTGGCGAGGCTTGGACTGTGTGGTTTGGCCACAGTACGAACCGGATATGAAATTCAAAGTCATGCCACATCGAATCATCGATATCTCGGAAGAAGAGATGGCAGAAGCGATTCCTTCTCAACTGCTTACCATGACCAGTGTCTCGCATATCGTTCTGAACGATGTATCGCTTAGCATATTGCCTCAAGACCAACAGGATGCGATCCTCGATTGGCTCCATTTCGGAGGGACCATCATCATCAATGGTCCCGATGCAATCGCCGGGATCGAAACCTCGTTCCTCAAACCCTATGCACCGATCCAAAACACCTCGTCCGGCGAACTTTCGCAAGACCAACTCCTGCTGCTCAACGATCCGGATTCCTGGTGCTTGCGCTACCATCTTGCCGACCAAGCCATTCCATTGAAAGCCAACAAACCGATTCCGATCCTCCAGGGGCAAATCGACTCGGGTAGCGCCTGGATCGAAAATCTCGAGGGACTCGTCGCCGAACGCTTGGTCGGCCAAGGTCGCATCGTGATGACCAGCTTTCCTATGAACGACTCGGCCTTCGTCAACTGGCCATCCTACTCGGCCTTGATCCACAATGCCGTCTTGCGCAAACCGTCTCGCGATGTGAAAATCAACTCCGATCTGGACAACCCTCGCAAGTTGGTCTATCAGGTCGCTGTTGCTACAAACGACAATTCTGGACTGACGGAACGACGATCCGCGATGGAATTTGAGCGAAGTTCGACTTTCAATACGCGTTTGCGCCTTTGGGCCAGAGATCTTGATATGACCACCCAAAGCGCCAATCCCCTAAAACCCACACTGGAGGTCGCTGCACCGAAACCCTCGAGTTTTGGAGCTTGGAACAGCAACGCGATTGTCAGCAAGGGAGCTAACGACTACTTGAAAAAACTCTCAGGAATCTCTGTCCCGAATCTCAGCACGATCCTCAAGTGGCTCTGCGCGTATCTGATCGTTTTGGTTCCCGTCAATTGGCTGTTCTTCAGACTGATCCGAAGGCTCGAATTGGCTTGGGTTGCCGCGCCGCTGATCGCCATCGCCGGTGTCTTCGTGATTGCCAAAGCGGTGCAACTGGACGTCGGATTTTCGCGCAGCGAAACTTCGGTAGCTCTGGTGGAAATACACAACCGACACCCTCGCGCACTTCTGTCCTCGTTTCATGCACTTTATTCTTCGCTGACGACCAATTACCAAGTCATTTATCCCGAGGGCCAAGGGGTCGTGAGTCCCACGCCGCAGCATCGCTCACGCAGCGTCGCGGCCCGAGGCAAACTCCTGCCCTATCGAATCGCCGACTCCAAAGGGACCGGGTTCCAGGCCTTCCCCGTCCTCTCAAACACCACCGGCTTGCTCCAGAGCGAAGAAGTCATCGCGCTCGGTGGAGGGGTCTCCTGGACGATCGATCCGGAAGGCAGTGGATATAAAGTGACCAATGGATCGAACCATACACTGCGCGATGTGGTCCTGATTGGTTTTGCAACCAGTGGCGAGCTCAAGCGAGCCGAGGTCGGAACGATCCGTGCAGGCGATGCGGCCAATGGCCAAATCCAAGTTCCCCCAGCGTCATCTGCCCTTTCTTGGAAGACCACCGAGACCGATCCCGACCGGATGAAGCTCCAAGCCATGGTCGAAGATATCCTCTCTAAATATCCATTGCAGCCCGATGAATGGATCGCCGTCGGATGGACCGATGCGGAATTATCCAAGCTTCAAATCGCCCCGACGACTCTTCAGCGTCGTTCCAACACACTCCTTCTGATGCACGCTCAGACCGGATCGCTCGGGCCTGTGGAGCACGATCTGCGGCTCATGCCCCCATTGCCCGAAGAATCCGATGAGTTGTGATTCCTAATTCGATGCAATCCGACCGAGTCCGTGGAAGGTTGGCTCCTTCGCCGACCGGAGCTCAGCACTTGGGCAATGCACGCACTTTCTTGATCGCTTGGTTGCACGTCCGAAGCTCTCAGGGCGAGTTGCTCTTGAGGGTCGAAGACCTCGACACCCCCCGAACCAAGTCCTGGGCGAACCAACAAGCGATCGATGACCTGCGTTGGCTCGGAATCGACTGGGATCAAACCGCACCCTTGCAATCCTCCCGAACCGATCGCTACCTCGATGCTCTCGAACAACTCAAGCGACAGGAGCTCGTCTATCCTTGTACCTGCAGTCGCACGCAAATCGAAGCATGTTCGTCGGCACCTCACGAATCGTTCCTCGATGGGGTGGTCTATCCCGGTCGCTGCGCTGATCGTTCGGCGTTGGACGCTCCGAAACTCGACGCTCAAGGACACCGCTACGCTTGGCGGTTTCGATTCAGCCAAGGAACCATGCAGTGGATCGACGATTATCTTGGTCCACAGCAGCTCGATGCTAAAGTGTCCCTCGGGGATTTTATCGTCGCTCGGAATTATGGGCCACCTGCCTACCAACTCGCCGTGACGGTCGATGATCATGAGCAAGAGATCAACCACGTCGTTCGGGGAGACGATCTGGTCTATAGCACCTATCGGCAACTTGCGATCTACCGAGCTTTAGGGTGGGAACCTCCGGGTTGGCTTCACGTCCCTTTGGTCGTGGGCCCCGATGGCAAGCGACTCGCCAAACGCCATGGTGATTCCCGCTTGTCCTACTGGCGAGAACAAGGCGTACGGCCCGAGCAAATCATCGGCTCGCTAGCCAAGTCGCTGCGATTGACTCAGACCGACGCACCGATCGGGTCTAAGGACCTGCTTGCGATTGCGAAAAACAAACAGCAATGGTGGCTCGATATCCCTAGGGGGCCTTGGGTTTTTGACCAAGATCAAAACAATCACAGTGAGTAAGGATCCGGCGGCTTCTCGAGCGTAGATTCCAGCTACTTTTGTGCACCGAAGACCTTCAACGAAGCCAGTGCGTCTTGCGTTCGAAGCCGTCTGAGCAATCGAGTCTCAGGGCATACGCAAGTGCTGTAGAGGATCTCCTGCCCGAGGCTTGCAAGCCCACGGTATGGCCGCATCTCGAAGCGGTCAGAGTCTCCCTGTGACAAACCAGCATTCCATTCGGCTAGTATCTTGTCGCGTTGGACAGGATGGGAGGGATAGGCTCTTTTGAGGGTCGTTCGATCGAGCAGCTCGCAGATCGGGGGGTTGGCAACCAAGAGTCGATCGGCTTCGAGGAGCTGTGGCATCCAGCGGTAAAAAAACCAGAGCATCAGAGAGCATCCGTGAATTCCATCTGCATCGGGATCAAAGAGTAGGATGATTCTTGCAAAGCGGCATCTTTCGATATCGAAATCGTCTGCGATTCCGGCTCCAAGTTTGGCGATCAGTTGTTCGAACAAACCGTTCGACTCGACCTTGGCACGCGTCGCTTTCCACGCGTTCATCGGCTTGCCCTGCATCGCTAGGACCGATTGAAATTGGCTATTGCACACACGTTCAACTGCACTCGCTGCCGATTCTCCTTCTACCAAGAACAACTCCAGAGCCGTTGGTTCAGCGGCGGATGAAACGCCGTTTCCTCTTGGGGGTTGGGTCATTACAAGTCCTTTGCATGGGTCTCAGGGAGGACATTGGCAGAGCTCAATTCGCTTGATTGGCAAGAGAACCCGGGGACCTCAAGCCCGAGGACCTCAAGCCCGGGGCGCTCAAGCCCGGGGAGCTCGAAGCGCAGGGCTCGATTCAACAATAGCAGAAGGCCGAGTCTGGAATCAAACCCGGCCTTCGTTGGTTCTTGATTGTACATCGTTCAACCTACTTAGTGGATCTTTGGGATTTTTACCAAGACCCAGCTAGGATGTGTAGGACGAACTGACTCTTTGTTGTTACTCGCGTGGGCGAATAGCGCCGGTCAAACCACTGTAGTCGACTCGGTCGTCATTGTGCCACAGGGGCTGTCCGAGTTCCACACGTCGTCGAAGAACTTCGATCTTCTCTTGCGAGCCAGCCGGTGCATCGGTGGGCAAGAACTTCCCATCAGCGATAGGATCGAAGTCCTCATCGTGACCGTACTTGAGAATGGCTTCGAAAACATTTTTGCAAAGATTGCTCATACTGTCTGGAACCTTTTGTGTGAGATTCGTCAGATACGGGCTCCCGGCCACGTTCCTGAGTTAAGTTGTATCGGATTATTCGTACTGGAAAACTAAAGTCAAGCAAAATAAAACGACATTTTCATCGGCTTTTCGCTGGACCTGAACACCAAGGGCTCTGGGGAGAAGCTAACGGGAAAACCGACTGCAAGGACTCTCAGAACGAGGTGGCACAAGCCACCAAGGAGCCCGCCTCTAAGGAGCCAATTCTCCCCTTGGGTCTTTCGGCCTTCGAAGTCCCCTTTGAAGGCACCCTAGGGCTGCGGGTGCCGAGGTGGCCACGGAAGAAAATGTGGATTTTTGACGCATCGGACCATTCAAGGGCGAACGAACCGGAATCTCCAAACGTCTAACCAAGACCAACCCACGGATTCTCGAGGACTCTCGATGGCTTGCCGAGCGCCCCGAGCGATGGAGTATAATGCTCAGAAGCGATGAACCTTAAGTGTCCGGAGCTTGAACGATTTTCCTCGATACCCCATCCCCCTTTGCACCTTCAGTGGAGTACCCAAAACTAGTGCGCACGGACGAACGATCCCAAAGTTTGACCAACGAAAAAGGAGTACTTGCCAGACTCCTGCTCCCCAACGATTTTGTCTCGGATGATCCCTTCGATGAACTCAAGGGGCTTGCAGACACCGCCGGAATCGAGGTCTGTGGCACCATCTTCCAAAAACGCGAGCATCCAGATCATTCGACCTACCTAGGTAAAGGCAAGGTCGAGGAACTGGTCAACTTTGTCGAGCACGTCGGCGCCGACGTGGTCCTCTTCGATAATGACTTGACCCCAGCCCAGACCAGGAATCTCGAGAAATCTCTTGGCACGAAGGTCATCGATCGATCCGAATTGATTCTCGACATCTTCGCAACCAACGCCCGCACCCACGAAGCGCGCCTAGCCGTCGAGTTGGCTCAGTTGGAATACTCGCTGCCGAGGCTCAAGCGGATGTGGACCCACCTGTCGCGTCAGACCATGGGTGTCGGGATGCGAGGTCCTGGCGAAAAGCAATTGGAAGTCGACCGCCGATTGGCCGAGAAAAGAATCCATGATCTGAAGATGGATTTGTCGAAAGTCGAGAAGCGAAAAGCCCGGGAAGTCGCCTCGCGCGACGGAACCTTCTGCGTCTCGATCGTCGGTTACACCAACGCCGGCAAAAGCACTCTGATGAACACGTTGACAGGTGCGGGGGTCGAAGCTGCCGACAAACTCTTCGCGACACTCGATACCCGCACGCGACGTTGGATGCTACCGGGGTGGGGCCCGATCTTGCTGAGCGATACCGTCGGTTTCATTCGCGATCTACCTCACCACCTGATCGCAAGTTTCCGAGCGACGCTCGAAGAGGCTCGGCAAGCCGATTTGCTCATGCATGTGGCCGACGCGAGCAACCCATCGGTATTCCAGCAGATCTCGTCGGTATATAAAGTCCTCAAGGAACTTGATATTCAGGAAAAAGACACTCTGCTGGTGCTCAATAAATGCGATTGCCCCGGCGCCGACGAGCGGATTTCGTTGGTCCACGAGCGCTACCCCAATGCGATCCCCATCTCGGCCCTAAGCGGACTCGGACTCCAGCGTCTCTCCATGGCCGTGAGTGATTCGTTGACCTCAAGTTTCGTGGAACTCGAACTGCGATTGCCTGTCGGCGATGGCAAAACCATCGCTTGGCTTGCCACGCACGCTGAGGTCCTCTCGAAACACTACCAAGACGACTTGTGCCTAGTCCACTGCCGCATGAGCATCGGCTGCGCCGGTAAGCTTGCAGGAAACGGCGTCGACATGCGTGTCCTCAAAGGCACCTTGCCCGAACCGATCCGGCAAGGATTGCCTAACAACGCCACGTTCGTGCCAGCCGAATCCCAAACTTCCATGCCAGAAGTCTCGCTTCAGGACCTGAGCGTCCGTCCCAAGGTCGGTTAGAAATGGCTAGGCGACGACTTCAAGGTCTTCGAGTGCTTCTGACAGGAGCCTCGAGCGGCATTGGGTTTTGCATGGCCAAGCAACTGACGCAGGCCGGGGCCGAGGTCCTAGTCACTGCGCGTCGAAAAGATCGATTGGACCGGCTGGTCCTCCAGACACAGAATCATCCTGGAAAACTCACAGCTATCGAAGGAGACCTGACCTCCCAGGCCCATCGAGTGCGACTCGCTAAGTGGTGCGAGGTCCACTGGCACGGTTTGGATGTTCTCGTCAACAACGCCGGGGCAGGCGCGATCGGCCCGTTCGAACAAGCCGATACAGATCGGTTGAGGAAAGTCATGGAGATCGACTTCTTCGCACCTGCGGAATTGACTCGAATCTGTATTCCGCTGCTCAAGCTCGGCACGCGGCCAGCCATACTGAACATCGGATCGGTCCTGGCCCATCGCGCCGTTCCAAACAAAAGCGAGTACTGTGCTGCGAAATTCGCACTCAGGGGTTGGGCCGAGTCGATCCGAGTCGAACTCTCCCCGCTGGGTATCGAGGTTCTGATGGTCTCGCCGAGTACCACCCGTTCGGAATTTTTCGACGCGTTGGTCGATACCCGAATCGACTCCCAGAGTCGCTCTCTTGGCAGCATGTCTGCCGAACGCGTCGCCGAACTTGCTATCAAAGCCTTGGTCCGCTCCAAACGCGATCGTGTCTTGAGCCTCGGTGGCAAAGCCTTGGTCGCCATGGGCCGTTGGTTCCCGAACATAACCGACCGACTCTTGGCATGGACACTTAAACCACGCGACGACTCCAAATAACCGAATCACCAATCGCTCAATTGGGTCGATTACAACCGGCCTCTCCAAGCTGTCTTTAAACGCAGGGCTTGTCGAAACAGGGCGGTCCATTGCAGTATCACGAACCACAAAACGCTCCAGGGGTGCATAAGGGCTCCGAGCATCGACTGACGAAATCGGCGTTGCGCTAACAGCCTAGGGAGCCAACTGATCAAGGATGCAAGTCCCAGAATAATCAACGTCGCTAGTGGCAAACCACTCCACAAGGATCCCTCAAGGCAGCGAACCAATTGCCAGAGAAAAAAACAGATCGGTAGGACCGAACCACCGAGCAAAAGAAAGGTAAATGGACCGATCAGCTTGGGGTTGGCAATCCCCTCGGTAGCATTCTTCAGTAGGCCCTGATGAACCTGCTGCAAGTTCTGGTACATCCGACATGTCGCTAGATCGGACGCGTCGAAAATGTCGGTCTTAAGGCCGGCTTGCCTAAAGGCCCTCGGAAGCTTGATACCGTCATGCCTCGAGCCAGCTATCGCGCTGTGACCACCGGCTTGCAGGTAGTCAGTTTTTTTGGCAAGAAACAGTTGCCCGCAACCGGCTGCAAAGCCCGGATCGGTCGAGTTGCGCATGCGGTCGATCGGTAAAAAGCCGAGCAGAATATAGTGCATCATTGGAATCAATAGCTTTTCCGCAAAGCTACCGGTCTCTTGAAACGGAAAGCCACTGACCAATGGAGCCTCCCGATGCTCCTGCTCAGCAACGATCCGCACCAGCGCCTCGGGCGAAAGCCGCACATCGGCATCGAGGAACAAAAGCCGATCGTATTGAGCCAAATGAGCCAATTGCCAACAAGCGTTTTGTTTGCCATTCCAACCCGGAGCTAGCCCCTTGGAACGATGCAACGCGATGGCTTGAAAACGCTCCGATTTCGATTCGACGATCTGAGCCGTTGCATCCTCCGAAGCGTCATCGAGGACCAGCACCTCGAATCGCCGATGCGTACTTTCGATCAAACGATCGAGAGCTGCACCAATGCTCGATTCCTCGTTGCGAGCCGGTATCAGAACGCTCACCGCAAGCTCGCTTGCCCGCTCCAAGATCGCAGGATCGCTGCAGGCTCTCTGGAAGTCCTGTAGGTTCTTTACGAACATGGCAAGCGGCAGTAGAGCCAGGGCAAGCAAGACGCAGGAAATAACAAAAAACACCATCGAATCAAACCTCACTCCCGCTGAGACCCTTGCTCTTGACGCGGATCCTGCGGGCGGCCCAACAACCAATACCAAAAACGCTCGCCAAGAGCATACTCGACGGCTCGGGAACCGTGCTCAAATTCGATTCGAGCCGAATAAAACCCTGCAAAAAACTCCCCGCTGCGCTCGTTGTATTGTCTCCGAAGTACACATAGTTTGGCAATGTGTAGGGAAGAGTTGGACTGGTGTAGGTGCGCAAAGCTCCTGAGAGCAAACTCGTGGTGCCCTCAAAAAGCCGATACTCCTCGCCGATGATCTGCAGCCGATAGTCACGAGCCATCGTCGTGTCGATCGACACCCCCTCAGCATGCGTAAAGTCGGTATTCTGAGCCCAGATCTCGTTCTGCCAAAATCCCAATTCGATACCTCTGGCATCTTCCGCTAACAAGATCACCGAATAACCCGCGCGGTTCGCATTCGTGTGGCTCTCCGAGAGCAAGCTTGTGCGAAACGATAGCTCAAACCCATCGGACCTGCGAAGCTCAGGAAAAGCCGGATTCTTGTACGCAGGGGACGGGAAGGGATTGTAGTTGCTGTATCCCGATCGCGTCGGCAAATCCGTCGTCAACCGCACTCCACCGGCCACGGCGGTTTGTGACCAACCGCCGATCGTATCGGCACCAAAGCTCAGCCAAGGCTCAGCGGCCGGGAGTCCAGTTCCACTGTAGAGTGTCACCAGCTCGGCGTGCGCCGAGGAAAACAGAATCAGCCATAAAAACATCACATACCGAAACTTGATTCGCTTCATCGTTTCATCCACCCTGGGATTTGCTTCTGGGCTTTTCAAAGTCCGAAAAGGGACTCCATGGAAATGCTAACCGGACATCGGTCCGAACGAAAACCAAACCGCATTAGCTTCGCTTTTCCCACGGCACTGGGGCCACAAGGAATACTACTCTAACTTGGATTTTTTGCGAACTCTGCCGATTTTATCGTGTACATTTAGATACAGTTCTCAGTTCGAGACGACTACCCGGTAAGTCTTGGAACGGAATCCGCTTCGTGATCGCGAAGTTTCCCACCTCCAATCCCGCCGAGTGTTTTTTCTATGCGTCGAAACTGCTTATGCCGTTGCGGCACACAACTGCGCGCACCGATCCGATTGTTCAAAAAGGGTATCGACTGCCCAAACTGCGGCAAACGAGTGACTTTTGAGGAACAACACGTCACTTCGGAAATAGATCCTGCCCTATCTCTATTCGCTGCATTTGCGAACCGACCTGGCTTGGGAATGAAAACCAACTTTGGTGGAGTCCATCGACGATCTGCGCTGTCAAAGATTGTTGGCCTCGGAATGCTGGTTCTTGGACTCGTTGCCTTCGGGGCGGCAAGTTGGATTGGAGTCCCTTCGTCCAATTCATTTCGCCTAGTGTATGCCCCCACATCGAGCGCAGTCGACCCACCGAAAAAGTCGCTTGCGGTGGATTTTGATTGGTCCAATCAAGCCCGATGGGATACGCAAATCGACCCCATCGAGGGAATGTTTTGTGGGTCTCAGACGGCCAAGGTTTTCACGAACGAAGCGAGCGCAAACCGATACGACGCGATCGAGGCACTCTTCGATTACGGTCCGATGATCGATGGAATCCAACAAGGACGCGAGGAACTAAAGTCCTTTCGTTCCGATTCCCCTGAGGCCCTTGCGCAGCAACTGCGCACACTAGTCCTTGGTTTTCTCGATGATACCAAATGCATCACCTCAGGATACCACGACTGGAGAACCATCGGCTTGGTAACCCAGGAAGACCGCACAGCAGTTTTGATTCGGTACTATCGCGAAACCTCAACACCCATCGAAATGCTTGATTCCGAGGAACTCCTTCTGCCTATGACCAAAATGGTCACCTTCAATAAGTTCAAACTCTACTGCAATAACTTGTTCAAAACCAAAGCACCCGAGCGATCGACCGATCCAAAACTCCAAGGCTACATGCATAGGCATTTCTTTGCGAACAAGTACTTTGGGTACGTCGTTTTGATGCTCAATGGCAATGGACCAAATGACGAGATTGAGGATGTTTTTGACTTCCAAGTCCAGCGCCCGTTGAGCCAATTGTGCTCGGTTTGGACTGGGGCGTCCACTACGAACATCGACCAACTACCCCTCGATAAAAAACCACTTCCGGGCCTTTTGGATACCGATCTGAGGGCCATTCAAGAGTGGAACACGCCCAGTAGCAACAAGTCACAAAGCGCCGACCCTACGGAGATCCGCAAGTCGCTCAATAATGTGTATGCTCAGACCAAGGATCCATTGATGCTCGACTTCCTGGGCCGCTTGGAATCCGAACTGAGCAATCGAGAACTAGCCTTGGAGAATTTTCGCAAAGCCGAACAAAATCGATTTCAGTCCCTAGATTCCTTCCGCGCGATGATCGCTACTGCCCTGGAGTCGAACGACCCTGATTTGCTCATCGAAAGGCTCAACGATCTAAACAACTACTGGACCGTCAAACTCAACGGTTCGTATGCCGAAGAAGACCGCAAGAGATTCTATAAGTTCCAAAGCTACTGGAGACGCAGCCAGGATCTAAGACAATCATCGGCTTCGGACTCCCTCTAGTTGCCTTCTTGGCGATCTCGATTGGCCATCAATTGGGAGTTGATTTTAACTCGCGCAAGGCTCTTAAGGGGTACGGCTCGGTCGAGCCGATAGGAGGTTAAAGAATTTTGATCCTGGTCCAAAACCCTGTCTACTTCCTCCTGAAGAACCACCAACCAGGCGGGGACTTCAAGCCCCACTCCTGTAGGCTCCCGCATCATCAGGTGAAGTTCCTGAACTAGCAGATCAAAAGCTCGACTCTTCTGCGATTCGCTGCTTCGCAACTGGCGCATCGAAGGCCGAATCAACGCTCGCATCCGATCGATCGTCATGGGCTTGAGGAACCGCTCGTTGAGCCGGTCGGCTACCGAGGGCATCATCATGGCATACTTTTTCTGCAATGTCGCAAGCTTCTCTAAAAAGCTCTCGGACTCCTTAGCGACCCGCTCGTGCAACGCTCGACGCCATTGCATCGCCGAATCGCGGCAGCCGGCATGCACTAGAACCTCGTGAGCCCAGAAAACCGGTTTGAGATTCCAACTGATCCGATCGTAGCGTACCCTGAGCCTCAAGAAATCCAGGAACATGTAGAGCATCTCGCCACGGTCCGATTGTGTCGTCGTGGTGTTGTAGTCCTTGTACTCGGCATAATGATCGATGATCGCCTCAAAGACCACGGCCAAATGCTCGCGAGCTTCTTCAAATCCGATCTCCCCGGCCTCGATCGCATCGAGGACCGGCTGCATCTCTGGACTGTCTCGGTTGACAATCGCGTGCTTGAGCCAATTGCCAACCCCCTGATGCAAGATCGCTCGCACATGGGGCAAACTCAAAAAGACCTGCGTAAAGAGACCATGCCCATACTTCTGGATGAACTCCGAGAGCGGGCCCCAACGCTTCGGATTGTCGACCGACTCCAATACGCTCAATCGAAGCGTTCTGGAATGGGAAAGCCAATGCCCTAAAAGACCCTCGGTAAGCCGCTCCAAGAGCGGTACGAGCAAATCGGTCTTGGGCTCGGGCAAATTGCGATCGACCAACTCGTCGAGCTCCACGGACTTGATTTCGCCGAGCAAATCCTTCTTGACCTTGCTAGGAGAATCCGAGTTCCCTTTCTCCTTGGAAAGTCCAATCGATTCCCATGACCATCCGAATGAGTTCCGGACCACACATCGGACCATCGCTTTAAACGCGATCTGAAAAAGGTCGTCAAACTCTGTGACCGCGCCGTCACCTACGTGATTTTGAATCTCCATCTTCCGTGCCATCGCGATCAAATCTGCCGAAAGCAAATAGAACCCCTGCCGAGGTAACCACGTCAATAGATGGGTCAATGTCCTTCGCCTTGATCTCGCAAAGACAATCTCCTTGGGGTCCCCGCCACGGGCCAAGGAAACATAAAGTAATGGCTGGTCACCGATCGCATCGATGAACCTCTTAAAGCTCCCTGCGACCCGACCACTTCGCTCGGACATCAAATGCCCATAAAGTTCGATCGCACATCGATCGTCGAGCGAAATCGATTCGTGACTCTGCCACCAAGCTTGGGTCGTGTTGTCCTTGATCTCCTGTGGGCTCTGAAAGAACGCGAACTGAACCCCTAGAAGCATGCGGCTTGCATCCGTGGTCTCTACGGCCGTTGCGATGATCTTCTCAATGAGCGATTCCTTGGCAACTCTTTGACGATCGTAACGCATCATCGAGTCTGCATCGGTCCCCCCGGTCGCAATCAAATGACCGCGAACCTGATCGAGCAATCGCATGAGCCCCTCTCGCTGCGATACGCTAGAACTGATCCAACCGCCAAAGGCTTCCTTCATCCGTGCCCGGTGCGGCAAAGCCTTGCTCGGTCCTCGAACCTTGCTGAGCCAAGCCCCCGATTCGGCGACCTGTTTCCACATGTGCGCAAGACCGCTTAGAAACAGCAAATGCTCCCCGATCCGCTTCGACTCAGCGATGAACTCCTCGTCGGATCCTGTATCGTTCTGGTAGACCGGCCCCTCGACCCCGTCGTCGGTCGTATCGTGGTAACTGACGTCTTCGTAAGCCGCACCGAAGCGATTCTCCTGGGGATCGTCCTCGGGGTTCGATTCCAAGTCCCTTCTTCCTGAGGATCCCTTGAGAGGACCCTTGAGCAATTGAAAACTCGGCGCCTGCCAATAGTCCTCACCGTTGGACTCCAAATACCCAAAGAACTTCTCGATCGAATCCCAAGTCTCTATCGCATTGGTGCTCGTGCGACGCGCAGGATCAAGCAACCTCTCCATCCATCGTCTTGCAAAGTCCGAATAAGCGATCGTGCCACTGGAGATACCCACCCTGGGCACCTGGCTGAGCCAATGAATCAGCAAAGCCCTCGAACCGACAAAATCCTCTCGATCCAAAAGAGCCTCGATCACCAACGCATATGCCTTGGGCGAATCGAAGATCTCCGCGTGGGGAGTCCAAAACCGAAGATCCCCAGCCGCTGCCCCCCCACGATGCCAAAGACGCAAAGCTCGAGCCACAAGCTGAGAGGACTCCAATGCCACCTTCGGGTCCGTCGCATGCACCTCGGAAACCTCGTGGGCCGCATACTGACGCCACCACTGGGATAACTTGCGAAACTGACCCTCGGTCCGATCGCACAACTCCTCGAGGTCCCGCGCAGCGGCTTCACGCCAAATCCGCGACAACAAACCAAAACTCATCTCCATGATCTCGACGAGCTCATGGACCCGATCATCGGGAACCGATGCATCGTTGTTGCTAAAACGGTTAAAATTCCCGCCGAATCCGAGAATATTCCAAGGATCGACCAACGCCCCACAGGCGATCCCTCGCAGAACCAAATCCTCGATCTGACCGGGAATCTCTGCGGCTCGCTCGAGCTGCCCTCGCCTCAAAAGCTGATTGCCAATCGTCAACAAACAATCGATCCGACATAGGATCCGTGCCGAGGGTACCTGGACATCGTCAGCCTCCTCCTTGGCCGCATTGGCACTGCCCATCCTTGCAAATATCCGCGCGACCTGAATCCTCTCGACCTGGGCGGCTCGCAAGCGACCGAGCGTCGTGTTGAGCTCTTGCCTTGCTCCCCCCAAAGGCTGCCTGCGAATCTTCGCCTCAGCCTCCAAACGCTGGCCATGAACCCCTTTCAACTTAGGTAAGTACTCGACATAAAACGCATCCCTGTACGCCGCAACATGACTGAGTAACTCCATGATCGTCGTCGTCGATGCAATACTGTTGGGACTCGCTCCGCAAATCCCAGAAGCCATCAAGATCGTGCCTGCCAATACCGCCGCCGCCTCAGTGAGCAACTCGTCTCTCGATAATCCACCCCCTTGGCGCACCCGAGCCATCAACGCATCGACGGTGACCTGCTGCAACACAAAACGTCGGTAATATCCCGAACCATCGATCCTGTGAGGATCCCATTGCCCAAAGTAATAATTCGGTCTCGTATTGACCGGATGGTCAAAATCATAAGCCCTTGGATCCATGGCCAACTCGTCGAGTCGATTCAAATCGAATTGCGCAGCGCTCAAAATCCATCCCGAGGTCTCTTGCAATACCACCAACGTGCGCTCGATCAACTCGTGATATGGACCATAAGCAACCCCCACTCCACGAATGAAAAGAGGTATAGGCCCGAGCCACTCGTGGTCATAAGGCTCTAGGTCATGACCCTCGAGCGTCGCGACCGGACGATACCCCACATAATCGTTCAACTCGCCAATCGCACCCGCGACGATCCGGTCCAATTGCTCCCATGGTCCTCCCTGCTTGAGCGTCGCCTCAATGGCCCTACCCAAAAACAAACTGTTGAAGATCCCCTGCGGCTCCTGATGAAAAAGAAGGTCGCTGTGAAAGTCTAAGTAATCGGGCAACAACGATCGCCATACCAATTCGATCACGCGCGAGGCTTGCTCGCTCTGTGCAAAGGCCGGATTGGTTCCCCTCAAACTCTCTAAACGCTCAAGTAGCCACTGCTGGATCTTCAACCACGCAGGCATTCCCGCATAAACCGAACGGTCTGCCCCATCAAGCGCCGACAAATAAAGTCGGTTCAAGGCCGAGAGAAACTTCGAATCGCTCTTGCCCGACGAGAAGTTCAAATACCCAAGAACCTGATTCAAATCCTCGATACGCTCAGACTCCCTAAGCACCGCCTCGGGTCGATCTGCCCCCGCTGCGCCTATGTCTGATTCTTTCCCATCTGGCGTATGACTACTCACCGGTCCCCCCGGGCTCTGCGTCCTGGATTTTCCGTCATCACTCCATCGTTCTGGAGCGTTGATCCAATGCCAAGCAATGTAAGTCCGAGGGGAAATTCACGGAAGTGGTTTTTTCGATCCCGCCAGAGATAATGGAGCAAGATTTCCTCGAAGCAAACCAACAAAAAAGCGGACCCCGAGTCGGAATCCGCTTGTGGATTTTCCATGTTTCTGTAAGACCGCCTGGAAGGCCCCTAAAGGGAACCCTAGTTGCCAAACGGATCGTCCGAGGCCGGTGCCGCGTTGGGCTTGGCTCCGCTCGATCCAAACGGGTCGTCGGCCGCCGGTGCTGGATTGGCCGGTGCTGGGTTAGCCGGATTGTCGCCGAACGGATCGTTCGATGCAGGCGCAGGTTCGACGCGCTCTGCCATGGGCTTGGGCTGCCCCTTGTTGAAATCCGCCCCCTCACTGAATGGATCGTTGATCGATGGCACGGGCCGCGGGGGTGCATCCGAAGGTGACACTGGATTGATCGCCCCGTTTCGAATCCCTTGCTCATAACGCAATCGTTGCATTTCAAGGTACTTGCCCCGAGAAGCCAACCTCGCCTTGCGACGGATCGCCTCGATCTGGCAGCGTACCGGTCCCTGGATCCGTTCAAGTGCCTTTCCTACATTGACAACTCGCTTGCCATCGATCTCCATCTGAGCGGCTTGCTCAAAATCCGCTACTCCCGCCTCGGGATCTCCGGATACGGCCGCATCGCAAAGTCCTCGGAAGTAAAACGCCCGCGGATCCTGACTCCCCGATGCAATCGCATCGTTGAGCCACTGCTGTGCAGTGGCCGCATCGCCGCGGAAATAAGCATGCACAGCATGCCCATAAACATCGTCTAAAGGGTCTTGAGCCCTAGCAGGAATCGAAACAAATGCTGCGAGCACCAACGCGCACAGGGAGGAGAATCTCAGATGCATATCAAAGCTACCTAAGGTGATTGCGACCTATAACTGTTACCTAGAAACGACGCCCTAATCCTAATTCCTTATCCAAACCGTGCAAACTATTTACGGTTTTCCATTAAAATTGCATCCTTCGAGGGCCGAAAAAATACCGGTCGTAACGAATACCCAGTTGTAGCGATTCTGATGCCCACCCCCCCGCGTTGACTCAATTCCCATCCAGTGAATTTCCTGCGCTCTATCCCGCTGCGGATCCTCAATGCAATCGGCGCTCTGGCCAAGTTCGCTTGGAATACCCTCAGCCTCGTGCTGGTCCTGAGCCTCGCGGCAACGATTCCGGTCGTCCAATTCGCTAGCCTCGGCTACATGCTCGAATGCTCAGCCAGGATCGCAAACCGACAGCCGATCCGCACGTGCTTCCCAGGAATCGCCCTGGCCGGACATCTCGTTCGATGCGGTCTGTGGACCCTGCTGACCTGGCTCCCGATCTGGTTCATTACCGACCTGGGTTACTCCTCGGAATTGATCCAACCAGGGTCCAGCCGAGCCCTCAACCTCCGGATCGCCGCTCGAGTCCTGGCGATCCTCTGGGTCCTTTGGGTCGTTTGGGCCATCCTCCGCGGCGGCCGCTGGTTCCACTTCCTGTGGCCTCAGCCGATCCGATTCGCCAAAGCCCTTTTCTCGCGCTCCTTCTGGCTCAATGCCGAGAATCGATGGTGGAACTTCCTAGAACAACTTCACCTCTGGCGGTTGATCCGACTCGGGTTCAAAGCCAGCCTCGGCGCAGGGATATGGCTAGTCATCCCAGCCCTGCTGATCCTCTTGGCACTCAACGCCGCCCCCGAGGTCCGAACCGACCAACAAGGTGGACTGGCACTCCTAGGACTCCTCGGTGCAATCCTCATGGCCTGGGTCATCCAGTATCTGCCGACCCTCCAAACCCACATGGCTCGGAATGATCTGTTGACTCGCCAAGGATCGAGCTACCGGCAATCGACCAAACAACGTCTCGGCGGGGTCCTGGACCGCTCGGCCGCTCGACTTGCCTTCCGTCGCACCCCGCTGCGATACGCACTTGCCAATATCCTCTTTCTGGCTCTTGCACTGCCGCTATATCTGCTGAGAATCGAAGAGATCCCACCCCAGTTGTGGTTCTTGCTGTCGATCTTTTTCGTCGTCTTGATGTTCCCAGCCAAACTGCTTATCGGCTGGGCTCTGCGCTGTAGCCTTGCGAAATCCAACGACGCCCATTGGACCCTCCGCTGGATCGCTTGGCTCCCTTTGCTTGCGGCCATCGCGATCTACGTCGGGTTCCTGTACCTAGGAAAGTTCGCCCTATGGGAAGGGGGCGCGATTCTGCTTTTTCAGCACGCCTTCCTACCCCCCGTCCCGTTCTACCTGCGCTGAGCCTCGACTAGCGGCCCTTGGAATCCCGCTTGGCCTGCGCCCGCTTGCCCTTGGCCGATACGTGTCCGGCGATGTTGCTCGAACGATTCGAAAGCTTCACACGGTTGGACTTGGCACTGGCAGCCAGTTGGGCCTTGGCCGCCGGGGTCGCTGCGACAATCCCAGGCTTGGCCGTCGTCTTGACGACCTTCTTGGGCACTGCGATCGCAGGTGCCGAAGAAGCCACTTCAGCCCGCTTCGCCGTCCGCTTGGCGGCCGTCTTGACGAGGGTCTTTTTGGCCGCTTCGCTCTTCGAAGCGGGGGCCTTCTTGGTCACTGCTTTCACGGGCGCTGCCTTCACGGGGGCTGCTTTCACGGGCGCTGCCTTCACGGGGGCCACTTTCACGGGGGCTGCCTTCACGGGGGCCACTTTCACGGGGGCTGCCTTCACGGGCGCTGCCTTCTTCGCCGCTTGGATCGACCTAGCCTTAGCGACCTTGTTGACCGTCTTTTTGACTCCTTGAAGCTCCGTTCGGGCCGATTGACGCGATGCTCTGGCCGAAGCCGTTCGCTCCCTTGGCGTAAGCTTCTTGGCCGATGCCTCGACACTCGCGGTCGTCGCGACGACGGCCAATCGGGCTTGATAAGCTTCGAGTGCTTCGTGCATCACTTGATGCTTGGTGTAGGTCTTCGATGCCAAATCCGGCTCTCCGGTCTTGCGGCTCTCGTCTCGCGATTGGCCCCGAGAGAGCTTCTGCCACTTGTCGACCAACTTGCGAGCATTCGCCGTATTGGTCTTGAGCTTCATGGCCGTCAACTTCTCGATCGCCGGTGTTCGGCTCTCAGCCACCAACGAATACTCGGCCTTCGTGCACAACAATCGGACTTCATCCAAAGACAAGCTCATCGCAATACGCTCCAAAAAAGATAAAACTAGTTGATCGCACGTTAGGGAAGTCCCTCAGTGTAGAACAATCCCATCGACTGGAAAGAGGGAGCAGGCTCCCTCAGGCAACGCTTTGCAAGAGCCAACCCTAGCGAGGAGCAAAGCCCGAGCCGGGCGGACCAGCGGGCAATCCAGGGGGACCAAACCCGGGGGGACCACCGGGGCCTCCCGGTCCTGCAATCTGCCCAAAGCCCGATGCCAATCCTGCTAACTCCCCGAGTACTTTGTCGAACTCTTCTTGACTCTTGGCGTTCTTCAGACTGTTCAACGGCGCATTGGCCACGAACAATGCGGTCGTGATTCCCTGCTGAATCTGCTCGGGATTCATCGTCGCGATGAACCCTTTAGCCTGGCTGATCCCCATATCCCAATTCTTGACCAAGTCCTCCGGCAGCCATCGCCCTTCGCTCAAGACCAAAGCGATCGGCGGTGGCGGCGGTGGCCCACCCGGAGCCGGCGGGATCGACAACGTCGCACTCGTCGAGGATGTCTTTTCCACGGTCCAATTCGGCTTGTTGAGAATCTTGGCGTCCTCGTACTGGCTGCGGATCGGGTTGTCCGTCGGCAACGTGACGATCGCCTTTTCAACCGACTTTAACAACCTGGTCAAATAGGTGTCGAGCAAGCCTCTCATGTCCCCCTGCTGCATCCGCTTGCCATCGAGCAACTCTTTGGCCACCAAGTGGTCCGCGACATCGACCATGGCTGGATACACCGGTTCGAACTCCTGGCGCAAGTCCGATGGCATCGCCAATACCGAACTGTTGAGGATGAACTTCTGCTGCTTGCGCAAGATCTCGACCAAAGAGTTGCGGGTCCTGCGAATCATGTCGAAGCTGCGTGGATCGACCTTGCGAGCAAACTCGACCATGAGCTCTTCGAGCTGCTTTTGCTTCGATGCAGGCATCGCATCCCACAACACGATGTAGTTGTCCTGCGAGGTTTCCTTGAAGACCAGATCGATGAACTCCTTGGGGTCCATGTTGTCCTGGAACTTCGTGACCGGTCTTGAGGATTCTGGAGATGTCTTTTCTGGCGATGCTTTATCTGGCGATGCTTTTGAAGGCGACCCCGGCGATGCACCCTTCGGTTCGCTCGGAGCAGGCTTGGGACTCGAACCCTTCGGGCTGGCTATCCCGCTCTTGGTCCTTGCAAGCTCCAAACTCTCGGGGCTCAATCGCTCAAATGGAATCTTGATCTCTCGTCCGTCGACCCGCTTGAGAACCAACTGCTCTCCCTCGACCCGCAAGTACTGCGCATCGACCTTGAAGCGTCCGGTGTTGTCGGACCACTCAACATACTTCTCCTGCGCACAGGCACCTTGAGCGCCCGTCAAAAGCCCCCCCAAAACCAGCGTCCAGACAAACCGCACTCTTAAAAGGGACCAAGCCCTAGAAACCAAAACGGATCGATGTGTCATCATGGACAAGAACTCCGGGAATTCGTTGGGTGAAGCCCAAAGGCAATAAAAAAAGGAACGCCTAAAATACCGTCGTCTATCACAATTCTAAGCGCGTTTCTAGGCGCGATGCTCATATGGCGATACTGGGGGTTGCAATTCTGACCAAAAGCATAATCGAACAGCATAAATCGGACCAAGCTCGATCTCAACGCATTTTACAACATCTTTCCAAAGCGTTCGGGAAAATAACGCGGCAGGCGAACCGGGTTTGCTACAATTTCACAACCGATTTTTTCGAATCTCCCGACGGTCCAAACCCAGGTTCTTTCCGCTTGTCCTTGCCTCCTGCTCCTGCCACCGAACCTATGAAGCTCCTTTCGATCCATCACCTGTGCGTTTCGGGATTCAGACTCACGGTTCTACCAGCGATTCTTGCCGTGCAGATCCTAGCCAGCAGCTTGCTTCATTCCGCACAAGCCGAAGAAGCTCCAGTGCCATTGATCTTCGATACCGACATGGGAAACGACTGCGATGATGCTCTGGCTCTGGCCATGATCCACGCGCTGCAATCCCGCAAGGAATGCGAACTGCTGGCCGTGACCATCACCAAAGACCACGAACTGGCCGCACCGTTTGTCGATTGCCTAAACACCTTCTACGGACGTGGGAACATCCCCATCGGCGTGTGCCGAAACTCTGGGAAAACCCCCGATGCGGGCAAATACAACCAAGTCGCCAAAATCACCGACGACGGCAAACTTCGCTTCGAACACGACTTGCTCTCAGGCAACAACGCCCCGACGGCAGTCGAAGTCCTCCGCAGAACCCTAGCCCAGGCTCAGGACGCCTCGGTCGTGGTCGTCCAGGTCGGCTTCTCAACGAACCTTGCTAACCTCCTGACCTCCCCCGCCGATGCGATCGACCCTCTCTCGGGCCGCGAACTGTTCGCCAAAAAAGTCAAACTCGTCTCGATCATGGCCGGAGCCTTCGCCCCAATCCCCAACGACCGAGGTGTGCTCGGGGAACATCGCGAATACAATGTCGCCGAAGACATCCCGTCGATCAAGAAACTCGTCGAACTTTGCGATGTCCCCATCCTCTGGAGCGGCTTCGAAATCGGACTGAACCTGACCTATCCCCACCAAAGCATCCTCCAAGACTACCGCTATGTGCCCCACCACCCGGTGGCCCAAGCGTACATCGCCTACATCCCACCTCCTCACGATCGACCCACTTGGGACCTGACGAGCGTCCTGGCCGCCGTGCGTCCCGACCGAGGCTACTTCGAACTGAGCAATCCCGGTACAGTCACCATCTCCGACGATGCCATCAGCCGCTTTGTGGAAACCCCCCAAGGCAAACACAGGTACCTGATCCTCAAGCCCTCCATGGCCGAAAGGACCCGCGAAGCGTTGGTCCAACTCTCAAGCCAACCCCCAAACCACCCTGGGAACTCCCAACTCAAACCCATCGTCGGGCGGTAATCAAAGATCTCCTATGAGCACTACCCCCAACGATGACGACGAATGGTTCTCCCTCGAACCGATCGAACCGAAAAAGGAATCTCCTAAGAAAGATCCACCTAAACCCAAACCGGTCGATCCGAAGGATACCCCCCGAAGCGTCTTCGACGACGACCTGCCGGACCTTGTCCCCTTGCCAGCTTCGGCTCCCGCCCCAAAAGCCAACCCTACGCGGCCCCCCGCGACGCCCTCAAAGCCGGCCTCTGCACGAGGGCCTCTAGAGGCACAAGGGACTTCAGCATCTGCTTTGCCACCTGCAGGCAAACCACCTGCAAACAAGCCACCTGCAAGCAAGCCACCTGCTGATCGGGAATATTCGATCACTTGCCAAGTCTGCAAGTCGATTTTATCGGTCCAAGCATTGCAAGTTGGCAAGCAGATCCGGTGCCCAGACTGCCACTCGATGGTCAAGGTTCCCCCACCACCGATCAAGAAGCCCGTCCAATCGACCCCGATCGACCAACTGGCCTCGGTGGACCTAGCACCCGTCGAAGCGACTAACCCGCGCACCGCTTCGGGAGCTTCGATCAACACCAAAGCGATGCTCAACAAAGCCTCCAAGGAGATCGAGCGCGAACGCGACGAGATCGAGGCGGTAACCAGCCCGTTTGATTCCAAGGAATGGCTTTCTCGGACGTTCGGATTCCTGAGCGATTCTCGAGTGGTCTTGTCCCTGGTTCTCCTCGGGCTTGCGACGGCTCTGTGTTTCTACATCGGATCGACCTATGGCGATCTGTTGGTCACGCACAATGCAAACCGAGTGGCCCGCCGCGTAACGCGCACCATTGCGACCACTCCGGAGCAGACCAACATCATGCTCTATCGCTTCGTGACCGGCCTGGTCAATCTGCTCATCACCTTGCCCATTGTTGCGACGTTCATCTTGGCCGTAGCAATCATTCCGAAAGCTGCCAATCGGCTCAAGCGGATCGATCCTTGGCCGTCGATGAGTCATCTTCGCCAATACGCCGCACCGGCTGGCGTCGCCGCAGCCGTTTGGTACTTAGCCCACCTGATTGGACATACCCTGTCTACTCCACTTGCGATTCTGAAGATGCCCGTGTCGATTCAAGAAGCCTTCGCGGAGTTCGTACCTTGGCTAATTTTGCCGGTGGTCTATCTGAGCATGCTTGAAACGCAAAGCCACCAGCAGCCTTTTTCGCAAAGCATTTACCGATCGATTGCGGCCAAGCCGGATGCTTGGGGAGCGATGTACATGCAGACGGGGATTGGCTTTGTGCTTTACTTTGTGTGCACTCAGATTGGGATCCTACAAGGGACCGCGTTTTTCGCCGTTGCGGGATTTTTCTTTCCGTGGTTCATCTGCTTCCTTGCCAACCAATACGGAGTGCTTGCTGGACGTGTTAGCGACGTGACCGAATTGGGATACGAAGGGGATTTTTCGGAGCGCGAATGAAACCGACACTCGATCCGGATCAATTGGCCGAACGCAAAGCCGTCAGGCAGTTGCTTTTGTACATTTTTGGCGAGGTGGCAATCAGCGTGCTGCTCATCGCGATCAACGCTGGGATGGTTTTTGGGTTGGTCCAAGCCCTTGGATGGATGTTCCCAAGGCTCGATGCGACCGACGAGTTGAGTCCCTCGGCTCTACCTCAATTGATCATCTACACCCTGCCGATCCTATTGCTGTTTCTCGAATGGTACGCGTGGGATATCCTGACCTCAGTACGTCGGCGTTAGAACCCAACGAATAACAATTCCAATGCGCTAACCTCCCAAACCGCTTGGCACCCCCTCGGCCCCCAGGGCTTTGGCTCGGCGAGCAGGGGGCGGGGGGGCGAGGGGCGACCGCGCGTAAGGCTGTTTAATTTTGGCCCGGAGGGTAGTACTTGGCTTCCGCGTGCTAATCCGGGCGATAAGAGTTTGCGCGTTCCTTTCAACCCCATACGCAGCAACAGCACGGGGGAGCGGTGCAAATCGATCGCGGACCGGTCGGCGGATGCTTGGTCAATACCCGATGGCCTTCAAACGGACCCCGCGTTGTTCGGACTGGCTGGAAGCTTATCCCACGGGTGGTTTTAGACAAAGATCCGGCGGTTGAATACCATCCATTCGAACATCAAAAATCCGATAGCTAACAACAATAGCCAACGCCATGTCTCTTGCCTGGCTCGGATCGTGTTGGACGTCGCCGCAATCGATTCCGCACCGGTCTTGAGCTCCAAGCCGACTTGCAAATCGCTTTCGCGATTGGAGAACAAATTGACACAAAATCGCTCCACGGGTTCCTCCAATCCCTCAGCCCGGACCTCGTAGACTCCCAATTGCTCGGTCTTGGTGTACAAGAATCGCCCATCGCCACTGCGCTGGATCGTCTCGATCTTGCCTCTCGGGTCGACGATCTGATACTTCTCGAAACGGTTCGATAAAACCAACTGGACCGGTAAGCCCGGCTGCACACTCGGGGCACTGGCTTCGGTGATCCCTCCTGCCAAACTCTCGACTGCCGAGAGCACAAAAACAGGAAACGATCGCTTGATTCCCCAATCGCTGTTGATCTCCATTCCTTCGGCACTAGGCCGGACAATGTCGAAACCTAACACAGCGTCTTGATAAGGCCCACGCGGGGCGATGGCAAAGAGTGGTCCGTTGTCTGCGATCATTAGGATCGCACCCGAGGAAGGGGGACGCACGGTTCGGGCTTCGACGATCCCTACCGATGCCATTTCCAAGTATTGGCTGATCGGATGCGATCGGTTGACATCCAAGACGATCACTGGACCGGACAATTCGCCAAAGATCCACTTGGGGTTTTCCTCCAGTTCGACGGCACTTGTGGGTGAATCTGTCTTATCTGCAACATTTGCCACATTTGCAGGTGCGTTGGTCGAGGGTGTTGTTTCGGGAATAGCCACGGGATCGGCTTTCGCATCGGCTGAGTTCGAATCCCGTACCGTAGGTTGGATATCCTCAGGAGGAACACTGCCGAGAAACAGGGTGCTGGCTGCAGGCATCTTTTCCGGCGAACACGAGTCGTAGAGGATCAAATCGTATTTCGATTCGCTCGCGTTGGTTTGGTACTCTTGGCTCGTTAGGTAGCTGATCGGTTCGATCTGCACTTTGGCGATCTGAGTGATGCGCTGTGTGCGGAGCGCGGTCTCAAGTGCGGTGTTGCCTGCGGTAACCAGGAGAACACTGACTTGGCGATCGGGCCGAATGGCAGCATAAGCCACATTGTCTAAAGGGAGGGCGTCGGCATGATCGAGTTGGAGTCTGAGGGTTCCGCTTTCGATTCCTTGGAGCTCAAACTGGATCCCGGTTTCTTCTTCGGGTTGAAGCTGGACTTTTTGGGCATCGACGAGCGAATCGTTCCAGTAGAGCGAAGCGGTGCATTCGATGGCTTGCGAACCGTGCTGGATCATCCGAGCGAAGGCCGAGATGGATCCTGGGTTGGCTTGGGTTTCCGGTGTCTCGGTACGTTGGATAGCGAAGCTCAAGATCCCCGCGTTGGGGGTGTCAGGATTCCCGATGGGGACATACTCGATTTTGAGCTGGCCGAATTCGGATTCGTCGAGTTCCCCGATGGCACCATCGCTCAGGAAGTAGACGGTCGCTGGGACGGCGTCGGCAACTTGGATATCGACGTTGTCTTCAAAGCTCATTCGTCCGGGGTTGGCCAATCCGGCGGCGACGCGGAACGCTTCGCTCACGTCGGTCAACTGGGCGGTCGGCTCGATGCGCTCGACGGCTTTTTCGAGCAAACTACGGTTGTTGGTAAATCCTTGCTCGACGCTTGCGCGGTCCGACGTGGCGATGACCATGGCTGAATCGTTGCTAGCTGCATCTTGGATGAGTTTCAGCGCTTTCTCGCGTGCGACTTCCAAGCGACTCGGCTTGCTGTCGCTTGCCTGCATGCTTGCCGAATGATCGATGATGTAGATTCGACGCTCCCCGAGGCGATTCATCCCGCTCCAGCCGGGCCGAATGCAGGCCAGGATCAGTAGGCCAACGAACAAGAGCTGTAGGTACAATAGCAGGTTCTTGCGAAGTTTTTGCCAAAGGCTGTTGACGTGCAGATCCTCGATCGCACGTTTCCAGAGCATGGTGCTCGGGACGACCGACTCGTGCCGTTTGAGCTTCAAGAAATACAAACTCAAGATTGCAGGTGGGATTGCCAGGAGCAACGTCCATTGCAACGGCGAGAGCATATTGATCCAGGTCATCGCAATGCTCCTTAGCGAACCAAGCCGCGTGAACGAAGGTAGTCATTGATCAACGGATCGATCGCTTGATCGCTCCGGACCGAGACATATCCGATCGACCGCCGATTGCAGAAACTTCGTGCCGAGTCGATGAATGCATTGAGCGTCAATCGGTAGCGATCTAGCAACGAAGCAGAAATCGAGACCTCCCGCATATCGAAGTCCTCTGCGTCCATGAGTTTCAAATCGCCGGTTAACTTCGGTTCAAGCTCCTCAGGACTGAGCACATGGATCAGGTAGATGTCCATCTCGCGCGCCACGAGCATCTTCAATGCAGCTTCGTAGCCGGTCTTGTTCATCAAGTCGGTAATCAAGATGACGATGCCTTTCCCAGTATTCCTCAAGCAGAAATGTCGAACCGATTCCTCCATCGACGGGGCGGGGTTATGACACTGTGCCGACTGCAGTTGACCGATAAGCCGGTGGGAACTCGATCGGCCTCGGACCACCAAGGGTGCGGAGGCTTTGCTGAACGTCGATACCGAGACGCGATCCCCTCGACACAGTCCAATGTATCCCAATGCGGCCGCGATCCGCTTGGCCGTCAAGAACTTCGACGGCGTTCCAAAATCCATCGACAGCGAATCGTCGACCAACGTATAAACGTGCAGATCCTCTTCCTCAAGGAAGATCTTCAAATAGAGCCTATCGAGCCGAGCAAATAGATTCCAGTCGATGAAACGAAGGTCGTCTCCTGCGACGTAATTTCGGAAGTCCGCGAACTCGACACTCTGACCTTTTCGCTTGCTGCGGCGTTCCCCTTTCATCCTCCCTCGGAAAATCTTTCGGCTCACAAGCTCCATCCGCTCGAGCTTGGCCATCATCTCAGGAGAAAGGAGCGTTTGGTCCGATGAACCCGAAGCATCTAAGGAAGCTTGCTCTGGCATCGCTGGGCGTTTCCTTCCATTCTCGAATCTCTAGAGAGGCTAAAAAGGGGTTCCAAGGGGCAAGTGAAAAAATGGACGTAGCAAGGAGCACATTCGGTCCGATGTATTTTCTCGTCCGTTTTCTTCTCCTACTCGTACTCAGCATCGCGGTACTCGTACTCGACTGTTGCCTCCGATATCGGATCGCTTCGGAATCGATGGCCCGGAACGATCGCAGGATAACGATAGCAGTATATCGTCAATCGCACCGCATTCCAAAGCGGAACGACGAGGGATCTGGAAAAAGCGACTGCGCCGCTTGCAGCCATTGGATCCGTTTCACTCAGTACGAGTGATGAGTACGAGTAAGAAGAAAACCGAGCGTAAGAACGATCAAAATGTTTCCATTGCCCCAAGGCCGATAGTATACTGATCGATTGCCATTAGGTCGTGGATCCCGACTTTATAAGCTTCCAGGGTCCACCGAAGCTGCATTAATCCACGTGCACGAGCATTCTCAACCCTTCAGTTACCCAACCGATTGCCATGCCAACCTCCCGATCGATCCCCCGCCGTGCCTTTCTCCAAGCCTCCTCGGCGGCGGCTTGGACCATCGCCGCTGCTCCCAATGTTCTGCGGGCTTGCACGGCCGAACAAGAGCTCCACGTGGCAGTCGTCGGCGTCAACGGGATGGGCTGGTCCGACCTATCCCAAGTCGGCAGTCACTCCAAGGTCAAATTTGTAGGCTTTTGCGATATCGATGCCCAACGCTTCGACCAAGTCGATAAGGCCTTTCCGGGTGTCAAGCACTTTGCAGACTACCGGCTGATGCTCAGCGAACTGGCCGACAAAGTCGATGCGGTCATTGTCTCGACCCCCGACCATATGCACGCGCCTGCGGCCATGATGGCCATGGGGATGGGCAAGCATATCTACTGCCAAAAGCCACTGACCCACACGGTTTGGGAAGCCCGCCAAATGCGGCTCTTGGCACAAAAGAAAAACCTTACTACCCAAATGGGAAACCAAATCCACTCGGCCAAAGAGTATCGGCTCGGCGTAAGGCTCATTCAAGACGGAGCGATCGGCAAAATCAAGGAAGTCCACTCATGGATCGGAGTCCAAGGTCGGCAGTACTGCAAGCGAACGGATCGGCCCGATTCGGCCCCTGTGCCAAACCATGTCCAATGGGATCTGTGGCTCGGTGCGGCCCCCGAAAGACCCTTCGCTCCCGATGTTTACCACCCGTTTAAATGGCGCGATTGGCAAGACTTCGGCTCCGGTGCACTCGGGGACTTCGGCTGCCATATCCTCGACCCTGTCTTCAGCGCCTTGCTGCTGACGGCCCCCACAAGCCTTGTAGCTCAAAACGATGGAACCACCAACGAAGTATGGCCCGGTCCAGAGACCATCACTTACCTTTTCCCGCCGACGAAGTACACCATCGACTCGCCGATCCAAGTCGTCTGGCGCGACGGTGGACTCAAGCCGCCTCGAGAGCTTGCCCAACTCCCCGAGGGTGTTGAGCTGCCCGGTGGCGGTTCGCTCTTTATCGGTGAAACGGGAACCATGGTCCTACCCCACGTAGGAATGCCATCGCTGTACGAAGGCAACAAACCCAAAAATGTTCCTCTTCCCCAAATCTCAGGGACCAATCACTGGCACGATTGGGTCGATGCGGTGATCGCCGGTAAGAAAACCACCGACGGTTTCGAATACGCAGGTCCCTTGACCGAAACGGTTCAACTCGGAAACATCGCCGCTAGGCTCCCGGGCAAAACGCTTCAATGGGATGCAGCCAAGCTTGCACTCGCAGGCGACCCGGCCGCCGCGGCGCTCTTGAGCAAATCCTACCGCAAGGGATTCGAGGTCCCGGCCGCCGGTTGATCCAACCGCTCCAGATGCCACCGAAGACCAGTTTTCCTCATGACATTACTCGGCGGCTTCCGAATACCCAGGAAGCTAAGTCGACAACAGACTCGATACACACTGTAATCAAATCGACAACACAGATCCGACGCGCCGTTGGAGTCAAACTTTTGGAAAACCGCGAAATTGCTGGAAAATCCGTCCGATCGAATCCAAAATATCGCTCGGAACGGCATTTGCTCTTCAATCGATTGCTTTTCCAAGGCCCAAAACAATCGGCCGCGACTGAATTACCCTCTTGTCTTTCCACTGGCTGCACGGAGCGTCAAGCAGCATTTCGACCGCGGAACGGTCGTGGAGTTCACAAGGGGAGCGGGCTCGACCCCGGAAGGCTACTTTTCTAGTAGGAACGACGACCAGAGGAAACTATGAAGATACTTAAGGTGAACAAGCTTCGAGGTCCAAACATTTGGGCGAACTACCCGGTTCTGGAAGCTTGGGTCGACCTCGAAGAGATGAAGGACACCTCCTCGGAGATGATCCCTGGGTTCAACGAGCGTCTCATGGGATGGCTCCCGACGATGGTCGAGCATCGCTGCAGCATTGGTGAGCGAGGAGGTTTCTTTGTGCGGCTCCGACGAGGGACCTACATGGCCCACATTCTCGAGCACGTGACGCTCGAACTGCAATCCCTTGCCGGTACTCCGGTCGGATTCGGTCGCGCTCGGGAAACCAACACCGATGGGATCTATAAAGTCGCCATCGCTTACAAGGAAGAGAAGCTCGCTCTGGCTTGTTTGGACCGAGCCTTTGAATTAATCCAAGCGGCCATCAACGATACCCCTTACGATGTGGCGAAAGTAACCGCAGAGCTCAGAGAGTTCGCGTATGACGTTTGCCTTGGACCTAGCACCCGATCGATCGTCGATGCGGCCAAGGCCAAAAGCATTCCCTGGCGTCGCTTGAACGAAGGAAGTCTGGTACAGCTCGGTTATGGGATCCATCAGCGGCGTATCTGCACGGCCGAAACCGACTCGACGAGCGCCATCGCCGAATCGATCGCACAAGACAAAGAGCTGACCCGATCCTTGCTCCGCTCCATCGGCATCCCGACCCCCGAAGGCCGAGCCGTCGAGAGCGCCGAGGATGCATGGGAGGCTGCCGAAGACATCGGTTTGCCCGTCGTAGTCAAACCCCAATACGGCAATCACGGACGAGGCGTCGCGACCAACCTTCAATCCCAAGAGCAAGTCATCGCAGCTTACAACGCCGCCCGCGAGGAAGGCCGATCGATTGTCGTCGAAAGGCACGCCCCGGGCGACGACTACCGAATGCTCGTCGTCGGTGGAAAACTCGTTGCCGCCGCCCGACGCGAACCGGCCCACGTCATCGGCGATGGCCAATCGACGGTCCAAAAATTGATCGATAAAGTCAACGAAGATCCTCGCCGCAGCGACGGGCACTCGACCTCCCTGAGCCTTATCAAGATCGATGCCGTTGCCCTCGGGGTGCTGCTTGCCCAAGGCATGACGCCCGATACGATCCCTCCGGTCGGGAAGAAAGTCCTTATCCGCCGCAACGCCAACCTGAGCACCGGCGGAACGGCCGCCGATGTGACCGATGAAGTCCATCCCGATGTCGCACGGCATGCGATCGAAGCGGCTCGCGTCGTCGGTTTGGATATCGCCGGAGTCGATATAGTGGCCCAAGACATCTCGCAACCTCTTCAGGGCCAACGAGGAGTGATTGTCGAAGTCAACGCAGGGCCAGGATTGCGCATGCACATCGAACCCTCTTCAGGCAAACCTCGTCCCGTCGGCGAATCGATCATCGATATGATGTTCCCCGGGACCAGCAACGGTCGCATTCCAATCGTCAGCGTCACAGGGGTCAACGGCAAGACCACGACGACACGTCTGATCGCCCACCTCGTGGCCAGCACCGGCAAGAAAGTCGGGATGACCTGTACCGACGGAATCTACGTCGGAGGACGGCGTATCGATTCGGGTGACTGCAGCGGCCCACAGAGCGCTCGCTCCGTTCTGATGAATCCTTTTGTCGACGCCGCAGTGCTTGAGACAGCTCGCGGCGGTATCCTCCGCGAAGGCCTCGGGTTCGATTTTTGCGACGTCGGAATCGTTACCAATATCGGCGAAGGTGACCACCTTGGACTCTCCGATATCGAGACGATCGAACAGCTCTCCAAGGTCAAGCGATGCATCATCGAGGCCGTGCACAAAAATGGATTCGGAGTCCTCAAAGCCAACGATCCTCTCACGGCCGAAATGGCTGAGAAATGCAAAGGTCGGGTGATCTTCTTTGCAATCGATGAGAACGATCCCGTCCTGACCAATCATCGCGTCAGAGGGGAACGCGTCGTCTTTGTTCGCAATGGGCGAATTTTCATCGCCGAAGGTGCCGAGGAAACCCCGCTGACGACCCTCGATCACATCCCATTGACCCACCAGGGCCGGATCCAATTCCAAGTCGAGAATGTTCTTGCGAGCGTCGCGGCTTGCTGGGGCGTCGGAATGTCCGTCGAGCAGATCGTCGTTGGCCTCGAATCGTTCAGCGCTCATATGGATAAAGTCCCCGGTCGCTTCAATCTCCTGGAGGTCCACGGCGCGACGGTCGTCGCTGATTATGGACACAACAGTTCGAGCCTCCTGGCGATCATCGAAGCCCTTGAACAGTTCCCCCATAGCCACCGTACGGTCGTCTACTCCGCTGCAGGCGATCGACGCGATATCGACATGATCCGCCAAGGTGAAATTCTTGCCGATCACTTCGATCGTGTCATCCTCTACGAAGACCAATACCTTCGAGGCCGAAAACCAGGCGAAATCTCCTCGATCTTCAAACGAGGGATGGATTCAGGCAAACGGGTCAAAGAAGTCTACGACTTTGTCGGATGGGAAAAAGCGGTCGAGCACGCCCTGAACCTTATTAAGGCCGGCGAGTTGATGCTCCTCCAAGCCGACACCATCGACGAGACGGTCCAGTACCTTCAACGCGCAATCGAACACAATCAACTCGGTCGCGAAATCGATTTGAACTCCGCCTTGGATGCCAACCCCACAGTTCCAAGCCCCGAACAAGGCTCTTCTGCCTCGGCCTCGGTGTCGAACCCGTCGTCGTCCAAAAGGTCCGTGAATTGACCCATGCGGCTCGGGTCGGTGTGGTACGGGTTTGTGTGGTACGGCGCAACGGCCATGCTATCGATGGCCTGGCTCTTGGTGTGCCAATCCATCGGGTCGGCACAGCCATGGGAATGGACCAAGCTTGCAGATTTCCCCAACTCCGCAGGCGTCGCTAGTCCCTTTGCTGGCGTCGTTGGCCCAACGTTGCTGGTCGCCGGAGGCGCCAATTTCCCCAACAAAAAACCTTGGGAAGGCGGCCTCAAGGTCTGGCATGACGATGTCTATGCCCTGGAGTCTCCGACGAGCCAATGGCGGAAAATCGGAGTTCTCAAGCGGCCGGCAGCCTACGGGGTTAGCGCCACATGGGGACAGAGCATCCTGTGCGCAGGGGGGAGCGATGATCGAGGGCATCTCGATGAGGTCTTCCGGATCCGAATCGAGAATTCCGAACTGCGCATCGATGCGCTCCCGAGACTTCCTGTTCGACTCGCGAATGCCTGCGGGGCGATTGTCGACGGCTTGCTGATCCTCTCAGGAGGGATCCAACAACCCGATGCACCCGAGTGCGAAAATCGGACGTGGGCACTCGACCTGACAACTCTTGAGCCATCGAGCGATGCGCCGGTTCTAGCCTGGAAGGAACTCGCGGTTATGCCAAGTCGACCCAGGATGCTCGCAACGGCCGCGAGCCACCAAGGGTGTTTGTGGGTCTTTGGAGGCGTGTCGTTGGTCCAAGGACCGGACGGAAAACCGATGCGGCAATACCTCAAAGACTGTTGGAAGTTCCAACCCGATCGCGAAACGCGCGGCGGAAAATGGACACGCCAAGCTGACTTGCCACAAGCCCTCGCGGCAAGTCCTAGCCCAGCGTTGGTCATTGACGATTCGTTGTGGGTCCTCGGCGGCGACGACGGATCGCAAGTCGGAGTCGCACCGAGCGAGCATCGAGGGTTTTCCAAAAAGCTCTTCGAATTCGACACCGTCGCCGAGCGGTGGAAAATCGAATCTCCCGAAACGTCCGAAGCGCAAGCGTCGAGAGTGACCGTCCCGTTGGTCCCCTGGTCCAACGGTTGGGTGATCCCTAGCGGCGAGTTCAAGCCTGGGATTCGATCGGCCGATGTTTGGTTCATCCGCAAGTAAAACGCCAGGTTACTTCGCTAACGAACGGCAGAGCCCTTCGATGCTCGAAGCATACTTGGGCGCGACCGAGTGCGAGATCCGATTGGCCGATGCTGGATCGAGCAAACCGACACGGTTCCATGGCTCGATCCACCGCCGGACCTGCATGGGAAATTGGGATAAAGTCGACTCGTTGCGATCTTGCCTGTGACCTGAGCGTACGAGGAATTCGTAGGCTTGTTTTACTACAGGTACCCAGCGGCTGTCATGGCTTTGCATGAAGCCGTTGGGCCAGCGCCCAGGATCGATGGCGAGCTGCTTTTCGAACTCAATGGCGCTGACGAAGTACATGCAGGCGTAAGCGATAAAACTCTCAAACGACGGTTGGGCAGCGTAGCAACCCGCGACGAGCAAATCCAACCATTGGATTTCGCGTCTAAGGTCTGTCCCGTAAGTTCGAATCGATTCGTAGCAATCGTTGCGGTCTGACACGAGTGCTTCGGCAAGCCTCACCACACCGCTTAGCGAATGGGCGATACCCGAGCTATGGAGCGGATCGACGAATCCGTAGGAGACCGGCAAGCATACCCAGCCTGGACCCGAGGCTCTGGTGCGGCAACGGCTCATTCGATCCACCGAGCCCATCGTTGGCATGGCTGTGCCATGTCCCAGAGGCGCAACGAGCTTGGCATGTTGCATCAATTCTGCGAGACTCGGGTGCCGCTCGAGTACCTCCCAGAACGTCCGTTCGCTGCGCTGAGCCGAGGAGGGTTGCACAAGGCCGACGCTGGTAACTCCGTGGTCGAACCTTAGCATCCATAGCCAGCCTTCATCGAGCACATGGTGCTGCGCTGCGTCGTCTCCACAGAATGGATCTCCAGGGCTTGTTCCAGCGACGAACGGTGCGACCCCTTCGAAGTGTCCGAAGAGAGCACCCGTGCGCGTGTGCATGAAGCTCGAGTCGTCGGGATTGTCGATCCATCGGGATTCGAGGCCCTGATGGCCGCTCGCATCGACGATCCAAGTCGCCTCAACCGATGGCTCGGGGTCTTCGGTCGATGTACAAGCAGTCTTCAGCGTGCATGTCCAACGGTGCGCGAGGGGATCGAAGTAGGCCGATAGAAGCTGGGTGGATTCCAGAAGTGTTGCGCCAGCCGAGCGAGCCTGGTCGGCTAGGAAGGCATCGACGGAGCTACGGAGCCAGTGGGTATCGCTCCAGGCATCGCGGGAGCTTGCGGCGACCAACATCGATTCGGCGTGGAGGTTTTCGCGACTCAGAGGTTGCCCTGGGTGGTGGCGGTAGTAGGAGAAGCCTCGTTTTTTCCCGCAGAGAATTTCCGGGTAGAATTCCTTCCACTGCCCCCAGGAGGCCAGGGGTGCTAGTGCCGGTAGATTCCAGCGTTGGGCTAGGTAAGCCAGCAGGAAGTCAGCCGTGGGGGTCGACGATTCACCAATGGCGAAGCGCGGGTGTTTGGACCGATCGATCAAGAGAACCGATCGACCTTGGGAGGCGAGGATCCAGGCAAGGAGGCTTCCGGAGAAACCGGACCCGACGACGATGATATCGTAGCGACGGGTCACGGTATTTGCAGGTTCTTTGAGGGGCCTTGCGATTAACGCTTGGAGAACTGGGTACCGCGACGAGCGCCGCGTAGACCGTACTTCTTGCGTTCCTTCATTCGCGAATCGCGGGTCAGGAACCCGTCATCGCGAAGGGGTTGGAAATTTTCTTCCGAGAGGCTTACCAAAGCCCGCGCTAAACCCATGCGGATCGCACCAGCTTGGCTGATCGGTCCACCTCCGGCGACGCGAACAAAGACATCGACTTTGTCAGCATGTCCGACGTGTTCGAGGGTTTGGACGACGAGCCGTCGTTCCATGTCGGTGACGAAGTATTCGTCGAAGGCTCGGTCGTTGACGGTAATTTTTCCGGATCCTGGTCGTACGCGAACGCGGGCGACGGACGTTTTGCGGCGTCCGGTACCGAGGCAATCACCGTTGACTTTGTCTTTTTTTGTGAACATGCTGGCTTCTCTTTAAAGGCAAATGCTTTTGTGAATTGCTAGGGTCGGTATCCGGCCGAAAGGCGGCCTGGGGGGCGATCCGAGTTGGGATTGCAGATTGAAACTACTCTGGGGTGTTGGCTTTGGCCGCAACGGCTTGGAAGCCGAAGGAGGCTGGGATCGGTTGTTGGGCTTGGTGTGGGTGTTCGGTGCCGGCGTAGACTTTGAGTTTGGCGAGCATATGTCGGGCCAAGGTGTTTTTCTTGGGCAGCATGCGCTTGACGGCAAAGTGGACAAGGTCCGTGGGCTTGCGCTCGAGCCTTTCGCCGTAGCTTTCCATCTTTTGGCGGTTGTAGCCGTTGTACCAAGCATAATGGCGATGCTCGAGTTTGCGGCCCGACATCTTGACCTTTTCGGCGTTGATCACGACCACGTACTCGCCGGTATCGACGTGTGGGGTGTATTCCGGGCGGTGCTTGCCCATGAGAATCATCGCGATTTGGCTAGCCAAGCGTCCTAGAGTGCAATCGGTCGCATCGACGACGAACCACTTTTGCTCGACCTCTCCGGCCTTGGCAACACTGGTTTTTTGCTGGACGGTTTTGCTTTTTTGAATTGTATGAGTGTGTTGGACCATGGCCAATCTTAGCTTTCGCTGCGGAATCAATCGCGGAAAAACGACTAGAGTGGAGAAATCGGCTATTTGGCCTGTATCAAACCAGCTCAAGGGGGCGAAATTATAGTTTCCCGCGGAAAAACCAGCAAGTGGATTTTCTCCTGAGATTTCTACCATTTCCTCTTGAAATCCCCCCTTGTGGGGTCGATTGTTAAAAACTAACCGTTTCGCACCTCGTAGGAAAAAAACGGTCCGTACCGAATTTGACGAATTGTCGGTATAACCAAAGACCGATAAAAAGCGGTGTTTCGAAGCTCAGTAGTCCAAAAAGCGATCCAATGAACGCGAGCAATACATCCTACCCAACCCATCCGAGTACGTCGGCCATGAACATCGTCGCCAAGCGCCATGTCAGGGAGTTTACCAAACTCGATTTGAGTTCGGTCCATGCGCCCTACAATCCGCCGCTCTCGACGATGGTCCACATGCTTCGGTATTGGGCCAATACGTTTCCGAACAAGGTGGCGTTTTATCTGACCGACGGTGAGAGCGATGACGAAGCCAAGCTGACCTATGCGGAGTTGGACCATACGGCCCGTGCGATCGCCGTACAGATCCTTCAGAAGCATCCCATCGGTTCCCGAGTCTTGTTGCTCTATCCGCCAGGAACACTTGAGTTTATCACTGGATTTTTCGGTTGCCTTTACGCTGGCTGCATCGCCGTGCCTGCTTATCCTCCTCGCCGCAATCGCAAGGGGGCTCGGATCCAGGGCATTGCGGGAGACTGCCAAGCGGCCTGCGCGCTGACGACGCAAGAGACGGCCAATCAGATCCTGCGCGATGAGAGCATGCGCAGCGAAACCCAAAGCATGGAGATCCTCGGAACCGATTCGATCGACCGATCGATCGCCATCCAGTTCAACGAAATTCCGATCCTAGATGGCAATTTGGCTGTTTTGCAGTACACCTCGGGTTCCACGGGGCAGCCCAAAGGGGTGATGCTCACGCACGGGAATTTGATCCGCAACTGCGAAATCATCTCGACCCTCTTTGGCGAACACCACTCGTGCATCGGTTGTTCCTGGTTGCCAACCTACCACGACATGGGCTTGATCGGTGGAATTCTCGCTCCGATATTTTTCGGGGCGACGATGGTTTTGATGAGCCCGATGACGTTTCTGCAACGCCCGGTCCGCTGGCTTCGCGCGATTACGAAGTACAAAGGGACTACCAGTGGGGCCCCGAACTTTGCTTATCAGCTTTGTGTCGACAAGGTGACCGATGAGGAACTCGCTGGCTTGGACCTGAGTACCTGGAGGGTGGCTTTCAATGGAGCCGAGCCTGTACGAGCCACGACGATCGAGCAATTCTCCCAACGCTTCGGATCGGTTGGATTCCGCAATGCGTCGCACCTGCCATGCTACGGTATGGCCGAAACGACCTTGATTGTCACCGGAGGTCCGCACCACAGCGAACCGATCCTTAGGAGCTTTAACGCTCGGCAATTGGATGCAAGATTGGTCGTTCCGGTAGCTGCCGACGACCCGACGGCCCGCAAGCTTGTCGGGTGCGGGGTGACGACCGACAACATCACGGTCAAGATCGTCGACCCAGAGACTCGCAAGTCCCTCTCAGACAACCAGATCGGCGAGATCTGGATCGATAGTCCGAGCGTAGGGTTGGGCTATTGGGAAAAAACAGAGATTTCCCAAGAGGTATTTAACGCCACGACCAAAGATGGCGATGGACCATTTTTGCGTACCGGGGACCTTGGCTTTCTGAGCGAAGGTCAATTGTATGTCGCCGGTCGGGTCAAGGATTTGATCATTGTGCGGGGGGTCAACCGATATCCGCAAGACATCGAGCAGACAGTCGAGGAGTGCCATGAGTCGATCCAGTCGTCGGCTGCGGCTGCCTTTGCCGACGATTCGGGGCCGCGTGAACGACTGATCATTGCTGTCGAAGTCCAACGCTCGCTCGAGGATGACTGGAATCCGGTCATCCAATCGATCCGACGCGCAGTGACTGCCAACCACGAGATCCCGCCCGATGCGGTCGTCCTGGTCCGTCACGGATCGCTTCCCAAGACTTCCTCGGGCAAGATCCAGCGACACGCCTGCTTGAAAGGGTTCCGCGAAGGAACACTGCGCATCGTTCATCAATGGCTCAGTTGGGAAGAAGGACTCTTCGATGGTCCTCCGATGATCGCCGCTGCGACCGTCAGCGAACTCAAAGACGGCTTTTCCAGCGGCCTGTCGCACTCTTCTGGGATTCATCCCAAGAAGACCCGAGACCCGGATCCCGATGTGGTCGAATTGGTCAAACGAGCGGTCCGAAGCGTCGCTCAAGAGAGAGCAAAACTCCTAGACTTGGACACCAACGTCATCGTCGACTTGGGACTCGACAGCCTCGAGAGACTTCAGATCGCACACTTCCTGGAAAACTCCGTCGAAGGCCGGATTCCCGAAGACCTGCTTCAAGAGATCGAGACGGTCCGAGAAATCGCCGAAGCGATCGAAGGGACCTTCAGCAAGGATCGGATTCGCGAAGGGGTCAAGACCCTCTCGTCCGATGCGGTCGAGGAACGGACGATCGCCCCAGAGGACTATCGCTTTGACTTGATCCCCGAATACCGACGCCTCAAACAGACCATCCAGCAGATGGAAATGACCGGGCTACCCAACCCGTACTTCTCCGTCCATCAAGGCCTAACCCGAGATACCACCTTGGTCGACGGCCAGCAACGCATCAGCTTTGCAAGCTACAATTACTTGGGAATGAGCGGTGATCCGGCCGTGACCCAAGCGGTCATCGAGGCGACCAAAAAGTACGGCACGAGCGTCTCGGCCTCGCGCCTCGTCAGCGGAGAGAAAGACATCCACCGCCAACTCGAAAAAGAGATCGCCGACTGGATCGGTGTCCAAGACTCGATCGTCATGGTCGGCGGACACTCGACCAATGAGTCGGTCATCGGGCACCTTGTAGGCCAGCAGGACCTGATCCTCCACGATTCGCTCTCGCACAACAGCATCGTCCAGGGAGCGATCCTCTCGGGAAGCCGCAGACGACCCTTCCCCCACAACAATTACGAAGCCCTCGATGCGATCCTGCTCGAGCAGCGCAAACGCCATCGGCGCGTCCTGGTGATCGTCGAAGGGGTCTACAGCATGGACGGGGATTTTCCCGTCCTGCCAAAGTTCATCGATGTTTGCAAGAAACACCAATGCTGGTTGATGGTCGACGAAGCCCACTCGATCGGAACGATGGGCAAGACCGGACGGGGCATCTCCGAACACTTCGGAGTCAACCCCAACGACGTCGATATCTGGATGGGAACCCTCAGCAAGTCCTTTGGATCCTGCGGCGGATACATCGCAGGCCGAGCCGAACTGATCGAGTACCTCAAGTACACCACCCCAGGCTTCGTCTTCAGCGTCGGGCTCTCCCCACCCAACACCGCCGCTGCGATCGCCTCGATCCAAGCCCTACGCAAGGATCCATCTCGAGTCACTCGACTCAAAGAAGCCGCCCGGCTATTTTTGACCGAGGCGAAAAAGCGGGGACTCAACACAGGCAACTCAAACGAAACCCCTGTGATCCCCGTGATCACCGGAAACTCGCTCCATGCCCTGCAGCTCTCACGACGCATGATCGACTCGGGAATCAACGTCCAACCGATCCTCTATCCGGCGGTCGAAGAATCCGCAGCCCGCCTGCGATTCTTCATCAACTCGACCCACTCGAACCAACAGATCCTCTATGCGGTCGATAAGTGCGCCGAGTTCCTCAAGCAAATCGCTCCGGAATCGTTCCGAAACATGGAAGCCAACTGAGCGATCGAACTTAGAATGACCAAGCCGCGTCAGCAGATCCCGAAAGCGACCGTGACTCGGCTGGCATTCTATCTCCGCGAATTGCAGCAAATGCAACGCTCTGGTTTGGCGAACATTCAAAGCAGAGCTATCGCCGAACGCCTGGGGTTAAACGACTCCCAAGTCCGACGCGATATCTCGTGCCTCGGGACCGTAGGACAGCGAGGTGTCGGATACCAAGTCGAGGATTTGATCCAGAGCATCCAATCGATCCTCGGTACCGATCGGATTTGGAAGGTCATCCTCGTCGGTGTCGGGAACCTTGGCCGAGCCCTCAGCGGTTATCGCGGATTCCAGGAGCAAGGCTTCGATCTGCTCGGAGCCTTCGACTCCGATCCCGAAAAGATCGGAAAACCCATCGGGCAATTGAAAATTCAAAACCTCGATCAGCTTGAGACCTTTGCAAAACGCCATGCGATCGACCTTGCCATCCTAGCCGTACCGGCCGATGCAGCCCAGTCAGTTGTCTTCGCGATCGAAGCAGCAGGTATCCCCGGAATTCTCAATTTCGCGCCGATCGCCGTCCAACCCTCAGTCCAAAGCAAGACGATCATCCAGGAAGTCGACTTGGCCATCGAGCTGCAACGGTTGGCCTTCTCGGTCGTCCGCTAATCATCCGTGAAGAGCGGTTTCCACTCTAAGTTCCCGAAAAGGAGAGAATCCGTGCGCTCCTTAGAAACGGGTGAAGGATCAGCACTCTTTTTAAATACAGGAAGACATGGAAACTCAGAGGCACCAGAGGGCACGGAGACCAATGGAATCAATCTCTCCGCCCGTCTTCGACCTCCGTGCACTCTGTGCCTCTGTGTTTCAAAAAGTCACTGGGTTTCAAAAAAGTACAGGGAGTTTTCGAGCAAGCAGACGCTAGGGTTTGGTCGACTCTGGTTTTTCCGTCGAGGCCGGTTCAAGGTCTTTCGCAGGTGCCGGTGTGCTTGCCGAAGCTTCGGGCCAGGCTGAGATTGGGCTGCCGTCTGGGCCCTTGGCGTTTGCTGGCGAGGAGCCTCGCAAGCTTGCCACGTAGGCAGTGAGCATCACGATGTCGTTTTTGTCTGGAATCCGCGTCGCCCAAGCGGGCATAGCGCCCCCGGCGACCCCCTCGTTGATCACCTTGGCGATGTCTTCGATCTTTTTGATGTGCTTGTAATTGTCATCACACAGATTTGGGCCGATCACCCCGCCCCCTTCGGGACCATGACACGATACGCAATTGAGCTTGTAGATCGACTTGCCCACATCCATCCATTCTTTTTTCCCCATGTAAGTCACCAGGGTGTTGGCGTCGGGGGTCAGTGGGCCAAGATCGAGATACTTCTTTTTTTGGTTCGCGTCGAGCGCGGCGGTAAATCGTTCGTGCACCGAACGGTTCGGAGCGCCGACATGATAATAAAGCAGATAAAACGGACTCGCGACGACCGTCAAAATAAACAACCACTTCCACCAGCCTGGCAGCGGGTTGTCGTACTCGCGGATTCCGTCATAGGAATGGGCCATCGGGCTCGGTTGGCTCGTGGCTGATGGATTTTGGTTCGGCGGTAGGTTGGTCATGATGGTTTGGAGTTTGGATGGGGTTTTGGATCGACCACCTCGTCGCTCAAAGGGATCGCACTGAATCGATCGACCGTCGAGCGTCGCAGGGTCAGGGCCCAAAGACAGATCGCGCCGAAACAAAGAGCGAAAATCACCAAAGCGATCTCATCAAAAACCGAATAATCGAGTTTCGAGACAACATCTTTAAGCATGGTACTACTGAATTCCCGCCACAGGCGTTGCGGTCTGCCCGGCCGGAACTGCGGGCTCCTCGGTCTTGAACAAGTCGGTGCCGACACGTTTGAGGTAGGCGATCAGAGCGATGACGGTTGAATCCTTGATCAAGTGCCCGTTGTATTCGACCGGTCCCCCGAGAGAAATGATCTCTGCGGCGACCTTCTCGGCCTGTTCCCTGGCCAACTCCTCGGACTTCGATACTTCGTAAGGGTACTCCGGATGGAGGTACTTGTTGGCTGCAACCCTTGGCTCGATCTGTCCAAAGTTCAACTTTTCCTCAAGCAGGTGTCGGTAGCTAGGCATGACCGATTCACGCGTCATGGCCGTGGGGCTCTCGAAGTGCTTCCAGTGCCAAAGACCACTTTGCTGAGTGATCCCGATGCGGGCCAGGTCCGGGCCGATTCGTCGCGAGCCCCATTGGAACGGATGGTCGTAGACCGACTCGCCCGGCTTGCTGTACTCGCCATAGAGAAGCTTCTCGGCGACCATGGGTCGGATCATCTGCGAGTGGCAGTTGTAACAACCCTCCGAGACGTAGATGTCTCGGCCTGCAATCTCCAGGGGGGTGTAAGGCTTAACGGTGTTGATCGTCGGAATGTTGCTTCGAATCAAAAACATCGGCACGAGTTCAAAGGCACTTGCGACCACCACGGCCAGTGTCGTCATCACCGTGAACTTCACCGGAAGATGTTCCCAAGCGCGGTGCCAATTCATCCGATTGAGCCGATCGATCTTGGTCGCCAACTCCAGCACAGGGACTCCAGACAATGGACTCGAGTCCTGAACATGCTCGACATACCCTCGGCTCAAACGGGGGGTCGAATAGACCGGTACATCATAGGTTTTGGGTCTGGCCATCCAGGTGCGAATCGCGTTGTAGGCAAGCAGGACAATTCCCAGGACGTAGAGCACACCGGCAAAGACGCGCGCCCACCAAAAGGGGATCAGCACCGGTACAGTGTCCATGAACGTGTTGGCCAAATCCCCCTTGGGGGTCAACTCCCGCCACATCAACCCTTGAGTGATCCCGGCGATGTAGATCGGAATGATGTACAAGAGGATCGCGATGGTTCCGATCCAGAAATGCCATTCGGCAAGTTTGGTGCTGTAGAGCTTGGTCTGGTACAGACGAGGCAAGAGCCAATAGATCATGCCGAAGGTCATGAATCCATTCCACCCAAGGGCTCCGGAATGGACGTGCGCGATGGTCCAATCGGTGTAGTGAGACAGTGCGTTGACGCTCTTGATCGAAAGCATGGGACCTTCGAACGTCGACATCCCATAGAACGTGATCCCGACAACAAAAAACTTGAGCACCGGATCGGCTGTGACTTTGTGCCAGGCACCTCTGAGGGTCAAAAGTCCATTGATCATTCCACCCCAGGATGGCATCCATAGCATCAGACTAAAGAGCATCCCAAAGGTGCTAGCCCACTCGGGTAAAGCGGTGTAATGCAAGTGGTGAGGACCAGCCCAAATGTAGATGAAGACCAACGACCAAAAATGGATAATGCTCAGCTTGTAACTGAACACCGGTCGGTCTGCAGCTTTGGGCAAAAAGTAATACATCAACCCCAAAAATGGCGTGGTCAAAAAGAAGGCGACTGCATTGTGACCATACCACCACTGCATCAAGGCGTCCTGGACCCCCGCGTAGATCGGGTAGCTTTTGCCCAAACCCACCGGGACGACCAAGTTGTTGAACACGTGCAGGATCGTCACCGTGACAATCGTCGCTATGTAGAACCACAGCGCAACATACATGTGACGCTCGCGACGATGGATCAGCGTCATCATGAAATTCGTACCGAAGAACAGCAGCCAGACGATCGCAATCGCAATGTCGATCGGCCACTCGAGCTCCGCATACTCTTTGCTCTGCGTGATCCCCAGCGGTAGCGTCAGGGCCGCTGCTACGATAATTCCTTGCCATCCCCAGAAATGCAAACGACTCAGCGCATCAGACCACATCCGTGCTTTGCACAGCCGCTGCGTGCTGTAGTAGATCGCAGCGAAGATCCCGTTGCCAGCAAATGCAAAGATCGCCGCGTTGGTGTGCAACGGACGAAGCCTGGCAAAGGACAACACCGCAGCGACATCGCTGCGGAAATTGCCCGCCCACTCAGGGCTGACCAATAACACCGCGACGATCACTCCTACGCTCGTTGCGACCAACCCCCAAAAGATCGTTGCAAAGACGAACCAACGGACGATGTCGTCGTCGTAGCTGTAGCGATCGATTGGACTGCCCTGGTCCCCTAAATGGCTAGATCCGGTATCAGAAATTGCGGTTTGACTCATAGAAGATGCATCGAATCTTGGAAGTGGCAGGCGAACAGATAGCCCCATCGATTGTAACTTCCAAGTCGACTCAATTTCAGGTCGCCAATAGCTCTTTCGATCGCTTTGTGCCGCGACAGATTGAAGCAACAACCTGGAGGGGTGTTTGTCCCTATTTTGCCTGCGTTTATTGAGTAATTCTTTTCGCAAGCCCCGTATGGGAAGCCACCCAGACAAGAAAAGCCCACAGGGCAGTGCGCCAAGCGGGCTTGTTTCTTGCTAGAGAGAAGATCGGTCATCGAACTCAGGCGCTCGATCGGCTACCGATCGTGAGGGGCCCGGGCGCAGCCCCCCACAATCTATCAAGACGAATTCGTGCGCAGTTTGGCACAATAATCTTTTGAAAAAGCTGGAAACTTCATTTTTCCCGCGAGCTCTCCAGCGTTCCACACACACCTAAATCAGATCCCCTAATGAAAAGACGGGTTCGTTGCGGCCCAAGGGAACTTCAAGCCCGATTCGAACATCGTAGTACTTCTGGTTGCCGAGCAGCGAAAAGTCCCCTTAAATCGCTGGTTTTGGTGGACCAAGGCGGCCTGTCGGTTCATAATGCGACCGGAAATCCTCGTTCAGAAGTGAAGACTTCGCGAAGTTTCCGGGTTGCAACGAGTTTGCCGATTGTGGCAACTCGTCGGTCGGTCTTACCCATTTTGCATCGCTTTTTGAACCCACGGTAGCTTAAGGCTGACCTAGGTTTCCAGGGCTGGCAGATGGAGGCTGAGTCACAAATAGACGGATCAATCAGTTCTTTTAACGACTGTGGAAGAAAACGAATGAGCAGAGACCATTATCGATCGATGATCCGAGGGCTCGCATCGCGCGCCATCCTCGGACTAAGCTTGCTCTCGGGCCTTGCGGCTCCGAAAGTTGGCTATTCGCAAGAAGCTCCCGGTGCGGAGTACCCACCCTTTGACAAGGTGATCGAAGGGTACACCAAGGTCGAGTCGAAGTCCCCGGATCGCGGTGCGCTTTGCAAACTGTGGCTTCGCGAGAAGGACGGCCAGGTCCTGATGGAGCTGCCCAAGGACTTCCTGATGAAGAAATACTTCATCGCTTTGACCGTCAGCAGCGGCGACACGTTCGCGGGTTTGCAGGCAGGTGATTACTACGTCTACTGGCGTATGTACAACAAGCGCTTGGCCCTGATCCTTCCCGAGTTGGACATTCGGTCCAACGGAGAACCGGAATCGAAATCATCGGTCAAGCGGCTCTTTACCGACACGGTTCTATTGGATATCCCCATCGTGACGATGGCACCTCAAGGTGGTCCGGTCATCGATGCGGATGCTTTGTTCGTCGGAAACGCAGCCAAATTCTTCGGTCCGAGCGTTCGGATCCAAGACCCGAATTTGACCAAGGTGGTCAAGGCCAAGCCTTTCACACGGAACACCGAGTTGGCCTTCGAAGTGGTCACTGCCGGTGGCAAACTTCAAACGATCCACTACTCGTTTAGCGAAGTTCCAGAAGACACCGGATACCGTCCTCGCAAAGCCGATCAGCGCGTCGGATACTTTGTGACCAACTTCACCGACCTGGGCAGCTACGACGACGACAAGAAACGGGTCCGATACGTGACCCGTTGGCGGTTGGAGAAGCGGGATCCGAGTTTGAAGGTCAGCCCTCCGGTGACCCCGATCCGATTCTACATCGAACACACCACGCCGGTCCGATACCGACGTTGGGTCAAACAGGGTGTCGAGTACTGGAACAAGGCCTTCGAGAAGATCGGTTACTCCGATGCGATCGAGGTGCTTTACCAAGACCCACGCTCCCCTGCGACGATGGATCTGGACCCTGAAGACGTCCAGTACAACTTCATCCGCTGGCTCAACAACGATGTTGGTACGGCCATCGGCCCGAGCCGAGTTCACCCCATGACGGGCGAAATCCTCGATGCCGACGTCGTTCTGACCGACGGTTGGATCCGCCACTTCAACTTCCAATACCATGACCTGATGCCCGACATCGCCATGGAAGGAATGTCGCAAGAAACCATCGCTTGGCTCGGTGCGCACCCGACCTGGGATCCCCGCGTCCGCCTGGCTCCAGAAGCCAACCAAAAGCATCTCCAAGGCGTTTTTGCCTTGCAGTCGCAAATGCCTTACGCAGGCCACCCGATGACCAAACTCGATTCGAAGCTCATGGGAGCCTCTCCCTTCGATGGATTGGTGGGGCGGACCAGCCAAGTCAACGGCTATTGCAATGCGGCTCACGGCAAGCAAATGGACATGTCCATGGCTCGCCTGGCCCTGGACCTGATGGACGAAAACGGCCAGTTCTTGGCCGAACAAGATCCTGCAGCTCCCGCCGCCGGTGCAAAGCCTGAAGAAAAGAAAGCCGACAAGCCCAAGGAAGAGATGCTCGACGGGATGCCCGAGTCGTTCATCGGTCCTCTGTTGGCCGAGCTCGTCGCGCACGAAGTCGGTCACACGCTCGGCTTGCGACACAACTTCAAAGCCTCAAGCACCCTTTCGCTCAAGGATATCAATTCCAACGGAGTTAAAGGCCAACGCACCATCGCCTCGTCGGTCATGGACTACATCCCGATCAATATGCCTTATCAACTCGAAAGCGAGACCCGAGGCGACTACACAATGATCGGTATCGGTCCTTACGACTACTGGGCCATCGAGTACGGCTATACGCCCGATGAAGCCAAGCTTCCTGAAATCCTCAAACGCTCCAGCGAACCGGAACTCCAGTACGCAACCGATGAGGACACCAACGGCCCAGATCCTCTGGCCCGACGCTACGACTACTCGAAAGACCCATTGGAATACTGCGAAAACCAGATCCGATTGGTCAAACTCTACCGCGAACGACTCTTGGACAAGTTCGTCAAGGATGGAGATAGTTGGAGCAAAGCCCGCACCGGTTACGAATTGACTCTCGGCGAGCAGACCAAGGCGATCAGCATGATGGCCAACTGGATCGGCGGCGCGACGGTCAATCGCGACAAGAAGGGAGATCCGGGTAACCGAGCCTCGTTGATTCCAATCCCAGCCGATCAACAACGCAAAGCCCTCGATTTCGTGATCCGAAACGCGTTCCGCGACGACTCCTACGGTCTGTCCAACGCGATCCTCAGTCGACTGACGGTCGACAAGTGGATCGACGAAGGGGTCCGCTCGATGGGCGAGTCGACGTTCCCTGTGCACGATCGGATCCTGGGTATCCAGTCGAGCGCTCTGACGATGATCATGAACCCGACGACCCTACGACGCGTCTTTGACAACGAAGTCCTGGTACCCAAAGACCAAGACGCTCTGACGCTCCCCGAAATGCTCGATAAGGTTCAAGCCGAAGTGTGGTCCGAGTTGGCAGCGAATCCCGAAGGCGAAGTCTCGGCTCGCAAGCCGCGAATCTCCTCCTGGAGACGCAACCTTCAACGCGAGTACCTCGATCGTTTGATCGATCTAGCCGTACCAGGTGCCTCGAGCAACAAAGCCATCACAAGCTTGGCTCTGATGCAACTCAAGGAACTCAAGAAGAAGATCGACGCGATCCTCGCAGGGGGCTCGCCAATGGATCCTTACTCGGCAGCTCACTTGACAGAGTCCCAATTGCGGATCACCAAAGCTCTCGATGCAATCTACATCTACAATCAGCCACAAGCTGGTGGTGGAGGTCTCGGTCCGATCATCTTCGGTAACGTCGCTCCAAACCAACCGGCCATCGAGCCAGCGTCACCGAAGATCGTAGAAGGCGAGCCACAACCTTAAGTTTGGCGATTGTGCAGACAACTCCAAGAGGGATCGGCTTTGCTCGCTCTCTCTTGGGACCAGATCAAAAACCCGCGTATCGGAATCCCTTTACGCGGGTTTTTCCATGAAGCGATCGCCAGTGCTCGCCCAAGTCTCGAAGCTTGGATGACCAGCGCAGGAACCGGGCGGGCTGAGTTAAATCGCCCAACCGCTGCCGCTGGCTGGCCCATGGGTGAGCCGTCTGGGTGCAATCCACGGGCGATTTCGTTTTAACCCGCAGCCAACGGCGAGGAACTTAACCAAGCCCGCCAGGATGCGATGTATGGGGCCGAAACGAGTTTACGCTTCCACGCAAGCGTACAGCGGCCTATTCCGCTTTTTGGGGCCGTGGGGCTTGCAAATGCTCGGTAGTGGATTTTACAAAAGATCCGGCTGCTCCCCTCACACCTCACGTCCGCTCCATCCAACCGCTTGGCCCCCATTCTCCACCGGGGCTTTGGCCGGGGGAGTAAGGGGCGGGAGGGGCCGACCGCGCGTAAGGCTGCTTGGCTGTAATGGCCACACATGCCCACTAATGCAATAAAGACTGATCGATCCATACAGAGTTGCATTCTTCTAAGCCCGGAGGGCTGGTACACCCTCTGCCGAGGTCGAAGGCCCCGGTAGCAGTGCGCGATTGGGTTCCGATCGAGGTGCATGATTTGGCGGTGCTTAGTACTGGCCATGCCCGCGGCTTGCGCCTAGGCGGCTCACGGGATCTCCGCCTGCGGCGTTTGAGCGATCAGGGTGCGCGTTGGTTTGGAATAGGAAAGAAAGTGGTCTCATCAGCGCTACGTGCGGGCTCGGAGGCCCGCACTACGGACAATCGCACTACAATCGCCTTAGGCAAACTTTCGCTCTGTGCTAATTGGCTACGCGACGCTGGCAGTTATTGATTTGAATCGCTGATGGTGCTAAGCCCGGAGGGCTGGTACACCCTCTGCCGGGGTCGAAGGCCTCGTTGCAGTGCGCGATTGGGTTCCGATCGAGGTGCATGATTTGGCGGTGCTTAGTACTGGCCATGCCCGCGGCTTGCGCCTAGGCGGCTCACCGGGATCTCCGCCTGCGGCGTTTGAGCGATCAGGGTGCGCGTTGGTTTGGAGTAGGAATGTTAGGTGGTCTCATCAACGCTACGTGCGGGCTCGGAGGCCCACACTACGCTAGGAAGGAACAGCAGCCTCACGCGCGGTCACCACCCTCACCCCCCATCCCCCTGCTCCCGCCAGCGGGCGAGGGGGGGCCGCGTTTCTATTTCTTGCGCGGTGACTTATGTTGGAAACGTGGGGAAAGCACTTTGTGCGAAACAGCCCAATAGCCGGTTCTTTTGCAAGATCCCCTATCCGAGCGGTCACCAATCTCACCCCCTGCTCCCGCCAGCGCGAGGGGGGGCCGCGTTTTTGTTTCTCTCGCTCTGGAAAAAAACCGGGGGGCAGGCCCCGGTAGCAGTGCGCGATTGGGTTTCGATCGAGGTGCATGATTTGGCGGTGCTTAGTACTGGCCATGCCCGCGGCTTGCGCCTAGGCGGCTCACGGGATCTCCGCCTGCGGCGTTTGAGCGATCAGGGTGCGCGTTGGTTTGGAGTAGGAAAGAAAGTGGTCTCATCATCGGTGCGTGCGGGCTCGGAGGCCCACACTACGCTAGGAAGGAACAGCAGCCTCACGCGCGGTCACCACCCTCACCCCCCATCCCCCTGCTCCCGCCAGCGGGCGAGGGGGGGGCCGCGTTTCTATATCTTGCGCGGTGACTTATGTTGGAAACGTCGGGAAAGCACTTTGTGCGAAACAGCCCAACAGCCGGTTCTTTTGCAAGATCCCCTACCCGTTGCGGCTTGCCGCGTCGAGCGCCTTGATCCACGGGCCGATGTAGTAGCCATGGTCGTGGTAGGTCCTACCCGAAAACATGTGCTGGTCGATCACGCAAGGCTCATTGACATAGATCCCGCCACAGACCTCTAAATCGAACTTGCACTTGGCGACCGTGGCCATCCGAAGTCCCTTGACGATACCCGCACGGGCCGGAATCTCCACCCCATGGCAGACACTGGCCATCGGTCGTTTGTTCTCCCAAAACCATCGCGTGATACGCAGGAGATCTTGGTCCTCGCGAATGTACTCCGGGGCTCGCCCCCCACTGAAAAAGATTCCTGCGTACTCCTCGGGCTTGATGTCCTTGAACGCAATGTCCGCTGCGATCGAATATCCCTCCCACTCCTTGGTGATCGTCCACCCGGGCTTGACCTCGTGCATGACCATCTGAAAGACCCGTTTCTCAGGTCCCGCGACGATCGGCGCATAGCCACCCTCGATCAACCGATAGTAAGGATAGAGCGTATCGACCGTCTCGGTCGCATCGCCAATGATGATCAAAACTTTAGGTCGATTCATAAGGGGCACCTCCAAAGCTCCAAAGGCCGGAGCGAGCGTCGTTGCACTCGCCGATACTGCTAGAAATTCTCTTCGATCTACGTTCTTCATACCACTATCTTAACGACACTTGCTCGCCAAGTGTTCGACCAAGTACCTCGAGTCGACCGGCTCCCCGGTGGCACGTTCGATAAGCTCCATCGGCAGGTAGGTCTGGCCATGGCGATGCACCCGCTCGACGAGCCAATCGAGCAGCGGCCTGAACTCTCCTCGCTCGATCTGGGAGGCCAAGCCCCCGAGTTGCCGATCGGCTGCCGCGTACAATTGGGCCGCGTAGATATTCCCAAGCGTGTACGTTGGAAAATACCCGATCAATCCCGCCGACCAATGGACGTCCTGCAGCACCCCGGTCCGGTCCTCCGTGGGGCTAATCCCCAAGTAGTCTCGGTACTGTTCTCCCCAAGCCTCAGGCAAATCCTCGACCCGGAGTTGCTCGCTCATGAGCTGCTTTTCAAGTTCGAAGCGAATCAGGATGTGCATGTTGTAGGTCACCTCGTCAGCCTCGATGCGGATCAAGCTCGCTTGCACCCGATTGAGATCCTGAACCAATCGCTGGGTCGAGACGTCCCGAAATTCGGTCGGAAAATGCTCGAGCATAGGCCCGTGGGCCCAGCGCCAAAAGGGCTCGGCTAGACCGACGAGATTCTCCCAGAGCCTCGATTGCGACTCGTGGACCCCGAGACTCGCGGCGCTGCCCAAAGGGGTTCCATACCACTGCGGATCGAGACCTTGCTCGTACATCCCATGGCCAGCCTCATGGAGCACGCCATAGAGTCCGCTCGAAAACGAATCTTCGGAAAACCGGGTCAAGATGCGATGGTCGTGAGGACCTAACGTGGTGCAGAAGGGATGCTCGGTCTGGTCGAGTCGGCCTCGTTGGAAATCGAATCCGATCCGCTCGGCGACCCATTTGGAGAACCGTTGCTGAGGGTCGATCGGAAAATTTCCTTCGACAACTGAGGGCCCCAACCGAGCGCATCGCTCGGACCCCTCGCGGATCAAAGGGACCAGCGATTCCCTCAATGCGCCGAAGATCTTTTGGATCTGATCGACCGTGGCTCCTTCCTCGTAACTATCGAGCATCACCTCGTAGCGCGATTGGCCTGGATCGGCCAAGCAATCGGCCTCCTGTTGCTTGAGCTCGACGATCCGTTTGAGCTGCGGCAGAAAACGTTGGTAGTCGTCGCTGAGCTTGGACTCAACCCAAACCTGCTGCCCAATGCTCGTGGCATGCGATAACTCCTCGACGAGCGCTTGAGGCAATCGTCGGCACCGATCGAATTCGCGTTTCATGCACCTTGCGATCACCCTCGCGGGGCTCGAGGGATCCTCCTGGGCACTCGAGGTATCGAGCTGATCCAACCACTCGCCCAAGACCGGATCGATTTGACGTTGATGGACCATGCCGGCCAGGAGCGTCAGTTGCTCGGCGCGGTACTCGGCTGCCTGAGGTGGCAAACCGGTGTTTTGATCCCATTCGAGCATCGACATGGTCGACTGCAGGATCGACGTCTGGCGAACATGCCCGAGAATCTTGGGCAACACGGCATCGTTCATGGCGCATCCTTGGATGATGATGAAGGCTTGGGGGCTTGAGGATCTTGATGCAACTCCGAACGGAGTTTGGCCCGCTGTTGGTCGATCTGCTCGGCCGTCGCGCCTAGATTGCGCAGGATGGTTTCGGCCATCGCCAAGGCGACTTCGGACTCCTCAGCGATGACATGGTCGGCTCCGCTCTGGAGCAACACTTCACAGTTACCGACATACGCCGATCGGACCAAAATCTGAATCGATGGATTCAGAAGTCTAGCCATGCGAATCACATCGGTGGTTTGCGCGATGTTCGAGGCGCTCAAGATCAGACTCTGGGCTTTGTCGACCCCAGCACGCTTGAGGGTCTCGATGTGGCTCGCATCCCCTAGCACCACGCGGTGCCCTGCAGAGCGGATCGGTTCCATGCTCCCAGGATTCATCTCGATGATCGTCGCGTGGATCCCGTTCTCATCGAGCAGCTTGGCCGCCGTCCTGCCGACCGGTCCATAGCCGACGACCACCGTGCGAAACTCCGAGGCCGGATCTTCGAGATCTAGCCCATCGGTGGGAATTGCCGGTTGACTTGTCAGCGGTTTTCTCGAAACGGTCAGCCAACGGAGATTGGTCGATCGCCGGGCAAAACCCAAGATCGGCTCGACCGACCATTGGAGCATCGGCGATAGGGCGATCGAGAAGATCGAAACGGCCACGAGCACGTGCTCGAGCGACTCGGAGATCAAGCCCGAGCGTTTGGCCAAGTTCGCCACAATAAACGAAAACTCCCCAATCTGAGCGAACGACAAACCTACGCGCAAGGCATTTTTTAAGGGCAAGCCCAATAGGAGCATAGCGCCGATGGCCAAAGCGGGGGTCAGCACCATGGCAACAAACAACACCGCTCCGAAGAGACCTGGGGTTTCAATGAAAACCGCCGGATCGAAGAGCATCCCGACCGATACAAAAAACAGGGCAGCAAAGGCGTCCCGCATCGGCAAGGCATCGGTCGTGGCTCGCACGGAGAAGTCCGATTGCCCGATGACTACCCCTGCCAAAAAAGCCCCCAAGGCCATCGACACACCAAAGCCCTTCGAGGAGACCAGCGCCAAGCCCAGTACGATGACCAAAATCGTCAGCGTGAAAAGTTCCCGAGAACGGGTCTCGGCGACTCTATGGAGGATCCTGGGAATCAATCGTCCACCGAGAAACATCACCGCTGCGATCAAGATCACGATCTTCAAAGCGGCGATCTCCAGGACCCCGATCAAGCTGAACCACGAAGCTCCTTCGATCCCTTTGAGATTCGGCAATAGGACCAACGCCAGAACGGCCAAGACATCCTGGACGATCAGCCAGCCGATGGCCAAGTTCCCCGTCGGTGTCTGAAGTTCATTGACATCGCTCAGCACGCGCGTGACGACCACGGTGCTGGCAAACGACATTGCGATTCCCATCGATAAAGCTTCCTGCCAGCTTGAGGCAAACCAGAGCATCATCAGGAAGGTGGCCAGGAAGGAGCCGGCGCATTGGAGCAGAGCACCCGGGAGGGCGATTCTGCGAACGCGCCCGAGCTCCTGCAAATCGAAATGGAGTCCGACGTCGAATAGCAACAGAACCACGCCGATTTCAGCAAGTTGAGCGGCGATTTGCTCATTGGCCGTGAACCCTGGAGTCGTCGGGCCGACGACGATCCCGGCGACGAGAAAACCGACGATCGGCGAGATGCGGATCCTATGGCAGATATACCCGAATATCAACGCGGCGGTGAAACCGCCGGCCAATGTCGTGATGATATCGAACTCATGCATCGAGCATCCAAATCCATTTGGAGGTGAGCTTGCAAACTCGGGACTCTAGATTTTCGTGGCTCTAGGTTGTTTTGGGCCGGTTACGGATCCGGAACATCTCCTGATAAGGCAGGACGATACCGCCATCGATCGAGAGGGTCGCTCCGGTGATGTAGTCGCTGCGGGGGTCGCACAGAAAGACCACGCCGTGGGCGATGTCTTCGGGTTTCGCAAGGCGTCCCCAAGGCAGGTTGCTACCATGCTCCTGCAGTTCGTTTTCGTAGAAGAACTTTCGTTCTCCTGGCGTATCAGTCCAGCCTGGATGGACCAAATTGACTCGGATGCGGTACTCGGAGAGTTCCACGGCAGCGGTTTTGGCGAGCTGATCCAAAGCGGCTTTGGCCATGTTGTAAGCCGTCGCGCCGGGGATCGGCTTGTAGGCGTGTGGGGAGCTGACAAAGACCATGTTCCCTTGCACCTTCTGAGCGATCATTTGGTTGGCCACGGCTCGGGCAAGATAGTAGGGTCCCCACATGCACACATCGATGGTCTTGCGGAAACCATCCATATTCGCTTGATAGAAAAGTTCGCGATCGCTGAAAGCGGCGTTGGACACGAGGATCGAGATTGGGCCGAGTTCGTCTTTGCATCGTTGGACCATCGCTTCGACAGCCGCTTGGTCCGAGACATCCCCGACCAAGGAGATCGACTTGCGCCCCATGGCACGAATCGCCTCGACGGTCTCGGTAGGTTCACGAATATCGTTGACGGCGACATTGGCTCCTTCGGCGGCCAGCGATTTAGCGATCGCCGCTCCGATCCCTCGCGCTGCGCCTGAAACGATTGCTGTTTGTCCTTCTAAAATACTCATCGATTTGCTTCTTGCCGCTGTGGATTGCTTGGAAGGCCGCCTTGGCCCTCGGGTGAGAGTTTGAGATTTTGAGGGGACCGAGCGTTTGGGTCCATACCATTTTGGGGACGGAGCAGATTCTTAAGGGCTTTTTCCAAGGCGATGGTGCTCGTGCCCCCGACGGCCAGGACCTCGACGGCTTCGTTCCGTTTGGCCTTCAGATCGAGCTCTTGGATCATATCGCTGACCAATTTCAGCAGATCTTCCCCCTTGGCACTGACGATGATCGTGTTGGTGATCGCATCGACCCCCAAACTGAGTTTTCCTGAGAAATCGTAATTCATCCCTCCTTCGGAGATCGAGTCCTCGGATTGATGCTTGGACTCCTTGCCTGCCCCGGCTTGACCTGACTCCTTTTGGCCGCGGGCCAAGGCCTTGTCGTTGGAGCTCAAGAGGTCTCGGAATGCGTCCTTGATCGCGTCGGCGACGTTCTGAGCCTTCGAGTACTCGACCTTGACGGTCTTGGTGTATCGCAGGTTCTGCTTGTCTTGCTTTTCGGGTTTATCCCAAAGATCGACAAGCCTCTGAATGGTCTTCAATTGGGAGGGACTCGCACCGCTGATCAAAAGTGTATTGGAGTCCGAGTCGCTCATGAGCTTGAGCTTGCGCTTCTTGCCGAGCTGGGGCCCATCGTCGTCCCGCTTGCTCGACTCCATACCGAAAAGGAAGCCGAGCAACACGTCTCCATCGTTTTTCTTGTTCGAATCGTCCTTGAAGTACTCTTCGAGGTTGAGTTTGATCCAATAAGCTCTCGCGTGACGGATCTGGAAGACGTCGTATTCCTTTTCCGGAGGGGTATTGCTGATCATCCATTCTTCGAGCCGATCGAGGGCCTTGGTATCGTCGGATTCCAACACCAAATTGCCTTGTTCATCGAACCGGATTTTCACAGCGCTTTTGCCAGCAGCAGCGCTTTTGCCGGGAGCATCGCTGTTGCTGGTTTGTTGAGTGGTTTCGGTTGCGACAAAGACGTTGGCTCGGGTCGCATCGTGCGACTTGCTTTTGGGCTCGTTTGCCCCGATCTGGATCAGCTCGGGCGCTTTGGGAACGGGCTTGTCTGAATCGCTGGGTTTTGCGCCATCGGTCGGCTCGTCGCTCTTGAACTCCGATTCAGCAGGGATTTCCAGCTCGATCCCCTTCTGGTCAAACGTCCGCTTGAGTCGTTCTAGATACTCGCGCATCTGCTCGCTGCGGTTCCCATCGATGGTTCGGATCCGTTGATCGCTCCTGGCCTCGGGGGGGAGTTCGCCGAGTTTGAGCAGCAGCTTTTTGATCTCCTCCGACTCGTACTCGTTGGCCCAGAGGATCAGTTGGTTGCTCTCGGCATTGACTCCAATTCGCAGCATATCTTTCGAGGTTTCTTTGTTGCGTTGGTTGTAGAAGTCATAGGAGAAGTAGTTTCGCCTTTGGTTGTCGTCCTTTTTGTCTTGGTCGACTCCCATAAGCATGCGTATGGTTCCAGCGACCTCGTCGGCTCGAAGTCGTCGCAGGGCGATCACCTCGGCTTGCCTTGCCGAACCGTCGAGCTTCTTGAGCGTCTCTTGGATCGTCAAATGGTCGGCCAGCGAAGCGTAAGCGATCATCGACTTGTTCTTGTCATCGGCTTCGAGGCGGGTTGTCGGTTCCAAGACGTTCAGTGCCATGAGCGAACTGACAAACTGCTTGGGGTCCAAACTGCTCAAGCGATAGACCTTCATCCGAGTTGTCAACGCTTGGTAGTCCTCGTCTGGATTGGAGACATCGACGCGTGTGATAAACGCGGCGACGATCGCCATTTTGTCGGGGGGGGCATTGACGATGATGCTGTTGCGTCGGGTATTGGCGATCAAATAGACCTCAGCGCGACTCGGGGTAGGGGGCTTGGGCGCTCCCTGGCGGCCTTGCTGCTGTGCGAGCTGTTGTTGCATCATCATCTGCTGTTGTGCCTCCATTTCCTCGGGGCTCATTCGGCCCGGTTGCGGATTGGAGTTCTTGGAAGGTTCGAGTTTCAGGAACTGGGCGAGCTGCTCTCGGACGTCCGTGGCTCGCACATGCTGCAACTCAAACTCGCGAGCCAAATTGTTCAAAACCTCATCGGACTGCTCCTGGCTGATAATCCGATGGATCTCTGCAAGGTTCGCTGCGGTGTCCATCGCTTCGAGTCGATTGGTTTTGCTCAAGGCTCTCATCGATCCATTCGCACTGATCAACTGCTTGAGCTCCTCGATCAGGTCTTTGGCGATCAAGGTGTCGAGCTTGTAGGTCGTACGGACAAAACGATTCGCAGGAAGCGATTCGAGCTCCTCGGGATCGACGCGAGGGATCAACGAAGCATTGACTTCCTTGGTCTTGACGACTTGCAAAACACCGGGGAACTCCAAGATCGTAAAGCCTCGGGTGAGCAAATGGCGATTGATCATGTCGCGCGTTTCGCTCAAGGATGCTTTTCCTGGTGTTGAGATGCTCAGCAGATCCGAAGGCAACTCCTGCCAGTCCAGGGCCAATCCCGATACATCAGCCACCCACTGCAGGACATCGGGCCAAGCCTGATCGCGGAACTGGAACTGAATCATTCCCTGCTCGTCTGGCTTGATATCAAATGCCCGAGGGTTGGGCGCTTGCTTGGGCTCGGTCGGTCGCTTGAGCGTCGCGGAATCCTTGGGCGCACCAGCACCAGCACCAGGCGCTCCACTCCCGGGCGCTCCAGCACCGGGCGCACCACTGCCAGGCGCCCCGGCACCGGGCGCACCATTCGGTGGACTCGATGCGTTGGGGTCTTGGGATGGATTCAGCTCGTTGGGGTCTTGGCTCAACGCATAGCTTCTTGCGATTGGCAAACCGTCGACCAACGCCCCAAAAAACAACGCCCAAACCATCGCAAGCGACATTGCCAACCGGCATACCGAATGGAGCGCCACGCTCCGACGACCAGCAAAACCAAAGAGGCTCATGTCGAAATCAACTTTATTGAAGAAACCGGGCGTTGCGTTCATCTTGATGTTCATCGTGTTCGAATCGTGTCAGTATCCATTGCGCGCAGTGCAACGCTAAGGCTTAATGCTCATGAAAATGAAGTGTTGCTGAGAATCCACCATCCCAGAATCGCCAAGGCGATGGCCAAGACCACCGTTTGAAGGAAAAGCCCCCTGGTCCCCATGTCCATATCCGGCGGACCATCCTCCAAGTCGATTCCGATCCCATCCTCGCGGTACTTTGAATAAGCAGTCGCAGAAGTACTGCCAGCGCTCGTGCTGCTGGCGTTGGTTCCATTGCTTGACCGATCCATGTCCCTTGGGCCAAGGTCCTGATTCGAAGCGTCGCGTTGGGAAGCATACCCGGCAGGTATCTCGCCCGGTTCATGCAAGGCATGGAGACGTGCGAGAAATGCGGCGGTCGGTTCGCTCGAAGGGTTTTTGCTTGTGCCGAGCAACTCGCGAGCCAAAATCGTATGAACCGTCGCCAACTCGGCGAGCATCGCGTCGGACCCGATGCACTTTCGCTCCATCGCAAAGACCCGATCGAGCGACATCCCGCCATCGAGAAACTCAGAGACTTCGTTCGGCGAACAGGTTTGTTCGATTTGAGCCAGTTCGCTGGCGAGCGACGCAGGGGGCGTCTGCGATCGGTCGATCCTGCTTGCAAGGTTTTGTGCGGTTTGGCTCTCACGGAACTTGAGTCCAAGCTCCTCGTGGGCCTTTTGAGGCAGCACGCCATCGCGATACGACAACAAGGTCCGGAGAGTCAATCGCATGCTTTTGGCCCAACTCCAAAATGCCTAACACCCAACGCTCGATTCAACACGCTCGATTCGACCCTCGGAGACGAGACGAGCCCACTACAAATCTAATCTTATTTAATCTGTTCTAATCCTAGATCCAAAACTCCCGTTTTTTTGTTAAAAATCGGTTAGCTAGGTCCGATTTGGCCGCACGAGGTGAAATAAGCTTTCGCCTCGCTGGCGATGAAGAACGAACCGGTGATGACATAGACCATCGACGGGTCGTTGGTCTGGCTGCGATACCCGGCGGACTGGCCGACGAGCTCCAAGGCGCCGGGCAGATCGTTGCACGAGAGGATTGTTGCAACGCGTTGATCGGCCCTGCGAGCCTTGGAGACCAGCGAGTTGGCGATCTCTAGAAGTTTTTCGACCGGCGTGAAACGGGGGTTCGAGCGGAACTGAGTCAGGACGATTCGATCGACCGAAGCGACCAAACGTTCGAGCATTTCGGGTGCTTTCTTGTCTTTCGCGCAAGCAAATAGGATGGTTTTGGGCCGCGAGGGGAAATAGCTCTCGAGGGCATCGACAAGGGCGTCGATCGAGGCCTCGTTGTGCGCGCTGTCGAGGATCCAAGTCGGGTCGAGCCCGAGGACTTCAAGCCTCGCTGGAACTTGCGTCTGGGCTAGCGATTCTGCGATGGCACGGTCCTGGAGATCCCAACCGAGTTGCTTGAGCTTTCGCCAAGCTCTCATGGCGATCGCGGCATTTTCGCACTGGTGCTTGCCAAGCATCCTGACGTTCGCAGGTTGTTCGAAGCTTGTTTGCTTTCCCTGCGGATGCCCTGCATATTCGTATTCGTATTCGTATTCGGTGTAATCGAGTCTGGCCCGAAGGGACTTTGGATCTGGGGTCCATCGAGCATCGAAATCCCGTCCCAACTGCAGAAGCTCGGACCCTTGATGCTCCGCCCGGGATTGGATCACCTTCGAGGCCTCAGGGGTTCTGGCTCCGCAGATGACTGGGATGTTGGGCTTGATGATCCCGGCCTTTTCCCCCGCGATTTCAGCGAGGGTGTTCCCCAATTGGAGTTGGTGGTCGTAGCTGATGCTCGTGATGATGCAAAGCTCCGGCTCGCAGACATTCGTGCTGTCTAGACGTCCACCGAGTCCGACCTCGATGACGTTGACCTGGGTCTTGTGGTTGCGGAAAGCCAACCAGCCGATGGCGTTGGTCAGTTCGAAGAAGGTCGGTTGGCCATGTGGGCTGTCGCTACAGAGCCGATCTGCCGCTCGGATTTGGTCGACGATTTCGACAAGTTCTCCAGGCTCGATGGCTTGGGAATCGATGGCGAAACGCTCTTCGAGGTCGACCAGATGCGGGGAGGTGAAAAGGCCGGTTCGCAGCCCGTTGTGGCGGAAGGCCTCGGCCAACAACCAACAGACGGAGCCTTTTCCCTTGGTCCCTGCGACATGGATCACCGGTGCTGCCAACTGGGGGTTTTCGAGCAACTCCAAAAGATAAGCCATCCTGGCGAGCTGGAAGTTGTTTTTGGTGCAGGCGCGATCGGTCGACTTTTCAAAATTGACTCGGTCGAGCAGGAAGCAAAGGGTGTCTTGGTAGCGTTGGTCGGATCGTTGCATGTGCGGATTATAGAAACCATAGGGGGTTCGGCGATGCGCCGGGGGTTGATTTTTCCTTGATTCAGCCAGCTTGTCGCTGAACCGCAACGGGAATTTCATCGTAGTTCAGCCAATCCCTGGGGTCTGCCTGTTCTTTTCGGTCCCCAGACCACTTGTCCCTTTGACTTCAACCGTCGATTGATCCCATGGCAACCTCACTGGACCAGGAAAACCGCCCTTTGGCCCACGACAACGATCCAACCCAAACGATCGTTGAAACCCGAAATCTAGGCAAAGTCTACCGAGACTTTTGGGGTCGCAAGAAAGTCCAGGCCCTGAAGTCTTTGGACCTGGAGGTCCGCCGAGGCGAAATCTTCGGGCTCCTGGGTCCCAACGGATCGGGCAAGTCGACGACGATCAAGCTGATGCTCGGCTTGCTTTTTCCGACCCAAGGGCGGGTGTTTGTCTTCGGCAAAGAAGCGACCGATGTTTCGAAGAACGAACGGATCGGGTATCTGCCCGAAGAATCCTACCTGTACAAGTTTCTCAACGCCGAAGAGACCCTCGATTTCTACGGCCGGCTCTTTGACATCCCCGCCGATGTCCGCAGGCAACGCATCGAGAGCCTGATCAAGATGGTCAAACTCGAGCACGCCCGCCGCCGACAGCTCAAGGAATACTCCAAAGGGATGACACGACGAATCGGTCTGGCTCAAGCCCTGATCAACGAGCCGGAGTTTCTGGTGCTCGATGAACCGACAACGGGTCTCGATCCGCTCGGAACCCGCGATATGAAGGATTTGATTCTTCGGCTTCGCGACGAAGGAAAGACGATCCTCATGTGCTCGCACCAACTGGCTGACGTCCAAGACGTCTGCGACCGGGTCGCAATCTTGCATCAAGGGGAGCTCAAGGAGCTCGGACGCGTCGATAGCCTTCTGAAGATCCAGGATCTTACCGAGATCCACGCCAGTGGCCTGACCGACGAGGCGAAGACCCAGATCCGCGAGATCATTGAAAAATCCGGTGGCAAACTCGATCGGATGGACAATCCGACGACCACGATGGAGGACCTGTTCCTCGAGATCGTCAAGGAGAGCGAGCAACGTCCGGGTCGCCGAGGCGGCCGAGGCGGTAACTAGTCCCTGCTTTTGATCCCCTTTTGTTGCCTTTGATTCTGTTGCCTGCGAAATCGCTCACGAGACCCTCTCATCATGCGGCTTAATCCCGATCATTTTTGGACCTACAGCGAATGGTTGTTCGAGAAAAACGCCTTGCGAGACGGCGCGATTCTTTCGGTGACTCTAGCCCTGCTTGGGTTCATCATCGGATACATCGTCTCGGTGTTCAAGTACGGTCCATCCGAGGGTTTCCTGCGAGTCTCGCAGATCATCGGCCAGCTCTTTACGGTCGACATTCCTAAGCTCTCGTTTCGGCGAATTTTCGCTATGGCGAAATTGGCCGTCAAGGAATCGATCCGAAAGAAGATTTTGGTCCTCATCGGGATCTTCATCGTCGCGATGATGTTCGCCGGTTGGTACCTCGATCCGGATGCCGACAGCCCAGCGCGTCTGTACTTGGTGTTTGTCCTCACGGCGACGAATTACCTAGTGATCCTCTTGGGGCTTTTCATCAGTTGCTTTAGCATCCCAGCAGATATCAAGAGCCGCACGATCTACACCATCACCACCAAACCGGTCCGACCCCTCGAAATCTTCCTCGGACGGGTATTCGGTTTTACGGCCATCGGTACGCTGGTTCTTGCAACCATGGGCCTCTTGAGCTACGTCTTCGTCGTCCGAGGCCTCGATCACAACCACGAACTGGTCTCGATCGACCCGACGGGCAAGTCCGGGGAGTCCTCCTACAACAACCGACACCGCCACAGTTTCACCCTGAACTCCGAAGGTCGCGGGACGACCAACGAAGTCAAAGGCCACCGGCATATCGTGACCAAGGTGGGTGACAAGGTTGTCATCGGTAGCCCCATCGATGACTTGACGGCACGGATTCCGATCTATGCAAAAAGTCTCGAATTCACCGGTCGCGACGGAGAGAAAAACGAGGGCTACAACGTCGGATACATGTCCGAGTACCAAAAGTACATCGAAGGCGATTCGCTCTCGCGTGCCGTATGGCGATTCGAAGGGGTCCAACCCACCTTGTTCCGCGATGTCATCCTCTACGATTTGACAATCAGCGCGTTTCGCACCTACAAAGGGGATATCGTCACCCCCGTCGGCGGTCTGATCCACTTCCGTAGCACCGATGGCAAAGTCAAAAGCGAAGACGAGCCTTTCAAGGTCAAAGAGTTTCAAGTCGATCGACGCTCGGTCCGCACCAAGCTCAAGGGGTTCAAACAAGACGCAACAGGCAAGGACATCGCGACCGACCTGGATTTCTTCCAGGACATCGCTCCAAACGGAAGCTTTGAAGTGGTCGTCCGATGCCAAGACCGAGGCCAGTATCTTGGGATGGCCGCTGCCGATATCTACCTGCGTCCGGCTGACCTGCAGTTCTGGTGGAACTTCGTCAAAGGCTACATCAGCATTTGGCTCCAAATGTTCATCGTGATCTGTTTTGGGGTGATGTTCTCGACGTTCCTTTCCGGTCCGGTTGCGATCATCGCGACGGTCGCCGCACTGGTCCTGGGCTTCTTCGGCTTCTTCGTCGATAACTTGGTCACCACCACCTCCAAGGGAGGCGGTCCGATCGAGTCGCTCATCCGGTTGCCCACGCAAATGGGCTCCCAAATCGAAATGGAACTCGGCAACGAGACGCTTCAAAATGCCATCGCGACGGCAGACCGTGGGATCCTCCTGGCCGTCTCGCAGTTGAAGAATGCCGTGCCCAATTTTTCCCAACTCGACACATCCAACTTTGTGGCCTACGGCTACAATCTCTTCGGAGGGTTGCTGGCTCGGCACCTGACGATCGCGTTCGGCTACTTTGTGTTGACGGCCCTGGTTAGTTACTTCTTCCTCAAAACGCGGGAGATGGCAGCGTGAACAATCGATCTCTTAGTCGGAAAATTATCTACATCCTCGCGATGGTGGCTTTGCTCTTCCCCCTGTTCTACCTAGGGAAGCCGCCTACCAAGGGATCCGGTAAGATCGCGGAACTTCGCAGCCGCTACTCGATCGGGCAAGCGGATCTTGGGAAACTCGATCCAGCCAGCGAAAGCATGAAACTCGCCACCCTCGGTATGCGAGGCATCGCAGCGAGTATCCTGTGGATGCAAGCCGATCATTACAAGGAAGAAAAGTACTTCGACCGCTTCAGCGCCACACTCAACCAAATCGCGCTGCTCCAACCCCACATGATCAGCGTCTGGCAACACCAAGCTCACAACTTGAGCTACAACGTATCGCCCGAATTCGAAGACTACCGCCAACGCTACGAATGGGTCAAAAAAGGAATCGACTACCTCGTCAAAGGGACCAAGTTCAATGCGAGAAAGCCGATTCTTCAATACGATCTAGGCCAATACGTCGGAGCCAAGATGGGCAAAGCCGACGAAAAACTCCAGTACCGCGAGCTGTTCCGAAACGATGAGGAATTTCACAAGTACTTCGTCGAACAAGGTCTCAACGCCAAATCCGATGACGCCCTAGGACCAGACCGTAAGCCCGATAACTGGTTGGTCGGAAAACAATGGTTTGAACAAGCCTACCAATTGGTCTCGGCCGGTATCGCGATCAAAAAGTCCCCACACCTGCTCTTTAGCTACGGTCCACTCTGGCAGATGTATCATGGCGAAGCCATCGAAGAAGAAGGTGTCCTCGATGAACGGGCCAAGTTCGTCTGGGAAAAAGCTAGCCGCGAGTGGAAAGATTTCGGGAACCGCGAATTGGCAACCACCGGCTACGTTCCTGTGACCCTTGGAAGCATCGATACGGCGAGGAAAGACGTCGAACGACTCCAACGCCAATTCATGGATATGACCAGCGCCGGTCGCGACAAAGTCATCGAAGTCAAGAAAGCCAAATACGGTGCGAACAACCCAAGCAAAGCCAAGGCGTTCGAAAAACCCGATGACCAACGAACCACCGAAGAACGTATGTGGGCCGCTGAGTTCCAATTAGCCGTCGAACCGACCTACCAAGAACTCGCCAACGAACTACCCCGCGAGCAACAAATCAAAGCCCTCGAACTGGCCGTCCAACTCGGCGCAGCCGAAGAGTACGCCAAGTCGACCAACTCCCTGCGAGACCAAGTCAACTACGCCTACTGGGAAACCCGAGCCCTGGCCGAACAGCAACAAATCATGGTCGACGCACGACGCTTGATCTACGAAGCCAATAAACTCATCGATGTCGCCGATATCAAAGGGGCAGTCGAGAAGTACGAAGAAGCCTTCGTCCGATGGGATAAAGTTTTCCGCTTCTACCCTATTATCATGACCGAAGATGTCGGTGGGGATGTCCTCAAGGCCATCAACCGGTACAAGAAACTCATGGATGAAGACGTCGACGAGCGTTTTGTTCTCTATGAGTTCATGCTCTTCCGACGCGCCTACGACGGTGACTACCTCGACTTCAGTATCGAAAAAACCCTTTCGGAATGGAACGCCAACGCTCTGAAACTCGGAAGCCCAGAAGACTTCTTCAGCACACCGCTGGCCAAAGCCTACGGGATCACCAACAAGTCCCCAAATCCATCGCCCGGTGATTCTCCGAGTGTTCCTGCCGAGCCCATGCCAACCGAGCCCATGCCAACCGAGCCTAAGCCCACCGAGCCTAAGACTGCCGAGCCGATGCCAGCCGAGTCGCCCGAAACCCCCAAGGCTGTCGTTCCAAGTAGCACCAGTAGCCCGAACGACCCGGCACGTCCACCCGCTCTGGAGAATCCTGGTTCCTAACGTCGCTCTTCGGAGCCTCGAGGCAAACCGGCAAACATATGGGCTATCAAGACAGAGGGTATTATCAAAGCGACCAAGACCTTGATTTGCGACCAGGCTGGAACCAACAATCGGCCGTCGCTCAACTGATCATCCTCAATGTGATCGTCTTTGTCGTCAATCTGCTCTTCGGCAACCCGTCGCTGACCAATCAAGGATCGGTCAATGAAGCCCTCGCCTTGGGCTCCGATACGCTGTGGAAACCGTGGCTGTGGTTCAAGACCATCACCTACGCGTTTGCCCACTCGTCGAGCAACATCGGCCATATCTTCTTCAACATGCTGAGCCTCTACTTCATGGGCCGTTCGGTCGAGTCTCGCTACGGTCGGGCCGAGTTCCTCAAGATCTACCTCCTCGCAGCGCTGTTCTGCGGCGTCGGCTCTATGATCTTCCGAGGACTTGGATCCGATGCCGCAACGGTTCTTGGGGCCTCGGGCGCTGTGCTGTGCATCTCGATGCTCTTTGTCTACAACTATCCCAATGCGACGGTCTACTTCATCGTCTTCCCGATGCCTGCCTGGGTCCTCGGGGTGATCTTTGTCTTAACGAATTTCTTCTCGAGTTCCGGCCCCGGTATCGCCTACGACGTACACCTGCTCGGAATCCTTTTTGCCACCTTGTACTTTTTCCTCGGTTGGAGTTTCACCAAACTGCAGGATCCCCGCCAAGGAATCGAGTCGATTCAACGATGGTGGAAAAGGCGCAAGTTCAAGCTTCATCCCCTCGACGACGCCTCGCTGAGCGACCAAGAACTCGAGTCCAAGGAAGCCGACCGCATCCTCGAAAAAATCCATGCTTCGGGCAAAGACTCTCTGACGGGTCGCGAAAAGAAGTTCTTGGAGAAATACTCCCAAAGCGTTAGAAATAAGAAGCGGTTGGATTCCTAGCCGCGTTGAACCATATTTCATTCCTCGTTGGAGTTGGTCAGTTTTCATGTCGAGTCCAGACTCTTTGTTCCCCGTTCTTCGTCGCGATATCGCTGGGCAATCGATCGAGTCGATCGTCCAACAGTACGGTACGCCATGCTACATCTATGACATGGCCACGATCGCCCAAAAAGTTGCCGACCTGAAGGCCTTCGATGTCATCCGCTACGCACAGAAAGCTTGCTCGAACATCGCCATCCTCGATCGCTTGCGACGCCTAGACGTGGTCGTCGATGCGGTCAGTGCCGGTGAAGTCCAACGCGCGCTGTCGGCAGGATACGACCCAAAGACCAATCCTCACTCGATTGTCTACACGGCCGATGTGTTCGACCACGAAGCCCTAACGATCATCAAAAAACTAGGACTGCACGTCAACTGCGGTTCCCCTGACATGATCGAGCAACTCGGACGCGCCGTTCCAGGTTCAAGTGTCACCCTGCGGATCAACCCCGGGTTCGGTCACGGCCACAGCCAAAAAACCAATACCGGTGGCCCGCAATCCAAGCACGGGATTTGGCACGACCAGATCGACGAATGCCTCCGCTTGGCCGACCTGCACAACATCGTCATCACAGGCCTCCACATGCATATCGGCTCGGGAACCGATTTGGAACACCTTTCCCAAGTCTGCGATGCACTCGAGAAAATCGCCTTGCAGATCGGTCGCACTCTGACGACCATCAGCGCCGGAGGCGGACTGCCGGTCCCTTATCGCCAAGGCCAAAGCTACGTCGATCTCGATCGCTACTACCATCTTTGGGACCAAACCCGCAACCGACTCGCCTCGGTGTTCGGACATCCACTCCGTCTGGAAATCGAACCGGGCAGGTACCTCGTCGCCGAGAGCGGCTTCCTGGTCGCCGAAATCCGCTCGGTCAAAAAGATGGGCGAGAATACTTTTTATCTCCTCGATGCAGGTTTCAACGACCTGGCGAGGCCGATCCTCTACGGCGCCTACCACCCGATCTCCATCTGCCACCGTGGTCACCAACCATCGGACAAAGATCTTATCGAAGTCGTCGTCGGTGGGCCCCTTTGCGAAAGCGGTGACATCTTTACCCAAGAAGAAGGAGGCTTCGTCGCCAAACGGCAACTCCCTGTGGCCAAGGTCGGGGATTTGCTGGTCCTCGAAGTCGCCGGTGCGTACGGTTTTGTCATGTCGAGCAACTACAACGGCCGGTTCCGAACTCCCGAATTGCTCATCGAAAACGGCTCGATCCACTGCATCCGAGCTAGGGAAACCTACGACGATCTGATCCGAGGCGAACAGATCCCTCCGCCGCCCAAGGCCTGAATTCCCGGTAAGATAACCAAAAAGTGGAACTTCAACGCCCAGGGCTTGACCCCCAACGATTATATTGCAAAGGCTCTGGCCCATCGTGGACCAGCCAGCTCGATCGTCTCGTGAATCCCCCAACCCGTCATTTGACAGGAGCACCGCATGTCCCCCAGATCCTTCCTCAGTTCCCGTAAACTTCTCGCAGGTATCGTCGCTATGGCCATTATGTCCTCGGGTTTCGCCGAAGAAACCAACCAGCCAGCCCCACCGGCCCTGGCCTTTAGCATGAAGAACATCGACGGCCAGTCAGTCGATCTCAGCAAGTACGAGGGCAAAGTTGTCCTGTTTGTCAACGTCGCAAGCAAGTGCGGTTACACCAAGCAGTACACTGGCCTGCAACAACTCCACGAGAAGTACAGCTCCAAAGGCCTTGCTGTCATCGGAGTCCCTTGCAACCAATTCGGTGGCCAAGAACCAGGCTCCAACGACGAGATCAAGCAGTTCTGCTCGAGCAAATACAACGTCACGTTCGACATGCTCGATAAGGTCACCGTCAACGACGATGCCAAAGGAAAAGCCTGCCCCCTATACGGATACCTAACGGGAGTCGAAACCAAGCCCGTAGGCAAAGGCAACGTCAAATGGAACTTTGAGAAGTTCCTCGTCGATCGCAAAGGAAACGTCGTGGGACGCTACGGGTCGGGTGTCGAGCCCATGTCGGCCGAACTGACCGCAGCGATCGAAAAGGCCCTGGGCAACTAATCCTGCTAGTCCCTTAGCGCTTCGTCTGAAATCGCAATCTCAAAGCCGGGGTGATCAAGTCACCTCGGCTTTTTTTATGCCTTACAGGCTGCGGTGGCTTCAGGCTCCGATCGATTGGGGACAATCGATCTGCCCACATGCTAGAGTTTGCCCACGAACCAATCGAACCAGAAAAGCCGTGAATCCCACATACAAGGCGAGGAGTTCGCTAGCCCTCGCCGACTTGATGACGACGGTATAAGGATCAATCTACCAAGTCGCGAGTCGTTCCGCTTGTGAGCCGCCTAGGCGCCCAACCGCGGGCGATGGCTGTAAGCCATTCGGGCTCCCAGACGGGCTTGTCCCGTCTGAAGCCAAAGGTGTGCAGCTAGGACCTGGGGCTCCCATTCGGGCTCCCAGACGGGCTTGCCCCGTCTGAAGCCCAAGGCGTGCAGCTAGGAACTCGGGCTCCCAGACGGGCTTGCCCCGTCTGAAGCCCAAGGCGTGCAGCTACGCACCAGTCGGGCTCCCGAACGGCTCCCAGACGGGCTTGCCCCGTCTGAAGCCCAAGGCGTGCAGCTACGCACCAGTCGGGCTCCCGAACGGCTCCCAGACGGGCTTGCCCCGTCTGAAGCCCAAGGCGTGCAGCTACGCACCAGTCGGGCTCCCGAACGGCTCCCAGACGGGCTTGCCCCGTCTGAAGCCCAAGGCGTGCAGCTACGCACCAGTCGGGCTCCCGAACGGCTCCCAGACGGGCTTGCCCCGTCTGAAGCCCAAGGCGTGCAGCTAGGACCTGGGGCTCCCATTCGGGTTCCCAGTCGGGCTCCCAGACGGGCTCCCAGACGGGCTTGTCCCGTCTGAAGCCAAAGGTGTGTGGCCACGTACCGCATTCATGCTGTAAGCTCCAGTCGTCCCGACGTAGTAACTCGGCCTCCAGAGACCCACCACCCCGAGCTTACGACACGATTCATTCATATAAGCGATCGCAATTGCCTCCGGAGAGTCCTCCAGTGCGCCACGTAGGCACATGTGAAGATGGTCCGGCATTACCGAAATGCCACCTAAGAGATAATCACGTTCCAACGCGATCGCTTGGCAGATTTCAAACAGGTCCCCCAAAAACTGGAAGTCGCCGATCCGACGCCTACCTTCGACGACCAGGACCAGATGAAGCAGATACCAATAACGGCCACTGCTGACCTCGATCGGTGCGTGAAGTTTCTCATCCTGCCAAACGCGAGTGAACTGCTTGAGGTTATCTGCGAAGTCGGAACGACAGAATTGAGCGGAGTCGACTTGCCGGCGAATGTAGTCTAGAACATCGGCAGTCGTGTTGTTACCAAGCGCGCGGAGCGATACCTTGCGAGAGAACTTGAAAGGGATCTTTTGGTTACGGAATCGATGATCGATACGACCTTTGATACGACCTACGATGAAGCTAGGGTCGGTGGCTGGTTTCGTACTGACGGTAGCTTGCCAATAGTCGGACAGGCAGTTTCGCTCCAATAATCGGATTCCGTCTTTTTCCCAAGCATCCGCAAGTTCTCTCCAGTCGTTTTCGGTCAAGGAGGGCATCGAGCCGATCGATGGCCAGCCGGTCCATGACCAGCGTAGAGAGTAAGCGGCCGTCGTCGAGTCAGAGTGATAGCAATTCGGGTTGGACAATGGGTAGCTCCTTTTTGTAGTGGGTGTTGGAGATCGTTGAATTTTAGCGCCGGAGAGGGTTTGTAGCTTGGGAACCTGATTCACCGGACGGGGCAAGCCCGTCGGGGTCTTGAATGCCCTGTCGGGTTGTCAGGCAGGAGTGGAGGGTAGGAGGGGCTACATCTCTAGCTTTGAACCGTGGGCACCGGACGGGGCAAGCCCGTCGGGGGCCGTCTCACCTCGTTGGATGGCCTGACAGGGTAACGCTCGAGCGTCGTTGGACAGTTTGTCAGGCTCCCAGAAACGCCCAAACGGCTCCCAGACGGGCTTGTCCCGTCTGAAGCCCAAGGCATGTAGCTAGCACCAGTCGGGCTCCCGAACGGCTCCCAGACGGGCTTGCCCCGTCTGAAGCCCAAGGCGTGTAGCTACGCACCAGTCGGGCTCCCGCAACGGCTCCCAGACGGGCTTGCCCCGTCTGAAGCCCAAGGCGTGTAGCTAGCACCAGTCGGGCTCCCGCAACGGCTCCCAGACGGGCTTGCCCCGTCTGAAGCCCAAGGCGCGTAGCTAGCACCAGTCGGGCTCCCGCAACGGCTCCCAGACGGGCTTGCCCCGTCTGAAGCCCAAGGCGTGTAGCTACGCACCCTGTCGGGCTCCCAGACGGGCTGATTGACTCCGCGATACAGTACACAGAATACAAGGTCCATTCCTCATCGCCGGAGGGCGTTTTCCCTATGAAGTACAGTCGAATGATCTATCTATCGGCAGCCGGATTGCTGATTTTTACCGCCTTAGCGGCCTGGAACACCATGGCGCGAGGGGCTTATGAGTCGGCCGAGTACAAGGTGGTCGAAAAGGACGGAAAGTTCGAGGTTCGCGAATACACCGACTTGATGCTCGTCGCGACCCGCACCAAGCTCGATGCGCAGGGCCGAGACGGCAGCTTCATGAAGCTGTTTCGGTACATCAGCGGCGCCAACGCATCGGACAAAAAAATAGCGATGACGACCCCTGTCTTCATGGAAAATGACAAGAGCGAATCGGCTGTTCAGATGGGCTTTGTGATGCCCAAGGAGATCGCCGACTCCGAGGTACCCGCGCCCACCGGCCCAGGAGTCGAGGTCCGCAAACGCGTCGGGGGTCGGTTTGCGGTCGTGCGGTTTTCCGGCCAGATGAGCGCCAAGGCGGCCAAAGAGGCAGAAACCAAACTGCGAAGTTGGATGGAGTCCAAGGGCTTGGTCGCAGACGACGCACAGGACTCCAGCGGCGTTGAAACGGCCGGCTACGATCCACCCTTCACACCAAGCCCACTTCGCCGCAACGAAGTCCTGATTCGCTTGAAATAGTAATTGCTGTGACCTAGAGGCTTCAGGAGCCTCCCAGGCGGGCTCCCAGGCGGGCTTGCCCCGTCTGAAGCCCAAGGCGTGTTGCTAGCGATGCTCTTTGGCTGCATGGTACTCGCGGCTGAATTCCGTTCCGATGTCCGTCTGAGGCGCGACCTCCAAAACCAGTACCTTCATCAGGCAAATCATGTGCATGTGACTGACCGTCTCCTGGATCGAATCAAGCCGGAAGTAGGTTGTGAGCGGATCGGTCGGCCTTTCGTTGGCCTTCAACAACCCGTAGATCTCGTTGATGACCTTTCCGAGTTGCTCTTGGGGCATGGTTCTCATCCGCACAAAAGCATCCAGGTAGGCTTCGTAGACGTCGTCTCGAAAATCCTCATCCGAGGGGACTTCCAAGTCCGCATACTTGTACTGGTACTTGCGGGCCGTCTCCATAAGAGATTCGGGGCCACCGAGATCTAGCGCTTTTTGAAACATTGCAACAGCTTGTTCGGGCTCCTGTCCGAGCACTTCGTAGCATTGCCCGAGCGTCACATACAAAGCCGCATCGTTGGGGGTTAGTTGGATGCATCGTTTGAATTCGACGATCGCCTCGGCATGCCTGTTTTGCATCATCAGGCAGACCCCTAGGTTTCGGATCGCTTGCGCGTTCTCAGCCGATAACGACAAGGCCTTGCGCAGCCAAGCTTCACCGATCTGCCGGTTGCCCCTCATCAATTCCGCCGAACCCAAAGCGATCATCGCCTCGTGATGGTCAGGTTTTTTACGGATCACACGTTCGAGAATGGTGATGGCTCCTCCAAAGTACCGGAGCATGTTCAGGGCGCCGCCTAAGACAAAGGCTGCGTGCACCGATTCGTCTTCGGTCATTTCCGGGACAAGCAACAAGATCCAAAGCCTGCAGGCGCCCTTCCGAGGCTTACCTTCGTTGCACAGATCCCCAGCCTTGATGATGATCCCCATGAGATCCTCAGGCCTGTTCCAATCGACCACATACGCCCGATCCTGGGGGGCATAAGCCACCTGGGCCTTGGCCCCCATCTGGCGAAACTGGTCACGAAATAACTGAACAACCCGTTTGGAGAATTCGTCCTCCGGCAAGCCCTTGGGGATTTCAAAGAGCTCCGTGTCGACGAAATCCGACGGGATCGTGAATGACTCCTGCATGTCGCACTCCTTTGTCTTGCACCGATTATACGCAGGACAGGAGAAAATAGACGAAATTGGTTCAGTTTTCCCCCTGCACCGGCTCTCGAGAGCTGAGAAACCGCCAATATCCGTGTGACGATTCCCTGAAAATCTACTAAACTGACAGCCCGCTCGGTCTTTGTTTGCACCTTCTTAAAAACCAACCTACGAACATGTCGAATACGTCGAATAGGTCGAAATCATTTGCACCCGTCGCTCTTCTTTCTTTGACGCTAGGTGGATTCCTCTGGGGGCAAAGCTCGGCGGATGAAAACCCCGTGGCCAAAGGACCGGTTCTCAAGACACCTGCTGAGGAACGGATCTACGCCGATATCTCCTATCTGGCTTCCGACGACCTCAAAGGCCGAGCCGCAGAAACCCCAGGTCTGAAGCTCGCTGCCGATTTCATCGCCAAGCGTTTCGGAGAACTAGGCCTCCAAACCGATCTGTTCGACGGAAAACCCTTTCAGTACTTCGAAGTCACTGGCGAACCTGGAGCCTCGCCCGAAACGAACCAACTGGTTCTGACCAAACCCGACGGCACCAAGCTGCCGCTTGCTCTTGCCGACGATTTTCAACCACAAGCCATCGGAACGAACGGAAAGTTCGACGCCCCGCTGGTCTTTGCCGGTTACGGCATCAGTGCCAACGAAGAGAATTTCAAATACGACGACTACGAGGGACTCGATGTCCAAGGCAAAGCGGTCCTGGTGATTCGCAAGCAGCCCAAGCCCGCAACAGATACCGGCCCTTTCATAGGAACCCAGCCTAGCCAATACGCTTTCTTCACCAGCAAGGAATCCAATGCGGCCAAGCATGGCGCCGCTGCCTTGATCCTGATCAACGACGCTGCGTCCGAAAAAGAGAATCCCGGAGCGCTCTTGCCTGTCTCAGGAGCAGGCAATAACCCCGAGGGCGATAAGATCCCTACCTTCTTTGTCAGTCGCTCGATGGCTGAAGCTTGGCTCCAAGAGGCCGGCAAATCCCTGGTCGAACTCGAAGCGGCCATCGATGAGAAACTCCAACCGCAGTCTTTTGAGATGACCGGTTGGTCCGCAAGCGGACAGTCGGATGTGACCCGACGAAAAATCCCCTCGATGAACGTTTTGGGCCTTTTGCCTGGCCAAGGAGCATTGGCCCAAGAGTACGTCGTCGTCGGAGCTCACTTTGACCACGTCGGCATGGGGGGCGCAGGCTCCCTGGCCCCAGGAACATTCGCGATCCACAACGGGGCCGACGACAACGCTTCTGGAACCGTCGGACTCCTGGAAACCGCGCGTCGCATTGTCGAAATGGCCAAAGAGTCACCTGCCGATAAGCCTCGTCGAAGTATCCTCTTTATGACCTTCAGCGCCGAGGAACTCGGCCTCATCGGTAGCGAATACTACGTCAATCACCCACGATTCGATCTTGCCCAAACCGTCGCAATGCTCAACCTCGACATGGTAGGACGAATCTCCGAGAACATCCTGACGGTCTACGGCACCGGTACGGCCAAAGAATTCGATGATCTGCTAACCCGTTCGAACGAGAAGCAAGGTTTTGACATCAAGCGCCAACCCGAAGGGGTCGGTCCGAGCGATCACCAATCCTTTTTCTTGAAAGGGATTCCAGTCTACCACTTCTTCTCAGGCTTCCATCCCGATTACCACCGACCCAGCGATGACTTCGAGAAGATCAATGTCGAGGGAATCTCCAAGATCTCCGAAATGGTTGTCTTCCTGACCGACCATATCGCCCATAACCCAGAGCGACCGACGTTCCTCAGAAGCGGGTCGAACAAAATTCGCCTAGGCGTGCGGATCAAACAAGGGGAGCAAGGTGTGGTCGTCGAACGGGTCATGCCAGGCGGCTGGGCCAAGAAAGCCGGTGTCGAACCCAATGACCGCATCCTCAAGATCGGTGATCGCGAAATCGCAAACCGAGAGGAGATGGACCAAGCTCTCCAGACCTATAAACCCGGCGACGATCTCGAGGTCCAAGTCCAGCGAGATCAGGAGATGATCGTCCTGAAGTCGCAAATCGGGACCTAAAGCCCGAAGAGGGTCAAACAGTCGAAGAGAGTGAAACACAGAGGCACCAGAGAACACAGAGAGGAAGAAAGAGAAAGAGGTAAAGTAGATAAGAAGCAGAGCATGCCACACTTCCTACTTCCTTCAACCTACTTCCTTCTTCTTTGCGTCCTTGCGCCTTTGCACCTTTGCGTTTTTCTCTTCGCTTCTCTTCTCTTCGCACCTTGGCGTTCACGTCGAGTACTCTGAGTTGAAGCGGACGTACTCGGTGTTCAGGTCGGTAGTCCAATGGGTAGCCGAGCCGGGTCCTAAGCCGACTTGAAGGTCGATCGAAGTAAGTTTGCTCGATCGAATCGATTCGCTGACTACTTTGGCATCAAACTCTAAAGGTTCACCAGCGTCGAACAAAGGGATGGAGTTGATCTTCAGAGCGGTTCTTTTCGGTTGGATCGGGACCCCGGCAAAGCCTGCTGCCGAGACGATGCGTCCCCAGTTTGGATCCCCGCCGGTGATCGCGGTTTTGACCAAGTTGCTCAACGCGATGTTGCGAGCGATCGCATCGGCATCGGCTTGGGTGTTGGCCCCGTGGACGCAGATTTCGATCAGGTGCGTTGCACCTTCGCCGTCGTCGGGGATCATTTTCGCTAGATCGATGCACAGTTGAGTCAGTTCCGCTTCGAACAGCGCAAGATCTTCATCGTTGAGCGACGGTTGTTTGGACGAGGGAGCTTGGGCCAGCAAAACCAGAGAGTCGTTGGTGCTCATGTGGCCTTCGACACTGATGCAGTTGAACGATCGGTTTGCGGCCGCTTGCAAGATCCTTTGCGCTCGGGTCGCTTCGATGGGTGCATCGGTCACGACGATCGCGAGCATGGTGGCCATTTTGGGACCGATCATCCCGGCACCTTTGCACATACCGACGATCGCATGCGAGCCGCGCGAGGTGGTGATGTTTCGGTGGGCGGTCTTGCGAAAGGCGTCGGTGGTCATGATCCCATCGCAGGCGTCTAGGAAATGACCATCGCTTGGCCCGAGGCTTTTGGCCGCCAGTTCGATCCCGGATTTGATTTTGTTCATCGGTAGTTTGCGACCGATGATGCCAGTGCTCATGACGAGGAAATCATCCGCTTTGAGGCCGTCAGAGTTCGGGACACAGGCGGCCGCCAAGCGAGTCATTTCGGCCGCGTCGAGGTCCCCTTGGAGTCCGGTGCAAGCGTTCGCGTTTCCGCTGTTGATCACGATGCCACGGAGTGAGGAGGACGGGGTACGGGACCGCGAGAGCACGACAGGGGCAGCGACGATCTGATTGGTCGTATAGACCCCGGCGGCGGTGCAGGGCAGGTCTGAGACGATCATTGCGACGTCTTTGGCTCCGGCTCGACTCTTGATCCCGGCGCTGACGCCAGCAAAACGAAAACCCTTAGGCAACTGCATCGTAGAAGACTCCTTGGAAAGCGATCAGGCGTTGGCCAGATCGGCGATGTAAAAGCTTCCGTAGGTGTGGACTCGATCGAGCTGATGGAGTTGGGAAGCCAGATCGGTATGGTAGGTCAAAAGCTCGGGGAGCAGATAGGATTTGCCGTTTCGCGTGACGGTCACATCGTTGAGAAAATCGGTGCGCAGACCGCCCGATCGCCAAAGGATTCGGGTGTTCGGAGCGGCTCGATCGAGGATGGCTTGCCACTCGGATTCCAAAAGCGGGAAGTAGTGGTCGCTGAGCCAATCCATATGATCCAGGAGGACGAAACGGGAGATTGTGCCTTGGTGTTTTCGCAGGAATCCTTCGACCGAATCGGTGCGAACCGTGAGTTGATCGAGCAAGCCGTCGCGAAGTTTTTGGAAGTTCTCCGGCTTGAGATATTCCGGACAACACGCCGGGGTGTAGGATCCGGTGATGTAAACTCGCCAGAAGTAGTTGTCTTGGATGGGCAGCTTGGAAAAGACCGTATCGATCGAGTCTTCGACGAACTTGACGATCCCGCCCGGGTACTGATCATCGATCTGTTTGCGTTGGGCTTTGGGTACCCCCAAAAGGCTCAAGGTTGTGTCGCGGTTCATCGCAAACTGCAGGGTCTTTGACCAGACCTTTTCTTTCAGATCCGCATAGAGCTCGCGCTGGGTATCGAGCGAGGAAGCGTCGAGAAGTTCGTTGATTTCGCCTCGGCATCGGGCGACTTTGTCGATGTAATTGCCGACCATGTGGGCAAAGGTACCCGAAGTCCCTCGGAAGTAAAAAGACTTCTTGGGATGATCGAAGAACTTGATCCAACGGTCCCAGTACTTGCGGGACTGCGACGATAGGCTTTCGCGAAGTTTCGCTGCATAGAGAGACTCGGCCATCGGGAGATGCCCGCGTCCGAACATGTCGAAGAACTGCTCGTAGCTCAGATTGCGAATCGCCGAAGCCTTAAGCTCCAGCAACGCGTTTTGACGAGGGTTCATGTCGACGGCATAGACTTGGCCCGCACCGGCTAGCAGGTAGTCCAAGGCGTTGCAGCCGGCCGAGGTGATGACCAACAACCTGTCTTGAGAAGTCAGGTTGAGCGTTTGGCGATCAAGCCTTGGGTCCTCCCAACAAGTGTTGTATACGAGGTTGTTTCCATGGACGAACTGGAATACACGTCGACTGACCCATTCACTAATTGGCATCGGCTTGAAAAATCTAAGTTGCTAGCGGTCTAAGGTTGTTTGCGATTCTGGTTGTTGGGTACCTGATTCGGATTCGCCTGATTGGGATTGGCGTTCGGATTCGCGTTCGGGTTGGCCTGATTGGGATTGGCGTTCGGGTTCGCGTTGGGCGGATTGACGGCGTTGGGGTTGGCTTGGTTGGCCTTTTGGTTCGGATCCAATGCGGGAGCTTTACGCTGGCCAGCATTGGTCATCGGACGGATCGCATCGCCACCGACAGGAAGTAGGGTATTCATTTGGGCGACGCCAGAATTTTCCATCGCGCGGTTCCACGGAATCGCGAAAGCGACGAAAGTCCCAAGCTTGACGTCGACGACATAGATCAGCGATTGGGCGGCTCGAACTTGACCTCCGGTTGGACCCGATGCGGAAGCTCCGCTTACAAGTAGGTATTCGGGATTCTTACCACCTGCGGTACCTAGATACTGAATGACATTCGTAGCGAACAATCCACCGAAGGCTTGCATTCGTGGGTAGTAAACCCAACCTTTAAGGTCACCTGTGAGGAAATCTAGTGCGAAGAAGCCCTCGGCCTCCTCCCCGGCAGCCGCGGTGCAAACAGCGATGTTCGCACCCCCATGCGTTGCGGTGGCTTTGAGCCACTCGACGGGTAGGTCGGGATGAAGACGGTTGCCTGGTATGCTCTTGGAACTTTCAAGCTCCACCAGAGCCGCAGAGCTGGCCGACCATCGTCCGACGAAGTAGAAACTCGCAAGCATCGCACAAAGGGCAACACCCGAACATAGTCCGATCCAGAACGTTTTTCCAAAGCGGGTTTGGCGCATGTCCACGTTAGAAACCTCCGATATGCATTCCGAACAAACCAAGACCTCTCTTAGTGTATCGGATTTCCGATACGACTTGAACGGAACTTGGTACAAACGGGCGTAAAAAAACCCTGCTGGATGCAAAAATCCAGCAGGGTTCCAGTGGATGAAAACCGGTGATCGGAAACTAATCGTTCGAAGCCAACTTGTTGGCCTGGATATCCGCGAAATTGAAGCTCATCTCGAGCTTGTCCCCGCCGATCAATCGGATGGTCTTTTCCTTGGTAACCCCGTTGAGGGTGACTTGGATTTTGTAGTCATCCCAAGCTTCGCCGAC